>BNJV01003103.1_pt1 | contig 257257 bp, 288 predicted proteins | sample 8540591 | NCBI WGS metagenome assembly BNJV01 (sample SAMD00202457, study PRJDB9452) | human saliva metagenome | host: Homo sapiens
ATCGTTAGAGATGAGGAATGTCAAGGTGACTACAAAAAAATAATGCATCAGAAAATAAAATCTAGAACTAGTTCAAATTTACAGAATCTTTTTTCACAAGATACCAGCTGCCCGAATCTATCTTAATAAACTCTAAATCGACTTGCCTAAGCTTCATATTGCTTTCATCTGGCTTAGGTGACACATAAGAAACTTTTAAATTAGAAATATAATCTTCAGCTGACAGATTTTGATTTTGCGGTGGTCCATACAGACTGATAATTTCTTCATAGGTAGAACCCGTTTGAGAATTTCCTTCCTTATTTTCCAAAAGCAAACTATCGAACGCTGCTTGAGTCCAAGTGAAATCTCTGCTCGCTTCGGTATCAATGGGTAATTTAGAACTATTTAAATTGTAGTATTCTTTAGAGATAAGTTTGTATTCATCTTTAAATTTTTCAAAAACTAAGCTTACATAAGCATACTTATAACGCTCGATACTATGCCATCGCAACCGAATTTGAGGAGTTTCTTTCCCATAATTCAAGGCTATCCATCCTTCACCCGAATCAGGCCTCCCATATCTGCTGATTATCGCATCCAGACTTGTCCCTCCAAGATTTTTGTCAAATCTTAAACCATCAAAATCCTGAACTTCCCAAGAAAATTGATATTCTTTTTCGTCACTTATCAACTTTCTAGCAAAAATTTCTGCCTCATTTTGTTCAGAATCAGAACTTGTAGAAGATACTATTTCCTGTGTTGAACTAGTTTTTCTAGAAGTTGAATGTTTATGCGAATGAAGAAATGAAAAAACAACAGCCGTCAAAACAAGTGCTCCGTAAAATAAAGAACCTATGACAATAAATGCAGTCCTTTTATTCTTTTTCTCCTCTATAGAAATATCCGAAAATATTTCTTCGAATGATTCATCATCTTTTTTCATAACTTCTTGATTTAATTACCTTACTAACTTATAGATTTAGTTTTAGACTACATATATAGTATTCAAAACAGATTTCATTAACCCTATCTAATAGACTAAGACCGACTTTTATTTTATCATGGCTATTTCAAAAAATCAAAATCCAGATGCAACCAATCTTATAAAAATCTTTATTCAAGTAGATTAAGAAAATCTACTCCCACCATTCTATATCCATAGTAAAATATAGAAGTTATTACATATGTGAAGTTTCTCCTCAGAACTAGCAATCACTAGAAAAATCAACTAAGTTTGTGATAAAATAGTCCTATGAGAATTCAACAGTTACACTATATTATCAAAATCGTCGAGACCGGCAGTATGAACGAAGCTGCCAAGCAGCTTTTCATTACTCAGCCTAGTTTGTCCAACGCTGTGCGGGATTTGGAAAATGAAATGGGCATCGAGATTTTCATTCGCAATCCCAAAGGAATTACCTTGACCAAGGACGGCATGGAGTTTCTTTCTTATGCCCGGCAGGTGGTTGAGCAGACTCAGCTTCTAGAGGAGCGATACAAAAACCCTGTCGCCCACCGCGAGCTTTTCAGCGTTTCAGCCCAGCACTATGCCTTTGTGGTCAACGCCTTTGTCTCCCTGCTTAAAAAAAGTGATATGGAGAAATACGAGCTCTTTCTGCGGGAAACTCGGACTTGGGAAATTATTGACGACGTAAAAAACTTCCGCAGCGAAATCGGCGTCCTCTTTCTCAATAGCTACAACCGTGATGTCCTATCCAAGATGCTGGATGACAATCACCTGATTGCTACTCATCTCTTCACAGCTCAACCCCATATCTTTGTCAGCAAGTCCAATCCGCTTGCCAAGAAAGCTGGTTCAATTATCTGACTTAGAAAACTTCCCCTATCTAAGCTATGACCAGGGGACCCACAACTCCTTCTACTTTTCAGAGGAAATTCTCTCTCAGGAACACCATAAAAAATCCATCGTCGTCAGTGACCGAGCAACCCTCTTTAATCTTTTGATTGGCTTGGACGGCTACACAATTGCAACCGGTATTCTAAACAGCAACCTCAACGGAGATAATATCGTTTCCATCCCACTAGACATTGATGATCCGATTGAACTGGTCTACATCCAGCACGAAAAAGCCAGCCTATCCAAAATGGGAGAACGCTTTATTGAGTATCTGATTGAGGAAGTGAAGTTTGATAAATAAGAAAGCTATATAAAAGAACAACTCCAAATTGCATGTTGCAATCTGGAGTTATTTTACTTCTTATTAAGAATTTCAGTTACATATTGGTCCTTATTTTCATTTGTATAAGTTTTCGACCTAGACTGAACTCTAATTTCTTTTTTATTATCGTCTTTACTATCAATCACATAGGTTTCCGTTATTGTCGTTTTAAAGTTATCTCCAGTTGTACTAAGATTAATTGGTAAATTAGCGAATTGTTCAGAATAAAATAATTGATATGGATATACATCAAGCTCAATATTCAACCTATTATTCAATAGACTATCATAACCACCATATATTCTTTTAGCACTACGTATCCAATAATTCACCATACCATCAGATTGATAGTCATCAAAAAAATCTTGCCGTTCAGCTACTGAATGGGACTTATCTTGTAAAAAGTAAATAGGTTGAAAAAATTTAAATTCGGGTACAACTCCATGTTCATAATAAGTTTGTAGTTTTTGAGATTTTGGATTTTTTAACTGAAAACTGGTTACTACATATTGACCGCCTGAATTTTGGTATAATGTATCACTTTGATAAATCATCAGATAGTTTCTATATCCGCTACCATCACCTCGTTAAATCCCAGGGAAACGACGTGATAATTCATTAAACTGTCTATAATTAAAATTATCCGATTTAAACAGTGAACCGCTATTATAAGTGTCAAATAAAATATCCAACTTTGTTTTATCAGTGAATGATAAATGTAAAATAGTATGATCCCTCTCAGATTTTAAATCTGTTCTGGTTGATTCTGTCCATTGACCATCAGAAGGTTTCTCTTCGTGTTTATCATGAATAAATTCGATATTAATATCCTGAATAGTCTTTTTAGGACTTTTTTTATAAGTAACTTTTAAATTATAAACTCTATGATAGATATGCTGTCAATCAAACCACTCTGGCTTGATATAATATCGAAGACCAATATAGCCAATAAACAAACTAACTAAAGCAAGGAGGATATATTTTCTCTCAAACTTCACCTTCTTCATACTCACCTCCTGGGAAATTAATTTCATAAAATGATAGCTTATTTTTTATTTTTATATCTTTTTGTTAAAGCGTCATCATTGGATTTTACAAAAGTATCAAGATCGCCTAGAACTTCTTTGATGTATTCGTCTTTATTTTCTTCTGAATATAACTTGGTCGCCTTTCGTACTTTTACTTTACCATAACCATAATCCAGTAGTTGAGTCCTTGTAACAGAGATTTTAAATTTTGAACCCGTCAGTTTGACACTCACAGGAAGATTAGTTAAAGCATCGAAATAATACCATTTAGCATATAGAAAAGTAAAATCATGACTAAGCATTTTTCTAGGGATGTCAGAGCTCTTATCCCAATAACCAAGACTACTGGTGTTATAATCATCATAAAATTCTTGCAATCCGTCCTGATTCGCTCTTCTTTCAACTTTCAAATAAATCGGAAATATTGTTTTTCCTGGAGGATTTCCATACTCATAATAGGTCTGTAACTTACCTGTTCTAGGATTTTTGAGGTCAAAACGAGTTACATCGGATGCTTTTGGAATTTGGTATAATGTATCCCCAGTATATAGCATCCCAGAGAGAAAGACGAGCCTATAATCAGACATATATGCCTTATTTAAGCCTGGAAATCTTTGGGTCATGTCTAGAAAGTTTATCATCAATGTAAAATTTATCGCTAAAAGCTGGACCCGTTTCAGAAAATTTTTTTAGCGAAATCCAAACACTTGTCCCATCATCCAATTTAGCATTCAAAATGACCCTACTTTTATAATAGCGATCAGCATTTGTCGAAGTCATTTCTGACCAAGTTAGTCCCTCAGGAACTTCAGCCTCTTTCTCATAAATAAATTCTAGATTTATTTCTTTTATGGTTGACTGTCTAGCTTTTATAGAATTAGTTTGATAATTATATACTTTGATGTATTGATTTTTGCTATCAAATAAGCCAGGAGTAACATAATATCGAAGCAAAATATAAAGTCCAATAGCAAAACAAACTAAAACTTTAATAGTAAGTGGAATTTTACGATTCACTTTTTTTACCTTTTTCAACTCCTCACCTCCTGGGAAATTAATTTCATTATATCATAATCACCATCATTATTATATACTTCCTAATTAGAGAACATTCAATCAAAAAAAACCTGAAACAAGTGGATTTCCACTTCTTTCAGGTGTTCTTTTATTGTCTTAATTGAGAAAATACTTGGCCAATCTTCCCTTCAATGACAAGATCTGCCTGGCTGTCTTGAGAGATACTGGTCTTGTTGATGACGACCAGATGGTTACCTGCAAAGTACTGGATGAGGCTGGCTGCTGGATAGACGACTAAGGATGTTCCACCAATTATCAGCAGGTCTGCTTGCTGGATAGCTTGGGCAGCCTGACGGAAAACCTCCATATCCAGAGGTTCCTCATAGAGAGTCACATCTGGCTTGACAATACCGCCACAGTCAAGGCAGTGAGGAATGGTACCCTGCAGAGCCAGAAAGCCGTCCAAATCATAGAATCGCTGACAATTCAGACAAAAATTTCTATCCGCACTGCCATGTAGTTTGAGAACCTTTTTCGAACCGGCCATTTCATGCAAGCTATCGATATTCTGAGTCACTACAGCCTTGAGCTTACTCGTCTTCTCCAAGTCTGCCAAGTAGAGATGAGCTGCATTGGGCTTAGCATCTGGATAAAGCAGGTACTTCTTGTAGAAGTCGAAACTCCTGCGGATAGCTGTACTGAACCCCAAAAGTTGGACAAATAATTATTTAAAGTATTTAGTTCTGTATTGCACAGGACTGAGTCCTTTTAGTTTTACCTTAATTCGTTTATTGTTGTAGTAATCAATATAGTCTACAATAGCTTGTTCCAATTGGTTAAGCGACTGAAATGACCTCTCATAACCATAAAACATCTCCGATTTCAGAATGCCAAAGAAGGACTCCATCATCCCGTTGTCTGGGCTGTTACCTTTACGTGACATGGATGCTTGAATTCCCTTACTCTCTAGGAACTGATGATAAGAATCGTGTTGGTATTGCCAACCTTGGTCACTATGGAGAATCGTATTTCCATAGTGTTTCTCTGTGAATGCCTGTTCCAACATCGTTTTTACTTGTTCTAAATTAGGCGAAGTAGAAAGATGATAAGCAATAATTTCACTGTTAAATCCATCTAAAACAGGCGATAAATAGAGTTTCTGTGTGCTATTTGGAATGGCAAACTCTGTCACATCCGTATAGCACTTTTCCATTGGTTTCGATGCTTCAAACCGGCGTTGAATGAGATTCTCTGCTTTCTTGCCAATCTCTCCTTGGTAGGAAGAATACTTTCGTTTCCGACGAATCCGAGCTGTTAGACCAAGGACCTTCATTAGACGTTGAACCCTCTTATGATTCACTACAAAACCGCGATTTCTTAGTTCAAGAGTAACTCTCCGATAACCATAATTTCCTTTATGGTCATTATAAATGGCCTGAATTTCGGTTTTAAGCTCTTTATCTTTATCAAATCCATCCAGTTGCTTCAACTGATAATAGTAAGTCGAGCGAGCTAAACGTGCTGTTTCAAGAAGAAAATCTAGTCGAAATCCTCCTGAAACCATTTCTCTAACTGTCTCTGCCTTTCTCGCTCTAAGGCTTCGTCCCTTTCCTCTAACTCTTTTAACTTTTTAGGTAGGCCACCTCAGTCCGTAAGCGTTCATTCTCCTCCTGGAGTCGTTCTAATTCTGTCATCTCTTCCCAAGTTTTCTTCCGTTTACGTCCCATTTTAGCTGGTCTCCCTCTTGTTTTCTCAACAATAGTATACCCGTTTTTCTTGTATTGCGCCAGCCAATTTTTCAACAGCGAACGATCAGGTAAAGCATAAGCCAAAGCTACACTTCTTTGTGAACAACCTTCCAGCAGAACTTTATCAATCATTTCTTGTTTTAGTTCTGGAGAATAATAACGATTCTTCCCCTTTTTAACGATCTCTATTCCATAACAGTCAATTAATTTCATCATGTATCTTAGGCCAGCAACATCCACTCCAAATCTTTTTGAAAGCTGCTTGAAGCTTTGTCCTTGCTTTCTTAGTTCATAGATCTGAACTTTATCTTCATAACTCAATTTCATAATAAAACACCCCAAAAGTTAGATTTTTTCTGTCTAACTTTTGGGGTGCAGGTCATAGCGCTCAAACATAGTGTGAGAAACCAGCTGCTCTGCTGTAAAATGCCGTCCCAGCTTGACGCTGTAAATCCCATCTGAACTGCGGAAGTCTGGAATATTCGATTCAGTCGAAACCCCCGCCCCACCAAAAAGACGATATTCTGACTTTGGTCTATCAATTCTTGCAGCCTTGCAATTTTATCCATCCTGCTACTCCTTATAAGAGACTTTCTATGAGCTTATTTGCTCGGTCGAAGTAAAAAGGTTCCCTCTGGTAAACAATGCCTGTCTCCTGCGCCAAATCAACCAGAAGCGCCATAAAGTGCTGAGATGAGAAACCTGTCGTCCTGTGCAATTCTTCCTCATCGAAAGGCTTGATAAGGTGTGCCAATGGATTGCGGACTGATTTTTCTAACTCTCTTAGCTGCTGTGCTGATTCTTTGACAGATTCGGGCAAATGCAACTGCAAAATCATCTCCGTCAAACTAGAAGAATTGACCGCGCTTTCCGCATGAAAATTTTGCAGGTCAGGATTATCAGAATTTCGCATCTTTTCAAATTTCCAACGGTCATAACTAGCCCCTCGTGAATTATGAATATAGCAGTCAATATCCGGTATTTGCATGCGAATCAGCCGCATAAAAATCCGATAAATAGCCGGACTGACAGCTCGGATAAAGTCAATCAGCTGCTCATTTCTCAGCTTAGCTTCCAGATCATAAAGGTAATTGACTAGCTGCTCATCCTCTTCATCTTCATGGCAAAAAAGCTGAAAATCAGCTAGGTTAGACCCAGTGATTTTCAACTTTAGATTTATCATAGATTGGATGTTGAGCTCTCTTCGCTCCGCTAAAGCCTCAAGAAGACGGAGCAAGTCATACTGGACACTGCTTCCTGCTCTCTCAGCCAGTTTATGAGCATAAGCATAGTCATAGCGAGAAATAGCAAAGAGAATGGCTTCTTTGACATCTACTTTCATGTTTCTGCAATCAAGGTTTCCAAACCAACCTTCATCATATCGGTAAAGGTATTTTGGCGTTCTTCAGCTGTCGTATCCTCTTCTGGATTGACCAAGCTATCAGAAATGGTCATGATAGCAAGAGCATCCACATGGTGCTGAGCAGCCAGATAGTAAAGTGCCGCAGCTTCCATTTCAACAGCTTTAACTCCCCATTTACCAAGCTCAATATTCTTTTCAAAGTAGTTTGAATAAAAGACATCAGACGACATGACGTTTCCAACGTGCGTCGTCATACCGAGATCTTTGGCGATATGATAGGCCTTATCTAGTAAATCAAAGCTAGCGATTTGTGGAAAATCATACTGTGGCCAGTCATTGCGGATGATATTGGAGTTAGTCGCAGCTGCTTGCGCCAAAACCAATTCACGGACATGGACATCAGCATTCAGCGAGCCAGCTGTTCCGACACGAATCAGCTTTTTCACACCGTAATCAACAATCAGCTCACGCGCGTAGATAGAGATTGATGGCATTCCCATCCCTGTCCCCATAACAGAAACACGCTCGCCTTTGTAAGTACCTGTATAACCAAACATGTTACGGACTTCATTGAAGCAAACAGCATCTTCTAGGAAATTCTCCGCAATAAATTTGGCCCGAAGTGGATCCCCCGGAAGAAGGATTTTATCCGCAATTTCACCTGGCTTAGCAGAAATATGAATAGACATAGTTAAGATACCAAACCCGTCAAAAGCAAAGGGAAAATAGGAGATGGTCGCAGTGAGCGATGCTCGCAAGACCATCTATCTTTTTCCCACTGCTTTAGGGTGGGTTCAATTCCTTTCTTTCTTATTTTTAATATTTCATAGAAAGACTAGCCCGAGTTCAATTCAAACTCAGACGCCCTTCCTTTCTGTGTTTATTTGAAAGATAGTTTTTCGCTCGTGTTTAAATCTGAACACACTTTACCTTTCTTTAGTTTTATAATTTTATCAGTTAGACAGAGAGGCTGTTCCAGCGTCAATTACAAACCCAGACACTCCGCCTTTCAACATTTTTTTACAATTCAGCAAGTGTTTCTTTAAGTAATCGTTTGAAATCACCCTTGACACGTTCTGTTACTTCAACCACTTCCTCATGATTAAGCTCTTCTTGGAACCCAGCAGCAAAGTTTGTAATGCATGATATTCCAAGGACTTTCAAACCAGAATGTGCCGCTACAATCACTTCAGGAACAGTAGACATGCCAACTGCATCCGCTCCAAGTGTCTTATAAGCGCGGATTTCTGCTGGTGTTTCATAAGTCGGTCCAGTTACACCGATATAGACACCCTCATCCAGCTTGATACCAAGCTTATCAGCAACTTTATGAGCGACGGCACGGTATTCTGGAGTGTAAGATTTAGACATATCAGGGAAACGCGGACCAAATTCATCCAAGTTTTCACCGATCAAAGGATTTTGACCAGTCATATTGATGTGGTCAGTGATCGCCATAAGTGTACCAGGGCCATAGCCGATACCACCAGCTGCATTTGTCACAATAACACCTGTCGCACCAAGAGCCTTCATCACACGCACTGGGAAAGTAACGATTTCTAAAGGATTTCCTTCATAGAAGTGGAAACGGCCTTGCAGTGCCAAGACTTTACGTCCTGCCAAGTCTCCATAGACTAATTTACCAGCGTGGCCAACAACAGTTGAGCGGCCCCAGTTTGGAATATCCGCATAGTCAAGACTAACGGCATTTTCGATCTCTTCAGCCAATTCTCCCAAACCAGATCCCAAGATCAGACCAAATTCAGGCTCTGTCATCCCTTTTTCTTTCAAGAAGACTGCTGTTGCTTTGATTTTTTCTGATAAGCTTGTCATAAAACATTTTCCTCACTCTCTTATTATGCTTATACCAATTTGTCCAAGAAGCTTTCACCAATCATCGCCTTGTCTACTCCGAAGTTTTCAGCAACGGTAGCGGAGATATCCGCAAAGTGTCCAACAGGAATATGACCATGACCGCTCAGCGATTTTCCGAAGACCAAAAGCGGAATGTACTCACGAGTGTGGTCAGTTCCGGCATAGGTCGGGTCATTACCATGGTCAGCAGTAATCATGAGCAGATCATCTTCACGCATATTTTCAATGATTTCTGGGATACGAGCATCAAACTCTTCCAAACAGTCACGGTAGCCATGTGGATCACGGCGGTGACCATAAAGAGCATCAAAGTCTACTAGGTTAGTAAATGAGAAACCTTCTTTGAAGTTTTCGTCTTTCAGGGCTTTGACCAAAGTATCTACACCATGATTGTTAGACTTATTGTGTCCCATGTCATGGTTAATTCCAGCGCCGTTGAAGATGTCATTTATCTTACCAACAGAATAAGTATCAATTCCAGCTTCATTGAGCTTATCAAGTACAGTTGAATTAAACGGAGAAACGGCATAGTCGTGACGGTTGGCTGTACGAGTGAAGTTGCCAGGCTCACCTACATAAGGACGAGCGATAATACGTCCCAGAAGCGCAGGCCGTTCCAAGGTAATAGAGCGGGCGAATTCACAGATGCGATAGAGCTCTTCCAAAGGAATCACTTCTTCGTGTGCTGCAATTTGCAATACTGGGTCAGCAGAGGTGTAGATAATCAGCTCGCCTGTTTCCATCTGACGAGGGCCAAAGTCATCAATAACTGCTGTACCAGAGTATGGCTTGTTAGCCTCACGAATGACCTTGCGACCAGAAAACTCTTCAATCTGAGTCAGGATTTCTTCTGGGAAGCCATTCCAGAAAGTATCAAAAGGCTCAGTAATATTGAGACCCATGATTTCCCAGTGTCCAGTCATCGTGTCTTTTCCAAGCGATACTTCTTCCAGCTTGGTATAGTAACCGCTAGGATTTTCTTCTTGAGGAACTGTCTTCAGAGGAACAGGACGCTCGATATTTCCCAGACCAATCTTAGCCATGTTTGGCACATTCAGCCCTACCGTTTTGGAAATATGTCCCAGAGTATCTGAAGCACCATCTGGTACCCCTGCATTGACAAAGTTATTAGCATCTGGTGCAGCACCAATACCAACTGAGTCCATGACTACCAAGTGAATACGATTAAATTTTGGCATAAAATACCTCTTTCTATTTATTGGCCTCTAAAACTTGAAGACCCGATTTCCCAGCAACAATGACCTTATCTACCATTTGATTAAACAGTCCATGCTCCACTACGCCCACTACATGATCTAACTCCTGAGCAAATGCAATAGGATCTTCAATCACGCCAAGGTCTAGGTCAATAATGAAATTCTGCATGTCCGTAACAAAACGCTGACCGTCCTTCTGACGAAAGGCAGGCTTATAGCCCGCACGCTCAAAGCAACGAAAGAGCTGCTCAGCACCATACTGAACAACTTCTACTGGTAGCTTGAAGGCACCTAGCTTCTCTACCATCTTGCTTTCATCGACTACCCAGATATAGTGCTTAGTAGGAACCGCCACGACTTTCTCCATGAGAAGTGCGCCGCCACCGCCCTTGATACCGTTAAAAGCTGAATCAACCTCATCAGCACCATCAACAGTGACATCCACCTGATCCACATCGTCGATAGACTTGAGCGGAATGCCCAGCCCTTCAGCCTGTTTACTAGTGACACTGGAAGTCGTCACAGCTGTAATCTGAAGTCCTTCCTCCTTGACACGCCGACCAATCTCCTCGACAAAATAGTAGGCAGTCGAACCCGTCCCGAGACCGACAATCATCCCGTTTTGGACAAATTCAGCAGCCTTGATACCTGCCAGTTTTTTAAGATTTTCCATAGCACCTCCTCAAATCACACTACTTTTATTATATCATGATTCTCACTAACATGAAAGTGTTTTCTTTACCAGACTTAAATTGCATTCCTTCCGCTTGGTAATCGAAAGCCTTGCTCCTCCTTGATTTTTGCGTTACAATTAGATTAATTGATTTTAAACACAAGGAAAGATACAGTATGATTACCAGAGAATTTGATACAATCGCTGCGATTTCTACGCCTCTTGGCGAAGGGGCTATCGGCATCGTCAGACTAAGCGGGACTGACAGCTTTGCTATTGCCCAAAAAATCTTCAAAGGGAAGAATCTAAGCAAAGTGGAAAGCCACACGCTCAACTACGGCCATATCGTTGACCCTCAAAATCAGGAAATTCTGGATGAGGTTATGCTTGGTGCCATGCGCTCTCCCAAAACCTTCACGCGCGAGGATATCATCGAGATTAACACCCACGGGGGGATTGCAGTTACGAATGAAATCCTGCAGCTTGCTATCCGAGAGGGTGCTAGAATGGCTGAGCCTGGTGAGTTTACCAAACGGGCCTTTCTCAATGGGCGCGTGGATTTGACTCAGGCCGAGGCCGTTATGGACATCATCCGCGCCAAAACTGATAAAGCAATGAACAACGCTGTCAAGCAGCTGGATGGCTCCCTCTCCAACCTTATCAACAATACTCGTCAGGAAATTCTCAACACACTGGCTCAGGTCGAGGTCAATATTGACTATCCCGAGTACGACGACGTGGAAGAGATGACGACCCAGCTTATGCGAGAAAAAACAGCTGAGTTCGAGGCTCTGCTGAGCAATCTTCTCGATACTGCACGACGAGGAAAAATTTTACGCGAAGGTATTTCCACTGCTATCATCGGACGGCCTAATGTTGGCAAGTCCAGCCTGCTCAACAATCTCCTGCGCGAAGACAAGGCCATTGTGACTGATATCGAGGGTACGACCCGTGATGTGATCGAGGAGTATGTTAATATCAAGGGTGTGCCGCTCAAGCTCATCGATACCGCAGGAATTCGAGAAACCGATGACCTTGTAGAACAGATTGGAGTTGAGCGCTCTAAAAAAGCCCTGCAGGAAGCTGACTTGGTTCTATTAGTTTTAAATGCCAACGAACCTCTGACCGATCAAGATAGACAATTGCTTGAAATTAGCAAAGACAGCAATCGTATCATCCTGCTTAACAAGACCGACCTTGAAGAGAAGATTGAGTTGAATCAGCTGCCAACTGATGTCATCAAGATTTCTGTCCTCCACAATCAAAATATCGATAAAATTGAAGAACGCATCAATCACCTCTTCTTTGAAAATGCTGGTATTGTCGAGCAAGACGCCACCTACTTATCCAACGCCCGCCATATCTCCTTGATTGAAAAAGCTCTGGAAAGTCTGCAAGCCGTCAACCAAGGCTTGGAAATGGGTATGCCGGTTGACCTTCTCCAAGTTGATATGACTCGCACTTGGGAAATCCTCGGCGAAATCACTGGTGACGCCGCACCAGACGAACTCATCACCCAACTCTTCAGCCAATTTTGCTTGGGGAAATAGAGAAACAAGAGACCTAAAATTTAGGTCTCTTTTCGAATGAAGTATATTCGATTATTTTTAATAGCATTTCGTACTTTATTAGTTCTCCACTTTGCTCTCATCTAGAAAGCTAAATATAGGAAGCGACCGGCGAGCTTTAACGACAGAGCGGTTTCAGTTGATATTTCAATCCACACTCCCGCGAAGGGAGCGACTAAACCCACATAAAAAAAGCTGCTAAAAACAAATATTTCAATCCACGCTCCCGCGAAGGGAGCGACGAATATGAGCCAGGAGTAATTGATTTAAACAAGATATTTCAATCCACGCTCCCGCGAAGGGAGCGACCGAGAAGTGTCCTATACAGGCGGACGCGTACATATTTCAATCCACGCTCCCGCGAAGGGAGCGACTGCTTACTGAAATCAAGAGTCAGAAACAAGAGGTATTTCAATCCACGCTCCCGCGAAGGGAGCGACATTATACATATATATATTATTGTACATAGTCATAATTTCAATCCACGCTCCCGCGAAGGGAGCGACTATCGTTAAGAGTAAATTTAACTTTACGAAACCATATTTCAATCCACGCTCCCGCGAAGGGAGCGACCTCGGCAGAGGGAGACAAGACTATTCGCTGGCTTATTTCAATCCACGCTCCCGCGAAGGGAGCGACGAGCGACGTTTTACATCAAGCCAACGAAGCAACTGCTATTTCAATCCACGCTCCCGCGAAGGGAGCGACGAATGTTAAAATTGAAAATCCAAACTCACAGCCTAATTTCAATCCACGCTCCCGCGAAGGGAGCGACTTTACTTAGGATCTAATGATCCAGACACGCTAAAATTTCAATCCACGCTCCCGCGAAGGGAGCGACCAAAAGCCTTGGTAGCTAAAATCGAAACATTTTATTTCAATCCACGCTCCCGCGAAGGGAGCGACACAGCAGCATCTATCTTCATTCCATAGACTTCTAATTTCAATCCACGCTCCCGCGAAGGGAGCGACAATCAATCAAGTTTAGATGCAAAAAAAGAACAACTATTTCAATCCACGCTCCCGCGAAGGGAGCGACACAGCAGCATCTATCTTCATTCCATAGACTTCTAATTTCAATCCACGCTCCCGCGAAGGGAGCGACCCGATGCTAGTGTTAAGGGTTTGCCTTCAGTATCATTTCAATCCACGCTCCCGCGAAGGGAGCGACATGATGAAATTACGTTTTTTACTTTATTAATTGATATTTCAATCCACGCTCCCGCGAAGGGAGCGACGCGGCAATCGCACAAGATTATATTGACGATAATACATTTCAATCCACGCTCCCGCGAAGGGAGCGACTATATTTAGATATGCCAGCCGCTATGCAGATTTGATTTCAATCCACGCTCCCGCGAAGGGAGCGACGACAACCACCCTCTAGCTTTTCTCCCTCTTAACTATTTCAATCCACGCTCCCGCGAAGGGAGCGACTAAAGTAGCAAAGGCTCTTGGCGGCAAAGTTCAACCATTTCAATCCACGCTCCCGCGAAGGGAGCGACTAAAGTAGCAAAGGCTCTTGGCGGCAAAGTTCAACCATTTCAATCCACGCTCCCGCGAAGGGAGCGACTAAAGTAAAAGCTGATACTGTTTATGATGGTACAATTTCAATCCACGCTCCCGCGAAGGGAGCGACTAAATCGTCAGTACCATTCATAGCAACTTTATCAATTTCAATCCACGCTCCCGCGAAGGGAGCGACCTGCTGCTGCCGGAGCAATGTTTTCCGAAGAACCTATTTCAATCCACGCTCCCGCGAAGGGAGCGACTACATCAAAAGTTTGGTTACTCTATTCCTCGTCGATTTCAATCCACGCTCCCGCGAAGGGAGCGACTTGATAAATGGTTTTTATCTTTTGTAACTCATTAGATTTCAATCCACGCTCCCGCGAAGGGAGCGACTGCTCCAGGAGCTACATTAGATTCAGGTCGAAAAGATTTCAATCCACGCTCCCGCGAAGGGAGCGACCTTTGGAAAATAATGTAAATGTCTGCCGGTTTGTAATTTCAATCCACGCTCCCGCGAAGGGAGCGACCGATAGAATAGTCATTAGGATTAGACACACAATAAATTATTTCAATCCACGCTCCCGCGAAGGGAGCGACGAGTTTCTTCTTCCCCTGTAAGGAGATTAAGCTGATATTTCAATCCACGCTCCCGCGAAGGGAGCGACTTTATAAGCTTCTCTATCTTCGGGATCATCCATATTATTTCAATCCACGCTCCCGCGAAGGGAGCGACGGGAACATGGTGACGCCCTGCCGGGCGGTCGGCAATTTCAATCCACGCTCCCGCGAAGGGAGCGACCCTGAAATCCGATTTGAACACCATTCTCATTTCAATTTCAATCCACGCTCCCGCGAAGGGAGCGACCAGCTGCATAATCATATAGCGCACCACCGACACGATTTCAATCCACGCTCCCGCGAAGGGAGCGACGTATTGTTCTATGTCGTTGCTAGCTGCATAGAGCAATTTCAATCCACGCTCCCGCGAAGGGAGCGACATAGGCGCACATGACTACATACAACGTACCCGAAGATTTCAATCCACGCTCCCGCGAAGGGAGCGACCGCCGTATTCATCAACAGGGATTTCCCAAGTTAGAATTTCAATCCACGCTCCCGCGAAGGGAGCGACGATGTTGGATCACCTGCTTTCTAGGTTTTGTCCGTATTTCAATCCACGCTCCCGCGAAGGGAGCGACCCATTGCTTGCAACTTAAACGCAAGAGCAGTACCAATTTCAATCCACGCTCCCGCGAAGGGAGCGACATAGAGACTTCATCGCTTGTGCCGGGTTTTCAGCAATTTCAATCCACGCTCCCGCGAAGGGAGCGACGTTTTCACAAGGTGTTTCTGGTTGTCTTCCTCGACATTTCAATCCACGCTCCCGCGAAGGGAGCGACCTGCATGGAACAAACAAAAAAATATTGCATTTTACAATTTCAATCCACGCTCCCGCGAAGGGAGCGACGCGATATTTTGCAATTTCTGATAATCTGAACCGTTATTTCAATCCACGCTCCCGCGAAGGGAGCGACATAGCGGAGCGTACAACATAGACCCGTACTGGTAATTTCAATCCACGCTCCCGCGAAGGGAGCGACGGCCGAGTTCTACGACTTAGATATTCGGGTGCTTATTTCAATCCACGCTCCCGCGAAGGGAGCGACGTCAGCTGCATTTCTTCCAAAAATGCCGAACGGATTATTTCAATCCACGCTCCCGCGAAGGGAGCGACTCGAGCTATCCGCGTCAGCTCGAACTTGCGCTCTATTTCAATCCACGCTCCCGCGAAGGGAGCGACCGGACGAGTTCTTGGCACGCTGCAAGAATAAGGTATTTCAATCCACGCTCCCGCGAAGGGAGCGACGCGTTCGGTGCAGCGCTTAAAACGGCAGGCATCGGATTTCAATCCACGCTCCCGCGAAGGGAGCGACAGGTGTCGTTTAGTTTCTTGTTGTTGATTGTTTCGAATTTTCAATCCACGCTCCCGCGAAGGGAGCGACCTGCTCGTACGAAGACAAGGACAGCGAGCTTTTGAAATTTCAATCCACGCTCCCGCGAAGGGAGCGACGAAGTGATACCTAGCAGCGTACCCATAAAGGTTGTATTTCAATCCACGCTCCCGCGAAGGGAGCGACCGATACCTGCGGGCGTTTGCTCTAGCATGAGCTTATTTCAATCCACGCTCCCGCGAAGGGAGCGACGGGCTTACCGCTCCGCCTGATTTTAAGGAGATACACTTCAATCCACGCTCCCGCGAAGGGAGCGACACGGTTGTCGGGTCAATCAAAACCCGCAACTACGAATTTCAATCCACGCTCCCGCGAAGGGAGCGACGCGATAAGAGCCTGCGCCTTGTCTTCTGCGTCATAATTTCAATCCACGCTCCCGCGAAGGGAGCGACCGTTTGCGCCTGTCTTGTACTCGCCGACAACTACGGATTTCAATCCACGCTCCCGCGAAGGGAGCGACCTCGGATTTGGCCGACGTCCTCAAAGGTCATGTCAAATTTCAATCCACGCTCCCGCGAAGGGAGCGACTCCATAAGGCCAACGATGAAGCCTTTTCGGTAATATTTCAATCCACGCTCCCGCGAAGGGAGCGACTCTAGCTTGCGCGCTTCTGCTTCGGTCTTCCGCTCATTTTCAATCCACGCTCCCGCGAAGGGAGCGACGCGTTACCGATGATGTTCGCGCCAAGCATTGATTTATTTCAATCCACGCTCCCGCGAAGGGAGCGACCGATGATACGCTCGAGCTGGTCGATAGCAACGCCAATTTCAATCCACGCTCCCGCGAAGGGAGCGACTAGCTGGCTGTGTGCGGTTGCTGCTGCCGTTGCTATTTTCAATCCACGCTCCCGCGAAGGGAGCGACTTTCTCAGTCTTGTATTTGCTCATAGCAATGTCTATTTTCAATCCACGCTCCCGCGAAGGGAGCGACTACTTTTCAGTACCTTGCCCCGATCAATATCACATATTTCAATCCACGCTCCCGCGAAGGGAGCGACTATACACTGTACTGCTGAGTTCAGCATTTTCAATCCACGCTCCCGCGAAGGGAGCGACGTAATCAGCAAAACATCAAATGTACGAAATTTCAATCCACGCTCCCGCGAAGGGAGCGACAGCGCGTAGTTGCACTGTTTTAGGCAAAAATTAACTTTCAAGGAAAGAAAACTCTTCCAGAATTTTGAATCTTTACCTTGTTTTTATTTATTTTTCGCGCGAAAGCCCTACTTTTTTATGAGCAACCACTATTCGCACTAAGCAATTTAAAGGAGTAATACACCTATATCAGGATCATAACTTGTATCACGCCCAATTGTTTCTAGACGATTTTGCCAGTTTTTTCCTAGCAAATAAAAACGAATACTGTCCGACTCAGTGTCAATAATACTCAAAAGCTTAGCCTTTATTTCTACAAATTCTGCAGGAGTTACTGAGCATTCAAAGACTGAATTCTGAACGCGTTGACCGTAATCAACACATAATTTTGCTACATGACGCAGTCTTTTCCTGCCTTTCGCAGTTTCAGTATTCACATCATATGTTACTAATACCATCATAAACTGCCTCCTATATTAAAAACGGCGGATAGGATTCCAATTCTCCACGGATTGTCTTGGCCAATAACTGTGCTTGGACATAGGGCAGTAACATCAATTTCACCTTTTCTTTAGTAAAAGGATGTTCTACTTCCTGATGTTTCCGCTTTTGCCAGGCTTCAATAAAGATTGTACGCCCTTTTTCAGTTAATATGATACTTCCATTTTCTTTAAAGTCAAAATGCTTTTTGTTTAACTGAGCTTTATTTATCAAAGAAAATACAAATCTATCAACTATATAAGCACGAAATTCTTCGACTAAATCCAATGCTAAGCTAGCGCGACCTGGCCTATCTGTATGAAAGAAGCCAACATAACTATCCAGCCCTACTGCTTCCAAAGCAGATTGGCACTCATATGTTAACAAACTATAGCCAAATGATAACAGAGCATTAACGCAATCTAACGGAGGCCGCCTGGTCCTCCCGTTAAACTGAAAAGTCTCCTTATCAGTTAATACTAAATCATTAAAAATACGAAAATATTGGTTTGCTGCCTGACCTTCAATTCCTAAAAGAGAATCCTTGTCTTCAGCTGCTTGAACCTGTTCCAAGGCCCAAGTCAATTCCGTATTCACCTCTTCAAAGAGATGGCTATCGATCCGATCCCGATGGTCACGCTTGAAACGTAATAAATATTTCCTAGAATTTGAAATCTTAGCAAGAATAAAGTGTTTTGCATATTCTAGAGATTGTTCTTCATCCGCCAAACGATAATGCTGTCTCCTCAGCAAAACATTCCCATTTGTTTGCCCAACAAATCGACCGCAAAAGCGCCCTTGTGGTGTATGGAAGGACAAATTTATCTGATTTTTGGCACATAGTTCAATCAAAGAAGGAGACGCCCCCAAATAAGAAAAACAAACAATGCCATCAATTATCCGATATGGAAAACGACTGACAACCTTACCTTCTTGCTTGATAACGATATTGTCTCTTTCACGCGTTAAATAAAAATTATCTTGAGTCAAATATAGAGTATTAAGTAGCTTTTTCATAAGCTATCCTCACTTTTTAGTGCTTGGAAAATATAATTGTCAACATTGCGTGCCTTTTTGCTCAGACGCGGCATGCAAATATCAACTAAGGAGCATAACTGACAGTTTTTAAAATATTCAGCTTTCGGAATAAGCTTTTTATCATAATATTGATGCATTCGGCAAGCCAGCTCAGCTACTTCTTTTCGTAAATCAGAAGTGATTTCTATTCGCTTCTTTTGATTTACACTATGATAGTAAAGATAACCATACTCGATTTCGCATCCAAGAGTTTCTTCAAGACAAATCGTTTGAGCAACCAACTGAACAATATCACGAGTATCCCTTTTTGGTTTTCCACGCTTATATTCAATAATAACAGGGAGCCATTTGCCACGTTTCCCTTTTAACGAAACTCCTTTTTCATCCTTATGGAATTCAACTACATCCAATATTCCATAGAGACCAAGCTCTCTTGACGAGACATGCATAGCTCGCGAGGTAATGACATCCTTTCGTTTTTCCTTGATATATGGATTGTCTGCTTTTTGATGTAAAATCTGCCCATGAGCTGTCGCTTCGTTTTCAACCCACTGCTGCTCAATATGAATCAAACTCCATTGGCGCTTGCAGAATTGGAAATGCTGAATTCCAGATAACATTAAATAGTCACTTTCAACATAAACCATATTACAGTCCTTCTAAGATATCAACTTTCAATCCTTTAGTTTCATATTCTGCCAATTTCTCTTGATTAAGATGGATAGCATAGTCTTCATAACTATCCTTATCCTGTTTTTCTTTGTCAAATTCAAACAAATCAAAAACACGAGCACTGGAAACATTTCCCAACTTATTAGAATGTGTAAACCAGAAGACTTCCCTTACTCGCATAGAACCTTCAGGACGAGCGGATGACGCATCGTTTTCAAACAAACTGATAAGTGCTTTCTTAATTACCTCAGCATCTTCATCAGAAATCCTGTTTTTTCAGCAAAATTCGGATTAATCGAACCTTTGATGAGATAGATACCATAATCAACAAAATGCTTAGTTCCCATGGTGTCTGACGAACGACCACTTTCATTTTTTGCTTCCATACCGTTGGTACTTCTAGTAATCTGTAGACTGGAAATCACAATTGGTTCCAAGGATTTAGCCATATTCAGAGAAACTGGACCACGAACACCGATTGACTTTTTTAAATAGGTAAATACTTGACCGAAAGAACGCACATCTAGCCATAATTGATTAGCTTTTTCTTCAATTTCTGCATCTGAATCTTTTGAAGTGAATTGATTAGAAAAACGTTTTTCAAGCGAACGAAACTCGTCCTCAATGCGATCACCTGCCTGTACAAAAGTAGGACAACCAAAATCTTGCATACGATTTCTAATTTTACGTTTAATGGCCACATCTGAAATCAATCCATGACCCTTAGCATCTGTTCTTGGCATATTACCAGATAAAGGATCGCCATTTGCATTTGCCTCACGTACCTCAATCGTCACCATAAAATCAATTTTGTGTTCCAACATATCTTATCCCTCGTTTTCTTTAGTTTGTTTAGTGTAGTAAAATTGTTTTTCAGCATAGTAACCAAAGATAAATTTATAATCTAAAGGTTGTGTAAACTCTTTATTAGCATATAATGGGGTCAAAAGTTGAATAATTTCTTTTCTTTCTTTCTCCAATTTATGCCAAATACCAGTTCTATTCAATTTCAAAACTTGCTCATAGGGCTTAATTTTATTTTCTAAATGATTCATCATCTTGGCTGGTTGGCCAGTATAAGCATTCCAGTAACGCTCAGCATTCGTGATGCGTTCTTGGCTGCTGCCATCTAGAGCATAGCGCTGCGCCTCGAACAGCTCATAAATTGCAAGTAAGCGTCCAAATAGGTAAGAACGATCTGTTTCTTGATGGTCTAACATTGGTGTGAACTCCCTCCCATATTGTTTGTGTAAAATTGCTAAACTAACTTGTTGTACTTGGTACCAGTGCTTAGAATACTTCTGTCTTTGTTTAATGTTATCTTCTAATTTTTTAACAATAGTATTTGGTATTGATTTTCCATCAATCAAAGCTGTTACTAATTGCTGATATTGTTCGCTCTTAAAACTGTCATTGTCCAATTCCAAATAACGTTCTCTGTCGATACCGTAGGCAACGTTGATTATTTCATTAAAAGTAGGTGTTTTAAGTCTATAATCTTCTTTAGATTTTGCTTCCCAAGAGTAATTTTCCTGCCAAGTTTCCAGATTTTTCAATAACTGGGAAACTTGAACCTGACGGAAATATTTTAGAGCGATACGACCATTGCTTGTTTTATTTAGTATTGCAACATAGTAGGTTGCATCATTGCCAAACAATTTTCGCCCCTTAATAAACGAAGAGCCTATATTCTTGTTTTCTTCGTTCGGTTTAATGAAAACAAGACTATCTTTTTCATCTTCATCATCTTCAAATAAATCATTAAACGCCGGCTTAACAATATCTAATTGGCTCTCATTCGCTAAATCATCACTAAACCAATTGATGAGATATTGTGAAGATTCCAGCCAAGTACTACTATTCTTATTTTCCAGAAGATACTTAATCATTAAATGAATTTTTTCCGAAGTTTCATAGCCAACACTAAAAACATCTTCTCGCTCTTTAAATCGCCCTTTATAAGCCTCTCCTTTATTACTAACTGAAATGATTTTCGCAGTTCCCATTAGTCCTCTATGTTTATTTGTAATTTGCTCCATTCGTCCACTGATATTACATGTTCCCAAATTATCTCGATTAGCTGTTATAAACGAAATAAACGATTGATGCAATGCCTCGTAGCTAGTTACTGATTCATCTTTAAAGCCATGAAATTGTACAATTGAAAACTCTAAGAAATAAGCTGATAAATCAACAGTCTTGTTTTTTCCATCAGAGTCAGAATAGGTGATTTTCAATCCCTCCCTTTGGTAATGATCACCATATAAAGACTGAAGAATACTACTTAGAAAATCTGTTTGGAGAATAAAATGCTGAACCTTTGTCAAAAAATCCTTGACTTTACCTTCCTCACAGTAAGCAATCCAACTAGCTAATTGTTTATGAAAATCATCATATTGTGATTGACTCACCTCTGGTATATAATAAGAAAACTTGTCTACAAGAGGATGTGGATAAGGATTGCTACCAGATCTCGCAACAGAATCCCCAGTCACAGGGAAAATAATCGTTTGATTGTCAGCCATGAATTCTGCCTTATAAAAGCTACCATCTTGATCCAATTTAACTGTAATAATGTTTACCATTTGACTTCAAACTAGTATGATAAAGCGGAAGCAAAACAGGATTGTCCCCATTTTGTTGGTCAACTAAACCTATCTCCTCTGCCATTTCATAAGCATTTAAGAGAGAAGTAAAAAAATCCATTATTCTTCTCCTTTCTCCATAGCATCGTATTCCTTAAGTTCATCATCAACGGACTTAACCTGGCCAGGTGTCTTAAATGTATAACTAGACAAAGTATTTACAATTTCACACTCAGACTGATGCTTAAACTTAATCACCCCATTATCCATAACGGTTTTTGTGAAATAAGATTTTAATGGTGTCGTTTCGTCTTTGGGATAAGCAAAAGAATGGAACATGATACCTAAATCAATAATAACTCCATCGTAGTAAGAAAGGGTGTTCTCATACTCTTCTTGACTAATTTCTTCGACTAAGCCAAAGCATTCCGTCGTACCAAGGAAAATATGTCGCCGACCACCTTTCCGAATAGAACGTTCCATAATAGCCTCATGCTTTTTAGGCAGCCTATCTTGCATCAAATCTTCACGATTCTCATTCCAAATGAAATGGAATTTCACTAAGTACTCTACATCACTCAAATATGAAACATAGCTTAAATCTGCACTATAATCATGAAGCAAAGCGCGAACACCGTGTAGTTCTGTCTGAATTTGATTGATGACTTTAACTTCAGTCACAACATTTGTGATAGTCGGCTGTGATAAATACTATCAACTATGCCTTGCAGAGCTTGTCTAGTAGGAACTGAGTACGATGATCTCTCGCTTCCACCTTTTGTTGCAGGATTTGTAAAAAGTGCTCGATCTCCACGCACCCTCGCATAGAAATTTCTTGATCTGTACAAAATCAACACCTCCTTATGTTATTTTATAATCCTATCTTAGCACTTGAATTTCCAAAAAATACCAATTGATTTCTATATATATTCTGATCATCATAGTAGTATCTACGTGGATTGAAATTATAGTTAGTGGTTATTTATACTGAATTACAGATCAACGAAGTCCTCTACTGACTCTCGTTGGCCTGTTTTCTTTTAACTGTTACATCAGGAAACTTCCTGACTCTAGGGTGATCCCCTTTTTCTCATCATAATAACCATCTGACAGTATCTGAATTTGCCCATTCAGATACGATTTTGTTGCCTCAAGCACTTGATCGTGCATACGAACATTTACCGTATAGGGCTGCAATTCCTTTAAAAGAGCTTTTATTGTTTGATAGTCTTCAACAGATGGATAATCGTATTCACACAATTCTTCTAAAACCAACAACTTCTCAATAGCGTCTCTATACGGAACCAACACCCCTATTGTGTCATTGTTTATTAAATTCATTTTTAAACCAGCAGTTTTAAAGGCTTGTTTTAACTTTCCTTTAAAATTATTTCTGTCTTGATATGAGTTTATACTTAAATAGTCATAAACGGATTCACCGTGCGACAAAGGATAATCCATTGAACCTTGATTATTAGCATAATAATATTCAAAAAAATCTCGATTTAATAGCGACATTTCAATAGGCGATGAAATCTTATGTAGAATATATTCTGTGGCGTCTTTCTTAGCTTTTATTTCTTTCAAGTGTGATAGATTTTCCTCTTCAGTGGTAAGATTAACTAAGGTAACTTGACCTTTATCACGTTTACCTTCACGATTACATCGGCCACTAGCTTGCACAATTGAATCAACTCCTGCATAAGATCGAATGACGCGATTAAAATCAATGTCAACTCCAGCTTCAATTAGTTGCGTACTAATACAAATAATAGGTATTCCTTTTTTTAGATGTTGTTTAATTTCCGATATAATGTCTAATCTGTGCTGAGCACACATATTAGTCGAAAGTTGATAAATAGGTCTATCAGTCAATTCTTCAAGCATCATATAGAATTTATCAACTGTCTTTTTGGTGTTAAAAATCGCAAGAATAGACTCGTCATTTTCCAGTACAAAATCTACTAAATCTGACAGGTTCGAATGTTGATTATTTTCATCAAATTTTCTAAGTTCTGTTCTTGAAAAGACTTCTTTTTCGTCATGAGTTAACTCAACAATATCAGCAGCTTCACCATATTTTCCTCCATAAGAAAGTTTATGTTTAATTGCAGTAGAATCATAAGCCGGCTGTGTAGCCGTACATAAGATAATAGTCGTGTCCATAACTTTATTTAAGAAATTCATGGTTAAATTAAATAAAGTTGTCACCTCAATAGGCAACGATTGTACTTCATCTAAATCAAAACACTATTAGCTAAACTGGAAAAACGACGGATATTTGCTGACTTTGTCTTAAATAATGTTTGAAAAAATTGTACCATTGACGTAAGAACAGTCTGACTATCCCAACTTTCAATTAGATAGTCAGACATTGCAACTTCTTTCTCATCATTGTCGGCAGTCTGTTTAACAACATTAGAATGGTGCTCTAGAACACCTACCTCGCCAATTACTTTTCTAATTTCAGAAGCATTCTGTTCCAGGACAGATAAAAATGGTGTGATATAGAAAAATCTTGATTTATTTTGATCAACTAACTGATGAAAGGCATATCTCATACTAAGATTCGTTTTTCCAGCGCCAGTTGGCAGATCCAAACGATATATTCCCGTTGAATCTTTTTCACCCCTACTCTTAACTCGTTCACCAATTTGTGAGCGAATTTCATTAAGACTTGTAGTTGGATGACTAAAGCTCTCATATTTTCGCTCAATAGCTTCAAGATAAGACTCATTTAATTTTTGTTTTTCTTCATCTTTTAAAGGCTCAATGAGTAATCCATAAGCATTGATAGTATCTAAGATGTCCGCATTCTTCAAAAAAGATAAATACATCCTAATAAAACAACCACTATAGTATTCTTTCTCACTTTCATCAGAACAACTAAGTTTCGACCAGGCTTGCTGGTAATTCCCAAAAGCTTTTTCTATTAAATCGTTTAAATCTCTGTAACCATAGGCACTTAATTCATCTTCTAATTTTTGAGCAAAGGGTAGAATATCTTTTTGATAAGGCTCGTTCGCTATGCCTCCTATAATTCGATGTCTCAACTTGTTAAATGCAAATCGCTCTGCTTGAATACCTTCATCTTGCAGTGGAATGTCATACATGCCGTGATGAGCTGAGATAACATAGGCACTAATCTCTTGAAACAGTATTCTGTCTTTTGTCTGAATAAATGAGTCCTTTAAAAAGGTTTGTATTTTTTGAAAAAGATACCTAGCTCCAGCAGAAGAGTGATCAACATGTTTATTCGGGTACATCTCTAATTTATCTTGAAAAGCTATACTCGCCTTGCCTAAATCATGAAACAATCCGAATAAAAACAAAATGTCTCCTTGCTCAATAACTTGTGCACTTTCCCTTGCTTGAACAGCAACGTTAAAAGAATGTTTTTCTAGAGATTGTTTATTCCCTCTGTTATCTTTATGTGCTAATATCATAATTTACCTTATCTACCCCAAAGAAGAGATTATTATATTAAGTCTATTTTATAACTAAATCCAAAAAAACTCAACTAAAAATGCAACGCTTTTTTTAATTATTTACTAGGGAGTATTAGGCAGTAGAAGAGTAGGAATAGTTATTTCTATCTTAAGATTTAAAACACTACACTAAATAATCCCTATCGTGAGACTTTCGATAGGGACTATTCTTTCTTTATTTAATATTCTAAATACTTCGTCCAAAACTAACGTTATTGACTCAGTCAGGCTCAAGAGAAAATGACAACCCATCTCTTTTCCTCCTGAGAGTATTGAAAAAAGCCTTAGACAGGCTTTTAGAATGTCCCCTGCCGGAATCGAACCAGCAACTACTCCTTAGGAGGGAGTTGTTATATCCATTGAACTAAGGGGACTTAGAGAAAAACTCTGCCCAACGACAGAGTCTTTCTAAGATTAACGGCGAATTTCTTTGATACGCGCTGCCTTACCTTGCAATGCACGAAGGTAGTACAATTTAGCACGACGGACTTTACCGTAACGAACGACTTCAATCTTGTCAACACGTGGAGTGTGGATTGGGAAAGTACGTTCAACACCGATACCGTTAGAGATTTTACGAACGGTGTAAGTTTCTGAAATACCAGCACCTTTACGAGCGATAACCACACCTTCAAAGATCTGGATACGTTCGCGAGTTCCTTCGACAACTTTCGCGTGAACGCGGACAGTGTCACCAGGACGGAATGCAGGGATGTCAGTACGAAGTTGACCTTCAGTCAAGCTTTGGATCAATGGATTCATTTTTTCTACTCCTATCTTACTAATCTTAAGGTTCAAGACCGCAGCGGATTAGCCGTTTTTTGTGCTTCCATTAGGCACAAACTATATTATATCAAAATTTCTAAAAATGTAAAGATGTTTAAATGAAAATTCCCAAAAGAATCGCTAAAAATCCGAGGATATAGGTCAAAGCCAAATAGAGAACAAATTTTTTTCGCTCCGAAAAGAGATCTGCCAGCTCAGCATTCAAAGTGGAAAAAGTCGTCAAACCACCACAGAATCCTGTTGCCAAAATCACATAAAGCTGCTTGTCTTCTATATGATTATAAAAATATCCAATGAGAAAAGCACCTAGCAAGTTTGCCAATAAAGTCCCAATCGGCAGATATGCTCTGCTATTGACCTTGGAGAAAACATAACGCACAAGAGAACCAGCGCCGCAGCAGATTAGTATCGCCCACATCATGGCTTCACCTGCTTTCCAGCCCATAGGGCGATTGCAAGGCCGCCACCTACACTTAAAACTAGATAGATAAGAAGCTCCATATAGCGCCCTGAATCTGCTAGTTTGATACTGTCTAGCAGAAGACCAGAAAAAGTCGTCAAACCTCCGCAAAAACCAGTCGAAAGCCCTAGAATTAGGCGCTGAGACTTAACTTTACTGCTAAGATAGCCCTTGATGATATAGACCAGCAAAAAAAGTTCCCAAATAATTGACCAGTAAGGTACCTAGCGGAAATGAATCATCAAAAACTGATATGAGTGCTACTTGATAACGTATCCAACCGCCTGCCATCGCAGATAAAGCCACAGCTATCGAGTTCTGTACTTCTTTCATTAGAGCTTTTTTTATTCTGAAATTCACGCGAACGTTTTTAAAATGTCAGAAAAAAAGTCGCAACAACAGTTTCCTTGTAGTCCTTGTTTTCAACCTTATCCGCAACTCTGGCAAAAAAATCACATCTTCTCTCTTGCTATCCAAGACAGCTATGCCTGTTATTTTTTTAAAGCCACGACTTGGCCAACCAGATTCATGCGTTGCTCCAACAGGGCAACGATTGCATCATCAACTTGATCAATTTCCTGTCTGATTTCTTCTAATGTCATCTACTTCCTCCTTGTATCCCATCTATCATAACAAAAAAAATAGTAAAATTTTTCTAGTTTAATTCTAAATAAAAAGCTCCAAGTCCCGTGATTAAAAGAAAACTCGCAAAGGCGAGTCCCTATCTACAGATTAAAAAGGTTCCCCAAACCTTATTAAAGAGCACTTGCTTAGCCGAGTGCTTATCCGCAACCTAAAACAGTCCCCCGGACCTTAGATTAAAGGGAACTCGCAGGGCCGAGTCCCTATCTACAGATTAAAAAGGATCCCCGAACCTTATTAAAGAGCACTCGCTCAACCGAGTGCTTATTCGCAACCTAAAACAGTCCCCCGAACCTTATTAAAGGGAACTCGCTTTTGCGAGTTCTCATCAGCAGATTAAAAAGGTCCACTGGACCTTTTTAACCAACCGATCCTTCCATACTCATGTTGATGAGTTGGTTGAGTTCGACGGCGTATTCCATTGGAAGTTCTTTGGTAATAGGTTCCATAAATCCATTGATAATCATAGCTGTGGCTTCTTCTTCGCTGATGCCTCGGCTCATCAGATAGTAGAGCTGGTCCTCAGATACTTTGGAAACCTTGGCTTCATGCTCTAGCGCGACATTTGAATTATGGATTTCATTAAAAGGAATGGTGTCAGAACTGGACTCACCATCCATCAGAATGGTATCACACTCGATATGAGATTTGGAGCCAGCACTATTCTTACCAAAGCGAACCTGACCACGATAGTCGGTCTTACCACCATCCTTAGCCACTGATTTAGAAATCAAGGTACTGGAAGTCTTGGGTGCATTATGAAAGACCTTACAGCCCGCATCCAAGTGCTGGCCATAGTTGGCAAAGACATGGATAGAACAGAAGTTCTTGCATTGCGACCATTAAGAATGCTACAAGGATATTTCATATTGACCTTGCTGCCTAAGTTTCCATCAATCCACTCTAAGGTACCGCCTTCTTCAACAATCCCGCGCTCCGTTACAAGATTATAGACATTGTCCGACCAGTTTTGAATGGTTGTATAGCGGAAAAAGGCATCCTTTTTGATAATGATTTCGACATTTGCCGCATGAAGACTATTACTTGTGTAAGTCGGTGCTGTACAGCCCTCAATATACTGGATAGAGCCCCCCTCCTCGATAATCATCAAGGAGCGCTCAAACTGGCCAGCGTTTTCACCATTGATTCGAAAATAGGTCTGAACAGGAACTTGGCACTGGACGTTCTTGGGCACATAGATAAAGGTTCCGCCGGACCAAACCGCACTATTAAGAGCAGAGAATTTATGCTCAGCATTTGAAATCACAGTACCAAATACTGCTTGACCAAGTCTGGATATTCCTGAACAGCCGTATCCGTGTCAGTGAAGATAATCCCCAGCTTGGCAAACTCTTCCTTCATATTGTGGTAAACCACTTCAGATTCATACTGAGCCACAGCTCCAGATAGAAAGCGCTTCTCGACTTCTGGAATTCCCAAGCGATCAAAGGTTTTCTTAATCTCTTCTGGAACTTCATCCCAACTGTGAGCCCGATCTCCGCTTAGCTTCTGGTAGTAGATAACATCATCAAAGCGAATCCCTGACAAATCCGGGCCAAAGCTGGGCATAGGTAACTTATGAAAGAGTTCCAAGGAGCGCAGACGATAGTCCAGCATCCACTGGGGCTCATTCTTGATTTCTGAGATTTCTCGAACAACTTCTTCTGTCAGGCCTTTACCAGTCGAAAAGAGCGGCTTGACATCATCATGAAAGCCAAAAGCATAGTCGCGTTCTTTCATAGGAACTCCTCCTTTATCTGATGGATAGCGCTTACCTATATTATACTCCTAATCATGAGAATTGTCAGAAAATAACATTTTTGCAAAATAAAAACGGCCGCAGCCGTTTCATCTATCTATCACTTTAAACTTTATTAACCAAGCCTTCTGCAAAAGCTTCCAAGCGTGCAATATCATCATCTTCCGCAGATAGATCCACTTTAACACTTTCCGCGCCCTTCACCGCTCCTGTAGCAGCAAAGGCAGCATCAAAGTCATCAACAGCCTTGCAGAATTCGTCATAGAAAGTATCGCCCGAACCGACCACTCCGTAGACCTTGCCAGATAAATCCAAACCGGACAAGTCTTCGTAGAAGTCCATCATCTCATCCGGCAGCTCACCATCACCATAGGTATAGGTCGCTACAATCGCAATATCTGCTTCCAAGAAATCTTCTGCATCGACAGTGGTGCACTCGTCCACTTCAACATCTACATCCAGTTCTCTTAGCTTATCCGCCACAATATCAGCAATTTCCTCGGTGTTTCCAGTCATGCTGGCAAATACAATTTTCGCTAAGGTCATAGTTTCCTCCAAATTCTAATCTGCTCTCATTATATCATATCTTTTTTATTTTAAAAATAAAAACTCTTATGCTACAATGGGTAAAGAAAGTTGACGAGGTTATTTATGACTCTTTATCATGATATTTTAAGTAAGATCAAAGAATACGATACTATTATCATCCACCGCCATATGCGGCCAGATCCTGATGCTCTTGGCAGTCAGGTCGGACTGCAAAAGCTGCTTCAGTACCACTTCCCAGAAAAGACAATCAAAGCGACAGGCTACGATGAACCCAATCTCATGTGGCTAGCACAAATGAACCAAGTCGCAGACGAAGAATACCAAGAGGCCCTAGTCATCGTCTGTGACACTGCTAATACAGCCCGCATTGACGACCAACGCTACACGAATGGTGACTTCCTCATCAAAATCGATCATCATCCTGATGATGAGGTTTACGGAGATATTTCTCTGGTAGATACAAGCTCCAGCAGTACCAGTGAGATGATTGCTCTCTTTGCCTTTGAAAATAACTTAGACTTGAGCAAGGAAGCTGCAGAACTCCTCTATGCTGGTATCATCGGCGACACCGGCCGCTTCCTTTATCCTTCTACGAGCGCCCGCACATTCGAAGTAGCTGCCAAGCTGCGCCAGTACGATTTCGACTTATCAGCCTTGTCTCGCAAAATGGACTCTATCAGCCGCAAAGTAGCTAAACTGCAGGGCTATGTATATGAGCAATTGGAAATAGATGAAAATGGTACTGCGCGGGTCATTCTGCCTCAGGAAGTTTTACAAGCCTATCAACTGACTGATGCTGATACTGCAGCCATTGTCGGGGCACCTGGACGAATTGAAGAAGTCGGTCTGTGGGCTATCTTTGTTGAGCAGCCTGAAGGTCACTACCGTGTCCGCATGCGCAGCAAGGTTATTCCTATCAACGGTATTGCTAAATCATCATGGCGGAGGACACCCACTAGCCAGTGGAGCCAATGCATTTTCTAAAGAAGAAATTGAGCAAATCTACACCGAGATGAAAGAATTGGCAAAAAAGTAAGAAATTAGTCTAAAAGTCTTGTCAAATCAATCAGAATTTGATAAACTATCAAAGTAACTAATCTATGGCTCGCAAAGAGACCATGGCAGAAAGGAAATTTTTGTAAAATGAGAAAAGATATTCATCCAGAATACCGCCCAGTTGTCTTCATGGACACTTCTACCGGCTACCAATTCCTTAGTGGTTCAACTAAGCGTTCAAACGAAACAGTTGAATTCGAAGGTGAAACTTACCCATTGATCCGTGTAGAAATTTCATCAGACTCACACCCATTCTACACTGGACGTCAAAGTTCACTCAAGCAGATGGACGTGTGGATCGTTTCAACAAAAAATACGGTCTCAAATAATCATAAGCACCAATCGGTGCTTTTTTTGTACCCAAAAGTTTCTTTCTGCTTTTTAAAACTCTAAAATTTCTTCACAAACGCTATTTTTGCTTCCTAGTTAATTCAACAAAAAAACTCCAAAAGTCAGACGGTTAAAATCCAACTTTTGGAGTGTGGTTTATATGTAACCAAAAATTAAGAGCACAGACGTTTAAGAATAAAATTCCTTATTATTTATAAACGTAGGTCCAGTAATAGTCCGTATTACCATCTACTACTACAGCTACTGCTCCTTCTGTAACGTTTGGATCAAGGAGCAATTCTCTCAGACCGCTGTTAGCCCATTTCTTAACTACTTCTGACGCATCATCCGTACGACGAGCAACGAAGCCTGAGCTATCGTATTGGCGTGAGATTTGATTAGCTTTTGGAAGAGCTTGGTTTTGATAAAGTTCATCAGACCAAGTCAGTTCTTTCAAGCCTTGAGCTTTACGCTCTTCATTGATTTTAGCGAAACCTTCTTTAGCTTTTTCTAAAGCAATAAAGTTACTATCATCAGTTGCTTCAACACGATAAACAAATCTAACATAACCAAACTCTACATCTTTATATTTATCGCCTTCTACGCCACTCTTAAGATTTGCTGTCAAGACGTAGTCTCTAGCCCATGATTTTTCCTTTGTTTCTTCAAATGTCGTTTCATCTTCGATAACCCACTCAACTTTTGCGTCCCAACCGGCATTATCAACAAACGTTGGACTCATCTTACCGATAACGTATTTCTTAAACTCCTCAAGATTCTTGAATGGAAGCGGCTCACCTGCTTTACCAGTTCCTACGATATTGGTTGAGAATACTTTTACACTTGAGTTTGTATCGCTGTACATATACTCATCATCTGTAGCGCCCTCGTGAAATTTAGGATCAATTCTTGGATCATTTGGATCCGTCATCCCCTCAAGTCTCCACTTAACTTTATCTCCAAACCATTTCCAATATGGAGAGAATCCATTGGTTGCCGATTCAGATGGGATACGATAATAGTGACTTGTACCATCAAAGTAATAGTTAGGATCATTTCCAACGCTGCATCACCTGGCACACCAGTAGGGTATACTATTTTGGGTGCACGGTTGTTTGGACCCCACGCCAAATGCTCAAGACCTTCTGCTGGTTTCTCAACATACGGCGGAATTTGATCTTCACTTGGTTTATCAGTTGTTACCAAACCAGGAGTCTCTGGCACAGCAGGTCTTGTTGGAGTTTCTGGTTTTGGTTCTGCTGGTTGCTCTGGTTTCGGAGCAAATGGATTTAGGTCACCTTCTGCACCGTTAATTGGAGGATTTTCTGGCAAATCAACACTTGGCACCTCAGGTTTTGGTTCTGCTGGCGTAGTAGGCTCATCTGGTTTATCAGTAGGAGCTGGCGTTGGTTGTTCTGGTTCCGCTGGAGTCGGAGTTGGAACTTCTGGTTTTGGTTCTTCCGGCTGGCTTGGAGTTGTTGGATTAGTTGAGTTATCAGTAGAATCCTTAACAAACACCCACTTACCATTTTGATAGTAGTAATAGTCGCCATTATCCAATACATAGTAATGATAACCATTTTCATAACGATAATGCGGATCGTTTTCCAAGTTGTTATTGGATGTGCTGTTATTGTTAGTATTTGTCAATGGTTTCCACTCACCATCACGATAGATGCGGTAAGAACCATCTGTCATACGGTAGTAGTGGTTACCATTCCAGTAAATGTAGTTTTCATCGTTTGCAAGATTGTTGTAGTTATTCCAACCATTATAGCCGTAGTTGTTGCTATAGTTGTAATTCCAGTTGTTATAGCCTGGATAATAGTTATTATAACCATAGTTGTAATTATAACCATTGTAGCCGTAGTTATAGCCATAATTGTAGTTATTGTAACCATAGTTATAATTGTTGTAACGGTAGTTGCGGTTGTTACGGTAATTATAGTTGTTATAACCATAATTATAATTGTTATAGCCGCCATTCCAGTAATTATAGCCTGGTTGATAGTAATTATAACCATAACCATAATCTTGTGCTTCAACATTATTCGCAGCAGCGATTGCTGGAATAAGAGCTGCAGCAGCCATAACAGATCTTGATAAGAGTCTGAAACGATTGTTCATATTAATTAAACCTCCAAAGTGACCAACATCACTTCATATTTTTGTGGGGGGAATTTATCTTTTGTGCACAACTTCATAAAAAAGAATTTTACGAAAATACAGCCGGCTGACAGTTGACTACTCCATCATTATCAAACGCAAAAAACGAATCACTAGTTAGTGAATCCACCTGATTAAAGGTTGCACATAAATGTTTTTATAACATTTGATTTAGAAAGAAAGAAGTCAATATGCTCGAAAATACTTTTTTATGCATATCTCACCCTCAAGACGAATTATAGCACAAGAAATTTTTTTGAATGCAAGCATTTTAGTTAACAAGGTGTAAATTATTTTTTTATAGGTAATTTTTTTATAGTTCGTATTTTTTTGTTTATTTTTTTCTGTTTTCTAGCTTTTAAAAAAATCTATAAAAATCTTATTTTTTTACGAACTAAGACAATATAAAAAAATGTTTATAATTTGGTTTTACACTATGTAAATTATTTTTTTATTGCTTATTTATAAAAAAACTCCTCACCCTATCATTCCGATTTTTTTATTTAAGTTTATTTTTAAGCTTATATTAAGCCTTTTTTTAAGCTAAATTTAAGTTTGTTTTTAAGAATCAAAGAATCTGTTTGTAAATTCCTTCCTTATGGGTTTTTTTATTTATAGTAATGAATAAGTATTAAAGAGTAGTAAAAAATACTAGAAGCATTTATTCCAGCTTCTAGTATTTTGAATTTATTAATATTTTAGTTGTTTGATAACCAAGAGGTGGCTATCTTCCTCACCGACCAAGCTATGTGGCTCATTGGGCTCCATCGTTAAAAAGGAACCTGCAACTAGCCGTACGGTTTGTTCTCCGGCAGAAAAGCTTACATTTCCTGATAAACAAACAACTGTTACTAGTGCATCAGCACTGTGCTCTGGTACTTCTTTTCCTTTGGCAAGATGCAGATGATGTATGATTCTGCCTTCTTCTTGAACAGGTGTTTCTGCAAAATCATTATTGGGATTGGTAACAAAAAATTTCATTTTCTTCCTCCTTCTAATGGATGATGTGACTACTGATCTTCATAGCCTCCACCGGTAATGCCGAAATATTCTTCTAAAGATTTGCCTGATTGAGCAATTTCCTTGGCTTCTTGACCAATATAGCGCAGATGCCAGCTTTCAGGCATATAGCCAGTTGAACCTTCCTTACCCTCTAGATAGCGAACGATAAAACCGTATTTATAGGCGTTATCTAGAAGCCACTGACTTGCTCCAGCTTCTTGTACGAGATTGCCATTTTTATCAATCAAGTCAAAAGCTAAACCGGTCTGATGCTCACTGTAGCCTGGCCGAGCCGAATAGCGGTCTGCAGCAGCTTTACCGTCCTGATTGACATAGTTTTGATAGAGCTCGGTCTGAGTATCATAGCTGCGAAAGCCACTGTATTGGTCGCTGATAGCATAGCCTTGTGCCTGCATGTCTGCAATCAGTTTGAGCAATTCTGCTTTAGCAGTCGAATTCTCACCTGGGTTATAGGAAGCAGACAAAGGGTAGTGCTTGTTGACAACGAGAATCTCATCATATTTCCCTTTGACACTGTAGTGGCTACCGTTATAAGAAACATTTTGATCAAGAGTTTTGGCCTCGTGATTTTTGCTCCTTTTTTAGTATCAGCACTATCTGAAGATGTTGTCGTATCTTGGCTAGAGTTTTTTTGCCATTTTCAGCATCTTGTTTCTTAACCGTACTGGTTGAACTAGCCGCTTGTTTATCAGAGCTATCTCCAGTAGTGTCTTTATCTGACGAACACGCGCCTAGAACAAGAACAGATGCTGCAAGAAAAATTAGTTTACTGTATTTCATTGTCATAATATCAACCTTCTGAAACTTCAAGATTATAGATTACAAAAAGAATCCCCGCTAGGTTTCAAGTAATAAGTCTTATTTTTTTACGATTTACACTATTTGGAGTGTTATCGGTATAGTGGACCGTATAGTCCTCATATGTTGTCACGATATAGGAACCATTTTTCTTCCTTGATTTCGCGGATATCCAAAGCTCCTGGCTCATAATAGTTAATTTTCGCTTTCTTAACACCACCACCAGTAGTCCACTCAACCATTTCTCGATATACTGCGCTAGAGGTATCGTAGTATTGAGAATAGTTATTGCTCCTGTTAGAAACAGAGCTGAAAACAGCACTGCGGTAGTCATTCAGGAAAGTAGAGACTTTTGCTTTTTGAGCCTCAACCTTTTTCGCTTCTTCGTTCTTTTCTCTAATCTTAGAAACTACTTCCTTAGGAAGCGATAATTTCACATTCGTGGTATCATCTTCCACAATTACTGTCTCTTTATTGGTAGTAAAGGTAGTATCAGAGATAGTAAACTTAGCATAAATTTCAAGTTCTTGATAAGGAACAAGCTGCAACTCAGGGGTCAAACTGCTACCACTTTCTTTACCATTAACAACGATTTTAATATCTGTTGCTTTTGAAGTTTCAGAAGGCATAGTAATTTTTAGCTGTTTCTTTTCAGACTTGAGATCGAGTTTGATTTCATTATCTTTAGCCGTAGCTAAATCAAGCTGAACCTTACTCTCTACATCTCCAACATCCGTCTTACCTTTGAGAGTAAAGTCTTGTTTGATAAAGTGATATTCACCCAATTCAGTGTCAGTGTTTTTCTTAAGAGTAATAGTTTTTTTCTCACCAGGTTTAATGGTAGCATTATCTAAATTAGTATTGACTTTAACTTTGACTGGATAGGAAACCATTTGATATTCCTGGAAAATACCAAATTTCTTACTCTTTTCAGTAACACCTAAAATCTTATTATTGTTGTCATCGATATAAGCAGATTTGCCATTTGACTCAACAATGTTATCTAGCTCAGTTTCGAGATTAATCTCCTGGCTCTCTAGGTGCTCAACTAAAGCTCTTGCTTCAGCACGTGTCCACTTATCGGATTGAGTAGAAAGAAGACTTGCCACTTCATCAAAGTCTTTACTAGAGACGGCTTTTGCAAAATGGTCTGTGACCACTTTTACTCCAGTTATAGAGTTTAGATAGAAGAAAGCTCCAATCAAAGCGGCAACTAGAAGCGTTGGCCCTCCAATCATGATTGCTTGCTTCTTTGATATTCTCTTTTTAGCCTTTTTTACTGCTTTCTGTGGTAATTGTGAGTCGAGCAATTCAGACCGAATAGGCAAGTTAGAGAATCCTTGACTCTTAGCTTCTGCAAATTCTTCTTTGGTAGGTTTCGACCAATATTATTTTCAAAAGCTTGCAGCCAATTCTTACGAAGTTCTTCATATTGACTAGATTCAAATGAGCTTTGCTTCTCATCTTGGGAAGATAGTTGAACCGATTCTTCTGTGACAGGATCGTCGGAAGGTGTCTCCTGAACAGTATTTTGATTATCAGATGCTTCATCAGTAGTATTTTCTACTGATGAAGTTTCTGTGGTTGCTTCCTCTGCTTCGCCTGCAATCTCCTTAATCTTTTTTGGATCAAAGTTAGATTGTTTGCCGGCTAGGAACTCACTTGCAGTTGGTTTTCGACCAGTTACTTTTTCAAAGAGATCAACCCATTTTTCTTTTGTTGCCATAAATCTCCTCCTCCACCATTACATCATTACGATACTAGCTAGTAGAGAAAAAGCGATGAAAGAGAAGAAAAGTGTAATCACACCATTGACAATAATGGCCAATAGGTATTTATAAAAAGGATCCATAGAGGTGCTTGTCTTGGAATAAATCAAAGCAAAGGTCGCTCCAACTCCTACTAGCAGAAGACCAATCCATGTGAAGAACAGAGATAAATGAATAACACCCAACAAAGCAAACAGAGCTGAAACAGCAATAAATGGAAGAACAATAGCATACAGTCGACCGTACCAATCAAAAGCCTTGTTGAAGGTGAAAGTTCTATCCTGGTAGACCAAACGCTTCACAACAAAACCACCTAAAATAATAGAAAAAAGGAAGAGGGCTGCTGCTATCAGGGAAACAAAGAAGACTTTGAAATTAAAAGTCGGTCCATTATACATACCTAAGCTTATGAAGCCAAGGCTACTGAAAATATTGTAGTTTGCGACAATAGCAAAAAAGAACACTGTAAAACCTAGAGATAGGTAGCCATTCACCTTACTGCTCTCAACTTCAGATGTCGGTGATTTCCAAGCTGAAACAAGCCAAGTCCAGAAACCTTTCATTGTTTTAGAAAACTCACTCGGCTGAGCAGGCTGCTGCTGGCTGTAGTATGCCTGCGGTCCTTGTTGAGGTACTTGTGAATTGAACTGTCCTTGCTGTGGGTTGTTCTGATAAGCTTGCGGACCAGAAAACTGAGGTTGTCCAGCAAAGGGACTCGCTTGTTGAAATCCTTGTTGCTGATATGGTTGTCCCTGATTAGCAAATTGATTTGGATTCGCTTGTTGCTGTGGAACTTCTTGATATTGTTGAGAAGCCTGCTGAGCAAAAGGCTGTTGGAAGTTTTGCGGCTGTTCAAAACTTGATGAAGCTGGGCTAGATTCACTAGAAACTTGCTCCGCACTTACCTGTTCAGCTTCAACAAATTCTCCAGCAGCCAAAGCTTGAGCAATTTCTTCCTCTGTAGCTGAGCGTCCATTAACGGCCTCAAAATATTCAAGCCAATCTTCTTTTGACATATATATTCTCCTATCCTCAATTTATTATACTACTATAGTATACAAAAAAAGTGCTGGAAATTCAATCAATTCCGGCACTTGCTCTTCTTAATCGCTTGTCATAACGTCAATTTAGCAGGAAAAGCTTCCACTCCTCCTTCGACATTGGTTACTTGGTAACCCTTGGCTTCCAAAAATTCGCAGGCACGCGCTGAACGTCCGCCTTTTTGGCAGATGATATGGTAGGGGATTTGTTTATCCAATTGCCCATAATTCTCCGGCAAGCTGCTGAGAGGCAGATTCAGAGCTCCAGAGACATGTCCAGCTGTAAATTCGTCCACCTCACGGACATCAATCAACTGCAGTTCTTCTGCCTGCAATTTGTCATATAAATCTTTCGCACTAATTTTTTGCATTCTTTTTCTCCTATTCATTCATAATCACGATTTTTCCAAAACCTGCTGTTCCCTCTATAAAAGCATGAGCTTTGGGCACTTGCTCTAGGGAAAAGACACGCCTTGGTGTAACATTGACCTGATAGCGGTCAATATAGTCAAATAATTCATCCATCAAGTCTTGGCTCACATGAGCAGAGTGAAAACTTGTCAGAAAACTGTTGTTTTTAATTTCTTCAATTGGGTTGAAATCATCCAGTTCCCACTGCCCCCCCAAGAGTCCGGTCACACAAATAATCCCCCCCTCAGCGATATGGTCAAAAGAATCCTTGACAGTTGCTGGACCAACCAACTCAAGGATTTTATCAAACTTCTCCTCTGTTTCCAGTCGGCCATCCTGGTCTATGATGATATCGTCGTAGGCTTGGTGCTTGAGTAGAAACTGTTTGGAACCGCTATTGACCGAGCCCACGATATGTGTATCTGGAAACTGTGCCTTGACCAGACGAGCAAAGGCCAAACCGACACCGCTAGTAGCAGCTCGGACTAAATCTTGTCATTGGGCTCAATGCACAGATTTTTCATAGAGCCTAGAGCAGTATAATAGGTCTCTGGCACTGCTACCAGCTCAGTCCAGGTCAAGTTGGTCTCGACTGTATAAATTTGGTCGTTCGGCAGGAGGACATACTCAGCATAAGAACCATCAAAAGCTCGGCCCATTTCACCCATGATAGAAACCACTTTTTGGCCGACCTCTAAATCTGCTCGAGTCGTCTCGGCAACTTGGCCGACACACTCAATGCCTAAAATTCGAGGGAAGGTGACACTAGGCGATAAACCCTCACGAGTAAAAATCTCCGAGTGGTTAATCCCAAATCCTCTGACCTTGACCAGAGTCCAGCCTTCTTGAAGTTGTGGAATCGGTCTTTCTTCCAGCAGAAGCTTTTCTGGGCCACCCGCTTCGTAAATGACTATAGCTTTCATCGTTTCCATAGAATCACCTCGCTTTCTACAAAGTTTAGCATTCTAAGCTTAGACTTTTCAAAAAATCAGTCAGCTACTCCTGAAAGATCTAATAATTCTTTGACGAAATCATTGGCTGGCTGTTGGAGAATCTCCTGAGAGCAAGCAAGTTGCTGGATATGTCCTTCATCCAAGTTCAAGACGCTAGCAAATGAGTGATACCAATCCACTCGGTTTGACAACCTGAGAGAGCAGCTGGATAGTACTACTCTATCTCAGCAAAACAGTTAGTTAAAGCTCCAGCACTTGGTAAGAGTAGCCTAAATCTTGCAAGAATTTAAATAAATCTCTTGTAGAGACAAAAATAGTTTTTTCATTAGTATTGGGATGGAAAGTCATGATATCCTCTGATACAATGTCCCTATCAAAATAAACTTGAATGTCCTTCTCCTCATTGTTGAGAAGACCAAAGGGAGATACAGTTCCTGCTGGTAGGTTCATTTTCTCTGCCAAGGAGTCCAATGAGGCCATACGAATCCGATCGGCTCCCACTTGAACTTTAAAGTCATCCATATCCAATCGTTTCTTGTCATCCATAATGAGTAGGTAATACTGGGTTTTCTTCTTATTGGTTAAAAACATAGTCTTAGTCCGAACACCCTCCATGCCTTCAATATAGCTATCTGCCTGCTCTGTCGTAAATGCAGGTGGGTGCTCCACCACATCAAAGGTGATCCCCAACTCTTGCAACTTGTTAGCTACTTGTTGATAAGCATCCATAGTTTTTCTCCTTTATTGATGAATAATCTTTTGCACCAACGCTTGCAAGTCTGGCACAACCTGCGCTGCAAACCAAGGATTTTTAGCCATCCAGATTTGGTTGCGAGGCGATGGGTGAACCAAAGGAAAAAAGTCTGGCAGATAGTCTTGATAATGCTGAACCGTCTCGGTCAGCTTGATATTTCCTTTTTGATGCAGATAATATTTCTGTGCATACTGACCAATCAAAATTGTCAGCTCAATATCTGGCAAAAGCTCTAAAATCGGCTGATGCCATTTGTCCGCAAAGCCCTTACGAGGTGGTAAATCTCCAGACTTCCCATGCCCCGGAAAATAAAAATCCATGGGCAAAACCGCAAAGTATCCAGAATTATAAAAAGTCTCTTCATCGACACCCAGCCATTTTCTCAGCCGCTCACCACTCTTGTCCTTCCAGTAAAGCCCTGCCTCTTGAGTTTTCAGCCCCGGCGCTTGTCCAACAATGTTAATCCGTGCATTCCGAGGCGCCGCAAAAAGCGGCTTGATCCCCTGCTCCGTAAATTTCTGATTTCTGGATCAGCCATGATGGCCTTGGCAATGTCCTCTATTGTTTGCATGACAGCTCCTTGCAAAGAAACTCATCCAGCAAGGCCAAACGAGTTCTTCTTTTTTATTTGATTAATTCGTAGATAGCTTCTGCGTAAATGGCCGCAGCACGGAAAAGGTCTTCTACATCTGTAAATTCATTGGCTTGGTGCATAGTATTGACATAGTCTGGGAACATGGCGCCAAAAGCCACACCACGCTTCAAAAGACGGCCAAAGGTTCCACCACCAATGACTTGCTCGTGTCCTTTGAGACCTGTTTGTTTTTCGTAAACACTCAAAAGAGTTGCTACCAATTCATCATCTACTGGGACATAGTGCGGAGTGTGTCCGTGCTCAGATAGGCTTACTGACACAACACCAGCAACTTTTTCAAGACTGGCCTGAATCGTTTTCGGATCAGTTCCTTGCGGGTAACGGATGTTCAGAGCAATAGTATTGTCAGCTTTAGCACTATCAAAATGGAAGACACCAGCATTCATGCTAAGAGAACCCATTTTAGCATCTGTATAAGCAATTCCTAACTTCTCACCTGTAAAGTCTTCGTGCAGAACTTGAGCCGCAACTTCCAGATAAGCCTTGGCATCACCAGCAAAGTCAAATTGGTTGAGGAAGAGAGCTAAATAAGTTGCTCCGTTGATACCATCCTCTGGTGTAGAACCATGAGCTGATTTCCCAATGACTGTCACTTCAAGAGCGTCGCCATTTTCTTTCAGACTAGCTGAAACCTTGTGAGCAGCAGCAAAGTCTTGTAATTTCTTATCCAATTCCGCTGCATCAACTGCTGATGTAAAAATAGCTGTCGCTGATTCTGGCACCATATTCTCACGAAGTCCGCCAGTGAAGCTCTTTAGTTTAAAGCTGCCATCATTACTGTTACCAAAGTGGAGATATTCTGTGATATTCCCTTTCACCATTAATGATTGGAAATTCCGCATCTGGTGAGAAACCAAAGTCTGGCTCAGGCAAACCAACATGCTTGAAATAATAGTCCATGTCTTGCCAACCAGATTCCTCATCTGTTCCTACTACAAAGCGCACGCGCTTAGATACTGGTAAGCCCAAGTCTTTGATGATTTTCAAACCGTAGTAACAAGCCATGGTTGGTCCTTTATCATCAGATGAACCACGCGCATAAAGCTTACCATCAATAATTTCAGGTTTGTAAGGATCTGTATTCCAGCCACTCCCAGCAGGGACTACATCCATGTGGGCAAAAATCCCAAGTTCTTCCTCACCCTCACCAAAAGTAAAGTGACCAGCATAATTGTCCACATTCTTGGTTTCATAACCATCGCGCTCAGCGATTTCTAAAAACTTATGCAGAGCTTGAACAGGACCAGGTCCAAAAGGATGCTCCTTGTCTGCCTTGGAATCATCCCGCTCTGAGTTAATTTCCAAAAGGCTGAACAAATCACCCAAGAGAGCTTCTCTGCATTTTTCAACTTCTGCTTTAAAATCAATTGACATTATTTTACCCCAACTTCAAATTCGATTTAAATCAATAAAATTACGGATTAAATCGTAAATGCTACTATATCAACGTTTCTCGATGATTTCATCAACTGGCAAACGATAACTAGGTTCTAGTTTTTCATCAGTATAACCAACAGTAATCAAGAGTTCCGGACGGAAACGCTCATCAATTTCCAAAACCTCATTAACCTTAGATTTATCGAAGCCTAAGATGATGTTAGATCCAATACCTTGGTCAGTCAGAGCCAGAACAAGATTCATGGCTACCAGACCAGCATTGAGAGCTAAATAATCGCTCTTTTGCTGTTCACTATAGCGAGCAAACTCAGCTGGCAGATTCTGCATATAGAATTGGAGCTGCTCGTCAGAGAAGTTTCTCACTCCAGCCACACGCGCAATCTTACGAGCCCTCTTGGTCAAATCTGTATCAGTAAAGAGGGCAATGGTCACTGGAGCTTCCTTAATCTGATCCACATTTCCACCGAAAGCTGTCTCTGCTAGAGCCTGATTACGCTCCCGCACCACAACGAACTTCCATGGCTGGCTATTATGGGCACTGGGTGCCAACGTTGCAATTTCAATGGCTGTGCGAACATCCTTTGGATCCACAGGTTTGTCATTGAAATGCTTGGTCGCATGACGCTTTTTATTGAGTTCTAGAAATTTCATAAGTCGTATCCTTTTCTAAATATACTAGCTTCATTTTATCATATTTTGTAAGAGTTTGCAGGAGTTTTTCATTCCCTCGCAAATAACCTCACTTTTCAAAACTTCAACCAATATTACCAACCAATTGAGTAATCAATAGAAATCTAGTATAACAAAAACTTTCAAAAAAATATAAAAAAATATGATAACACATAGTTATCACATTTTTAAACAATAGGACCACAACTTAACAATCACTTGCTCACGATTTGCAAATTCGGCAATTTCTTCTTAACAAATTGTTATCATTTCCAAAATATTTAAAAGACACATTACAATTCAATTAGTCCCAATTTTCCCAATTCGTTGAGAGCAGCAATTTTTTTGAAAATGAGTGATCATTCCCCACAAATTTTTTTATCTCTCCAACACATTTATATAAATTTGAGTTTATTTCTTCTAAATTTTCAATAAATATATCTAATAAATTTGAATCTATATTTTCCAAGGCAGAAGGTAACTGTGTTTGATGTTCAAATAAGTACGCCTCCTTAGCAGTTGCAGCTATCGCATAGCTGATATTATCCCATAAAGGAATATTAGATTCATCATTATCTAACTGCATGTAGATAAAAAAATTCCATTAAAAATCAGTTCCATCATCTAACAGAATATAAAGATCTTTACCTGACTTATTTTTTTGTTTTCTAAAAAAACTCCAACATTCATCTAAAAGCAGCTCGAATTTGAGTTTTTATATTGTGTTTTTTTATTTGAGCAAAAAAATGCCTCTGAATAAGTTAGCATAAAGTAAAGATCAATTACTCTCATATTCTTATCTTTATCCTTCGAAAAGAAATTTAAAATAACGGGCAATAACTTCATCTTTTAAATACTTCTCACCCTGGAATGTGTTGTTCAATTTTGATAATTCTTTGTACGAATTGATTAATTTTTTTATAATTATCAAAAATAATCTTCCAGTGCTTCTTCATCCACACTCTCAATGGTCTCAGGAAAATATTTTTCACCAGTAGTTTCATAAAAGTAGTAACTAACTAAAGCAAGGAAATTCGCGATGCAACTCCAAATAGCAGGATTGGTCTCATTATCTAACTCAAAATAAGTTAAAATATCTTCCTCATCAATGTTTTCCAATCTACTATACAATAAGTCTGGATCAGGCTCACTAATTCTATTAATAGATTTACTTGTGAGTTCTAATGTTTCATGTACATATTCCTTATAGTCTAGGTTTTTTATATACCTTTCTAGAGGATTCGTTAGTTTTTGCATAAAATGTAAAAGTTCAAGGCTTAATTCCATTTCTATTTCCTTTCTAATCTATGACATACAGACCATTTTCAACTACAAATTGTAAGCGTCCATTTACTTTGACTCCCTCAACTATTTCTGAAGTCACTTCGATTCTAAGCTTTGGAAACATTTCACTCAACTGTTTAATAACTCCAGAAGGTTTAGCAGGATTTCCTAGACCACTTAAACAAGTTGGGCATACACCTTTAGGGTTAGATTGGTGAATTTTAAGTGTTCCAGTTACGTCTTCAGCATTTAACTCTGCTTCTTTATTGCCTCAATAAAATTATTTGCAACATTCTCCTCAGCATGTCTAGTAGCTGAAGAAATTTTACCCGAGCTTCTCACTTCTCTATCCGGAAATGCATCATCTAAATCAGGTAATCCAGCTTCTTTTCGAACTTTAGGAGATCCTCCCTCAAATACTCTATCCTCAAGTCCAGGTATATCTGTCTTCCCAACTGCAATTGTATCTGTTTCAGGTACATTCCATTTTTTACGTAAATCAGATAGTGCTTCAGAACCCCAATTAGAGGTTTCTAAACTGCTAGCATCACTATGGGGTGTGCTAACTTTACTGCTTCCTCCAACACCCTCAAAATCCTGAATCTGTTGTCTGCGCTTGACAGAAAACTTCTGGATCTTTTGAGATAGGTTTTCCATACTTTCAGAAAAGTTAGGATTGACTCCAATGCCTGGGGCACCTCCTGCAAACTGAAACTCAGGCACAAGATTTCCTTGCATAGCCGCTAGATTCCTCTGGAAGTTTTGCTTTTGAGCTCCCCATTTCGCATTAAGGCTATCCAACTTCTTAGATAGCTTCTCTCCTCCTGAGGCAAGAGTTTGATTCATCTTATTGGCAGTCTTCATTTTGAAGTCATCCCAACCCTGACTAGCTTGGGCTCGGACATTTCCGACCTTGGTCTTGACATTTGTCCAAGAATTACCTAGTCGTTCCCGAATACTTCCTTTGTAGGAAGCTGCCTTTCCGCTTCCCAGATTAACATCCGCTGCTTTACTAGCTCGATAAGCCTGAAAGCGCTGGCCGAGATGCCCCACCGTTCTACCAATTAGCTGACTTGTTGCCAAGTTAGTTAGAGCCATTTGCGGATCCTCGATAAAGTCATGGCCAAACTGAGCAACATCATAGGCATTAGCTCCAAAACGGGCAACCTTGTCCGCATTGAGCAAGCCTGGGAGACTGTCCGTTCTGCAATACTAGCTCCCTTCAGATAGGAACCAAGACCGCCTGATACAAGAGTAGTAACTGCCTCTGCGCCAGCCCATATTCTCTGCTCATTCGTTAGGACATCGCCTGTAATGGTTTCTCCGGAGATAGCGCGATAAGCTGCTTCTCCACCTAGAAGGGCGGTTCCCAGACCCAAAGCTACCGGAGCTAAAGTTCCGCCAGATGCGAATGTTCCGACAACTAAGGCTGCTGTTCCAACGACTTTGACACCTATATCCACCCAACCTAGCCACCATTCATTATCCTTTGACCAAGTAGATTTAAGACGTTTGTATTCACCTAGTTCTGTAGGGAAGAAGGTCTCAACTAGCTCTTTCTCAGACAGGTCTTTGACTTTATCATAGGTCTCCTTGTCTTCCGCTTCCAGCTTTGCAAGGTTTTCTTTGGCGACCTTGAGCTTATCCTGATATTTAGCTGCAGCTGATGAGATAGGGCTCTTATCACTGTTCAAGATATCGGACAGGCTGTAATAGGCTTTACGTTTGCCCTTAGCTGTCTGTATGCCATAGCCTGTCTGATAAGATGTCTGATAGGTGTACGTTTCTTCATAGGTCAGGTGCTCAGACTTATATTTATTCTTCCCTTCATTGATCTTATTCAGAGCCTCCATCGCATCTTCCAAACCACTTATGTACTTGTTCTCAATGTTTTGGACAATCTCCCGATGCACCCGTTTCATCTCTTCCATCATGTCTAAGATTTTATGTTCAGAATCAACGAATGTTTTTTCTGGCATATCTTTGCCTAGGGTCGCGCCACCTTGAGCAATATAAAGATGAGATAAATCATTATTCTTGACGATTTCAGCTGTTTCAGAAATATCTTTAAGTAGATCCTTGACTTGACTAACATTATCCTCAAACCAACCAATCCGCTTCCCCTGCTCAAAGTCGCTTTTATTAGTATAGTACTCTGTCATGAAGCACCTCCCTGAGAAGTCTGACCACTATAAAGTATGGCTTCCTCTGACTTAGGTCCCTTATAGTCTGGCGCTGCTTGATCTTTTTTCAAACCATCACGTGTCAACTCAAAAGCTTTCTGAGGATCCTGCTCTAAGGCTTGACGAGTTTCAGAATCTAGGTTTGGATCTACCAAGGCCGCATTGACAATATCCGCTGCTAAAAGTTTATCAGTATCGATAAAGCCACGGTAGGTTGTCTGTATATGGTGAAAAAGAAGCTCTGTTAGCGCCTGAAAAGTCTGCGCTTTTGCAGTGAAATGATTGAGAGGAAGTTCACCCAGACGAGATTGGGAGAGATCCTTCTTTACATACAGCAGGAATTTTATCAATCAGACCTTGCAATTGAGTTGTTAGCTGGCTAGAGCTTGTTGCTAGCTCACGGGATGCTAACAGTAATTCCTCCTGTTCTGTTAAGGAAATACTAATTTTTGGCATGGTTGTATCCTCACTTTCAACTGGTTGATGATTTCTTTCTTTAACTCGTCAGTACTGATAGAGCGGATTCTCTGCTCAAGAACATCATACTGATAGATTGCCGAAGGCGCATTCAGATATAGATAATCTCTGGATTTATTTGTCCTGAGTATGACGTAATTCTCAAAGCCGGGGCATTACCATAGTAGATAATCAATCTCTCTTCAGAATAGGTTCTCCATTCCGCCGCTGCTGGATTGGGATCTCGTGCTGGTATCTTCTCACTCAAAAAGAGATGCTCCTTTATAACCGTACCTAAAAATTGGAAGCTATGTATACGATCCAACCTATAGGCGTTTTTGTCTACTTTTTCAATGACGATATGATACCAACGATTGGAGTCTACTAACTGTGCACAAAAATACTTATCATCTACTTCGCAGTGAGAATAGGCTTCTTGGTACTTTTGAAGATAGACAGCTTTGGCCATGCAGGCTGTTGTCGGCTCACTATTTTCATCAATAAGCCCCATAGACTGGAGATCAGAAAAACCTTTTTCCAGTATCTGCTTGAGCTGCACAGGCTTCTCCTCATCGGTAAGTTCTGGAAGAGGAAGCAGAAACAAATCCTCGGAGTAACCATTATAATTCAGCATATGCAGAGCATATAAAGATTCCAGTGTAAATATCATTTGCTTTCTATATCCTTCAGTACTTGTGCATCTTTGATGTGATAAAAGAGAGTTTCTAAGCCATCAGTAGCTTCGTGAAGCTTTCCTACTGCTTCTGCAAAATCTGCCTGATACTGTTCAATGAAGTCCTTAAGCCCCAAATACTGTTCCTTAGTCTCACCCGACCAGAGCGAATCTTTTTGTGCCAAGGTGTTAACTTGAGAAGGAATAGTTGTATTGATTAAATCATGGAGCGTCTTAAGCTGAGAGATGATATTCCTTAGTTCTCCATCATCATAACGAATTGTATCATGAGAAAATCTATCTTGAATGCTATTGATATTTGTATCCATTTAAAAGATGCCTCCCCCAAAAAAATCAAGCGGATTCTCATCCAAACCAAGTCTATTGAAGTGCTTCTTGCCTTTATTGTACTCTGTTTTAATACTTTCTAGCTGAGATTCTAAAGAGCTAATCTTGGCTACAACATCATTATAAAGGCTTATAAAGGAAGAATTAGAATTCTGCACAAAGTCGACATAATCCTGTAGGACTTGCTTATGCTCTTTTAATTTGCTCGAAGCTGACTCCAAGTAAAAATAACCACTTTCACCATCAATGGTATTAACAATACTCTCAATATAGCTGATATAATCTTCCATATCTGAAGTAGAACGTTTGTAGTCTAGCCGATGACTGGAAATACCATCACGTACTCTCCGGTAACGGTCTCGATCCGCTTTGACACTGTAATACTGACTTTAATTCTGCATCGCTTGCCATTTTACACCTCGCATTCTTTTGCTGTCTCTAGTTTACCATAATTATTATTCCTTTTACACTTTTAACAGTTTTTTATACTAGATATATTGTTTCATTTTCTAATCACTTAATGATTAAAAAATCTCATCTACTCCAAACCTATTTGTGGTTCCGCCACCTCTCGCAACTGTGCTTGTTCCTGCTCCTGAGTTTTCGGATTCAACTTCTCCCTCACCTCTTCTGCCACTGCTCGTGGTACGCCGACCTCAACGATTTGGTCAACACTGGCTTCTTTAATCTTGGTTAGCGATTTGAAGTGTTTCATAAGGTTTTGCTTGCGTTTTGGTCCCAAGCCTTCAATGCCATCTAATTGCGATGAGAAGGAATTTTTAGACCGGAGCTGGCGGTGGAAGGTAATAGCAAAGCGGTGGACCTCATCTTGGATACGCTGGAGTAGGAAAAATTCCTGCGAATTTCGGGATAATTCTACAACCTGCAGAGGGTCACCAAAGAGCAATTCATGGGTCTGGTGCTTGTCATTTTTTTGCAGTCCAGCGATGGGAATATCCAATCCCAACTGCTCCTGAATAACTTCTTTAGCGACATTGACTTGGCCCTGTCCACCGTCAATGACAATCAAGTCTGGTGGAGTTAGTCCATCACGAATTACCCGACTATAGCGGCGCTTAATGACCTCTCGCATACTAGCGTAGTCATCAGGTCCTACCACAGTCTTGATCTTATACTTGCGATAGTCCTTCTTACTTGGTTTACCATTGACAAGACCACCATAGCTGATACAGGACTGGTCCCCATGATGTTGGAGTTATCAAAAGACTCAATACGAACAGGTGTAGGAATGTTAAGGAGCTGCCCTAGATTCTCAATAGCCCCTTGAGTCTTTTCAATAGATTTCTCCAAGAGGTCAAATTTCTGCTGGAGACTGACTCGGGCGTTTTTGATAGCCAGATTGACCAACTGCTTCTTCTCGCCTCGCTGGGGCTTAAGCACCTTGGTATCCACCATGGCTCGGACAGCTTCTTCGTCAATATCAGCTGGGATCAAAATTTCATTGGGCTTGAGGTGGGATTTTTCCTGATAGAACTGGCCGATATAGGTCAGAAAATCTTCGTCCGGATCATTGTAATAGGGAAAAAGATTGACGTCGCGTTCGATTAGCTTACCCTGGCGGACAAAGAAGACCTGTACGCACATCCAGCCCTTATCTACATAGTAACCAAAGACATCCCGATTCTGCAAATCCTTGGCCATGACCCGCTGCTTGGTTCGCAAGGTGCCAATGGACTGAATCAAGTCGCGGTACTCCGCTGCTTTTTCAAACTCCATAGCTTGCGCTGCGCCATCCATTTTCCCCCGTAAATCCTCAATAATCTGGTCATCCTGACCCTTTAGAAAGGCCGCAACTTCCTGGGCCAACTCCTTGAAATACTGGCTGTCTACCTGACAAATAGTGTGGGCCTTGCACTGCCCCAGATGGTAGTAAAAGCAGACCTTTTCAGGTGGATTGGTACACTTACGAAAAGGAAAGAGCCGATCTAAGAGACGCTTGATTTCATTGGCCGCTCCGACATCGGGGTAAGGACCAAAATAAAGTCCGCCGTCCTTTTTGACTTGGCGCGTGATGATGAGGCGCGGATAGGTTTCGTTGGTAATCTTAATAAATGGATAGGACTTATCGTCCTTGAGCATGATATTGTACTTGGGCTTGTTTTCCTTAATTAGATTAATCTCAAGAAGCAAAGCCTCAATGTTGGACTCGGTGACAATAAACTCAAAATCCTCAATCTCAGAAACCAGAGCCTCCGTCTTGGTATCATGGCTGCCACGGAAATAAGAACGAACTCGATTGCGAAGATTCTTGGCTTTGCCGACATAGATAATGGTACCGTTTTTGTCTTTGTGAATGTAACAGCCGGGACTGGTCGGCAACAGTTCCAGCTTTGATTGGATTAGCTTATTCATAGGTCTATTATATCAGAAATGGGAAGCATTCAACAGGTAGACACTAGATTATTAGAAAATCATAAGTTTGGTTCTTTTCATAGGTAATGCTGAACTATAACTTCTTTTCATATCTTCTTACAAGTACTAAAAATCTATTTCAAAAGAAACATGATTTTCTTCATAATAAAAGCGTTTTCTAAGTAAAAATCAAGCAAGCGATTGCACAGCTATTTTTAATAGGCTTTGATTAAATAAACAGAAATAAAATAGAAAAAAATTTTTAGAAAAAAATTAATATTTTTTTAAAAAAATTTCAAAAAAAGACTTGACAAAAAAATTGCAAACGGTTGCATAATAGAATTGTAAATAAAAATTCCGGGAGGAAATAGGAATGAAAACATGGAAAAAAGTAGTATTGGGCAGTGTCAGCTTGCTGGCTGCAGGAACGCTGTTAGCAGCTTGTAGCTCGAATAGCAGCAAGGAGAGCTCTTCTTCTAAAGCCGATAGCAAGACCTTGAAACTTTGGGTACCAACTGGTGCTAAAGATTCTTACTCTGATACAGTTAGCAAGTTCGAGAAAGAATCAGGCTACAAGGTTGACGTAGTCGAAATGGAAGATCCAAACGCTCAGGAAAATCTGACAAAAGATGCTAGTACTGCTGCCGATGTTTTCTCTCTGCCACACGACCAACTTGGTAAATTAGTTGAAGCTGGAGCTATCCAAGAAGTTCCTTCTAATATGGCAGAAGAAATCAAGAAGAACGATACAGAACAAGCAGCGATTGGTGCTCAATATAAAGGTAAAACTTACGCTTTCCCATTTGGTATCGAGTCACAAGTAACCTACTATAACAAGTCAAAACTTTCTGCTGACGATGTTAAATCATACGAAACAATTACATCTAAAGCTAAATTCGGCGGAAACTTGAAAGAAGTTAATGCCTACGCTACTGCGCCACTCTTCCTTTCTGTAGGCGACACTCTCTTTGGTAAAGACGGTGAACAAGTAGACGGAACAAACTGGGGTAACGAAGCCGGTGTGAATGTTCTGAAGTTCATCGCAGCTCAAAGAATAACAGCGGTTTTGTAAACGTAGATGCTTCTAACCTTCTTGCTAAATTTGAAGATGGTTCAGTTGACGCTTTCCAATCAGGTCCATGGGACTACGCAGCTGCTGAAAAAGCTGTCGGCAAAGACAACCTTGGTATCTCTGTTTACCCAACAGTTAACATCGGTGGACAAGACGTTCAACAAAAAGCCTTCCTTGGTGTAAAACTTTACGCAGTTAACCAAACACCTTCAAACGGTGACGGAGAACGTATCGCAGCAAGCTACAAACTGGCTCAAGCACTTACTAGCAAAGAAAGCCAAGAAAACCAATTCAAGTTTGAAGGACGTCACATCATCCCTGCTAACAAAGAAGTACAAGAGTCTGAAGATGTGAAGAAAGATGCCTTGGCACAAGCTGTTATTACAATGGGTTCTTCTGATACCTACACAACAGTTATGCCTAAACTTAGCCAAATGTCTGTCTTCTGGACTGAAAGTGCTGCAATCCTCAGCGATGCTTACAACGGTAAATTTGGTGAAGATCAATACCTCGCAAAATTACAACAGTTTGATAAAGATTTAGCAGCAGCTAAATAATACTCAAACGAATAAAAATAAGCATTGAAGTGAGGAGGGCAGCCTCCTCACTTCTTTCTTTGTAAATATAAGGAGAATACTATGACTCAGTCATCCTATGACAATGCATCCATGGTTCAGGTCTTTAAAGAGGGAACCTGGGATGTCAAACTCTCTTTTCTAGTAATGGGACTGAGCAACCTTGTAAACAAACAATTTATCAAGGGGCTGCTCTTCCTCTTCTCAGAAATTGCTTTCCTGATTGCTTTTGTAGCCCAAATCATACCAGCTATTGGCGGCATGATTACATTGGGAACTCAAGAGCAAGGAGAGACTATCAAAAAAGTTAACGGCTTGGAAATCACCGTTCAAGTAGCGGGTGACAACTCTATGCTGATGCTGATTTTTGGACTTGCTTCTCTTATCTTCTGTGCTGTCTTCGCCTACATCTACTGGTGCAACCTGAAAAGTGCTCGCCACTTAATGGCTCTTAAACAGTCTGGTCAGAAGGTTCCTAACTTCGTTGAGGACTTCAAGACGCTTGCAGACGGCCGTTTCCACATGGGACTGATGAGCATTCCACTTATCGGAGTACTGCTCTTTACCATCCTGCCTCTGATCTATATGATCTGTTTGGCCTTTACTAACTTTGACCATAAGCATCCAGCTCCTAAGTCACTTTTTGACTGGGTTGGCTTCTCTAGTTTCGGTGATGTTTTCTCAGGCCGCATGGCTAGCACCTTCTTCCCACTTTTAGGCTGGACCTTGATTTGGGCGGTTGCTGCGACAGCTACTACATTCTTCTTCGGTATCGTTTTAGCCCTCTTGCTCAATACCAAAGGCCTCAAGTACAAGAAAGTTTGGCGCACACTCTTTGTCATTACTATCGCAGTTCCACAATTCGTGTCCCTGCTCTTGATGCGTAATTTCCTGAATGACAATGGACCTTTGAACGGATTATTGCAAAGCCTCCATCTCATTCAGCATCCAATTCCATTCTTGAGTGACCCTGTTTGGGCTAAGTTCTCAATCATCCTTGTCAATATGTGGATTGGTATTCCATTTACCATGCTGGTAGCGACTGGGATTATCATGAACCTCCCTAGTGAGCAAATCGAGGCTGCTGAGATTGATGGAGCTAGCAAGCTTCAAATCTTCAAGAGCATTACTTTCCCTCAAATTCTCTTGATTATGGCGCCATCACTCATTCAGCAGTTTATCGGAAACATTAACAACTTCAACGTTATCTACTTCCTGACAGGCGGTGGACCTACTAACTCTTCCTACTATCAGGCAGGCTCAACTGACCTCTTGGTTACCTGGCTCTATAAACTGACCGTTTCAGCCAAGGACTACAATCTGGCATCTGTTATCGGGATCCTGATCTTTGCAATCTCTGCAGCCTTCAGTCTCTTAGCCTATACTAGATCCGCATCATTCAAGGAAGGAACTGCTAAATAATGAAAAATAGAAAAAAACTCAGTTTATTAGGGATTTATGTCTTACTGGCTGTTTTAGCACTCATCTGGCTAACGCCGATTATCTGGATTTTTCTGACCAGCTTCCGTGGTGAAGGATCTAATGCAGTTCCTTACTTCTTCCCTAAGACCTATACTCTTGACAACTATATCAGACTGTTTAATAACAACACATATCCTTTTGTTCAGTGGTTTATGAATACCCTGATTGTTGCGACAGCGACCTGCATCCTGTCTACTTTGATTACTGTGGGTATGGCTTACTCACTTAGCCGTATCAAATTCAAGCATAAAAACCGTTTCCTCAAGCTGGCTTTGGTTCTTAACATGTTCCCAGGCTTCATGTCTATGATTGCGGTTTACTACATCTTGAAAGCACTCAATTTGACGCAAACCCTGACTTCATTGATTCTGGTTTATTCGGCTGGAGCAGCTTTAGGCTTCTATATTGCTAAAGGTTTCTTTGATACAATCCCATATTCCTTGGATGAATCCGCTATGATCGACGGAGCGACTCGCTTTCAAATCTTCCGGACTATTACATTGCCGCTGTCAAAACCGATTATCGTTTATACAGCGCTTATGGCTTTCATGGGACCTTGGGTTGATTTCATCTTTGCCTCTGTCATTCTAGGCGATGTCAAGGAAAAATACACAGTGGCTTTGGGACTTTTCCAAATGCTTAATAAGGACGCCATCAATAAATGGTTCCTACCTTTTACATCTGGAGCGATTATCATCGCTATCCCAATCACTCTTCTCTTCATCTTCATGCAGAAATACTACGTAGAAGGTGTAACAGGCGGAGCAGTCAAATAAAATCTGTTATGTATATTGAAAACTTCCGACAGTTAATATCGGAAGTTTTTATCTTTCTTTTTATATTAGATTGTTTAATTGCTATAGACACAAAAAAATGAGTCTGGAAATTATTCCAGACTCATTATGTATTTCTTTAATTATAATCTTCGTCTCTGCGACGGCGCTTATTGGTTCCCAAAAAGGCAGCTGCACCAAGTGCCATACCAAAAATTGCAAGGCGTTCTGCTTCTGAACCAGTATTTGGCAGAATAGCAGGAACTGTTGGAGCCTTATCAGCTGTCGTAGCCACACTTGCTAGCTGAGCTGCAGGATTTACAACAAAATCAGTAAATGCACCACCACCTGCCGCTTGAACGGCACCTGTAGTCGCTCCTTTAACTTCACGAGTATTGGCATGAACTTCTGCAGTCTTAGCATCTGAATCTTTCTTAGATTCATCCTCTGTACCTGGACCAGCAGCTCCGCCTTTTACAGCAGTTAGAGGTTGTTTATCTTCACCTGAGCGATAGTTGCTGTTCAGAGCATTTCCATAAAGGAGAGATGCTTGGTTCAAGATATTCAAGAGAGTTTCATAATTGGCTTGAAGACTGTTGTAAGCCTCTTCAAGAACAGCTAAAGTTGCAGTTTCTTGATTTAAGATTGCTTGTTTAGCTTCATAATCAAGCTGCGCTTCTGCCAACTCCCGCTCTGCTTCTGCAAGTAACTGAGGAGCATTTTTAGATCAATAACTTTCTTTTTAGCTGCTGCTAATGTCTTTTGAGCAGCCAAGAAATCCTCTTGAGCAGTTGTCAAATTAGCTTTCGCAGCTTCTTGAGCTGACTGAAGTTCTGTCAACTTATCCTTAGCTGCTGCTAGAACTGCCTGAGCGTTGCTCAAGTTAGTCTGATAAGGTGCTAGGTTTGCTGCAATCTTAGCTGTCGCTCTGTCGAGAGCTTCCTGCTTAAGGGCAACATTTTGCTTGGTCAAAGCTAGATTATTTTCAGCAGTTGCTACCTTCTGACGAGCCGCTTCAACTGCTGCAATTTGATCTGCCGCTGCCTTTTGAGCATCAGCTAATTGAGCATTGAGGATATTGATAGCTGATTCCTGACCAACTTTTTGAGCCTTGAGTTCAGCTAACTGATTCTTAAGCGTTGTAACATTAGCATTAGAACCTACAGAACGACCACCAGCAGCACGTAACAACTGCTCCATAGCTGCAACAGTCAGCAAAGTACCATTATTAACACGTTGGTTAAAGTTGCTAATATGATAGAAACCAACTTCGGATGTACCATAAGGAGTGCCCCATTGGTTTGGATGCTTATCATAAGCTGCTGAGATAGCATTGGCTTTATTGTCCATCATCTGAACATAGTGACCAATCTTAGCAAACACATCTGCTCCAACTCTCATGTAGATAGCATTAGCATCAATCTGAGTTTCATCAGTAGGCAGTCCATATTGCGCTGCAATCTTCTGGTACTCTTCTTTTTCTTTGTGCCAAAAATTGACAGCCCCTTGCGGATCAAAACTAATGGCTACATTTTCATTGCCAATCAGCTTGCCCATGTGCCAGTTATTGCGCTCAAAGTAAATAGTCTGAATCTGGCTGGCCACATTCGCATACGGATCAACCAATAACTCTTGTAAGCCGGCATTACGACGGTAAGCATTAATGGCCTTAACCAACTCCAAAGCTTGAAGGTTATTTTCTAGACTAGCTGGACTTGTTGGGTCAGAATTAACTGAAATACCAAATTCATTTTGCCCACGTTGGTAAACTGCAAGAGCATTGTTAGCAGCATCACGAATCTCCTGATTAGCCGCATTGTTACGAACATTTTCTAAAAATTGAGAATAAGTCGTATTGCGAAGGTCAACAGGAGCTGTTGCTGCTGCTTTCTCGGCAGCCGGAATCTGTCCTTCAAGAGAGTTAATAGCTTGATTGGTTTGACCCAAAGATTCCTTTGCCTGATTGATTTTATTCTGGATTTCAGCCTGCACTTGTGGAGCAGAAGAAGCTGCTTGCTCTGCCTTTGTCAGTTCAGCCTTTGAATTGTCTAAAGCAGTCTGTGCTTGACTTTGCTGACTCTTAGCAGTTGCTACAGCTTGCTCTTCTGAGTTAAGTGGTGTTTTAGCTTGTTTCAATTCAGTCTCTGCAACATCTACCAGAGATTGACTCGCCTTAACAGTATTTGCTTGATCTTTAACAGCTTGGTCTGCCTTGGCAGCTTTAGCTGTAGCTTCTCGAACGGCAGTGTCTTTTGCGCTAACCTCTTGCTCTGCTGTTTTTGCTTCTGTCTCCGCCTTAGCAACATTTTCTTCTGTTGCTTCTGCCTGCATTTCTTTAGCAGTCTCAACAGCGGCTTCAGCAACTTTCACGCTAGTTTTTGCATCCTCAGCTTCTGTTTTAGCAGTATCTACTATCGATCTTTGCTCATCGAGTTTAGCTTTGGCAGCTTCAGCATTTTCTTGGGCAACAGCTACATCTGCTGCTGTCACTGGTTTCCCAGTTACTTCAGTCGCTTGTGGAGCTGTTACAGTTGATTCAACCAACTCATCCGCGTGCACTTGATGGGTCAGTCCACCAGAAATAATAGTTGTAGCCGCGATACCAGTCGCTACAACAGACTTGCCTATTTTCTTTTCCATAATCAATCTCCTTTTTATAATCTCACATACTATAATTAACCTGGGTATAGCAGCCCGCATAGTAATATACTATCACAAAACGCTAGTATTAACTAGTAGCAAACGTATCCTTTTAATAGTTTTTTTATTACAATTTAGTTACAAAAATGTTGTATTAGAAAAATAAGATGGTTTTTCCAACAAAAATGAGCATTTCTGTATCGAATAAAGCAAAAACTCCTAGATCCTTTCTAAGAGTTTTTGCTTGTCAGTCCGATTGAGCTTGTCGAATTTCCTCTAACATTGCTTCTTCTTCGGCCGTCATTTGATAGCGTTCCAGCAAGTCAGGACGTCTTAGATAGGTCTTTTTCAGACTTTCATAGAGACGCCACTTGCGGATATTTTCATGATGGCCGCTCATAAGGACTTAAAGATTTTCTTTCCCCCACTGATTTAATTCCAGTAACAAAGGAAATAGCTTTTTCCCCTTGTCAGTCAGGGAATATTCCACCCTAAGTGGCATAGAATGAAAATCCTTGCGCAGTACTAGTTCATCAGCAATTAATTGATTCAGAGAGCGAGTTAGACTAGTTCTCGTAACTCCTTTTACCCTTCTCAATAAATGATTAAAGCGGATCTGTTTATTTGAATAAATTACCCATAAAATATTCAACTTCCATTTTCCACTAACTGAATCCATTACTCTCGTAATGCCACATTCCCAATGTTGATGGCTATTCATCTTTCTCTCCTCAGTCACAAAAATGTGCCTACTGTTTTTTTCACTTTATCCATATTATAATGAAATAGTTATTATTTTGTAAAGGAGAAAATTTGATGAAAACGAATCTCGATTTCCTCAATAAACGACAATCCATTCGATCATTTGATCCAAATGACACTATTTCAGATGACACCATTTACCAAATATTGGAAAGCGCTAGTAAGGCGCCTTCGAGCAATAATTTTCAACCTTGGAAAGTTGTAGTTTTTAAGAACAAAGAAATCCAAGAACAATTAAAAAACTTTTCCTATCAACAACAGCAAGTAGCAGATGCTTCTGCTGTCTTTCTACTGCTTGGTGATAAAAAGGCCTATGACATTGACAAACTACTAACATTCTATATCCAAAATGGTATAATGGACTCTTCTGAGGGTGAAGGTCGTAAAAAAAGGATTGAAGCTTATTTTTCTTTACATCCCGAGGATAAGGATAAAGAAGGACTACGCTTTGATTTAGGTCTATTTGCCATGAATTTAATGTATGTTGCCCAAGCGTATGGTTATGACTCTGTCCCCATGCGAGGTGTTGATTTTGAAGCCATCATGACTACATTTGAAATTGATCCCGAATTAGATCCAATTCTTCTTTTGCCTATTGGAAAAAAACTATCTGAAGGTTTCCCCAAAATACGTTACTCTGTGGAAGATTTTAGTACTTTTATCCATAAATAGCCATCATATTGAAAAAGCTTCGTGAGGCAATCATCGAAGCTTCTTCTATTTATAATTTTTTTATTTCCTCTAGCATAGCTTCTTCTTCGGCCGTCATTTGATAGCGTTCCAGCAAGTCAGGACGTCTTAGATAGGTCTTTTTAAGACTTTCATAGAGACGCCACTTGCGGATGTTTTCATGATGACCGCTCATAAGGACTTCAGGAACAACCATACCCCGATAGTCATAAGGCCGAGTGTACTGAGGATATTCCAAGAGTCCAGACGAAAAACTGTCATCTGTATGACTGGCTTCCTTTCCAATAACCTCTGGAATCAAGCGAACTGTAGCATCAATCATAGTCATAGCTGCCAATTCTCCCCCAGTAAGAACATAGTCCCCAAGCGAGATTTCGTCTGTCACTAAAGTCTTGATCCGCTCATCATAGCCTTCATAATGGCCACAAATGAAAATGAGTTCCTCTTCCTTAGACAGTTCCTCAGCATAGGCTTGGTCAAAAGTCCGACCAGCAGGATCCAGCAAAATCACACGCGGTTGCTTTTTTTCAATGGCATCATAGGCATCAAAAATAGGTTGGGCCCGTAGCAGCATACCCTGGCCTCCGCCGTATGGCTCGTCGTCTACATGCCGAGATTTTTCAGCCTTTTCTCGGAAATTGTGGTAGTTGATTTCTAAGAGGCCTTTTTCCCGAGCTTTACCGACGATAGAGTGTTCCAAGGGCGCAAACATCTCCGGAAAGAGAGTCAAAATATCAATTTTCATCGTCCAATCCTTCCGGTATCTCTACATCAACCCGACCTTGCTCAATGTCAATCCCCATCACCACTGGCGGAATATAAGGCAGCAGCAAGTCGCGCTTGCCTTTGCGCTTGACTACCCAGACATCATTGGCTCCTGGCTGCAGAATTTCCTTAATCGTACCAAGAAGAACGTCATTTTCATAGACTTCAAGGCCGATGATTTCATGGTAGTAAAATTCCCCGTCTTCCAAGTCCGTCAAATCTTCCTCTCGGACCTTCAGAGTGAAATCACGGAATTTCTCAATGTCATTGATGTGGTACATCCCTTTAAACTTGATAATATCAAAGTTCTTGACCTTACGATGGCTGGCAATCTCCACATCCATGACAAACTGATCTTTCTTGTCAAACAGGGCAAGGGTATTGCCTTTTTTAAAACGCTCTTCAGCAAAATCCGTCACTGACAAAACCCGCATCTCACCTTGCAAACCTTGCGTATTGACGATTTTTCCAACATTAAAATAATTCATCTCGACTCCAACATATTATACTCTGCCTAGTATTTTATCATGATATAGGGGAATGTACAAGGGAGATAAGGGGGAATTCTCTTGCCTATATTTATTTGATTAATGTTGCTATTTAACGTATAATTATACATATAGAACCTCAACACCATAAACACCCAAGTGTGTTTACACAAAACTAGAAAGAAGTTGGTGATACCTATGGGAAAAAAGTTAAGCAAACCCCTTCTCTCTACTGCTATTCTAGCTACCACAGCCGCCAGTTTAACTGCTTTGACACAGGTCAAAAAAGGCCAAGCAATGGAAAATGAAACGAAAGAAACTAGAAATATCTCAGCCCTTGACGAAAAAATTGCTCAAATTGATAACCTAACCATCAAGGCTTTCCTAGAATACTATGCTAGTCAGAACATAACCTCCGCATCGTCTCTTCCAATGATAGATGATCTGGAGTCCAATACGTGCATCATCGTTATTGATATAGACTATGCAGATACAAGCATCCCCCCTGCCATTGGAACATCAGTCGATGGATCCGAAGGGCCTGTCGGGGGAACTGTTGATGATGATGGCCAATATATCGAGTTTGATACCAGTGACCATAGCAAATCCGCAACCGTTCAGGAAATTCGAGATGCTATTGCTGAGATACTAGGATAAAACTCCCATAAATATGTTCAAAATAGCTGAGATTTTAATCTCAGCTATTTTGCATGTATCTTCACTCCCGCTTTCAATGTACCAATTAAAGTTTGTATACCTCTTGCCCATCACACTTCAAAAGAAGCTCAGCTATCTTTTCTGACTGACTCCAATGTAAATAGTGATGGTTGCCTCCTAAAATAATCCGAGTATTTTGTGAAGCAAATTTGGAATCTTTATATTCTTGTTCTCGATAGGTCTGACTCAGGATAAAAATCGGAAATTGAAAAGAGATATCTAAGTTTTGAAAATCGCTTTTTGCGATACTGCAATAATGTTAAAATCCTTCTTGTACAGATTTTAATCTATCTGAACTCCTTTCTGCCTTCGCCCATAAGATTTTAAAATCAGCTACTGAAAAACTCTCTTGTCCTATTTTTTTCAGATACTCATATCCTCCACCGAGCGTCTGAACTTTATCCTGTAAGGATAAAAATTCGGGATAAGGATTCTGAGCTAATTCGCCATATAGAACAGAATAAGTGGTCGGCTCAATTAAGATTAGTCCCTGACAAAATGGCTCTGACTCAGCAACTTTAACTGCTACAAGACCACTAATACTGTGCGCGCAAACAGCATACTGGAGGACTTTAAAATGTGATAAAACCTCCAAAATAGACTGAACCAAATCGTCCAAAGCAAAATTTTCTTGATTTTCGAGTGGACTTTGGCCAGCATTAGGGTAATCTATTGTTAAATAGCCCCAATTTTTAGGTAACTTCCGAATGACTGGCAAAAAATTTTCATAGGTCGGCAGACTCCCTGCACCGCTTAAAAATACAGCAATCTTTTCCGCAGGTTGATAAGATACAAATAGCTGTCCTACTTTTGTTTTGATTATTTTTTCTTTCATAATGTTTCCAATCAATTCTTACAAATATTATCTGGGCACACACTAGTATCTGAGAGCTAGCTATTTTACTAGCAGAATAAGGACACCCCAATACCAAAAATTATATACCAAAAATTTTTCATATTCAATCAAGATTCGTGTTAGAAGAGGCAGTTGCTTGCACTGTGAATGAAGGCTAATCTCAAGGCTTGTTTTTCCTAAAAATCTATGCTAAGGTAAAGGCAGAATGCAAAAAGGAGGGCCTACTATGATGAGAAGCGGCCATCTGATTTACAAGGTAAAAGACTTGCAGGAATCGGTCAAGGAATGGGAAGCAAAGGGTTTTGTCGTCGAATACGGCAGAAGGGAAAAACCCAACAATGCCTTAATATACTTTAGTCAAGGCCCCTATATTGAGCTCCTGGAAAATACAGGTATTCCTGTAATAGCCAAAATCATAGCTAAACTATTTGGCAGACCTAAAAATCTGGAACGCTTTTTCTACTGGGATGAGTGCGAGGAAGGCTGGCAGGGACTTTGTATCGAAAAAGATTCTTCGTCAAAAGAATCCCCTCGATAAAGAATTTCAAAGCTAAGATCCTCATATTCCAGAAATGCATTCGATGAGCGGAAACCCTTGCTTTATAAAATTCCCAGCGAGCCTGACGCTGTTCAAGATTATCACACGGCTCATCTAGGCGCTCGATTTCTAAAAGCATGGTTCGCTGATAGAAATTGACCAGCTTTTCGATGATTTCACCGCCATAGCCATGGCTGCGCAAGTGGGGCATAATAGCAAAGAAACTAACATAAAAGGCTTGCGCGTTGGAGATGGCAAAGGCAAAACCAACAAATTCCTTTTCATGATAAAAGGCGAAAAAATTAGCATCCTCCTGTTCCTCATATCGTAAAAATTCACTGAGCGGTATCCTTTCCTCTTCTGGGAAACCTTCATTATTCAAGGCTTCTACCTTATCCAAATCTGGAAAATCTGCTGTAATGATCTGGCTGGTTAAGCTCATAAAATCACTCCTTTTCTAGTGATAGTATAATAAATTTTGCAACTGGTTTCAAAAAAGAGCCCTGAAAGAGCTCCTATGTATCCATTTTTTCTTCATATATTTTTCTTCATATAATAGAAAGGTGCCGAATGCCTAGATAGAATCGGTTGGCCCCCACCGAAGAGGAATTATCCTAGCTGCTACTCACTATTTCACGTAAATTATCCAAATGCTGGTTATCAGTCACAGCCATAATGCTGACTCCTTCTGGCCAAACAAAGTCTGGAGTAAACTTGCTTTCCAAAGGCTGATTTTTTGTCAGACGGTAGCCGATAATATTAAGATGATAAAGCCTGCGAGCATCTACTTCACGGACCGTTTTCCCGACCCAGCTAGCAGGCAGTTCAAACTCAGCCACTACTACATCGTCATCCAGCTGGAAGACCTCAATCGAATGGTTCAAGAGAATAGTCTTAGCCAATGAAATACCAGCCTCCACTTCAGGCAGAATAACCAGATCAGCTCCCACCTTTTCCAGCACCTGCTGAGTTACTTCATCTTTGACCTTGGCAATGACATTTTTAACGCCCAATGCCTTGCAGTGCATGACCGCTAGGACGCTGGATTCCAGACTTTCTCCCGTCGCTACGATGACCGTATCACAGGACCCAACGTCTGCCGCCTCTAAAAGCTCCATATCAGTAATGTCTCCGATCACACCAACGGCAATCATGTCTTCATACTGATTGATTGTCTCTTCGTGATTATCAATCGCAATGATTTCTACATCTTGAGAAATCAAGGCCTCAATGATACTCTGTCCAAAAAAATTCCCCAAGCCGAGGATTCCAACTGTTTGATTTGCCATTTCTTTTCTCCTATCCAATCATAATGTCCGCCTTGCTGTAATGCAAGGTTGCAGCCTTCTTCGGTTGATAATGGTTGAGACTGACCATAAGAGTCAGCGGCCCCACCCGTCCAATAAACATTAGCAACATAATCACAATCATACCAGCTGTATTGAGGCTGGTAGTGATATTGGCCGTGACACCAACTGTAGCCAATGCCGACACAGTCTCAAATATCAGGTAAATAAAACGATGACTGCTATCGGTCACTAGCCCAAGAGCCAAAAGACCAAGCAGAAATGTCAGCTGAAAAATCACTGTCACACCAAAAGCCTTCTGCACTAGCTGAGGAGACAGCGTTCTCCGTCCCATATTGGTATGAGGCAAGCCCAGGATTTCCTTTCGAGCAAAAAGCAAAAGAACTAGGAAGGTCGTAATTTTCAGACCGCCCGCTGTACCACCCGGAGCCCCTCCCAGAAACATCTGGAGCAGATAGATAAACAGGGTTACTGGACGAGCAGCTGTATAATCAATGGAAGCAAAGCCAGCTGTCCTCATACTGACTGTCTGAAAAAAGCTGACCAGTAGCTTATCGCCAAAGGAAAGATTGCCAATCGTTCCAAGATTATTGTACTCCGTCCAGAGACTCGTGACCGTCCCAAAAACGAGGAGACCAGCAGTCAGTAGCAAGACTACCTTAGTATGAAAGTGCAGCCCCTTCTGTTTTCCTCCCAATTTAGTCGCCAAGTCAAACCAAACCATGAAGCCAAGTCCTCCAGTAATAATGAGGAGAGCCAAGGTGATATTGACCAAAACATCTGTCTGCAAGCCTAGTAGGCTATCATTGCCAAAATTATCAAAGCCCGCATTACAAAATGCAGAAACGGCTAAAAAGATAGAATTAAAAATCCCTTTTCTCAGACCAAACTTGGGAATGAAGCGAATCATGAGAAGGAGCGCACCCAGTCCTTCGATACTAAAAGTCGTGATAAAAATCGAACGGACAAATTGACCTAAGGTACGATTGTTACCATAACTAAAACTATCCCGCAGAATACGGCGATCCTTGAGGCTGAGCTTTTTCCGACTTTCCATGGTGAAAAATCCGATAAAAGTCAGGATTCCCAAACCACCAATCTGAATCAGCAACATACAAAGGAGCTGTCCCCAGACATTGTATGTATCCACAACCGATTGAGTAAAAAGCCCTGTCACACAGACCATCGAGACAGCTGTAAAAAGATGATCCAGATAGCTCGCTTGGGAACTTGCCGTCTGCACCCAAGGCAGACTGAGTAGCAAGGAGCCACAGAATATCACCAGAAGAAAGACAAGATAATCTTTTGCGCTGGTGACAAGCGTGAAAATAAATGCTTCATAAAGTTTCCTTTCCTGATCTAATAAAAGCAGAGGCCAGCTCTATCTGTCTTTCTCTTTCCTTGACAGCCCGCTGCATATCATCTGGACTCTGCAAATTTCTGACTTTGATGGCATAATCCGCTGCGACAATAGCATGGCCCCGCATGTGGCCTGTTGCGACTCCTTGGGCAAAAACACGCGCAGCATATTTACCGATTTGTGATTGGGCTTGCTGCGACAGTTTGTTAGCCAAGAAACCAGCCTGCCTTAGTTCATAGGCAGATGCCCTCCCATCAAGTCGAGCCAGAAAAACCTCTCTTACCTGAGTCAAAATCTTCTGCTTTTCAGACTCATCTTCCGCATCAATCAGAGCTATAAAGCTTGACGCCATTTTCATAGCCCATCGAGCCAGTTGCTCCTGAGGAAGTTCCTCCAAAACAAGCTCCAATTCCAATCTCTTCTCACTATCATCCAGAATTTTTAGCTTATAAGGGCTCGGTAAAATCACTTGATCATTCTCATAAGACTTGCGCTCATGAGCGTTCCAAGCATAATCTTCTGGCTTCATATGTCCTCCGGTTTCGAATTTTTCTAAACTCGCCCCTGCATTTCGTTCTTCTCTTAAATGAAGTGTCTAGTTCTCACATACGCTCGAACTGCATCAATTCCCCTAAATTCAACTGCGCCTAACGGCTTATTTCATTAAGGGGCTTGTACCCACGCTTTGCTGGGCATCAATTTCTCTAAGCTCACTTGAGTGCTGTGCACTCAGTTCGCTAAGAGAAATAGAAAAAAACGGGACATACTAGTCCCGTTCTTCTTATTTCTCATCAATGACGATGCGAACTTTTTTGTACTCGGTTGGGACAGAGTAAACAATCGTCCTTATAGCGGATATAGTACGACCTTTACGACCGATTACACGTCCAACATCACTCTGATCAAGATCCAGGTGATATTCTAAAAATTCAGGTGTATCCTCAATCTTGATAGTTAAGGCATCTGGCTGTGAAATCAAAGGTTTCACTATCGCAATAATTAGATTTTCAATCGTGTCCATATGTCAACCTACGCTTCTATTATTTAGAGTATTTTGAATCGTGGAATTTCTTCAATACACCTTCTTTTGAAAGGATGTTGCGTACAGTATCAGAAGGTTGTGCACCATTACCCAACCACTCAAGGATACGGTCTTCCTTCAAAGTCACTTGGTTTTCAGCTACAAGTGGGTTGTAAGTACCAACTGTTTCGATGAAACGTCCGTCACGAGGTGAACGTGAGTCTGCAACATTGATACGGTAGAAAGGTTTTTTCTTAGAACCCATACGAGTCAAACGGATTTTTACTGCCATTATTAAGGTCTCTTTTCTTTATTTTTTTCTTTTGGTGAAATAGCAGAGCTATTAAGCACATGTTCTATTATAGCAGATTAAAAGCAGCTGTCAAGTTTTTTTCTTGACAGAGTTAAAAATTTTTTAGATTAGTCTTTTTGTCTTAAAAGCACAGTGCGTTTCTACTAGCTTACTTGATAAAAATATATTTAAGAGAAAACAAGGCAAGGATTTTTTTCATTTGAAGTCTCCTTATGGAACCAATAGTCTGATAATGTCGTCATAAGAATAAGCGGTATAGGTCGGTTGAAAAAGACTTTGATTTTCTAGCTGCTTGGGATTGTACCAGATAGAGTCCAATCCAGCATTATTAGCGCCAGCAATATCTGCAGTCAAAGAATCTCCAATCATCAAAGTCTGAAACAGGTCAAAATCTGGTATCTGCTCTGCTATTTTTTCATAAAACAAAGCTTCGGGCTTCTGAGTCCCCATCTTTTCCGAAATAAAAATATGATTAAAATAAGGAGAAATGTCGGAATGGGCCATGCGGCCAGTCTGAATAGCCGTGATGCCATTGGTCGCTCCGTAAATCTCATAATCAGCAGCTGTCAGACTGTCCAAAAGCTCGCTAGCACCAGTGTAAGTATGACCTTGCTGAGCAATATGCTGCTGATAAAGGAAGGCTAACTCGGCACCATCCTTCTCAATGCCAAAATGGGCAAAAAGACGAGAAAAGCGAGTGTTGACCAGCTCCGGCTTGGTGATTTTCCCCTGCTCCAGATCCCGCCAAAGCCCCTTGTTCATAGGAATATAATAATCTTTGTAGGTCTGAATCTCCGTTACGCCCTGCTCCTCCAAAAAATGAGTCAAGGCAATGTCTTCTGCCGTATCAAAATCCAGCAGCGTATGGTCAAGGTCGAAAAGTAGAAATTTGTATGGCAAAATCGAAATCCTTTCTGAAACTGTAATAGCTTCATTATACCACAATGCATAAAAAACCAGCCGCTCAAAAATAAACAGCTGATTTCTAATCTATTTATCCACTGGTATCCAGAGATACGTCTGATAGTCTGCTATCCCTTCTTTCAATCCTGCTGCATTACATTCTTTTATTTCCCAAACAGCATCTTCGTTTTTCTCACTTCTTCTACTCTTCTTTATAGTGAATACACAAATCTCTAAATTTATTATCTAGTGCTGCAATATCATACAAGACTTCTGACAGTTTCTGATAATCTTCCTTGATACAAATAGATGAGCTTGGCCGAACAACTTTGCTAAATTTTCTTTTAGTTCAGATCTGACCGTATCGTGGTCTTTTAAGAAGTTGCTCATGTATAGATTTCTGATAGAAGCTAATTTGAAGCTAAAGTATTGATGAAGATGCTTTTGTTCTTCATTCAAGCCATTGTCCGCTACCGACTTAGCATATCTTGCTATCACATTCTCTTCGCCACGTTCATATTGTTGTTTCATCAACATAGATGTTTTCTGGTAAACTTCTTTGGAAGTAGGAGATTTGATTTTTTGGAAGTTTCCCCACATGGAGAAAGAACCTCTTTTATAGTCGATATTTTTAGCTTCCCAGGCTTTCGAAAAATCTGAGAAACTCATTTTCATACAAGCAAAACCTGCTGGATCATGGAAATAGATAAAGTCATCATCTAGATCATAAACCGAAACAAAATGGTCCACCCCATACAAATGAATGTGATTGGGATTATAAGTGAGATAACCCATGTCCAAAGGGCCAAGAACAACTGGGCCGCTGAGCAAGAACTTGCTTAGCATTTCTCTGATAGAGAGAAAATCCACCGCATTTGAATCCTTTATATAGTATTCATCATATGTAAAACCCAGAATGTTTAAAGAATGGCTGATAGAACTGTCTGGCATCCCATTATCAAAGAAGACTAAGGGGTGTTTTTCATCTTCCTTTATAATACTAGCACCATTTCCCATCGCCATTATGGCTTCCAAAAACTCAGGGCGAACATCATAACCATACGAATGCATGGCCATCGCAAGTGAATATGTATAACAAAGAGAAACGTCCCCAAAATACATCTGCATAGCATCTCCTCCTCTGTATTCAACGCCTAAAAAATGACTTGCAATCACCATTTTATTTCACCACAGGAATCCAGAGTTCCATTTGATAGTCTGGCGAGGACATGTCTCCCTCGGTGTAAACTTCAAAATCTGGTGCTCCTGAGTGGCGATAGCCAGTTTCTGGGAAAAAGACTTCCAAGACATATTTCCAAGCATGGTGGATACTGGCTGGTATAGCCCCCTTGACTGGTACGATAGCATATTCAGCTTCTGCGATTTCTTTGATTGACAGACCTAGTTCTTCTGCTTTAGCTTTATTCTTCACATCATAGGCAGCCATATAGTTGATGATTTCGCCTTCTTTGACATCCGAGCAGACGCCAAAGGATTGGCCACTTCCCAGACTCTCTAGGCTTTCAAAACTGTGATTTGCATAGAGCTGCTCCCATGCAGACGGGCACTGGCTATTGTCAATAGCTTCCAATAGGATGCCTGCCACGGTAAAAGCAGGTTTCTTTTGAATCTTGATATCCATGTTCTTTCCTCCTGTAATCTTTAAGGATAATTGAAGTCTAGGAAAGACCCGATAAGGTTTTCCATTTCGAACTTCTGAGGGGGTCGCACCATGGAATTTCTTAAAGGCTGCGCTAAAGGCATCCGCAGACTCATAGCCGTATTTCAGTGCTATATCAATGACTTTCTCAGAGCTTTCCCGCAAGTCTGTCACAGCTTCTGACAGCTTGCGATTGCGTAGATATTCTGCTAAAGTCATATCTGCTAGGATGGAAAAGAGCCTGCTAAAGAGAGCATAAGAATAGCCCGATAGCTGCTGAAATTTCTGCAAATCCACTTCTGCGTCTAGCTTACTTTCCAGATAATCCATGGTTCGATTGAATTGATGCATCATATTCTTTTTCACCTCATAAAAGATACTAAGACCGTTAAAAGCAAAGTGAAAATAGGAAAATTGACGGAGGTGCTCCTGCTCCGAGAAAATTTTATCTTTTTCACACAGCTTTTAGGCCGTGTTCAATTCTAACTATAGTCTAACAGATATAAGATACTTCCGCCCTAGAATTTTTGTACAAGATTTAGAGGGGGATTCTACAACCTATCCCGCAACTTCTCCACAAAAAGATAAGCCGCTGGACAGGTCAGGGTATTTTTGATTGTCAGATGATTAATCTGATGAATCTTCTTGCGGTCTGTGTGAGGGAACTCACGGCAGGCCTTGGGACGGACATCGTAGATTGAGCAGAGATTGTCTCCACCTAAAAAAGGACAAGGCATGGCCTTGAAAACCTTGTCACCGTCTTCGTCAACCTGCAGAAACTCCTCTTCAAAAGCTGGCAGCTTCATCTTGAAATACTTGGCAATGCGGACAATGTCGGCTTCTTTAAAGTCTGGCCCCAGAGTTTTACAGCAATTGGCGCAGGCTGTACAGTCAATCTCCTCAAAGACCTCATCATGGATTTGCTGGGCAATCTTATCGAGGTTTTTTGGTGGCTTTTTCTTGAGACTGGCTAAAAATTTTCGGTGCTCTTTCTGCTTTTGCAGGGCAAGCTGATGGTATTTTTCAAGGTCGATTTCTTGGGTCATATATTTTTCTTTCTGTATTCAAATTCTTTTTATTATATCATAAAATGAGCGCTCTTAAATGTTGTCAAACCCCAAAAATATGATATATTCCACCTCACAAAAAAATCTGAGAACGAGTCCCAGATTTGCTTTTTATAAACTTAGAGAGTTATCATCAAATGCGGTCGCTAAATGCTTTTTCCACCGTCCTTACTGGTGCTCCAAGTTTCTTCGATATAGGGGATAAATTCATACAAGGTATCTTCATCGCCTTCAAAGGACATCATATAGACCTTATCGCCTTGTTTGAAGACCCAAACCGTTAGGTTTTGAGTGGATTTTAAAACAACATTAATCTGAAAGGCTTCATTTCCAGCTACGGTACTCTTTGCTCCCCAAAAATCATCGACTTCCTTATTATCCTTCCAGTGGTAGGCAATCCGTTGGGCAATGGTTTCAGCGTTGAATTCTTCACCTTCTCCAATATTGGCTTTTTCTTTTGTATAAGCGTTCATCGTGACAATGTTATAGCCACTTCCATCCGTATACTGGACACTGTCGCCACCATCTACATCTGTAAACTTAATCCAATTATCAGGAATACTGATATAGCCATAATCATCAGAACCAACCCGCTGCGTACCCGTAGTCTTTGACGAATCTTTGTCTCTACGACTGCTACTGCTTGTATCGCTGTCATCTCTCAGGGAAACCCGACTGGAAGAATCAGATGGTTTCCGACTGCTATAGCTCTTAATAAGGCTACAAGAGGACAAGGAGAGGCCGGCTAAGATAGTCAGGGAGAGCAGAAAGTACTTCTTTTTCATGGTCATTCCTTCCTAAATCTAATAAATTTTACTAATACTAGTTTACCATATTTTTAGTACGAAAGGAAAGAGATACACTGTCACATCCGATTAATGTTCCGTTTATAGGACTATGCTTTTTAGCAGCCTTATTCCACTGGTACCATCCGACCAAACTGTTGATTAAATAGATCAAATATTTCCCTTGAATTTGAAGACTTTCACCCCACCAGAGGTAGATAGAAAAAATATTGGTCGCTGCCCAGAAAATCCACTGTTCACGATAAACAGCCGTCATCAAGATTTGCCCTACTCCATTTGTCGCATCTGTGATTGAATCACGATAAGGACGATTGGCACCAACAGACTGATAAATCAAGCCAAAGACCAACCACCAAAGCACACTGAGCGATAGATACTTTGTCCATCCTTTAGCATCTAGCTTACGAGCAACAAACTCTTGCTTTTCTTTTTTGAACTGACCTTGGTAAATCCACACCAAGAGTCCAATTGGCTGCATGATGGTAAAGTAAAGAGTCGTCAGGACCTCGCCATAGAAGCCTTTCTGCAAAGCCAAAATCAAGTAAATCACAGAATTAATCAAACCAAAGAGGTAATTGCTAGCCCGTCCTTCAGAAACAAAAATTACACAGATAATCCCAGTCAGACTGCAAATCATCCCTGTCCAATCCACGATACGATGTTCATATATCAGCTCCAGCCAGAGCGGAAAACTCCCTAGAATCAAGAGATAAACCCATTGACCTAAGCTGCGATGAGCAAACAAATCGTCCCAGATATGCTTCAAGGTACCAGAAAAGCCGAGCTTCTTCATACTAGTCACCATTCGTTTATAGCCACCAGACATTTCAGAAAGCGTCAGCTTCATGTTTGCGATTTTCTTTTGGATATAAGTATTCATTCTTTCTCCTTTTGTTTTTTAAGAGCCGTGTCAAACTGACTTACGGATGCAACGCTCTATTATTTTTGAACACGCACAAGATTTCTCTTATGTAATATTCACATTTTATCATATCCCTATTTCAGAAAATGTCAAGTAAAATCCAAAAAAGATTTCCTAACGTTCGGATTTTAAGAAAAGACCTACAAGTTTTTGTAGGTCTTTTCACTTGAATTTAGTAGTAATCGAATATTTTTTCTGAATATTCTTCTTCCGTCGATAAAATAGGTATAAAACCAAATTTGTAAGGCCAATAAAGAAACTTATGGCTACAATCATGATAATCATTTTATCCAAGATTTGCCTCACTCTCCTATTTCCAAGCTCGGATGAATAACATCAACTGAAATTTTCTTCGCTTTTATAATTCAGGGCTCAGGCGAATAAAGTTCATCGGACTTTATTCCTCATCCATACTCAGGACGCTGAGGAAGGCTTCTTGTGGGACTTCGACAGAGCCGATAGCTTTCATCCGTTTTTTACCAGCTTTTTGTTTTTCAAGGAGTTTGCGCTTCCGAGAAACATCACCACCGTAACACTTGGCTAAGACATTCTTACGCAAGGCCTTGATGTCTGTCCGAGCCACGATTTTCTGTCCGATAGCGGCTTGAATAGGTACTTCAAACTGCTGACGAGGAATGATTTTCTTGAGCTTGTCCACAATCAGCTTACCACGCTCATAGGCAAATTCCTTGTGAACGATAAAGCTGAGAGCATCAACTTTGTCGCCATTGAGGAGAATATCCATCTTCACCAGCTTGGACGAGCGATACTCTGAGATTTCATAGTCAAAGCTAGCATAGCCACGAGTAGAGGACTTGAGCTTGTCAAAGAAGTCAAAGACGATTTCAGCAAGCGGAATTTGATAGATGACATTGACCCGATTATCATCGATATAGTCCATGGTCACAAAGTCACCACGCTTGCGCTGAGCCAACTCCATCACTGCTCCGACAAATTCCTGGGGCACCATAATCTGCGCCTTGACATAAGGCTCCTCGATGGAATCAATCTTGGTTGGATCTGGAAACTCGCTCGGATTGGACACATCAAGGGAGGCACCATCCGTCATATTGACCTTATAGATAACCGACGGAGCCGTCATGATTAAATCAATATTAAACTCACGCTCCAAACGCTCCTGAATAACATCCATGTGCAGCAAGCCCAAGAAGCCACAACGGAAACCAAATCCTAACGCCTGCGATGTTTCTGGCTCAAACTGCAGACTGGCATCGTTTAGCTGGAGCTTTTCAAGCGCCTCGCGCAGGTCATTGTATTTATTGGACTCAATCGGATAGAGACCAGCGAAGACCATAGGATTCATCTGCTTGTAGCCAGCCAGTGGCTCTGCTGCTGGATTGTCCGCCAAGGTCACTGTATCTCCGACCCGGGTATCCTGTACCGTCTTGATAGAAGCCGCGATATAGCCAACATCCCCAGTAGCCAAGAAATCACGACCGATGGCTTTCGGAGTAAAGATGCCGACCTCAGTCACGTCAAAGGTCTTGCCATTGCTCATGAGCTGAATGGTATCCCCCGGCTTGACCACGCCGTCCATAACCCGCACTTGCAGGATTACCCCACGATAGGCATCATAGACTGAGTCAAAAATCAAGGCTTTGAGTGGTGCTTCAACATTTCCAGTCGGAGCTGGAACTTTTTCCACAATCTGCTCTAAAATTTCCTCAATTCCGATGCCAGCCTTGGCAGAAGCCAACACGGCTTCGCTTGCATCCAACCCAATCACGTCTTCAATCTCTGCCCGTACCCGCTCTGGATCCGCAGCTGGCAGGTCAATTTTATTGATAACCGGCAGGATTTCCAAGTCATTATCCAGCGCTAGATAAACATTTGCCAAGGTCTGAGCCTCAATCCCCTGAGCCGCATCCACGACCAAAATGGCCCCTTCACAGGCCGCTAGCGACCGCGATACCTCATAGGTAAAGTCCACGTGTCCCGGCGTGTCAATCAAGTGGAAGATATAGGTTTCACCGTCCTTGGCAGTATAATTGAGCTCGATGGCATTGAGCTTAATGGTAATGCCGCGCTCTCGCTCCAAGTCCATGCTGTCTAAAAGTTGGGCCTGCATTTCCCGGCTGGAAACCGTCTCAGTCGCCTCCAAAATCCGGTCAGCCAAGGTTGATTTCCCATGGTCAATGTGGGCAATGATGGAGAAATTGCGAATCTTCTCCTGACGTTTTTTCAAATCTTCTAAATTCATTTTTCTCATCCTTTTAGGGTATTCTATTTATTATAACACAAGACCAGTGATTTTTCCTATAGACTCGGACTTTCTCTGTAAATTATGCTATACTAGTCAGAGAATAATTTTGGAGACACTTTATGATTAAAATTCTTGCACTTGATATGGACGGCACCTTACTCAACAGCAAAAAAGAAATCCCCCAAGCTAACATTGAAGCTCTGCACCGAGCTATTGAGAAAGGGGTCAAATTGGTTCTTTGCACAGGTCGTCCCTTGGTCGGCGTCAAGCCTTATTATGGCAAGCTAGGCCTTGCACAAGAAAACGAATATGTCATCGTGGACAATGGCTGCGCTACACATCAGACCAGCGACTGGAGTCTGGTGGACTGGCAAGAGCTGAGCGGCCAGGATATTCGCTATCTCTATAGTCTGTCTGAAAATAGCCCTGTCCAGCTGACTCTCTTTGATGAAGAGCATTATTTCGTCGTTGGAGAAAAAGCCAGTTCCTATGTCGTGAATGATGCTAGCTTAGTCTTCACCACTCCAACCGAGATTAGCCTGGAAGAGGCTTGCAGTGGTCAACACAGAATGTTCCAAGCTATGTTTTTAGGTAGCCAAGAGCAGGTAGATGCTTTTGAAGCCGACTTTGGTCAAGAAATCTGCCAGCGTTTCAGTGGTGTTCGCTCTCAGCCGGTCATTTACGAGGCCATGCCGTCCGGTGTAACCAAAGCCTTTGCCTTAGAGCGATTGGCTAAACAATTGGACGTCAATCCTCAGGAAATCATGGCAATCGGTGATGCCAACAACGACATCGAAATGCTGGAATATGCTGGCCTCGGTGTTGCCATGGGAAATGCTTCAGACCATGTCAAAAGCCTAGCCGATGCCGTCACAGACAGCTGTGAAGAAAATGGGGTTGCTACTGCTATTGAGAAATTTATTTTGAATCCGTAAAAGTATAAATCCCCAGAAGTGAAACTTCTGAGGATTTTGTTTTCAGTCTAAGAATTAGCCTGCTTTGAGGCTAATTTTTTCTTTATTTAATAACAGCAAAACCAGCTGTCCAGTTGATTTTCTCACGTACGGCAAGTGTTATTTGCAAGAATCCCATTGCCTCTAACTCACGGGCACGTTTGAGCTCGCCCGCATCAATCGTATCTAAGCCACCTTCTTGGATATATCCAGCAAGAATCTGCTTTGCTTCTTGGTCATCCGATGCCAATTGAACAGTTGTTTTTTCTTTACCAGCGACTTGTTTCGCAGCTATTGTCGCCGCAAAATTTGTATTAAAAGCTTTGACCACACGAGCTTCAGGAATTAATTTAGCAATTTCTTCTGCTGCTGAACTCCCAGCCGGTGTAAGCAATTCATCCATATTCTCAAAGTTTACAGGGTTAGAAATATCTACTAAGATTTTTCCAGCGAGCGATGCTTTATTAGCTTCAAGAATGCTTGCAATTGCAGCGTATGGAACAGCCAATACAACAATATCACCCGAACGTTTTGTAAGACCTTCTTTACCTACAAAATCAACTTCATGTCCACCTGAAGTGAATACACTTGCGATTGCTTGTCCCATATTTCCTTGTCCAAAAATTGTAATGTTTGCCATAATATGTTCCTCCTTTTAAGTTACAAATTTTTATTGCAACATTTTTTGTTACATCTAAAATTATAACACATAGAATTGTAATGTCAATAATTACAACTCAGGAAATTTTAAAAAATTTCGAGTTCCTAAAAGTCACTGGTATTTTATCACAAAAAACATATAAAAAAGGAAGAACACTATATCTTCCTTTTTGTTGTTCTATAACCTTAACACTATGCCGTCTTGGCACTTGGAAATCAGACAATGTCTATCCCCTTCTCTTTGAGATTTTCCAAGCATTCTTGCAGATAGGCTGCGTCATGCTCCGGATAAATGGGATGTTCTAGCTCCTCAGCTGGCAACTGCTGGTAAGGTGGACAAGTCTTGCCACGGTATTCCTTGTCCAGCCAAAGGCTGTCTGGCTGATAGCCCCGCTTTTGCATCTCCTCCATAATCAAGAGATGATAAGCATAGAGACAATAAGGGCTGTGCTCAAAAACATAGTTGACCGTTGCATGCGGCTTGCCCCAACCTCGTCCTCGTAAGGCTGCGCATTCTCGGTGCTGGCCTAAAAGCTGCTGGCGCGGAAGTCTTTCAATCAAATCTTGGTGCCAAAGTCTCACATTTTCTCCTTCTAGAATGATCTTATAAAGTCATCAACGAATATGAACAATCAACTCTTGGGCAGTTTTCCAGCTTTCTCAAGCATTTTCTTGACAAAATATGGCATCTTAACATTCTCGCGCCCTTTTTTCTCAATCAGTTTCTTGACGAAATCTGGCATTTTCAGCTCTGCATCCTCTGCAAGAATCTGGCTGCTCTCCTCCGACGGCTGTAATTCATCGAAGGTTTCTTCTTCTGGAAAGCATTCTTTGAAGGGTTCATGCTCATGGCGGCGGATAGTTTGAATCAGGGCGTCAATTAAACGGTCGTCTGCATTGGGCATAGGCGGTCTATGATAAGCAACACCCAGTTCATCGCAAAGTTCCTTACACTCCACGTCATTGTCAAAAAGAACCTCTATATGCTCACTTATAAAGCTAATCGGCACAAAAATATAATGCTGCGGATGTGTTTTTTGCTGGCGCATGTAGTCCAGCACGTCAGGTTTGATCCAAGGGATTCCGATGTCACTCTCACTTTGCCAAACATTGAGATAATCCTCTTCTGTCAGACCTAACCTTTCAGCAATCAAACTGGCATTGTCATAGATCTGATCAATGTAAGGATCTCCGAAATCCAAGGCCAGAATAGGCACACTGTGGGCTGAGAAGAAAATTTTGAAGGTCTCTTCTCTAACCTCTTCTATAAGAATCTTTCTCAGCTCCTCTGCCCAATAATCAAGAATAGCTTCTTCCTGATACCATTCCTTGATGATATTAAAGCGGATGGAATCACTCTGGATAAACTTCTCATAGCCCATGACAGAATAGTAAGAAAAATGCGGCTCTAGAATCAAACAGATACAATCCTCAATACCATCCTCTTCCATATGCTCAATCACATCTGGTATAAAAGGACGTGAAAATTTATTGGCAAAATAAACCGCATACTCGCCAGCCAAACGCTGACGAACCTTTTCCACCTCTTCTAGACTGATACGCTGCAGAGGCGTTCCACCAATGAGGACATAGTTATCATAGAGGGTCTGAATCTCATGGTCTTGCGGCCTGACACCGCGGCGAATATTGGTGAAAAATTCAGCCACTCCCTCAAAGCTAATCTCCTCTGGCGAGCCAAAAGTCATCATTAGAATTGCTTTCTTCATCATCTTTCCTCTTCAGTCACTTCGAGAAAGCCAAGTTGGCTTTCCAACGACTTTCTTGTAATCACTTTCATTTTAACATCTTAAAAAAGACTTGAATAGATCAAAAACCTATTCCTTGAAAAGAATAGGGAAATTTAATAATTCAGATATTTTAATGTTGGAGACATGCTTTAATAGTTTGTTGAATTCTCCAGTTATAAATCAATCTTGAGCAAGCACCCCATCTCCTGGTAGAGAATTTCTGTAGGCTGATATTCTTTGCTTTGCTGGGCAAGAGTTTTCAACTTAGACCAGTCCGTGCGATCCGTCAATTCCTTAAAAAAAGGCGCAGCACTTCTGCATCGTTCTTTCTGCGAGAAACCAGCCCCACCTGGGCAATCTCAGCACGAACGGCATTGTCAAACTGGTCATAATCCTGCGGCAAAATGAGACTGGGAATCTCGTGCTCAATACAGGCCATCATGATACCCGTTCCTGCATGGTGAATAGCAAGATCTATCTTATCCAGAATATCGGTATAGGGCAGATAGTCAAAGAGCAGCAGATTTTCCGCCAGTCTCTTCGGAGCATTACCCAAGCCACTAGCTTCTCCCAAGGTGACGTAAAAGAGATAGTCTGGGTAGAGCTGGCTCAGTTTTTTCGCCCGCTCCACCATGCGCTCCTTCTCCCATTTCAAATGCGTTCCGCAAGTCACTAAAACCCGCTTCTTATCAGTCTCAAAATAAGACTCATGAGCTGCAGGCAGGCGATCAAAGGACAGGCATTTGTAGCCAACCCAGCGAAGCTGCTTAGGAAAATCATCTCGAAACTCCAGCTCTTTCATGCCCAAAGCTAAGATAGAGTAAGGCGAATAAATGGCTTCAGTGCCGTCTTCCCGATAGAGTTTAAAATTTTGATAGTCTCCCAAACTCTTCCGGACTAAAGCAAAGGCCATTTTCTTTCCACAACGAATAGCTTGCCTGCCTAAGGCATCTCTGAATTTGTACAAGACGCCCTGATGAGGTTTCCAGCCTCCCAAATAGGTCGGAGTTGTCGTCTGGCACTCAATCGCAACCGGACTCGGAATCGTAGTTATCCAAGGGATGCCAAAGCGATCAGAAATCAGGCCTGCTGGCGAAGCAACAAAGTCCGCTATGACCAAATCCGGTTTACCACCTTCTTGCCAAATTCGATTTAATTCGTCTATAACCTCTGGAATAAGCCTAGAATTGGCCCGAAACTGCTGATAGGTAATTAGAGGATTGCTTTGTTGCGGGGTATTGGCGATGTCCTCCATCACCGTCGGTCTTTCTGGAAAGAGAGCCAGACAGTCAAAACCGATTTCCTCTACTAACTCTTTCTTTGGCAGCCAGTGATAACCCGAATCTTAAAACGCGGATCCGTCAGCAGAGGCTTGACTAAGGTCAAAGTAGGCAGCAAATGCCCACTAAAAGGCACACTAATCACATCAATCTTTATCACTTTTTCTAATCCAGTCATAAACTAATCCTTTCACATCTTCCCTGTATTCATAATCAAAATGGTTGCTATTCACCATCACATCAGCTAGATGGCCATCTAGACATCTGCTATAAATATCCTTCCCGCCCTTGATGACCAGCAAGTCAATATCCTTACGACTTAGGAGTCTCTGTGAAACTGGCCCTAGGGTAATCACTCTCAGTCTGATCGGCAGATTTTCCTCACCCAAGCCCTCCAGCCACTGGGTCAGCATATTGAGCCCCGAGCTCTTGCAGATAATGACAGCATCATCAACACCCAGTAAAGGAGATAAATGCCGCTGCAAAGCCTTCTGAAAGCAAGAATTGTAGAGAGTATGCCAATAGTAACGGATGTTGGAAATGGAAGCATTCAGCAATGAAACTTGGGTTTGTCGCTCATGCTCAAATCTCTGGTTAAATGGGAAATTACTAGGCACTACTGAGAAATCCGATGGACAAATCTGTTCAAGAAACTTAAGTTGTCCTACAGTCAGACTAGCGCTCTCCAAATGACTGCTGCCACTGAGAAAAAGCAAGACCTTACTAGATTTCAACATGGTTTGGTCTGGCGACAGAGCATCCAACTTAGCCAAGTACTGCTTCATCTTACTCATAGCGGATTTTCCCATCCGTCACTCGAATCTTCCTTCCCCGCCAGTTAATCACTCGCGGACTGAGCAAGACATAGAGGAAAAGCCAAGGCAAGACTAGGTCGTTCAGCTCCTCGTAAAACACCTCATCAGGATGCGGTTGAGTAGTTAGGATAAGGCGACGATAAGCCAGCATCCAAACCGCCTTGACCAAGAGTAAAAGCAAAGCCAGCAGCACAAAAGGCCAGCCAAGAAAGGAACTAATGAGCAAGGCAGGAAGGGGCAGGAAACTAGGCAGTGCAATTAAAATAATAACCTTCCAGTCCAAGTGCTCCTTCAGATAGATGGAGCTAAAAAGCAGCCAACGCTTCATCTGCAGCAAATATTGCTTGGCATTCTTGATAGTAGTCCGAACATTGCAGGTCACCCGCGTCTGGATAATCTCCACTCCCTTGCTGCGCAGAAAATCCGCTACAGCCAAATCATCACATAGATAGTCTTTTATAGCACTGAAAAGCTTCTGCCCCCTAGCCAGTTCAAGCGGCAGAATGTAGAACATGCCATTAATCGAGTGATTGGCTTTGACTTCTGCCATGGTAAAATAGGTAATAAAAGAATTGCTATTGACAAAAGCTGCTACTAGCTTGGACCAGAAATTGCTTCGCTCATGATTATAGGGAATGCCGGTCAAAATAACATTCTCGCCCAGATAATCTGTCAATTCTCCCATTTTTGAAAAATCAATGACGCTGTCGTCGTCGAGAACGATCATATATGGTCGAGTCAGCTCATCTATAATCTGCTCAATCTTATAGCTCTTAGGATTAATCCCTTGAGGAACATCCTCCATGAGAAAAACGCGAATGCGCTGGGCATAAGAGGGATTTCGACAAATCTTATCAGCCACTCTCTGCGCCTCTGGATCAGACTGATCAATCAGCCAATAAAACTCAACCGCTTCTGTCTGCTGGAGATTGGCTAGTAAGTCATTTTCCAAACGAGGGTCACCAGATAGGATGGGCTGGACCACCGTATAAAGCTCCTCTTGAAAGTCTGATGAAGAGCTCTGCCCTTTTTTCAAATAAGCCAAAGACAAGAGCCAACGCAAGACAAAGAGAAGCAGATAAGCAGCAGTCAGCAGGAAAAAAATAAGTTTCATGATCAAAGCCCCTTTCTTAGATATGCGCCAATCAAACAGATAATCCATCTTTGCGGAAGTAGCTTCATGAGCCAAGCCAGTAGTCGATATCTCTTGCCAACTATAGCATAGGAACGGCCTTGATGAAGCAGTCTGACGATGCGTCGTGCCACTGTCTCTGGACTCATCTGCAACTGACTTCCACCCAAAGCATCCTGCAGCTCTGGAGGAAAGATAGATGTCTGAACCGGTCCCAGTATGTAAAGGCAAACTGTCACTTCAGAGCATTTTAGCCGCAGCTCTTCTTGCAAGGCTAAGCAGTAGGTCTGTAAAGCAGCCTTGCTGGCGCTGTAGGCTGCCAAATAAGGATGGGGACAAAGGGCAGCTAAAGAAGAAAGCTGGACAAGTCTTATCTTGTGATTGCGCTCCACGATTTGCCTCATCAGTCGAATTGGCGCTTGGTAATTAACCTGCCAGAGGGACTCTTCATCTGCTTCCGAAAGAGATAGCGCTGGACCAAAATTAGCCAGACCGCAGCAATTAATCAGTAGATCTGCCTCTAGCTGCTGAGCAAATCGTCCACAGCAGCCGCATCCAGCAAATCCAAAACTCTGCAGGAAAGCTTAGCTCTAACTCCAGACAAGTCCTCTTGCAACTGAGTGAGCTTAGCTTCATCTCTGCCAACCAAGACCAGCTGGTCTGTCCTTTGAGCCAGTTCTCTAGCCAACTGACGACCTATACCTCCCGAAGCACCCAAAATCACAGCTTTGCTGATTGTTTTTTCCATTTGCATAGATATAGTTTACCAGATTTTGACAAGATATAAAACTAATTGCTAGATTTTACCTTTGCCCTCAAGAAACGAAAAACATTTCTCACTCTCCCCTGAATATGCTAAAATAGACTTAAATGAAATGAAAAAGGAGCATTTATGAAATATCCTAATCTTTTAGAGCGTTTCCTGACTTATGTCAAGGTCAACACGCGCTCAGACGAGACATCTACTACTACTCCCAGCACCCAGAGTCAGATGGACTTTGCCAACAATGTCCTTATCCCTGAAATGAAGCGGGTCGGCTTGGAAAATGTCTACTACCTGCCCAACGGCTTTGCGATTGGAACTCTGCCAGCCAACGACCCTAGCTTTACTCGCAAAATTGGCTTTATTTCCCACATGGATACAGCGGACTTCAATGCAGAAAACATCCAGCCGCAGGTCATTGAGAATTATGACGGCGGTGTGATTCCGCTTGGTCAGTCTGGCTTTAACTTAGATCCTGCTGACTTTGCCAGTCTCCATAAATACAAGGGCCAAACCTTAATTACGACTGACGGAACAACTCTTTTGGGAGCAGATGACAAGTCAGGTATTGCTGAAATCATGACTGCTATCGAATACCTGTCTGCCCATCCAGAAATCAAGCATGGAGAAATCCGAGTTGGCTTTGGACCAGATGAGGAAATCGGCGTCGGTGCTGATAAGTTTGACGCTGAGGACTTCGATGTGGACTTTGCCTACACAGTGGACGGCGGACCACTAGGGGAACTCCAGTACGAAACCTTTAGCGCTGCTGGAGCAGAACTGACCTTCCAAGGCCGCAATGTCCATCCGGGAACTGCTAAAGACCAGATGGTCAATGCTCTCCAGCTGGCTATTGACTTCCACAATCAGCTGCCAGAAGCCGACCGACCAGAGAAGACCGAGGGCTACCAAGGCTTCTACCACCTGATGAACCTGACAGGTACAGTCGAAGAAGCACATGCTAGTTACATTGTCCGTGACTTTGAGACAGAGGCTTTTGAAAATCGCAAAGCTGCTATGCAGACTATTGCTGACAAGATGAACCAAGAACTGGGCAGCGAGCGCGTTATCCTGACCCTCAAAGACCAGTATTACAACATGAAGCAGGTCATTGAAAAGGACATGACACCTATCCATATCGCCAAAGCAGTCATGGAAAGTCTGGACATCCAGCCTATTATCGAGCCTATCCGCGGCGGAACTGACGGCTCTAAAATTTCCTTTATGGGCATCCCGACTCCTAATCTCTTTGCCGGCGGCGAAAACATGCACGGCCGCTTCGAATATGTCAGCCTAGAAACCATGGAACGCGCTGTCGATACCATCATCGGCATTGTTTCCTATCAAGATTAAAAAAGAAACCACAGAAGTTCAAGAGGAATTTCTGTGGTTTTTTCTCACTCTGGCAATTCTATCTTCAAAATCATATCCGTATTCTGTAATATCTTCTGAACAGCTGCTAGAAAGGCTAGTCCATTATCAGATGGAGAATACTGGAAAGTGATATGGATGACCTTTTTGTCAAAGCTATCGGCATATCGCTCCACATACTGCTTGCTTTCGAGAAAGTGAATATAATTGTTCATTTTTTCTTGCAGAATTTCCAGATGGACTGCTTCTATTTCTTCCTGCCAATCGACTGAATCAACAAGGAGTAACTCTAAATGATTATCAACTACACCAATTGCGTCAAGCTCAGTTGGTTCCAGTTCTGAATCAATGGCTTGGGTAACGATTTGGGTAAATTCTTCTGCTGTAAAAAGACGACAACTATTTCCTGGGTTTTTTAAAATAAAAGAAGGATGGTTTTCGATGAAGAGCTTACCAGACTCATCTTGTGTATATTGCTTTTTAGATCTCCAAAAGCCATAATCTGCATAATTCATCAACTCTTTGCCAGTATGTTCTCCCGACATATAGCTATCGGCCGCTTCTTTGGGGATTTCTTTCACCACTTCTGGCATGGTTATATTAAAAGTTGGATAACGCAAGAAATACTTATCCCCATCTTGACAGATTTCCAACATATCTTTTTTGCTTAAATAAATTGTTTCCATTCCATCACCTTCACTATTTGATACCAATCTACTAATTATTTAAAGACCAGTGCTCTGTTTCGGCATAAATCATCACCTCATATGCTCCCCTAGAAGATTCAAATGCTTTATCCATCAGTTCCTTAGTAATGGGATAGCAAACTTCTGGACCCATGGCTCCTACAATTTCTTTAAAGAAGCTAATTTCGTAATAACCCTCTGTCTCATATACAACAAATCCATCGCCTCTATGTACAATCGTATCTGAATAATTATAATCATCTAACTCATCTGCCTTTGGCAAACGATGATGTTCACAATAAAACATGACTTCTAAAGAATCTTTTTCTGATTTTGAAACACGTTCTGCTAATTCTTGGCTAATGGGAAAGTTAAGCACTTGTTTCCCTCTACTCCACAGAATCTGATAATCATTGTTGTTTTTTAATATCGTACAATTTTTGTATTGCTGAATTTCTGTTGTCATACAAACACCCATTTAAATTCGTTTATTTTTAGTTAAAATAAAATACCCTAGACTTCTGCGCCTTCAGCAACCAAATCATACAGGAAATACTGAACACCTTCCAATTCCCTATAATCCAACCCCTTGAGCTTGCAGAGGGCACCTGACTCAAAGGACCAATAACCATAATAATTATCAATATTCCGCTTATGCAAATCATACCAACCTGTATCCCTATGTCCTGGATACCATTTCTTAATTACATATTCTTTGAGCAGTTTGAGAGCCTGTTCAGCATTCTCTTCTTCAATAATTTCGAGTAAAGCCATAAGGTCTTGGAAAATTATAGTTTATATGAATCTTCCAATCTGGATGACGTGATTGAATCAAGTAATCAATCAAATAATCCTCTGGATCATCTTTTTTAACCAAGTCTACTAGCTGATTAAAAATCTCTTCATCAATTTCTAACAGAAGACCAATAGAAAGCGCCCAAACCATTTGAAGATAGCCAGAATTGCTATGCCAAACTGGAAGCAGACTGTTGACAAAGTTAATATATTCCTCCTTAAAATCTTCAAGAGGATAACCAGCTGTATATGTAGCTAGCATATTCTTTTCTTGATAAATAGATATATCTTCTTGAGTTAGTTTAATAACTTCGTCAGTTGGACGTTTATAAGGATTAATTCCTAGTTTAAATTGATTTAACTCTTGTAGCCATTCCTTAATCATCATTGGTAGTGTAAAATAAGTTGTGTAAACACAAAAACTAATAAATCCGTTATAGTAGAGTTGCGAAACATTACTAGAAAGAGAATTATTCCTATGACACAGTTTACCACAGAATTGCTTAACTTCCTAGCCCCAAATGAAAACAATGCTTCTTGGTCCACCCTATTAGACAATCTTCAAAACCAAGGGGTTCAACAGGTTTCTCTTGTAGTGACCGATGGCTTCAAGGGGCTTGAGCAGATGATCAGTCAGGCTTACCCATTAGCTAAACAACAACGTTGCTTCATTCATATTAGTCGAAATCTGGCTAGTAAAGTGAAACGAGCAGATAGAGCGGTTATTTTGGAGCAATTTAAAACGATTTATCGCGTTGAAAATTTAGAAATGGTAGTACAAGCTTTGAAGGACTTTATCGCTGAATGGAAGCCAAAGTATAGGAAAATAATGGAAAGTTTGGAGAATACGGGTAATCTTTTAACTTTTTATCAGTTTCCCTACCAGATTTGGCACAGCATTTATTCGACAAACCTCATTGAGTCTCTCAACAAAGAAATCAAACGTCAAACGAAAAAGAAGGTTCTTTTTCCTAACGAGGAGGCTCTAGAACGTTACTTAGTTACTTTGTTTGAAGATTATAATTTCAAGCAAAGTCAACGAATCCATAAAGGGTTTGGCCAATGTTCTGACACACTTGAAAGCTTATTTGATTAACACTCCATAACTCTACTAGAGTGTTTACACATAATTATTGACAGTATCAACAGGAACCTAACCAGCTCTTATAAAATGTCATTGTATTCATACTTAAATATAATAAAAAATCTTTATTAAGAGATTAAAGGGGCTGTCTTAAAACGATAAGAATATAAAAAAAGCAGGGCAAAGCGAATTCCTGAGGAAGCCCGTTTGCGGCTGCTTTTTCTTTTTAACGATTATTCACTTTCATGATGAGGACGAGGTTGGCAGTATCTTCCTTGCCTTCATTTTCATATATGGCACAGTGCGCTGCTGTCTTATCCCAGTCTTGAAAACTGGGCCGGCTTTCTAGCCCAATTTGGCTTTCTGTTGGTCATTCCGCTGTTGGAAGCTTACAATGGCCGGCGCGGCTACTCCCCACTCTGGGTTAAATGGGGCTTCTACGCTTTTCATCCCATACACATCAGCCTGCTCTGGCTTATCCGTTTTATTCTTTTAGGACATTAAAAACGAGACTTTGACAATACATCAAAGTCTCGTTTTTTGATTCTTTAATTTAAAGCTAATACCTGATTGATAAAGTTCATGCATAATTTTTTCCAAATTGCTAACTCTTCATAATCTGAAAATTCTGCCTGTGTATTTCGATTAATGACAGATAAGCCGTGTTCCCCCATCGCAAACATGTGCAATTCGTATAAAACAGCCTTATCTTTTAGTTTTTTAGCATAGTCCAAGAGAGCATTGTTATAGATGCAGTCGTCATTCTGCATGCCCCAAATGAAAGTGGGAACGGTGTCTGCAGAAATATGTTCTATCGGACTGTGTTCTTGTAGATTTTCTCTGGTTAACTCTTTACCCACAACTGTTTTCAAGGCCCCAGTTAGAAAGTCTAGTTTGGGCATGGGAGATAACTTGGTTGGCCGCTGATTATCTGGATCTGCCACAACACTATCATACTGATGGTTAAAGTCTAATAAGGGATAAGATAAAACTACTAAAGTTGGTCTTATTTTTTCCTTTGGATAGTTAAAATAGTCTTGCAAAATAGACTCATTCCAGCGATTAGCTAGGGAGGCACAGTGGGTAGCACCTGCTGAAAAGCCAATAAAAATGATTTTATCTGGATCAATATTCCACTGCTGCGCTTTCTCTCTTGTTATCAGCAACATTTTCGCTAAATCATAGAGGGGAGCTGGGTAGCTACTATCTTTGCCGACTGTATAATCAAGCGTAATAGCTTGAAAGCCTTTATTAAGAAAATAAAGGGCTGCCGGCTCTTTTTCACGATCTGTTACTTTAAAGAAACCGCCCCCACCGCAGATAATCACAGCCGGACGCGGATTATGATTCTTAATATCTGGCGTTTCCTCCACTAGATAGGTTGTATAAGTGACAGAGCTTTTATCAGCTCCTGACCAAAGTTCGTGTGTATTAATTTTCATGAGAATCCTCCTTAATATAAGATACAAAGCCCGTAAAAAGCGACTAGGATTTTAGGCAAGTGACGCCGGCTGCTTGCAGACAAGAAGCTTGGTCTAAATCTCTAAATCCCAATCTTTTAGGGTGTGTTCCGTTATTTACGGTACTAAGACAATTTTTCGCCTTTCTTTTTTATTATCCAGTAATCGGTGAGCCTCTGCTGCTTCATCAAAGGTCTTAATAACAGTATCATCTTCTAAAAGTCGGCCTTCTTTAAAGGCATTATTCACAAGTCTTCCTGCCATTTGCAATTGTTTTAAGTTGGCTTGGCTGATAACAAAGCCTCTGATTTGCTGACAGTTCATATAGAATTGTCGGGCATCAAAGGTACTCTCCCGAGGAGTTGTTATGAGGGTTATGGCACCCTTTAAAGCCAGCAAATCAATATTAGTCTGTAAAGCTATTTCCCCAGAAGTGTCAATAATATGATCAAAGCCAGCTGGAAATTGCTCCGTCAGCTTTTGAAAAAGCTTATCATCACGGTAATCAAAACAAGCAGAACTCCCAATTTGGCCTAATTTTGAAAAATCCTGATAGTTAGAGGTCGTAACAACCTTTGCACCTGCTTCATGGGCAAGGCAAAGCAGTTTGCTGCCTACATGGCCTGCTGCCCCTTCAATTAATAAGGTTTGACCTCTTGCCAGCTGCATAATATCCTGCAAAACGATGGCCGCAGTCGCAGCAGAGTGAACAGCTCCAATTAGTCTTACTGGATCGGCTCCTTCAGGAACTGAGAAAAGCCTTTCTGCCGGGATCAAAGCATATTCGCTAGTGACCCCCTGCCTGCTATCATAACCCATACTATTGGTCCAGACTAAATCACCAGCGGCAAATTGGCTAACGTCATCACCAACGCTGACCACCTCGCCAACAGCATCCCGACCGAGAATATAAGGTTGAGGCAATTGAGTCTGATAAAGTCCCGAGCGAATAAAGGTATCAACATAATTGACCGAGACTGCCAAAACTTTGATGAGAACTGTTTTAGGTATCACCTCTGGGACAGGCAAATCACCAATTTGGATGACTGAAGGGTCTCCCTGCTCATAAATGTAAACTGCTTTCATTTCTACTCCTTTCTCTCAATGTGTTTTGAAATATTAGTAAAATAAATTAGTCTCATTAAAGCCTGCAAACCAGCCAAAAGGGGCTGCCAGCCAGATACCGTTAAAACCTAGTTTTGTATGAGATAAGCAGACAGCTAACGGAACCTGCAGCAGACAAAAGGTGGTGACAGAAGCAATCAATGGCAATAAGGATTTTCCATATCCCAATAATAGACCATTTAGCACCTGCATAGCACCAAAAACAAAGTAAAAAATAGATACAATTCGTAGATAGCCTTCTCCAATCTGAACAATTGCCTTCTGACGATTAAAAATAGCAATAAAATGAGGAGCAAAACTGTAAATAAGTCCAGAAATAGCAATCGAAATCCCCAAAGTTATTATTAAGGCGCTCCTGCCTCCTTTTGCTATCCGTTTTTGTTCACCTGCCCCTTTATTTTGAGCGGTAAAATTCATAAGAACCTGACCTAAATTAATAGCAGGCATTTCTGCAAAAGCATCTACTTTGGAAGCGGCAGTATAAGCAGCAATCGCATTTGCTCCAAAGCCATTGACTAAAAATTGGATAACCAAAAAACCTAAACTGATAAAAATTTGCTGTAACATAGCAGGAAGCCCGATAGCTAAAGAAGTCTTTAAAACGCTGACTTTCCACTTTAAATGAAGAAGATTGGGAGCCAGTTTAGGATAATATCTGTACATGTAGCGCAAACAGACTATAAAGGAAAAGACCTGTGCAAGTACGGTTGCCAGAGCGGCACCAACAACACCATAAGTGAAAAATTTTATGAAAATGACGTCTAACAAAATAGTTTGTAAATACGCATCTGCATCAGATAGCAGGCTGGCTGGAACATTCAAGTGTTCTAAAAGAACAGGAGAGTAAAGTAGACCTAAGACCATTAAAAAGAAAGAAAACAGACTAATAAAAATAATATTTGTGTCAACGACTTCTTTCATATTTTGATTTCTTTTAGCGCCATAAAGTTGGGAAATAATAACACTTGCACCAATAGACATCCCTGTAGATACTGATATTGTCAACGCTAATATTTGAGTACTAGAACCAACAGCAGCAAGGGCTTCAGCTCCCAAAAGATTACCAACGATAACAGTATCTGTAATATTATAAAGCTGCTCAAATAAGTTTCCTAAGAAAATAGGGAGGGCAAAAACAAAAAGCGCTTTTAATTCACCTCCCTTTGTTAGGTCAGTCATTTTAAACTCCTTTAAAAATGATATAATAAAGCATACAATCCATACAATTATTATAAAGGAAAACTCTTTAACGGGGACCGATAAGATTGTATGACAGACAATTTAAGGAGAGCCTATGTCTATTAATTCATTTGAAAATTACCCTATGACTTGGAAACCTGACAGAAATTTACTAAAAACGCCCCTATATTTTCATTTAGCCCAACTCTTAGAGCAAGACATTAGGGCAGGACGCTTGTCTTTTGGAACTCAGCTTCCACCGCAGCGAGAATTGGCAGATTTTTTAGATATTAATTTAAGCACTGTTACAAGAGCATTTAAAATTTGCATGCAAAAAGGGCTCATTCATGCTGTAATCGGCAAGGGGACTTTTGTCTCATCTCAGCCTCCTCTTCCTTTATCATCCTTTAAAAAGGATGAGACTTGTATCCGCCTCAGTGTCTTATGCTCCTATTATCAACTGAATCATATCGTATCTGATGTATCTAGAAAATTGATGCAGAGCCAATCAGTTGATCAATTATTTGAATTTGATGCCAGTCAAACGGAACAGGAGCAAAAGCAAAAATTGACTGCTCAAAACTGGCTACAAAAATTTCAAGTCCAAACTTCTGTCAACAATATCTTGCTGACCGATGGCACCCAGAACGCTTTAGTCATCGCATTTTTGACTCTCTTTAAAGCTGGCGATAAAATTGGAGTAGACACTTTTACCTATACAAATTTTATAGCTCTTGCTAATCAATTTCAGATTGAACTGGTACCTTTAAAAAGCGATAAAGAAGGAATACTCATTCAAGATTTAGTAAAAACACTCAAACAGCAGAAACTCAAGGCCCTTTATTTGGTTCCTACTTCTAATAATCCAACCACTGTTAGCCTGTCTTTGAAGCGCCGAAGACAGTTAGCAGAGCTTATTGTTAAAAATCATCTTTTGCTGATAGAAGATGATACTTATGCTTTTATAAATGCTAAAAACACACCACCTTTTGTTCAGCTCATTCCCCAGCATACAATCTATATCCACGGACTGTCCAAGTCTTTATTTGCTGGTCTGCGTGTGGCGTATATGGTTGTTCCTAGCCATTTGCAGCCTCAATTTACAAAAACTGCTGACACTCTTAATACTCATATCCCCTTGCTTGATGCTAATATCGTCAGCGAGCTAATTGTCAGCGGTAAAGCCGATGAGGTTATTGAAAGAAAAAAAGCCTTAGCTAAAGAACGCAATGCTTTGTACCGTCAGTATTTTCCAAACTCTGCTGCTGCCAATCCTTATGTTTTATTTCAATGGTTGCCTTTGCCTGAACACATAAATGGGTATGACTTTGAAGAATTGGCCAATAAAAACGGTGTGGAAATTTTATGCGCAGAACGCTTTCTGGTAGGAGGAGCAGAACAATCAGCTCTTCGTGTAGCCACCTGTTCACCAGATACGACAGAAGAGTTAGAACAAGGACTTAAGTTACTAAAAAAGCTGCTGCCTCTTGTCTAGTATCAGAACCCAAAAAATGCTTCCTAAGTTTTCTTTGATGATTTTATTCACTAAAATAAAAATGTGGTGTTAAGCGTGCTATCTTCACTTCATATTCCTCCCCCATCTACAATAATTTCTTTTCAATCTACTTGATAATACTCAACAAAATTTTCTTCTTACTTTTTAGAGTTTTTGAAGATTTTTCAAAGATATTCTCATCTTGGGAAATTATTGTAAATAATTTACTTAATTTTTTTCATAATTTATATTTTCTGCATTGTTCATAATTTCTATTGTAGAATCAAGGAGCTCTCTCAACAAAGTATAGTCAATTTTTCGAGATAAAACTAAAAAAACTTTGTTATTATCAACTTTGGAAAAAAATCAAATGTCAGATTAATTAATAAAAATTAAGTCAGATAGCAATTGATTTTTTTAATGATTCTGCCATACTATTTTTCAAATTCAACCTTGGCTACCAATCTATAGTTGGTCAATGAGTACTTAATTTCAGAAAAAAATATGGAAGTTCCAGATACTTAGCTAACAAGGTTAGTAATTCTTCATAAGATCGTTGACTTGCAATTTTTTTATAACATGAAAATAGTACTCTTTTAACTCTTCTATTAATAGAGGATTTTCTAATAGAAATTGTTGAAATGTATTTATCAACAGTTTTTTTGCTCGAGGAATATTTATTTGTGGTAAATGAGTAGATATATGCTGTAAATTTTTAAATTTTCCAAATTTCATCATTTAATATTTCCTTTCTGGACTCTTCCTTTGGCTTGGAGGAAGAAAAGAATTGTTTTTTTAGATAAACAAAGCTACAAAAGCTACTAGTAAGACAGCTATCACTAAAATAAATAGTTTTCTTTTATTCATTTATTGACCTCTTCCTCTTGTCCGACCGACGAAGCCTCAGATTGAGTATCTCCTTGACTGTCGCTGGTGCTCGCTGAACTATCCGATTTTGGAAAATCCAAACTATACTCAGTTTCTGTACTAATCGCCGGAAGATCAACATCTATTATCTCCTGATTTTGAACAGGATGATAAGAAGCGAAAAAGGCCCAAGCCATATAAACAAAAATGGCTGGATATACAATCAGATGTTTTCCCCAAAAATTCCCAGAAGCTTCAGTACCTCTTGTAGACATTCCTTTCAATTCTGGATACTGATTCTCGTATTGTTTCTTTTTTGTCCAATACGGCCTTGATATAACAACACCTGCAAACACAACTAAGCCAATTGAAACATTTTCAAAGATTAGATTCCTAGATCCTGAATGAATCAAAATAAAGGATAGAATAGCTCCTGTAACGGCCGTTAGCAAGAATATAAGGCGGCTATAAATAGCTTCTTTTTTTACTCTAAGATATTCTTTGATGGGTAGTTCTTTTTCTGTCATGACGACAATCCTTTCATCTATCAGTCTCTGTTTATTTTAACACAATATCAATCAAATAAGTATAGGCTTGTGTAAATCAAAAACGAATGACGGTCTTAGACTTGGCTTGGTCTTCATCATTCGTTTTATTCTTGTTTTGCATCAAAATGTAAGCTTAGTTAATCTGAACAGTTTTCAGCTGTCCGTCAGTTCCTGTAAAGCTGACGCTTCTGGTTGCTGGATTATAGTTGAAAGTCTCTGGGCTGACACCGTAGAGCTGAGAAAGTTCCTGCAATTTCTGGTTGAATGCTTCCTCTGTCATGCCAAAACTCGCTGCTAAGCTTGATTGACCAGTTGGATTTGCAGCTGTCGAAGCTTCTGCTGGTTTGTCAGATTGGTTTTGAGCTGCTTCTCCAGTGGCAGATTCGGAAGGTAGATTGCCATTTTGCGCCGTTTCTGGAACACTGCTGCTGGCTGGCTGACCAGAAACAGCTTGTTCAGCCGGTGCTTTCAGGAACCCTTTTTGTACCGCATAGGCATCTGCTGCTTGGCGCTCAGTTTCTGACAAGTCCTTCTTGTAAATATAGTGCTCATGATCCAGATGAGCTACCCGATAGCCTTGCTCATCCGCTCCGACCATATCCTGCAGATTAAAGTGATAGTCATCATCTTCCTTATGCTGAGAATGAGACTCGTTTGTTTCCTTAGGATGGACGAGTGACTGCTGAAAGGCCAAAATTTCCTTCAGCAGCTCTTTCTTGTCTGTAGCTCTCTGTCCAAGCTTATCAAAAAGCTGGTCCAGCTGCTGGTATTGCTGCTCACTTCCTTGATTCTTTTCCAAATACTGATGGATAGACATGAGCAGATTATAAAGCTGTTGATAAACTTCCTGATTTTCCGTATTAGCTGGCTCTTCCTTTTGCCCAGCAATGGTCCGGCTCATCTGGTCCAAAGCTTCTGACTTGCTGCCAGCAGAGCTTGCTTATCTGAGCTACTGCTCTTTAATTCCTTGCCTAATTCCAAGATTTTAGCTGTATAGTCTGCCCGACTGTTTTGGTCCCTTATTTCTCCTAGCAATTCCTGCGCTTTTCCAAGGAAGACAAGGGCTTGAGCGCTCTTCTCGCTATCATCTGTTGTTCCAAAATCGTCATAAATGCCTTTCAAAAAGTCATAAATCATGGCTTTGTAGGTCGGCTGATCTGGCTCTCCCTGATCCAACTCTGTCTTTTCAGAGGACGGATAAGGCTGACCGTTAGCAAGGGCTGCTGCAATCTCTTTCTTAGTCTGATAGAGGGCAGGAAAAAGCTTCTGGAGATTAGTAGCTTCTATAAAGGCTTGAGACTTATAGAGAGTCAAGGTTAGCCCAGCTGCTTTTTTGCGCAGCTCAGGGCTCAAACGCCCATCCTCTAAAGCTTGGTAGAAATAACGAATATAATCAACCGCTGTGACGCCTGTCCGATCATGATAATCTTCCAAAGCAGACAATAATTGTCCTAGCTCTGCCATTTCAGCTTGATTCTGGCCAGCATAAGCATTTTGCAGACGCTGCAGCAAGTCAGCTTTCTTCATTCCATAGCTATCCGTGTCAAGTCGATTCATTCTCTCCAAAAGTCCTTGATAGGTCTTGTCTAGCTCGGTCTCTTGGATTGGCTTGACCGTCTGATCCACATGGATAAACTGCTTATCAAAGTTATCCAGACTGCTCAGGTAGCCAGCTGTTGAGTTACTAGGCAGCTTCTTCATGGTTTCCACGAACTGCCCCAAAGCTAGCTCAATCCGCCGCTGCATAAGAGGATCATCGGCATAGAGACGCTGACTATCCGCTTTCAGGCTTTCTACTTTTTGCAAAACAGCGGCCTCATCATAATCGCCTTGCTCATACTTAGATTGAATCTGAGGCAGACGATTTTTCAAGGCTTCTGCTGCGCCCTTGGACTGGATTTTGATATAGTGGTTGTGGTCGCCATGAGGAATGACAAACTGCCCATCTTCCACCTGCAGACTGTAAGGCGACAGACCTGAGCGCAGGGCAGTTGTGTAGAGCTCATTCATGAAGTCCAGCTCTGCATTGCCCGTTACCAGAGGAATGCGAACATGCTCCTTGCGGACAGCATAGGGGTGGATATGAGTCGGATCATAGGCTTGGTCAGGGTTATTAAAGACAAAGAAGCCATTTGAGATGCGAACCGCCTCCTTGGGAACGCCATAGGTTTGGGAGATATAAGCAATCTTTCCTCATCGCTGGCATCGCGTGAATAGCGTTCAGCGTCATTGACTGCTGCTGATGGTTTTGCTGGCTGCTGCTTGGCCAAGACCTTCTCAGCTGCTTGAATCTGTTCAGCAGTCAAGTCTTTCTTGTAAAAGTAATGAGCATGGTCTCCATGCGATACCATGTATCCTTGGTCGTCCTTGCCAATAACAGCCTCCGCATGAAAACCATGGTCGTGCTCAGGCTGTGACGGTAACTGAGGCTTCAAAGCTTGCAGAGGATCTCCTAGCGGCTGGTAAGTATAACCAATAGGAATCAAGCGAGCAATCTTCGCTTCCAAGTCTGACAGCTTGTCATAAGGAATGAAATGATGGTGGTCTCCGTGGGGGATAACGATCCCATTTTCTGTCCGACGGCTGATTTTCAGTGGGTCAAAAACCACACCGTCCCCTTCGTGATAGCGCTGAGACTGAGGCAGGGCATAGAGTTGCTGCAGCAGACTTGGCAAGGATGGCTGAGATGGTTGAGACGGCTGGAGCGAATTAGACGGACTCGGCTGAGTAACCGCTAAGCCAGGTCTTGGTTGCTCAATCTTTGAATGATTTGGCAGCTGTGGAGACGGATTTGAGACAGCTCCACCCTGATTGTCAGCACTATTCTGATTCCAAGTATTGGAAGAAGCAACCGTCCTGCCGTAGTTAGGCGGATTCACTCGTCCGCCAGCCCGTCTGCTATTCCAGTAGCTCTGAGCCGCAGCCAATTCTGCCGGCGACAAGTCGCTCTTAGGAATATAGTGAAAATGCCCGCCATGCGGCACGATAAATGCATCACCAGTATCCTCGATGATATCAGACGGACTAAACGTATAACCATCATCCGTCCTATATCCCCCTTGGCCTTGGTAAGAAACTCCTGCAAGGTCTGCGGCTGTCTTTCCCGCAGCTAAGGACTTGCTAGGCTGGCTGAAATCGCGACTTCTGCTTGATTTTGTTGTGGAAGATTTGCCACTATCGCCTTCTTCCTTGGTCTTATGCAGCTTCTTCTGCCGCGCAATCTCATCCACCGAGCGGACATTGCTGGTATGCTTGGCATCCTTGAGGTAGAGATAATACTTCCCCGCCACCTTAATGATATAACCATCCTTGACCTCATTGACTATATCTGCTTCCTGCAGCGTGTAGTTAGGATCTCGGATAATCAACTCTTCGCTGATAATAGCATCAAAAGGTACTTTCCCATCAAAGTAATGGTAATGGTCTCCGTGGGAAGTGACATAGCCCTGATCCGTGATTTTCACGACAATCTGCTCTGCTTCAATACCTTCCTCATCATTGATTTGGTCAGGTGTCAAATTTTTATTTTTATCCGTCTTGTCACCCGAAGTCTTGTCCTCAATATAGGCTACTTTGTTATCTTTGGTCTGAGGTCGGGGGTGAGCTTGCCATTGGATAAGACCGTAAGTTCCGAGGCCGAGAGCTAATACAGCTGCTGAAGCAAGGAAATATTTCTTTTTCATGGTTTTCCTTTATCCTTTCAAATCTTTAGCTAAAACGGCTAAATTTTTTTCTAAATTTTCTAAATAAGATAGTTGATTGGCCGGGTCTGCTTCCAGAGGATTCAGCTCCTTGATTTGTACACCGGTCGCCTTGACCAAGGTTTGAGCCACTTTAGAAGAAGCATTGCTTTCCACAAAAATGGTCTTCACCTTGTGCTCCTTGACAAAGTCTTCTATCTCTGTCAGCTGGTGCGGACTAGGCTCCTGCTCTGGTGAAATACCAGCAATGCCCAGCTGGATCAGCCCGAAGCGCTTGGCCAGATAAGAAAAGGCAGTATGCTGGGTGACAAAGGTCTTGTTGGGCACTTTATCGAAAATCTCCTGATAGCGTTCTGTCAGTTTTTTAGCCTCTTCTTGAAATTTTCGGGCATTGGCCTGATAAGTATGCCGATGGTCGCTATCCAGCTCCGACAATCTGTCGGCGATAATCTGAGCTTCCTCAGAAGCCTTCTGAGGATCCAACCAGGTATGGGGGTCATAGAGCGTCTTCTCATCCACTCCCTCTCCCGCTTGGACATCTTCTAAGCCAGCGACTCGATCCAGCTCCATTCCCTGAGAAGCCTCAAGGACTTGAACCTTGGAATTCTTGAGACTGGGATTCAGCTCTCCAGCCCAGGACTCCAAAGTCCGTGAGTGATAGACAAAGACATCTGCATCATAGATGGCTGCCACATCATTGGCTGAAGGCTCAAAATCATGAATACCGCTGCTAGACTGAATCATGCGCACATCATTCAGATCCCCCGATATAGCCTTAACCATGGAGTAAATAGGATAAAAGCTGGTTACAATCCTCAATCCTTGCGACGGACTGGATGGACTGGATTCCTTTTGAGACTGACAAGCCCAGAGACACAAGGCCAGGGCCAGCAGGCTAAGGCATGCTGAGATTTTTAAAGTTCGTTTCATAATATCTCCTTAACTCATTGTTAACCGGTTTATTAACTGGTTAATATCATACACTTTGTCAACTTCTTTGTCAAGTTTTTTAAGAAAATAAAGAAAAAAGGAAGTAGGATTCTTTCCCACTTCCTTTGTTTGCTTTTAATTCATTATATTTGAAAGGTTATTTATTATGACTATTCAAGGACAGAATAAGCTTTGACAGATGCATTTTTCAAGCTTAACTGTATGAGATTACTTTTCAGACTTTCAGACTGTCAAATGACAATCTGAAAATGAAAACTCCATCTTTAAATCGCCTCTGTAGTGAAACTGCGGCTTTCCAGCACTTTCAGCATGGCATCAGCTGTGTCCAAGGCTGTGAAGAGGGGCACTCCATGCTCAATAGCTGAGCTACGGATAATTTGACCATGCTTGTCAGCTGTCCGCTTGGTTCCGACTGTGTTAATAATAGCCTGAACCTTGCTCTTGCGGATATAGGCTGGGATGTCCTTGTTATCATCACTGCCGATTTTTTCCACCAGACGAACATGGAGACCATGATTTTCAAAATAAGAGGCTGTCCCCTTGGTTGCCCAGATTCCATAGCCAATATTGGCAAAACGCTGAGCCAGCTGCAGGGCTTCTTCCTTGCTGTCATCTGCAATAGTAAAGACGACATTACCAAAGTTTGGCAGATGGAGATAGGAAGCCTCAAAAGCCTTGTAGAGTGCTTTTTCGAGCGTGCGATCACTGCCCATGACTTCGCCGGTAGACTTCATCTCAGGTCCCAAAAGACTGTCAACCTTCGCTAGCTTGGTAAAGGAGAAGACTGGCGCCTTGATATGAACCATGGAACTTTCTGGATGGAGACCATCTTCATAGCCCAGCTCTGCCAAGCTTTCCCCAAGAATCAAACGAGTCGCTACTTGCGCCATTGGAATATCAGTCACCTTAGACAAGAAAGGAACAGTCCGGCTGGCACGCGGATTGACCTCAATGACATAGACCTGCTCATCTTTGATGACGAACTGAATATTCATCATGCCGATACAGTTCAGTCCCAAAGCCAAACGCTTGGTATAGTCTGCAATGGTATCCTTGACTTTCTGAGATAAGGTTTGCGGCGGATAAGCTGCCATGGAATCCCCTGAGTGAACCCCTGCCCGCTCGATATGCTCCATAATCCCTGGAATCAAGACCTGACGGCCATCTGAAATGGCATCCACCTCGCACTCATCCCCAACAATGTAAGAATCTACCAAAACTGGATGGTCTGGACTGGCCTTAACTGCTGTCCGCATATAAGAGCGTAGATCCGCTTCGTTTTCTACGATTTCCATGGCACGGCCACCCAAGACATAGGAAGGCCGCACCAGAACAGGGAAGCCAATCTTACGAGCAGCCTCTACTGCTTTCTCTTCATTAGTAGCTGTCTGACCCGGCGGCTGCGGAATATCAAGTTCCTTCAGAGCTTGCTCAAATAGATCCCGGTCCTCAGCTCGATCCAAGTCCGCTACTTGGGTGCCTAAAATCTTAACACCAGCCTTGGACAAAGGCTCTGCCAGATTAATGGCTGTCTGCCCGCCAAACTGAACGATAACACCTTTAGGCTGCTCCAGCTCAATGACATTCATGACATCTTCAAAGGTCAGCGGCTCAAAGTAGAGCTTATCAGAGACAGAAAGTCAGTCGATACAGTCTCCGGATTGCTGTTCATGATAATCGCTTCATAACCAGCTGCCTGAATAGCCTTTACAGAATGAACCGTCGCATAGTCAAACTCGACTCCCTGCCCGATTCGGATAGGACCAGAGCCCAACACCAGAACTGATTCCTTGCTGGATTTGACAGATTCATTTTCAAAGCCATAGGTGGAGTAGAAATATGGTGTCGCAGACTCGAACTCAGCAGCACAGGTATCCACCATCTTGTAAACCGGCACAATCTTCTGCTCCTGTCGGATGCGACGTACCTGCTCAGCTGTCATGTACCACAAGGCAGCAATCTTAGTATCCGCAAAGCCATTTTGCTTGGCTTTCTTGAGCACACAACTATCTCCGATATGACTGGCCAGCTCCTGCTCGATTTCGTAAATATGGAGCAGCTTATCCAGGAAAAAGACATCAATCTTGGTCAGCTCAGCAATTTCATCTGGACTGTAACCACGACGAATAGCCTCTGAGATGTAGAAAATCCGGTCGTCTTGCGCCTTGACAATCTTCCTCATCAGCTCATCATCGCTTACTTGGCTGAGATCAGGCAGCTCATTGTGGTCCACACCAACTTCCAGAGAGCGGCAAGCCTTGAGCAGACTCTCCTCAATATTGCGGCCAATAGCCATGACTTCTCCTGTCGCCTTCATCTGGGTTCCCAGACGGCGCTCACCCTGCTCAAATTTATCAAATGGAAAGCGTGGAATCTTAGCGACCACATAGTCCAGAGCCGGCTCAAACATAGCATAGGTAGAGCCTGTTACCGGATTGATGATTTCATCCAATGTAAGCCCGACCGCGATTTTAGCCGCCAGCTTGGCAATCGGATAGCCAGTTGCCTTAGAGGCTAAAGCTGATGAGCGGGAAACCCGTGGATTGACCTCGATGACATAGTACTTAAAGCTATGCGGGTCCAGAGCCAGCTGCACATTACAGCCGCCCTCAATCTTCAGCGCTCGGATAATCTTGAGACTGGCGTCCCGCAGCATCTGGTATTCATAGTCTGAGATAGTCTGACTAGGTGCAAAGACGATAGAATCTCCTGTGTGGATACCGACTGGGTCAAAGTTTTCCATATTACATACGACCAGCGCATTGTCGGCACCATCCCGCATGACTTCATATTCGATTTCCTTAAAGCCTGCTATGGAGCGCTCGATTAGACACTGAGTCACTGGAGAGAGTTTGAGGCCGTTTTCTGCGATTTCCTGCAGCTCTTCTTCATTGCTACAGATACCGCCCCCAGTTCCTCCCAGTGTAAATGCCGGACGGACAATGACTGGATAGCCGATGCCAGCCGCAAATTCCAGTGCTTCATCAACTGTATTGACAATCTCTGACTCAGGGATGGGCTGGCCTAGCTCTTCCATCAGCTGCTTGAAAAGGTCTCGGTCTTCCGCTTGGTCAATGGCCGATAACTTTGTTCCTAAGAGCTCTACTCCTAGCTCTTCTAAAAGCCCTGACTTGGATAATTCCATGGCCATATTGAGTCCGGTCTGGCCGCCCAAAGTAGGCAGAAGAGCATCTGGCCGCTCCTTACGCAATATCCGCGCAACAAACTCCAGCGTGATAGGCTCGATATAAACCCGGTCCGCAATTTCCTTGTCCGTCATGATGGTCGCTGGGTTAGAATTAACCAAGACAACACTGTAGCCCTCTTCTTTCAAGGACAGGCAAGCCTGAGTTCCTGCATAGTCAAACTCTGCAGCCTGGCCTATGACGATAGGACCAGAACCGATGACCATAATTTCTGAATATCTTTACGTTTTGGCATAGTGTACCTCTCAATCTTGCGTCCTAGTAAGCCTGATGGGCATCCATTATTTCCATAAATTCATCAAAGAGATAGTCTGCATCATGCGGTCCCGGCGCAGCATCTGGGTGGAACTGCACAGAAAAGGCTGGATAATCCCGATGGCGCACACCTTCGACGGACTTATCATTGATTTCTTCATGAGTCACTATCAGGCATTCCGGCAAATCCTCACGGCTGACGGCATAGCCGTGATTTTGACTGGTAAAGTCAACTCGGCCTGTCGCAATCTCCCGCACCGCATGGTTGAAACCACGGTGGCCGAACTTCATCTTATGCGTCTTAGCACCGTTAGCCATGGAGAAGAGCTGATGTCCCATACAGATCCCGAAAATTGGAATCTTGCCCTGAACACCACGAATCATATCCAGAGCCTCCGGTACATCTTCCGGGTTGCCCGGTCCATTTGAGAGCATGACGCCGTCAGGATTGAGCTGGAGAATTTCCTCAGCACTGGTATCATAAGGCACCACCGTCACGCTGCAGTTGCGTTTGGCTAACTCCCGCAGGATAGAGTGCTTGAGACCAAAGTCCACCAATACCACACTGCGACCCGTTCCCGGAGCTGGATAGGACTGCTTAGTAGACACCTGCTTGATGTTATCCGTCGGCAGAACTGTAGCCTGCAGCTGGTCTTGCAAATGCTCAATACTATCATCCGCATTGGCAATGGTTGCCCGCATAGTTCCATGCTGGCGGATAATCTTGGTTAGTGCCCTTGTATCAATTCCCGAAATGCCTGGTATCTTCTTGATTTGAGGAACTCATCCAAAGACAATTGCTGGCGCCAGTTGCTGGCACGACGTGCATACTCATAGACTACCACTCCCTTACAGGTCGGCAGAATAGATTCATAGTCGTCTCGATTGACACCATAATTTCCAACCAAGGGATAGGTAAAGGTCAAAATCTGGCCATTGTAAGACTGGTCCGTAATTGATTCCTGATAACCTGTCATGCCTGTGTTAAAGACGATTTCCCCTGTCACAAAAAGATCCGCTCCAAAAGCTTCCCCTTCAAAAATCATGCCATTTTCTAATATTAAAAGTCTCTTTGCCATTGTTCCCTCCTGTCCAAGATGCAGACTGCCTATCGGCCTTCCACATCAAAATATAATAATAGGGAGTGGGATTGCTTCACATAGCTTCACCCACTCCCGGCCTACTGTCCGAGATTATTGACGACCTTTCAGAACTGCTTCGATAATAGCCATTCTGACAAAGACGCCGTTGGTCATTTGTTCAACGATGCGCGATTTTGGTGCTTCGACCAAGTGATCCGCAATTTCTACATCGCGGTTAACTGGAGCCGGATGCATCAGAATTGCTGTATCTTTCATTCGGTCATACCGCTCTTGAGTCAGCCCATGCAGTCTGTGGTAATTTTCTTTAGAAAAGATGGACTCGTAGTCATGGCGCTCATGCTGCACGCGCAGGAACATCATGACATCCACTTGATCAATCACCTCATCAATGGTGACAAACTTACCATAGTCCGCAAACTCTTGGCTCCGCCATTCTTCCGGACCTGCAAAGTAGAGCTCCGCCCCCAAGCGCTTGAGAATCTGCATATTTGACTTAGCCACGCGCGAATGATCCAAGTCACCAGCAATCGCAACCTTGAGTCCTTCAAAGCGACCAAACTCTTGATAAATGGTCATCAGGTCCAGCAAGCTCTGGCTAGGATGCTGACCAGAACCGTCTCCTCCGTTTACGATAGAAGTCGTAATGGTCGGGCTTTCCACTAGCTCTTTGTAATAGTCCACTTCAGGATGGCGAATGACACAAACATCGACGCCAAGGGCAGACATAGTCAGGATAGTGTCATACAAGGTTTCTCCTTTGTTGACCGAGCTGGTCTTGACATCAAAGTCCAGAAGATCGCAGCCTAACTTCAACTCTGCTACCTCAAAGGCCTTGTGGGTCCGTGTAGAAGGTTCAAAGAAGAGGTTAGATACGATATGCTGTTCATCATAATGGACTTTAGCGCCATTTTTAAATTCGATTCCGCGTTTAATCAAGGCCATAACTTCTTCATTTGACAGAGTTTCCATAGAAACAAGGTTCTTAAGAGCGATTTGATTGGATGACATGATGTAATTCTCCTTTATGAAAGAATGAGGGCTTCCAGAGTGCTGCAAGTAAAGTCGCTCTGAGAGCAAGCTATTTTTGAACGAAAGTTAATGATTTATCGCCTAGCTCAATCCTTGGGCTCAGGCAGGACAAGATAGAGGACAATTCCCAGAATAGTTGACAAGGCAACTCCTGAGATTTGCAGACCAGACAGCTGCAAGGTCAGACCGCCGATACCAGATACCAAGATGACACTCGCAATCAAGAGATTCTTTTTATTGTCAAAGTTGGTCTGTGCTTCGATCAGAATCTTGAGACCGCTCGAAGCAATTACCCCAAAGAGGGCGATGGAAATACCACCCAGCACAGGACTTGGGATGGATTGGAGCAGGGCTGAGACCTTGCCCACAAAGCTCATGACAATAGCCAGCACTGCTGCACCTGCAATGACATAGACGCTGTAGATTTTATTGAGCGCCATAACTCCGATATTCTCTCCGTAGCTAGTCACTGGCGGTGCTCCGAAAAGCCCTGCAATAATCTGAGCCAGACCATCTCCAGTCAAGGTCTTGTCTAGACCTGGATCCTTGAAGAAGTCCTTACCTGTCAAGCTATTCAACACCATGACATGCCCGAAGTGTTCTGTCATGGTTACAAAGGCAATAGGCGCCATGGTTAAAATCGCACTAGGATAAAATTTGACATCGTAGTCCAAGAAAGGCAGACTCATAGGCGGAAGGTGGAACCAAGAAGCTTCTCCTACCTTGGCAAAAGAAACGATTTCCTGACCAGTCACAGCCCCTAGAATTAAGCTAAAGATATAGCCAACTATCAAGCCTAGCAAGACTGGGATGATTCCCACAATCTTCTTACCATAGATATTAAAGAGGATGACTGCCAAGAGAGTGACCATTCCGATAATGAAGTAGGTCAAATCATACACCTTTTCCCCATTAGCTGCAGTCTGGTTCATCACATCGCTAACAGCTGTTCCAGCCAAGCTCAGACCGATGACCATGATGATGGGGCCTACCACTACAGGGGGAAGAACTTTGTCAATCCATGCATTGCCAGCAAACTTGACAATCAGTGCTACGATAAAGTAGACCAAACCACCGGTGATAGCTCCCTGAGCAACCGCTCCGATACCATCAGTCTTCATAAGCATCTGCATGGCTGCGATATAAGCAAAGCTGGAACCCATGTAGGCAGGAATCTTGTACTTGGTAACAGTCAGATGTGCCAATGTTCCCAGACCGCTTGAAAAGAGAGCTACCGCTGGGTCAATTCCCACCAGAATCGGTACCAAGACTGTCGCCCCAAACATGGCGAACAAGTGCTGAAAGGATAGTCCTAAAAGCAGACCTGGCTTTGGCATATCATGTACATCATACTTAACATCTTGACTCATTTAGCTTATTACTCCCCCATAATCAACACGCGATCTTGACCGTCTGTCTCGGTCATCTCAACAATAATCTCCTCAGTTTGGCTAGTCGGAATGTTCTTGCCGACATAGTCTGCCCGTATCGGCAGCTCGCGGTGACCACGGTCTACCAAGACAGCTAAGCCAACCCGAGACGGACGTCCATGACTGACCAGATTGTCGATAGCTGCTCGGATAGTTCTTCCTGTGTAGAGGACATCATCGATCAGGATTACTTGACGGTCGGTAATATCCACTGGAATCACTGTCGTATCTTCCTCAACCTTGATATCATCTCGGAAAGGCTTAGTGTCAACTTCTGCGACTGGAATATCAATATTCTCCAACTGAGCCAACCGCTTCTGAATCCGGTGTGCCAAGTGAACCCCGCGGGTCTTAATCCCAGCCAAGACCACTTGGTTTAAGTCCTTGTTGCGCTCGATGATTTCATAGGTAATCCGCGTAATCGCACGGTTCATGGTGATGTCATCGACAACTTCTTTTGTTTTCATTCTTTCCTCCTCAAACAACAGAAAAAGTCTCCTTATTACAAGGAGACTTCAGAAAAATCTAGTCAGGCAAGCTAAAACAAGACGCACTTGCTTACACTCCACCCATCTTTTTACTTGCTCCTTGTCTATCTCTCTGGATAGAATTAAAGGATTATTTAATTTTTTATAATATATCACAAATTCAAAACTATTTCAAGAAAAAATTGTATTTTTTCTGCTCAACTGGATAAGGATTAATGATTAGCTTCTTTCTCTTCTTTTTCCTTATCTTTTGAATTCTTTGGATTTTCTTTGTCTTCTGCTTGAGCTGGCTCGTCTTTTAATTCAGGATTTTCAGTAGTTGGCACTTCTTCTGATGATGGCTTAGAAGAGTTTTCTGGATTCTCATCACGATTGTTTAACTCTGCTTCAGCAGATCCAGCTGGATGCTCGCTATCATTTGAAGCTCCTTGGCTGCTGGCTTCAGATAAGGCTGGCTTATCGGATGCTGGCTTCCCTTGGACATCTACCTTATTAGGCTCACTTTCCTTAGGCGCTTCCTTCTTTTCGTTCTTTGCATCGGCCGGCTTATTATTGTCAATGCTGCCACCCTGAACATCTGGGAAATGCTGCGCTAAAGCCTTTGGAATTTTATTTTCATTCAATTCAAGCTCTGCTTTAGGGATGTGATTGTCGCTGACATTAATATAAGTCACCGTCTTATTTGGTTCCTGCAGCGCTAAGGTTGTGATTTTATTCTTGTTGACAGCCAGATTGTCTAAAGACCTAAACTGATTAATTCCTTCCAAGTTTTTCAGCTCATTTTCAGCCAAGTTTAAATTCTTCAAGGAAGACTGAGCAGCTGGAATATCCAAAGATGAAATCTTGTTTTGACTTGCGGACAAAGTTACTAAATTCTTAGCAGCTTCAACTCCTGCCAGCGAAGTCAGGCGATTGCCATTTAGGCTTAGAGTTGTCAGATTTGGATTAGTCTTCAAGAAGTTCAAGTTCTCAACATTGGAATTGTCAGCTGTTAATTCTTCTAGATGGGAAGCCTTAAGCGAATTGAGATTTAAGTTTGGATTGTTGGATAAGAAAAGCCTTGTTAAATCTTCTTTTTGGCTCAGAGCAGAAACATCTTGCAGTTGATTGTGCTCTAAACTTACAGCTTTTAATTTTGAAAGCTTGGTCAAAGCAGAAATATCTGAGATATTGTTGTAGTCAAGGTTCAATGACTCCAGATTTTTCAGCTTAGCTAAAGGTGTAATATCGGTAAGGTCATTTCCCGCTGCTGCCACTGTTTTGAGGTTCGGATAATCTTTCAAAAAAGATAAATCAGTGATGCCATTCTGGGAAATGTCCAAGCCTTCCAAGGTCGGAATTTCTTTTAAGAAATCATAGTTGGTAACGCCTGTCTTTGTCATCCACAGCTGTTTTAAATGTTTAAATTGAAGCACTGGTCTGATGTCCTTTATCGGAGTAAAGCCAATCCCCAGAACTTCAATATTTGGCATCAGTTCCAAGCCTTTTCTTTCCAGCGGATCTTTGCGCTGGCCGATATTTAGATACTTCACAGTTGCCAGCCAGGCTTTCATCTTTTCTGTATCCGTCTCATCTGATGGGAATGGGGTATCTGCCGTAGCATGTAAAATATCTTCAATGATTTCATCATCAAATCCTAGAGCTTTCAAGGTTGCCATGCCAACTGCATCATGAGCGTGCGGATTTCCATGAGGGTCAAAAGGCTTGCTCGTATCAATCTCACTGATCAAAGTCGAATGGCTGTGGTCGCCATGCGGATAGATAAAAACCTTTCCTTTATCTGTATCGCTCACTTGAATCAAGCTTTCATCAATTCCTAATTGCTGAGCCAAATAGGCCTTTTTCTTAGCAATTTCTTCTTCCTCGTCTAATGGATTTGGCGCAGGCTCAGGTGTAGGAGCTGGGGCTGGCGACGGTTTTGGTGAAGGCTGTGCTTGCCCTTGTCGGCCATAGTAGGCATCCTCAGCAGCTTTCTTGTATTCTGCTGGAATCAATGACTCCCAGGGCGAAGCAATCAGCTGCTCATAGGGGATGAAATGAGTATGACCATTATGATCTGCCAGCAAGCCAGTAGCCAACTTGCCAGTTACTCTTGTGCCTCTAAATAAGAATCCATCACTTGTAGGATAATCAATCCCAGCAAACTGGCGTTTAGTTGTCCCTTGCTGCTGGGGAACAGACGGCCTAAGCGTTGGCTGATAAACAGGTCCAGTAGTATTGCTAGACGGCGTTGGACGATAACTCGGTGCTTGTGCAAGATTACCCACTGACTGCTTCAAAATATAATGAAAATGATCCCCGTGACGCACAACATAGCCGTATTGGTCTTCCGACACAATGTCTCTAGGATTAAAAACATAGCCATCATCAGCAATGCTCATTTGATTTGCCAGCTGACTTGAGCCCGCAGTCACTTGCCCATCTTTTGGTATCAGATAGGCCCATTTACTATTCTTTAGATCAGAATAAAAAATAAAGTGTGTATGGCCATCATGCTCTAAAATCAAACCTTCACTAGTTCTAGCTTTAATTTGAGACTCGCTTTTGAAGAGAAAACCATCATCCGTCGGCTTATCAACACCAGGAACTTGTCCTTTTTTGGTCGCCTTGCTTTTCTTCTTCACTTCTTGCTTGGTCTTAACCTTATCCTTACTTTTTTCCTGTTGAGACGGCTGAGACTGACAAGCCACCAAGCAAAGGTTAGAAGCTAAGATGATTCCTGCTAAACCTAATAGTTTTTGATTGTGCTTCATTCTTTCCTCCTTTTTATTTAACCAGTTAATCATTAACTAGTTAACTATATCACACAAATCTGATATTAGCAAGAAAAAATCGAAGCAAAATAAAAAAACAGAGCAAATCTGTTTTTTCATCTAATATTCACATGTCACTCTGAAGATTTTTTCTTTGAGAAAGAGATGGACTTTATACCGTAAAAGACAAAACCAAAGATCAGGTAGGCTGCAAAGATAATCAGAGACATCTGGATGACATAGGGCCAGCCCTTCTTAAAGACATTGAGGAAAAAGTAAGGAAATGGATTGTCCTTGGATCTTGGAATATCTATTTTCAGGAAGAAACCATTAAAGAGAGCAAAGGCCATATAGACCAAAGGCACACTTGTCCAAGAAATCGGATCAAACCAGCGGTACTGGCGCGATTTATCAAAGATTACTGTATCCAGAAGAAAAGCCAAGGGGACTATATAATGACACAGAAAATTCTCTAGACGGTAAAAATCTGTCGCAATCGGTGCCAGCAAGAGGTGATAAACGGCACAAGTAATCATGATGGACATGGTCACCCCACCCTTGATTCTCAAGATTTTCGGCGCCTTCCAAGCATCGTCAGGTCTCATCATCAGATAGACCAAATAGCCCGTAAAGAGCAGGACCAAGAGATTGGACAAAACCGTATAGTACATGAGCATGCCCACGCCATACTTAGTGATTTCCAGATACACACCCAAAAAGGCCAGGATAAAAAGAATAATTCGATAAATTAAGATAAAACGACGATTCATAGAGACCTCAAATTTTCTTAACAAACTCTGACTTGAGCTTCATCGCACCGAAGCCGTCAATCTTACAGTCAATATTATGGTCGCCTTCCACGATGCGGATATTTCACGCGCGTTCCCTGTTTGAGATCCTTGGGTGCTCCTTTGACTTTCAGATCCTTAATCAAGGTAACTGTGTCGCCATCAGCCAGCTTATTGCCATTAGCATCAATTGCAACTAGTCCTTCTTCTGCTTCTTGAACCTCAGCTGGATTCCATTCATAGGCGCACTCTGGACAGACCAAGAGCGTTCCATCTTCGTAGACATACTCAGAATTACATTTAGGGCAGTTTGGTAAGTTGTTCATTTTCTTCTCCATTTCTAGTCAAGGCTGCTAAATTTCCATACCAGCCTTCTATATATGATTAAGCTCTTCTTTCATTTTTCAAGTCCAGCAGAACACTAATCGATGTGACGGTCAACTAAATCCTAAAAATCTAGTTTGCTCCTATTTTCACACCTTTCTAGTATAAGCTATTTTAAGCATTTTGACAAATCTCTTTTAGGATTTTTACAGACCTTGACCTTTCTACAAAAACAGTGTACTATACTAGTGTATATACAGATAAAAAGGAGTCACTATGAAACCAAAATCTAAAAATCAGTTTATGACACTGACCGCTTTTTTGACTGCACTAGCTATTGTTATCCCACTAGTTATGCCAATTAAAATTGTCATTCCGCCCGCTTCCTTCACCTTAGCCAGTCATGTCGCTATCTTTTTGGCTATGTTTATCTCCCCCTCTCATGACGGTGATTGTTGTGATTGGTTCTGCTATTGGGTTTGGAATGTCCGGACTTCCTTTTATCATCACGCTCAGAGCCCTATCCCACTTGCTCTTTGCTAGCATCGGCGCTCTTTATCTGCAAAAGCACCCGGACACACTGGACAGCCAGAAGAAGACTTGGATATTTAATTTCCTACTAGCCTTGATTCATGCCTTTGGCGAAGTGGTCGTCTGCATCCTCTTTTACACGACTTCTGCCTATCCGGCCAATGCTTTCTATATCTTATTTGGTCTGGTTGGACTTGGTACGGTCATCCATAGCATGGTCGACTTTGTCATTGCTAAGTTCATCTATCAAGCGCTGAAAAAGATTCGCTAGAGCTTGAAGATTCCTGACTTTTGGTTTACAATGAAGCTATGACCAAGCAAAGACGAGAAGAACTATTAAACCTTTTGAAAACATCATCTGCTGCCCTCAATGGCCAGTCACTTGCGGAGCATTTCCATGTGACCAGACAAATTATCGTGCAAGATATTGCCCTCTTGCGGGCAGACGGCGCACCCATCCTCTCAACCAATCGTGGCTATCTTTATAAAGACCGCCAAGACAGCACTGCTGTTCATCAGCTCTTCAAGGTTCAGCATGGGGCTGAGGATATGGAAGCTGAGCTGCTGGCTATCGTGGATAATGGTGGCCGCGTACAGACTATTTTGATTGAGCATCCAGTTTACGGCGAAATCCAGACTTACCTGAAGCTGACCTGCCGCCGCGATGTCCAACATTTCTCCAACAGGTCGCATCCTGTGCCTTTCGCCCCATATCTGAGCTGACAAATGGAGTCCACTATCATCTAGTACAAGCCGACTCCCAGCAGGATTTGGATTATGTAGAGTCCGCCTTGAGAGACCTAGGATTTTTACAGGAATAAATAACAAGAAAGAAAAAGACTGATTAGGCCCCAACCTAATCAGTCTTTTTAGTACATACTCTTGCGCCAGCCGGCTTTCAAATAATAAATAGTGGCTATAAAAATCACTGATAAAACAATCAAACTATTCTTTAAAAGAAATTAAAAAAATTAATATTCCAGAAAATACAATACTAATAATTGACAAGCCCAAGACCCTAATCTCGTTTAAATCTATGTAGAAAGAATAAAGAAAAATGAGTAAATTAAGCAAAATCACTAATATATAAAACCTAGATTGGCTCTGCTTTCATCCTTTTAAAGTATGAAAAGCAAATGGAAATCTCAAACCGAATCCAGCATTTCTAGAAGGAAAAAAATGGTTTAAACCCAAAAGAAAAAATGCAATAATAGCAATCCATAATGAAATCATGACAGTCATCTACCTTTCTATCTTTGCACTTCAAACACAAAAGGAAACATTTTTTAATACATACTCTTGCGCCAGCCACCTTCTATGCGCTCGTGATAGTAATATTCAGATAATTCCTCATCTTCCATCATACGCAGAAGTTCAAGCATATCGTAAGCCAAGTCCAGCTGTGGCAGGCTATCCTTGTCTACCCAAGAAATCTCGCCCTCTTCTGTCGAATGAATCTGACCAGAGAATTCAGTCGCTTTGTAGCAAAAGACGATGTAGCGAACCCCTTCATCCGTATGCCAGTTCTTTACACCAACCAATTTGGGATGACTAATGGTCAAACCCGTTTCCTCTAAAATTTCACGGACAACTGCGTCATGGAGAGACTCTCCCTTCTCAATATGCCCACCTGGGAAGGCATAACCAGACCAACGATAGCGCTCAGGAGAGCGATACTGAACCAAGACCTTACCTCGCGTCTTATCTTCAACATGGCAGATGTTTGTTAGGATTGTTTCTTGGGAACGTGACATTTCTTCTTCCTTTCTAAATAAATAGCAATAAGAGTTGCAAGCCCAGCTATTGAAAAAAATAGGATATAAGTTGCAATCGGAAACCAAACATAGCGAGAATCCAAACTGATTAGAGGTGGTGCAAAATGTTTTCCACCTTTTGACCGAATTCCTATAAAATAATGGATTAAGAAAACCGGCCCGTTCAGATAAAGAAATCCTTCCGCTAAAACCTTCAGAGAAGTGAATCCTTCTTTTCTCAAGCTACCAAATCGAGAATAATAAGGAATAAGCACCAAGAGGACCAAGTTTACATATAAAGGAGTAATATAATTCAAATGACGAAGTGGAGTAGGAATGCTCTCATTACCAAAAGTTAAATATCCCACACCAATCGCAACAACTATTAAGACTAAAAAATTTAAAAAAGCTTCTACTACCCGATGTTTTTCTAACCAAAGACTAAACTTATTCCCCTGAACTTTTGCTTTTCTTTTGTTTTTATTTTTCTTTTTGGTTTTACTTTTCTTTTACCAACTCCACAATCTTCTGGAAAGTCTTGCCATTTCGGATAGTTAGTTGTTTGTAGAAACTGGACTTGAGCAGTTTTTTATGGTAGTTGGACTTGAGATAGTCCGCTTGGTCAGCATTGCTATAAAAGAAAGCCGTCTGCCCAAAGTGCAGCTGCTCCTTGTCATTTGCCCAACTGCCAGCCAGCTCTTGCACACTCTCCCTATCTGTCTCCGGCAGATAAAAGAGAACATCTCGCCGAAAGGCTGTCTCATCCTGCCACCAAGCAGGAAGATTGGCTGTTTCTTTGAAGCATGGCAGAGCTGACAAGAACAAAAGGCAGAGGAAAATCATAAGACCGACTGAAATAAGCCGTCAAAATCTCTCGAATCCTATCCTCCTGCTCCTCGCTATCAAAGAAAAGATTGCCACTATTGATGTAGGAAACTGGATTTTCAAAACCCAACCCTGCCAAATCCTTCTTCAAATCAGTCATAACGACCTTGTTTTTTCCGCCGACATTAATGCCGCGGAGTAAAAGTACATAACGCATATAATGCTCCTTACAAATATATCTATTATTTCCAAACTAGCTGTTAGAGTTTTTCGAGTAGATCATCCGTTTTTCTTTCACAGCTTTTCCTAGGTCAATGACCTTTTCCTCACCATCAAAAACAAAACCCATTTTTTCATAAAAGGCGATAGCACGTTTGTTATCTTCTAAAACCCATAATATAATCTCTTGATAACTATCCAAGGCAGCAAAAGCAGCCTGCATCAACTGCTTTCCTACACCCTTGCCATAATAATCTTTTAAGACATACAAGGCGAAAATTTCACCTGCTATCGTAGCTGAATCTCGAAAATCACCGTAGCTAACAAAGCCAACCACTTTAGCATCATCCAAGGCAATCAAGGTATTTTCAGGGTACTTTTGACTATAAAATCGGCACTTATACAAAGTCATCTGCTCTTGAAATTCCGAAGGCAAAATCTCATCATAAGCTTCACTCCATGTCTGCCAATGAACTCTGGATTTCCCTTCTATCTCCTCAGCTGTTTTCATTGCTTTGATAATGATGACCATTTGTTTTTCTCCTTGAATAAATCTATCTCAATTATTCCGCCTGAAAACCATTGCTATCTAATTTCCCATTTTCTCCCCAAACCACTACATAAACATTTTTGGGTAAGCTAGTAAAATCAATATAGTCACTTAAACTCGCACCTTTAGGAACATCTCCTTCCAGAAAGAGATACAGATTCAATTGAGCTCCATACTTTTCTGATAATCGGATCATATCCTTTCTCAATTTCTTTATGTCCTCTGCTGACGCTTCATACTTCTCTGTCTTGGGATTATACTTTAGTTCTTTTTTAATTTGAACCAAATCACGATAAAACCCTTTTTGGTCGTCAGTTACATCGTAATCTAAATCTGTACTTAGCTTCTTAAATTTCACTGGCTTTAGAACAGACTCTTTGTCAAAATATAAGGTATTCAACATAGGGTGGGAATTTGTATCTAAGACATAAGAAAAGATAAGATTTGTTAGTATCGAAGATGGTTCATCATCGCTATTAGCGTAATAGGAATAAGTTCTTTCTTCTAACTTATCTGTTAAAATTTTGTCCGCCTCTTCTGTCAATTGAACTTTTACATCATATTGATAAGAAAAATGGCTAACCCAAGTTGGAATCTCTATTTTCTTAACCTTCAATCCTAAATTATCTTCAAAAGCTGTATTCACAACATATTCAATATGCTGCTTTTCCTCTTTCGTAACAAGTTTTGTCGGCAAAAATGCCCAAAGCAATTGAACTATCGGTATCATGCCTAGCACAAAAATTGAAATGAAGAAAATAAATATTAGTTTAATTAGATCCTTTTTCACTTCAATTCCTCCACTTAAACTTCTCTAACTTATTTTTCACATAGTGACTCATTGACTAGAGATGTAATTAAGAGCTTAGTTTGCAACTTTGGTACTAACCATATTTTTTAATCCATCGCCTTTATTTCCAGAATCATATCGCGAATCTGTGCGGCCAGTTCGAAGTCCAGAAGTCCGGCAGCTTCTTGCATCTGACCTTCGAGTTTCTTAATCATGTCCTTGCGCTCTTGCTTGTTGAGGCTTTCGATTTCGACAGTTTCTTCCTTGTCTGGCAGGGCAGCCTTGGTCACGCTGATCAGGTCGCGGATTTCTTTCTTGATGGTCTGCGGTACAATGCCATGCTCTTCATTATAAGCCATCTGGATGGCCCGACGGCGGGCAGTTTCATCAATAGCGCGCTGCATGGACTGGGTCATGGTGTCCGCATACATAATCACATGCCCCTCACTGTTGCGGGCTGCCCGGCCGATGGTCTGGATCAGGCCACGCTCGTTGCGGAGGAAACCTTCCTTATCTGCATCAAGAATTGCCACCAGACTAACCTCGGGAACATCGATTCCCTCGCGCAAAAGGTTAATCCCAACCAGAACGTCAAAGACACCCAAGCGCAAATCACGAATAATCTCGGTCCGCTCCAAGGTCTTGATGTCTGAGTGCATGTACTTGACCTTGACACCCATTTCCTTGAAGTAGTCCGTCAAATCTTCCGCCATCTTCTTGGTCAGGGTTGTGATAAAGGTACGTTCGTTCTTTCAACACGGGCATTGATTTCACCCAAGAGGTCATCAATTTGTCCCATGGTTGGACGGACTTCCACTTCAGGATCCAGAAGCCCTGTCGGCCGGATAATTTGCTCGATAACAGTATCCGTCTGTTCATTTTCATAGTCGCCTGGCGTAGCCGATACATAGACAATCTGGTGAACATGGCTCTCGAACTCCTCCCGGCGCAGCGGACGATTGTCCAAGGCAGACGGCAGACGGAAACCATAATTAACCAGCATCTCCTTACGAGAGCGGTCACCATTGTACATGCCCCGAATCTGTCCCATGGTCATGTGACTCTCATCAATCATAATCAAGAAATCATCAGGGAAAAAGTCCAGAAGGGTATAAGGCGGCTCTCCTTCGCTCCGACCATCCATGTGGCGAGAATAGTTCTCAACTCCATTCGTATAGCCCATCTCGCGCAACATTTCGATATCATACTCTGTGCGCTGCTTCAAGCGCTGAGCTTCCAGAAGCTTGCCTTCTTTCTCAAAGATAGCCAGCTGCTCATCCAGCTCGGCCTGAATCTTAGCAATGGCTACCTCCATGTGGTCTTCATTGGTCACGAAGTGAGTGGCTGGGAAGATAGCCAAATGGTCCACCTCACCCAAAACTCGACCTGTCAAGGCTTCGACCTCACGGATCCGGTCAATCTCATCTCCGAAAAACTCCACCCGAAAGGCATGCTCATCCCGAGAAGCTGGGAATATCTCCACCACATCACCACGAACCCGGAATTTCCCCCCGCTGAAAGTCAATGTCATTGCGCTCAAACTGGATATCTACCAAATCATTAAGCAACTTGTCACGGGAAATCTCTAGTCCAGGACGTAGGCTAACCACACTATCGGAGTATTCCTTAGGCGATCCCAGACCATAGATACACGAGACCGAAGCCACGACAATCACATCGTTACGCTCCAAGAGGGCAGATGTCGCTGAGTGACGGAGCTTGTCAATCTCGTCATTGACCGAGCTATCCTTTTCAATATAAGTATCGCTGGAAGGCACATAAGCTTCAGGCTGGTAGTAATCATAGTAGGAAACGAAGTATTCCACCGCGTTATTGGGGAAGAACTCCTTGAACTCACCATAAAGCTGGCCGGCTAGCGTTTTATTATGGGCGATAACCAGAGTTGGCTTGTTGACCTGAGCGATAACCTGACTCATGGTATAGGTCTTACCAGTACCAGTCGCCCCCATGAGAATCTGGGCCTTCTCGCCCCCCTCAATATTGTCAACCAGCTGCTCGATAGCCTGGGGCTGATCTCCTGAAGGCTCGTACTTGGAAACCAATTCAAATTTATTATCTGTAATTCTGTTAATCATCTTTTATTCCTTAAATTGTGCTTCTATCATTTTACCATATTTGTCCTATTTTCTCTGGATTTGGGTGTAGGTAGAATGGCCACGCTTCTACCATCGTCTGTCCCAGGTCACACATTTCATTTAAAGACATAAAAAAGCCCAGCTCAACTGGGCGAAATGGTTATTTTTTAAACATCAGCGCCTGAGGCAGGCGATTTTCTTTTTTGAGTGACCAGTAAAGATAAGCAATGCAGCCAATCAGGACGATACTTGCAAAAATAGATCCTTCGGCACCAAAGGCTCCGCCGGAAAGTATATCGACAGAAGATTGTGAGCTATAACTCAAGATAGAGGTAGATGCTCCTTGACCACTGACCTGAATGCCATAGATATTTCCTTGCACAAAATTCCAAGCGCCGTGCATACCAGCCAGTACCCACATATTATCATACTTGAGCATAAGGAAACAAGCAAAGATACCGTCTAGTATGATATTGACAATAGAAAGAACGGTCACACCAGGGTTAAATAGGTGCAGAGCCCCGAATAGAGCACTAGAAATCAAGATACCAATGAAGATATTTGACTTAGCACTAACTGCTGGAAAGAGCCAACCACGCGTCACTAGCTCTTCTGTCCCACCTTGGAGAATCCAGAAAGGAATGATAGCTAGGACAAAAATCAAAGACTGCAAGTTAAGCTGACCTAATTTCAGACTGCCTGTCCCCGTTACCAAGAGCAAGACAACAACCAGTGAAAACTGAACTGCTCCGATAAGGAAGCCTTTGAGGAGATTTTTGAACCAGTCTTGTTTATAAAATCCCAGACTAGAAAAAGGACGCTTTTCACGATATCGAACCCAGAGAAAGACAGTAAGAGCGATAAAAAAGAAAGTAAATAGTTCAAAAAATAGACTATAGTGACGGAAAAATTCCATAAGTGCTGCTTGGCCACCAGCGGGGTTTGTCGCACGGAACAAAATACCAATAACAAGCCCAATCGGAAACATTCCGAACATTCCAGCAAAACGACCTACATAAACAAAACCAATAGCAATCAAGATAGCCAACCAAATCGGCGGAATATAACGCGATTGCTTGATATCATCCAACATACGAGATTTAAACATATCATTATTCCTTTCCTTGTTTGAATTTATTATAGCATATTATTTTAGGATAAGCAAAGGAGAGACATTAGTAAAGTTATCGTGACTTTCCCACTATCTCTGTCAAGCTACCGTCTTTTTTCATCCTGAGAACTAAGTAAAAAACAGCCAGCAAGAGAATGAGCGAGCTGAAAATGGAGGCTTCAGCACCGAAATCTCCACCAGTCAGCCAGCTCGACTCCGTCTTAGGGATAAAGTTCAGGACTGCCGCGTCAACGCCAGTACCACTAACACTGAAACCGTAAATATTGCCTTGGCTAAAGTTCCAAGCAGCATGAAGTCCTATTATCCCCCAGACATTGTCCGTCCGGAGCAAATAGAGACTTGCAAAGAGGCCAAATAAGGCAATGTTAAGAATGGGAAGAATTCCAATATCTGGATTGCCTAGGTGCAAGAGGGCAAAGAGCAGGCTCGAAGTCAGTAAACCGATGGGCAGGTTGGTCTTTTTGACAGCAACTGGCAGCAGCCAAGCCCGTGTCACTAGCTCTTCTGCTCCACCCTGAATCATCCAAAGCGGAAGCAAAATCAAGATATAAAGAAAAGGTTCCAGTGTCAGCTGTCCCCATTCGAAAGAGCCAGCTTCGCTCAACAGCATAAGCAGAGCGACTAGACTAAAGAGGAGAAAACCTACTGCCAGTCCTTTGACCAGCTCCACCAAGCTTCCTTTTTAACAAAGCCCAGAGTCGCGAGCGGTCGTCCTTCAGCCCAGCGCACCCAGAGAAAGAGAGCCAGTATCATAAAAACAAAGCCAAATAAGAGAAAAGGCAGGGCAAAATTGAAGAAGATTTCAAAGAACCCTCCTTGCCCTAAGAAACCTAGCATAAGACCAAGTACAGCTGAAATTGGCTCCAAAGCCAGATAGGCCAATTGTTGTCCTCCTTGCACGAAAACAACTGCCAGTAAAAGAGACAAAATATAAGGAGGGACAAAGCGAGCTTGATTAACTCCGTCCAAGATACGTGATTTTTTCATAAGAACCTCATTCTATCCTTGCTTTCATTTATTTCCAGTATAGCAGACTTTACGCTAAGAACAAAGAAAAGTTGCGGTTCAACTTACAAAAACAGAGAGTTCATATGTCAGAAAACCTAACATAAAAACGAAAGAAATTTGCCTAATCAGTGTTTTTTTGCTATAATGCTAGAATGCTAAAAAGGAGGAAGAAAATGAAGAAAAAATTCTTAGCAGTCTTGCTAACATTATTTCCATTTTTTGCGTTAGGGGCGACAGTCCAGGCAGATACGGTCAAAATCGTATCCGATACTGCTTACGCACCATTTGAATTTAAAGATTCTGATCAGACTTACAAGGGGATTGACGTTGATATCATCAACAAGGTCGCAGAAATCAAGGGCTGGGACATTGACATGAGCTTCCCGGGCTTCGATGCAGCTGTCAATGCCGTCCAAGCTGGTCAAGCGGATGCCATCATGGCTGGTATGACCAAGACAAGCGAGCGCGAAAAAGTCTTTACCATGTCTGATACCTACTATGACACTAAGGTCGTTATCGCGACGACCAAGGCAAATACCATCAGCAAATATGAACAGCTGAAAGGGAAGAAAGTCGGTGTCAAAACAGGAACGGCTGCCCAACGTTTTCTTGAAAAGAACAAGGATAAGTATGGCTACACTCTCAAATCCTTTGACACGGGCGACTTAATGTATAACAGCCTTTCTGCTGGTGATGTCGATGCAGTGATGGACGATCAACCTGTCATTGAGTACGCCATCAATCAAGGCCAAAACCTGAAAATTTCTATGAAGGGTGAGGCTGTTGGAAGCTTTGCTTTCGGTGTCAAAAAAGGCAGCAAGCACGAGCACCTAATTACTGAGTTTAACGAAGCTTTGGCACAGATGAAGGAAGACGGCAGTCTGGAAGAAATCATCAATAAATGGACTGCTTCTAAAGGCAGCTCTGACTCGGCTGTTCCAGAGACTTCTACTCCTGCTGGTCAAAAAGCTACTCCGACAAAAGACAAATACATCATTGCCAGCGACTCATCTTTTGCTCCTTTTGTCTTCCAAGATGACAGCAACCAATACACTGGGATTGACATGGAGCTGATTAAGGCTATTGCCAAAGACCAAGGTTTTACTGTGGAAGTAACCAACCCTGGCTTTGATGCAGCTATCAATAGCGTTCAGACAGGTCAGGCTGATGGAATTATCGCCGGCATGTCTGTCACCGATGCCCGCAAGAAAACTTTTGACTATTCCGATCCTTACTATACAGCCAACTCTATCTTGGCAGTCAAGGACAGCAGCAATATCAAGTCCTACGAGGAACTCAAGGGCAAAACCGTCGGTGTCAAAACCGGTACCGCTTCTCAGACGTTCCTTGAAGAAAACAAAGCAAGTACGGTTACTCTATCAAAACTTTCTCGGATGCAGCCTCCATGTATGACAGCCTTAACACTGGCTCTGTCGCAGCTGTGATGGATGATGAGCCTGTTGTCAAATACGCTATCAAACAAGGCAAGAAACTTAAAACACCTATTGAAGGTACACCAAGTGGCCAAGTCGCTTTCGCAGTTAAAAAAGGCAGCAATCCTGAGTTGATTGAGATGTTTAACAATGGACTGGCCAACCTCAAAAAAAGTGGCAAGTACCAAGAGATTTTAGACAAGTATCTGGCTAGCGAGGAAAAAGAATCCACTGTAGATGAGTCCACTATTTGGGGCTTGCTGCAAAACAACTACCAAGAACTTCTTAAAGGTCTGGGAGTGACGATTGCTTTGGCACTGATTTCATTTGCTATTGCTATGGTCATCGGGATTATCTTCGGTATGTTCAGCGTCAGCCCTTATAAACCGCTGCGCTGGATTGCAGAAATCTTTGTTGATGTCATTCGTGGTATTCCACTGATGATTGTGGCAGCCTTTATTTCTGGGGGATTCCTAACCTAATCGAATCCATGACTGGACAACAAAGCCCAATCAATGCTTTCGTTGCAGGAACCATCGCCCTCTCTCTCAATGCTGGCGCCTATATCGCAGAAATTGTCCGCGGGGGTATCCAAGCCGTTCCAGTTGGACAGATGGAAGCCAGCCGCAGCTTGGGGATTTCCTACTCCAAGACCATGCGCAAGATTATCCTGCCACAGGCAACCAAGATTATGCTGCCAAACTTTGTCAATCAGTTTGTCATCGCACTCAAGGATACAACGATTGTCTCAGCTATTGGACTGGCCGAGCTCTTCAAAACGGGTAAGGACATCATCGCCCGCAACTATCAGAGTTTCCGCATGTATGCTATCCTAGCCGTGCTCTATCTCATCATTATCACGCTCTTGACCCGCTTGGCAAAACGCTTAGAAAAGAGGATTAAGTAATGGCAAAATTAAAAATCGATGTGAACGATCTTCATAAATACTACGGGGAAAACGAAGTCCTAAAGGGAATTACTGCTAAATTCTACGAGGGAGATGTGGTCTGCATCATCGGCCCTTCTGGTTCTGGTAAGTCAACCTTCCTACGCAGTCTCAACCTGCTAGAGGAAGTGACCAGCGGAACCATCACGGTTGACGGCTTTGATCTGACGGACAAAAAGACTGACGTGGATCTGGTCCGTGAAAATATCGGTATGGTCTTCCAGCACTTCAACCTCTTCCCCCACATGACCGTTCTGGAAAATATTACCTTTGCTCCTGTTGAGCACAAGCGCTTGACCCAAGACGAAGCAAATAAGCTGGGGATGGAGCTCTTGGAAAAGGTCGGCTTGGCTGATAAAGCTGATGCTAGTCCAGACAGTCTGTCTGGCGGTCAAAAGCAACGGGTAGCTATTGCTCGCGGTCTGGCCATGAATCCAGACATCATGCTCTTTGACGAGCCTACTTCTGCCCTTGACCCTGAAATGGTCGGCGATGTTCTCAACGTTATGAAGGATCTGGCCCAGCAAGGTATGACCATGCTGATTGTAACTCATGAGATGGGCTTTGCCCGTCAGGTAGCTAACCGCGTTATCTTTACCGCTGATGGTGAATTCCTAGAAGACGGCAAGCCTGACCAAATCTTTGACAATCCACAGCATCCACGTCTCAAGGACTTCTTGGACAAGGTACTGAATGTATAAAACTAAACGAAGAGCCAGCTTATATGCCGGCTCTTTTCTTGTTTCAAAATTTTTAAACTACATCACCCACCACTGGTAAAGCGACCAATAGAGGATATTAGCCACTATGGCGAGGGCGGATAGACTAGTCAGAACTGTCAGGAAGAGGCGACCCTTTCCGAGACCCTTTCGCGCCTTGCTAAAGAGCGGATAAACCGCACATCCTGCTAAAAGTAGGCCTAGTCCTGCAAAGACCATATAGCGCCACTGAGCAATCTCGCTAAAATCTCCTGAAGCTTGCGCCACGAACATTAGAAAGAGATTAATCGGAAAAGCCAAAACCCCAACAGCTGTTAGAATGTTCCAGACTTTCCATACGTGGTCTGGCTGGTCTTGTTTTTTATGGAAGATGAGTCGATAGGCTCCTAGAATCAGACTAATGAGGAGTAGACCGAGGGCGTAGATGATACCGAGTCCACCAGAGCCAAGAACGATAAAGTCTTTATAGAAATCAAACTCAGAGATTTTCTCATAGTCTGCAACGGCCACTGCGATACGGGTCTTGCCTTGGCTCTGATAAATGGTCCAGAAGTTGTTTGGCAATAGCTGATCGTCAGATGGTTCCTGTAAGTAGTCTGCGGAGGCTGGAATCATTTTAAAGATAGCCAGCGGTCCTTGGTTAAGATTTCGCAGAGTGCGATAATAGCCTGGACTGAACTGCTCTTGGGTTTCCTTACTGGCTGTTTTGCGCGGTCCAAAGACGAGCTCTGGCATTTGGAAATTATAATTTTGCTCTGTACCTTGATTGGTCATGACGACATAGCCGATACCGTGCTCCAAGTCCAACATTATCCGTGAAGTAGCGCCAGGTGTATTTCCGCCGTGGCCCAACACAGTAGTACCGTATTCGTTGGCCCAAAAGCCATGAGCATTGCGGATGATATCCGTGTCAGGGTAGGTGGAACTGGCAGTATAGAGGGTGTTCCAGGTCTCTGGGTGCTCAAAGAGCGTCTTGCGAGCCAGCAGGGCTTGGGCGAACTTCTCCAAGTCTTTCAAGGTACCAGTAGCTGCACCGATAGGATAGAGGCCAACAATGAAACTATCCTTTCTCAGAACTTTTCCTTGGATGTCATATCCTTTGGCCTCTTGACGCTTTTTCTGAACGTAGGAATTGTCTGATAGATCCGGCAAAATAGCCGTTTTATCCATGCCCAGAGGTTGGAAAATATGCTCATGAGCATAATCAACAAACCGCTGACCGGAGATCCGCTCGACAATCAAAGCCGCCAAGCCGGTACCGTAATTTGAATAAGCTGTGACTGTACCAGGTTCAAAAGACTGAATAGGTTGTTGTTCTTTAAGGATTTCTTCGAGACTTTTATCGTCTTGTAGGTACATGGTTACCTCATCGAATCCTGCCTGATGGCTCATCAGATCCAACATGGTGATAGGCTTATCATAGCGAAGATTTTTGAGGAAGCCCTCTGGCAGATAGGTGCGGATGTCTTCTTCTAAGTTAATCTTACCTTGCTCCCAGAGCTGCATGACAGAGATCCAGACGGTCAGCTTAGTCACGGAACCCCATTCAAAAACGCTATCGTCATCAGCTTTGACTCCCTTTTCTTTGTTCATATAGCCAAAATTTCCTTGATAAATGGTACCGTCCTTGTCAAAGACAGCTGTCTCCATGCCAGCGCTTGTCTTTTCATGTTCCTTGACATAGTCTTGGATTTTCTGGCCGATCTGGTCACGTTTGATACCAGAGGGTAGCTTTTGAGACTCCTCAGCCAGCGCAGTAGCTGGCTGGAAGAGTCCCAGAGTTATAATCGTTAGAAGCGTTAGAATAAATGATTTTTTCATGCGATTCTCCTTACAAAATCACGTAGACAAAGCCCGCATCCCTTCAGAAAGGCAGGCAACTTATCACAGCGCCCAGAACTGATAAAGTGACCAGTAGAGAATATTGGCAACGATGACCAGAGCTGACAGACTAGTCAAGCCAGTCAGGAAAAGTCGGCTCTTGCTCAATCCTTTTCTTGCCTTGGTCAGAAGCGGGAAGACTGCACAGCCAGCTAAAATTAGACCTAAGCCAGCAAAGACCATGTAGCGCCAGCTAGAAAGGTAGCTAGGGTCACTTGCTCCTAAAGCTAAGAAAAGGAAATAGAAATTGACAACCACTCCCACTGCTGCAAGGGAAGTCAGATAGGTCCAGATACGAAGTTCTTTAGGTGTTTTAGACTGATTTTTTTTGAATACTAGTCGGAAAAGATCGAGACCACCTCGCACTAAAAGCTGAAGTAAAGCATAGATAACTCCTACTACCATGAAAATCAATACAGCCCAATCTCTCATCACGTCTATATCTTTTACTTTGAAAGTATCGCCATAGGCATATGTTACTTTTGCTGTTCCATTTTGCTCACTGACTACTGAAAAATCACCGTTCAAAAATTTATTATCAGCTGAATTTGTAACATAACTGGTACGTGGGAATATTCTAGTGAAAGACAGGGGGCCTGTTTCATAATATCTTGCTGATCGGTAATTTCCTGCTGGAAATTTGTCGAAAGTTTCCTGCGGAGTCTTTTTCTTAGCTCCAAAGACAAGAGCTGGCATATCGTAATTATAGACCTCTTCATGCCCTTGATTGGTCATAATGGTCATACCAATACCATTTTTTAAATCTAACAAGATATAAGAAGAAAAACCATAGGAATTGCCACCGTGACCGACAAGAGGCGTGCCATATTCTTGGGTCCAGAAGCCGTGCATATTGAGCGGCATATCTGTTCCCGGATAATTCGAAGTTGCCGTATAAAGTGTAGTCCAAGTCTCAGCATGTTTGAAAAGCTTCTCCTTCTTCAAAAGTGCTTGAGCAAACCTCTGAAAATCACCCATGGTACTCGCTGTAAGACCGACTGGATAAAGACCGATATTCATGTAATTCACACCTAGAGATTTACCATTGATATCATAAGTTATCTCTTCCTTCCGTTTCTCAAGGACGTAATCATTATCTTTATAGCCAGTTAAAAGAGATGTTTTGTTCATACCTAATGGTTGTAAGATATGCTTGCGGGCATAGTCCGCAAGCTCTGACCGGAGATTCGCTCAACGATATAGGCTGCCAGTCCCGTACTGAAGTTAGAGTATCCAGTCATAGTGCCTGGTTCATAGAGTTGGGCTGGCTGATTGATCGCAAGGATTTGTTCAATATTCTGCCCTTTATTTTCTAGATAAGCGTGAGAAGAGTCCTCAAAGCCTGCTTGATGGTTCATTAGATCCAACATAGTAATGGGCTTGTCATAACGGAGAGTCTTGAGAAATCCCTCAGGCAGGTAATTGCGAATATCTTCTTCAAGATTAACCTTGCCCTCTTCCCAGAGCTGCATGACAGAGACCCAGACCATTAGCTTCCCAGCAGATCCCCATTCAAAGACACTATCGTCATCGGCCTTGATGCCTTTTTCTTTATCCATATAACCGAAGTTTCCTTGATAAATTGTACCATTCTTGTCAAAGATAACAGTCTCCATACCGGCTGTTGTCTTTTCATGTTCCTTGACAAAACTTTCGATTTTCTGACCGATTTTGTCACGGTCCGTACCAGACGGCAGCTTCTGCTCCTCAGCCAAGGCTGTAACCGGCCGGCAGAGTCCTAGAGTTATAATCGTTAGAAGCGTTAGAATAAATGATTTTTTCATAGCATTTCCTTTCTGTTCAACTCAAATATTCACATAAGCTAAGTTCAAATAATTTGTGCAGTCTCCTTTCAATTTTAGAATCAGCTTATTCTTGTTTCTTAATCATGCGTTTTTCACCTCCTTATCCGCCCGATACCAGAGATAAATACTGTAAAGGGTCACAATGCCCACCACTGATAAAGTGACCAATAGAGGATATTGGCAACGATAGCTAGAGCAGATAGGCTAGTCATGACCGTCAGGAAGAGGCGACCTTTTCCAAGACCCTTTCGAGTCTTGCTAAAGAGCGGATAAACCGCACATCCTGCTAAGAATAGACCCAGTCCTGCAAAGACCATATAACGCCAAGATTGAACAATTGAGTAGTCCTGGTTCATGGCAGCCAGTAAAAGCAGAATGAGATTGCCAGCAAACAGCAGCATCCCTAGAGAAGTCAGGCAATTCCAGACCTTCCAAGAGCGAGGAGCCGAACTTTTTGCTTTACGCAGGATAAGACGGAAACCGCCAATCAAAGAACTAATCAAGACATTTCCCAAAGCAAACACAAGCGCCAGAGTTCCGAGAAACACGACTAGATAATGCCTAAAGAGAACTGAATCGGAAATCCTTTCTGCATTAAGGACACCAAATTCGAGGCGGTCAGCACCTTGGCTTCGGTCAATAGTCCAGAAAGTGCTCAGCAGATCCGGCTGATCTGAGACTTTGTTAATCTTTTGGATGGCCCCGGGAATCATGAGCATGAAGGACAGTGGCCCCCTATTATAGCTTCTCAGATAGTGGTAAGAGCCAGGCTTGAATTGCTTTTTAGTAGCTTCGCTGACAGTCTGCATCTTGCCAAATATCAGCTCCGGCATTTGAACATTGTAAACTTGTTCATACAGTTGATTGGTTAAGATGACTTGGCCGATGCCATTTTTCAGATCCAAGTAAAGATAGCTAGAAAAGCCATCAGCATTACCACTGTGTCCCAGCAAGGTAACACCGTAGTGACTGGCCCAAAAGCCATGAGCATTACGAACAATATCCGTACCAGGGTGGGTAGAGGTTGTTGAGTAAAGCTCGGTCCAAGTTTCTGGACGATGAAAGAGCGTCTTACGTTCCAGCAAGGCTTGGGCGAATTTTTGCAGGTCTCCTAGAGTTCCCACCGCCCCTCCGACTGGGTACATCCAGAGCTTAAATGGTGTATCACCCAAGAGCTTACCTTGGTCATCATAGCCCTTATCTTCCTTGCGCTTTTCCTGTACATAGGCATTGTCCGATAAGTCAGGCAAGATAGCTGTTCGATCCATGCCCAGCGGCTCAAAAACATGCTCATGGACATAGTCTGCATACTTCTGCCCAGAAATCCGTTCCACGATATAAGATGCCAAAGCCGTGCTGTAGTTAGAGTATGATGTTGTCGTACCTGGCTCAAAAGACTGAATAGGCTGGTAATCGCGGAACTGCTCTTCCAAGTCGCTCTTGTCTCCCTTTTTGTAGAGTGGCATTTCATCAAAACCCGCTTGGTGATTCATCAGATCCAGCATGGTGATAGGCTTATCATAGCGAAGATTGCGGAGAAAGCCTTCTGGCAGATAAGTTTTGATGTCTGCTTCCAGGTCGATTTTGCCCTCTTCCCAGAGCTGCATGACAGAGACCCAGACCGTCAGTTTAGTGATTGAAGCCCATTCAAAAACACTGTCATCGTCAACTTTGACTTTGTTTTCCTTATCCACATAGCCAAAATTTCCCTTGTAGATTGTTCCGTTTTTATCAAAGACTGCTGTTGCCATACCGGCCGTTGTCTTTTCATGTCCCTTGACAAAGTCTTGGATTTTCTGACCGATTTGGCTGCGCTCCGTGCCAGAAGGGAGCTTCTGCTCCTCAGCTAAAACAGCGCTCGGTCGGAAGATTCCTAGCGTCAAAATGGTTAAAAGAATGATTAGAATAGATTTTTTCATGAGAGACTCCTTTGTGCAATGGAGCTGCGCTTATTACAGACCCCACCACTGATAAAGTGACCAATAGAGAATATTGACAACGATAGCTAGAGCTGACAGACTAGTCAAGACAGTCAGGTAGAGTCGGCTCTTACTCAGCCCTTTTCTTGCCTTGGTCAGAAGTGGGAAGACTGCACAGCCAGCCAGAATCAATCCCAGACTGGCAAAGACAATATAGCGCCAGCTAGCTAGAAAGCTCAGATCGTCGGTAGCAAATGTGTTGAAGAGGAGGAGGAAGTTTATAGCTACACCTACTCCAGCTAAAGAAGTTAGGTAAGTCCAGATACGAAGAGGTTTGGTGTTTTAGATTGACCTTTTTTGAAGACCAAGCGGAAGAGATCCAGTCCGCCCCGTGCCAAAAAGAGAATGATACTGAAAACAATTCCGACTGCCGCTGAAATAAGCAAGGACCAGTCTTTCAGAATCTCGCTATCCTTGACTCTGAAGTTATCGCCATAGGAAGCTGTTACCTTAGTCTCGTCTCCACTACCGCTGACTACTGAAAAATTCTGACTCAAAAGCGGATTGTCCTTGGATTTCTCAACAAACTGAGTGTAAAGCAAGATCCTGGAGATAGACATAGGACCACTGGCAAAGGAGCGAGCAGATCGGTAATTGCCAGACTGGAATTTGTCAAAGGTGGCTGAGTCCGTCTTTTTCTTAGGTCCAAAAACCAAGGCTGGCATTTCATAGTTATAAACCAACTCATGATCTTGATTCGTCATAACGGTCATACCTATACCATTTTTCAAGTCCAGCAGAATATAAGATGAGTAGCCAGTCGAGTTTCCTCCATGGCCAACAAGCGTCGTGCCGTACTCCCGTGTCCAAAAACCGTGCATATTGAGCGGCATATCCGTTCCTGGATAATTCGAGGTTGCTGTGTAGAGAGTTGTCCAAGTCTCAGCATGCTTGAAAAGCTTTTCTTTCTTCAAAAGCGCTTGGGCAAACTTCTGGAAGTCAGCCAAAGTGGAAACGGCATTCCCCGCTGGGTAAAGCCCAAGATGGAAATAGCTAGTGCCCATAGATGTCTGACCGTCCGCCCGATAAGAGATTTGCTTCATCCGCTTCTGGTAAATCTTTGGATTTTCCTTAAAGTCGGCTGATAGAGCAGTGTCTTTCATCCCTAGTGGTTGAAAGATATGCTCATGGACATAGGCCGAGAAGTCCTGACCGGAGATTCTCTCAACGATATAGGCTGCCAGACTAGCTGAAAAGTTTGAGTAGGCTGTCATGGTGCCTGGTTCGTAAGACTGTTCTGGCTGATTAACTGCCAGAATCTCCTCAATAGACAAGCCCTTATCTTCCTTGTAGGCGTGGGTAGACTCGCCAAAGCCGGCCTGATGGTTCATGAGGTCTGTCATAGTGACGGGCTTGTCGTAGCGCAAAGTCTTCATAAATCCCTCTGGCAGATAGGTGCGAATGTCTTCGTTAAGGTCAATCTTGCCCTCTTCCCAGAGCTGCATGACGGAGACCCAGATAGCTAGTTTCCCGACTGACCCCCATTCAAAGACGCTGTTTTCGTCGGCTTTAATGCCTTTTTCCTTGTTCATATAGCCAAAACTACCTTGGTAAATAGTCCCGTCCTTGTCAAAAACGGTTGTTGCCATACCGGCCGTTGTCTTTTCATTTTCCTTGACAAAGTCTTGGATTTTCTGACCGATTTTGTCACGGTCCGTACCAGACGGCAGCTTCTGCTCCTCAGCCAAGGCGGTAACCGGCCGGAAGAGTCCCAAAGTTATAATCGTTAGAAGCGTTAGAATAAATGATTTTTTCATGATATTTCCTTTCTATTTAGCTTCAACAATCGCATAGGCGATACTTCTGTATACCATTCGGATAAAAATTCTTAACATAGCTTTCTCCTTTTTTATGCAATAATTTACACTATCTAGTCAAAGGTCACAGTTTCTACAGCCACCATCGTCGCTTCATCTTGCTTGACATGTTCCTGAATCTTTTGGACAATCTCAATGGCCGCCGTGTTAGACTTCAAGGATTGCTCCATCGTCTTAGCTTGAGGCGTTTTTACAAGTCCCAGGCTTAGGACTGTCAAAAGCCAGAGAAATAACGTTTTTGGCATGATTTCTTACTCCTTAGATATAATTTAAAATGACGACTGGAATCTATCACATTCCAGCTCTTTTTATCTTTTACAAATTTTAGGCCTATTTGTATAATCATTTTATATATATAATTTTTTTATATACAAGATAATTATATATAATTTTTCGAGCATATGTCAAATTTTTTTATAATTAAAAAAATTATATATCAAAAATCAGCTTAAAAAGCCTTTAAATCAATATCCTTAGAGAATTTATAAAATAGTATCCAAAAAAACTTTTAAAAATTTTTATTTGTTTGAAAGCGCTTGACGAATCTGCTATCTTTTGCTAGACTTAAGACAGAACTATTTCGGAGGTACACGGAGACATGAAAAATTAAGTCTATTTTTTAAAGGAAACTTTATTTAGTAGATTTTGTCATGTTTCTGCATATCCGCGGGATGTTCGTTTTCGGTGCCTTCTAGCTTTTATTTGCTTATCTTTAGATCAATTCAGTCGTTCCTATGACAGTGCAAGCTGGAAGCCTATAGATGAATTATCCTACTGGGACACTCCTGTGTCTGCTTTGTGCAATCTCAACAGCTCTGCTAAATAAAGCAGGGCTGTATTTTGTGTTAAAAAACGAAGGAGACATCTATGCTTCAAATAAGAAATCTAACGATCACCCACCTAAAAGACCTGAAAGAGTTAGCCAAAGATTTGTCACTGACAGTCAATCAAGGAGACAAGGTCGGCATTATCGGTGAGGAGGGCAATGGCAAGTCCACCCTGCTCAAGCTCCTGCTAGACGAGCGACTGGTCAGTTCCTATGTCAGCTACAGCGGACAGATTGATAAGTCCTATACTGCTGCTGTCTACTTACCCCAGCAGCTACCTTCAGAGGATGCCCAACTAACGCTCAATGACTATTTCTTTGCTGATTTTGAGACCGAGCTGGACTATGCCAAGCTCTATCGCTACGCTGGAGAGCTCAACTTTGACAGCCAGCGTTTTGCCAGTCAGCAGCAGCTCTCTAGCCTATCTGGAGGAGAAAAGCTTAAAGTTCAGCTTATCAAGAAACTAGCCAGCGATTGGGACATTCTCTTTCTTGACGAGCCCTCTAATGACCTTGATCTCGAGACTCTGACTTGGCTGGAAAACTTTATCAGCCATAGCCAGCAAACTGTCCTTTTCGTCTCTCATGACGAGCACTTTCTCGCTCAGGCTGCAACCAAGATTGTCCATCTGGAGCGAATCAAAAAGAAGCAGGAAGCTAGAACCAGCGTCAAAAGTCTGGACTATGAAAACTACCGAACTCAACGTCAGGAAAACTTTGAAAAACAAGGTCAATTGGCACGGAAAGAGAGGGAAGAACACGCCAAGACCATGGAAAAACACCGACGGGTTAAGCAGAGTGTGGAGCATACTTTACGAAACACCCATGACGCTACTGCAGGTCGACTGGTGGCTAAGAAGATGAAAAATGTTCTCTCACAGGGCAAGCGATTTGAAAAGGCAGGTGCTGAAATGACTGAAATCCCGACACAGGAAGATGCCATCAGCCTTCACTTCTCAAACATAGAAGCTCTGCCATTGACCAAAAGAATCCTAAAATTAGAAGGAATGAAACTGGATACAGACGAACGACAACTGGCGGAAAACCTGACTCTGGAGGTCTGCGGTCAGGAAAAAATCGGACTGATTGGTGCTAATGGCGCAGGCAAGTCTACTCTGCTTAAAGAAATATGGAAGATTCTGCGTGAGCGGACAGATATGCGGATCGGCTACATGCCCCAGCATTATGGAGACTTGCTGGCTGATGAGAGCAGTCCTTTGGACTTTCTGGCTCCCTCTGGTGACAAGTCCTATGAGGAGAAAATCCTGACTCATCTGGCCAGTCTCCAGTTCACGCGCAACGAGGCCCGCCACCCGATTGGGCAGCTTTCCGGAGGTCAAAAAGCCAAGCTCCTCTTGCTCAAGCTAGTCCTAGATCGTCCCAATGTCCTCCTTCTGGACGAACCAACTCGCAACTTCTCTCCCACCTCTCAGCCTCAGGTTCGCCAGCTTTTAGCAACCTATCCTGGCGCCATTATCGCTGTCTCCCACGACCGAATCTTTCTCAAAGAAGTCTGCCAGAAGATTTATCGACTTACGGAGACAGGGTTGGAGGAAGTTGAATTATAAGCAAAAAGAGGCTGGGACAAAAGTCCTAGCCTCTCAATTGTCTTTGGATTGTCGAGCAAGACGCAGTGGTTGAGTGGGCTCTACTACGCTGATTTCATCAGCTTTTACAGCCCTACTCAACTGTGCGGAGGTGGGACGACGAAATCGAATTCTAACAAATTACCGATTTCTGTCCCACTCTCTTTTAGTTTCATTTAGCATCAATCTTTGAACTTTAATAAAGCTACCTTCTACTCCTGCGCCGTCTGCATTTGGTAATAAACACCTCTGGCATCCATGAGCTCCTGATGATTCCCATGTTCGACGATATTGCCATCTACCATAACGAGGATGATGTCAGCATTTTGAATAGTGGACAGGCGGTGGGCGATGATAAAGCTAGTACGCCCCACCATGAGCTTGCTGAAAGCCTCCTGAATCAAGACTTCTGTCCGGGTATCGATGGAGGAAGTCGCCTCATCCAAGATTAGGATTTTAGGAACAGCAAGGAAGACACGCGCAATGGTCAAGAGCTGCCGCTGACCTTGAGAAAGGGAGTCCCCAGCATCCGCCAGGTAGGTATCATACCCCTGAGGCAGTTGCTGGATAAAGAAATGAGCATTGGCCGCCTTGGCAGCTGCAATGACCTCTTCTCGACTGGCATCTGGCCGACCAAAAGCTATGTTGTCATGAATGGTCGCCGTCTTAAGCCAAGTCTCCTGCAGTACCATGCCAAACTGCTGACGATAAGAGGCTCTAGTGTAATGCGTGATGGGAATACCATCTAAAGAAATAAGACCACTATCAACATTGTAAAAGCGCATGAGGAGATTAATCAGTGTTGACTTGCCAGCACCAGTTGGCCCGACAATGGCGACCTTGCTAGCTGCTGGAATCCTTATATTCAAATCCTGAATCAGCTCTTTGACAGGCTCATAGCCAAAAGCCACATGCTCAAAACTAATCTGTCCTTTGACATCTTCAGACTGAAGAATTTCCTGACCTGACTCTGCTATTTCTTCTTGGTCTAAAACGTTGTATATCCGCTCCGCACAAGCTAAAGCGCTCTGCAATTCCGACATTACTGACGATATATCATTGAAAGGCTTGGTGTACTGGTTGACATAGTTGAGAAAAGTTACCAGCTGCCCAACCGTAAAGCCTGTTCCCTGAATGATTCGGACAGCCCCAAAGCCCACAATCAAAGCATAGATCAGGGCATTGATAAAACGAGTCGAAGGATTAACCGTCGAAGAATAGAAAATAGCCGCCTGAGAATAGTCCGCATAGGTTTGATTGCTGCGAGTAAAAGTTGTATCAAACTGCTCCTGAGCATTAAAAGCCTGAATCAGACTTTCCTGGGTCAGACTTTCCTCAATCAGTTGAGTCTGTGCCCCTCTCGCCTGCGTCTGACGTTGGAAAAAGCTAAAACTCTTTCTGGCAATAAAGCGCGCTAAGAAAAGAGAAAGGGGCGTCAAAAGCAGAACCAAAAGCAGGAGGAAAAAGTCCAGCCGGGCCATGCTAATGATAGTCACTAAAATTGTCAACAAACCCACAAAAAATTGATTGAAAACCATGAGTAGTCCATTGCTGAGCTGCTCCAAATCTGTCGTCACCCGACTAACCAAGTCGCCAGTTCCCTGCCGATCCAGATAGGCCAAAGGCAGATAGTGCACTTTCTTGATGACGCCTTGACGGAGCTGCTGGCTATAGCGATAGACCAGCTGATTATAGAGTAAGGGATTGAGCCACTGAATCAGCGTATTGGCTAAGATGACCAACAGCATCTGACCCAAAATCGGCATCAAATGCTGCTCCGCTTGAGGAAGAAGAACGCTATCAACCGCATTCCCGATTAAAACTGGAAGAAGAACAGTCAGACCCACTTGAGCCACCGTTCCCAGACTAGCCAGAAGAAAGAGCCAGCGCGCCTGCAGCAAATCTCGAGTCAAACGCCTCAAGCTGCTAGGTGATGTCTTATGCTTCATGGTTTCCCTCCTCTCCTTGACTATGCTGTGAGTTATGAATTTCTCGGTAAATGGCAGAGCTGACTAAGAGTTCCTCATGGCGACCAAGAGCCACCTGTTCTCCCTTATCTAGGACTAAAATTTGATCCGCTGAGCGCAAGCTATTGGTCCGCTGAGAGATCAAGACCAGACTGGTCTCTGTCAATTCATTCTTAATAGCCTGCAAGAGTCTAGCCTCTGTCAAATAGTCCAGAGCTGAGGTCGCATCATCTAAAACCAAGAAAGGTGCCCTCCGCAAGACAGCTCTGGCAATGGTTAAACGCTGACGCTGACCGCCAGAAAAATTCCGGCCAAAGGCCTCTACAGTCGCATCCAAGCCACCTTCCTTCTGAGAGACAAAGTCCGCTGCCTGAGCAATCTCTAAAGCCTGCCACAAGTCTGCGTCTGTTGGCTTGGTTGACAGTCCTAAAGTCAGATTGGAGCGAACAGTTCCTTGAAAAAGCTCCGCCTTCTGAGGCACCAGACTAATCCAAGACCGCCATTCGCTCAGATTTTTAGGACTGCGTCCTTGGGAAAAGATGGTCAACTGACCAGCAGCCACAGGATAAAGATGAGCCAGCAGCTGGACTAGGGTAGATTTACCAGAGCCAGTCCCGCCAATAACCCCCAAAGTCTGACCTCTTTTCAAATCAAAAGTCAGACCTGTCAAGGCTGGACTAGCTGCATTTGGATAAGAAAAGCTGATTTCGTGAGCTTTAATGACTTGATGCGGCAAAGCTGTTTCCTGCACTAATTCCTGCATGATATCTTCTTCTTTCTGTTTAAAAACCTGACTGATACGACCTGCACTGATATAGCTTTGATTGAGCGAGTTGACTAGCATCGCAAGCTTGAGCAATTCCACCAAAATCTGCAATAAATAATTGACCAAAGCCACTAGCATCCCCTGGGTCAACAAGCCCTTGCCTATAAAAGCATTCCCCTGCCAAATCACAGCAATCAGAGTACCATTGACTGTAAGAAAAGTCAGAGGGCTAATCAGACTGGCCAGAGCTCCCGTCCTGATTTGCCAGGTTTTATAGAGCTCGTTACGATTGCGAAAGGTCTGAACCTCGCGCTGGGTCTGACCGAAAGCTCGTATGACCCGCATGCCCTGTAGCTGCTCACGAGTCAGATTAACCAGTTGGTCCGTCAGCTGACGAATCTTAGCATAGAGAGGATTCATCAAACGAGACATGAAAACGATAATAGCCGTTAAAATTGCCACCATGAGCAAGAACCACAAGGTAATGACCGGACTGATAGTAACGGCCATAATGATGGAGCCAAAAACAATGATGGGGGCCCGCAGAAAGAGACGAAGAAATTGATTGATTCCGGTCTGAATCTGATAGGTGTCGCTGGTCAGCCGAGTCACCAAGCTTGAGGTCGTCAGCTCATCCCGACTGGCCTTGGGCAAGCGCAGAATCTTTTGATAGAGGTCACCTGTCATCTGACGAGTAAAGCCCACTGCCGCCTTTGACGAATAATACTGGGCCACCACTGCTACCACCACGCCCAGCGCAGCCAAGCCCATCAAAAGAAACCATCCAGTAGAGATGGGAGCTGTCGTGTCTAGGAATGGTCTCGTCCACAATCCCCGCAATCAAAAGTGGAACCAAGAGTTCAAAACTGGCTTCCAAAAGCTTGAACAAGGGCCCGAGCAGAGACTCCCTGATATAGCCCTTGAAATATTTCAATAAATCTTTCATACTACCTACTTCTCCATTAAACTGTATTTATTTTACCATAATTTTCAAAGGGTAAAAAATATTCTCCTTCTGACCAGCAGAAAGAGAACATTGATATTAGAATTCTTGTAAGTTCTGGCTTATTTTCTTTAGACTCATATGCAAAAACGGTGTCGTTGCTAATAAGAAGCCGCCTAAAACTATAAAAGTCCAGTCAAAGCCAAAGTAATCAATCAACCAGCCTGTCACAGGGAAGATGACAATCATACTCAGGCTGAACATCATAGAGTAGACACTGAGCATGGTCGCCCGTACCTCACTTGGCAGCTGCTTTTGTAAATCATTGTCAAAAATCGGCTGAAAAAGTGCATACAAGGCGTTGCTGATTAGATAAATCAAAATATAGATGATCGGCGTACCAAAATAGGACAGCAGGTAGCTTGCTCCAGTTAGAAGGACCACTGAAGGAAAGAGTTTTAGGGCAGAATACTTCTTTCCAATCACACTCGCCAGATAGACCGCCAAGATATTCAAAGCACTGCCAATCAGCATGACTACCGAAATCTGCCAATCTTTTAAGTCAGGTAATTGATTTTGATAATAAAAATAAAACATACACATCAGTGTTCCGATGATTTGGGAAAGAATCATCCAGATAAAAAGACTAGGATTTCTTTGTAATTCCTCTTTGACAGCCCAGATAATCTTTTTCATGGTCAGACGTTCTGCTTTCTCTGCCTTGACACTTGGCTCCTTCAGCATCCAAGTCAAGAAAAGAACGATGATAGAGGTCCCAATCATGATATAGTAGGTCAGATGCAATTGTCCATGGACAAAAATCCAGCCCAGACTGTTCCCAAAGACCGGGTCGCTTCAGCCACTCCAGACATAAAACTGGAGATGGATAAGTAACGTTCCTTGAGTCCAGCCTCTACAGAAGAATCATAAACCATGGCCGCACTTGTCCCCGAATCAAAATTATAGGACCAAGCACTAATCACCATAGCCAGTGCATAAACCCAAAAGTTCCCCTGCCCCGCCAACATGAGAACAGAAGACACAATCCCAGCTATCCGGCTCAGATAAAGATTGGTCTTGTAGGAAAAGCGATCCGCCAACATCCCAGAAGGAATTTCACAAATAACGCTAGTCGCATGAAAAATACTTTCCAAAAGCCCAATCTGCCAAAGTGACATGCCGTTTTGACTTAGAAATAAAATCCAAAAACTAGTAATGCCTAGAAAGGCAAAAAATTCTACTCCGGCCATCAGGCCGATATTTTTCCGATAACTTCTTTTAAACATATTTTCTCCCTTAACAAGTGTTTTCTAATTTCTATCCTTTATCACTTGTTAATCCGCTGTTTACATGATCTCCACCTCTTCTTTCTAGTGCTTTGAAAAAACGCCCCATGGGCGTTTGATTCGTTTTACGGTTTAATACGGTGCAGCATACGAGGGAATGGGATGGCTTCACGAATATGCTTGGTCCCTGCCACAAAGGTTACCATACGCTCGATACCGATACCGAAGCCACCGTGCGGAACTGTTCCATACTTACGAAGATCAAGGTAGAATTCATATTCTGTCGTATCCATACCAAGGTCATTCATCTTAGCAACGAGGGCATCGTAGTCTTCTTCACGCATAGAACCACCGATGATTTCGCCATAGCCTTCTGGTGCCAGTAGGTCCGCACAAAGGACACGGTCTGGATTTCCAGGAACTGGTTTCATGTAGAAAGCCTTGATGGCTGCTGGGTAGTTCACGACAAAGGTTGGTACGCCAAAGTGGTTTGAAATCCATGTTTCATGCGGTGACCCGAAGTCATCACCATGTTCCAGATGCTCATAGTCCGCATCCTCATCATTTTCATGAACCTGCAAGAGGTCAATAGCTTCATCATAGCTAACACGCTTGAAAGGCTCAGCAATATAGCGTTTCAAAAGTTCTACATCACGTTCCAGTGTTTCCAAAGCTTGAGGAGCACGGTCAAGAACACCTTGGATCAAAGCCTTAACATAAGCTTCTTGCAAGTCAAGTGACTCATCATGTGTCAAGTATGAATACTCTGCATCCATCATCCAGAACTCAGTCAAATGACGACGGGTTTTTGATTTTTCGGCACGGAATACAGGACCAAAGTCAAAGACACGACCAAGAGCCATGGCACCTGCTTCCAGATAAAGCTGACCAGATTGGCTCAAGTATGCTGGAGTTCCGAAATAGTCTGTTTCAAAGAGCTCAGTTGAGTCTTCTGCTGCATTTCCTGACAAGATTGGGCTGTCAAACTTCATAAAGCCATTCTTGTCAAGAATTCATAGGTAGCGTAGATGATGGCATTGCGGATTTGCATCATTGCCACTTGCTTACGAGAACGCAACCACAAGTGACGGTTGTCCATGAGGAAGTCAGTCCCATGTTCTTTTGGCGTGATTGGATAGTCATTTGACTCACCGATGATTTCGATATCGGTGATGTCCAGCTCGTAGCCAAATTTTGAACGCTCGTCTTCCTTGACAATCCCTGTCACATAGACAGAAGTTTCTTGGCTAAGCTTTTTAATCGTATCAAACTTCGCCAATCCTTCTTCTTCGCCAAATTTCTCAATAAAGTTAGGCTTGAAGGCTACCCCTTGGAAAAAGGCAGAACCATCACGCAGCTGCAAGAAAGCAATCTTACCCTTACCTGACTTGTTGGCAACCCAAGCACCAATAGTCACTTCTTGACCAACATAATTTTTCACATCAATAATTGTTACGATTTTCTTTGACACGTTTTTTCTCTTTTCTATTTTTTATTCTTTATGACAGACTGCCTCGACATTATTACCATCCAGATCCAAGACAAAGGCTGCATAATAAGGTTGGTGATATTGGGGACGAATACCCGGAGCACCATTATCTTGACCGCCCGCTGCTAGACCCGCTTGATAAAAAGCATCCACCTGCTCCCTAGTCTCTGCACGAAAGGCAAAATGAGACGCATCTGATTGCCCCTGACTTAACCAAAAATCTCCAGCTGGAGCCGTCCGAGGCTCTGCAAAACTTACTGCCTGAGGAATTTCAAAGGCAAGCTTGTAGCCCAAAGGCTCTAAAGCTTGCTGATAAAAGAGCTTGCTGGCTTCCAAATCCTTAACTGTAATTCCAAAATGATCAATCATATCTGCCTCCTAGATTGGTTGCTAAATGTCACTTTATTTCAAGACAAATCTTTTGGACATCTGTTCTATATTTTACCATAAAGCGATTGCAATAGCTATCCTTGAAGAGTCTAAATCTCAGAAAAATTAAAAAAACAGCCTCATAAAGGCTGGCGGATAACTCTCTCTGAATAAGAGGACTAATTTTTTGTTCCATATAGCAGTCGATCAACCATGTCATCATCATAGTTCAAGACTTTTTTCAAAGCCATCTTAAAGCGCTGATCGCTGAGAATCTGACCTCCTGGACTCTGATCGATCGTCGCATAATTCCCCTCCCCATCCTGAGTAAAGGCTACAGTGAGCTCTTGGTCAGGGTCTTCACAAACATCTCTCTGAGGATCTTTAGAACTGGTAGACGGTCGAAAGTCCATTCTTTGCAGACGAAACGACAGTTCTTTATGAAAAGCCGCAATATCCTTCTGACGATTGGCCACTGGCTCATGTTTCTCCAGCCAAGTCAAAATATCTTGTCTTGTAATATATATCATCTTCCCCTCCTAAACCAAATCAAAGTTCGCCCTGTAAATGACCGTATCATAGCTTGGGCTAGCTGCTGACAGAGCCGCTTGAATGATATGGAGCACACGCTGCTGTTGACCTTCGAAAGCTAAGGGCAGGAGCATATTGGAGACGTTTTTGACAATCACTCCCTTGATGAATTCCCCATCTTCATAAGAAAAATCCTGCTGATGAAAAATGGTCTTGGTCTTAAATTCAATCACCTGTCCTTGCAAGATTAGCTTATAAGTCTTCTTCCAGTTGGTTCTGCCACCAAAGCGATAAAGGACCAGATAAATTCCCAAATCATGGTCTGCGACCCAATCGCCCGTCTCAAAAACTAGCTCGTCATCAATCCCAGCCTTCTTTAAAAGCTCAATCCCTTCTTCAGAAATCATCTCATGCACGAACTTCCAACTTCCTTCTTGGGGAAGAGACGCTGTTCCCTCAGTCTCCTTCTGAGGGCTACTACTGACTTCTTTGAGATGAGCTCTTTTAGGGGTAAATTCCTCCTCCCAAGTCATCTCTTCTTCTATGTCACTGACAGCCCGCCTAGTCGGGAAAAAATCCAGACACTTTTCTAATAATCCCATATCCTATCTCCTCTTTATCTGTACTCCACGTGGTTTACTTCCCTTATCTTTGTATCATAATAAGGGTTAATCTGCGACAGGGCATGTTGAATCACTGTTATGATCTTGTCCTCTCGTCCTTTTAAAACCTTGGGAATCACAAGCTGGGAGATTGTCTCTGTTGATAGACCTTTTACACTTTGATCTTCCTCATTGCGAACTGGATATCTATCGGCCCGCTCTTCTTCTAGGCGAAATTCAAGCAAGTGGCCACCGAGTATCATGGCTAAGACTTGATATTTCCCTTCACCGATACGAAATTGCTTAACGCAGAGAAAAATTCCTCTCTTCTCATCCTCTAGTAAATGGCAGAGCCAGTTCTTTTTCTTCAATAGAAAAATCCTCGAGAAGCTTCTTCTCTCTTTCCCCTATTTCCTTTCTGATAAAACCCATTTTATCTCCTTTTGTACAAAATAATCTTCATCCCTATTATTACTTAAGTAAAAAGACCATGAGGAACACACTGCATGTGAATAGCATGCAGGGCTAGACCAAATGGACTTCTTTTATTATACACCGAAACACCATCGTCTTCAACTAAATACTCCTCAAATTTTTAAGTCGTCTGGTGATTCCTATCAGAAAGTTACTTATACTTAGTTAATCTGCCATTGATAGCTGCTATTTAATCAATAGGCGGATCATCCTTTACCTCTTCTTCCGTCTTCCAGTAGGTCATACTGCTCTTCTCAGTATCTACCTCCATCTTTTTATTAAGTCTAATATGAACCTTATAATAGGCACGTTTAATTAAAAACTTTTGACTGTTCTCTGCAGAATCCCAAGTTCTACAAACCATCAAAAAGCGTGCAGAGCCCTGTCCGGATATCTCCTCCTTAGTGTAAGAACCGGGAGCAGTTGGGCGTTCTAAGATTCTCATATTTAATCTCAGTTCTGGCTGATAATTGCTCAAATACCAGTCTATTCGGGCCGAGTCATTTTCATAATATTGGATACGATAGCGATGACCTTTGGCTTGCAGACTATAGCCATTGGATTCGGAAATAGTGGTCCAACCCACCTCTGAATTAAAGAAAACATAAGCTCCTAGCAAGACTAGAACTCCTAGTAAGAATAAGAAAATCAAACGACCTTTCATATTATTCTCCTTCCAATCCTGTTTGCAAGACCTAGCAGCTATATTATAACTGCTCCCAGCTTTTATTTTGTAGCCCAAAATCTTCTCAATTCGACCAGAAAATATGAAAGCGATTTTATGAATTCTATATTATTTTACCATTTTGTCAAACTATTTGCCAGTGCAGTTTAGGGGAACTGAAAAGGACGAACTCTGAGTCCGTCCTTATCTATTGTTTATAAATTTTTGTAGGTTATCTTTAGCAAGCAATGCCGGATTGTGAGCTCTATTTACTCTCCATAAATTGCTGCAGTCGCTGAACGGCTTCTTTGAGTGTTTCCAGATCTGTCGCATAGCTAAGACGGACATTTTCTGGAGCACCGAATCCTGCTCCGGTCACCAGAGCCACGCCAACTTCTTCTAAAATTGCTGTCGTAAACTCGGTCACATCTGTATAACCTTTCATTTCCATGGCTTTCCTGACATTTGGAAAGAGATAGAAGGCCCCTTGTGGCTTGACCACTTCAAATCCTGGCACCTTAGCCAAGAGCGGATAGATGGTATTGAGACGCTCTTCAAAGGCTTGACGCATAGTCTCGACCGTTTCCTGACTACCAGTCAGAGCTTCGATAGCTGCATATTGAGCCGCTGCTGTCGGGTTGGAAGTCGTCTGACCTGCAATCTTACTCATAGCTGCTATAATCTCTGGCTCACCAACTGCATAGCCAATCCGCCAGCCTGTCATGGAGTAGCTCTTGGAAACACCATTGATAACCACTGTCTGCTTGCGAATCTCCTCTGATAGACTAGAAATTGGCGTAAATTTATTGCCGTTATAAACCAGACGTCCATAAATGTCATCTGCCAAAATAATAATATCATGCTCTACAGCCCAGTTCCCAATTGCCCGTAGCTCCTCTGCTGTATAAATCATACCCGTCGGATTGGACGGAGAATTCAAAACCAAGACCTTGGTCTTATCAGTACGAGCAGTTTCTAACTGTTCCACCGTCACCTTGAAATTATTTCCTCAGCGGCTTGGACAAAAACAGGAATCCCCTCAGACATCTTAATCTGGTCGCCGTAGCTGACCCAATAAGGCGTCGGAATGATAGCTTCATCACCTGGGTCAAGCACACTCATAAAGAAGGTGTAGAGGGAGAACTTAGCTCCGGTTGCCACCGTCACTTGATTAGGCTGGATTGTGTAGCCGTAATAGTTGGCAAAATACTCTACTACAGCTTCTTTTAGCTCTGGCAGACCGCTAGTAACTGTATAAAAGCTAGCGCGTCCATCCTCAATAGCCGCTACAGCCGCATCTCGGATGTTCTTAGGCGTCGGAAAATCCGGCTCTCCCAAAGTCAGAGACAGAATATCCCGTCCCTGCGCTTTCAAAGCCTTAGCACGCGCTGCTGTTGCTAAAGTCACGCTTTCTTCCATCTTTAAGACACGATTTGATAATTTCATAGTCCCTCCTTGCTGACCAACTGTCCGCTTTCAAAACCAATCAGGTAGTAGGTGCCTCCCGACTTGACTTCCCAGATGGGCTGATCTTGAAAATAGCCCATGGTCACCTTATCAATAGTTCCTGCTCCATTTTCCTTGGCAATGCTCTCCGCATCTGCCTGACTGACACCTTGGTCCAGTCGATAGACCCGAATCTCATTGGAATCTTTGGCAATCATAACAGCCTTTTCGACACCCTTACTTGTCTTGCCAAGCAGACTGTAGTAAGATTCCTGCCCATTGTAGATGGCAAATGAGTCAACTTTTTCAAGATCTGCGTATTCCTTGGCCAAGCGGCTGTTTGCTTCCTTAGCAGACTGTCTCGGCTGCATAGACACTTGCAGAACTGCAAAAAATGAGAAGACGAGAACGCTGAGAACGATAAAAATACCGATAAGGTATTGCCAAATTGGAAAACTGGCTTTATTTCTATTTTTATATTTCACTCCGTCATTATACTACAAATACTCCTATTTTTCTATCTTTTTTTGATGAGAATATTCTCAAAATTCTAAAGCAATATCCTTGCATATGATACTATTTATTGGTAAAATATTGTTATGAAGATTACAGACGATTTAAGCAAAGAAACTCTGCTTGATTTGAAAACCATGATTGTCTTTCATAAGGCAGCAAGAACCATCCGTGCCATTGAAGCTCAGATTTTTAAAAAGCATGATTTGACTCCTACTCAGTTTTCCGTCTTAGAAACCTTGTACAGCAAAGGAGAACTGCGTATTCAGGACCTGATTGACCGCATATTGGCTACTTCTGGCAACATGACTGTTGTCATCAAAAATATGGAACGCGACGGCTGGATTGTCCGCACCTGCAATCCAAATGACCGCCGGGCTTTTTTGATTGGCTTGACGGAACAAGGCAGAGCTAAAATTGAAGCCGCCCTGCCTGATCATATCAAAAATATCCAGCAAGCTCTTTCCATTCTCGAAGAAGACGATAAACAAGATTTGATTCGCATTCTAAAAAATTTCAAAAAAATGAGCTAAATAATTGCTAACTAGTGATTAATGTTGTAACATGTATTGTAACAAGAGAATTTTCTCTTTATATTTTATTAAAAAGGAGACAATGCAATGTCTAAAGTATTATTCATCGTCGGCTCACTTCGTCAAGGTTCTTTCAACCACCAATTGGCTGAGCAAGCTGAAAAAGCTTTGGTTGGCAAGGCAGAAATTTCATATCTTGATTACAAAGATGTACCATTCTTCAACCAAGACACCGAAAGTCCTGCTCCAGCTGCTGTTTCTAAGGTTCGTGAAGAAATTTTGGCCGCTGATGCCATCTGGATTTTCTCACCTGTCTACAACTGGGCTATTCCAGGAGTAGTGAAAAACCTCTTGGACTGGGCTTCACGCGCTCTGGATCTGTCAGACCCAACTGGCCCATCTGCTCTGAATGCTAAGGTTGTTACAGTTTCATCTGTTGCAAACGGCACATCGCCAGATGAAGTATTCAAGCACTACCGCAGCCTACTGCCTTTCATCCGTATGAATGTGGTAGAACCATTCACAGGAGTTGCTATCAACCCAGAAGCATGGGGAACTGGTCAACTGACTATCGCAGAAGACAAACTTGCTGAACTCTCAGCACAGGCTGATGCTCTTTTAGCAGCCCTTAACTAAAAAGAGAAGATTATAAAAAAGAAAAGAAAACTTATAAGACACTAACCCCTCGCAAAATTGCGAGGGGTTTTAGAATACTTTACTAACAGCAACAGGTATTATAAATCAGCTAAAGAATATTTAGGATAAGGAATTTGAGATAATTTATCTTCTATCGTTACTTGCATTTCCTCTTCTGATTCATCTATATACCCCTCAAACCAAACTTTTTCAATATCTTCATTGTTAAAGAAGCAAACCTGATTATCTGTCATCCCAAAAGGATATACACAGCCAGAATAGTCTAAATAGCCAATTTCACCTTTGTTATCATAAAGAGGATAACGGTTAATAATCATAATTTTTACCTGTCCATTTTTAAGTTGGACAACACTCCCTATCGGTAGTAACTTGGACATTAGAAACCTCCTTTAATAATTCTCTAGTAATAATTCTCTAGAATTCTAAGTATTTTTCTTTTTTAAACTTTTCAGAACTTTTATCTGTTTGAATAAATGGGACCTTATGAGACCAAAATAAGCAATAAAGAAGCCCATGTCACTTAGCAAATAAGACAAATAGCTGCCTTTGCTTAAATACTCAACAGATTGATAGATGGCAAAAACAGCAAAAATCAAGCCAATTCCAAACTTCCCATATATATTTCGACTAAAAATATATAAAAACTCATCTTTTATAGGTAGTGTTTCAAAATGAAACTCTTTAAATGACGGCTCTTTCCTTGTCCTTCCAAGCAATTCTACTAGATACCCAACAATAAAATAACTCAAAACTAACAAGATTATTTTCCATAGGAAGGACAAGTGGCTATTCGAAACAGAAGTAAATCCATGTAGCAGCAGAATGCTAGCTGCGGGAACATATTTCGTGAGATCTAGATGGAATTGTGGACTATGAACATTTGCATAAATTTTATTAGTTTTAAGTTCCAAATAATAGTTTCTACCCTGAAAGGTTAAGAGATAGGTTAAATATTCATTTTTTTTCATTTTATATCCTATTTTCTATTTTTATAATTTGACAATAAATTAAATTTGCAATCATTATATTATTAAAGTCCCATATTATTCAAATAACTTTCAGTACCTGGGTTCCCCTTTTCATCGTCCAGTAAATAATTTTTTACATTTTCGACAACAGGCTCTGCATAATGATCATAAAATCCATCGAATAATTGATTTCCCGCCCAGCTGAATACTGTACCTGCGATAAATCCAACACCTGCACCAGCTATTGAACCGGGAGGGCCAAAAATCGTCCCTATGCTTGCGCCTACTTTCGCACCTACAATTCCTATTCCGAAGTGCCCCGCCGTCTTAAGAGTCGCATCTTCAATATCAGCTCCATCATCAATCTGACTTTGATAGTCCCAAGCAACTAAAGCAGCGTTAACGCCTCTAGAAAGCAATCCACCAAAGATAGTGGAATTAGTTTGTAGTTCAGGTCCACTTGCAGTCTCAACAACTTCAGTTGTGGTCGTCACAAAATTTGACCCAATGCCTACATTTGGACTATCTAGACCAAGTGAATAGGCCTTAAGTTGTTTAATCATTTCCCATGTAAGACCAGCTTTCTGTAAATTTGACCACAGTTGGATTGTTAGCTAACTGTTTATCAATTCCTTCTACTATTTCACTGATTAGGTTATCCCGAGACTCCTTATCTAGATCTGGAAAATTCTTATTTAAAAATTCTTCTACTATTGACTTCTTTTCAATAGGATCCTTAGCTGTTTCTAGCTTGTTCAAAGTATTTCCATATTCTTTGGCCAAATACTTAGCATTCTTAGAAGAATCATATTTTATGCTCTCAATCTTCTGCTCTTTCATCTTCTTGACCCAGCTCATGTCCACACCATCAACATAGTGATTACCGTTGCTGTCTACTAGGACTTGGCTTAGCTGGCTGGCTCCTTGGATAGCTAGACGAAGAACTTCTAGACTATCGCTGAAATATTGAGAAACTTGAGCGACAAAGAACTCAAGCTTTTCAATCTTCTCTTCCAATTCTTTGATTTGTGATTCAATTTGCGACTCTGCACTAGAAAGAATCACCAGAGACTGCATGTGAGAAACGATATTAAATGTAGCAATAGACTTCATGCGCTCTAAGAATGATTCTTTGCTTCAATAGCCTTTTTGACAGATGCTAGCTGCTGCTCTCTCAATTCTTTTGTCTTCTTCAGCTGATCCAGGTCAAGGTTTCCGTACTCAGCTACCTGAGCATCTGCAGCTCTGTATGAATTTAACTCCGTTTGAATGTCGTCCACTGCAACCTGTAGCTTCTTAATGGCAGGAACGATAATCTCTGAAAAGAGGCCTTTCCCTGCTGTATAGGCAGCTCCCATGAGTTCTCCTGAGTCTAGGGTAGCTATTAGGTGGTCACATCCCTGAGACAATCGGTCTGTCACCTCATTGGCCACTTGAATATTACTAGACATAGCCTCCATCAGCTGTGAAGACTCTGACGCACTGTACTTTACTCCCATGGTAAAGAGTTCCTTTCTTTCGTTAATTTTTCTCGATTTTCATCTAATTTTTGCTGAACTTTCCTTGTTTGTTTAGAAACATTGTCCAACTCCTGCTCTACATAGCTGTCAATTGTTTGCTGCAAGGCTTGGTTTTCTTCCCATATTTTACGATTGGTAGAACTAGTCTCTGATACGGGATCTATCAAATTTTCTATTTGGGCATTCATCGTCCAAATATCTGTACGAAAATCCATTACCTTCTCTTCATAACGTCTTTTGAGAACTAAAAGATCTTCTTCTTGATTCTCAAGCTGAATGATTTGCTTATGTAATTGCTCACGTTTTTCTTGATTTTTATCTTTTATCATCAGTTGCTCCAACGTTGCGCCTGTTCTACATCACGCTTTTCAATTTTATAAGCTATATCAGGAAATTTATTAGCCTGAGCCAGGACAGCTGCGCTAAAGTCACTGACAGCCTGCAGCATTTGATTGCATGCCTGACGGCCTGCTTCCATCCCAGCAATCTCTGTAGTATAGCTAAACTCTACCTGCTGATTTGCTTATCACTTGTATCTACCCCAACTAATTCACTGATAGCATTCTGAGCGGAAATAGTATCTGACTTGATTTTTCCCATAGTTCTAAAACTCCTTAGAAACTTCATTTGTTTTATAACAATTTTATCACAAAAATATTACGTAGATATTACAAAAACCGATTCTCCCTTTTCACACTTCCTTGACATAAACCAACTCTTGGTCACTGGACAGGTCAGGTCGGTAGGTGAAGCCTGCAAAGGCTAATTTTTTCATCTGTTCGACTTCTGTCACTTGGCTAGTTATTAGAGTTGTTAAAAACTCGCCACGTGCTTTTTTAGAAATGGTCGAATGGACTTTCAGCTTGCCGTCTCGGTCTTCCAGAAACTTGAAGCCTATCATGCGCTGACGGATTTCCTTGGAAAAGACCGTTTCAAACTCGCTGGACAGGAGGGAGAAAATCACCTCATCTTCTGCCAGAGCCTGGTCATAAGCTTCTTTCCAAAATGCCTTGAGACTCTTCCCATCTAACTTGAGTGGCATCATAAAGTCCAAGCGATGAGGCGCTATGGGCTCCAGGGCTGGGATGACTCCGTAAAGTGCTGATGTGATGGCAAGATGCTTCTCGATATACTGACTTTCCTCCTTGGTATAGTCCTGCCTCCTGATATGGCGGTACATGAGGCCGTCAAAAAGATAAAGGGCTGGTGCATGCAGCGCAGTTCCTTCTTGCAAAGCCTGAATGGCTTGCCACTCTATCTCCGCTCTTTCTGGGGAAATTTTATAAAAAGATGCCAAGTCAGCTACTGACATGGTTACCAACTCATCCAACACAGCTTTAGTTTGTGCTGAAGGTGGATTCGGGATTGCGGATGGCGCAGTTAGATTCAACTCTTTAGCAGTTGGGATAAGAATTTCATAGTTTCCTTCTTTCATTTAGTGAATGTGTCGGACAACCCATTTACCTAAGGCTGTCTCTAGTAGATAGCTGCCAATGATGAAGCCTAGCAGATTGGTCAAGATATCACCCAAGTCAAAAATGCCAAGATGAAAGAGATATTGGCTCCCCTCAACCAGACTGATAGCCAAGGTAAAATAAGCCACATGTTTCCATGATAGCTTGCAGAGAAAGCCCAGCGGAATGAACATAATGATATTCATAGTGGGTACCAGCTTATCTCCATAAATCCAATTATAGGTAAAAGACTGCAGGTCTAGACTGAAGCCCTGTTTACCGATATTTTTCAAAAAGAGAGCATAAAACAAAATGATAAAATAAAGGGTGTAACTAGCTAGCACCAGCCAACGAGGAATGTGCCGACTATAGAGGCCGCGAATAAAGCGAGCTAATAGCTGTCAGAGTCAGAACGATAGAAGCTGGTATCAGCAGGTTCCACTCTGGCTGATTCTTGTAAAAGACGACGGCTACGTAGGTATAAAAAAAGCGCATATAGATCCAAGACCAAAAAATCATACTGCCTAGGAAGGCTGTCATATCAAAGATTGTTTGTTTTTTCATCTGAGACCTCCCTTTCTTCTTTTTAAAATTATATCAAATTTCAATGGGACATTCTATTTTTTGCTTGACATTGATTTACAGAGATGTTATCATCTAGTTATAAAGACTAGATAAGAAAGTGATAAAGATTTGAACCCTCAACAAGTTTTTCCCAAGTGGGACGAAATACCAGACCTGGATCTATATTTGGATCAGGTTCTGCTCTATGTAAACAATGTCTGTGGCTCTTCCTTTTCAGCTGCTGACAAGGGACTAACCGCTTCTATGATTAACAACTATGTCAAGCACGGCTATATTGCCAAGCCAGTCAAGAAAAATATCAACGCCGCCAAGTAGCCCGCTTGATTGCCATTACGACCTTAAAGACAGTCTTTTCTATCCAGGAAATTTCTGCCACTTTAAATATGCTACATAAGGAAGCAGATTCGCGAGAACTCTATGACGACTTTGTAGACTATATGAACGGCAGCAAGCTAGAGGTGGCACCCATCATTTCCACAGCCTGCCAGACGGTCAAACTCTATCAAAAGACCTTATCCCTAATCCAAGTACCAAGTGAGGAGGAAGAAAATCTTGAACTACGCGCTTAAACTCAGTAAAAAACTATCCTTCGGAGAGGAAATTGCAAACGCTGTTACCCATGCGGTAGGGGCTGTTCTAATGCTGATTCTGCTGCCTATCTCAGCCATTTATAGCTATGAAGAGCACGGCTTGGTGGCTGCTGTCGGAACTTCTATCTTTGTCATCAGCCTCTTTCTCATGTTCCTCTCTTCAACTGTCTACCATTCCATGTCCTATGGCTCAACCCACAAGTATATCTTGCGCATTATCGACCACTCTATGATTTACATCGCCATCGCTGGCAGCTACACGCCTGTCGTGCTGTCACTGATGAATAACTGGTTTGGCTATCTCATCATTGCTATCCAGTGGGGCACGACCATCTTTGGCATTCTCTATAAGATTTTCGCTAAGAAGGTCAATGAAAAATTCAGCTTAGCACTCTATTTGATTATGGGCTGGCTGGTGGTCTTTATCATTCCACAGATTATCGGTCAAACCGGACCTGTATTCTGGGGGCTCATGCTTGCTGGAGGCCTCTGCTATACTGTAGGAGCCGGCTTCTATGCTCAAAAGAAGCCCTACTTCCACATGATTTGGCACCTTTTCATTCTAGCAGCCTCTGCTCTGCAGTATCTGGCTATCGTATACTTTATGTAAGACAAATACACAAAAACCGTCTGAGGATCTCAGACGGTTTCTTTTTTTATGCTATTTATTGATTTATCCTTGCTTTTCAGTGGCCCTCTGTGCTTGTGAGCTTTTCTGACTTGCTGAAAGATTGGATATAAGATTGGGACGGCGATGACTGTCGCTAGACTGGAGCCAAATGTACCAGTAATCTTAGCTACTGCCAGCAAAAAGGCTGCTGGTAAACTACTCCCGCCAAACAGTGTTCCTGTCAGAGTGTACTTGAGGATATTAAGCACAATCTTCACCAAAGCTGCGGCTACTGTTGTCACAAGAATATTTCTTAGTTTATCCTTTCTCTGAAAGAGTCCTTCATACAGAAAATGAATCACCACGGCCACCGCAAGTGCTTCTAACAAGATGACTGGGATTTCCGCTGCATAACCATTTAACAAGTCAAATATTCCCAGTCCGATGGCAGCCGCTAAAAAACCGAGTTTACTGCCAAAAATCAGACAGCCCACTACCACCAGTGCATTTCCAAAGTGAATAAACTGAGCTCCGACAGGAATTTTAAAAAACTGAATGCTCAGAAAAATCAAAGCAGCAAATAAACTAATCATGGTTAAGGTTTGCAAATCAAGTGTTTGTTTCTTCATCTTTTTCCTCCATTAAGGCTTGAAAATCAGCAAAAAGCTCTCCTAGATAGGGCTGGTAAAAAACGCCCTTCTTTGGATCTATTTGCTCTTTAAAGCTAAGTACCAAGCTCTTTTCAATAAACTTCAAAATCACCGGCAGAGCTTGCTTGATGTCGACCCCCTGAACAAAAGCTGCAGCTACAAGTGTCGTCAATATATCACCTGTTCCAAAAAATTGCTGGGGCAGAGATGGACTGGAAAAGAGGTTAAACTCTTCTGTTCCCGCATCAAAATAGGCCACACCAATCTGATTCTCTTTCATGGGCAAGCCAGTTAGCAAGACCTTGCTCGGTCCTAACTCAGCCAAACGCTTGCAGTAGTCCTCCCATCTATCTTCTGATAAACTCGCTTCGTAGGGTTCTTCCAATAACAAACAGGCTTCCGTCAAATTGGGCAGAACCAAATCAGCATGCTGGCAGAGGCGACGCATATGGTCTAGATGGGCATCTGAAAATCCCTGATAAAAAGTTCCCTTGTCCCCCATGATAGGATCCACGATAAGGGGCAAGCTTTTTTCCTCTTTAAAGCGCAGCAAATTTTCCACCTGAATATCAGACTTCAAATATCCTGTTATCAGTGCTGAAAAGTCGAACTCCAAGCTCTGCCATTGTTTCAAAAAAGCAAGCATCCCATGCGTGTAGTCATCGATATAGATGTTTGAAAAACCGCCTGTATGAGACGACAAAATCATGGTTGGCAACAGGGCGACTTCTAGCTGGCAAATTGCAAAAAGCGGCAGGGCAGCTGTTGCGGCAACCTTACCTAAGCCAGAAATATCTGTGGCCAGAATGACTGTTTTTGTTTTCATGACTCCTCCTACTTGTTCTCTATTGTAAAATATCTGAAAATGAGTTACAATATGAAAAAATCAAATCTGTGTGGGGACAGTTTTATGACCAAGGCAAAATACCAACGCATCGTCGATAAGATTACTAAGGATATTAAAGAGGGAAAATTGGCTACTGGTCAGAAAATCCCTTCTGTCCGCAAGCTGGCAGAGCATTATCACTGCAGTAAGGATACCGCGCAAAAGGCTCTGATTGAGCTCAAGTATCAGAAGTACATCTATGCCGTTCCCAAAAGCGGCTACTATGTACTGGAAAATGCTCAGGAGGAAAAGCAGGATTTGGAGCTGCCTGTGAGGGATGACCGCCACCAAGCCTACGAAGATTTCCGACTCTGTGTGAATGAAACTCTGATTGGCCGGGAAAATTATCTCTTTAACTACTACCCTCAGCAGGAAGGACTGGAGGATCTGCGCCGCTCTGTGCAAAAGCTAATGTTAGACTCTGCTGTCTATGCTTCTAGGGATCAGCTGGTACTGACTTCCGGCACCCAGCAGGCCCTCTATATCCTTTCACAGATTGAATTTCCCAATCAAAAAGAGCGTATCTTGGTGGAGCAGCCGACTTACCATCGGATTAATGATCTTCTGCTAGCGCAAAAACTTCCTTATGAAACCATTGAAAGGACACCGCAAGGGATTAATCTGCAAGAACTTGAGAGGATTTTTCAAAGCGGAAAGATCAAGTTTTTCTACACTATTCCGCGTTTTCACTATCCCTTGGGCCACTCATACACTCGGCAGGACAAGGAAGAGATTCTTCGGCTAGCCCAGCTCTATGATGTCTATATTGTAGAGGATGACTACCTATCAGACTTTGATAGCCGGCGGGAGTTAACCTTTCATTATCTAGACAATAGCCAGCGCGTCATCTATATCAAGTCCTTTTCTACCAGCCTTTTCCCAGCCCTAAGGATTACTGCTCTGCTCCTTCCACCCCAGATTCAAAAGACCTTCATCGCTTACAAAAGCGCCGTGGACTACGACAGCAACCTCATCATGCAAAAGGCCCTATCGCTTTACATCGACAGTCTCATGTTTGAAAAAAATAGGCTGGCGCTGCTGCAGCTTCAAGAAGAGGAAGCAAGAAAAGCCCAAATACTACTGGAGCAAGCTCAGCTGCCACTAGCCAGCTATCTGACCAAGGACGGCATTCTGTTAGACTTGAGGTCACTTTCTTCCGTCAGTGCTCTCAAACACAGCAGCCTGCCGCTTGACTTCTTTGAACAGAGCTACCTTTCTAGCTGCCCTTACCAGTATGCCAAGCTGTCTTACGATAACTTAGAAAAAAATGTAGAGAAATTAAAAGACTATTTAAAATAGGTGTAGAATTCCAAATGAATTCTACACCTTTCATTTATAATCAGACTTTTCAAGACTCCATCATCCCAGCCTGCAGTTGGTACATTTTCTTATAGGTTCCATCTTGAGCTAGCAATTCTTCGTGGCTGCCGGATTCGATAATGCGGCCCTTGTCTAAAACATAAATGCAATCGGCATCCTGAATGGTAGACAGACGGTGGGCAATGGCAATGGTTGTCCGTCCCCGCCGCATTTTCCTCAGTGAAGCTTGAATCAACTCTTCTGTTTCCGAATCAATATTGGCTGTCGCCTCATCCAAAATCAAGATTTAGGCTTAGTAGCGATGGTTCTGGCAAAGGCTAGAAGCTGCCGCTGACCGCTGGAAAAAGTCGCTCCCCGCTCAGTAACAGGGGCGTCATAGCCTTGAGGGAGCTGACTGATAAAGCCATGAGCATCTACAAACTTAGCCGCTTCTATAATCTCTTCACGCGTCAGCTGCTCTTGGTAAAGCTTGATATTGGAAGCAACGGTACCGTGATAAAGGAAGGGATCCTGCAAAACAAGACCAATCTTTCGCCGCAACTCCTCCTGACTAAAGTCTTTAATGTCACGGCCATCAATCAAAATCTGCCCCCGCTCAAACTCATAAAAACGCAGGAAGAGATTGATAATAGAGGACTTGCCAGAGCCAGTCGAGCCGACAAAGGCAATGGTCTGGCCTTTTTTGACAGAAAAGGAGATATCCCGCAGAACATCACGCTTCCCATCATAAGAAAAGGAAACATGCTTGAATTCGATACTGCCATCTTGGATTTGCAGGTCTTGATTAGCCTGCTCAGGCTCATAGTCTGTGCGATCCATGATTTCAAAAACCCGTTCCGCAGCAACCATAGATGTCTGTAAAACGGAGTAATTCTGCATAACATCAATCAAAGGATTAAAAAGCTGATTAACATACTGGATAAAGGCATACATAATACCAGCCGTAATACCCGCCACTTGCCAAGTCAAGCCAAAGTAAGTCAGAATCACTCCATAAGCCAAGATTTTCAGCAGGGACATGGCCGGTCTCAAAAAGAGACTGTTGATATTGAGATAACGATTAGTAAAACCTAAATGCTGACCGTTAATTTCTTCAAATTCCCGCAGCAAGCGCTTCTCTTGCCCAAATGCCTGAATAATCCGCATTCCTTCAATGCTCTCGGATAGCTTGACATTCAAATCGCTGAGCTTATTGCGGACCTGCTTGAGCTGACGATTGGATAAATGCTGATAGAGCAAGATAGATGCTGCCATCAGAGGCAAAAAAAGAGCGATCATCAGGGTCAATTGCCAGTTGAGGGCAAACATAGCGCTCAAAGTAACAACTAAAATCAGCAAAGAGCTCAAAAAATTAGAAAAAATCTCACTGAACATATCTGCTACTGCCTGAGTATCATTGGTCAGGCGGGAAACGATAGCACCTGCAGGCGTTTTATCAAAATAAGCCATTTGCAGACGCTGGATATTGGCAAAGCTTTCCTGTCGCAAGTCCCGAACCACACTTTGAGCCACACGCGCAAAGAAATACTTTCCCAAGAAGGTAAAAAGTACCCGCAAGAGGAAAAGACCATAGTAAAGAGGCAGCAAAGGCAGGCCAGCCCAGGCTTGATTGCGGCCGATAAACTGATCAATAAAATAGCTGGCCAGAAGCGGCAATGCTGTTGTGACCAGAGTTGTCAGCAGGATGAAGGTCAAGGCCATGATGCTCACTATCCTGTAGCGCCACATATAGCCAAGGAGGCGATGAAAAGTTGCTTTCTTTTTCATGTTAATCTTCCTCCTTCAAGCTTTCTGCCAGCTGCTGATTATGGTATGTCTGAGCATACCAGCCCTTTTGCTCCAATAGCTCTTGGTGAGTGCCCCGCTCCTTGATTCGACCCTCTTCCATAACCAAAATCAAGTCTGCATGCACCAAGGCCGACAGACGATGAGCAGTGATGATGGTTGTCTTGCCAGCACGCTCTGACTTTAGATTTTCTAAAATCAGATGCTCCGTCTTGGCATCAACAGCCGACAGGGAATCATCCAAAATCAGAATTTCAGGATTGGTAATAATAGCCCGACTCATCGCCAAGCGCTGTTTCTGCCCACCAGACAGAGACAAGCCCCGCTCACCAACAACCGTATCCAGCCCCTCTGGCATAGCCTGAATATCCTCATAAACACCGCATAGTTGAGCAGCAGCTAGAACCTGGCTATCTGTCAGCTGGGGATTAGCAAAGCGGATATTGTCCCGAATGGACAGGGCAAAGAGCATCTGTTCCTGTGGTACATAGCCGATAAGACGGCGCAAGTCTTTGAGGCGGTACTCCCGAATATCATGGCCATTCAGATAGATAGCCCCCTCCTGAATATCCTGCTCCCGCAGCAGCAAGCGCAGAAGAGTGGTCTTCCCTGAGCCCGTCTGTCCGACAATTCCTAGTGTCTGTCCCTGCTCAATAGAAAAATGAATATCCGATAAACTAGTCTCCTCTGCATAAGCAAACTTCTGAATGTCATAGTCCAATCGACCATTTTCCGCATGAGAAAGGGGTTGTTCAGCTTCCTTGACATCTGACTCCTGAGCCAGCAGTTTCTCAATCCGTTCATAGGAAACAGCCCCTCGCTGGCCGATGTTAAAGATAGCCTGTAGCCTGCAACGGCCAAACCAGCATATCCAGATAAGTGATAAAAGTAACCAACTCTCCTATGGTAAACTGCCCTTGAGAGATAAAAATTCCACCGAAAATCAAGGTCAAAACATAAGAAAGGCCGATAAAAAGCAAAACCAAGGGGTCAAAAAGAGAATCGTACTTGGCAGCTAAAACGTTTTTTTCGTAGACTTCCTGATTTGTCTTGGCAAAAGACTGAGTCTCAGCTTCCTGATAGCCAAAGGATTTGGTCACTCGAATCCCTGAAACACTCTCCTGAACTTTATTGTTCAAATCCGAAAAAGCCTCTTGAGCAGCCTTAAAACTTTCATGATTTTTACGACCAATCAAACCTGTTCCCCAGGACAAGAAAGGCATGGGCACAATGGCAATCAAAGTCAGTCGCCAGTCCAAAATGAAAAACATAGTCAGCAGGGTCACCAAGGCTGTAATAGAAGCATCCACAGCTGACATGACTCCGCCACCAGCCAGACTGACAACCGCATTGATATCATTGGTCGCATGAGCCATCAAGTCCCCTGTTCGATATTTCTGATAAAAAGAGGGAGACATTTGAGTAAAGTGCTCAAACAATCGAGAGCGCAGAATCCGTCCCAGATTATTGGACGTCCCTAAGATATAAAGGCGCCAGACATAACGAAGGCCGTACATGATAAAAGCTGAAGCAATCAGCAACAGCAAATTAAAAAGCAGCTCTTGAGAAGTCAGATGTTTGCTAGCAATTCGGTCAATAACCTGACCGATGACTCTGGGCGGTATCAGATTGAAGACACTGACCAAGGACAAGGCCAGGATACCGATGATATAGCGCCGCTTTTCCAACTTAAAAAACCAGGCTAATTTTCTAATGAGGTTCATAATTTCTCCTATTCTTACTAGTCTTTTTATTATACTGTTTTTTGAGGAAAAATGAAACACAGCGGATTGGAGCGCTGTGCTTCGATTCTATTTTTTACTGGTCAGCTGGTAACTAACAGCCAGTAAATCAAAGATTTCCTGATCGCTCAGGCTATCATCCAAGGGCAGACTGAGCCAATATTTCTTATTCATGTGAAAGGCCGGGTAAATCCCCTTTTTCTGAATCAGCTCTGCCACATGGTCATTCTTAACATTCAGGACCTCAATAGCGCCGCTTCGCTCTGCTTCAAACTTAGACCAGTCTGTGGTCAAAAAAGCCCCATACCATTTTTTACTGTCCTGGTGGCGGAAAACCCCTGCTTTAGTCGAGCTCTTTCTGGAAGACTTCTCCCAGAGGTACTCTATCTGACCCTGATAGACCTCAGCTGCATGATCCCACAGTCGCTTACTCTGCTCATAGAGAAAGCCAATCTCGTCAAAACAGTGCTGACGGATAGCTAATAGTGCTGCCTGACAAGCTTCACGAACCTGACCGACAAACTCACCCGTCACTTGCTCCATCTTGACCTGCAGATAGGCGTCATCAGTATCACAGTCAAAAACCTGATAGTCCAGCTTCCCATCTCTGATAGTTATTTCCAAGCGAAAGTCACCCTTCATAATCTTCTGCGAGAAATGGTAGACTCCATCAGACTCCTTAAAACCGTAAGCCTGAAGCTTGTCAGGATTAGCCTTGTATTTTTCAAATAGTTCCAACATCTATTTAGCCGCTGCTAGCGCAGCTTCCCCCTCCTTAAAACACAATTTTAGTTCCATGCAGCTGGTCTACTGCCAGACTATCTATAACTTCCTGACGATTGCCCAAATGAATGCCACCGCCCGGCATGATATCAATCCGATCAGCAGCATGCTCGATTAATTCGTCCAGCCAAGCAAAATGCTCCTCAATCGGCTCATTAGCAGGACCTCCGTGGGTCAAAATTCGCTGGACACCATTCTCAATCAGCCAGTCCATTTCGCCAAACTGGTATTCAGCTGGTATCGCATCAAAAGCCATGTGAAAGACTACTTCCAGCCCCTTGCAAGCCTCTAGCAGCCGCTGCATCTTCGGAACATCTATTTCGTTCTTTTCCGTCAAGACACCAAACAACTCCCTGACTGCCAGCTTCCTTGGCTTTTTGGATATCAGCCAGCATAATTTCAATCTCAAGGTCAGTGTAAACAAAATCACCGCCCCGAGGCCGAATCATGGTCATCACAGTCGCACCATAAAGCTTGGCCAAGTCAACTGCTGCTTGAATTACGCCATAGCTGGGCGTCGTACCACCGACAGCCAGGTTATCACAGAGCTCAATCCGTTGCGCTCCAGCCTTCATAGCCTTTTCTAATAAGGTTACATTTTCCGCACAAAATTCATAAAGCATCATCTCACCTCTGACTTAATATATTGATTCCCTCTATCTATTATAACACAAGAGCTTCGTGATATCAGCTCTTATCAAATTTTCTAGCTTCTCTCTTACACCAATCAAGCCATTTGGTCTGATAGTCTTCCTTGGACAAGATGCGGTTCTGTAAATCAGCTATAGAGAATATGCCTCTTTCTTGACAAGCTTGAACACAGTATTGATAAAAGTCCCAGTTAAGCTCGTCCCTATCATAATAGATGGGAATATGAGAGAGGCCAGCCTGATAAGCCTTAAAAGCTCTGCTATGTCCATCAGTAAAGAAAACTTTTCCATCCATGCGCTTGACAGGTAAAGCTTCAAGTTCTTGTTGTTCAAAATCAATGCTAATCCTGTCCAGCTTTTCCCGTGAAAGGTAGAACTGACTGGGCTGGATCTGCGCTATGGGCAAGGTCAAATCAAGTGTATAGGACCTGCCTTTCTCCCTAGCAAGAGTTGGATAGAAACCAAGCGACTCAAACAAACTGCGAGAGGACTGATTGAAATCGTAAATTTCTTGAACTGCTAGTTTTTGATAGCCTAGATTGCGTGCACGCCGAATCAAAGCAGAAAGAACTTTCTTGCCAACTCCTTTCCTACGGTAGTCCGCATTTCCAATGATAATAGGCAAATCATCTTGCCAAAAGGTCACATCCCCAATAGTCAACCAACACTCCTGCTCCAATACTTCAATAAAATACACTTCACCTCGCAAAGCCAAATACTCATACATCCTTTGAACTCGCTCCGACGAATAGGGCTCTCTTCTGCCATCAATCATATAAATCATATCTGGATCTTGGTACCAGTCCAAGGCTAGCTCAAACTGACCATCATAGGCCCGCAAACGCAGATTGTCGTCAATAACAATCAGCTCCTCTTGCTGAATATTAGGAATAGGCATCTTTTCTCCCTCACAATGCTATTGCTCAAATAATAGTATAAAAACTCCATTTGATTCGGAAGACTTCTTCCTCAAATGAAGTTTTCTTTTTTAGATTCCATAACCCATGCTGAACTGGATTTTAGCAGCTCCGTTCTGGAAGCTGATTTTGTTAATGCTGAATTGACTCTGCGGCAGAGCTAGAAGGAAACTATCTCCCTCCGTTGTGATAGATGAATTAGAGGCCTGCATTTGTTGCTTCAGCATGCCTGTCACCCAATATTTAGGGATAGGAAGAGAGCCTAGCTTGGCACTATCAATTGTGATGTGCAAGACATTATCCCTCACAGTCACATCCACCTCTAGGTCCAGCTTACTATCAATAAAGAGCAGTTTGACTGGATACTGGATGCGCAGCTTATTGCCTTCAATACTGTAAACACTGTTCAGCAGCTCCTGATTCTCAGAGTCAGTCAGAGAAGACTTGAGCACCTGATTAAGCTGGACGCTATTGAGAGAAACCTCCGTGCTGACTCCCTGTGCCGTCACATTGGCATTGCTCAAAGCTGGCTCAATAATACTCATCCAGGAAGCACTGCCTTGAACATTCTTTAATTGTTCACTTTGATTAACAGATGCAGGAACCAGAAATAGCACCACTGCAAGCAACAGCACCAAAGCAATTCCCACTACTCTTTTTACCATTTTCATGTTTGTATTCCTTTAATTTGAGAAAAACCCTTTAGCTAAAAACACAGAAAGGATTTATCTTATTTTACACTATTTTTGCATAATTTTCTGTAACAAACATATTAAAAAGATAACAATCCTATGAGAAAAGGCTGGGACAGATAATCCCAGCCTCTCAATCACATAGCGCTAGTTTTACAAGGCTCATCATAGATAGCCTATTCTTACTTAATTACTTCCTGAGTCTTAGCATAGTTAGCCTCGACTGCTTCTTTTTCTGATTTCCACCAATCTTGGTTGTCCGTGTACCACTTGATTGTCTCTTTGAGACCTGCTTCAAAGTTGGTAAACTCTGGCTTCCAACCTAGCTCATCGCGGAGCTTGCTGGCATCAATGGCATAGCGAAGGTCATGGCCGGCACGGTCTGTCACATGGTCATAAGCGTCAGCTGGCTGTCCCATTTCCTTGAGAATCAGCTCCAGCACTTCCTTATTATTCTTCTCACCATCAGCACCAATCAAGTAAGTTTCGCCGATTTGTCCCTTGGTCAGAATCGTCCAAACGCCTGATGAATGGTCATTGGTATGGATCCAGTCACGGACATTTTTACCTTCACCGTAAAGTTTTGGCTTGATACCGCTCAGGATATTGGTAATCTGGCGCGGAATGAATTTCTCAATATGTTGGTAAGGTCCGTAGTTGTTTGAACAGTTAGAAATAGTCGCTTTGACACCAAATGAGCGCACCCAAGCTTTAACAATCAAGTCTGAAGCTGCCTTGGTTGATGAGTAAGGCGAGCTTGGATTGTACTTGGTTTCAGCCGTAAATTTCTCACCTGGTCCTTCTCCATGGCCTGGCAAATCTTCACGCAGAGGCAGATCACCATAGACTTCGTCAGTCGATACATGGTGGAAACGAATATCATACTTACGTGCTGCTTCCAAGAGTGTGTAAGTTCCGATGAAGTTGGTGTGGATAAATGGACTTGGGTCATTGAGCGAGTTATCATTGTGGCTTTCTGCTGCGTAGTGAACGATAGCATCCGCTTCAGCTGCCAGCTTATCTACCAAGGCTGCGTCAGCAATATCTCCAACAACCAACTCAACTCGGTCACCCAAAATTTCTTCAATATTGGCACGATTACCCGCGTAAGTCAGCTTGTCCAGCACTGTCACATGGACATCTGGAAAGTTATTGTAAACATAGTGGACAAAGTTAGAACCGATAAAACCAGCTCCACCTGTCACGATAATTTTTTTGTATTCAGTCATTTATTCCTTAACTTTTTTATAATTGCCTTAAGTGGTGGGGACGCAAGCAAACCTTCGGTTTCATTGCTTATTTTTGAGCCTAATGTCTCAAAAATCCCCTGTCATGTAACAAACTAAACAATTTGTTACATGACTTACACCACAGCGGCAATCATTTCTTCCACTCGCTTCGCTCGGATAGGAGCTGAGCTAAATCATATATTTCAGTATAAATTAATGCGTCAGAAAAGAATTCTTTTTTACAAATCTTCTTTTCTTAAAGGTTTGACATCCTTAAGTAGTGGATGATTCTTGTCCGCTTCTGAAACTTCTGCTGCTTCTAGGTTTTCCCACTGGATGCCTAAAGCTGGGTCTGCATAGTTGACAAAGGCATACTTAGGTTTGAGTTCCAAAGCCCAATAGTCATTCACCAGATAGCTATAAGAAACGTTGTCAGAAAGGACTTGGAAACCGTTGGCTACGCCACGTGGCACAAAAATTCCCTTGCTGGCATCTATTACCGTCTGGTAGGTATTGCCAAAGGTCTCACCCTCACGCAGATCAACCCAAGTTCCCAGCACCTTGCCGTCATCGGCAACAGAGATATACTTGTCCCATGGTTCAGCATGAAGACCACGCAGGACATTTTTACGAGAAAAGCTGACATTATTTTGCAGTTTTCCTTCAGCAAAGAAACTTTCAGGGAAGCCTAGCGGCAGCATTTTTTCCTTTTGGAAATTCTCCTTAAACCAGCCTCGATTGTCCCCACGAACAGGGATATCAAACTCCAGCATTCCAGGAATTCCAGGAACCTCACGCGCTGCTAATTCCTTATCAAAAAATTGTTCCGTCATCTTCTTATTCTTCTCCAATCAAGCGCAAGAGATAGTGACCGTACTCATTCTTTTTCAATGGCTGCGCCAATTCATGCACTTGCTCTTTAGTGATATAACCCATACGATAGGCAATTTCTTCCAGATTCGCCACCTGAACGTTCTGCATACGCTGAACTGTTTCGATATATTGAGCGGCTTCTAAAGACTTTCGTGAGTTCCTGTATCCAACCAGGCAAAACCACGTCCCATGAGCTCAACAGACAAATCACCACGATCCAAGTAAGCCTTGTTAACATCTGTAATTTCTAATTCTCCGCGAGGACTTGGCTTGATGTTCTTGGCAATTTCTACAACATCGTTATCATAGAAATAGAGTCCAGTCACTGCATAGTTAGAGCGCGGCTGTTCCGGTTTTTCTTCGATGGAGATAGCATTCATATTCTCATCAAATTCTACTACACCAAAGCGTTCTGGATCCTTGACATGGTAGCCAAAAACAGTTGCTCCTTTTTCCTTAGCAGCAGCATTTTGGAGCATTTTACTCAAACCTGGGCCATGGTAAATATTATCCCCAAGAATCAGCGCCACGCGGTCATCTCCAATGAAATCAGCCCCAATGATAAAGGCTTGTGCCAGCCCGTCCGGACTTGGCTGCTCAGCATATGATAGCTTGATACCAAACTCAGATCCGTCACCCAGCAAATCCTCAAAACGAGGCAGATCCGTCGGAGTGGAGATAATCAAGATGTCCTTGATACCAGCCAGCATAAGAGTTGACAGTGGATAATAAATCATGGGTTTGTCATAAACTGGCATGAGCTGTTTTGACGCAGCGCGGGTCAATGGGTACAAACGTGTACCAGAACCACCTGCAAGAATAATACCTTTCATATGAGTTTCCTCTCTTAATGTATTCTCCTTATTCTACCATTTGAAAGCGGATGTCATCCTTTTCACTACCCTTAAATAAAAGAAAAAGAGCGGATATTCCGCTTTCTTCCGCTCTTTAATTCCAAGTTGGCATCAGCCCAAAGCCACATCCAAGACCATCATGAGAACAAAGCCCACCATGAGACCTAAAGTCGCCACATCAGTATTGCCATTGGTCTGCGAATCCGGTATCAGCTCCTCTACCACCACGAAAATCATAGCTCCTGCCGCAAAGCCCATCATAATATCCAGCAGCTTGCGACTGACTTTTTTAAAGAAAAATACAACAGCTGAGCCTACAATAGTACACCACCATGTAAAAAGCCCAGACTAGAATGCCTACATAACCACAGGCTGCGATCGTAACCAGTCCATAATTTCTCCTTATTCTCTAAAATCAATCATACAAAATCGTCTTGGTTTCCCCTATACAGTTTTTTTCCTCATTCCAGTAATGAATCCGCTCGAAAGAGCCTTTCCGCCAGTAGAGAGGCAAACGTTCACGTATGTCATCCTGCATATCTATTTGGCCAAGTTCCGAAATCTTCCACCATTTGGGCTCTCCTTCATGATCGTTTCCCCTGACTTGTTCTTCAAATGCAGTACAAAGAAAATCGTAATATACATACCGTTCTTCTTTACTTGGATTAGTGAAGCCTGAAATCCCCTTCAATTCCAAGTTTAGAGCAGTCAGCCCCGTTTCTTCTTTTAATTCGCGCCTTGCAGCTTCGAAAAAAGATTCTGGAAACTCTACCTCCCCACCTGGTTGTATCCATCCCTTAAAGTTATCATGCTGGCGATTAAGTAGTAGGATTTCTTCATCTTTTTTTACACAAATATTGACCCAATTCAAAATAGTTTCTGTCATATCAAACCTTCTTTACATACCGCTCAATAGGATATTCCGCTGGATCCAGAACAACTGCTTCTCCTAAAGCCATTTGGACCAATTGGCGTCCGATAAGCGGACCAGTTGTCAGACCAGAAGAGCCTAATCCGCTGGCAGCGTAGACATACGGTAAGTCTGGAATAGCTCCAAAGAAAGGAGCAAAGTCGTTGGTATAAGCCCGTGTTCCCACGCGCTCGCCTAAAATCTCTGCAGTAGCCAACCTCGGCAAATAAGTTTCCGCTTCTTGCTGCAACTGATTCAGTACCATCTTATCTACCGTCAAATCAAAGCCCTGATCATTTTCATGACTGGCCCCGACACTAACTTTGCCCGCCAAAAAGGGAATGATATCCAGCTCGCCCTCAGGCATAACGACAGGGTAGGCGTCAGTCTGCTCAGCCAGCCTGAAATCACGTAGCTGACCCTTTTGCGGCCGAACATCCGTTTCATAGCCCAGTGGCTGCAAGATTTCTCCCAGCCAAGCTCCCACAGCCAATATAGCAAAATCGAAGCTATGACCATCCACCAGAAGTTGCTCTCCATCTACTGTCAAGCTTGCCTTTTTCTCAACGAACTCTGCCTTGCTTGCTTTCACAAGCGTCTCCGTCAAGAGTGCTCCCTCCACACGGGCACCACCGGAAGCATAAAGAAGCCGCTCAAAGCCTTGCAAGTCTGGAAATTTCTCATGGGCTTCCTGACGGCTGAGAAGACTCAAGTCCCCTATTAACGGAGACTCTTCCCGGCGATTAGCAGCCAAATCATAAAGTTCCTGCAGTTTAGTCTCATCCCTTTTCAGCAGATAAACACCTGTCTGTTGGTAAAAGTCTGTCTGTATACCAGCCGCTTTCAGATCCGCAATCAAGTCCTGATAAATCAGCGCCCAGGCGCGCCATCCTGTACCAAGCCTTGTTGCGACGCTTGGAAAACCAAGGACTGATGATGCCAGCGGCTGCCTTGGTTGCCTGCCCCTTGCCGTCATCAAAGACAGTCACCTCCAAATCTGGGGATTTGGACAGATAGTAAGCCGCTGTTGATCCGACAATCCCAGCACCAATTACTGCTACTTTTTTCATCTCGCATCCTTTCAAATGTGTCGGAAAGGATTGGTCGAAGCCTGACTAGCTAGAATCTCAATCTCCCAGCCCTCTTCTGCCTTCCAAGTATAAAGCTTTTCTTTTAATTTTTCCGTAAAAAGAACCTCGATATGGTGTCCAGGATCCAGCGCCAAAAGTCCTTCTGTCAGCATCTCCTGAGCTGTATGATAGTAAATATCACCTGTAATGTAGACCTGCGCTCCCTTGGCAATGGCCTCCGGATAAAAGGACTGACCGCTGCCGCCACAAATAGCCACACGCTCAATAACGCGTTCGAGATTCGCTTCTTCATAAGTAACCAGACGCAAACTATCTAGTCCAAAACTTGCCTTGACCTTAGCCGCAAAGTCCCCAAAGGTCTGAGGAGCAATCCTTCCCACGCGGCCAATACCGTGATCTGGACTCGTCTGACTAAGAAAACTTGGCTCCTCAATATCCAATATCTGGCAGAACCAGTCATTAAGCCCGTCCTCCACAACATCAATATTGGTATGGCTGACATAGACAGCAACATCATGCTTGATGAGGTCTAAAATCATTTGATTTTGCGCCTTATCCGCCACTAGGTCCTTGAGCGGGCGAAAGATAGGCGCATGCTTAACGATAATCAGTCCAGCACCAGCCTCAATAGCCTCCGCCACCGTCTGCTCACGAATATCCAGTGCCACTAGAACCTTGTCCACTTCTTTGTCCAATGTTCCGATTTGCAGTCCTGAAATGTCTCCCTCCATGGACAGTTCCTGTGGACAATAGGCTTCATAACGGGCAATGATTTCACTTGCTAGCATGGAGTACCTCCTTGATACTTTCGATTTTTTGGGACATAGCAGAGCGTTCCAGCTCATTCTTTTCTGGAATATGAGCCAAAGCTCCTTCAAGTTTATTCAGTTCTTTCTGCCATCTTAGCTGAAAAGCAGGTGACTGTTGCTTCATCAGAAAAGGACCAAAACGCTTTTCTTGCTCTGTCAAAGTTTGCTGGCCGGCTTCTGCCACTAGGATTTCGTAAAACTTACCAGCTTCTTCTAAGACATCCTCAGCCAGAAAGCGAAATCCATTAGATACTAGCCAGCTGCGAAGCTCATCCTCTCGATTATTGGGCTGCAAAATCAAGCGGGAAATAGACGCAAGCTTAGTTCTGCCATTTTCCAAAATCTCTGAAATCAAGCGACCACCCATGCCAGCGATAACGATGGTGTCAATCTGATCTCCTGCTTCCAAAGCCGTCAGACCATTGGCCAAGCGAACCTCAATCTGCTCCATCAATCCATGTTCTGCAACATTTTTCTGGGCAGATTGAAAAGGCCCCTCTACCACTTCTCCAGCCAGAGCCTTCTCAATCCGCCCCTCCTGAATCAGATAAATAGGCAGATAGGCGTGATCGCTCCCAACATCCAGAAGCTTAGCACCATCCGGCACAAAAGCAGCTACTCGCTCCAAGCGTTGGGAAATAGTCTTTTTTTGCATTGCTTACTCTTTTCTAAACATTCTTCTATTCAGTATATCATTTTTAAGGGTATAAAAAAAGCAGCGGAGGAAAAATCAGCCTTTCGATAAACTGATTTTCTCTCGCCACTTGATGATGGGTGTTCTGCCCATCACTTTTTTATTTGATTTCCTGATACTCGGCAGCTAAACCGCGCTGAACTGCCGGACGAGCTGCAATCTTCTCCGCCCAAGCAGATAGGTGTTTGTAGGAGGTGGCATCCAAGAACTCAGCTGCGCCTGGATAGAGCTTATCCTGGACCAACTGGCCATACCAAGACCAGATAGCAATATCAGCAATACTGTAGTCATCTCCAGCGATATAAGCTTTCTTGGCCAATTCTTTGTCCAACATATCCAGCTGTCGTTTGGCTTCCATGGTAAAACGATTGATGGGATATTCTAGCTTTTCTGGAGCATAGTTAAAGAAATGACCAAAACCACCGCCCAAGAAGGGAGCCGCTCCTGTTTGCCAGAAGAGCCAGTTGAGTACCTCAGTCCGACCAGCCAAATCTGTCGGAATCAGCTTTCCAAACTTCTCTGCCAGATAGAGCAGGATATTTGCCGACTCAAAGACAGAAATCGGTTTATGGGCTGACTGATCCAACAAGGCCGGAATCTTGGAGTTGGGATTGATTTTCACAAAATCTGAGCCAAACTGCTCGCCATCCATGATGCTGATCTTATAAAGGTCATAGGCTGCCTCAGTGATACCCGCTGCCAGTAGTTCCTCCAGCATAATCGTCACCTTGACTCCATTAGGAGTCCCAAGTGAATATAGCTGAAAAGGCTCTTTACCGACAGGAAGCCTCTGCTCAAAGCGCGCGCCAGCAGTAGGCTGATTGATACCTGAAAATTTCCCTTGGTCGCTGTCCACAGCAGACCAGACTTTTGGCAATTGATAAGTCATACTTTTCTCCTTTTTTATAAAATCAAGGGCCTGTCGTATCTAACAGGCCACTATAAATCTAATAAAGTCAGTCCTTCCACAAATTCATGGCATTGAGGAAATCGTCTGAAACTTTCACATTTTGAGGGTTAGCTGCTTCACGCTCTTCCCTCTTAGCTTCTACTTGAGCAAGTGTTGTGATGCCTTCCTTGCGCCAATTGCGCAAGATAGCCTGAATATACTTCCAATTGGCCTTGCCATTAAACACAGCCTCACGAAGAGCAGCCTTGACCAAGTCAGGATTGGTTTTATCGTCTTGGACAGTCTTAGTCAAGTCCTCAATTTCAAAGGGTGTCAAGAGACGGCCCAACTCCTGCTGGAAGGTCTCCACCAAGTCTTTCAAAACATTCTGTGGCGCCTTTGCCACAGTCTTATGACCGCTTTTGGCTGCCAGCAGTTCATCCAGCTTTTCTAAAGCCGGTGAAGCATCAAAGATAACCTCTGTCTCTCCATTTAACTCAATAGTCTTATACTGCAAGAGACCTTTCTCTGTCAGATGGGACATAGAGCGATTGACTTCTGACAGAGTCTTGCCAATGTGCTCCGCAATCTGACTAGGCGCCAGCTCTTCCAAGGAAGTCGTATTTTGCAGATAGAAAAAATGCCAGACCAGAAAATCATCGCTGGAATCAAAGATGTCCTTAAAATGTAAAAGAAGGGCACTCGGGATTACTAAATTGCCCGATTTAAAAGCTGATAAATAAGTCATGTCACCTCTTATAGATAAGCAAAAAACGATACATCATTTTCAGGACTTTCCCAGTCAAAAGGAGTCTCCTGATAGACAGCGTAATTGACCCAATTACTGAAAAAGAGTGCTGCGGCCGAACTCCAACGCAAGGCCGGTGTCGCATGGACATCATCGTTTTTGAAATAATTCTCTGGAATGTGTGGGTTCTTCCCTGCCTTCAAATCGCGGAAATATTCCTTAGATAAAGTATCGCGGTCGTATTCCATGTGACCGAAACTATACACCTCTCGCAAGTCCCGGCTAGCCAATACAGAGAGGCCCGTATCCTCTCCATACGAGAGAATTTCCAGATTAGTCAGATTGACAATATCTTCCTTTAGAACTTCGGTATGACGGGAATGCGGCGTATAAAACTCATCGTCAAAGCCACGGAAAAGTAGATTACTGCTGTCAGATGACTGGCTATAGACACCCGATAATTTGCGCGTCATCTGGTGCTTGTCAACGCCGTAGCGAGCGTAAAGTCCAGCCTGAGCTCCCCAACAGATATGCAGAGTCGAAAAGACATGGGTCTTGGACCATTCAATCACCTGCTGGAACTCTTCCCAGTAGTCCACTGCTTCAAAAGGCAGATGCTCTACTGGCGCACCAGTGATAATCAAGCCATCAAAATAGCGATTTTCAACCTCATCAAAAGTCTTGTAGAAGGTCTCCATATGCTCTGAACGTGTCGTTTTAGACTGGTGAGAGCTCATGTAGAGGAAGTCAATAGTCAACTGCAGCGGAGTATTAGCCAAATGGCGCAGTATCTGAGTCTCCGTCACCATTTTCTGGGGCATGAGATTGAGTACCAGAATATTCAGAGGGCGGATATCCTGATGGTCCGCCCTATCGTCATCCATGACAAAGATATTCTCAGAACTTAAAATTTCAACAGCTGGCAGTTTCTTATCAATCTTAATTGGCATGAAAATATCTCCTTCAATCGTTAGAAAGGCTTGGAAATACATTTCCAGCCTATTCTTTGTTTATAGAATGTACTTTCATTATACTGAAAGGAGATATAGTTTCAATTATACTTTTTCTCTAACTAGATATAGTTAGAAACTATGCATTAATAGTGCATTAGAACCTTGTAATCGTAATCGCCGATAACTTCGCGACCCTTGAGCTCATCCAGCTCAATAAGGAAGGCGCATCCAGCCACTACACCGCCAAGGCGCTCGATCATCTCAATCGTTGCTTTCACTGTTCCACCAGTCGCAAGGAGATCATCTACAATCAGAACGCGCTGACCTGGCTTGATAGCATCCGCATGCATGGTCAGGGTATCCATACCATACTCTTTTTCATAGTCAGCTGAGATAACCTCACGAGGAAGCTTGCCAGGCTTGCGGACTGGAGCAAAGCCGATTCCTAACTCAAAGGCAACTGGACAGCCTACGATAAAGCCACGAGCTTCCGGTCCAACGATCATGTCAATCTTCTTGTCTGTCGCATACTGAACAATCTCACGAACAGCGTAGCTATAAGCATTTCCATCTGCCATCAATGGGCTGATATCACGGAATGTCACGCCTTCCTTTGGATAATTTTCGATTGTTGCAATGTAGTCTTTTAAATTCATGATATACTTTCTTTCAAAAAAATTTTTTACTCTCTATTATATCACTTTTTCATCCAAATAGTAACAGAAAACTTACTTTTTAAAGAGATAGATTATTTAATTTAAAAGAGTATGTTTCATTCATTTATAGACCACCTTATTGAGGCAGGGATTGAGTTGGTTAATCTTTATAATCACTTCTTCTACTAGCTCCAAGGACGAAACTTCCTTTTCCCTAACAGCCTGAGCCATAGGTCCAAGTCATTAACTTTTTAACTAGATTACCTGAACAATTTTCAGTCTGCTTCCATCAAATAATCATAAATCTCCTGCACGGTGCCCAGTGCCATGAGTTCTTGTTCTTTGACTAGGCGCTTGAGGTCTTGGTAAATGTGACTACTGTCAATTTCTTTCTTTTCTGCTTCTTTATTGACCTTCATGACGCCTTCTGTGATACTAACAAAACCAAGTTCTTCAAATCTGAATCATTTTGACCAGAAGAATAGGGTCGATTTTCAGGTAAGCTGCTAGGTCCTTGAGCTTATAGCGAACATCAAACTCGGGAAACTGATAGATTGTCTTGTAGAGTTTGGAAAACTGCTCACGGGTACCATAACCTGTCAGATAGTATGGCTTGGCAATCTCATTCTTAAAGTAAATCGCTTCGAAATCCTGAGATTGAAGAATCTTCTTCAAGTCCTGCAAATCATCGGGAAGGTCATAAACCACAACCGCTCTGCTATTTGCCAAATCCGGCAATTCCTCTGTGAAACGCAAGACTGGAACCTTGTCAGGCAGCGTCGCATTTTTGCTGCGGATATTGAAAAGCTGAACGCCGTCCACACGGGCATCTACCAGCATGAGCTGGAGACTGGTCTGTCCATTCCATTTATTGACAGAGAGGCTGACCGCCAGCTCCAGATTCTTTGTCTGGGCAAACTCTGTCGCCAGGCTTCCTTGCCCAAAAGCTACTACTTCAAAAGATGCATCTTGCTGAGAAATTTTCAGCTTGAGATGGCTATTGCCAGCCCCCATAGTCCGTGCATTGTCCACTTTAAAGTCCTTGAGGTAAAAAAGCGGCTTCTTATTATCCATACCAAAAGGCGCCAGTTTTTCAAAGCTTTTGAGTGTATCGAGGGTTAGTTCTGGCAGGTGCAGCTCCTCATCTAAATACAGGGCTGTTTTGCCAGTCAAATCCAAATCATTGTCTAAGATATACTCTGTCAAGATATCAGCAAGCTCCGCCAGCTTGTCTGCTTCGAGAGTCATTCCAGCTGCTCCAGCGTGCCCACCAAAGGCTACAAAGAGATCACGATGGCTGTCCAAGGCCTCAAAAATATCGACCGCTTCAATACTGCGGGCGCTGCCCTTAGCGATACCATCCTCAATATTGAGCACTATAACTGGCTGGTGCAACTCTTCCAGCAAGCGCCCAGCGACAATCCCTAGCACACCAGGGTTCCAACCTTCCTTGGCCAGCACCTGCACTGGTCTCTCAGGATCCAGCATGGTTTGTGCCTCTTCATAAATCTGCTGGACGATTTCCTTGCGCTCGTCATTTTCTGGTTGATCATAAGCGCAATGTCACGAGCTTCTTCATCGTCAAAGCCTGTTAAAAGCTCAACCGCTGGATTGGGATCATCCAGCCGTCCCAAGGCATTGAGTCGGGGGGCAAGCTGGAAACCAACTGTTTCTTCATCCAGTTCATCAGGTTGAATGCCTGCGATTTTGAAGAGTTCCTGAAGTCCTACTCGCTGGGTATTTTTGAGAACAGAGAGACCATATTTGACTAGAATCCGATTTTCCCCCGTCAGACTGACCATATCGGCAATGGTGCCAATGGCAACTAAGTCCAAAAGTTCGACTTGGACTTCTTCCAACAAGGCTGTTGCCAGCTTAAAAGCCACCCCACAACCAGCTAGATGCTTGAAAGGGTAATCCGCTCCGCTATGTTCCGGATGGACGATTGCATAGGCGTTTGGCAGTTCCTCAGGCATGGAGTGGTGATCCGTCACGATGACATCCACGCCGAGAGACTGGGCCAGCTCGATAGCTTCAAGGCCAGCCACTCCATTATCTACTGTAATGATGAGCGAGATGCCTTGATTTTCAATAAAATATTTGTAAACACTGCTATTAGGACCATAGCCATCCGTAAAGCGATTGGGCAGATAAACCTGACACTCAGCCCCCAGCTGCTCCAAGGCTTCCTTGACAATCGATGCCGAGGTCATCCCATCAGCATCATAATCGCCATAGATCAAAATCTGCTCGTAATTCTCAATCGCTGCGCGAATGCGCTCCACTGCCCGCTCCATATCATGCAGGTGATAAGGGTTGTGAAGCTGGTCTAAACTAGGCTCCAAAAATTCCTGTAAAGCCTCTTCAGTCTGGACACCTCTTTGGTAAAGAAGACTGGCAGCAGCAGGTTCTAATCCAGCTTTCTTAGCCTGTTTTAAAAATTTTTCATCTGTAAAATTAGTGGCAAACTGCCAGTCGTATTTTGAGCTAATCATGATGAGTGAAACACTTTCTCCGTTCAATCTTGTCTGAATATTATAACATGAAAAGACTGGTTCAACCAGTCTCAAACTTCTTATCTTCGAGCAAGGCTCTCAGTCTCACTCATCTAGGTAAAGACCCTTAGCAACGCTTTGGTCAATAACTTCCTGAGCCAATTCCCAAAGAGTTTCAGAGGTTTCTTTGATAAAGGATTTCTTAGCAATAACCTGCGACTTGGTCAGGCCATAAGGGTTGTCATGGGGCTGAGCGACTTCCAAGTGATTGAGCAGAGGAACCAGAGCGTCCAACACTCGGGCATATTTAGCCTCTATGCTAATGCCGGTTTCAAATTCCTGCCAAAGCTCTAAAAAGGAATCCTGCTGATCTGACGGCAGCTTATCTAAACTGATTTTCAAGGACTCAAGCTCTCTATCGTAAGAATCGCTCTTGCCCACATCGTCAAAGATAAAGGTATCGCCAGCATATATTTCTCCCAAATCATGAATCAGTAACATAGACATGACCTTTTCCAGATTAACTTCTTCGGGGATATATTCTTGAAAGACTAGCGCCATGAGCGCCCCCTGCCAACTATGCTCAGCAGAATTCTCAAAACGATAGGCATCCAGGGTCCTGTTGTTCCTATGAGTGGCTTTCAGCTTTTCCAGCTCATTGGTAAAAGCCAGCTGCTGTTGTAGACGTTCAAGCATGTAGAACTCCTTTGAAATGTTTTTATAGCTATTTCAATTCAAAATTGATAGTTACTCTTAACGCTCTATATGATCTTCTTCAGAAAACTAAACTTTCTCTTCTTTTCTGTTTTTCTTCCCTCGCCATCGAATCACCAACTCTGACGTCAGATGGGTCAGGATAATTGTCAGAAAGAAGACCCAACGGCCGGTTTCCCACTTGATCAGCTGCTGGGATTTGAGGAGAAAGAAAGATAACTCAATAAAGATAGGATGGAGGAAGAAGTAAAGGATACTTAGATCCTTTAAATGTCGCCAGTTTTTTTCGCGCTTCCACTCTGCTTTAACAACCAATTGAATAAGAAAAGTGTAAAGGGAATGAGAGCAAAGAAAAAGTTTTTATCCAGTCCCTGCCTGATGTAAACCAACACTCCTTCACCTGCTAGGAAAAGACTTGCCAGCAGAAGAGACAGCCAGCGTTTTTTCTGAAATAAGGCTATCTGCCCGTAATCAGCTAGAAAGTAGCCTAAATAGATAAAAATGGGCGTGTAGAAGAGGCCATTCCTGCTGGTAAAAAAAGAGTTTGGCATAGACATCGTACCAGTCCGTCAGCAGACTAGGCGTAAGGTAGGTGTGATATGTCTCAATAGCACCTAAGGCGTAGAGAATTAACAAAAGGGCAAATGTTTTCTTTGGACCCAACTTCCTATACAAGAAATGGACCAGCAGCAAGCCTAAGAGAAAGGCGGGGATATACCAGAGCTGGTAGCTCATTCCTATGTAGAAGAGCGCTGCTAGGATAGCCAGCGGAGCTAGGTAGAGGGGTAAATGCAGTGATTGGAAATAAGTCAAAGCATAGGGGAGATAGACCAAGCTCCAGAAGCCATAGACCTTTAAAATGCCTCTGATATACAGAGTCAGTTTCGTAGAACCCTGCTCTCGCTTCCAGCGTACTCGGAAAAAATAGGCTGAAGAAATTAAAAAGAAAGGGACCGCCATGCGGCCAAACATACTCTTCTGAATAAAATGTAGAGCTTCATGTTCAAAAAGCCTCTGGCAGTGAACTAGAATTACCAAAACGGAAGCGATATATTGAAAAAGGCTGAGGAGGGCATAATTGACTGGCTGTCCTGGCCCTACGACTTCTCTCCTTTGCATCAAGCTTTTCTCCTTACGAGGTTTGTTTAAGATGTAAATGAACACTTTTTCATTCGATTTAGGACTTGACTAGCCAAATATGCTGAAAGGCGGCGATGTCTCGATAAGGTGATTGGTTGCAGACAGCCAGCTCCATTTCAAGCATCTTTTCAGCCCAGTCAGGGGCCGTTTTATAGTCATTGGATTGCAGCCCGTAAAAAATCCGTATCCCTTGATAATCCTCAACCTCTAAAGGCAGACCTGAAATCACTTCCTGAACCTGATAGACCTTAGCAGCCCCCATGCTGTGGGTTTGATATTCCTGACCTTCCAAAAAATGCTGAGCTTTTTCTGGGTCATTTTCAAAAACCACTGTATGCATAATGCGCCCAACCTCGTGATGCTTAACCAGAGAAATTTTGCCGTCCTTTTTTAAGAGGCGGGAAAATTCTGTCAAATAGAGAGCAGGGTCAGATACATACTCTAAGACATTATGACAGACGATGACATCAAAAGACTGGTCAGGCAGATTTTGCAGAAGGTCCAAGCTGCCTTGCAATTGCTCATAGGAAAAGTCCTGCTTGCGCTCGGCAATCATTTCTGAGTTCGGCTCGATGGCGGTCACTTGGTTGTTTTCCGCTAGAAAATCAGCCACAATCCCAAACCGCTACCGAAATCAAGAATTTTCTGGCCCTTCAGCGACTCTAGAAAGGCAAAAACAATATCATACTGAAGCTTGCCCCAAGGCGCCTGCAGATGAGCCTTGTAGGCTTGTAGATTAGCTGTCATAAAACCTCACTTATAATTAAACATATTGGCCGCCATCTTATCGGCCATTCTTGGAAAAAGTGTATAAAGCTTGTGGGCAAGATTGAGAATGCCAGGCAGGTTGATTTCCCGCTTCTTTTTGCCAAAGGAGCTGACAATTTTGCTCGCTACAAAGTCAGGCTCCAAGATATACTTATCCACTGCTTTTACATAAGAACCATCAGGATCTGCCTGATCAAAAAAGGCTGTTTTGATAGGACCAGGATTGACTGTCGTGACATAAACCCCAAAAGGAAGGAGTTCCAAACGCAGGGCATTTGAAAAACCAATAGCCGCAAACTTGGTCGCTGAATAAAGACTGGACTTGCTACTGGCAATGAGGCCGGCCATACTAACGATATTGACGATATGTCCCTGACCTTCCTGTTTCATACGAGCCCCAAAGATACGGGACAGATTCATCAGGGCAAAGGTATTGACCTCAAACATGGCCTCAATATCGTTGGAGCTGATTTTGTCAAATTCTTCAAAAATCCCATAGCCAGCGTTATTGACCAGGACATCAACACGACCGTACTCACTGTCAATCCGCTCAGCAAATCTTTCCAAAGCTGAGCTATCTGTGATATCCAGCTCAACTAAGTCAAGATTTTCCCTTTCTCCATATAGTTTTTCTAGCTTGGCCTTGCTCCGTCCGACCAAAATCAGTCGGTCATGAGGCAAGAGCTTAACTATTTCCTGGGCCAGTCCACCGCTAGCCCCAGTGATGATGATGGTTCTCATATCTCCACCTCTTCCAAGTCCTTAACCACATGGACCTTTTCAAAGACAGCGCTGGCATCGCGGCGCATTTGGCTGATGTCCTTAGCTAGAAAGCGAGCACTGATATGATTCAGAAGGAGGCGCTTAGCGCCAGCTTCCTTGGCTACTTCTGCTGCCTGCATATTAGTAGAGTGACCGTGATTTCGGGCAAGCTTTTCGTCTCCCTTGCCATAGGTCGCTTCATGGACCAGTATATCTGCTGCCACAGCTAAGCGGACGCTGGCAGCAGTCTTCCGAGTATCACCCAGAATAGCAATGGTCTTGCCCGGACGAGGGGCTGATATATAGTCGGCTGCAATGATTTTGGTTCCATCATCTAGTACGATATCCTGACCGTTCTTAACTTTACCAAAAAGGGGACCAAAGGGAACACCCGCTGCCCGTAGTTTGTCCGCATCCAGTGTTCCTTCCAAATCTTTCTGCATCACCCGATAGCCCACACAGAAAATCGTGTGATCCAGCTTATCCGCATAAACAGTGAACTTATCCGTTTCCAGAATCTTGCCCAGACTGTTTTCATCAAACTCATGAAAATCAATCCGATAAGGCAGACGAGAACCAGACACGCGCAGGCTAGACAGGACAAAATTTTTAATGCCTTTGGGACCAAAAATCTCTAGGTCCGTCTGCTCTTCATTAGCCTGAAAGGAGCGACTGGACAGAAAGCCCGGCAAGCCAAAAATATGGTCGCCATGCAGATGCGTGATGAAAATCTTACTGATTTTGCGCGGTTTAATCGTCGTCTCCAAAATCTGGTGCTGGGTACCTTCACCACAGTCAAACATCCAGACCTCATTGATTTCCTCCAAAAGCTTGAGGACAAGACTGGACACATTGCGAGCCTTGGAGGGCTGACCGGCTCCGGTTCCTAAAAATTGTAATTGCATGTTATTCTTTCTAAATGATATAAATCATGGCAGAGCGATTCTGCGAGTGATAGTATTTTCTGCCAGCATAGGACTGAGCCAGCTGACTGACTTCATCTTGATTATAGCCCAGAACCCTCTGGCTACCATCAGCCAGCTGCTGCCAATCGGTCAAAGCAGTCAGAGCCTGACTGTCCACGACTTGAGATTCAGCTTTGAGAGGCACCATTTTTATGCTCTCAGCTTCTTCATAGACCAAGTACTGAGGAAAGACTTGAGCGATTTCAAAGAGCAAGTCAGCTGTTACCGGCTCTGGCTTTTCAGGGAAGACCAAGCCGACTTTCTCGCTCTCATAGCAAAATCCATAGGACTTGCCAGAAAGATTGAGTCGGACAAAAGGCTTGCTTTCTACAAAGCTAGGCTCCGCATTCCACAAGTCGAGCGCTTGGGTAATCTCTAGAAAATAGGCTGTCGCGGCTTCCGGACTTTTCTTTTGATAAAGCTCAGCAAAGTAAGCATTGATAACGCTGGGCGGCGGTGTGATGAAACTACGCTTCTGCTCCTCTGTCAGGCCAGCCAATACTTGCTCTAAGTAGACCCTGTCTAGACTAGTAAAACCGCCGTATTTCAGGGCCAGGTCAATATAATCAGTCATAAAATTCTTCCAGCTTCCATTTGTTTTTTTCAGCAATCCAGCCTGAAACGACTTCGACATCGTCTATGTATTCTCGATTCCCCATAATCGCTACTTTCTCTAAATCATGAATCTTGTAGGCTTTAGCAGGCGCTACCTTGATGGTAAAAGGCAAAAAGAGCTCTTTCATCCGCTCCAGCAGGACTTGCTGCAAAAGAGCTCTGCTATTGTCCGCTTTAGCCGAAATCAAAGAATAAGGAGTCAGGGTCGGAGTAAAATCCTCAGCCTTGTCCGCTTTGTTATAGAGTGTCAGTCGGGGAATATCCAGCATATCCAGCTCCTTCATGATATCCAGGACAGTCTTTTCGTGCTCCTCATGATGAGGGTCGCTGGCGTCAATAACATGGACCAGCAAATCAACATTTTTGCTCTCTTCCAGTGTGGATTTAAAGCTGGATACTAGCTCTGTCGGCAAATCCTGAATGAAGCCAACTGTGTCTGTCAGAGTGACATTGAGCTGACCACTGAGGTTGATGTTCTTAGTCGTGGCATCTAGCGTCGCAAAAAGCTCGTCTGCTTCGTACTGGCTCTTACTGGTCAAGCAGTTCATGATAGTCGACTTGCCAGCATTGGTATAGCCAATGAGGCCGATTTTTGGAAAATACTGGATTCCAGTCGTTTTTTTCACGAACGGTCGCCCGATTTTTTTCTCCACAGCCTTGAGCTGGCGCTCAATATCATGAATCTGATTGCGGACACTGCGTCGATTGAGCTCCAGCTGGCTTTCACCAGGACCGCGGGAGCCAATGCCACCCTGCCTGACGGCTGAGCATAATACCTTGGCCGACCAAGCGAGGCAAGAGGTACTTGAGCTGGGCCAGATGCACCTGCAACTTGCCCTCGTGACTCCTAGCTCTCATGGCAAAAATATCCAAAATCAGCTGCATCCGGTCAATGACCTTGACGCCCAAACTTTCCTCTAGATTGACATTTTGGCGAGGTGTCAGACGGTTATTGACAATAACGGTCGAAATCTCTTCAGCATCAACCATCTGCCGGATTTCTTCTAACTTACCAGAACCGACAAAGGTCTTGCTGTCATACTTTTCCCGCTTCTGGCTATAGGAGCCAACTACCTCAGCTCCTGCCGTCTTAGCTAGACTTTGTAGCTCCTCCATGGATAGGTCAAAATTCTCCGTGTCTGCTAGTTCCACACCGACCAAAAAGACACGCTCTGTTTTTTTCTCTGTTTCTATCATCTCATATCCTTACTAAGACTTGGTCAGCCAGTTACTTGTCCAAAAACTTCCTGATGTCTTCCATGACCTGATTTTTATAGTCTGGATTTCCCACCTGATAAAAGGTCACGGACATCCGATTGCGAAACCAAGTCAGTTGTCGCTTGGCGAAACGGCGGGTATTCTGCTTGAGCTTGTCCACGGCCTCTTCAAGACTTATCTGACCTTCAAAGTAGGGGAAAAGTTCCTTGTAGCCGATGCCTTTGCTGGCTTGACTGGTTGGAGCATTCTCAAACAGCCAACAGGCTTCTTCTAAAAGTCCGGCTTCTATCATCAGATCTACTCGCTGATTGATTCGCTCATAAAGTTTTTCTCTCTCATCATCAAGGCAAATCAGCAAAGCTTCATAATCTGGCTGGCTGTTTTCTAGCGAACCTCCCAGATGGGCAATCTCCAGTGCCCTCATAGCCCTGCGTCGATTTATCTGAGGAATCTCGATACCCAGCTCTGCTATTTTCCCAAACAAAGCTTCATCTGACCAACTATCCAGCTGCGCCCGATAAGCCAGAATCTCCTCGTGAGGGACGGAGCCGCCCAGATGGTAGCCCTCGAGCAAGCTCTGGATATAGAGCCCTGTGCCACCGCAAATGATGGGAAGCTGACCTTGAGCCGCAATCTCACGAATAGCCTGAGCCGCCTCAGTCACAAAATCATAGGCCGAGTAGCTTTCTCCAACCTCCCTCACATCCAGCAGATGATGGGGAACGCCCTCCTGCTCTTCAGGACGAATCTTAGCCGTGCCAATATCCAAACCACGATAGACCTGCTGACTGTCACCGCTGATGATTTGACCATTAAAGCGCTTGGCTACCTCAATACTCAGAGCTGTTTTTCCAACTGCTGTAGGCCCCACTATCACAATTATCTTGGTTTTCATCTTTTTTCCTTGAAAAAATTTTGATTTTTCGTTACTATTAATTATAACATAAATAATAAAAGTTCAGAAAAGGAGAAATCACATGGCTAAAGGATTTGGAAAAGGCGTTCTTACAGGAGTTGCAGCTACTGTTGCTGCTGTGGCAGGCGCAGTTTATGCCGTCAAGAAAAAAGTCATCGAACCTGAAGAACAAAAAGCGGCTTTCATCGAAGAAAACCGTAAAAAAGCAGCTCGCAAACGTGTAGCACACTAAGCCTGCACATTTCACTAAAAAGCCTGGAAAAATCCAGGCTTTTTGCTTTTGAAGGAGAAAACTTAGTCAAAATTGAGTTTCCATCTAGAACACACGATAATACGAAAAGACCGCTCGTTTGGGTGGTCTTTCTCCTTGCTATAGTCGGCACAGCATCAAATAATCATCTTCCCTTTCCTCAACCGTGACAAAACCCAGTCTTTGATAAAGCCAACGGCGGGATTGTCTTTGGAAACGGAGAGGGAAACACTTGGGTAGCCTTTGGCCTTGAGCAAGTCCAGCATGGCTGTCATCAACTGCTGCCCTAGACCTTGACCTCTGAACTCAGACAGGAATGAAATGGACAGAGAGGGAGTCCGGTCGTCATAATAGCCATAATCTTTCATGATGCGAACCCAAACAGCTCCGACCAGCCGGCCGTTCACTTCTGCTGCTAAAGCCCAATCATCTGGCTGCTGACCAAGGTCCTTGATATACATCTCTAGTTCTGGCTCCTTCAAGATACTTCTGGGCAGCGACGCTAGACCTTGGGGGATAAAAATAGCTTGGTAAAGAAATTCCTCTAAGAGCGGGATTTCCTCTGGTTTTAAGGGCCTAATCTCAATCACAATTTCTCCTTCTAAATCAACTGCTCCTCACCTATGCCGACCTCCTCTAAGATTTTGGCGACTCGATCAAACTGCAATCGGAAATGATCCAGCTTGTGGCCGTCTGATCCCACTGAAAAGCGCTGGCCGCCCAGCTCCTTGACTAAAGAGAGAGCATAGATATAGAGTTCCTCGTGACCATAGAGGTACATGGACTTGCAGTTGAGCTCAAAGGCCAGATCATAATCAATCATCTTGTGAAAAAGCTGTCGCAGCTCTGGTTCAAAAGTTTTTAACTCCTCTACGGTAAGCGCAAATTTTCGGAAACCATAGTCAAAGTGAGCTAGTACATCTGCTGGCACAGCCTCGATAGCCTCTTCTAACTCTCTCAGGTAGTGGGGAATTAACTCCGTCTTATCCAGCTGCAAGACCGGATCTTCCAGATAGTCAAAACTACCATTGTGATGGACAGACAGGAGCTTGAGGTCATATTCCTTGTCCGTTAGGAAAGCTAAGATATCGTCCTTACGCGGAGCGTAATAGCCAATTTCAATGCCCTTTTTGATGCGGTTACAATATTTCTGGTTCAGCTCTGCTATTTTTGCTGAATAGGCCTCATAGTCAGGCACATCATCGTGGGGCGAGGCAGTTTCATAAGGGTAGGGATTGGACAAATCATAGTGCTCGGTGGTGACAATCTCGCCCTCATAATGGTCCAGATAGTCACAGAAATCCGCCTCAGAATCATAGGAAAAATAGGTATGAAGATGGTTGTCGCGCATGCTGAACCGCCTTTCTACAAATCTTATATCCGTTTAGTATTGGTCAATTTCAGGCCGGTCATGAATCCGGCTCTGCTTGCCCTGTCTGGCCTGGAGGACGGCCTCTACCTGATCCAGACTGACGCCAGTTTCGACGAGAGCGACCGCCAGATGGTAGAGCAAATCAGCTGTCTCATTGGCCATCTCGTTTTTTTGTCAGCATTTTTTTAGCCGCAATGACTACTTCTGTCGCTTCTTCACCGACTTTTTTTGAGAATCTTGTCCAGCCCCTTGTCATAGAGATAGCTGGTATAGGAGCCTTCCTTGGGCTCTTTTTTTGCGTTTGAGGGCTTCTTGATAGAGGGTTTCTAGCATCGTATCTCCTTGTTACTGTCTTTATTTTTACTATAAAATACAATTCTTTCCAATGGCAGTTCAGTGTCTTGATACTGACTTCTTCGTTTTATATTTGCATTAACCAAGTACTGAAGTAAAGCAAGGGAGCTTTTAGTCAGTTTTGCCGTCTTCTTCATCCCAAATTTTATGAAAAAAGCAGGATTTAGCACCGGTGTGGCAGGCAGCTCCCAGTTGGTCTACCTCGATCAGCAGGGTATCTAGGTCGCAGTCAGCTGTGATTTTTTTGACAGTCTGATAGTGGCCGCTAGTGGCCCCCTTATGCCAAAGTTCCTGACGTGACCGGCTCCAGTACCACATTTGCCCGCTAGTGCAGGTCAGCTGGTAGGCTTCTTCATTGAGATAGGCCAGCATGAGGACCTCTTTGCTGGTATGTTCTAGGATAATGGCAGGTATGAGACCGCCTTGCTTTTGAAAATCTAACTTTACTTTTGTCATCAGATGCGTACCTCCAATCCAGCTTTCTGCATGGCTCTTTTGGTATCTGAGATTGAGACCTGACCATAATGGAAAATCGAAGCTGCCAAGGCACCCGTCGCTGCAGTCTTTTCAAAAACTTCTAGGATGTGCTGGCTATTGCCAGCACCACCAGAGGCGATGATAGGAACGGAAACCACTTGGGAGACGGCTTCCAGCATCGGCAAGTCAAAACCAGACTTGGTCCCGTCCTTGTCCATACTGGTCAGAAGAATTTCCCCCGCTCCAAGACTGACAGCTTCTTGAACCCAGTCTAACAGGTCGCGACCGCTGTCCTTGCGGCCGCCAGCCAGATAGACATGCCAGCTGCCGTCCGCTTCTTTCTTAGCATCTACGGCCAGCACCACACATTGACTGCCGAATTTCTCAGCGCAGTCAGCTAAAAGCTGAGGATTTGCCAGTGCTGAGGAATTAACTGCAACCTTATCCGCCCCAGCCTGGAGCATCCGCTTCATGTCCTCAACCGTGCGAATGCCGCCCCCGACAGTAAAGGGAATGAAAACCTGCTCTGCCACGCGCCGGACCATCTCGACCGTCGTGTCCCGCTCCTCATGGGTGGCGGTGATGTCCAGAAAGACCAACTCATCGCAGCCGGCTTCATAGTAAGCCTTGGCAGCATCAACTGGATCGCCCACATCAGTCAGATTGACAAAGTTGATGCCCTTGACCACCCGGCCGTCCTTGACATCTAGACAGGGAATGATTCGTTTTTTCAGCATGGCTAGCCCCTTTCTGCTTCCTTGATCTGCTCTAGGCTAATTCGTCCACTGTAATAGGCCTTACCCACAATGGCACCAGTCAAGCCCAGCTTTTTCAGCTCTTCCAAATCCTCTGCTGACTGGATGCCGCCAGAGGCAATGACTTGAGCATCCTTGAGCGCTACCAGCAATTTTTGATAATGCTGAATATTAGGGCCAGTCAGAGTCCCATCTCGATCCACATCTGTATAGACGAAGAGTCGAACGCCGAGCTTTTCCATGGCCAATGCTAGGCTGATATAGTCCTGACTGCTGGTTTCCAGCCAGCCCTCAGTCGCAACTAGACCGTCTTTCGCATCAATGCCAATCACGATTTTGCTGCTTCCAAAGCGCTCTAGTGCGGCCTCAACAAAGGCAGGATTTTTAACAGCCATAGAGCCAATAATGACACGGTCAATGCCAACCGCTAGGTAATCTTCAATCTGCTCCAGACAGCGGATACCACCCCCGACTTGGATAACTAGACCAGTCTCCGACTTAATTCGGGCAATCAAATCCCGATTGGCCGCCCGACCTTCTAAGGCTCCGTCCAAGTCAACCACATGAATCATAGTAACCCCAGCTTTTTTGAAAATTTTGGCTTGCTCCAAGACATCGGGATTTACCACCGTCTTCTGGCTAAAATCCCCTTTAAAAAGGCGGACGGCCTGGCCATCTTTGATATCAATAGCGGGCAGTATTTTCATAGACATACTCCTTAAACTTCTCTAGGATACCGAGGCCTACAGCACCTGACTTCTCTGGGTGAAACTGGCAGCCAAAAACCGATCCTTGGTGAATCATGGCTGGGATAGGGAGCCCGTAATCAGCCGTCACATCCAAGTACTCCTCCGGAACATCTGTATAGTAGCTATGGACAAAATAGACTGACTGGCCATCAAGACCAGCTGTCAAAGCAGACGACTGCTGGACCTGTAAGTCATTCCAGCCCATGTGAGGCACAGGCAGACCAGTCTGGTCCGGAATCCTACGGCAAACACCGGGAATCAAGCCCAGTCCAGAACTTTGACCATTCTCCAATCCAGACTCCAGCAGGAGCTGCATGCCTAAGCAAATGCCCAAGAGAGGCTTGCCATCAGCCACAGCCTGCTGAATAACTGAGACCAGCCCTCGATTTTCCAACTCCTGCATGGCAGTAGGAAAAGCACCGACTCCTGGTAAAATCAAGCCATCGGCAGCTAAAATTTCCTGCGGATCAGCTGATAGGCGCGCTTCTACTCCGACCTGAGCCAGAGCACGGAGGACATTGGCAGTATTGCCCGCGTCATAATCAATAACAATCATCATCGTGTATCAACTCCTTTCACTAGGAAGAGCGAGCTAGAGTAAGCCCTTGGTGGAGTTGACTCCATGAATTTCTGGATTTATCGTAATAGCCTCCCGCAGAGCTCGTCCAGTCGCTTTAAAGAGGCTTTCCGCCTTGTGGTGGCTGTTCTTGCCATGAAGGATTTTCAGGTGCAGATTCATCTGCAGATTAAAGGCTAGGGCTTGGAAAAATTCCTCTACCAGCTCAGTATCAAAATTCCCAAGCTTGGGATTGTCAAAATTAGCCTCAAAGACCAGATAAGAGCGACCGGATAGGTCCAGACTGGCCATACCTAGCGTTTCATCCATAGGCACAAAGCTAGTGCCGTAGCGGTTGATACCGGCCTTGTCTCCCAAAGCCTGACGCAGAGCCTGCCCCAGCACAATGCCCACATCCTCGACTGTATGGTGGCTATCCACCCAAAGATCACCTTCAGCCTTGACCGTCAGAGAAATCCGACTGTGGCGGGCAAAAAGGGTCAGCATGTGGTCAAAGAATCCGACACCAGTCTCGATAGCTACCGGCTCCTGTTGGTCGAGATTCACAGCCAGTTCAATATCGGTCTCCTGTGTTTACGCTTGATTTCAGCTTGTCTCATGGCAACTCCTTCTATTTTTCCTGTCTGCGGGCTTCGATGGCCTTGGCATGTCCCTGCAGACCTTCTGCATAGGCCAGACTGGTAATATCCTTGTCAGCCGCTCCTACAGCAGCTCGGCTGTACTGGGTGTACTGGATGCGCTTGATAAAGTCATAGACTCCAAGAGCTGATGAAAAGCGGCTGGTGCTGGTGGTCGGCAAAACGTGATTGGCTCCCGCATAGTAATCACCGATAGGCTCACTGGTATAGTGTCCCATAAAAACAGAGCCGGCATTTTCAACCTGATCTAGATAGCTGTAAGCATCATCCATGGCAATCTCCAAATGCTCAGGTGCCACCTGATTCATAAGCTCAAACATGGCTTCCTTAGAAGGCGCAAGGATGATGCGGCCGTTGTTCTCAATCGAAGCACGCGCGATTTCCTCTCGCGGCAGCTCTTTCAGCTGTCTGTCCAGTTCTGCTTCGACTTGGTCTGCCAGCTCCTCCGAGTCGGTTACCAGAATAGCCCGAGCCAGCTTGTCGTGCTCAGCTTGCGACAGAAGGTCAGCAGCCACATAGACTGGACTAGCTGAACTATCTGCAATGACTCCAATCTCTGAAGGCCCGGCAATCATGTCAATTCCCACGACACCATAGACCATCTTCTTGGCCGTAGCCACAAAGATATTGCCCGGCCCAGTTATCTTATCCACCTTAGGAATGGTCTCAGTTCCATAAGCCAGAGCTGCTACACCTTGGGCTCCGCCAATTTGGAAATCCGATCCACACCAGCCAGCTTGGCTGCAACCAAAATCGCTGGAGTAAAGTGCTCCTGGGGTGGTGTAATCATAATGATTTCTTTGACACCGGCAATCTTGGCTGGGATAACATTCATGAGAACGGAGGAAGGATAGGCTGCGGTGCCGCCGGGTACATAGGTACCGACCCGCTCAATCGGCCGAATCAACTGACCACGGATAACGCCCTCACTCGGACTATCCTCAAAACCAGTCTCCAACTGCTGGCGGTGGTAGGATTCGATATTAGCTTGGGCATTTTTCAGGGCGGTCAAGACCTCTGGATCAATCTCCTCAAAGGCCTGCTCAATCAGCTCCTGCCCAATCTCAAAGTCTGCCACCTCAACCTTATCAAAGAGCATGGTATAGTCTCTTAAAGCTTGGTCACCGTCTTGTTTGACCGTTTCAATAATCTCAGCCACCGCTTCTTCCACATCTAAGTTTTGTTGGCTGAGCTGCAGCTGCTCTTCGTATAAGATCCGTGAAATTTCTTCGTTACTTCCGCTTAAACGCTTGATAATTGTCATTTAAAAGCCACCTCTCTTCTTCCTACTAGGGATTCAATCTTTGCCACAAAAGGCATGATATCCGGGTTATTTTTCAGGGAAGCCTGATTGGCAATGAGCCGGGCTGATACTCGGCAAATGTCTTCAAAAACCAGCAGGCCGTTAGCTGACAGGGTATGACCCGTCTCCACAATATCGACAATGGCATCCACCAGACCCAGCACCGGTGAAATCTCCACGCTGCCTTGGATGGAGATGATTTCCACATCTTCCCCTTTTTGATTAAATAGTCAGTCGCTACCGTTGGGTACTTGGTCGCAATCCGCTTGCGCTTGTGATCATGAGGGTCATAGTTGGGAACCGAGGCCAGTGAGAATTTACAAAGCCCAAAGTTCAGATCCAGCAGCTCCAGATAGCCGGTCGGATGCTCAAAGAGAATATCCTTGCCGACAATGCCCAAATCAGCGACCCCATGGCGAACATAGGTCGTCACGTCAGGCCCTTTGACCAAGAGAAAGCGAAAGCGACTGTCTGGACTTTCAAAAATCAAACTGCGCCCCTTGTCTGCCATGAAGGACATATCAAAGCCAGCCTGGGTCATGAGCTTGACCGTATCTTCCTCAATCCGCCCCTTGGTCAGGGCAATGGTAATCTGACTCATCTGCTGTCACCTTCCTTTCCGCCCTCGTCTGGTAGGTCATCATGAATGGCTTGATAGACACTGTCAATGTCTAGGGACCAGCCGATAGCTGTCAGCTCTGCTGCCCCGAAGCGCTTGAAAAGCTGGTCATAGCGCCCACCAGATAGAAAGGCATCTGGTACTCGGTCGCCAAAGACCTTGAAGGTCAGGCCGGTATAGTAAGGCATGGCCGCCACCTGTCCCAAGTCCATAGTTGTCTGATCCAGCAAGCCTGATAGGCTCTGCAAAACTTGCTCTACATCATCTAAAGCCGTCAATATCCGCTCGTTGTCAACTATCTCTCTAGCCCTAGCTAAAACCTGTTGACTAGGACCAAACAGATAGGGCAGCTCCTGCAAAAAATCATCAAATTCACTTGATCTGGTCTGGGTGAATTCAAAGAGTCCCGTCCTATTTTTCTTGCGAATATAATCTAGCAGCTGGGCCTCCTCCTGCGAATCCAAGGCCAGACTCTCTAGAATTGTCTGCAGAATTGCTGCGTGGGAAAACTCGAACTGATAAGACTTAACCTGCGCCAAATCCAGCGACTGCTTGGCTGTCTTGATAGCCTCAAGCACCGCCTCGCGAGCAGGATAGCCGATAATCTCAATACCAGCTTGACTGAGCTCGTTGGCAAGACCACGCAGCTCTTCTTGATAGTGAAAGACCTTGCCCGAATAGGAAAACTTGGTCGGCGTATGCACCCTGGTCGAAGCAATAACCCGACCAATCTGGCTGGTCACATCTGGCCTCAGCACCAATAGCTCGCCTTTTTTATCGAAAAGATGATAATGATGGGGCTCCACATGGTCACTGAAGACCTCGAAGTGCTCCAAAGTCGGCGTGTCAATCCGATTGAAGCCCTGAGCCATCAGGAAATCACTGATGTCCCGCTCAATCTCGTAAGTCACACGCGCCCTCTTGAAAAGCTTGTCATGCATGCCAATCGGAAGGGTGATTTTATTCATAGGCTGCTTTCCTTTCTTGCTCTATTCTTACACTGGCTGGCTTTGAGTCAAACTCTCAGCTGCTGCAAATTTCCTCGATAGCTGCCAGGACTGTTTCCATCTCCTCTCGCTGTCCGATAGAGATGCGCAGAAAGTCTTTGATTCGTTCTGCTTTTGGAAAATACCGCACATAAATCTGACGCTCTTCTAACTGCTGGAAAAGCTCTGCTGCAGAAATTCTAGTAGGCTGGGCTAGGACAAAGTTGGTCTGACTTGGCAGGATTTGGAAATCCAGCGCAGCCAATTCACCAGCAAACCAATCTCGGGTCTCTTGAATGGCTCTGCCGGTCTCCAGATAATAATCCCAATCTTCTACTGCCGCAAGAGCCAAGCGATCTGCTAACATATCTACTGAGTAAGGATTGATGGAGTCCTTGACAGCTTTCATGACAGCTATTAAGTCTGGATGACCGATGCCGTAGCCCACCCGCAGACCAGCCAAGGCCGCATCTTTGGAAAAGGTCCGTGTGATAAAGAGGTTGGGATAGGTTTCTAGAAGAGGTAGGGCAGATTGACCGCCAAAGTGAATATAGGCCTCATCCACCACCACTACCACATCCTGATTGGACGCCAGAATTTCCTCCAACTGATCCAGCGGTAGATACATCCCCGTCGGAGCATTGGGATTGGCTAAGATAATGCCGCCATTGTCTCCAAAATAGTCGGAGGGATGGATCTCAAAATCAGCTGTCAGAGGGATTTCTCGAAAAGGCACGTGGTAGAGGTCCGCCCAGACCTTGTAAAAACCATAGGTCAAATCCGGAAATAAGACCGACTCGCCGCTGTTAAAGAAAGCCAGGAAAGCCATGGACAAGATGTCGTCGCTGCCGTTACCAATAATGAGCTGGTCGGGTGATACACCCAAGTTTGCCGCCAAAGCCTGACAGAGCTCCGCCTGATCCAAACTGGAATACTTACGCAAGTCCTGGGCATCAAAGTTCTGCAGGGCCTCTGCCACCTTAGGACTCGGTCCATAAGCATTTTCATTGGTATTGAGCTTAATCATGTCTGGCTCATTGGGCTGCTGCCCTGCTACATAGGGATTAATCTGCCTGAGACCTTTTAGCTTAACCATCTTGCTACCTCTCTTTCACACTAGCCATTATCTGACTCTGATTATCTTTTAGAACTTCTAATAAATGAAAGACGAAATTTACCGCTTTGCTAAAGGAAAATAGGGGAATCTTCTGGTTTAAATATAATAAAAAGCCCTCGCAAAAAAACTTTGCAAGGACGTTGACACGCGGTTCCACCTTTATTCGGACCTCAGTCGCCTGAGGACCCTCTGGGAGTACGAGACTCCAGATTGATAACGGTAATCAGCCGTCGGACACTAGTCTCCGTCTACTGACAGATTTCACATCCACACTCAAGAATGTGTCGTCTAAGGATTGCATACCATCTCACCATTAGGCACTCTCTGTTTCTTGTCTTAGACTTTTTCTCTCATCGCTTTCAATTTATTGTTGAATATTCTACATGAATTTTTATTAAAAAGCAAGAGGAAAATTGAAAAAAATTAATTATTTTTTTCTTTCTAAATAAATTAACGTTCTTTCAGCATAGAGCTAGACAAATCCAACAGATGAATCGCTGTTTCAAAATGCTCCCCCATCAGATCATAGACAGCATCTTCGCTTAAGACGCCGCAAGCTATATTTTCAGGGAAATCCGATCCATTCGAGAACTCTAAATCGTCAAAAAATTCCTGACCAGTATAGTAGTCCCTCAGCTGGATATAATCTGACTGGCAGCGCTCCAGCTCAGCTAAAGCTTCCTGGGCTCTTGCCAATACCTGAGAATATTTATTCAGGTGCTTTCCCATTTTTTGAATGCGTTCTAACTGTTCCACAGGCTTCTTTCCTTTCTGGACACGACAAACTAATCAATCCACCTTAACCACCTGCAGCTGCTCACCGTCCAGCAAATCAAATATTTTTCAATTTGAGAAATGCCATAAGAACGGCTGAGAGCTTGAGCATATAAGTCTAGCTGGCCATGGTAGCGGGCAATCAACTCAGATGAATCCTTATATTTATCCGTCTTGTAATCAAAGAGAATTATCCGATCCTCAAAGAGCAGGTAACCATCTAAAATCCCCCGCAAAACAAAGTTCTGACCGCTAGCGTCATCCCTCTTGAGCATGGCAAATGGTGCTTCTCGACGAACTCTGTCACTGTTCTCAATCAAGAGACGTCCCAAGTCTGTCTCGAAGAAAGATGCAATCTTAGGCAGCTGAATCTGCTTTTTAACCGCTTCATCAGCCTGAACCTGAGCCAAGGCAGAACGAAGTACAGCCATGCTGGGTTTGCTATCCAAAGGAATTCGCTGCATGAGCTCATGAACGGCACTGCCGACTTGAGCCCCGGTCACCTTGGCTTTCTTGCCAAAATCAGGCAACTCAAAGCTAGGCTGAGGCCGAAAAGCTGCTCGCTCATCCATGATGTCCAGACCATCCGTATCCATGATTGGCTCATAAAACTTCTTAATCTGGCTTGGAGTTCGCACACTAGGCAGCTCAATAGCAGAGCGGAACTGGCTATTCAGTTGGTCCACGCTTTCTAAAATATCCAGAGCTCGACGGATGTCGTCCGACTGACGATTATCTGCCAAATCATCCGCTGGAAAGAGCACAGGCTCATTAATTCGCCCTATCTCTTCAGCAGTTAGCTCCTCATCAGTGACAAAGTGGGTCTCGTAAGCGAGATTCTCATCAGAAAAAACAGCCTGAATGGCATAGAGCCAGTCTTGGAAATTACTGAGCTGGCTGCGCAGACTGGCAGACAAACGCCCTTGTTGGCTCTTGCCCCACTGACGATTATCCAAAACCTCTTGACTGCCCTTGCCGACCAGATAGAGCTTGGTTTCAGCCCGAGTCATGGCCACATAAAGCAAGCGCATCTGCTCAGACAGACTAGCCAACTGCAGCTCCGCTAGATTCTGCTGATAAGGCAGCGTATCCATGGAAATGCGCAGCTGATTCGGCGCATACGGGTCTTCCACAGACACCGATACATCCGCTACATACTTGATGCCAACTCCCTTGGTCCGGCTAAGGATAATAGCAGAGCTACTATCCTGACGGTTGAAGGCCTTGTCCATATTCAGCAGGAAAACGTACTTGAACTCCAGCCCCTTACTCTTATGAATGGTCATGAGGCGAACAGCGTCCTTAGGCGCCGCCACTGGCACACTGGCCAAATCGTGCTGATTTTCCAAGATACGGTCTATCATTCCGATAAAGCGAGAGAGACCTTTAAAGCTAGACTTTTCATACTCATTAGCCCGCAAAGAGAGGGCATAGAGATTGGCCTGTCTCTGGGCACCATTGGCCAGAGTTCCCACCATGTCATAGTAGAAACGGTCCTGGTAGATCTTCCAAATCAAGTCATACAGTGAATGCGTCTTGGAATAGGTCCGCCAGCTTTGTAAGGTCTCATGGAAATGCTGCAGTTTTTTCTGCAGTTCTTGGGTGACTAAAGCAGGATGCAAACCTCTTCCTTCAAGGGCATTAACCAGCTTTTCATAAAGGTTTTCCTGAGAATGCTCTTGACTGGCCTGCAGGGACAGCCGAGCCAGCTCGTCCTCACCAAAGTCAAACATGGGAGACTTGAGAAGGGCGGTCAGGGCATAGTCATTCAGCGGATTATTGATGGTCCGCAGAGTATCTAGCATAACCAATACCTCTACCGACTGCAGATAGTTTGCTGCGCCATCATCTGGTACTAGAGGAATCTGGTGCTGCTCAAAGGCAGCTAAAATCAAATCATTGCGGGTTCTGGAAGCCGTCAGCAGCGTAATATCTTAAAAGCCACTCCTTCTTCATTGTGCAGGCGGATGATTTCCTTGATGACTAGGTCCACTTCACCAGCTGATACCGCCTGTGGCAAGCCCTCATCGCCCTCCTCTTCCGGACTCTCCTTGGAGCCTTCATAGATTAAGAAGGAAGCGCGGTTAGCTGGATTAGGCTCGCGTTTGGCTGGATTTCCAGCCACCAGATAGTGGGTTTCATTGTAGTCAATTTCCCCGACTTCTTCATCCATCAAGCGTTTAAAAACATCATTGGTCGCTTCCAACACCTCAAGATGACTGCGGAAATTTTCCTTAAGGACAATCAGCTTGCCTTGACTGCTATCCTCTTGATAGGCCTTAAATTTATCGCTAAAAATCTGCGGGTCTGCTTGACGGAAACGGTAGATAGACTGCTTGATATCACCTACCATAAAGCGATTTTGTCCTCTGGAAAGCAAGTCCAGCATGCGCTCCTGCGTATGGTTGGTATCCTGATACTCATCCACCATGACCTCATGGTAGCGTTCCTGATAAAAGCGACGCACCTCTGGGAATGTCTCTAAAATCTCAATAGCAAAATGGCTGATATCACCAAATTCAAAGGCATTTTCTGCTTTCTTTCGCTCCAGGTAAGACTGTGCAAAGTCCGCCACAAAATCCCGCAGAAGCTCAACCAGAGGCAGGCATTCATCCTGATGCTGCTCGATAAAGTCCAGCTGATAAAGTTGCTGGTCAAAGCTGCGCAGCCTCTCAATCATAGGCTTCCTAGCCTCATTGTAGTCCTTGGCCATTTCTTTTTTGAGCTCGTCAGCATTCTTGCCAACCCGAGCTGTAAAAGCCTGGCCATTGGACAGTTGGGAAAGTGCCACAATCTGTTTGAGAACCTGAGCTGTTTCTTCTATTGAGGACAGTTCATTCAAGCCTGATAAAAGGGTCAGAGCATCTTGGACATTTTCCTGATATTTAGCACCCGCAAATTCTCTTCCTTCATGCTCCAAATGGGCGGAAAAGAAGGTTTCCAGCTCCCAAAGGGCTGATTTGATTTGGTCGAATACTCTTTCTCTCTCTGCTGCAAAGTCACTGTGCTCATAGCCATAGAGGAAGGTTTCTTCCAGCCAGCGCTGAGGGCTGCTGGTTGACTGCAGAAAACTGTAAATCCGATAAACTTGCTCCCGAAAGCCTGATAAATCCTTGCGCTTACCAGTAAAGTTCTTGACCAAACGGCTAAACAAAGCCTGACGCTCACTGTCATAGTAACGGTCAAACACTTGGCTGAAGACTTCATTTTGCAGAATCAGCTGCTCACTGGCAGACTGGAGAATCCGAAAATTCGGTGCCAAACCAAGCAGGTAACCATAGCGACTAAGGACTTTCTGGGTAAAGGCGTCCATGGTTCCAATATCAGCATTGGGTAAGTCAGCTAATTGCTGGGCCAAATGTTGCTTGAGTTCAGGACTATCGGCCTCTTTCAAGGCCTGACCCAGTTCCTTCTCCAGCCTCTCTTTTAACTCGCCTGCCGCCTTGACGGTAAAGGTCGAAATAAAGAGCTTGCTGACTGCAACACCTCTAAGAATCTGGTCTAAAATCCGCTGGACCATGACAAAAGTCTTACCCGATCCGGCCGAAGCGGAGACCAGAATATTCTGGCCAGAGGAGTAGATGGCCTCAATCTGCTCTGCCGTCTTTTTCTGTGGCTTGTCCGAAGCAGCTTCTTGGGCTTGCTTAAGAGCAATTTCTTCTGAAGTTAAAAAAGGAATTCTCTTCATTTTTCCATCTCCTCCCTCATCTTTTCTAGCCAGGCCTGGCGTAACTTCTCACCAGTTGGCCGCCTATCAAACTTGCTTGCATCCAGCTTTTCTAGCTGGCGTGCCTGTCCCAGGTGAAGATTGGCTTCAAAGCCTGTAATGGCCTTAAACTGCTCTACATAAGGAGCAATGCTGCGCCCATTCTCCGTATAAGGATTGACTGCAAAGTGACCCGATAGAATGCCTCTAGCAGCTTTTTTATATAGGTAAGCGTTGTAGGTCAGCATCAAGTCCAAATCTTCCTGACTCAGCAAGTTGGTCTTATTTTTTTCATAGAACGGACCAAGTTCCTTGACAGCATCTGCCACAAAAAGTCCCTTGTACTGCAATGGCTTCATAGACTGATTGACTGCATCCGCCAAGGTCTTGGTATCTTTAAGCGCCACAATCGGATCGGTCATCTGCAAATACATGGCGCCAAAAGTTCCCTTGTCCTCTTGATAGTCTGCCAACTCCTCAATCGCTGCCAGATAGGTCGGCAGCTGAGAATTCAGCCCATTAAAGAACTTTTCAAAGCTGAACTTAATGTCGCCAGACTTATAGTCCACCACTCCCAGACTCTCGGTCTTGGTCAGACGGTCAATCCGGTCCACCTTTCCGCTCACGGTTACTGCTCTGCCATTTTCCAAGGTCAGGAAAGGCTTAGAAGCAGATCCAAAGCCAGTCTCCTCACCAATGGTCTCAATCCCAGTTGGATGAGCCAGCACACGGCCAGTCGCCCGCGCCGTATCTAGTAAGAGCTGGCGGGCAAAACGGGTCTGGCCTGACTCACTGTAGATGCTCTCAAACTCAGCCTCTCGGCTGGTCTCTTCCATAGCCTGCGCTAAACGCCGGTCAAAATCGGCAGACGAATCATCCTGCAGGACCTTTTCAAAGATCCGGTGAAGGAAAATCCCATGACTTCGAGCATCTGGATGGATGGTCCACTCTTCCTGCAAGCGCAGAACATACTTGAGAAAATAAGCATACTGATGCCGGAAATATTCGTTGAGAGCAGAGGCTGAAAGTCGGAGAGGCTCCTCCTGAGGGTAAAGGGCTTGCAGAGTTTCTGGCTGCAGAGACTCCGTTTGCAGTTCCTTGCTGATTTGCGGAATGCTGATGCCTTCTGCTGCTAATTTCTTGCGGAGAACCCGGACAGCCACCACCCAAAAAGTCTGCTCCTCTGCTGTCCACTCTCGATCAATCTCCTCTTGGTGGAGCTCGATGATTTGAGACAAGAGAGCTCGGTAGCTGCCAATATCGTCACTGGAAGCCTGAGGCTTTTTGACAATGATAGGCAAGGAAAGCGGATCTGCAGTCAATTCCAGCAGATAGGTCGACATGCTATCCTCTACTTCATTGACCAAGGCTGGCGCAGACAAGACCAGCTCTCTGGTAGCAGAATTAATCAGCGACAGAGCCGTATAGCGATTCTTCTTGAGATTTTCTGAACTGGCAATCTGCAGTTCCGCCTGAGAATCCGTTGCGTCATTGAGCCGAGCTCGGTCTTCATCACTGAGCAAACTCTTGTTTTGTGCGATTTTAGGGAAACGCTCCTGGGTCAATCCAATCGCATAGACATAAGGAGCTACTAAAGGCTCTATCAAGTCATAAGACTGGACTTTGACCACATCTACAGTCGCCGGCACCGTCCGATAGTTGGACAAAAGCATACCTGACAAGACCAAGGCCAGAAAATCGTCCAGTTTGACCTTGCTATCTGCAAAGACTTGAGCAAACTGCTCTAAGACATGGCTGAAAGCCTTCCAAACTTCCTCATGACGCTCCTGCTCCTGCTGACTTGCTCCCTGCAGCAGAGCCGTCAAATTGTCAGACAAACGGGCTGCTTGGACAAATTCTGTAAATTTAGCTAAGAGCCCCGACGCCGTCTGGCTGCGGGATTTGAAAAAGTCTTGCAGCGGAGTCATAACCCGGCAGCGAATATGATTAAGACGGTCTAGGTCAAATTTCCCTTGGCTATTGGCCGTGAAATCCTTGGCTAGCTTGCCGGCTCCCTTAATGTCCGCAAAGCGTAGATATTTCTCAAAATGATCCAGCTCCTCCTGAGTCAAATCTCCGTAGAGAGCTGTCTTTAAGAGATTGAGCAGGTCTTCCAGTTGGAAATTATAGCGCTTGAGCCGCTCCAAGGACTCAACAAACTGGACCAGCGGATGCTGGGCCATCGACTCACTCCGCCCCAGATAGTAGGGAATCTGGTATTGGTCAAAAATAGTCTTGAGTTGAAGCTGGTAGGCTTCTACATCTCCCAAAAGCAGACGAATATCCTTATAGCGCACACCATCATGAACCCGCTGCCGGATGGACTTAGCCACATACTCCAACTCTTCTTTCTGGTTCATAGTAGCCCAAATTTGAAGCTGTGAGCGGTCTGTCTCACTAACTTCAACAGCCGGCTCTGAAAAGTCATAACGACTCTCCAAGACCTTGGAAATCCGTTCAAAGGCATCTTCTGCTTCTGCATGAGGGATATAGTCAGGCTTGACCTGATAATCCTCGGCCAGTTTTCTCAAAAAATCCACGCTGGCTTGATAGAGATTGCCTTCACGAAAGGCTGCTCGATAGGCTTTTTGGCTGGCATAGGTCCCGATAACAATCTCCACACCTTTTCGATGCAGGAGACCGACCAGGTATTCCTCTTCGGCAGAAAAACGAGTAAAACCATCGATGACCAGGGCTAAATTCTCCAATTCCTCATCTGTATCACCTGACCGAATATGCTGGGCAAAAGCAGCAATCTGAGAAGATGAATCAAAATCACCCTTATTCAGAGCAGCAGTTACTGCTGTAAAAATCTTGACCAGATCCTCCCGCTTCTCAGGCTCCTCGAGAAATTCCAGATCCGCAAAGGACATCTGAGCAGTCTGCAGTTCATGGTATAGATCCATCAGCTGCTGGATAAACTGGGGATCCTTCTTAATACGACCATAGACCTTAAGCTCTCCGTCATCTAGCTCTGTCAAGGTCCGATAAATCAGCATTCCCAGACCAATATCGTCCAAACTCTGCCCTTGCCGAACATCATTGAGGACAAAATACCGAGCCATCTGGGCAAAGCGCGTCACCGTAATGGCAAAGGAAGCCTGAGTTTTCAGGCACTCCAAACAGCCCGCTCCTTCTCAAAAGAAAGCGAATTTGGCGCAATATAAAAGACTCGCTTACCAGCCGCCACCAAGCTCTCAGCCTCAGCGACCAAAACCTTGGTCAAAGAATGGCGAATATCTGTATAAAGTAATTTCATAGCCTGCCTTTTCCTCTAGAAAATATAGGAACATTATACCATTTTTGCCAATAATTCTCATGGAGAACAGTCCCAAAGCCCAATTAGAACTCAACGTCCAAATAGAGCTTTAATAACTAGCCTCATCATGTCTATAAAAAAAACGAAAAAGCCACTGCCTCCAGTGACTTCCTAAAGTCTCTTACTTCTTTCAAAGTAAGATCTCATTTGATTTTATGCTTATTCATCTTTTCTTCAAAGATGCTGGTCATAATCAGGCGCAATTCTTCTCTTTCCTTGTCAGGAAGAGCCCTCTGCTGCTTGGCGACAGCGTAAAGTTCAGGATATTGCTTGGCAACTCGCTCAACCGTCTTGGTCGTCGCATGCCCTCTCACGAAGAAAGGAATCCTCTTAATCCACTCTTTAGGCACAAGTGCCAGAATCTTTTTGGCAGCTTCCTTATCAGTGAGTTCCACCGTGCTAAGCCCTTGATTAATCTGCTCCTGTTCTTTTTCTGTAAAATCTTTTAATTCCATACGCTTAATCTTCCAGTTCTATTTTCTTAATGCTAACTGAAGCACACTACTTACCCTCTACCCACTTATCATTGTCCATGATAAAAGGTTTGGCCAGTCCTTCCCCTGTGTAGTCCTTATATTTTGTCTGCAAGTATTTGTAGACATCTTCCTTGGTCGCAAACTTAATTGCCTGATAAGGCTCTTCAAAGGTCAGCTTTTCGATAAATAAATATCCGTCTTTATCTGGGACCAAGACGCCGACATGGCCTACAAAGAGAGAATCACCGTCAAGATTGTCGTGGACAATGACTGAAAGCATCCTTGCCTTTTCACTAAACTTGAACTGCTTGAAGTATTCCTCCATCTTCTTAGCATGGACTTTTACATCTTGAGTCGCTTCAGTCTTGACTCTTGAAAACAGAATATTAAATTCTTCCTTATCCTTGGCATCAAAGAGCTTCCCTTTGTCAATCGAATCATTATCTACGAACAAGAGTTCGTCATCTTTTTCTATTTGAGGGATTTCGATGCTATTTTTCAGCAAAGTATAGGTATTGATCCGGCAATTTGTCCCGATAAAATCGCCTTTCTTTGCCTGCCATAGAGGATTGATTTTTTCGACGTCATATTCGGTTTTGGTAAATTTAGTGAAATCGCCCGTTAATCCAGTAGAGCCAACAAGTCCATTGTAGTCATTGACTAGATTGACAAAGTTATCGACACTGTCTTTATCCAAGTCGGCAGCCAACAAATTCTTAACTTCTTCGACACTCTTTTTACTGTTTAGATTTGAATAAGTCGATGTAGTTTGACTTGTTTCTTTATTTTTCTGGGAACTAGCGCATGCTGCTAGCCCAAAAGCCAAAGCTAGGCAGGCGCAGGACATGATTATTTTGCTGTATTTCTTCATTCTTATTTCTCTCTAATTCTTGTCTTCTACAGACTATTTTGCTTTACAATTTTTCTGATGAGCCTTCAATTTTTTCATGCCCCAGTCATAATGGCTGGAAGTTGCACTTACAAAATAGGAGCCCAGTACAGTCCCTCCGACCCATTTATATACGTCTTTTGAAAATAATTCTTCATTTGTAAATGTGTCAGCTAAGTCCAAAACATCTTGATGTGACTGATGAAAGATCTCAGTTGCCTCTTTTAGAGAAGTATTCTGATGTTTCTTCCAAAATTCCAGATTCAGCTCTCCATAAGTCTTCCAGTTATAGGGCGCAGGAAGAAAGGGCTGCTCTTGCCCCTTTTGATTGGAATACACCCAATTCAACAAGAGCTGATGCCATTCATAGAGGTGAATCAAATATCTCTTACATTTTTATCACGTCTCCAATGAGCCTCTTTCTTCTTTTCATCCCAAGAAAAATCAAAAGGGGTATGTAACTCTTCATCAGACATCTTAGAAATGAGAGTTTGTAGTTTCTCATAGTTTTCCTTAGCAGCTAACAGCAAATCTTCTTTAGTTTTCGGTCTAGGCATAAGATTGCACTCCTTTGCATAGTTTCTCCACTTATCAACAACTACCTTACAATAATCATCAAGAAGGTATGCCCGGAAGCAGGATAATTTCCATCTTGTGAAAATGAAATTTGATAATATTATATCAGAAAGAAGGAAAGAAAGACATTTACTGCTACGGTTAGAGTCTAGAGTAAACTACAAATCCCTTTGGTAAGATGACAAGTTTCTCATCATCAGTTTGGCAATGATTCACCAAATCAGCTGAATCTCTGTCTAACAGATAATTCTCTTTGGACTGATTAAAAATAGCTCGGATTACTTGATGATCATGTTCCAACTCTAAAGCCAGCACATCAGGAGCGATTTCTTCTAAGGTAAATTTCCCATGCTGAATAATGTCCGCAACATCATTACGAAGCTGAATTAAGTTCTTCATAAAATTGAGCATATCATTGTCATTGGAAACCCGGTCCCAAGGCATGACCCGTCTACAATCCGGATCCATACCTCCGCCCAATTCTAGCTCAGTCCCATAATAAATACAAGGCGTTCCCCTTTGTAAAAAGAGAAAGGCGAGTGCGGATTTGACCAGCTGGATATCACCCTTAGCTGTCGTTAAGATGCGCTCCGTATCATGCGAATCCAAGAGATTAAACATGACCTCAGAAATCTGCTGCTTGTAGTACATGGACTGGCAGTTAATCTCAGCTATGAATTGACTGGTCTTCTTGCTCCTGCTCAAAAAGTAGTCCTTGATACTATCGGATAGTGGATAGTTCATGACAGCGTGAAATTCATCACCATTCAGCCAAGGCTGAGAGGTATGCCAAACCTCTCCAAGAATATAAAGGTCAGACTTTTTGGCCAAAACAGCCTTACGAAAATCTCGCCAAAATTGGTGATCAACCTCATTGGCCACATCAAGTCGCCAAGCATCTATATCAAAATGTTCAATCCAATAGGTCGCAACGCTTAAGAGACAGTCTTTCACCTCGGGATTTGCCGTGTTTAACTTAGGCATATAGCTGGCAAAGGCAAAGGTATGATAAGGGAGTTCTTTTGGATTCTCAAGCTTGTCATTCGTCACTGGGAACTTTTGAATGTGGAACCAGTCTTTGTAAACAGACTTTTCACCATGCTTGAGAACATCCTGCCATTGAGCGGATTGATCGCCCATATGATTGAAAACCGCATCCAGCATGACCTTCATGCCACGCAGATGAGCTTGCTCCACAAGTTGACGGAAAGTCTCCTTGTCCCCAAAGTGTCGATCAATTTCAAAGTAATCAGTCGTATTGTACTTGTGATTACTTGGAGATTCAAAGATGGGGCAAAGATAAAGCCCTGTAATCCCTAAGTCTTGCAAATAATCCAGATGGTCAATAATTCCTTGTAAATCCCCACCAAAGAAATCCGTAGTCTTAGGGCTGATAGCAGCATTCCAAGATAACGCTCCCTCTGGAGAAAGGTCAGGATTTCCATTGGCAAATCGTTCTGGAAAAATCTGATACCAGACCGTTTTTGAAACCCAGTCTGGAATCTGGCAGCCATCGATTTCGTGAATATAAGGGAATTTAAATCTGTTTCCCTCCGAAGCAAGATTTTCTGGACTATTGACAACGAAACCTTTATCTCCATACAAGATGCTTTGGCCTTCTTTATCTCTCAGCTCAAAGAGATACTGGAGCCGAGCAAAATCAACCGACACTGCTACTTGCCAATAATCAAATAAGTCATCAGAGGTCACCTTGACCATCTCTTTCACATCTTCATAAGAATCCTCAAGAAAGATAAAGGGATCGCCATAGTGCAAAAGGATTTTCCCTATATCCTCTTTCATAGTCCTAATTCTGATATGCACTTGACCTTCTTTATAAAGATAGGCATACTCCGACTCAGGTCTATGATAAATGGCTGTTAATTCCATATTTGGTCTCCTAAACATTCTATCTTAACTTAAAAAGCAAACGTTTTCATAGCGTGAGTCTAGTATACTATTTTAAAAAAATGATTGCAAGCTATTGTTCAAGTTTGGGAATAAGAGGTATAGCAGAGAATATTAAAAAGCCTTGGAGATAAGGCTTTTAGTTATTCAAATTTTTAGAAAGATTCCTTACTTTTCTAAATCAAGTCATCTAGCCGACTTTTACTGATAATGACCATTACTGTCCTAAAATGAAAATTCTTTATTAGCTAGATGACATTAAAATCTTTCTAGATATACATCATTAGCAAAAGAATTCCTGTTGCATTGCCGATAATATGAGAAAGTGCAGAAATCAAACAATTACCAGACTTTTTATAAATCATTGCATAGATGATACTATCAACAAAAATCATGAAAATATCGTAGCTTACAAGTCCAACGCTTCCACTAGAAATATGGGCTATCGCAAACAATAAAGAAGACAGAATGACACAAAGCCAAAATGGTAGAATTCTCATTGACTTACCAAGAAAGAAACCTCTCCATGCAATTTCTTCCCCCAAGGCTGCGATTACTATTTGAACTATAAGGATTGGTATTTTATCAAAGGATAACATACCATTCGCTCTTCCCAAAACATGAATAGCAAAAGCACCCTTAAATACCATATCGCCAATAAGCAATGTTGCTGCAGCAGATCCTACAGGAAGCAAGACCAAAAGAATTACTCCTTGTTTTTTAAGATCATCGAAAAATGATTTAAAGCACAAGCCCGATTCTATATGTGATTTTTTATCAAAATGTTCAAGAACAAAGAAAAAGAAAATACCAATCAGTACAGTGAGACCTGATAAAGAAAGTTCAGGTATTATCTTTGTCAAAGACAACACTGCCATTAGAAATAAACCAATGATTGTAGTATAAAAATACTTTCTATCAATTTTAGCAGAATCAGTCAAAACAATATTCCTCCTTGATTTAGTAAGATGACATCTCATAGTCAACTGCAAATCTACTTTACTATATTTTAGATTTATAATCAACCAGAGCTCTTTTCTCTTCCTCTTTGAATCCATTTTCTATTAAAGAGAATTAGACTTGTTATAATCTGAACAAGTAATCGTGGCATAATTTTTTCCAAATTGATATTCCAATGTTTAAATTATTCAGTATTATTCTTGTTCATATACCAACTTGGGACTAGTCGGTTCATATAATCATGCCATTCTAAAATTTCCTTAGCTTGATTTTGCATTACTGATATTTCCTCTTCTCCATAAGGAATAGCCCATGGAAGAGCTCCAATTAAGTTACTTAGAATGTAAACAGCAAGAAGTTTCCAAAATAAATCTGGAACCTTGTCATCAAAATATCCATCTATCATACCTGATGCAAAAGAGGGAGATACTTGAGCTGACCAGACAATACGATTGAACTCCTCCCAAGGATCTCCAACATCAAAACGATCAAAGTCAATCACATAAATCTCACAATCTTCTCCAATCAAGAAATTCCCAATATGATAATCACCATGTTGCAAAACTTGGGGTCTATTTTTTAGCAGTTCACGGTTTTCGTTCAAAAAATCAATAAAGACCTGCCCACTTTCATATTGGACGGGACATTCTTTGTATTTGGAGATTTTATCATCAATTTTTCGATTAAAAAAGATTTCCCAGTCTTCACAAACTTCTGTAGCAGGAATTGTATGAATCTTTCTAAGTATTCTTCCTGCCTCTATCCCGTAAGTGTATTGTTGTTTTTGTGAATACGTTAAAATAGTTTCTCTTGCATCTTTTCCTTCTATCCACTCGTGTATAGAATGCACTTCGTCACCGAAGAGTTCAAATTTAATCGGTTTACACATACGAACTCCAAGAGAAGCAACTTTCTCCATTATATCAAATTCAATTTTCTTAGAATCTAACTTCTCTTTATCAGAAACACGCAATAAATATTTTTGCTGGTTCTGGTCTGTAACACAATATTTTTTATCATCTGACCAGCCTTTACTTATGGCTATCTTACTAATAAACTCCATCAATAACTCCTCGATTAACTTTACAACATTACTATATTCTTAACTAATGAAAAGTAATTCGTAGTCCGTCAATTCTTTCACACTTCCTAAAGATACCCAAATTTTGACCACGTTCTGAAATTAGTATTTCTTCTTAAAGTGAATAATTCTATTTACCTCCTGAAATCCAATATTGTTATAAAACTTTAAAGATTCAGTATTTGTTAATGAGCAGTCACTTGCAAATTTCTTAGTTTAGCCATTTTTTACTATTTTCCTCAATGACTAAACTCGTACAAGCAGTGATACACACTCCACGTGATGCGTTTGCGGAAATAAGTCCACCGGCTGGACTTTCTTCAACTCATATCCTAATTCTTGATAGAGTTTGATATCACGCGCCATGGTTGCGACATTGCAGGAGATATAAGTGATTTTCTTGGGTTCCATGCTGACGCTTGCTTTGATGAAGCTCTCGGTCAGGCCTTTTCTTGGTGGATCGACTAGGATGACATCCGCTTGGATGCCCTCTTTAAGCCAGTTTTGGATGGCTTCTTCAGCAGGAGCGCAGACATAGCTGGCATTGGCAATGCCGTTGATTGCCGCATTCTTTCGGCTATTTTCGACCGCTTCTGGGATCACTTCCACACCATAGACTTGCTTGACATGCTTAGCGACCGATAGACCGATGGTCCCGATGCCGGAGTAGGCATCCAGCACCACATCATCTGCAGTCAGTTCGGAAAAGTCAATGGCTGTTTGATAGAGGTTTTCTGCCATTTCGGTATTGACTTGGTAAAAGGCGGGCGCAGCAATCTGGAAGTCATTTCCCAGCATCTGGTCGGTAATGTAGTCTTGGCCATAAAGCGTTCGCCAGTCTTTCCGAAAATCGCATTACCCGGCTGGTCGTTGATATTCTGCATGATGGACTTGATAGCTGGGAAGGCTTCTGTCAAGCGCTCCATCATCTGCTCCACTCGGAATATCTTCGGACGGGTTGTCACCAGAATTACCATGATTTCCCCTGAATAATGGCCACGGCGGACAACTAGATTGCGAATGAGTCCAGTCTTTTCTTGCTCATCGTAAGGTTTGAGGTCAAAACGACGCAGCAAATCACGTGTAAAGAGGATAACTTGGTCAATAATTGGATCCTGAATATAGAAATCTTCAATCGGCAGGAGGTCATGGGAATTTTTCCGGAAAAATCCTGTTTCCAGCTGGCCATTGACACGGCGGACAGGCACTTGAGCCTTATTGCGGTAGCCCAACGGTTGCTCCATACCAAGTGTCGGCGGCACCTCAACATCAGACAAACCAGCAATCTTATAGAGACTGTCCTTGACCTGCTTGCGTTTGAATTCCAGCTGAGCTGGATAGTTCAGATGCCCCAAGTCAGCAATCCCCGTACGCAGATAGGCCATATCAAGATTTTCATTGCGCTGGTCTGAAGTACGGAGAAATTCCTCCACTTTGCCAAAGCCAATTTTTTTGTTGACCTTGAGCACACGCATGCGAATGAGTTCACCCGGCAGGGCATTTTCCACAAAGAAAACCAGGTCTTCTGCCTTGGCCACCCCTGCTCCCTCATGGCTCAGATCCACGATTTCAACTTCAATCATATCATTCTTTTTTAACATATTTTTCTCTTTCTGCTTTATCGCTCTGCCATTTCCCAAAAGAAAAGGCAGGACATCGTCCTACCTTTCATTATATCATATATCTTATCTGAGACCCATTTGCTGCAGTCTTTCTTTATAGGCTTCAAAGTCAATCAAGAGCCCTTGGCCACCGTACATGTCATAGGTATCCACCCAGTCGCCGTTTTCCGGAATCGTCAGGCGCTCAACCCCATTGCGGGAATCTCCTGCCATAGAGAGACCATTAGTCAAAAGGAAGCTGTAAGGCACATTGGTCGAAGTCAAGGCAAAGACCTTACCTAGGGCCTCTGACCCAGTAAAGAGCTTAGTCGGATCTTTGACTTGCTGGAAGACCGCTGTCAAAACTTCCTGCTGGCGGCGGGTTCGGCCAAAGTCACCCTCGTCATCCTTACGGAAGCGAGCGTAGTTGAGCAAGGTCCGACCATCCATCTGCTGCTGACCAACCTTGATGGTTTGGTTGGGGACCACACCGTCTTTCATATTTAAGTCGTCTGGCACTTCAACTTCTGTTACCTTTTCCCCATCAATGGTTGAGAACTGGGCATTCATGCTGACGCCATTTGGGAAAAGGGTGTCAATAGCTGTCGCAAAGGTCTGGAAATCCACCAGTGCATAATATTTGATGTCCAAATCGAAATTATCTTTGAGCATCTGGCGGACATAGTCCGCACCGCGGTTGTGGTTTTGCTCCCCAATCGTGTAGGCAGAATTGAGCTTTTGGTCATAGTAATCTGCCTGCGACGGATCCGTGTACTCATTGCTGACGCCATCAATGTGAATAAGGGTATCACGCATAAAGCTGACCAATTTTACCTTATGATCCTTATTACCAACATTCAAGACCATAATGGAGTCCGTCCTCGTCTCAGTCGAGTCATCACCAACTCGGCCGTCCGTCCCAAGAATGAGGATATTCACTCCGTCCTTAGTATCCTTGCCGTCAAAGAATTCTGTTTCTGCTGGTTTAGAATTGCCATTATGAGCAGTCGTCAAGCCTTGATAAACATGAAAATCATGCCCCCCAAGACCATCAGCAGGAAAATCCCTGTCCAAAGCAAAATTCGTTTCAAGCGGATTTTTTTGCGAGGCTTCTTGGGCTTGTCTTGTCCCAAACCAGCTCCTGCCAGAGCTTCGGGTGCCTTCTTTTGTCTTCTACTGCGAGAAGCACGCTCAGGGTACTTGGGCAAGAGGCCAGAAGAATCCATTTCCACTGGCTCTTGCTCATAGGCGTCACTAACTGTATGCGACTGCTCTTCATGGTTAGTCGCACTGGCTGAACTGCCAATCCCCTTGGACTTCTGACGCAGATAGTCAAATTCTTTCTTTTCTTTATCGTTTAGATAGTAATAATTTTTATAGAGATAATCTAAGCGGAGCTGTTCATGATGGCTAAGATTTTCTGGTTTCTTCATCTCTTCTCCAATCTACTGCTACTTGTCCTGAATCAGAAACACACTGTAGCTACCAAAAATTTTATAAGTAATTCCAAGACTTGTCAACTCTTGATAGGCAAAATCCGCCAATTTTTTCTGCTCGTTGTCAATGTCAATAATGAAGAAATACTCTCCCAGAGCCGTTTTTAGGGGTCGGCTCTCAATCTTGGTCAAGTCAATCCCACGCCAAGCAAAGGTCGACAAAGCCTTATAGAGAGCACCTGGCAAATTGTCCGGTAAGGTCAAAGCCAATGTCTGCTTGTCTCCCGTCTTGGTCAGTCGAAGCTCAGGAACCTCATGGCCCAAAATCCAGAAGCGGGTATAATTTTCTTCCATTTCTTGAATGTCGCTGGCCGCTACTTTGAGCCCGTACTCTGCTGCAGCCGTGCGCGGGGCTATAGCCGCAAAATTCTTTTCAGGATGCTCTGCCACAAAACGAGCTGCATAGGCTGTACTAGCCGTGACCTCAATGGAAGCCTGCGGATAATGCTGGCGGATGTATTTCTTTCCTTGGGCAATAGCCTGCGGGTGAGAAAATATCTTCTCGATTGGCTTCTCCAAATCCGTCACCAAAAGCTGCTGCTTGATGGGCTGAACGATTTCAGCCACCGCCCGAATGTCTGCCTGATGAAAGAGATAGTCCAAGGTTTCATGGACACTGCCCTCAATGGAATTTTCCACCGGAACAACCGAATAATCCACTTCCCTAGCCTCATAAGCCTTCATGACCTCGGTGATATTCTGATAGGGCACCAAGTCCTCGTTGGGAAAGGCAGCTTGGGCCACATGGTGAGAAAAGGAGCCTCTGGGACCTAAAAATGCTATTTTCATTGAATTTCCTCAATAATTTCCTGCGGGCTTTTGAGCCTCGTATCGACAATCTGGGTCGCCACTTCCTCATACCAGGTCTGACGCTGATCAAAAATCTGCTGCAAGTCTGACTTGCTCTGATTTAAGAACAAAGGTCGATCTTGCTCAGCATCCTGCCGAATTCGCTGATAGAGCGTTTCAAAATCTGCTTTCAGGTAGATATTATCAGCATTCTGAGCCAGCAGTCTGCGATTTTCAGGGCTGACGACTACACCGCCACCAGTTGAGACCACCAAGTCCGTATCGATCAACTCAGCTAAGAGTTGGGCTTCAGCAGCCCGAAAGGCCGCTTCACCATGCTGGTCAAAAAAGTCCTTGATAGACATGCCCAGCCGCTGGCAGAGCAGTTCATCCATATCGACAAAGTCTTGGGCTAAGCCTCTAGCCACTGTGGATTTTCCGGCTCCCATAAAGCCCAGCAATATCTTAGCCATGCATCAAGCCCTCCAAGTCGCTAAAGAAACTTGGATAGCTGGTCTTAATAGCTTCAGACCGCTCAAGTTCTACCTGACCGCTTTGAGCTAACAAAGCAGCAATTGCCGTCATCATTCCGATGCGATGGTCACCAAAGGTGTTGACTTGGGCACCATGAAGAGGTGTTTTCCCTTCGATAATCATGCCGTCTTCTGTCGGGGTAATAGCTGCGCCCATGCTATTGAGAGCGTCTGCCACTACCTGAATCCGGTCGGTTTCCTTGACTTTGAGCTCCTCTGCATCACGAATAACAGTCCGTCCCTGAGCCTGAGTCGCAAGAAGCGCAATAATCGGCAACTCATCGATCAAGCGTGGGATAATCTCGCCGCCAATCTCCGTTCCCTTAAGCTCAGAAGTCTCAACAGTGATAGTTGCAGACTTGGCTACTGGATCGACATCCGACAGCTTCATCCGTCCGCCCATGGCCTCTATGACTTCTAGAATCCCTGTACGAGTTTCATTGATGCCGACATTTTCTAAAACAATCTTAGAGTCCGGCACAATCAGCCCAGCTACTAGCCAGAAGGCCGCGCTGGAAATGTCCCCTGGAACCGTCACTTCCTGAGCAGTGAATTCCTGACCACCCTGAATGCGAATTTCCTTGCCCTCAACCTCAATTTGCCCGCCAAACTGGGCAATCATATCTTCTGTATGATTACGGGTGATTTCCTTTTCAATAATAACCGACTCTCCCTGAGCCTGCAAGGCAGCAAAAATCAAGGCCGACTTAACCTGAGCCGAAGCCACTGGCAGCTGATAATGAATGGACTTCAGTTCCCTGCTTCCTTTCATCTTGAGCGGTGGTAAATCGCGCTCAGTCCGACCAGCAATCTCTACTCCCATCTGCCGCAGAGGAATGGTCACCCGATCCATAGGTCGCTTGGATAGACTATCGTCACCGAACATCTCCGCTTCGAAATCCTGACCAGCCAAAACACCAGAAATCAAACGGATAGATGTTCCAGAATTACCCATATCCAGCTTATTTTTCGGTGCTTGCAGGCCTTCAAATCCTACTCCATGTATCTTGACTAGATTTCCATCGTCCTCAATATCCACGCCTAAGTCACGAAAAACCTGCATGGTAGACAGCACATCTTCTCCTCGCAGAATGTCACGAACAGTAGTGACCCCCTTGGCCAAACTGCCAAAAAAAATGGAACGGTGACTGATGGATTTATCTCCAGGTACGCGGATATGGCCCTTCAGGCCTTTTACATTGGTTGATAATTTCATAGGTGACCTCGTACTTTCCTTTGTTGCTTCTTATTTTATCATAAAAAGACCAGAAATTCTTAAAATTTCTGGAATCCTAGCTGAAGCAAAAAGAATCCGAGTATTCATCCCAGATTCTTCTTTTTATTAGCTTACTTAAGCAAATCTTGTACCGGATCAAAGATGATACGCTCAATGTCCGCCAGATAGATGGACAGTTGCTGCTGCTTATTGAAATTCAGAAAGAACAGCATTGCTCTGAATCTTCTCGCCAAAAGAAGTCATCTTGTCCTGCACCTCCTGGGTCGGTACCTGACCAGTCTGAGCCAGCTGTTGCAACTCTTGCTGGAAAGCCAGATAGTCCGCAAAAATAGCCTTCGCTTCGCTATCAGCATCCACTGCTTTCTTGCTTTCTGCGACTGCTTGGTACTCAGGCAATTCACGCAGATTTCTGCTCAGTTCATTGGCTAAATCATAAATATTTGACATAGAGTTCTCCAATCTATATTAGTCTTCGGACACTAGGTAATCCGTATGTTCTCTTACTATTTTAGCAGATTTTTCTAAATCTTGGTGATTTTTAAAGGTGATTTGCAGAATACCGTTGATATCTTCACGGTTTTCCTCGTTAATCCGGATGTTGACGACTGAAATTCCCCGCAGGAGTTCCAAAATACCCAATATCGCATCTTCTTCGTCAGGCACTTCAATAAAGAGGTCATAAAAGCTATCTACACCAGCACGTTTATGAATTTCCATCTGCTTGCGGCTTTGCCGTCCTCGGTCGAAAAATTCCCAGATAGCTGTCTCATCCTTAGCCACAATCGCCGCAGCTACCTTGTCTAATTGGTTTTTAAAGTCTTCCAGCCGCTCCAAAATGGCTTCGGGATTTGTCAAGAGGATAGAGGTCCACATACCTGGCTCACTCTCCGCAATCCGTGTCATATCTCGAAAACCACCAGCTGCAAAAGACTGGGTCAGCTCATGCTCTTGGCTATAAGCTGCCGCTTGCTCCATAAGGCTGGAGGCTAGGATATGCGGAAAATGACTGATTTGACTGGTCACTCGGTCGTGCTCGGCTGCGTTCACCTGGATAAAGCGGGCATGAAGACCACTCAGCAAGTCTTTCATTTCCTCAAGAGTACCAGGCTTGGTCAGGCTAGAGGGGGTGAAGATATAATAGGCATTTTCAAAGAGGTTGACATGGGCAGCCTTGGCTCCGGTCTTGTGACTTCCGGCCATAGGATGAGCACCGACAAAGCGGACGGGCTTATTCTGCAGATACTTTTCTGCAGCTGCCACAATCTCAGCCTTGGTCGATCCAGCATCTGAGATGATAACATTTTCCTTCAGATCCATCTCGGCTAAGTCTTTGATAAAAGCTATGGTCTGCTTGATAGGCACAGCCAGAATAATCACATCAGCCAAGGGAGCAAAAGCTGCAAAATCATCTGTCACTCGGTCAACCATTCCCCGTTCCAAGGCAATCTGTCGCGATTCCTCACTTCTATTATAGCCAAGAATCTCTATCTCAGGATGATCTCGCCTGATACCCAGAGCCAAGGAAGCTCCAATCAGTCCCAGACCTGCGATATAGACTGTTTTTCTCTCCATGCCCACTCCTCTCTTCTAAAAGTTCTTGACAAATTCCCGATGGCGAGCTACCGCATCCTTCAGTTCTTCTAAATTGTCCGAAGAGAACTTCTCTAGGACTTCGGTGGCTAAAACTGTTGCCACCACGCTTTCCATAACTATACCCGCCGCTGGCAGAGCCGTAGGATCGCTCCGTTCCACTGTCGCCTTATAAGGCTCGTGGGTCTCAATATCCACGCTCATCAGTGGCTTGTAAAGAGTTGGAATGGGCTTCATGACACCTCGCACCACGATTGGCTGACCATTGGTCATACCGCCCTCAAAGCCGCCTAGATTATTGGTTCTGCGAGTGAAGCCATCTTCCTCAGACCAAAGGATTTCATCCATGACTTGACTACCCTTGAGACGGCCGGCTTCAAAGCCCACACCAAACTCAACTCCCTTGAAAGCATTGATGGACACGACTCCTTGAGCAATCTTGGCATCCAGCTTCTTGTCCCATTGAACATAGGAGCCCAAACCAACCGGCACACCGCCAACGATAGTCTCAATGACACCACCGATGGTATCGCCGTATTTCTTAATTTGATCAATGTAGGCCTTGATTTCTTCTTCTCGTTCAGGATTGACAATGGAAACCTCCGACTGGGCAACTCTTTCCTTGATTTCTGCTACAGTCAGATTGTCTGGTACATCGATATCAATACCGCCAAAGGTCACGATATGGCTGGCTACCTCTACACCGATTTCTTCCAGCAAGCGCTTAGCTACTGCTCCGACTGCTACACGCATGGTCGTTTCGCGGGCAGAAGAGCGCTCCAAAGAATTCCGTAAATCATCAAAGCGGTATTTCATACCACCAACCAAGTCAGCATGGCCAGGGCGTGGTTTGGTAATCTTGCGCAAGCCTTTTTCTTTTGGTCTACATCGGCTACGCTCATAATCTCTAGCCATTTCTGATGATCGAGATTTGTGACATTGAGAGTAATCGGGCCGCCCATGGTCAAGCCATGCCGAACCCCAGACGTAATCTCGACTTGGTCACTTTCAATCTTCATGCGGGCACCGCGGCCGTACCCACCCTGGCGGCGCTTGAGCTCAGCATTGATATAGTCAGCGGTCAAAGGAAGACCAGCCGGCACTCCCTCAATAATAGCTGTCAGACGTGGTCCGTGGGATTCTCCTGCAGTTAAGTATCTCATACATTTTCTCCTATTTCTGGGATGGAAATACTGGACATTCTATCCGTTTTTCATCCAAACTGTCCAATCGTCTTAAACTCCATCTGGTACTTATTTCTTCAGAAATTCTTTCATCTCTTCCAGCGGAATCTGGTGAATACTAGCCGACCCTAGCTCGGGCACCAGTACTAGTTTGATAGAGTTGCCTCGTGCCTTCTTATCATGGGTCAAGGCCTGATAGAGAGCATTCTCATCCCAGGGCTGGTAATCCACCGGCAAACCAAACTTCTGGCACATCTGGATGATGTCTTCTGTGATCCCGACTGGCATAAGGCCTTTCTTTTCAGCGACACGGGAAACCTGTACCATGCCAATCGCTACAGCTTCACCATGCATGACCTTGCCATATCCTGCTGTCGCTTCGATAGCGTGCCCAATAGTATGGCCGAAATTCAGATAGAGGCGAACGCCATTATCCAGCTCGTCCTCGACCACAATCTTACGCTTGACATCGCAGGAATGGTAGATGATACTCTCCGCATGCTCCAAAATCGACTCTGGACTGCCATCCATTTCTGAAAGCTCGTCCCAGAGTTCCTTATCCTCAATCAAGCCGTACTTGACTACCTCGCCCATACCTTCGATCAATTCACGCTGGCCCAAAGTATGCAAGACTTCTGGGTCAATCAGAACTCCGTCAGGCTGGGTAAAGGTCCCGACCATATTCTTGGCCCAAGGAGTATTAACGCCGGTCTTGCCACCGATAGAAGAGTCTACTTGGGCTGTCAGACTGGTCGGAATCTGCACGAAATGAATGCCCCGCATGTAGGTCGATGCAGCAAATCCTGCCAAATCACCAACAACGCCGCCTCCCAAGGCCACGATACCATCGCTGCGGGTCAGACCAACCTTGACCAAAAACTCATAGACTTTGTTGACTGTCTTTAAGTTCTTGCTAGCTTCACCCTCCAAAAAGTCAAAGGCAAAAGTCTCAAACCCAGCTGCTTCCAAGCTCAGCTTGACCTTTTCCGCATAGAGTCGAGCCACTCGATTGTCCGTGACGATAACTACCTTCTGAGGCTGCCAAAGCTGACTCAGCCAACTTCCAGCCTGAGATAAAGACCCCTTTTCGATGAGAATATCATAGGGATGATGCGGGAGATTCACATTCAGTTTCATAAGCGCCTCCTTATTTATACAATTCTTCTAAACACTGCCAAATTTCCTGACTGGGCATAGGCTTGCCAGTCCAAAGCTCAAAGGCTTCTGCTCCCTGATAGAGCAGCATACCAAGTCCATTGACCGCTGTGACATTTTGATTTCTGGCCCATTTGAGAAAGGGCGTTTCGAAAGGTTGGTAGATAACATCTGCAACTAAAATCTGGCTAGGCAGCTCAATCTGTTCAGGCAGGGGCATGCTGATGCCATCCATGCCTAGACTGGTCCCATTTACCAGAAGGTCAGATTGGTTGATTTTATCCTGCAAACTATCCGCATCTTCCAAGGTTAGTACCTGGATACGACTCTTGGTTTGGTGGCTGATAACTGCCATCTTTCTGACAGTCTTCTCATAGGAGGCCTGTCGAGTGAAAACAAAAATTTCCTCTGCATTGTCCAAAGCTGCTTGAGCTATAATAGCCGTCGCTGCTCCACCTGCTCCTAAAATCGTCATTTTTTTGCCCCGAATAGCAAAAGAAGGCAAGCTCTTAAAAAATCCCTTGCCATCTGTGTTATAACCAACTAAAATTCCATTTTTATTCACAACCGTATTGACCGCTCCGATAAGGCGGGCGCTGACATCAAGCTCGTCCAGATAAGGTATCACTTCCTGCTTATAGGGCATGGAAAGATTGACACCAAACATATCGAATCTGCGGATATTTTCTATACTGGCCTGCAGATCCTTTGCTTCTACTTCCCAAGCTAGATAGACACCATTGACACCAGTCTTTTCAAAAGCCATATTGTGAATAAGAGGAGAAATACTGTGCTTAATTGGCTTAGCAACCACAGCAGCCATGCGGGTGTGGCCATTAATTCTCATTCAAAATCTCCTGGATTTTCTTCATATTGCTCAGAGAAATCTGACCAGGTGCTGACGCCATCTCCTGACTGGCAAATGACCAGCTGGAACCTGTCAAGTCAGCCGCAATGCGTGAAATTTTGCCGATTTTTCCCATGGAAATGGTGACAAAATCCTGCTCAGGATTCAAGGTCTTGAAACCTCGAGTATAGTTCATCAAGTCCAGCACATCCTGCTCATTGTGAGCCATGACAGAAACCTTGACCACCTTAGGGGTCAGAGAAGTCAGCTCAGACAGGATTTCCATCATATTTTCAGGCGTCTCCTCAAAGTTATGGTAGCTCAGCACCAGATTAGGAAAATCAAGCATTTCTTCAAATTTCTCCTTGTGAGAGAAATATTCAAAATCGATATAATCCGGCTGGTAAAAACCGGCTACTTCCTTGATGAGAGCTACATATTCATCATCGGACAGTTCGATTTCTCCGCCTTCCTGACGGGTCCGCAAGGTGAAATCAATTCACGTCCGGCAAATTTTTCAAAAATAGCTGGCGCAACATTTAAAATATCATCCTTGGCCAGAAAATCTGCCCGCCATTCAATAATATCAGCATCTTCGTAGCGTGATACATCAATTTCTTGAGCTTCTTCTAAACTCTTGGGCATTACAGAAACGACTAATTTCATTGGTCCACCTTTATTGTAAATACCTTGAGGTAATTACTGCTCCCGTCTTTTTTATTATAGACAAAGTCTGCTGGCAGGCCATACTCCGCAAGATAGCGGTGCTTTCTGCCAGCAAGGCCTTTTTCAATTTCTTGTTTAAACTTACTTTTGGAAAGATTGGCTGCATTGGTACTTAAAATCATGATTCCCTGAGGATTCAGGATTTCCAAAGCTTGTGCAACCAAACGATGATAATCTTTAGCAACCGAGAATGTCCGCTTTTTATTTCTAGCAAAGCTGGGCGGATCTATCACAATGACATCAAAGTTTAGATCGTGACGCTTAGCGTACTTGAAATAATCAAAGACATCCATCACCTGAAAGCGATGCTGATCCAGTGTCAGACCATTGGCCAGAAAATGAGCTTCTGACAGCTCACGGCTTCGCTTGGCCAAATCCACTGAGACTGTCTGACTGGCATCGCCCATGGCTGCTGCTACTGAAAAAGCAGCTGTATAAGAAAACATATTGAGTAAACTTTTACCAGCAGCCAGACCATCTACCAGACTGGCACGCACATCGTGCTGATCCAGAAAGATACCGGTCATAAGACCGTCATTCAGAAAAACCTGATAGCGAACACCGTTCTCCAAGACTGTGAAGGTTTCCGGTGCTTCCTCTCCGTAGAGATGAGCCGATTCGTAGTCCAAACCCTTGAAACGAATCTTTTCATAAGCTCCCTGAATCTCTGGGAAAACCTTAGCGAAGGCTGTCAGAATCTGCTCCTTGATAGCAAAGACAAAGTCATTGTACCAAGAAAAAAGCGCAAAGTTATTGTAGAAATCCACAGTGAAGCCACCGAAGCCATCCCCCTCTTGATTAAAGAGTCGAAAGGCTGTCGTGTCAGACGAATGAAAATAAGTAGAACGTCTGCTCTTAGCCTGCTCAAAGAGGTCTTGAAAAAAATCCGAGTTCAGCTCTACCTTCTTCTGGGAAATCAGCCAGCCAACTCCCTTATTCTGCGGAGAGAGATACGCTGTGCCTAAAAACTTTCCCTGATGGTTTTGAAGCTCCACACATTGATTCTGAAGAGAAAGAGTACCAAAATCCTTTATCTAATAAAAGAGTGCCCTTTCTCAGTTTTTCTTCTGCCTCTTGAGTAACAGTAAGTTTATTCATAAATTATATTATACCAAAGATTGTGAAAATTCTCAAAACATATTTTACATTTGAGTTAATAAAAGATTTCACAAACGAGTGCAAAACGACTATAAACCTCTCCATAGAGGGGATAAGGCTTTTATAGAAATATTACAATTTCGCCGATTTAAAATATCTCAAATGCAGCTCAAATTTTCCTTAACTGGAGAAATTATGTTATACTTAGAGGAGAAAATTTTTAGGAAATAAGACAAGGAAGTAACTTTTTGTGAAAAAAATAACCAAGAATTTACTCAATTTCATGAGTACGAGACTAGGTTTTGTCTTGATTTTACTGGTCCTCTATTGGATAAAAACCATGTGGGCCTACACGATTGATTTTAACCTCGATATTCAAGGTCTTTATCAAGTATTTTTAGCTATTATAAACCCTTTCCCTATCAGCCTCTTGCTGCTGGGACTGGCACTTTATGTAAAACGAACCAAATTATTCTACAGCCTAGCCTTCGGAATCTATCTACTCCTCTTTGCTTGGCTGGTATCTAACTCCATTTACTACCGCGAGTTCAGCGACTTTGTTACAGTCAATACTATGCTGGCTTCTAGCAGCGTTTCAGCTGGACTTGGGGAAGCAGCACTTGAGCTCTTCCGCCCTTGGGATATTCTTTATCTGATTGATTTCCCGATTTTGGCCTTCTTATTCTTTAAGAAATACATCCGAATGGATGACCGGCCTTTCAATAAACGTGCCAGCTTTGCTGTGACCTCCCTGTCCGCCATGCTGTTCTCAGCCAATCTTTTCTTGGCTGAAATTGACCGGCCTGAGCTCTTATCACGTGGATTTTCCAACTATTATGTCGTTCGGGCTCTGGGCTTGCCAGCCTTTCTAGGTTACAGTGCTAACCAGACATATACCGCCAATCGTGAGCGCTCCAAAGCTTCTGAAAAAGACTTGGAACCAGTAACAGAATATATCCAATCCCACTATGCGGAACCAAATCCAGAATATTACGGGATTGCCAAAGGACGCAACGTCATCTATGTCCATCTGGAAAGCTTCCAGCAGTTCCTGATTGACTATAAGCTGCAGGCAGATGGGAAAGAGTACGAGGTGACACCTTTCCTCAATTCCCTCTACCACTCCAATTCGACTCTGGCTTTCTCTAATGTCTTCAACCAGGTCAAGGCTGGTAAGACTTCTGATGCTGAAACCATGATTGAAACTGGGCTCTTCGGTCTCAATCAAGGCTCCTTCATGGTCAACTACGGTGGTACCAATACTCAGCAAGCTGCACCTTTTATTCTTTCCAAAAACGGCGACTATACTTCTGCTGTTTTCCACGGAAATACAGGAAGCTTCTGGAACCGTAATACTGCTTACAAGCAATGGGGTTATAACTATTTCTTCGATGCGTCTTACTTTACCAAGCAGGACGACACCAACTCCTTCCAGTACGGCTTGAATGACAAGATTATGCTGAAAGATTCCATCAAATATCTGGAACACCTGCAGCAGCCTTTCTATGCTAAGTATATCACGGTTTCCAATCACTATCCTTACACGACTAGCTTGATTGGTGACGAGATTGGCTTCCCTCTGGCTAAGACCAAGGATGAAACCATTAATGGCTACTTTGCTACTGCTAACTATCTAGATTCTTCTGTCAAGGCCTTGTTTGATTATCTCAAAGAATCCGGCCTCTATGACAACTCTATTATCGTTCTCTACGGAGACCATTTTGGAATTTCCCAAACCCGTAATCCTAACTTAGCCCCTCTTGTAGGAAAGACCTCTGAGACTTGGTCCAACTACGACAATGCCATGATGCAGCGCGTGCCTTACATGGTAGTGGTGCCTGGCATGGACAAAGGAAAGATCATTGATACTTACGGCGGTCAAGTGGATATGCTGCCAACATTGGAGCATTTGCTGGGCATTGACTCTAAGAACTACCTTCAAGTTGGACAAGACCTACTGTCATCTCAGCACCAGCAAATCACAGCTTTCCGCTCCAGCAATAACTTTGTCACTCCAAAATACACTAGCTTCAACGGACGAACCTACTACACCCAGACCGGTGAAGAAATTACCAATCCTGACGAAACCATCAAGAAAGAACTGGATGAAATTCGTAATGCTGCCAATACTCAGCTGAAGATGAGTGACGCTATTCAAACCGGTGACTTGATTCGCTTCTACAAGGGAAATGACTTAGGCAAGGTCAACCCTAAAGATTACTCTTATCTTAATTCAATGAAAGCCTTGTTGGCTATTGAAAAAGAAAAAGGCGACCAATCAACCAGTCTTTACTCCAAGCGAGGCAATGTCTCAACTGTGGATCTCTTTAATTCGCCAAGCTACCGGGCACTGCATCCAGAGCAGTTCCAAACTAGCAGCAGCGACGAAGACAGCAGTCAAGAAGACTCAAGCTCTTCTAGCTCTAGTTCCACAGCCAATCCATAGATAGCAAAAAGCCTTAAGTCCAATGGACTTAAGGCTTTTCATGTAGCTAATAACTTATTGAATAACTTCAAAAAAACAGAAACCGTCAGATTTTTCAACATAGAAAGGCTTCTTATGACGGCTATTGCCCACTATGAGACGCAGCTTATCTGCATTAGGCAGATAATAGGGCAGGCCGCTGGCATTAAATATGACTTGATAATGCTTGTCATCCTTAATCTCAAAGATAATCAAACCACTGCCCTGCTCTGCTGATTGGACAAAGACATGCTTATAAATATCTTCATAGGTCTGATAAGAAAAGGCTTTGCAGGATGTCTTAAGACGAATGATGTCCTTGATAAAATCAATACTCTCTTGATGGTCCTGCAAAATATCCCAATTCACCTGATTGACTGCATCTGGCGCATTGTAGCTGTTCATAGCCCTTTCACGATCACTGTGAAGGACTTGGCCGTCCTCTCCCGTAGCTACGAGCTTAGTACGGGAGAATTCCTGTCCCAGCTCCATGAAAGCCATGCCTTGCATGAGCAGGTTCATAGCAGTTGCCAACTCAATCCGCTTGGTGCGAGTCAGAACATCATCTTCGGGATGCAGCTCCGCAAGCAAATCATGCAGGTTGAAATTATCATGTGCCTCCACGTAGTTAAGGACTTGATCAGGACTGCGATAGCTGCCTAGCTCACTGCTGCCAAGGATAGACTTAGCGACGATATCCTCCGTCGCCTGACCACTGACAAAACCAGCTTTGATGCCGCCGTAAACTTCTGCTCCTTTGACCGCATCCCGCTCTGTATCATTGAAAAATCCAATCCGCGGTAACTGATAAGCATTGTCCTTCTTAGCCTTGTCTTCTGGTATCAGGCCCGTTCCCATATCCCAGCCTTCTCCATAGAGCAGGATTCGTGGGTCCACTTCATCCATAGCTTGACGAATGGCATTCATCGTTTCCACATCATGAATGCCCATTAGGTCTAAGCGGAAGCCATCTACATTGAACTCCTCTACCCAGTACAGCAGAGAGTCAATCATAAACTTGCGGAACATCTCATGCTCGCTGGCCGTCTCACTCCCCACTCCGGTTCCGTTTTGGAAAGAGCCGTTAGGATTCATCCGATAGTAATAATCTGGTACTGTAGCCTGAAAAGCAGAATCATAGGTCGAGTAAATGTGATTGTAAACAACATCCAGTGTCACAGAAATCCCCGCATCATGGTAGGCCTGAATCATCGTTTTCAAATCACGGATGGCTTGACCTGGGTCAGCAGGATTGCTGGAAAAGCTAGTCTCTGGAGCATGATAGTTCTGCGGGTCATAGCCCCAGTTGTAGATTAGCTCTCCATTTTCATCATAGTCCTTGTGACGGTCAGAGACAGGCTGAAGCTGGACAACATTAACGCCTAAATCGCTGATATAGTCAAAACCTGTTTTTGCCCTAGATGATTGGTAGTTCCTTTTTGACAGGCTCCCAAGAAGGTCCCGCGCAGCTGACTATCCACGCTTGAAGTCTCCGACTTGGTCAAATCCCGAATGTGCATCTCATAAATCACTGCCTGATTTGGATTGTCCAAACGCCAGACGGCTTCTTTGCCCTGCCGGACCTGAAAACCAGCTACTTCTGTCTCATCCGCTCCAAGAATCGCTGAGCGCTTGCCATCTGGACTGGTCGCAACAGTATAAGGATCACGAGTATAAAAATTGCGGTATTCAAAGCTAACATGGTAGTGATAGGTTTTACCGGTCAAGCCTTCTGCTATTTCAGCTGACCAGACACCGATGGTATTTTCCTTATGGTCGTGAGAATATCGGTCTCCTTTCTGCATTGGGAAGACTTTATAAACAGAAGCTTGATTGTCAGCCGATTCATAGACTACCAGCTCTACCTTCCTAGCTGTCGGTGCCCAAACTTTGAAAGTATGTGCGCCGTCCGTCTGACGGTGTCCCAACCAGCCTTGATATCCCCAACATTCATCAAAGTAGTCTGTTCTCAGGGCCATATCAAAGTTATGCGGCCGCCGGCGTGAATACTGGTGACTTGTTGTTGCAGCCTGCAGGGAATAGTAAACCTGATAATCTCCCTCAATCAGCCAAATTTCCGTCACCAGATGCGGAGGCAGCAAATCAATATGATAGTCACAGGACTGGCTAGACCAGTCTGAACGTTTGATTATGACGTGGGCTTGATTCAAGTGCTCCCAGGTCTGAAAGGTTAATTCCCCCCTGAATACCAAAATAATCAAGTTTGGAAAAGGCTGCTTCCTTTCCCCATTGGTTTATTTGCCACTGCCACATATCATAGGAGAAATAATCTCCCGTAGGATTGTGGTAATGGACTAAGACTTTATAGTCTAGCATATCTTTCATCTCTTCTCTAAAACTTATTCTATTGAAAGGGCTGTCTGACTGATTTCATCGATATTGGCAAAAAATTCCAAATGTCCGTGCAGCACTTCCAGTTCAACAGGCGTATCACCGCCGTATTCTCCATCCAAATTCAGCATAAATGGACCTTTTTTGTCTAAAATTTCCAGCTGCAGCTTGCTTGTTTTGAGGTATTCTACATTGATATCGCCAACGTGCTGACCGCCATTGATAGCCTGCATCATCAGACTCAGCATATCGAAGAGATTGGCTGTCTTGACTAAAATCAAGGTAAAATTCCCGTCGTCTAATTTGGTGTCTGGCGCTAGCTTTTCAAAACCACCGATAGAGTTGGTCAGAGCCGCAAACATCAGCGAAATCTTCCCTTCAAAGACACCGTGGTCGTGCTTGATACGAACCTTGCGAAACTTAGAGCGAGGGAGTTTTTTTGCTCCTTCTGCGACATAAGCAAAGTAGCCTAAGCGGGATTTGACCTCGCTAGGTACACTATAAGTCAGCTCTGTTAGGGTTCCAGCTGCCGCAATATTTATAAAATACTTGTTCCCATAGGCTCGGCCAATATCCATCTTTATGGTCTGGTTCTTTTCGATAATGCGGGCTGCCGCTACTGGGTCTCCCATGGGAATCTTCAAAGCACGCGCATAGTCGTTGGTTGTACCAGTTGGGATAAAGGCCAATTTAGGCCGTTCATCCAGATTCGCCACACCATTAACTACCTCATTGATGGTACCGTCGCCGCCTGCAGCAATAATCAAATCAAATCCTGCTTTTGCTGCCCTTTCAGCTTCTTTTTGAGCAGAAAGAGGCGCTGGAGTGGTCTGGTAGGCGCTGGTTTCATAGCCCACATCCTCCAAAACATCCAGAACTTCCGCTATATTTTTCTTAATAATTTCCTGTCCCGAAGTCGGGTTATAAATCAATCGTGCTCGTTTAATCTTATCCTTCATACTTCAGCCTCATAAGCTATCAAGCCAATCTTCATCCCGAATTTCAATTCCTAACTCCTGAGCCTTGGCTAGCTTGCTGCCAGCATCTGCGCCAGCCACTACCAGATCCGTTTTTTTAGAAACAGATCCAGAAACATTAGCACCCAAACTCTGCAATTTTTCTTTAGCTTGATTGCGTGTCAATTTTTGTAATTTACCAGTCAGGACAACCGTCATACCAGATAGGGCTGCATCAGCCGCTGCCTTTTGCCCCAGATAGTCCAGATTCACACCTGCTTCTTGTAGCTCCGCCAAAAGAATCTGAGAGCCTTCCTGCTCAAAATAGGTATGCAGGCTTTGGGCAATCACAGTTCCAATGCTGTCAATAGCCGCAATTTCTTCTTGGCTGGCCTGAGACAGCTTAGGAATATCGTGAAATTTCTCCAGCAAAATCCGACTGGCCTTGCTTCCCACATGGCGAATTCCCAAGCCAAACAAGAGGCGTTCAGCCGAGTTCTCCTTGGAAGCTTGAATAGCAGTATACAATTTATTTGCTGATTTTTCCTTAAAGTTCTCTAGTTCTAGTAAATTTTCCACCGTCAGCCGATAGATTCCAGCCACATCCTTGACTAGATTTTGAGCAAAGAGCTTCTCTACCACTGCTGGGCCAAGGCCAGCAATGTTCATGGCATCCCGGCTGGCAAAGTGAATCAAGCCCTCCTTGATCTGGGCTGGACAGAGCGGATTGATGCAGCGCAGAGCGACTTCATCTTCAAAGTGTACCAGCTCACTCTCACAGCTCGGACAGTGATTTGGTATTTCCAGAGGCTTCTCTGATACACGCTTGGACTCAACCACTCGCAAGACAGCAGGAATAATATCTCCCGCTTTATAGACGATAACCGTGTCTTTCTGACGAATATCCTTCTCCGCAATATAGTCCACATTGTGCAAAGTCGCTCGGCTGACAGTCGTTCCCGCTAGCTGCACTGGCGTCAGATTAGCTGTCGGAGTCACAACTCCTGTCCGGCCGACTGTCCAGTCAACAGACAGAAGCTGGGCTTCCTTTTCCTCAGCCGGGAACTTATAGGCGATGGCCCACTTAGGTGCCTTGACAGTAAATCCAAGCTCCTCTTGCACCGCCAAGTCATTAACCTTGATGACAATACCGTCAATCTCATAAGGCAGACTGTCCCGCTCCTGAGCAATCTTTTCGATAAACTCCCAAACCGCTTCGATAGAATCCGCCAGAATATGTGTAGGATTGACTGAAAAGCCCAAATCTGCCAGCTTGTTTAAGACGGCTTCTTGGCTGCCAACCTGAGTCGGACTGGCCTCTTGGTAGAGGAAGGTTGCTAGATTGCGCTTGGCCACAACTGCTGTGTCCAGCTGGCGCAAGGTTCCTGCTGCAGCATTGCGGGGATTGGCAAACTCTGGTTCACCATTCTCCTGCCGCAGCTGATTGACCGCATCAAGGAAGCCTTGGGCATGTAGCATTCTCCGCGCACCGTAATATCCAGCGGCTCTTTCAAAGTCAGAGGAATATCCTTGACCCGCTTAAGATTTTCAGTGATGTTTTCTCCAACAGAACCATCCCCCCGAGTCGCTCCTGCTACCAAGATTCCCTTTTCATAGGTCAGGGAAATAGAGAGCCCGTCAATCTTGAGCTCACAAAGATAAGAGACTTGTGGAAATTCCTTGCGAATCCTCTGGTCAAAGGCTAGTAATTCTTCACGTGAAAAAGCATCCTGCAAACTAAAGAGAGGATACTGGTGTGGATATTTTTCAAATCCTTCTAAAATCTTCCCTCCCACCCGATGCGTCGGACTGTCAGGCAGGATATCTGTTGGGTACTTTTCTTCTAACTCCGCTAACTCACGATAGAGTCTGTCATACTCGCTGTCCGATACACTTGGCCTGTCTGCCGTATAATATTCATGGGCATATCGGTTGAGCAATTTTACTAATTCTGACATTCTTTCTTTCATACTTCTATTTTATCACAAATACACAAAATCTTCCTCTATTTGTTCCGAATTCTTCCTAAAAAGTAAAAGGACATAAAAAGAGCGGTAATTCCGCTCTCTGCTGTCTTATTTTGTCAAATCAATCCTTTTCGCAATCTGGTTAATAATGATAGCTCCAGCAATCAAGGAAGCAAATTCTCCAATGGCCGTTGTAAACCAAGTCAGGAAGAATGGCAGGCCTTGCAAGAAATGTAACTCTGCAGCAATAGTCACCATCGAAATAGAGAATAAAATTGCAAAATAGAAATGATCCAAACGAATCAAGCCTTTAATCAGATATTGATTCTTATAGCGACTGAAAAGATAGACACCTAGTGACAGGAAGACTAAAGTGGATCCACCGCCAACAAAGACATCAACGATTCCAAAACTATAGAGATTGGCGATCATACAGCCAATGGTCACTCCCATGATATATTTCCGATTATAAAAGGCCATAAAGTTCATCATTTCAGAAATTCTGAACTGGTAAGCACCATAGCTAATAGCATTTAAAGGGGGCGTAATCGTTAGAGCTACGTAAATGGCAGCAACAATGGCAATCTGAGCCAAATCACGAACTCTCAGTTGTTCTTGTTTCATGTTTTCTCCTTTAGCGGCTTTACCGCGTGTAATATGCTTGGCGAAAGAAGTTAAGCGCCAAGGGTTGCGTCACATGAGAGGAGCATCATTAGTTGATTTCCCCACAGATTTGGCAACCCAACTAGTATAGCATAAATCCTAGAAATATGATAGACTATCTTTATGAAAACTTTAATCAAAAAATTCTTTGACAATGAGGTTCTGTCCTATCTCTTCTTTGGTGTGGCAACAACTGTCGTATCCGTTGTCAGTCGGATGCTCTGCTATGAATTGACGGGAAACGAACTACTGGCTACGATAATAGGTGATATTCTTGGCATTCTCTTTGCCTTTGTAACCAACGATACTATCGTTTTCAAGCAGAAAAGACAGGGCTGGCCTTCTAGACTTGTTAAATTTTTCACTGCACGTTTGGCTACTATGGGCTTAAATTTACTATTGACTTTTATCTTTGTCACGAGCTTCCCACAGATTATAGGCCAGTTTGTCAATAACAATATCAAAATGGTCAATACCATCGAAACTTTCATTGCTCAAGTGCTAATCATCGTTCTCAACTATGTCTTTAGTAAGATTTTTGTCTTTAAAAACAAGGAGAAATAAGAAGGAATCATCTAATTTCCTCTTATAATTAATAACAAATCTGGACCAGATAATTCTGATCCAGTTTTTTATTCTCAGATTTCCAAGCTTGGTTTTTCAATAGTCAGATGAGTAATCTCACCCTTAACACCAAAATAGTCCTCAATCAGAGTCTGGAGTTCTGACATGGCTGCTTGGGCTCGTGATGCTTGCTCTTCATTGATGGCCTCAATGACCAAAATGGTGTCCTTGGTCTCCTCTGTCAGCATGGTACGCTGGGCTTCTCTCCAGTTAAGACAACGGCAGACAGCTCCCTCTTCATCATAGTAGATGATTTCTTCTGGCAGTGCTGGTGCGTCACTCTCAGCTCCCAGCGGGAAAAAGGCTTCCCCACCCTTGGCTTTTCCCAGATGAAGACCTCCGACAATCTTATCCAAATCCTCACCACCACATGGAACCGCATAAGAGAGCGAGACACTGTTGTAGATATCGACCAAAGGATTGATTGGATGAAATTCCCTTCCCTGACTAACCCGCTTGAGCAGGGATTCGATAGAGGAGCGTGCTCCTTTCTTGGTCTTGAATTTGCTGAAAGCCTGCCGCCACTCCTGAATGACTTCATTTTGAGTGAAGTTCTCATCTAAGATAAAGTCCTCAGCTCGTTTCGCTCCCTTATCCAGCAGGGATTTGAAATATGGGTCCTTACTTTCATCCATACTATTATCCAGCCCCTTGACCACTAAAATACTAATCTGACCTTCCGGAAATACTTGCCAAAATTCATTTTCAACTGTAACTTTCATGTTCTACCTCTTCAATCTTAATAGTTTCTTTTTTGACCTTTTTTGACGGCTTCCCAGTCACCTGTAATGTTTTCACGCACTCGGACCAGCATTTCCTCCAAGGCTTGAACTTCCGCCTGAGAAAAGCCCTGCAAGGAAGTCTTTTCAGAATAGTCATTTTCAGCTAGGATAAAAGGATAAAGTTTTTCCCCTTTTTCAGTTACAAACCATTCCTTGTTCTTCTTGTTGTCTTTGGCTGCCTTCTGCTGCACCAAGCCCTTGGCCTCTAGCTTCTTGACAGAACGGGCAACCGTTGAGCGATCCACCTTGAGCAGCTCCGAAAGCTCCTCTTGGATAATCCCCGGATTCTCCGCGATTCGCACCAAATAAAGGTATTGACCTCTTGCTAGCTCTATGTCACGGAACTCAATATTAGCAATGGAATCCAAAGCTCGGGCGATAATCCCAATTTCCCGCAATACTGACATATCCCCTCCTTTAAAATTTTATTTAAACATATTATATCACATTTTATTGCAAATGCAACAAAATCAACTAAAAAGAAAAAAGAGGAAAATCCTCTTTAAATTTGGCAAAAATATCTTTTTCTAGTTTTCTTCTTCCTTATAGTATTTTTGTAATTCTTCCGCTGAATTAATGACATGTTCCTGCCCATCTACTGAATATTCAGCTGGGATAGTTACATTCTCAAATACATTCGTTCCTGGCGGAAAGAAGAGTTCGGTCACGTTTTTTACTAATTCGACATCGGTTTCTTTATTTAAGAAAGCAATACAAGCATCTTTTTCATGCATAATCTTATATACTTGGGGATATTTACTTAATAGAAGTGAATTCTGAAATTGTTTTTCTGAATAAGAATTTTCTAGAGACATCCATGTTAAATGAAGTGCGACACCTCTTTTTTCCATACGTTCAGCAAAATTAGTGGAGGTCGTAAAATTATTAGGAAGATCTCTATATGGATTAATTCCATTATCTGAAACAATTCTCCCTTCATCTAGATTAATACAATATGCCTTTTTTTTATCAGTTGACTCCTGTCTTAAATAGATTACTGCATAATACTTTTGAGTGTTTGAGTCCGCTATAATATCTGAACGTATTTTTATCGGAATCAAATCAGAGTCGTAGTTACGTACCATCTCAAAAACATCAAATTCTCTCTTTTTTAATTTTTTATTCTGGAATTTGTAGACTGCCAACTTCCAATATTCCCCTTTTTGAGGAATATTTCGATTAAATTCATCTTTATTCAATAGATTTGGATTAGCTTTGAGCTTCATGTAACTATTGACGAAATATCCAGAGTCAAACTCTCTTATAACATCATAATCAGGATCTACTATATATGATTTTGCTTTTTTCATATTTTCCTGTTCTTCAGAATTTACAACATTCCAGTTATAAGCAATAGCCTTATCGTTTTCAAGAAAGCTATAAACAGGTTCATATTCAGGAGAATAATACGTAAATTGTCCGTACTTTTCTTGGAACTTCTTTGCCTCTTCCTTGCTCCAAATAAAATACGTTGCAGCTCCTAGAAGTAAGAGCAGAGCGACTGCAATACTTTTTACTTTAGTCAATTTTTTACTTTTCATACTTATTTATCCTTCTCCACTCTAAAACAACATCAGTCCTCTTCGTCATCCTGCTCTTTCTTCTTGAAAGTAAAACGCCCTGTACTTTCGACTTGAAATCCTGACTCACAGCAGCTCTGGATACTGGCATTAAGCACTGCGCCAACAATCAAAATTTTAGCAATCATGATAAACCAAAACATCATAACAACCATAATGATGGAGCTGAAAAAGCGGACATCAACCAGGTGATTTAAATAATTATCCATGTAAACAGAAAAGACATTCAGTAAAGCTAGAATGGTCAAGAGCACAAAGGCGCTTCCTGGCAGAACATAGCGTTTTTTGTTGATTTTCACGTTAGGCAGGAAATAATAGAACATAACCAAAACCGCAAAGAGTAAGGCGTAAATCAGGGGCTCGGTAAAATTCTGCAAGTGCTGATAAAGTTGGCTATCTAGCTTCCAGTAAGTACGGAGGAAATCCAGCGACATATGGCCGAACATGGTCAGAAAGAGGGCCAAGGCAAAGAGAATCTGCAGACCTAGACTCACAAAGAGACTCATGACGCGATGAGAAATCAGCCCCCGACTCTTAGGAACTCCATAAGCCTTGTTAAAAGCAATCTGCAGAAAATTCATGGACTTGGAAAAGTCCAAAGAGCGGATAAGATCGAGAAACTCAGCAGGCCAGTCGAAGGCTGGGTCAGCACTTCACGCATGACTTTTGCTACAACATCATATAAAGTCTCTGGCAGCATGTCCTTAATAGCTGTCAGAAAATCCGCAATTGGAATATGGAAATAAGGCAGAATATTGACGACAATCAAGAGCAAAGGAAAAACGGAAATCAACCAATAATAAGCAACTGCAACGCTGCTCAGCTCACTATCTGCCTCTTTATAAAAACGGAAAAAATCTCTTAAAAACTGATTGTTGCGAACCTTACCAAATAATTTCTTCACTCTCTTCTCCTTCAAAAAAGCTGAGACAACTGCCCAGCCTTTGATTACTAATAAGTCCCTTCTTCTCCCTGGCTGGTCAGAATGACAGGTCCTTCTTTTGTAATGACAAACTGATGCTCATATTGACAGGACAAGCCGCCATCCAGCGTTTTATGTGCCCAGCCGGTCTCAAAGTCCGTATCAATTTCCCAGGTACCTGTATTGATCATGGGCTCGATAGTCAGAACCATTCCCTCACGCAAGCGCAAGCCGCGTCCTGCTCGACCGTAATGCGGCACCATAGGCTCCTCATGCATGGTTGGGCCAACACCGTGACCGACCAGATCGCGCACAACGCCATAGCCATGAATCTCAGCATATTCCTGAATAGCTGCACCGATGTCGCCGATACGATTGCCAACCTTGGCAGCCGCAATTCCACGGTAGAGACATTCCTTGGTCACATCCATCAGCTGCTGAGCTGCTGGGCTAATCTTCCCTACTGCATAGGTCCAGCAAGAGTCTGCCACACCGCCCCGGAAGCTCTCTGTGTGCTGCTTCATCTGTGCTACATTGTCAAAATCTAGCTTGGACACATCCAACTCTGCCTTATCGACTAAACCAACCACCATATCAACGCTGATGACATCACCATCTACCAGCTTCTGATGACGGGGAAAGGCATGGGCTACCTCGTCATTAAGAGAGCAGCAAGTCGCATAAGGATAGTCCATAACAGAGCCTTCAACACCAATTTGCAGAGGCAGGGCATTATCTTCTTTACAACGCTTGCGGACATACTCTTCAATGTCCCACATGTCAATTCCTGGCTTAATCAAATCTCTCAAACCGATATGAACCGAAGCCAGAAAATCTCCACTCTTGTCCATCAAGTCAATTTCACGCTGTGATTTTAAAGTAATCATTCTTTCTCTAATTTCCTCTTCTTAATTAATTTTCACTGTAATCGTCGCTTTGGCAACCAGCATCGCTTCCAGATACATCTCAAAGTCAATAATCGCTGTCCGCCTAGTCTGACGGATAATGCGCGGCTGGATATGCAGCAGGTCATCAATCTGAACCGCCTGAAAGAAATAAATCATCAGTTGATCAATAATCAGGCTGCGGCCGCTGTTGACCATGAGCTGCTGGGTAATCCGAGTCAAAATTTCTGTCAGCACACCGTTGGCCAGCACACCATTTTGCTCCAGCATAAAAGGCTCAACGGTAAAGGAAAACAAATCATCCTGACGGCTAATCTTCTGTCCCACCTGCTCACTGAAAGTCGGAAGGCTGGAAATCTGAGAACGGCTCATTTTTTCCATAATGTCCCGCCGCGTAATCACACCCAGCAAGGTCTGATTGCTGCGCACTACTGGTATCATTTCAAAATCTTCTGCAATCATGCGCTGGCTGATATTAGCAATATTGGCAGATAGGCCTGTCATAAAGACATTTTTCGTCATGACCTTGTCCAAGGTTGTCAGAGGAGACTTATCTCCTGCATCCCGCATGGTTACCACTCCCACCAGCATTTGCTGCTGATTGATAACCGGAAACCGGCTGGCACGATTGCGACGAACCAAGTCCAAATAGTCACGAACAGTATCAGTATCATGCAAGAAGCCATACTCGTGGCTGGAGCGATATACCTGCTCCACTGTTAAAATATCGGTCTTGATCTGCATATTGGACAGGGCCCGATTAATCATGGTTGCAACGGTATAGGTATCGTGCTTGGTCCTGAGAACCGGTATATTAAGCAGATTAGCCATCTTCAGAACTTCCGAGCTGACTTCAAAGCCTCCGGTTACCAGCACCGCATTCTCATTTTCCAGAGCCAACAGCTGAATTTTCGTCCGGTCTCCGACAATCAGGAGACCGCCCTCTGTCAGATAGCGCAGGATATTCTGCTCCGTCATGGCTCCGATGGAAAATTTATTGAATTCTTTTTCCAGACCATCTTCTCCAGCCAATACTTCTGAGCCTGTAATATCAACGATTTCCTTGTAGGTCAGATGCTCCAAGACAACTTTCTTGGACTTAACCCGAACCGTACCACTCCGAGGTCTGGTCTCAACAATACCACGGTTCTCCGCTTCCTTGATAGCTCGATAGGCCGTCCCATCACTAACTCCCAGATAGTTTGAGATACTGCGGACACTGACCCTCTTGCCGATTGGAAGATTTTCAAGATAGGTTAAAATTTCCTGATGCTTACTCATTAAAATCTCCTCTCTCATAACGGTACTCCAGATAATCTCGCATCTTCCTGGTGTACCGGTCACTCCCTTTAAACTGCCGGTAGAGCCTGAAGCCAGATTTTTGAGCTACCTTTTGACTGGCTAGGTTCTCTGCGTGAGTGATAATACTAAGTCGTTTGAAGTCAAAGCGGGTAAAAGATAGAAAAGCAATTTCTCGAACAATTTCCGTCATCAGCCCTTGTCCCCAGTGGTCTTGCCGCAGAAAATAGCCTAACTCAGCTTCTTTCTTAATCTCGTCCATCTTTTCAAACTTGACAGAGCCAATCATTTCCTGCGTTTCCTTGTGACAAATAGCCCAAATCCCCAGAGGATTTTTCATAAAGAAATTGGCAATGACGTATTCACTTTCCTCTAGGCTTGCTTCTGTCGGAAAAATGAACTGAGTATTTTCCGGATTGGACGCAATCTTATATAGGGCTCCTGCATCTTCAAATACAATGGGCCGCAAAAAAGCATGCTCTGTCTCAATAAATGAACAGGCTGCTAAATGTGTCCATAAATTCATCTGCTACCTCTATAAAAAATAAGCGAAAAACGCTTATTCTTCTATCAACTGGATATCTGCACCCAGACTTGTTAATTTCTCAATAATATTAGAATAGCCGCGCAGAATAAACTCGATATTAGTAATCTCTGTCTTTCCTTGAGCCATCAAACCTGCAATAACCAAAGCAGCTCCTGCTCGCAAATCAGTCGCCTTAACCTGAGCTCCCTGCAGTTGATTTGGTCCTTCATAGACAATCTGATCGCTGCTGGTCGAAATTTGCCTGCCATCTTAGCCAGCTCCGCCACATGGTTAACCCGTTTCTCATAGATGGTGTCCGTAATCTTACCATGGCCATTAGCCGTCAGCAAGAGCGGGGTAATAGGCTGTTGTAGGTCAGTTGCAAAGCCTGGATAAGGAGAAGTCTTAATGTTTATAGCTCTCAGAGTTTGCTGCTCTTCGACAAAAATGCTGTCTTCAGAAACCGTCATCCGAACACCCATTTCCTCAAGCTTGGCAATAAAACTCTCCAAATGCTCATAAAGGACATTATTAATCTGAATTCCCTGACCAATAGCTGCAGCAAGGGCGATATAAGTTCCTGCCTCGATACGGTCAGGAATTACTTGATGACGCGTTCCATGAAGGTGTGGAACCCCCTCAATCGTAATAATATCAGTTCCTGCTCCGCGGATGTGCGCTCCCATATTATTCAAGAGAGTTGCCACATCGATGATTTCTGGCTCCCGCGCTGCATTTTCAATAATAGTCCGACCTTTGGCCTTGACAGCAGCCAACATAGTATTGATGGTAGCACCCACGCTGACCGTATCCATATAAATACTAGTGCCCTTAAGCGGCTGGCCTCCTGTAGATAGGTTCATGTAGTTGCCGTCCATGGTCATCTTAGCCCCCATGGCTTCAAAAGCCTTGAGGTGCAAGTCAATAGGACGTGGACCCAAGTCACAACCACCAGGCAGGCCTACCGTCGCTTCACCATAGCGACCAAGCAAGCTGCCATAGAAATAATAGGAAGCTCTTAGACTGTTGATTTTTCCATAAGGCATAGGGACGTTTTGGATACCACGCGGATCAATCGTCAGACTGTCCTCAGAGCGAGTAACACTAGCCCCCATGGCAATCATAATATCAATCAGACTATCCACATCCGAAATATCCGGAACGCCATCCAACGTTACAATATCATCCGCCAGAATCACAGCCGGAATCAAGGCAACAACACTGTTTTTAGCACCATTAATAGTCACCTCTCCTTTTAAGGGGCGACCACCATGTATTACAATTTTTTTCATGTTTAAAATAAAGCTCTTTCAAGGTATTGCCATTTATTATACCACAGATTCGGGAAATTTCCTATACTTTAGATAAATAAGACAATTGAAATTAAAATGAAACAGGGAAAATGGCTTTTTTAACAGTTCTTTCAGAAAAACACAGTATTGCAAAAAATGAAAGAAGCGCAAGGCTAAACTGCTTGCCTTGTAAAAGCCACCTATATAAAAAAGCTCTCAACCATTACGATTGAGAACTGTCATCTTACTGCACTGCTGCTTTCAAAGCCTCTACCTTATCTAACTTTTCCCAAGGCAGGTCAATGTCTGTCCTACCCATGTGACCATAAGCTGCTGTCTGACGGTAGATTGGTCGTTTCAGATCCAGCATTTGAATGATACCGGCTGGACGCAGATCAAAAATCTGACGAACTGCTTCTTGCAATTTGCTTTCTGCAACTGCTCCAGTACCAAAAGTATCGATGCGTACAGAAACCGGCTGAGCCACACCAATAGCATAGGCTAGCTGCACTTCTGCTTTCTTGGCCAGTCCTGCAGCAACAATGTTTTTAGCGATGTAACGAGCTGCGTATGAAGCTGAGCGGTCAACCTTGGTTGCATCCTTACCAGAGAAGGCGCCGCCGCCGTGACGAGCATAACCACCGTAAGTATCCACAATAATCTTGCGGCCAGTCAAGCCAGAATCCCCTTGCGGACCGCCAATTACAAAACGGCCGGTTGGATTGATGAAGAATTTTGTCTTCTCATCCAAATATTGGGCTGGGATGACTGCTTTAATCACCTTTTCAATCACATCACGATGAATCTCTTCATTGGTCGCTTCTGGGTCATGTTGGGTTGAAATAACCACTGTATCCACACGCACAGGCTGGTCATTTTCATCATACTCAACGGTCACCTGTGACTTAGCATCTGGACGCAGATAGGCAATCTCTCCTGATTTGCGCAACTCTGCCAATCGACGAACAAGCTTATGGCTGAGCGAGATAGGCAGCGGCATGAGCTCTGGCGTTTCATCCACAGCAAAGCCAAACATGAGCCCCTGGTCTCCAGCACCAATCAAGTCCAATGGATCTTGATCTGCATTCCCACGAACTTCCAGAGCTTCATTGACACCCTGAGCAATATCTGGTGATTGCTCCACCAAAGACGGATGCACACCGACCGTCTCTGCTGAAAATCCATATTCTGTATTGGTGTAGCCAATCTCTGCAATGGTATCACGAACCACACGGTTAATATCTACATAAGCTGTGGTCGAAATCTCACCAAAAACATGAACCGAGCCCGTATAAACGGCTGTTTCAGCAGCCACATGGGCATCTGGATCCTGACTCAAGACAGCATCCAAAATAGCATCGGAAATTTGGTCTGCAATCTTATCAGGATGTCCCTCCGATACAGATTCAGACGTGAAAAGTTTACGTTCTGACATATAAATGTCCCCCCTTAAATAAATTGTTATAGAGTTACAAAGTACTGATAGAAATAACTACCACCTTATCGGGACTATATAACTTCTTCATTATACCACTTTTCGCTAAAAAGTTCAGAATTTTTTAAATAGAAAAAGCTATAATCAGAAACTATAGCTTTATTATGTAGATTTACTTGGAATAATTAGACTACTAATCTTAAAAATTTAAAGTACACTAAACCAAATCTGTCTGAGCAATAGCCTTCTTGACATCATCCAGCGGCAAATGAACCAATTCCACTTCTTTCTCCTTGTAGAGATACTGAGCATAGTCATCTATGCGATATTGGTTGATGTAGACCACCCGTTTGCAGCCGACCTGAAGCAGTTGCTTGGTACAGTTGAGACAAGGAAAATGAGTCACATAAGCCGTAAAGCCCTTGGGAACTCCCCGCTCGGCTCCTTGCAAGATGGCATTGACCTCAGCATGCAAGGTCCGTACGCAGTGACCATCAATGACCAAGCATTCATGGTCAATACAGTGCTCAGTCCCTGAAACTGAGCCATTGTAACCAGTTGAAATAACCTTATTATCCTTGACCAATACAGCGCCAACCTTGGCTCGCTTACAGGTTGAGCGATTAGCGATTAAGAGAGCCTGAGCCGCAAATATTGATCCCAAGCTAAGCGATTCTCTGACATAATTTCTCCATTCTACTGATTTTTTATTTACATAAATGTCTGTTTTTTCTATTATATCGCAAATCCCTATTTTTAACTAGCTTTATCATGAAAGCTGTCTTATCAGTAACAAGCCTTTATCTATACTATAAGTGGCATGGCAGGCTATTTCTCTCTTCAAACTTTTCATTAAGAGTTATGGAAAAAGAACCGAGGAAATCCTCAGTTCTTATTTTAATTATTTACCAAGCTTAGCTTTAGCTGCATCTGCAAGAGCTGTGAAAGCTGCTGCATCGTTAACAGCCAAGTCAGCCAACATTTTACGGTTCACTTCGATTTCAGCCAACTTCAAACCATGCATCAATTGTGAGTATGAAAGTCCGTTCAAACGAGCTGCCGCATTGATACGAGTGATCCAAAGTTTGCGGAAATCACGTTTTTTCTGACGACGGTCACGGTATGCATAGTAGTAAGAGTTCATTACTTGCTCTTTTGCAGTACGGAACAAGATATGTTTTGCTCCATAGTAACCTTTAGCTAATTTTAAAATACGTTTACGGCGTTTGCGTGATACAACGCCACCTTTAACACGTGCCATTTATATTTCCTCCAATATTTCCTAGATAATCGTTACAGTAGCTCTTATTTCAGACCTGTAAGCATTGCTTTGATACGCTTGAAATCTCCTGCATGCACCATTCCTGCTTTGCGAAGATGACGGCGTTGTTTCTTAGTCTTTCCGTGGAAACGGTGAGAAGTGTAAGCACGGAAACGTTTCAAGCCACCAGAACCTGTACGTTTGAAACGTTTAGCTGATGCGCGGTGTGTTTTTTGTTTTGGCATAATGTTTTCTCCTTTTTCTATCTTTCTGACAATCTATTTTTTGTCAGGAATTGGCGCCATCTGCATGAACATCTGACGTCCATCCATCTTAGGCTTTTGCTCAATGATAGCAACATCTTGAGTCGCTTCAGCAAAATCTGCTAAAACTTTAGCCCCGATTTCTTTGTGGGTAATCATCCGGCCTTTGAAGCGGATAGATACCTTTATTTTATTTCCTTTTTCAAGGAACTTGCGTGCGTTGCGAAGTTTAGTGTCAAAGTCTCCCTTATCGATGGTTGGACTGAGACGGACTTCCTTGACAGTAACAACACTTTGTTTCTTGCGTTGTTCTTTTTGTTTTTTCTGGTACTCAAATTTGAACTTACCGTAGTCCATAATTTTTGCAACAGGTGGTTTAGCTTGTGGCTGAATCAGGACCAAATCGACATTTGCTTCATCCGCAAGAGACTGCGCTTCGCTCAGCGGTTTAATACCTAATTGTTCGCCGTCAAGACCGATCAAGCGAACTTCACGCACACGAATTTCATCATTGATGAATAAGTCTTGTTTTGCTATGGTTTTCACCTCTTTTTTTATTTTTAGAGAAAAACAAGTGCGGACCTGCTAACGCAAACCCGCACTACATGATAGTATTTCATTACTGAAACTGAATCCTGTAGAGCCAGACAACGTTAGTCGCAAGGCGAGAAGCTCTCACTTCTGCTTTTCTCAACTCTACCATCATACCAAGTTTCATTTTATTTGTCAATGATTTTTTTCGCTTTTTCTTCGATAAATGTAACAACTTCAGAAATACCAACACCCGTGGTATCAAAATGTACGGCATCGTCTGCCGGTTTCAGTGGCGAAACCTCACGGTGACTGTCCTTATAATCCCGCTCTGCAATTTCTTCTTTCAGTTTCTCCAAGTCAGCAGGAATGCCTTTAGATAGATTTTCCTTGTAACGGCGCTCGGCTCTTTCATCAACCGAAGCTACCAAATAAATCTTGAGCTCAGCCTGAGGCAAGACAACCGTTCCAATATCACGGCCATCCATGACAATGCCTCCTTGAGCTGCAATTTGCTGCTGCAAGGCCACCAATTTCTCACGGACTTGAGGAATGGCAGATACCCAGGAAACATTATTGGTGACTTCATTTTCTCGAATTGGGTGAGTCACATCCACATCGCCAACAAAGACTAGCTGCTCGCCATCTTCTGCTCGACCAAAACTGACCGAATGATTATTAAGCAAGTCTACAATTTCAGTGGCATCTGCTTCTGTCAGATGATGCCGCAAAGCCAGATAGGTTGCAGCCCGATACATGGCTCCTGTATCTAAATAAGTATAGCCAAAGTCCTTAGCAATAATCTTGGCTACGGTCGATTTTCCACTGGAAGCAGGACCGTCAATCGCAATTTGAATCTGTTTCATGGCTGGCTCCTACTCAATCTTCACAACATCACCTGGATTAGCATACCAAGAACCAGTGGACATATGAGAAGGGTTAAGCTGTTCAAGCTTGGCAATGGAAATACCTGCACGCGCCGCAATGGCTGCCTCACCTTCGCCAGGCTGGACAGTCAGAGTTCCTTCAGATGATTCTGTGGTATTTGCCGCTGTCTGCTCTGCTGTAGAAGATGCTTCACTGCTGGAACTTGCTGCTGAAGTGCCGTAGAAACCTTCCATTTGGGTCTGTCTATTACTTCCACCAGTAGACAGATAGTCAAGAAGCACACCACCGCAACCACTAAAATACAGAAAATAATGGTTAATATGGTCAACAAGCGGTCTGCATTCAAGGCGCTAAACTTCTTAGTTCGTTTCAACTTTTCTTCTCCGTTATCGTATACATCTTCTTCCCATGGTTCTTTTTCCATGACTTCCTCCTTGAGTTTTTCTTAAAATCTTATTACAATATGGGTATGAAAGTAACACTCATTCCCGAACGGTGCATTGCCTGTGGGCTTTGTCAAACCTACTCAGATCTTTTTGACTATCATGACAATGGCATCGTCAAATTTCACCAGGACGACCAGCTCCTAGAAAAGGAAATCGCTGAGGATCCCGATGTCGTGGAAGCCATTAAAAACTGCCCAACCCGAGCTCTTTTGAAAGACTAAGATTTTTTGGACTGACTGCCATAGTAAGCTTCAAAATAGTCAATATGGGTAAAATTATCCACCAATTCTACCTCGCCCTTAAAATGCTCATTCAGGGCTAGGGCATTGACAAAATATTTCTTAGGCCACTTGCGCATACAAAAACTCCGGCTGCGGCTCTGCCCTTTAAAATATAAGGTAATTGACGTCTTAGTCACTTCGACTTTTTCAATATCTGAAATCTTGACCTTTATCGGAGTAAAGGGATTGGCTGTGATAATTCGCAAGGTTCCGTCGTCATAAATGGTAAAATAACGATGAACTCCCATTCCCAACAAAACCATGAACAAGAAGAAAGAAAACAGAACAAGAGTCGGCACTCGTGAGCTTTCATACATCAAAGCCAGGCCAACAAAAATCGGAATGACCGATAAAGACCAATATATTATCAGGATAGCTACATCTGGCTGCCAGTGATAGCGAACCTTACCGAAAATCTTTATCATGCTCACACCCCCATACTATTAGTTTAGCATAAATTAAGAAAAAATAGAACAGGTAGACTTGCCTATTCTATTTTTTTAGTCTCTATAATTTCTATTAGCAGGTAAAATAACTGATAGTTGACAAAGTCCTCATTTTTCATGTTAGTTTTCTGTTATACTAATTTCCCAAAACAAGTTTTACTTTGCTTCCAAGCAGAAAGTTTGTTGGAAGATAATTTTGCAACTTTTTAAATTTTTTAGCAGACGAAACTGCCTTATTAAATTCAGTAGAAGTTGTCTTAATAATTTAACTTTATTATCTGAACTTTTTCACATCAAGAACCACCAAATAACAGAATTCGTTATAATTACTTTATATTGGATTTTTTTGATGTTTTTGTTTTAAAATAATCAATTATAGAAGACCATCCTGTGGCAGAAATGGTTATGATAGCCGGTAAAAATTGAATTAGGTATCTTGTCCTTCCAGCTTCAAAGATAAATAGAAACATTAATGCACCAAAAATTGAGATTTGCATCCAAAGTAGATAGTAATTATTCGTAACAAATAACTTTGAATAAAATATCAAACCTATTACCATTATCACCCAGAGTATCTGTATAAAAAGAGCATAGTAAAAATAATTCTCCCTTCTACATATACATATGTTCTTATTAATTTTGCAATTTTCGTATCTTGAATATTTTTTTCAACCACGATATATCTGGTCTATTGCTTTCAGAAAAAACCCTTTCTTGAAACCATCCCAGCATACCTTCTCCAGTCATCCAATAATATTTGTAAAATAAATGCCCTATAAAAGTTTCAAAATTATAATTTTTTTCAATCTACTTTTTAATTTCATTTATAGCAATTCTATTTCTGTCTTTTTCCCTCAGAATTTAGAATTTCTTCTGATAGCTCTGAATGAATATTTCCACTATATGTCAAACCAAGATTAACATAATATAGCATTGTACGACTTTTATTAGCTTCATACTTCACAACAGACTGGTAATTGAGAATACTTGATGTCAACAACATAGTCATAGCAAATGCTGCTGAAAATACCAATATAGACCTCAAATATGATTTCAGATATTTTTGTATATTACCTCTTAAAAAAATAAAAAAATTATAACAATGGCAAATGAAATTAAAAAAATATTAGAACGGTAGGACGAAAACCAGTTGCAAATCCAAGAAATATACCCGAACACAAGCTATATCGTATGCTTGTTTTATCAAGGATAAGTTTACAAACACTATAAATAAATAAGGTTAATAGAAATAGAGTAATAGTATCTGAATAAGTATAAATATACTGAGGTGAGAATCCCAAAAATTAAACTCATTATTAAAAAAAGGAAAGATTCGCAATTTTGGCACCAATCACCATTTTATTTATCTTGTAAATTATGACTATAGAAGAATCAATAAAAAAATTATATTCCATAAAGCAAGTATAAATAATAAATTATTTCCAGCAAAAAAATATAATTCAATTTAAACCAAAGAACTAGGAGAAAAATTATTAGGATTTTTGCGAAATATAATCTGTTGTTTGAGCAAATGAAACATTTGTAGCAATATTAAATACTATAGTAGTATCAGCAGATGCTAAACTAAGACTAGAGAGTGTAATAATAATCTGAAAAAGTCAACATACCTATTACTAGTAGATATTTTTTTCAATATTATTTGAAGTATATAATTTAAAAAGTCTAAGAAACGATTTTCTATAATGAAAGCTAAGTATGGAACTGAAAAAGAATAACTAGAAATTTTTGCTACACTTCTATTTAAATTACTATAATCTATATTCAAATATTGAAAAAAATAAAGTAAATAGAAAAAAATAGAGCCAAAAAAACCATTAAGGAAAAAAATAAATTGAATTACCTAATTTTAACAACTTTTTTTCATTTTTTTCTTCTCCAATTTTTAAAAAAATTTTTTTATGTTTTTTTATGTAAGCATTACCTAGACTAATATCATATTGTATAAGCCTTAATTCTTCTTGAGCTATTGCTTGTTCATCTGTTAATTCTTTATTTTTCTGAAGTACTTTTTGTTGATAAAACATCTGTTAAAAAGTGCATAATATGGTGAAACTTTTTGAATTTGTATGCTCAAATAATTCTGCTATAAAAATCACTAGCACCAACAAAATTATAGTTTATTTTTCTTGGAAATTACTCCAGATAAAAATAATCTGTTTCATATTGTAAAGAAGGGTTATTAGCAAAAATACTAGGAGGATATAATCCTGGTAAATGATCCCCATAAAAAACCACTGTAATTTTTTTGTCTATATTTTTTAGTTTTTCTAAAAATTCCATAGTTGACTTATCAGTATGTGTTAATAGCCTTGCATAACTAGTTAGATTTTCATTTTCCTCATCATTTAAGCCATCACCAGTCGCTGTCACATTTTCTGGTTGAGGATCAGACCATGGAGCATGATTTTGCATTGTTATTACTGAAAAAAACTGTGATTCAGAGGCATTGAGATTAGATAAAACATTATTATATACCGTTTCATCGCTAACACTCACTCCCTCATACTGGACATTTTGTAACTGTCTATTAGAATCACTAGAAAAAATTAGTTTATTAAACCCTAACTGTTTATATATATTTTTTCTATTATAGTTATTTGCACCAGACGGATGAATAACTATTCTATTTTTTGAATCAAAATGATTGCTAATCGTTGGGAATACTTTCATATTCGGAACTGCTTCAGTATAAAGAACAGAAGTTGCTGATGAATAATTATCAAAAGGTAAACCTGTTAATGTTTGAAATTCCATATTTGCTGTTCCGCCACCATAACCATTCGAAATCATAAGACCACCTGTGTTTTTTTCTTTTTATAGATTCTATATTTGGAATAACATTTTCAGAAAGATGTACTTCAGGTAATCTATTTGGATTAGCAAAACTTTCGCTTAAAACATAAATAATAGTTTGATCATGTATATCCTCAAATCTGTCTTTATTAATTTCAAGTGCACGCCTTTCGTATTTTTTAGCAATTTCACTAATTCTATCTTTGCTATAATCATCCGGTTTCTCCATTAATGTTTTAGATAACTGCTTTATCCATACATACATTAGTGATTTATAACGTGCATTTACAGAAAAACCCATCCAAGTTATATCTTCCCAATTGTTAACCGTAGATAAAACAGGAATTCCCTCAGTAATTTTCCCATTTTTTTCGTTTTTAAAAACTACAAAGACTGACAGAGATACTATAAGCAAAAATGAGATCATTGAATAGCGAAAACGTTTTTTTACTACCAACTTTTCAACAAGTATACGTTTTCTCAACAAATAATAAACTACTGTTATGGTGACCAAAAAACTGATGCAAAGAATAATTGCCGATTTGCTTACAAAACTTAAGAGCAATTTTGGTTCTTGCAACCACACAAAATCAGTTACAAGTAATGGCTCACTACGCATCCCTTGTTTTATACCATTTGCTAAAGATAAAATAATGCCTAGACTGATAATAAGAAAAGTTGGTAGTAAATATCTATTGATAGATAAATATATTAGTATAAAAAAACTATAAAAAGACTTAATATTTGAAACAGAGTTGCACCAGGGAAAATATATCTTTCTAGAAGTCTATCATCCCCTTTAACACCATATTGCAGTGTATAATTAAAAATTAAGGATAAAATTGAACTTGTCAATATGACCAATGAAAAACTAGCTTGATTATGCCTAGCATCACTCATCCCTTTAAAGTATATAAAACTAAGAACACCAAATGCAGTTAAGGTAATAACAATACTCCCTCCAGAATGTAAGAGGTATTGTTGAAATGCCGTGCTATTAATATTATTTGTTATTACCACTTGATTCCTTTCTAGAATATAATCTATTAAAAGGAAATCGTTAGCTGCAAAAGAAGCTAAAAACAGGCAGAGTGGATAAATATTGCCAACTTTATCCAGTGCTTCTATACGGAAATATCGATTAAAATATGGTAGCTTCATAAGATATTTAAAACCATATACTATTAAGATCATCCCCAGTACCGTAAGAAGGAAGTTGAACTGAATAAAAATTATTGTTTATCAAATCAAATAACTTAAAACCCTCATTATTAAGATTTCGAGTTACCACTATAGCGTAAGAAGTTACTGCATAAATTCCATATCCTATACCTAATTTTAACAAGAACTTCCTACTTAAAATTCTCGACGTATAGAGCGACACCGCTAAAACAGAAATAATATATAAAACAAAAAGATAGAATCCTGATATTTTCTGCAATTTTCGAACCATTATTAACTATCTTGTCTAAGATAGAGTAATTTACCAAGAAAAAATTTATGAAAAACATAAATAAAGCGAATAAAGTTTTATTGATAATAGTAATGATATCTATTTTTTTTATAAAACTCTGCAAGTTTCTTACCTCTCTATCAAACGTTTTAATATGTATTTAACTGCTCTTACAGGCCCAATAAAAATATATTTTAGCGCTCCTTTTATACCACCCATATAGTTAAAATCAACATATGTTGACGGCTGCAAATCTCCTCGATTATTGAGAATTTTATTATCGATAAAAGATGTCAGTACTATCCGATTCGGTGAAATTTTAAAATCGTAGTTCCTATCCCAAGCAATATAAACTAAGAGACGTTCAATGGCATGCAAGACTGAATTCTGGGGCAACGGTTCGGCAGGAACATCTTGATCTGTCAACTCTAAATCAAAAAGAGGCTTTAATGCATCATACTTAAACCAAATGTATGTTCCGTAGCTCATAACAAATGTATTAAAGGAGTTGAAATCAATAGATTTTTTCAATCCCATCTTTTCCCAAAGATCATTCATCTTTGGGGCAATTAGATGTTCATTCCAAGCAACAACAATCCGATTATAGCGAAAAAAAAAGTCGGAATGTCAGCAATGACCAAACCCAAATCGTCTTGCTGGTTAAAAGTTTTGATAATATTATTTGCTGGCAAAACTAACATATCAATCAACTCTGTTCGCCAAGACTGCCCAGCCCAAAAATCCGCTTCTTTGGATTTTTTCGTATGGAAATGCCCAATGTAATCATAAGTAGCTAGCTGTTCTTTTAATTTGAGCATAGGTAAGACATCTCGACCAATATTACCTGTAACTAAAACCTGAGCTGTTTGATGAAAAGTTTGGAGACTATCTTTAATTTCCAATGCTTTCTCTTCTGTGTTGGTCGTAATAAAAAGATCATAGGAAAACTCAAATTTCTGAAAAACTTCTAAAAACTCCTCTAATAGATCCAAGTAAAAGACGTGTAGATGAACCGCTATCTTCTTATTCTCAAATTGCCCATTCTTCGTTTCTTTCAAATACTTTCTACTTAGGAGATAAGGCAAATCTGGATAACCAATCTTAGACATATGAGAGACAATTAAATCAACTGGATAAGCGGTTTTTCGTTCAATTTCGTCTAGAATATAAGGTGTGATACTTTGATTTGCAGAGATAGTTTTTACTTTTATGAAAGGTACCTTGTGGCGCAAAATGACCGTTGGGTTGTAATAGGAAAAATCCGGATGAAGCATGCCTGCAGTATCTTCACCAACTGTGTCAAAAACAGTTCGGTAGCTAAATCCGGCATCCACTAAATTGGTAGTAATATTAGTTTCATAATGATTAATGACATCTTGGACATCGGTGAAATTCTGTACACAAAGCCAAAAGTTTTGAAAAACATTTGAAGCTACTACTTCCTTAGAAAAAGACATATAATAACTTTGTATATGCTCCCGAAAGTGCTTGGTTCTGCGAAAATTAGTCATACCCCAAAAATTAACAGAAGAATCATTCTCAAAACGCCGATATACTTCCTTCATGTCCCACAGAGGACCGAAGCATGTATCATTCATCAGTGTTACAGAATCATAATTTTTTATTTCTTCGAATCCAATTTCAGCCATACCATCTCGCCAGGCAGCAAAATCAAAACCAACATTTTCTCTTTCAATGTAATAATCAATTAAATGCTGATTCTCTATTTTCTTCTTATCCTTTTCATTTAGTGCGCTGTTAGAAATAAAAACAATCTTAGAAAACAGTGGCCTCATGTGTTCCAGTTGATAAAGCACATGTTGGCTAATTATACTCAATTTATTATAGTGAACATAGAAAAGTATTCTTTTCATCTTACTTCCTTTTTTTAAATATATTTAGAATTTTGCTAGAAAGAGTCCATCTTCTGGAATGGACTACAGAATTATACTGAAGGGTAATATTCTCAATATCTTTCTGTAGTCGGTGATTTTCCTGTTTCATTTTTTCTAACTCAGCCTTGTCCTCTGCTTGCCTTTCCAGCTGTCTAGTTAAAATCTCCAATTCTTTTCCCAAAACAACGGCTACATAATCTGATTTTACTGGATCATCAATATTTAGCATTTTATAGCGTAAAATAAGATTTTTCCCATGATAGTCTCTCAAATCATAAAGCAATTGTGGATCATGTTGAGGAAAAAAATAAAAATTTTTTGCAGTAAATCCATTTGATGCACTAGGTAATATCTCAGTATTGTTATCTACGTCCAACAGGGAAACCTGAGAATAAAAGCTAGGAAGCTCTGACAAATCAACCCGTAACCTCCTACATTCTGGGGGAAGCCTAAAAGAAACTTCATCTTCAAGCTGTAGGAGTTTTTGTAAGATATGTTCTTGGGAAAAATCTCCCAGTCTATCTGCAAAATAGACGGTCAGCTTTTCAATGCCAATATGTGACAAGGAATTCGTTGGCCGGGACAAATATATCTCATACGTGTTAATCCGTTCTAAGAGGAATTTAACCATTTCTTTAAAATTACTTTGGGGATATTTATCAACATAGAAAAGTTGGGTTTCCAAAAGACGATTAAATCGTTTTTGCAAAGCTTCAAAATCCTTAGGTCTAGAATCTGATCCTTCATGTATCCGATAAGCAACCATAGCTTCTGGCAAGAAGAGCTTTTTTGTCCTTTGAAAGAGATCAAGTTGCATATCAAAAGTATCATCAGCTGTTGATGGATCCATCTCGTTATTAACTTCCAACATCAGTTCTCTTTCAATTAACCAAGTAGATGGAGCTGTAAAACCTCGGCTTGCTAACATCACCTCGTAAGAAGTAATCAGTGGCATCTGTCCACTAGAAAAAACTTGATCTTCAGTAATTTGATTGTCTTGATTAATAAAACAAATATCTGTTGTAGACCAACGATACTCAGGATTTTCTCTCAGAGCTCTATACTGTTTCTGGAGTTTCTCATTGTCTAACCAAATATCATCACCATCACAGCGGGCAATATATTTCCCACGAGCTTCTTGACAGACTTGCTTCCAGGTAAGTGCAATCCCTAAGTTTTCTTCATTGTAGAACGTTCGAATAAGTTCAGGATATCTAGTCTGATACTCTTCAATAATATTTCTTGAATGATCAGTAGAAGCATCATCAATAATAATAACCTCAAAAGAAAAGGAGGTTTTTTGTTCTAGTAAACTATCTAAAGTCTTCGGTAAGAAATTTTCTTTATTGTAAACCGTACAGATCACAGATACAACTGGTTCCGTCATATTTTCATCCTTTCTTCACAATTCTTTCAAATTAAAATTAATACTTCCTTAAATTTGATAGCAATAGAAATTACTGAAGTTCTCTAGTACTATTGACGCTTCTTTGCAAACTATCATCCAATCTTAAAGCTTTTGAATATCTAATTACCCATATGTTTTCTTATCGTTTGAAAATCAAATTATCCCTCAATCTTCCATTCACCATTTCTATGAATCAATCCGGCAGCTGAATCAACAGCTGAAAAATCGTCACTAGCAATGTCATCTCGGTTTATCATTATAATAGGAGCATTACTCTCGCTTGCAAAGGCTAGCATTTCTCTAGAATCTCCTAAAATCGTTACTTGTAGTTTTAATTTTACATTATTGATGGCAGCTAGACTACATCTATAAATCAAACTTTTATGCCCTTTAGTCTCAGTGGGAGAGTCAAAAGAATTATCATTATAAATCCAGATGTTCCGGTCTATATCAGTCATGGAAAATACAGCGTGAGTCGAAATATCTTCTAAAACATCGTACGAAATTCTAAACTCCACATCTTCATGCTGAGTTATTCTGGAATTTGAAAGAAGTTCTACCTGCAAATTTTCTACAAGAACCTTCCCCTTATTCACTTCTGATGCATCTAAATTATCTTCACTTTCATCATGACTGGTTTTCTGAACAGCATTATCGAAACTGTATTGATTAGCTACATCTTCTGGCGAACCCATAGCCTTTACCAAGCCATTTTCAATCAAAACAGCCTTGTTGCAGTATTTTTTTGCTGCTCCCATATCATGAGTAACTAATATAGTGGTCTTACCAGAAGCCTTACGCTCCATAAAGTAATCATTACACTTACGTTGAAAAGCTTCATCTCCTACAGCCAGCACCTCATCTAGAATCAAAATATCCCCCTGTGCCTTGATAGCAACCGAGAAAGCCAGTCGAACTTGCATTCCACTAGAATAATTTTTGAGTTTTTGGTTCATAAATTCTTCCAATTCTGCAAACTCAACAATATCTCTATACATGGCATCAACTTCTTCTGTTGAAAATCCCAACATAGCACCATTCATATACACATTTTCGCGTCCAGTAAGTTCAGGATTAAAACCAACTCCCAATTCTATAAAAGAAACTAATTTACCATCAACCGTCACGCAGCCCCGTTCCGGCACATAAATCTGTGAAATAATTTTTAAAAGGGTGGACTTCCCAGAGCCATTTCTTCCCAAAATTCCAAAAAAATCACCTTTTTCAACATTAAAGGAAATATCTTTCAATACATACTGTTCTTTGTAACCTTTGATACCTCGAAAACGATTGACTACAGCTGTCCGTAAACTGTTGGTTGCTTCTGTCGGTAATTTAAAGAACTTACTAACATGTTCAACTTTTACTGCAATATTATTTTCTGTCATTAGAGAATCTCCGCAAATTTCTTAGCATTTTTGTTAAAAATCCAAAATCCAAATATAAAGATAAGCCAAGGAAGGCAATATGGAATAGCAAGAATTAGCTTATTATTTACCATTTGCCAGACTGGTGTATTAGCTTTGTCAATCAGGAAATAGCGCATATCTTGGATAATCTGAGCCAAAGGATTCATCATAACTAGCTTAGCAGCTAAAGGATTTTTATCTACAATGAAACTGATAGGATAGATAATAGGAGTTGCATAAAGTCCTGCCTGCATAAACACTTCCCAAATTTGGGATAAGTCACGAAAACGAACAAAAAGCGTTGCTAAAATGAAAGCTAGGCCAGTCGAGATTAAAAAGAGTTCCAAAAACAAAGGAAAAATCCACAAAGCAGATAGAGTAAATTGGACACCATTCAAAATAGCAAACACCAAAACAACAAACAAGTTGATTGAGAAATTGATAGCCGCTCCTGCTACAGCCGAAATAACAATAATATGCTTAGAAAAATTCAACTTTCGTAGCAAATCTCCACGTGTCACAATAGAGACCATCCCCATAGCCGTCGCTTCTGAGAAGAAGCCCCAAATGACGTTGGCTAAGAGCAGAGCTACTTCAAAATGTGGTACATTTCCTCCCAAACGCAAAAAGCGAACAAAAACCAGATACATAATAGTAAACATCATCAACGGCTTCAAAATCGACCAGAGATAGCCGACCAAGGACCCTTGATAACGCAACTTAAATCCGTCTTGATTAATTCTTTCAAAAGAATTCGATTTTTTTTACTAAAAAAATCCATGAATATTACTCCTTATAAGCAAACTTTGTGAGAATGAGGCTCGTAAAAACAAGGGTATGGAAAGTGCGGTTTTTACGGTAGCCATACTGACGAATCCTACGCCAGCGCTCCTTAAAAGGCACCTCCATAATGGTCACAAAGTTCTCAATTAACTCTCTATTTTCAGCAGTCAGCGGCAGGGTCAGTAAATTCCTAGCCTGGGTCTGACTGTCTTTTATCAATTTCCAGTATTTGGCAAAAAGAACATGAGGACGCACCCAGTTTTTTACGCGTTTTCTGAGCGTTCGAGCTCCCAGCACATTATTTGAATGCTGGCGATAGAGCTCACCCGGCCGGTCAATATAGACTAGCTTGCCAAAAGCTGCTGCCAGCAAGCCCAGATACCAATCGTGCATGAGCAGTTCATGCTCTTCCTTCCCAGTCCAAAGTTGGGCCAAGGCGCGATTAATCATAGAAACACCGCCCGTTACCGTATTCTCCGTCAGCTCTTGGACTAGTTCTGTATTAGCGTGATCCGACTGAGTGCGAATCATGCTTTCGTGAACAACCTGTAGCTCTTGATCTACGACCTTCAAGTCAGTATAAACCAGCAAGGGCTCACTGCTATCATACTTGTCTGCCTCAGCCAATTGCATGGCAATCTTGTCTGGCAGCCAAACGTCATCTTGGTCGCTAAAGAGATAGAAATCCGAATCTTGGTATTGAAGTAGGCTATGAAAACTCTGAATGACACCCAGATTTGTGGATTTTCCCGATTGATAAAGGAAATGCGGTCATCCTTGCGGCAAAAGTCTTCGATGACAGCCCGCGTCCCATCTGTAGAGCCATCATCACGAATCAGTAGCTGCCAGTCCCTATATGTCTGCTCTTGAATACTCTTAATCTGCTCAGCCAGAAACTGTTCCCCATTATAGGTGGACAGAAGAATGGTCACTTTCATGATAAAAATAAATCCTCGTATTCACCCACAATTTTTTCCCAGGTGTAGTTTTCTTTCATGTTTTCTTTGGCTGCTTGACCTAGCTCCGTAAAATCAGTTTGAGCATCTACTCGGTCAATCAGTTGGGCCAGCTGGCCAGGTTCTTTTTTCCAGTATAGAGCCGTTTCTTTTGCTACCTTCCGATTGAAGTCCACATCCAGCACTAGATTGGCATCTGTCTGAGCCAGTGCTTCCAGCAGTCCTGGATTGGTCCCACCAACCTCATGACCATGTATGTATGCGAAAGCATGATTACGGATGTATTTGAGCAGATTCTGATCGTAGACCGTACCGACAAACTTAATGCGAGAATCACGGTCAAAGCCTGTTTTCTGCTTGAGCTCTTCAAAATAGGGATTGCCCTCATGATTGCAGATAATCAGCAAATCACGTAGGGTCTTGGATTTCATGAATTCTTGAATGATGGTTTCATAGTTGTTCTCCGGAACGAAGCGTCCGACAATGAGGTAATAATCTTTCCTTACTGGCCCACTTTTCAAAGAAGACCCTAACCTTGCCTTCGTTTTCCGTCAGATTAGACAGATAAAGGTCGGTTCCATAAGCGATACAGGTAGTTTTAGACCAAGGATAAGCTTTTTGAATATAGCTTTCGATGCCTTGATTGTCCGCTATAACCAAGTCTGCATGCTTGGTCATGACCTTCTCAGAATACTTGAGATAGGCTTGAACTGGCTTAGACCACTTGGCCCGCTTCCACTCCAACCCGTCAGGATTGATAAAGAATTTACCACCTGCCTGATGGATACGACGAGCAAAGGTAAGGATAAAAGCACCAATCGTATTTCCAAGAATGTAAAAAATTGGCTGCTCAATCTGCTCTTTCTTAGCAAACTTGAGGGCATAGGAGACAGCCATCATGTCATAGGCAATTACGCGGGCCGGACCAAGCTTAGGTGGTTTGACTGTAAGCAGTCTACTCCCTTGTAGTCAAAATGATGAAAAGCTTTATCATCTGATAAGCAAGCCACATGATACTGGATTTGAGAAGAGATTTGATGCTCTGTCAATTTCTCGACAAAAGTTTCAAATCCTCCATATTTGGCAGGAAGTCCCCGACTCCCGATGATGAAGACATGTTTCATGATTTCCCTCAATTCAAGATTTTACAATCCATTCTATTATACCACTTTCTAGTGTGTTTGTATAACCAGAAGCAAAAAATCCATTATTACCCTTACAAAAAATATGAAAGTCACTTTGTTTTTAAATAAATCTATCCATTGTAGATTTATTTAGATTACTTTCAAACATAGTCGTTTATTTTATCTTATACTAGTTCGCTATATCTACGCCAGTACAACCTACAACTATCCTACTCGGACTAAAAAACTATCTCCTTAAATACAGAAAGCATACAAAAACCCCGTTTTCACGGGGTTTAGTGTCTGACTATAATTGTTATCTGGGAACGGAATCGAATTAAGCTTCGATTTCTGTAACCATACCTGAACCAACGGTACGTCCACCTTCACGGATAGAGAAAGTAGTACCTTGTTCAACGGCGATTGGGTGGATCAACTCAACGTCGATTGTTACGTTATCACCAGGCATTACCATTTCAGTACCTGCTGGAAGTTCGATTGAACCTGTAACGTCAGTTGTACGGAAGTAGAACTGTGGACGGTAGTTGTTGAAGAATGGAGTGTGACGTCCGCCTTCTTCTTTAGTAAGGATATAAACTTCACCCTTGAATTTAGTGTGTGGGTTGATTGAACCTGGTTTAGCGATAACTTGTCCACGTTCGATTTCATCACGTTGGATACCACGGAGAAGCACACCTACGTTGTCCCCTGCAAGACCTTCGTCAAGCTGTTTACGGAACATTTCAACACCAGTAACAACTGCTTTTGAATTTCTTCTTTGATACCAACGATTTCGATTTCGTCATTGACTTTAACGATACCACGGTCGATACGTCCTGAAGCAACTGTACCACGACCAGTGATTGAGAATACGTCTTCGACAGGAAGAAGCAATGGTTTGTCAGTATCGCGTTCTGGTTCTGGGATGTACTCATCAACAGTGTCCATCAATTCCATGATGATGTCTTCAAATTTAGAGTCCCCTTCAAGAGCTTTAAGAGCTGAACCTTGGATAACTGGAAGATCGTCACCTGGGAAGTCGTATTCTGACAAGAGGTCACGGATTTCCATTTCAACCAATTCAAGCAATTCTTCATCGTCAACCAAGTCAACTTTGTTCATGAAGACGATCAAGTGCTTAACACCAACCTGACGTGAAAGCAAGATGTGCTCACGAGTTTGTGGCATTGGTCCGTCAGTTGAAGCTACTACAAGGATAGCTCCGTCCATTTGAGCGGCACCAGTGATCATGTTTTTAACGTAGTCCGCGTGTCCTGGAGCGTCGATGTGAGCGTAGTGACGCTTAGCAGTTTCATACTCAACGTGCGCAGTGTTGATAGTGATTCCGCGTTCGCGTTCTTCTGGAGCAGCATCGATAGACGCATAGTCTTTAGGTTGGTTAACCGCACTTGGAAGACGACGAGCCAATACAGTTGTGATAGCTGCAGTCAAAGTAGTTTTACCGTGGTCAACGTGTCCAATGGTACCAATGTTAACGTGTGGTTTACTACGATCGTATTTTTCTTTTGCCATTTGAGTAAAAGCCTCCAATAAAATATATTTTATAGATAGACAGTAGGCAATACAGTCTAACTTTCCTTACTATTTTATCAAATTTAAATGAAAATGCAAGTCTTTTAGTATTTTTTTGTGAATTATTCCTTGTCTAATTTGTAGTAAGGTTGATTTTGAATTGAGGCTCCAATACTGGAAGCATAATTCCATTCTTTCCCTTCTAGTTGAGCAAAATTTTCGGATTTTCCTGTAAGAATGACACCTGAAAAAGTCAATTGATCTCGATTCTTTTCCTCGAGAATGTCTAACTGGCCAAATTTCTTGAGATAGGTTTCAATGTCATTGTACATACTGTAGCTGTTAACAGTTGGGAAAAAGGTTTTATCAACTTCTTTTAGATAGTCCAAGAAGGTCTTCTGTCCCTCTTTACTGCTAGTTGTTGGATCCATAGCTAATAATTCAGCACTAGCTCCATAGGTCGTCTTAGGATCAGAACTCAGTACCATGCCATTTTCACCGTCCTTCGATTGACTACCAATCCAGTACCAATTAATCTTGAGATTATTCGGTATCATCTGCTGAATTTCCTTATAGGTATAGGTTTTATCAAAGGTCACGGCTACTTCCACCAATTGATCAGGCATTTCTTTGACAGAAGCCAACTCCTTAGGTATGGAATTACTATCCTTTGTTACTTTGGCATTAACATTGTAAAAAACCGGATATTTCTGACGAAGTTCTCGCGTATAGGTCCCTGATTTAGTGTAATAAGTCCCTTCCGAAGTCGGATTTTTATAAGAGCCTGTTAGTGAATAGTTACCCTCATAAGCTGGATAAACCACTCTCACTCCATTCAAGTCTTTAAAACGATCGGAACGTAAGGTTCCTGAGAAATAAGAAGTTTGTGTGTAATAAAGACTGTCATAGTCAACATTAGGGTAGGCGATTTCGGACATAATTTCGTACTGTTTCTGCAAGTTTTGTCCATTCTTGGAGGCTAATTCTATTAGTCCCTTTCCTAAGAGACCTAAAATCACTAAAGAAACAAAGGTGCTAATAGCAACTGTCTTCCAGAGTCTTTTTCTTCTGCTTTTCTTTGCAAGAATTTCAAATGTTTCCATTTAGGTATCCTTTCTTTTCCAGTTTCTTTCGGAGCTTAGCACGGCTGCGCATCAACTGAATCTTGACCTTGCTCACCGAGTAAGACATGATTCGAGCAATCTCCTTGACTGTAAAACCCTGAAAATAATAGAGTTCTAAAAGTGCAGCTTCCTTAGACGGAAGTTCTTCTATTGCACTTCGTAGTAGCTCATAATTTTGATTTTCAAAGGGAATAACTGAGTGATTTTTAAAAAATTCCTTTTTTAAAATCTGCAAATATCGCTTATCTCTCCTATATCTGTCTATGTAGCGCCGGATAGAGACCCGATACATCCAAGCTCGCATCTTCTCTGCCGGGATAATAATTTCTGTTCCCAACATCTTAACAAAAACATCTTGAACCACGTCTTCTGCTTCTACTTTAGACGCGCCTGATTTCTGCAAATAGGAGACAATCTCACGAGCAAAACCTATCAAGATTGTTTCATATTCATCCAGTCTAATAAGCTCACCCCCCCTCCTCAATAATATAACGAATTAAGAAGCCCTTTGGTTACAAAAATAGAAAAAACCGGAAAAATTCCGATTCTCTCTTTGTATTAGCCAGAGTTTCGCAGACCAGTCGCTATACCGTTGATGGTGATATGAATCAGCTTTTCTTGATCAGGTGTTAGCTGGCCGTTTCTCTGACGCTTGATTAGCTCTAGCTGGATATAGTTCAAAACATTGAAGTAAGGCATGCGGTAGTCCAAACTGTCTCTTAGATAAGTGTTTTCTGCTAGGAGCTCATCATGACCTTCAATCTCTAAAATGACATCCTTAGTCAGCTGCCACTCATCCAAGATAATATTGAAAATATCACGCACATTCTGATCTTCGCAAAGCTGCGCATACTCAAAAGCAATATTCATATTTGACTTGGACAGAACCATGTCTACATTTGATAAAAGTGACTTGAAGAAAGGCCATCTCTTATACATAAATTGCAGAAAGGCCAAGTTGTTTTCTGGGTCTTCATCAATGAATTCCTTGAAACTTGACCCGACACCATACCAGCCTGGGAACATAACTCGACTTTGAGACCATGAAAAGACCCATGGAATAGCTCTGAGACCGCCGATTTCAGTGATGGTTTTACGGGCTGCTGGACGAGAACCGATATTAAAGCTAGAGATAGCCTTGATCGGACTGGATTCGAAGAAGTAATCGTAAAAACGCTCGTCGCCAAAGACAAGATCACGGTAAATCTGATAACTGCGATTGACTACTTGGTCCATGATTCGCTCATATTTATCAGAAGTATGGCTATCGCTCTTCTTATGAGTTACCATGCGGTTAATGGCAGCAGACACCAGCATTTCCAAGTTATAGTAGGCTGCGTCTTTGTTTCCATATTTATTGCCAATGACTTCCCCTTGCTCAGTCAGACGAATCCTGTCATTGATACTGCGGAGTGGCTGAGATGTAATGGCTTCATAAGTTGGACCACCACCGCGTCCCACTGTCCCTCCCCTACCATGGAAGAAAGTAATTTTCACGCCAAATTGATCACCGATGGCTGTTAGCTGCTGCTGAGCCTTATAGAGAGTCCAGCAAGAAGAAAGGTAGCCACCGTCCTTATTACTGTCTGAATAGCCCAGCATAATTTCCTGGTAATTATCCTTAGAGGCAATCCACTTCTGCGCAATCGGCAGAGATAGGTATTTCTCCATGGTATCGCAGGAATTGTCCAAGTCTTCAATAGTCTCAAAGAGCGGAACAATCTGGACACGAGCCCCATTTTCATCAATCAGCCCCACTTCCTTGAGCATAATAGCCAACTCAAGTAGATCTGATACACTGGTCGAGTGAGAAATAATATTTGCTTAATGACTTCCTCACCGATTGCATCTTTTAGCTGACGGGCTGTTTTGAAAATCTCCAGTTCTTTTTGCAGGAGTTCGGATTTAGCCTCATGAGTAGCAGACAGGATACGAGGATCTTCTAGCAGCTGTTTGAGGAGGACCTGGCATTTTTCTTCTTCCGACAGACTACTATAATCCTGGACAATATTAGCTGAAGCCAAGAGCTCAGCCACACAGGCCTCATGAACGCTGGAATCCTGCCGCATATCAATGCTGGCCAAGAAGAAGCCAAAAACATCAACCGCTTGGAGGAGTTCAGTCAAGTCCCCACTTACCAAGGCTTCACCATGATGTTCGATAAGAGAATCATAAATGACCTGCAAGTCTTCTTTAAATTCCTGGGCTGTGTTGTAAGAAGGTGTCTCCTCCTTCTTGAGCTCAGTCAGAGTCTCGCTGATACGAGACTGGATATAGTTAGGAATGATTTCTCTTCCCTTATTGCTGACAGAAAGGTTGGCTTTCGCAGACAATGTTTCCTCAGCTCGGTCAGTCAATCGCTGACCGTCACTTGAAAAGTTGCCTTCTTTTAGGTAAAGCAAGGTTTGAATCAGTTTAGACTGGATATAGTGGAAAGCACGGCGGTAAGGCTCATTTTCCCGATAAACAGACTTGTCAGTAGACAGAGCTGCCATTTCTGCTACTGCCTGACTGGTTTCTGAGAGGTTGGTCGATAGTGAGAAGGTGCGATAGAGTGTATAAACCTTGTCAATGTAATAGTTGAGGATGACTTCACTCTGGAGGGTGGCTGATAGTTTCAAGGTTTCTGCTGTTACAAAAGGATTGCCATCCCGGTCACCGCCAATCCACATTCCCATGGTAATAGGCTTAGGATTATCCAGCTTGATCCCCCGCTCTTCTGCCAAGCGTCTGTATTCGACCATAAAGTTGGTGATCGCTTGTAGGAAAGAGCTGTTATAGTACTCCATGACATTGGTAATCTCATTGGTCACTTTCAGCTTCTTCTCACGGATCATATCTGTCTGCATCATAAGCTCAATATAGCGGCGGAGATTTCCTAGCCACTTCTTCTCATTGACTAGGCCTGCTTTAACATCACGATGCTGGCGCAGCAAGCTATGGATATGATTGGTTAAGTCCAGAACGGTCTTACGCTGAACCTGAGTTGGGTGAGCTGTCAGTACTGGCACAACATTCAGGTTTTCAAGAATCTCCTGAGCATTTTCCCGCGTTGAAATCAAGTCAATAGTTGTTGATAGCTTTCCAAGATAATCCTGATTGATATTGTTCTGATGGTTGATTTCATAAGCCAGGTCAACGTCTTCTGAGATATTGATCAAAAGCGGCAAAATAGAGAAATAACGGGAAATATAAACCATTTCATCTGTCGTTAGTTCTTCTACAATCGCTTTTAGCTCATGATATTTGGAGTTAACAGCCAGCTCCTCCATGAGGGAGATTTTTTCAAAGGTATCAGGGTCGAGAAGATTCCGAGTAATATCAGCAAGTAAGTCTGTCAAAATGGCGACTTCTTCTCGAATCACTTCTTTATTGCTGTAGCTTTCTAATTTATTAAATGACATAATCTGCACCTTTCATTTTTTGCAACAACTGTTCACACGAACTGCGATTAAGCTTCCTCAGACCGGCCTTGCGCCTCCGCTTCCATCTGCTCATACAGGGCATCACGGCGCTCGTTGGCATCAATATTGAGTACCAAGGCAATGGCTACTGACAAGACCAGAAGACTGTTCCCTCCTTGCGATAGGAAGGGGAAGGTTACTCCTGTAGAAGGAATGAGACCTGAGATACCACCGATATTGATAAAGGTCTGCATGAGTATCATACCGCCAATTCCCAAAGCCATCATGGAGTTAAATGGATTCTTTGCCCGAATCCCTACCAAGATAATTCTCAAAATCAGGAAAAAGAGTAAGGCTAAAATCAAACTGGCACCAAAGAAACCAAACTCTTCTATCACGATAGAAAATACAAAGTCCGTATGAGCTTCTGGCAGATAGCCGCGCTTTTCAATAGAGTTACCCAAGCCTAGACCAAACCAGCCTCCATTACTCATAGCATAGTAGGAATTAGCCAATTGGTGGCCAGAGCCAGACAGATCCTTGAAGGGATTGAAGAAAGCGCTGAAACGCTTGGCCACATATCCAAAGACTGGAATCTTGGCCACGCGCTCAACCCCAATCAACCAAATGCTCGCCAGAACCAAGCCGGAAACACTAACAATGGCTCCCAGCATCGTAGAAAACCATCGATAGCCAATACCGCTGACAGCTATCATTATCACGACAGTCAAAAATAGAATAGTCGCATTTCCAAGGTCTGGCATAATCGCTACAATCCCAATCAGAATAGCCACCATGGTCCGCCAGTCATTAAAGGCTTTAGGAAACCAATGGTTGTGAGTCAGGGCTTGATAGTCATAGACCTTTATCTCCTCCTGCCTCTTTGTGAAGCGAAAGGCTAAATACCAGACCAGAATAATCTTCAAATACTCAGCAGGCTGAACACTGAAAGCTCCGATTCTCAACCAACCATGGGCGCCATTAATAGTCCCCGTTATAAAACGAGATAAGAGCAAAAGGATTATTTCAGCAAAGATAACTATAGTCAGGATACTTCCTTTTTTTAAGAAACCCAAGCGGATTCTGTACAAAAGCGTAATCATAAAGAGACTTATTATCCAAAAAATCCCCTGATTCAAGACCATGCCAAAACCATTTCCTCCGGCCTGAATCGAGGTAGGACTCGTCGTTGAATAGACCACAATCAATCCCAAAACAGATAAAATCAAATAGGGAATCAAGATGGAATAATTCAACAAGTGCTTCTTGTCAATTTTCATATTTCACCATTAAACTTCTAAAAATTCAATTCTCATTATACCACCTTTTGGATTGAAAAAAAAGCATTAGTGCAGAGACTGGAATAATATAACCTTGCTTTCTCTCTTTTACATAAAATTGTGATAAGATAGGAAGCAAACAAAGGAGGAGAACATGACAGACATTTATGATATCGAAATCCAAAAACAAGACGGAAGTCCACAAAAAATGAGTGATTATAAAGGAAAGATTCTGCTGATTGTCAATACAGCGACCGGCTGCGGCTTCACTCCTCAGTATCAAGAACTGCAGGAACTCTATGAGCGCTATCAGAAAGACGGATTTGAAATCCTGGATTTCCCTTGCAATCAGTTTGGCCAGCAGGCTCCTGGAGACGCTGCAGAAATCAATAGCTTTTGCAGCCTTAACTACGGAACGACCTTTCCCCGATTTGCTAAGATCGATGTCAATGATCCTCATACTGCTCCACTCTTTGACTGGCTCAAAAAAGAAAAGGGCGGTCTTCTGGGCGAAAACATAAAGTGGAATTTCACAAAGTTTCTGGTCAGTCGAGACGGAACAGTCATCAAACGTTTTTCTCCACAAACCTCTCCCCAAAAGATAGAAGAGCTCATTCAAAAGCTATTATAAAAGGTAAGAAAAAGCAAAACGATTTAGCCAACGGCAACTCATCTTCCACAGCTTGGCTAAGGTCTTTAAAAACAAGACATTTTGGGCTTTCAAAACGTCTTGTTTTTGCTTTATAATATTTCAATTATATTACATTTTATTCATTTTCCAGCAATTCTGGGGATATTTTTTGCTTTTTTATTTGTTTTAAGTTAAAATAAACCAGTATGAGGAAGAGGATTAAACCGCTTGCAATCCTAATTTTCTTTGCTTCTTTTATCGCTTTTATTTTGATAAGCAAGCAAATTACTGACTCTCAGGAAAAGCAAGCACAGGCAAAAATTTCACAAACTAAACAAACTCCAAGTTCCTCAAAAAAAGAGGAAACATCTGATGATTCGTCTTTGGATGAAGAGTTTATTTCCAGACCAATCATTGACATTTCTGGCTGGCAGCTGCCAAGTGAGATTAATTACGACATACTCGCACAGAATGTTTCAGGAGTAATTGTCCGTGTTCATAGTGGAGCGCAGGCAAAAAAAGAAAACGCAGCAACTCATCTGAATGGTCTGGACAAATCTTATGAAAGACACATCAAAGAATTTCAAAAGCGCAACATCCCTGTCGCTGTCTATGCCTATGTGGCCGCCAATAGCAAAAAGGAAATGGAAAAAGAAGCTGAAAGTTTCTACAAGGCTTCTGCCAAGTACCATCCAACCTATTATTGGCTAGACGTCGAAGAAAAGACCATGTCTGACATGAATGCGGGAGTTGAAGCTTTCCGAGCCAAGCTAGAGTCACTTGGTGTTAAAAATATTGGCATCTATATTGGAACTTATTTTATGGAGGAGCATAGCATCTCTACCGATAAGTTCACAGCAATTTGGATTCCGACTTATGGTAATGACGACGGCTACTACAATGCCGCACCAAATACTGAGCAAGATTACGACTTGCATCAGTACACATCACAAGGTCAGCTGACTGGCTTCTCCCATTATCTTGATTTGAACCAGCTGTCAACCTTGAAAGACCAAACAGCTACTTATCAAAAGCTATTTACAGTTCCTAAAGAAAGCCAATAGCTCAGAACGACAGCTCAAATCTCAAAGACTGCTGTCGTTTTTTATTGTCACAAAATAGAAAATTTCCAGCCGTTTCCTCTTAATAAAGCCTATATTTTATGATATAATGATTTGATAAATGAAATTAGAAAAGGAAAATACAATGATTTCTTGGTTGAATAGAATTTTCAAAGGAATGGTCATTGCACTTGGCTTTATTTTGCCAGGAGTTTCAGGCGGTGTTTTAGCAGCTATCTTAGGTATTTACGAGCGCCTGATTCATTTTTTAGCACATTTAAAAGAAAACTTCGTCGAAAATGTTCTCTATTTCATACCAGTTGGAATCGGAATGATTTTAGGAATTGCCGCTTTCTCCTATCCTGTCAATCTGCTGCTGGACAACTACAAAGTGATTGTCCTCTGGGGATTTGCCGGAGCCATTATTGGGACTGTTCCTAGCCTTATTAAAGAGTCTGTTGCTAAAGTGAGCGTGATCGGATTGATATTCTCGTTTTTTGGGTCAGCCTCATCGTCTCAGGATTTTTTCTTTATTCCTTAAATGGCATGGTCGGCACCTTGCCAGCTAACTTTCTCTCTTTTGTCTTAGCAGGAGCCTTGATCGCACTGGGCATTTTAATTCCCGGACTTAGTCCGTCCAACCTTCTCCTGATTTTGGGACTCTATGCCCCTATGCTGAATGGCTTTCGCAAACTGGATCTCTTAGGTACCTTTCTTCCTATCGGAATCGGAGGAGCCCTAGCACTGATTCTCTTCTCTAAGCTGATGGATCATATTTTGAAAAACTACTACTCTCGTGTCTATCACTTTATCATAGGCATCGTCCTATCCAGTACACTTCTCATTGTAGTGCCACAAGCAGGAAACAGTGAAAGCATTAGCTATCATGGAGTTTCTGTATTGACACTTGTTCTTGCAGCCTTTTTCTTCGGTCTGGGAACATGGCTGGGACTCTGGATGTCACAATTAGAAGAGAGATATACTAATGGCTAAAAAAACAAAAATCAAAAAAACACTGGTCGAGCAAATTTTAAGCAAGGCTAAGATTGAACATCGAGGTCTGCAGCTAAATGCCTTAGCAGAACCGCCAGTCGATGGTTTGGACCGTTCGCAGATTTATAAAACTTTGGCCTTGACAGGAGACAAGACCGGCACACTAATCGGAATCTTACCGATCACAGAACATCTATCTGAAAAGAAAATGGCCAAGATTTCTGGTAATAAAAAGGTCAGTATGATTCCTCAGAAAGACTTAGAAAAGACAACGGGCTATATCCACGGAGCCAATAATCCTGTCGGTATCCGTCAAAAGCACAACTTTCCAATCTATATCGACCAGTCAGCTCTAGAGCGAGATAGCATCATCGTGTCGGCTGGCGAAGTCGGCCGCAGTATCGAAATCAAGGCTCAAGATTTGGCGGATTTTGTTCAAGCTGATTTTGCAGACCTCAAGGAAAATCCTAGCTCATAATTCTTCAATACTGAGCCTAGTATTCTCAATAAACCCTAATAAGAAAGAAACAATCAACCACTATGAAATTATACTTTGTCCGACACGGAAGAACGGAATGGAATCAGGAAGGCCGCTTTCAGGGAGCCAGCGGTGATTCGCCACTGCTGCCAACCGCCGTTGAAGAACTGCATACCCTAGGAAAACATCTGGCTCAGACACAATTTGACAAGATATACAGCAGCGATCTCCCACGCGCCATTCGCTCTGCTGAGATTATTCAAGAAGAAAGCCAGTTTCCGACTGAAATCGTATCAATACCTGAACTGCGAGAATGGCAGTTGGGAAAACTAGAAGGCGCAAAAATTTCTACCATTGAAGCCATCTATCCTCACCAGATGACAGCCTTCCGCCACAATCTCTCACAATTTAATCATACTTTTTTTGATGCTGAGTCGGTCTACCATACGACACACCGGACCATTTCCTTTATCAAGACCTTAAAGGACAAGGACTATGAACAGGTCCTCATTGTCGGGCACGGAGCCAACTTAACCGCCAGTATTCGAACCATGCTGGGCTATGACACACCTCTTTTGCGCAAGAATGGCGGTCTGACCAATGCCAGTATCACCATTCTTGAAACAGAAGACTTTGAGAATTTGAGCTGATCACTTGGAATAATACGGATTACTTAGTTGAAAAGGCAGAAAATTAAGGCTGGATTTCTAGCTTTTTTTCTTACTTTATAGCCAAATATAGATGAATTTCCCTATCTTTTGTGATAAAATAGGTAGGAAAACTTTTGGAGGAAAAACATGACTACTGAACATATCGAGGAATTAAACGACCAGCAGATTATCCGCCGTGAAAAAATGGCTGCGCTGGCTGAGCAGGGAATTGACCCTTTTGGCAAACGCTTTGAGCGGACTGCTAACTCTGCTCAACTGAAAGAAAAATACAACGATAAAGATAAAGAAGAATTAAACGAACTCAATGAAACAGCTATTATCGCTGGCCGTCTCATGACCAAGCGCGGCAAAGGAAAGGTTGGCTTTGCCCACATCCAAGACCGTGAAGGCCAAATCCAGATTTATGTGCGTAAGGATGCTGTTGGTGAAGAAAATTATGAAATCTTCAAAAAGGCTGACTTAGGAGATTTCCTCGGTATCGAAGGTGAGATTATGCGGACAGATATGGGTGAGCTTTCTATCAAGGCGACCCACCTTACTCATTTGTCTAAGGCTCTGCGTCCCCTGCCTGAAAAATTCCACGGCCTGACAGATGTCGAAACCATTTACCGCAAGCGTTATTTGGATTTGATTTCCAACCGCGAAAGCTTTGAACGCTTTGTCACTCGCTCAAAAATCATCTCAGAAATCCGCCGTTACTTGGATGGACAAGGCTTCCTTGAAGTTGAAACTCCTGTTCTCCACAATGAGGCAGGCGGTGCTGCTGCCCGTCCATTTATCACCCACCACAATGCCCAAAACATTGATATGGTGCTGCGGATTGCAACCGAGCTTCACCTTAAACGTCTTATCGTCGGCGGTATGGAGCGAGTGTATGAGATTGGGCGTATCTTCCGTAACGAAGGAATGGACGCAACTCACAATCCAGAGTTCACTTCCATCGAGGTTTACCAAGCCTATGCAGATTTCCAAGACATCATGGACTTGACTGAAGGTATTATCCAACATACAGCCGTCTCTGTTAATGGAGATGGACCAGTCAACTACCAAGGAACTGAAATCAAGATCAACGAACCATTTAAACGAGTTCACATGGTTGACGCCATCAAGGAAATTACAGGCGTTGACTTTTGGCAAGATATGAGTTTTGAAGAAGCTACTGCCTTGGCCAAAGAAAAGAAAGTTCCGCTTGAAAAACACTTCACCGAAGTCGGCCATGTTATCAATGCTTTCTTTGAAGAATTTGTGGAAGAAACCTTGATTCAGCCAACCTTTGTCTACGGTCATCCCGTTGCAGTGTCACCTCTGGCTAAGAAAAATCCAGAAGACCCTCGCTTCACAGACCGTTTCGAGCTCTTTATCATGACCAAAGAATATGCCAATGCCTTCACCGAGTTGAACGATCCAATCGATCAATTATCTCGTTTTGAAGCACAGGCAAAAGCCAAAGAACTGGGTGATGACGAAGCAACAGGCATTGACTATGACTTTGTCGAAGCTCTGGAATATGGTATGCCACCAACTGGAGGCCTAGGAATCGGTATCGACCGTCTGGTTATGTTGCTAACAGATGTTACGACCATTCGTGACGTCTTGCTCTTCCCAACGATGAAATAATCTGTATTTTATA
>BNJV01001485.1_pt1 | contig 257159 bp, 439 predicted proteins | sample 8540591 | NCBI WGS metagenome assembly BNJV01 (sample SAMD00202457, study PRJDB9452) | human saliva metagenome | host: Homo sapiens
AGCAAGTATAAAGGCTTATATTAATGGGATAAATAGGCTTTTATAATAAATAATTCTGAATGATCGAGAGGGAAATTTATGCCTAAATTGATTATAAAATGATAAATCAAATATTAGACAAAAATATTTCAATGAATTTTTCTGGATGATGAAATAATAACATTCAAAGGGAATAAAAAAAGAAATTGAATATGTAGATTACGGAGAACATACAATCAAAGCAAGTACACTTTTTGTTAAAAGTTTGGAACAAAAAAATAAAACATTGAAAAAGAAGTTACGGAAATTGAAATAAAAATTTAATTGGAAAAATTTGGTTATTTGCTCTGATATTTTTGGCTTTTTGATTACAATTTTATTATTTAAAACTTTAAATGGAGAAATAGAAACAAGTAAATTCCTTTTTAAGCGCTTTGACACTTGGTGTATTGGGTAATTTGTGTCTTATTATAGGAAAGCCTTTTAGTTTTGAAAGTAAAAAGAATAGATAAAATACTAATGTTAGTTTAGGTAGAGATGGAGGGAATTTTCTGATTTTTTTAAATACAAAAAGTGTGAACACCGTTCGCATAATTTAGAAAAACTTTTATTGTTTTATGGTTTTTGGAAAAATGGCGAACACTGTTCGCCAAATTAATTTCAAAGATTATAGGTTAAAAATTTTTAATATGGAAATCGCTAATTTTTTTGTATTAAATTTAAATGTATCCAAAAAGTTCTAATAAAGTATTTTTGAAAAGTTATTTGTAGAAAAGAGGAAGTTCAAAAATGAAAAACAATAGTTTTTGCACATCCATGGAATGGAAGTTTTAACAAGGCAATTTTAGATAAAGTAGTGGAAAAAAACTTGATGAAACAAAAACAAAAAAATATACAATTATAGATTTGAATAAGGATAAATTTAATCCTGTGATGACAGAAGAAGAATTGTCTTTGTATTCACAAGGGAAAAGTATTGATCCTTTAGTGGAAAAATATCAGGAAATTTTGAAAAATACTGATGAATTGATACTTGTATTTCCAATATGGTGGATGTCAGTGCCTGCGATATTAAAAAGGATTTTTTGATAAAGTTATGGTTAAAGGCTTTGCATATGAAAATACACAGAATGGAATAGAAGGGCTTTTGACTAATGTAAAAACGGCAAAAATGATTACAACTGCTACAGCACCAAAATTTTTGTTAAATATAACAGGATTTGGGATTACAATGAAAAAAAGCTAATCTTGGTGGAATTGGGATAAAAGAAAAACTAAATGGATTCATTATAGTTTTAGAGCAAAAGGTAAAGATGAGGACAGGAAAAAAATTTCTTGAGAAAGTTAAGGAATTTGTGAGTAATTAGCAAGAAAAATAGAAAAATACTCATATTTAAAAGCATATGAAAAAAAGGAGTTTTATATTATGAAAAAGAAATTGTACAAATCAGTAAAAAGATAGAAAACTTACAGGTGTATGTGGAGGAATTGCGGAATATTTTTGACATTGATTCAAATATTGTAAGGATAGTGTGGCTCATTTTAGTTCTTTGTGCAGGAACAGGCTTGTTGGCTTATATTATTTGTGCGATAATTCTTGATGATAACCCTAATGGATAAAAGATTTTTGGAAAAAGAAAAAAATTTAATTTTTGAAATTTTTAAATAGTTAAATAAAAAATTAGGTGGAGAATGAAAATGAAAAAGTATTTTTTTGGTTATTCTACTTGTTGTTTTTAATATTTTTTTGACATTATTTTTGGTGATTATAAGGTTTTAATAATAGCATTTATAGTTTTTAGAAAGTTTAAATATAAAAATAAGTGGATTTTTAGAAAGATTATTTTTCACTAGAAGAAATTATTTTTTTATTATCATTAGCTTCATTTTTTTGCTTATTTAATTTCAAAAAAATAAAAAGTGGGTAAAAAAAGTTTGTTAATTCCTCCATTAGTTATAGTAACAATAAAAAGCAGTAATACTTTTTGTATATTAAAAATATATAACGTCCCTTGATGATACGGGAGAAAGTATATTTTTGCATTTTTCATGGTAGCAGGCTTTGGAGCTTATATGGAATGACAAATTTATACTTCTATTTGGGATTATTGTTCAATTTATTTAGAAGGAGAAGAAATGAAAAATATTTCTTAGGAGTTTTTATTTTATTCATTTGCTTTGTTTTTAATATTTTAATATTTTTCTATTGGTGATGGTGGGAGAATTGTTTTTCAGAGTATTTAAAAATTGATGAAGAAAAATATTTAGGAATAATTTATTTTTATAATGATTTTTTTCTTAATATACTTTGTTCGTATTTTTATGTAAAAGCAAAAATTGAGAAAAAAACCTGTAATTGTTTTAACAATAGCTGCAATTATAGTAAAGATATTGATACTATGGATATGGATTCAAGGAACATTTTTTAGATTTGTCACTTGGGGATGATAAATTGGGAATATTTGTGGTATTTATTATTTACGGTTATATTGCTTATATTGGTTCTTTGGATGTAATATTTCTTATGGGGTTAGGAGTAAATTTATTAATAAGGAGAAAAAAATGAAAGGAAAAAGTTGGATTCTTAATGTTTTGTATATTATTTTTAACAATAATTATTGTGTTTTTGATTGATTCACATTATGAATATAAACAAATAAAAATTAAAATGATTGAGATAAAGTCTAAGGATGTGCCAAAGGAGTTTGATGGCAAGAGAGTGCTGTTTGTAGCAGATTTTTCAGTATGATACGATGGCACGGTATAATAGAAAACAGCAGAAAAAGGCGATTGAACTGATTAATGCACAGAAAAAGGATATGATACTGCTGGGGGAGATTATGCAACTTGGGAGAAAAAAATATTCCTAAGTTTTATGAGGATGCTAAGGATATAAAGATTCCGGAACTTGGAGTGTATGCAATTTATGGGAATCATGAGTATCCAGGAGCAGAAGAAACAGCTGAAAATATGAAAAACTTGGATTTAATCTGCTCGTAAATGAAAGTAGGAAAATAACAATTAACAATGAAAAATATATATCGCAGGAGTAACAGACTTGTGGCATGGAAAGCCTGATGCAAAAAAGCTCTTGAAGGATTGAAAAAAAGAGGACTTTGTATTATTTTTTTGACTCATAATCCTGAATATTTTTGAGGAAATGACAGAAGATGAGAAGGAAAAGGCTGATATGACACTGGCGGGACATACTCACGGCGGACAAGTTACTTTTGGAAAAAAATTATTGTGTCAGCAATAAAAGATAAAAAGAAATATGGATACGGAATGAAAGAGTACGACGGGCATAAAATATACATTACTTCGGGATTAGGAGGGCTTTCCTTGAGATGTTTATTAGGTTTTTTGCACAGCCTGAAATTGTGATTTTTTGAATTAAGAAGAATTTAAATGGTAAAAAAGTTTAAGAGGGAAAAATTTTATGATAACTAGAAAAAAATAATATTATCAGTTTTAGGTATTTTAGCAATATTTTTATAATTTGCCTAATTTACGCACATTATGAGTACACGCAACTTAAAAAGTAAGAACGATAGAGATTGCCTCAAAGGATATTCCGAAAGAATTTGATGGAAAGAAAATTGTATTTGCGGCGGATTTTCAGATCGATACTTATGCGAGATTTAATCAAAAGCAGCTTGATAGAATTATTAAACTGATAAATAAGCAGGAAAAGGATATTATAATTCTTGGTGGAGATTATACGAATTGGACAGGAAAATTCCACGATTTTTATAAGGAAATGGAAAAGCTGAAAAAACCTAACTATGGAATTTATGCGACTTTGGGAAATCATGATTATAATTCTGTGGAAAAAAATATGGCTGGGCTGAAAAGTCTTAGGTATAAAGTATTGGTAAATGAAAATGATAAGATTACGATAAATAACCAAAGTATCTATATTTCGGCAGTTGATGATTTGTTAAAAGGAAAGCCTGATGTACAAAAGGCACTTACAGGAATAAAAAAAGAAGATTTTAATATTTTTTTGTTACACATAATCCTGATTATTTTGAAGAAATGACAAATAAACAGAAAGAAAAGACTGATATGACTTTGGCTGGGCATACTCATGGTGGTCAGATAACGTTGTTTTGACTGATATTGTGGGCAGAAATTAAGCATCCTTGGAAATATGGTTATGGCTTGAAGGAATATGGCGGGCATAAGATTTATACGACTTCGGGATGTCGGTGGAGGAGCTTTTGAGATGTTTATAAGATTTTTTTGCACAGCCTGAAATTGTGGTGCTAAAATTGAAAAAAATTTAAATATATACGGAAAATCAAATAAATAAAGTACTATAATAGTTTGTTGGCAGCCAGATTATTTGATTATGAATAGGATGAATAAATAATGGAAAAAAATTTTTAATAACAGGAGCAAGTTCAGGAATAGGTAAAGAATTGGCAAAAATTAGCAAATAAAAAGTAAAAATGTATTTACTGGCAAGATCTTCTGACAAACTGAATTTATTGAAAAAGAACTGGAAGAAAAATCCCTTAATTGAATGTATTTGTATAGAATATGATTTAACAGATATAGATAATTTAGGAAATGTTGTTAAAAATTGTGATGTTGATTTGGTTATTAATTGTGCTGGTTTTGGAAAAATTACAGATTTTTGAAATTGAGTGATAAAGAAGATTTGGATACTGTGAATGTAAATTTTATTTCTCCGTTAATTTTAACTAAAAGATATTCAGAAAAAAATTTTTACAGAAAGGAAAAGGAATAATTTTTAAACGTATGTTCAACAGGTGCTTTATATCAACATCCATATATGGCAGTTTATAGTTCAACAAAATCTGCATTATTACATTACTCTTTGGCACTTGATGAAGAATTGGCTCATAAAAAAATAAAGATGTAAGAGTTTTATCGGTTTGTCCCGGTCCAACGGCAAGTAATTTTTGATAAGAATACACAGGAAAAAAATTTGGAAATTCTCAAAAATTTATGATGAACTCGAAGATGTAGCTAAAAATTATAAAAGTGATAGAAAAGAAAAAGATTTTTCTATTATTGGTTTTAGAAATAGATTATCTATGTTTTTAATAAATTTATTGCCAATTTCATTACAGCTAAGGTTAGCAGGATTAGTCTTGAAAAAGGTGATTAAATGACAGTATTGTTTAATTTTTATTGATATTGGCAGTAATCTTGCTCATTTTAAAATTAATATTTTTCTTTTTGTCTATTTTTAAAAAGAATAAATAGTCTGGAAAAATAAGATAGATGAGAGCAAATACACAGTAGTTCAACCTATTTTTGTCTGGAGATACAAGATTGGAAGATGATTTGTCTGCCAATTTTAAAAAAATACTGATGACATGAAATTTATTTGGCTTGTTGATAAAAGTGACTGTTTAGCAAGACAGACAGTTGAAAATATTTTTAAAAATAAAAAAATTATTCTAGCAGAGTAGAAGTGTATACTTAGATGATGTTCCGCAAGAAGTAAATCCAAAAGTATTTAAATTATCGCAAGTTGTAAAAGAAAATAAAAACGGAATATACGGTAATTTTAGATGATGATGCAGTTATTGACAGAAAAAAACTGGATGAATTAAGTATTTATGAAAAGATAAGGCTGAATGGATAGTAACTGGGATTCCTTATAATTATAATATTAAAGGCTTCTATTCAAAATTAATCTCGGCTTTTTATAAATTCTAATTTATTTTTCATACTTTTCTATGTCTTTTTAAAGGAAAATAAGACTATAAATGGAATGTTTTTATATTTTAAGGACTGATATTTTAAAAATATTCTGCTTTTGAAGAGATAAAATATTGGCTATGTGATGATTTGGCACTGCAACTTATTTACTTTCCAAAAATGTAAAAATTATACAAAGTACTATTTTGCAATGTGAGAAATACTGTTCCAAATTTTAGAAAATATATTCTTCTTATGAAAAGATGGCTTTTATTTAGCAATGTTTATATGAAAAATGCCTTTTCCATTAAATTTTTTTATTTATAATATTATTGCCTGTATTCTTACCAGCTATTCTATTATTTTTTTAAGTTTTTATTTTGGAATAAATCATTTTATCATGATAATAGTGCTATTTGTAGGAAAGGTTGGATTGTTCCATATAGTGAGATTATTTATTTATCAGTCAGAAATACAAAAGAAAGATAATTTTTTCATAAGGCTGATGAATTGCCGTATGAGTTAGCAAGTGAATTTTTATTGCCTTTTATACTTGTCTATACTCTTTTAACACCGCCTGTGATTATATGGAGAAATAAAAATTAGAGTTAAAGATGGGAAAAATACATTATGAAGTTTAACGACTATTTAGAAAAAGCTGGAAAGTCTTGATGTTTCAAAAAAACTTTTTAAAAGAAGATAAAATTGTCTTTTTATAAGTGGGAAGCAGTAATCTTAAAACAGCTGCCTTAGGACAAGAAAGATTTGAGATTTTAAATATTTTTAAGCAATTTGCTACAAAATTATAAATTCAAATTTTCCATATAATGAAGACTTTGAACATGATGAATATGAAGACATCAGCATTTTTTTAAAAGCAAGTTTATCAAATATTGTTTATTATTCTGGTACTCTTTTTAATAAAAATTTAAACAGGAGATTTTTGAGGCATTTAGAGCCTGTTAAGCATTTTAAAAGATGTGATAGTTATTTCTTTAAGCTCAGGCTTAAATGTTTGGAATAAATTTATGGATTTAGCAAATTATGATAATGGGAATATTACGATGTTTGCTTTTAGGACCTGTAGCGAAAGGTTATGGAAACTTGAAAAATACAGTAGTTATTAAGGGAAGTTTAGATATTTACAGCTGGCTTCTAGATTTTTCATAAAAACTGACAGAATTGTAAATTGTGGACATTTGGAATATTTTAAGGATAGAAAGGTAAAAATAATTTATGAATATTTACAAGGAAAAATTGAAATTGCAGTTGTTGCTCCACCTTTTAGCGGACATCTCTATCCAGCTTTAGAGTTAGTTCTCCCTCTATTAAAGGAAAAGGACAAATACAATATCTGTATTTATACAGGTTGTAAAAAGAGGAAGTTGTAAAGAAACTTGGATTTCTGTAAAAGTTTTTCTTAGAGATAAGCCTGCTATCTTTTGAAAAAAATATCTGATACTGATAAACAGACCAATCTTCGGATTATCTATAAGCAATTTAAAAGAAAATATGGGACTTATGCCAGAAATAATAAGAGAAATGGAAGATTTTTCTGAAAGAAAGCCTGACATAGTTATAGCAGATTTTTTACAGCCGTTCCAGCAGGATTTGTGTGCAAAAAATAATATTCCTTGGATTACAAGCATTCCAACACCATTTGCAATAGAAAGCAGAACAACAACACCTGCTTATATGGGAGGACTATATCCAAGAGATAATTTTTATTCAAACTAAGAGATAGTCTATCAAGAAATATTGTCAGAAATTTTTAAAAGAATGGTTTGTTTTATTTTAAAAAAATCAATTAAGACAATTTAATTTCACTTTGTACAACGAAAAAGGTGAAGAAAATATTTATTCTCCATATTCTATATTAGGTTTAGGCATGAAAGAAATTGAATTTAGAGATGATTTTTCCAAGTCAATTTTTCTTGGGTTGGGCCTTGTTGTTCGTCCCTTTTTAAAAATAGTGTGCAATTTGAAAATAATAAAAATTTGAAAAACTGTATTTTTTTAACTAACGGAACGCATCTCAAAAATGGGCTAAAAAGTCAATAATTGAGCTGGCAAAAGAACTTTCAAAAAAATCTATCCTGAATTTCTGTTCGTAGTCTCGTTGGGAAAGTTATTTAGAAAAAGATAAGGGTATTGTAAAGGAAAAATAATTTATATATTTACCATTATTTAGATTATGATGAAATTTTTGCCCAAGATAGATTATGTTATTCATCATGGTGGAGCAGGAATACTTTTATTCCTGTATAAAAATATAACAAGCCCTGCTGTTATTGTTCCTCATGATTATGACCAGTTTGATTATGCAGTAAGGGTCGATTTAGCTAAAATTGGAATACCAGCTAAATTAAAATCAAGAAAGTCCATTTTAAAGGCTTTTAAGAAAATGCTAAAAGAGAAGAATGGAACAATTTGGAAAAATTATCAAAAGAATTTAATAATTATTTACCAAGTGAAATGTTGAAAAAAAGAAATTGACAGGCTGTTAAAAGGAGGATAGCGATGAAGGTTTTAATCACAGGGGCAACTGGTTTTCTAGGAAAATATATAGTTGAAGAATTAAAAAAATAATGGTTATCAGGTTGTTGCATTTGGGAAGAAATGAGAAAATTGGCAAGACTTTGATTGACAGTAATGTTGAGTTTTTAAGGGAGATATAGAAAATAAGGAAGATTTGCTAGGAGCTTTGCAAGGATGCAGTGCAGTAATTCATGCTGCGGCATTATCTACAGTTTGGGGTAAATGGAGCAATTTTTATAAGGTAAATGTGCTAGGAACTCGAAATATTGTTGAAATTTGTGAGAAACAGGGCTTAAAATTAGTTTTTTGTTTCATCTCCAAGCATATATGCTGGGGCAAAGGATCAGCTGGATGTTAAGGAAAAATGAGGCTCCAAAGGATAATAACCTTAATTTTTTATAAAAAAAGTAAAATTATGGCAGAAAATATAATTAAGAATTCCAAGCTAAATTATATGATAATTCGTCCACGTGGATTATTTGGAATCGGAGATACAAGCATAATTCCAAGACTACTAGATTTGAATAAAAATGGGAATACCTCTTTTTGCTGATGGAAAACAAAAAGTCGATGTAACTTGTGTTGAAAAATGTTGCCTATGCTTTTAAGGCTGGCACTAGAAAATGAAAGATATTCACGGCAAACTTATAATATAACAAAATGATGAGCCGATAGAATTTAAGGAAATTTTTGACATTGTTCTTTAACGAGATGGGAACAGAAGGCAAATATTTAAAATGGAACTACAGACCAATTTTAACTTTTGGTTTCAATTTTTAGAAAAAATTTATAAACTTTTCGGAATTGAAAAAGAGCCTCCTCTTACCAAATATACGCTATATTTAATGAGATACAGCCAGACTTTGAATATTGACAAGGCAAAAAGAATTAGGATACTATCCCCAAATATCTGTCCTTGAAGGAGTAAAAAATATGTTAAGCACATCAGAGAAAATGATAGAAAAAGTTGAATATTTTGCCTGCGGCTATTGTACAAATGATTTAAAGAAGGTTTTTAAAGGTTTTGGTAAGACAGTGGTTGATTTTTTTATGCGGGAGTGTTTTTGATAAAGCATAAAAAGAATGGGCTATATTCTTTATGATACTGGTTATTCTATGGATATTTTTAAAAAAATAAATTTAAATATTTTTGTATAGATTTCCCAATCCGATAACCTTAAAAAAGAAGATACAATTGATTACCAGCTTAGAAAAAGGTATAAGTATAGAAGAAATAAAATATATAATTGTTTCACATTTACATCCTGATCATATTGGAGGATTGAAATTTTTTTCCAAACTCTAATTTAATATTAACTGAGACTTGCTATAATAGTTTTAAGTCAAAAAAAGATAATTTTTTTGATTTTTAATGAACTTCTGCCAGATGATTTTGAAAATAGATTGACATTGATAAGAAAGGAAAATTATAAGGAAAAACAAGTTGTTTTTTGTATAAAAATAGTTTTTGATTTATTTTTCTGATTCATCTATGCTTATGGTTGAGATAGACGGACATGCAAAAGGTCAGGCATGTGTATATATGCCAGAATTAAAACTGCTTATTGGTGCTGATGTATGCTGGGGACTGAATATCTTTCATTTACAGATAAAATGAAATGGCTTGCTAGAAAAAAATACAGAATAACTTTGAGGATTATCAGCAGGGAAGTGATTTTTTTGAAAAATTGATAAAAGATGATATTTCTGTTGTTGTCAGTCATGATAATAAAGAAAAAGGTGAAGAGGATATTGAATGAAAAATATTTAAGATTATATCAAGTTTTATAAAAATAAGATATTTTTAATAAATGGGATTCACGAGATAAACTTTTGGAATATCAGAAAAAGCAGGTAAATAAACACTTAAAATTTCTAAAAGAAAAATCTCCGTATTTTTAAAAACTCACGAAATTTCTGAAAATTTTGTTATGAATAAAGCATTTATGATGGAAAAATTTTTGATGAACTCAATACTTTAGGAGTAAAAAGGGATGAAGCCATGGAAATTGCCTTAAATAGTGAAAAACAAGAAATTTTAATCAGAAATACAAAGATGTTTCAGTAGGGTTGTCTTCTGGAACTTCTGGACATAGAGGAATGTTTATTACTACTCCTGAAGAGCAAGGCATATGGGCAGGGACGATTTTGGCTAAAATGCTGCCTAAAAAAATAGTATTCTTGGACATAGAATAGCATTTTTCCTAAGAGCGGACAATGATCTGTATAAATCTATAAATTCTTTTTAATAAGTTTGGAATATTTTGATACTTTTTAAAGATATTGACGGACATATTGAGAGGTTGAATGAATACAATCCAACTATTATTGTTGCTCCCCTCCTTGCTATTAATGCTGGCTAAAAAAATAGAAGAAGGCAAGTTGAAAACTTTTGTGAAAAAGTTGTTTCAGTTGCAGAAATTTTGGAGAAACCTGATGAGGAATATATAAAAAGCAGTTTAATTTAAAAGTAATTCATCAGATTTACCAGGCGACAGAAGGTTTTTAGCCTGTACTTGTGAATATGGACATCTCCATTTGAATGAAGATTTAATAAAATTTGACAGGAAATATATAGATGCAAAAAGATTTTTATCCAATAATTACAGATTTCAGGAGGACAAGCCAGCCTTTTTGTAAATTATTATTTGAATGATATTCTAGTTGAATCAGAAGAACCATGTGAGTGCGGTTCTGTTTTACAGAGAATTGAAAAAGATTGAAGGGCGTTCAGATGATATTTTTCAGGTTTAGAAATAAATTTGATAAAGAAATTACTGTATTTCCAGATTTTTATTAGAAGAACAATACTTTTTGCTGAAAATATAAGAGAATATCAGGTTTTTCAAGTAAATAGCAATTTATTGGAGATTGCAATTTTGAATATAAATAATGAACAAGAAAAAAATTGGTGAAAAAGAGTTTGATAAATTGTTCGATTCTTTGGATATAGAAAATGTAGAAATCAGATTTATAGATTATAAAACAGATAGCACAAAAAAATTAAAAAGGATAATAAGAAAGGTCATAGAATGAGAAAAATTCAATTTAAAGGATACGGAATAGAATTACCAAAAATACAGTTGAACTTAAAGGACAAGTTCGTTATAGAATAAGTGAAGGTGAAAGCCAAATTTCCCTTGCTGTTTCTGCCTGTGAAAAAGCATTAAAAAATGCAAATATAACAATTAATGATATTGATTGCATAGTTTCAGCCAGTGCTGTCGGAATACAGCCTATACCATGCACAGCAGCCCTAATTCATGAAAAAATAGCAAAAGGGACTTCAATTCCAGCCCTTGATATAAATACTACCTGTACAAGTTTTATAACTGCTCTGGATACCATGTCATACCTTGTAGAAGCAGGAAGATATGAAAGAGTACTGATAGTTTCCTGCGATGTAGCTTCAATAGCCTTAAATCCAAAACAAAAGGAAAGTTTCCAGCTTTTCAGCGATGGTGCGGCAGCATTTGTAATTGAAAAAACTGAAAAGGAAATAGGAGTTATTGATGCAATACAGAAAACATGGTCAGAAGGAGCACATTCAACTGAAATTCGAGGAGGTTTAAGCAATTTTTCATCCCAAAAATTATTCTGAAATGACAAAAGAGGAATATATGTTCGATATGAACGGAAAAAAACAGTATTGTCACTTTCAATAAGTAAAATTCTGAATTAATGAAAAATTTTTCTAAAAATAATGGAATGAAAGTCTCAGATATAGATATGACAGTTCCCCATCAGGCTAGCGTTGTAATGCCTCTTGTAATGCAAAAATTAGGAATAGAAAAAAAGATAAATTTTTAGATGAAGTCAAGGAATTTGGAAATATGGTATCAGCATCTGTCCCTATAACATTAGTTCATGGACTGGAAAATGGAAGAATTAAAAAGCGGCAATACAATCTTGCTTATTGGAACAGCGGCTGGACTTACTACAAATATGATGCTAATTAAATTATAGTTATAATTAATAATAATTTTTAAGTTTAGGATTTTTTTATGTTAAAAATAAAGAAAGTAAATTTAAAACTTGGAAGAGGTATGAAATGGAAGAGAAAGAAATAAAGATTTTAGCAAAAGATATTTTTAATAAAATAGAAAAAGTATCAAGAAACAGCAAAAAGAAATGATTGTTGCAGATGTTTTCGGTCAATGCTTCAAAAAGAAATAAAAAAATAACGGATAGCAAAAATTGAAGGGATTCCGTATATTCCAAAAGGGAGAAAAATTCCAACAAATTCAAAAGGACAACAATTTATGTTCCTTGCACAGATAAATTGTGAGGATTTGAAGGGGCTTAAAGATTTCCCGCAGGAAGGAATTTTTGCAGTTTTGGATTTTGGGAGAAGATTTACTGGGATTGGATTTTGACGATTATACAAATCGAGATGGATTTGATGTAATTTATTATGAAAAAATTGAAGATTGTCATTCGGAAGTTGAGTTTAAGAAAATGTATAATCCTTATAGAGAAAATTCAGGAAATTTAGAAATAGCAAGTAAGCCTTTGTAAAATGAATTTTTGGAAAGTAGTGAAAAAGAGACTTTTGATTATACGCTTTTGGAAAAGTTATTTGAAGAAGTGCTAAAAGAAAAAAATATTGATGTAAGTGAAAAAGAAAAATTGTATCAAAAGTTGAGGGAATATTTGAAAGCAATTCCGATGGAGAAAATGGCGGAACAAAATGTAATGGATTTCCATTTTTTACTCAATTCGAGCCAAGAGATGAAGAACAATTGAAAGAATATGATGCTTTTGCTATTTCAAATTGACAGTGGCGGAGAAATTATGATTGGAGATTGTGGAGTGATGAATTTCTTTATTAATAGAGATAAATTGAAAAATAATGATTTTTTTCGGATGTTTTTACAATTGGGATTGTTATTAATTTTATAAGAATAGAAAGTTGAAAAAGATGGATATAAAAACAATAAATTATGAATATTTTTTTAGATTTATCAGTAAGAATGACACATCATTCAAAATGCCATTGAAGGAAATACATTGACACTAAATGAGACGGCTACAATTATTTTTGGATAGTACAATACCAGGTAGCAAGAGTGTTCGTGAAGTTTTTGAAGTTTTGAATCATAAAAAGGGCGATTGACTATATGATAAGTGAACTTGAAAAATGATAAAAAAACTTGATATTTACGTGATAAAGAGTATAAATAAGGAAATTTTGGATAGGTTAAATGATAATGCAGGAAATTTTTAAGAGAAATAGTAATGCCATAATTGGTGCAAATTTTGAAACGTCTACACCAAGTCAAGCACCAATCTTACAAAAAAATTGGATTGAAAAATCTTAATTATAGGCTTTGAATTATGTAAAAATGATGATGAAAAATTATTGGAGATATTAAATTCTCATATAGAATTTGAACGGATTCATCCCTTTAGTGATGGAAATGGACGAACGGGAAGACTGATTATGATGTATCTGTGTTTTCAGGAAAAAAATAAGTCCGTTTGTGATTGAAAAATGACAGAGCTTTGTATATGAATTATTTAAGAGAGCAAAATACGGATATTATTTTTTTGATAAAGTGAAGGAATTGCAAGAGTTTGAAAAGAGAAGAATGGAACAATTTTAAATAGTTTAATAAATTAATTAAAAAATTATAAATAAAAAAATTTGGAGAGAAATAAACGGAGGATAGAAAAATGTCAGAAATGAAAAATGAAATGAAAAAACCAAAAACTTTGTTTGATAAAGTTTGGGAAAAACACGTGATTACAGGAGAGTCTGGAGAAGCACAACTGCTTTTATATAGATTTACACTTAATTCATGAGGTTACTTCGCCACAGGCGTTTTCGGGATTAAGACTCGCTGGGAGAAAAGTTAGACGACCTGACTTGACTTTTGGGACGATGGATCATAACACGCCTACTATAATGTCGCAAAGACTGGATATTAAAGATAAAATTTCTAAGGCACAGCTTGATGCACTTGCTGCAAATTGTAAAGAATTTGGGATTGAACTTGTGGATATGTTTAATGAGAATAATGGGATTGTACATATGGTAGGGCCTGAGCAGGGACTTACACAGCCTGGGAAAACTGTGGTTTGTGGGGATAGCCATACTGCGACGCATGGAGCATTTGGAGCAATTGCATTTGGAATTGGGACAAGTGAGGTTGAACACGTGCTGGCAACGCAGACAATTTGGCAAAAAAAACCTAAGACAATGGGAATTGAGATTACTGGAAAATTGCAAAAAGGTGTATATGCAAAAGATATTATTTTACATATAATCAAGACTTATGGAATTGGACTTGGAAATGGATATGCCTTTGAATTTTTTGGAGATACAATAAGAGGGCTTTCGATGGAAGAAAGAATGACAATATGCAATATGGCGATTGAAGGTGGGGGAAAATCAGGAATTATCGCTCCTGATGAAACTACTTTTAACTATGTGAAAGGAAGAAGATTTGCACCAAAAAGGTGAGGAATTTGAGAAAAAAGTCGCTGAATGGAAGGAATTGTATACGGATTCAGTAGAAGCCTTTGATAAACATATAAAAAGTGGATGTTTCAAATCTTGAGCCGCAAGTTACTTGGGGGACAAATCCTGAAATGGGAATCAATGTTACAGAAAAATTTCCAGAAATCAGAGATCACAATGATGAAAAAGCATACGAATACATGGGCCTAAAACCAGGACAAACTCCATTTGATATACCTTTGAAGCACGTATTTATTGGTTCGTGTACAAATGGAAGGCTGAGCGATTTGGAAATTGTCGCAAAAATTGTAAAAGGTAAAAAAGTTGCACCAAATATTACGGCAGTTGTAGTTCCTGGCTCACAAGTTGTTAAAAAGGCGGCTGAAGAAAGCGGAATAGCACAAATTTTTGAAAAGATGCGGGATTTGAATGGAGAGAAGCTGGATGTTCAACTTGTCTTGGAATGAATCCTGATTTGATACCAGCTGAGAGCATTGTGCCTCAACTTCCCAACAGAAACTTTGAAGGACGGCAAGGAAAAGGTGCAAGAACTCATTTAGTGAGTCCTGCGATGGCTGCTGCTGCTGCTATTTTTGGAAAAATTTGTGGATGTAAGGGAATTGATGAAGTAAAAATAAGAGAATTGATACTGGTTAATGATAATTAATAAGAATAAAAAAATTGAAAGAGAAAAAAATACTATGAAAAAGATAACTTTTATACAAATCCACGTTCGAGAGGGGCGATTGTAAGATGGATGTTAGAAGAATGCGGAGCAGAGTATGATGTAGTGTCTGTTCATTTTTGGTAAAGAAATGAAATCAGAAAAATATCTTTCAGTAAATCCAATGGGGAAATCTCCAGCACTGGAGGTAGATGGAAAAAGTAATTACAGAAACAGCAGCAATATTAATATTTTTAGCAGACATGTATCCTGAAAAACTTGATACCACCAGTTAATTCTTTTGGAAAGAGGAGAATTTTATCGTTGGATGTTTTTCTAGTTCAATTAGAATATGCTTTTATTGACAAGTTTTTTTGATGTTCCATCAAGTGAAGAGAGAAGAAGAAGTGTAGGCTATGGAGATTACGATACAGCATTAAATACCTTAACTGAATTTTTTAAAAAGGCAAAAATATGTAATAGGAAATAATTTTACTGTGTTAGATTTGTATTTTACAGCAACATTAAGATGGGCAATATTTGTAGGGGAATGCTTCCCAAACGAAGGAATACTTGTGGATTATATGAATCAACATTTAACAAGAGAAGCAAATGTAAAAAGGAAAGGAACTAGATCAAAAATTAGCCGAATCAATGGGGATAGTGTAGAAATTTAATCAAAAAAAGGGATAAAAGATAAATTGAAAAACTCTTTTAAAAAAATTAGTTAAAAAAATAGAATTTTTATATAAAAAAATGAAGGAGATAAAAATGAAACCATTTACAAAATATGAAGGAACAATCGTTCCAATAATGAATGACAACATTGACACGGATCAATTAATTCCAAAAGCAATATTTAAAAAGTATCGAAAAAAACAGGATTTGGGAGCAATATGTGTTTGATGAATGGAGATACAATGAGGACAGAACAGATAATATGGATTTTAACTTAAACAAGCCTGAATACAAGACAGGAACAATTTTGATTACAGGAGATAACTTTGGTTGCGGTTCGAGCAGGGAACATGCGGCTTGGGCATTGCAGGATTATGGTTTTCACGTGATTGTGGCTGGAGGATATTCAGGGATTTTCTACATGAACTGGTTGAATAACGGGCATTTGCCAATAACTTTGCCAGAAGCGGATAGAATTGAATTATCAAAATTGCCTGGAGATGCCAAAGTGACAGTTGATTTAGAAAACAACAAATTAATTGCAAATGGAAAAGAATATATTTTTGAGTTGGAAGAAAGCTGGAAACAGAGGTTGCTTAAGGGGTTGGATTCGATTGGATTGACTTTACAGCATGAGGATGAGATTAGAAAGTATGAGGAAAATCATAAGTAGTCAAAAAAGGAGTAAAAATGAAAAATTGGGAAATCATAAATGGAGAGCATACTCGTAAAGTGATGTGGATAAATCATGAAATAGAGATGAAATTATACTGTAATGGTGAAGATGACATTGATGAAGATGAACTTGATGAAATAGAAGTCGAAGAAATAGTTGAAAAATTTTTAGAAAAATAAAGGAATATTGGGATAAAAAGTGTAAAAATCTGTTTGCTGATGAATTTGTTGACTGGTTTAATGAAGAAAAATGGGTAAAAGCCTGAGTATGCTGAAATTTATTATGAAAATAAAGAGCATTTCTGATGTTGAAAAAAAATTAATTGAAAATAATTGGAAAAAGAAGATACAGAAAAAAATTATGAAAGAAATAATTTTTCTACAAAAAGAAGCATTTAAAAAGTTGCTTGATAACGAAGATATGGTAAATTACGCTTGATTTACTGACGATGGTGAAGAAAGTGCTAATTTTACGATCAGTATGCATGAAAGAATATTTTTTGTTGAGAAAAGAATTTTATGCTTGAGTTTTAATTTTTTGATGGAGAAATAGAAGAATTTTATATGAATTAATTTTTCTAAGATTTTTTTATTGGAAAGGAAAAATCAGATATGGAAATTTAGGATTTTAAAGAAAACATAAGATATATTCATTCGACAATCTTGTATAATGACTAATAGCAAGGTATAATAATATTGGACGGTGAAATAATAAATTTTATGTTGCAATTTATAATTGTAATAAAATATAGAATGGAGTTGATTTTTATGAAAAAAATTAGTTATCTTATCATTTTTTATTGTCAATGGCTGCATTTGGAACTGGAATTATGGGAATTTCGCAAAAAGGTGATTACTGCACTTTTTAAAACTGCACCTGAAGCAAATGATGAGATTTCGTATACTATTAAAACTGCACCTGAAGCAGCTGAGATTCCGTATATTATTTCTGATGCTGAATGTGTCATAGAAGGACTGGACTATGATATTCCAGATTCAGATGATGATATTCATTATCAAAGTTACGAAGGAGAAAAATTGATGTTCCAATGATGTTTTTTGATTTATCGAAAAAAGCAAACCTTAGTAAAATTCGACGGATAGAATTTGAAGATGGAATTAAAATTGTAGGAAGTGGACATACAGGAAGATTAGATCTAGGTGAAGTTACAAAGTTCAATATTTCAAATAATACACTGCGAATTATAGAAAATAACAATGAAAAACTATGAGGATTAAAAATATTGACTGTTATGTTATTATTTTATAATATTTTTTTCAGAAATAAAGTTTTGGCAGTCTTGATAAATGATACAAGTTTCAGATTTGAATTGCATATCAAAACATAAAAAACAACACATAATTTAGAAATAGAAAAATTTAAATTTTTTAAAAAGGGAATCATTGACCAACAATAATGTTACAAAATAAAGATATGATTCCCTTGAATTTGTGAGATTATAAGTTCACTGGGTAAATAGGTAAATTATCATAATCTAATACTAAACTCCATTTAAATAATGAATTTATTACAAATTTTTTTCTAATTAGAGGATAAAACTTAATATTTTCAAATGATTAAAACATAATTTTTCACTTTTTTAAACAGATTTTTAGTATAAATTAATCCGTCGGAGCATTTTTTTCTGTGCTGGCAAAACTGTTTGAGCATAGCGAGTTTTTGTCAGTGCAGAAAAATGTCGTAGACTAGCTATAGGTTGTAGGATTTGCGGTAATGAGCAATCCTACGAAAAATAAAAAGAAAAAAACATAGTAATATGAAAAATATTTATTAATAAAATGTCCAAAAAAATAATAAAAAAATAATTTAGTTGAATAATTATGAATTAATTATCAAACAACTCTATTATAAAAATTTATTCCTATTTTCAAAAGGGGTCTCTGCCCCTTTCCTAAACAGAAGTTATAATAAATCTTTGTTTTAACGGGAAATAGTATTAAATGAGTTCGAGCATATTACAGAAAGTACTATGAGTTGCAGTATGCTTGGATTTAGCAAAAATTTTTCAGATGACTAGGAGGTAAAAAAATTATGCAAACTATCGAAGAATGGAATAAAATAATAGAAAATTATTTTAATGAAAATAATATTGAGTATGACAGAAATTATTTGTTTTTCCTGAAAAAAATTTTTATAAAAATGTTTTTTGATAAAAATCTTATTTATGATTTTAACAAGGATTTAAGAGAAAGTATTATAATTTTTGTTTAAGAAAGATAATATAGAAATATTTTTCGTGTGACGTAACATTAAAAAAATACCTTCAGGAATACAACTTTCAAATATAGGTAAAATAAGGAAAAATAATCCCTCGGGAAAAAGTAAAGGTTTTAAAATTAGTAAAAATAACGAGATATAAATTATATTTTAAATTAGATAATGAAAGTAAAGCTTTTAGAATTGATATTTTTAGATTTAATAAAAACTGGGTAACTGAAAAATATAAATTATTTGATAGAAAATAAACTGATATAATTTCATAATGAAGAAAACGTCTGAAAAAAATAGCAACAGTAGTGGCAATGACTTAAAAGATGTTGGAAAGTTTAATTATTATATGTTTTGTATTAATAAATGAGTCCAATTGAGAGAATATGGGAAATTATAACGGTATTAACCTTTAATAAAAAATGCTTGAGGTAATGTAGAAAACTAAAAATATTTTTGAGAGAAAAGTAGAAAGGGTATAAAATTATTTGAAAAAGTGTAAAGAAAGGAATTATAGAAATGGCGAATAAATTATTGAAAGAAATAAATGTTGATGAAATATTAGAAAGTTTTAGAGCAAATCCGCAACGCAATCAAGAATTAAAGGTCTTGTGGAATGGTAAGAAAATTGAGGTGAACTTGGAATATCGTGATTTTGAAAAGAAATCAATGAGATTAGAGAAAAAAATTGGAAAAATTTTAAAAATCTTGGTTGAAAATGCTGAAGAATGGGATAAAAAGATAAAAAGATGCGGCAGGGGAATACATTCTTGAAGATGTCTCGATACTGGTGGGAACCATCGGCAGATTATGAAGATGAAGATATGCCAGGATTAATTGCAGATTTAACTGAAAATAGTTGGAAAAAGAAGCAGAAAAATGGTAAACGATGAAGAATTATCACTAGAATCATTTAAAAATTAATATATGTCAATTCTATAACATTAGAAGAAAATGGAGATTTCACTGTTTCATTATTTGATATAGACGAATTAATATTTAGTGGACACATAATGTTTGTGTTTGGGAATATAAATGGTAAATTTTCAAATGGAGATTTTGCTGGGTAAAATTTATCTTTAAAAATTTTGTAAAAAGTTAGTTAAAAAGATTGCTTTTTTGTATCATTTAGTAATATGATTACATTGTATAACAAATGTATTACAAAGGAGTGATGAAGATGGCTACAGTAACGGCTAGAGTTGATGAAAATGTGAAAAAGAAGCAGAAACATTATTTAAAAATGGGACTTAATATGAGTACAGCAATGAATCTGTTTTTGAAAAATGTATTTTGGAGCAAGGAATTCCGTTTGAATTGAAAGTGCTGAATAAGGAAACTTTAAAGGCAATGCAGGAAACTGAAGATATTTTTAAGTGGTAAAATTGAGAGAAAAAGGGTATAAAAAGTGCTGAAGAATTATTTGATGATTTAGGAGTTTAGTTGATGAAATTGACAATAAAAGACGACCAAAAAGGTTTGATAAGGATTTAAAAATTAAAGAAAAGAAAAATATGATTTAACATTACTGGCACAGATTATTAATAAATTATCTGATAGTGAAATTTTTGGCTGAAAAAAATATAGAGATCATTATCTTACTGGCGATTATAAAGGATTTAGAGAATGTCATATTCAGCCTGACTGGCTATTATTTATAAAATTGAAAAAGAAATTTTGGTTTTGACATTGTCAAGAACAAGGACACATTCGGATTTGTATTAGAAGGAGATAAGAAATGTTGAAAAATAATTTTTTTAATAATGCTGTTAGGTATGCAACTAATTTTTTTGCAGATATAAATGATATTAAAGAATTAGGAAAGGCAATGGATGATTTGTCATTTGAGAAAGCGGCGGTAAGTGGTTCTAAAACAGCATATAAATTAGAGAAGCGAGTTATACTTTTTAATAGACCATATAAAAGTGGAGAAAAGCAATTAGAAGTGCAATATCTTAATGGAAAAACGAGAAGGAGAAGCAAAATTTTTATTATCAAAATGGGACTTTGATTGGGAAAAGGTAATTATAAGAACGATAAAAAAAGATGGACTTTGGGAATTTTTACTAATAATGGTGGGAAAAATTGTAGAAGTAAATTACAAAAATGGGCTTTTTGATGGAGTTGTTACTGAATATTTTGAAAAATGGACAGGCAGATACGGTTTCAAATTATGTTCAAGGGAAAAAAAGAAGGCGAAGAAAAACAATATTATATGTCTGGAAAATTACAATCAGTTGGAACTTTTGTAAATGATAAAAACGGAAGGGAAAATTGTAATTTATTATCCTAGCGGAAAAATCTATATGATAAGTAATTTTTTAATGGCAAGCATAATGGTGAAATTAATTATTTTTTTATGAAAATGAAAAACCTCTTTTAAAAGGAACTCTCAAAAATTCCGAAGCTACTGAATTTGGGAATTTTATGATGAAAAAGGAAATCTAAAAATATAAAGATGAATACAATAGCATAAAAAAATAAATTTATGCCAGAATTTGAAAGAAATAGACAGAAAATATTGAAGAAAAATTAGAAAAGATGTAAAAAGTTTAAATGAATTAAGAAAGGAAGTGCAAAAATGAACTACAAAATTGCAGTATTAAATGGAGATGGAATTGGACCGGAAATAGTGGCTGAGGCGATAAAGGTTTTGGACAAGGTTGGAGAGAAGTTTGGACATCAATTTGAGTATGTTCGGGGGTATCTTGGAGGGGAGTCTGTGGATAAATATGGAGTTCCTTTGTCAAGTGAAACTGTGGAAGTTTGTAAAAATAGTGATGCTATTTTGCTTGGGGCTATTGGTGGGCCTAAATGGGATAATATTGAGCCTGAGAAACGTCCTGAGAGAGGGCTTCTTGCAATTAGGAAGGAACTTGGAGTTTATACGAATTTACGTCCTGCTATTTTGTTTAAATCGTTAAAAAGTGCGAGTCCTTTGAAGGAAGAAATAATTGGAGATGGACTTGATGTGATGATAGTAAGGGAACTTACTGGAGGGCTTTATTTTGGGCATAGGGAATATTCTGATGAAAAGGCGTTTGATACACTTCCTTATACAAGGGCTGAAATTGAAAGAATTGCGAAAAAGGCGTTTGAAATTGCAAAACTTAGAAATAAAAAACTTACGAGCGTAGATAAACACAATGTTTTGGATACTTCAAAATTGTGGAGAAAAGTTGTGGAAGAAATTTCAAAAGATTATCCAGAAGTGGAAGTTTCGCATATGTATGTGGATAATGCCGCAATGCAGCTGATTGCCAATCCTAGACAATTTGACGTAATTTTGACTGAAAATATGTTTGGAGATATTTTGTCAGATGAGGCTTCAATGCTTACAGGATCACTTGGAATGCTGCCATCAGCGAGTCTTGGAGATGGAAAAGTCGGATTTTATGAGCCAAGTCACGGTTCAGCACCTGATATAGCTGGAAAAATATTGCAAATCCAATAGCGACAATACTTTCAGCAGTAATGATGTTAAGATATTCATTTAATCTTCAAAAAGAGGCTGATGCGATAGAAAAAGCTGTGGAGGAAGTGCTGGAAGCAGGATTTAGAACGGCTGATATTTATACAAATGGTATGAAGAAGGTTGGAACTGATGAAATGGGAACTGAAATAGCTAATAGAATTTAAGATTTTTAAAAATTTTGAAAAGAAGAAGGATATTTTTATGGAAGAAATACTACACTATGAAAAATGTAACTTTTAAGCGTAATGGCAGAGAAATACTGAAAGGAATTGATTGGCATATAAATAAAGGTGAGAATTGGGTACTTATGGGGCTTAATGGTTCTGGAAAGTCAACTCTTCTTGGAATGATACCAGCCTACATTTTTCCAACTTCTGGAGAAGTGAGAGTTTTTGGGCATAAATTTGGTAATTATTCTTGGAAAAAAATAAAAAATCGAGTTGGATTTGTGAGTTCCACATTAAATAATTTTTCAAGCACATTAAATGGTGAAAAGCTGAAAGATGTTGTAATTTCTGGAAAATTTAATTCGATTGGGATTTATGATGAAGTTACAGATGAGGACAGGGAAAAAGGCTGATAAGATTATTGAGGATTTTAGGATTTCGTATATAAAAATAATCGTTTTGGAACTTTGTCGCAAGGAGAGCAACGACGACATTGCTTGCAAGAGCTTTTTATGAATGAGCCTGATTTGTTGATACTGGACGAGCCTTGTTCAGGGCTTGATGTAACTTTCGAGGGAGTATTTTTTTGAAAGTTCTTGAGGAAAATTCCAAAAATGATAATGCAATACCGTTTATTTACGTAACTCACCAGATTGAGGAAATTATGCCGTCAGTAACACACGTGGCACTTCTTCACGATGGAAAGATTTTAGCAAAAAGGGCTTAAAAAGGATATTTTGACAGATAAATTGCTTTTCACAGATGTTTGGTTTGGATGTAAGATTGTTTGGGAAAATGAAAGACCTTGGTTGATTGTGAGATAAAATCGATAATAAATTTTTTGTATTTTGCGAAGGGAGAATATTGGTTTATGTTTTCAATATTAGGTGCAGTATTATTTGGAGTTATAGCAGCTATAACAGTTCTTGTTGCTTGTGGTTTGCCTTTGGGCGAATTTACAATGGGTGGACAACATAAAATCTTACCTAAGAAATTTAGAGTAGTGGCATTTATTTCGGTGGCTATCCAAATTTTTGCAATGATAATTATTTTGCAAGCTGGAGGTTTTATTTCCTTGTGGCTGTCTTTTAAGGTTACTAAATATATTTGTTTCTTTTTTGCCGCGTACCTATCTTTGAATACTATTATGAACATGATTTCAAAAAGTAAGAAAGAAAAATATGTTATGACTCCGCTTTCGCTTATAGCCGCAATATGTTTTTGGATCACGGCATTTCAGATGTAGTATGTAAAATGAGGATAATCTACAGTGCGTTAAATTGAGAATTTATTTAAAAAGGAGTTGATTTATTAAACATGGATAAAAGCAGAAAATTTATGGCAGTAATTTTAGCATTGCTTGCGGCTATTTTTATGCAATTAATACACCATTTTCTAAAGTGCTTTTAAATAAGATTCCACCCACATTGATGGCATCTTTTCTATATTTGGGAGCTGGAACAGGTGTAGGTATTATGTACTTGTTTCATAGGAAAGTCGAAGAAAAGTATGAAAAGTTAAATAAGGCAGATTTACCTTATACTGTTGGAATGATTGTCCTTGATATTGCGGCACCTATATTCCTTATGATTGGTATAAATATTGGTTCAGCCTCAAATGCTTCACTGCTAGGTAACTTTGAAATTGTAGCAACAACAGTTATTGCTCTTTTGATATTTAAGGAGAAAGTAACATCAAAGTTATGGATTGCTATCGGTTTTATTACAGTATCAAGCATAGTTCTTTCAGTTGAAGGGGCTGAAAGTTTTCAGTTTTCATTAGGTTCATTGTTTGTTATACTGGCAACTTGCTGTTGGGGACTTGAAAATAACTGTACTAGAAAAATTTCAGATAAAAGCACTTACGAGATTGTTTTTCTAAAAGGCTTTTTCTCTGGTGGTGGCGCATTTATAGTCGCCCTTGTTTTGGGAGAAAGTATTCCTGAAATTAAATATATAATAGCTGCTTTGCTACTTGGATTTGTGGCATATGGACTTAGTATTTTTATGTATATCAGAGCACAAAGGGATTTAGGCGCTGCAAAAACTAGTGCATATTATGCTATAGCTCCATTTGTAGGAACTTTTTTAGCATTTATAGTAAATGGAGAAAAACTTACTTTGGTATATTTCATTGGTCTTGTTTTTTTATGATAATCGGCAGCGTAATTGTTGTATATGATACAATGGTTAAATATCACAGTCATAGTCATTCTCACATAATTGTTCATACACATGATGGAAAAACACATACACATATTATTACGCATAAACATGAGCACAGTCATTTTATATCAGAAGAAAAGCATAATCATAAGCATAGAGATTATATGAACAGCAAAGAACATAAATTGATACATGAAAAGGGATTATAAATTTATAAAAAGTGCTGTATTTGAAAACATAAAAAAATTAAAAATTTCGGATAAAAACATTAAAAAAATTTAAGCAAGATTAAAAACAGTTCAAGAAATTAGAATTTGTAGAGGTGAGAAAAATATAATGGCAACATATTCAACTTAAATCGAAATAATATAAAAATTACGAGGAGATTATAAGATGAACAATTATATAAAATTAAATGAAGATAGATGGAATAATGTAAAAAAATGACTATACTGAGCCATTGACACATGAAGAATTAGAAGAAGTTAGAAAATAATCCAATTTCTGTTGCATTAACTGTTGGGAAAAAGTTCCAAAAGAATGGTTTGAAAAAGCAAATGGAAAAAAAGATATTAGGTTTAGCTTGTGGTGGTGGACAGCAGGGACCAGTTTTTTTGCTATAAAAGGTTATGATGTAACCATAATGGATTTTTTTCTAAATCACAATTACAAAGAGATGATATGGTTGCTAAAAGAGAAGGCTTAAAAATCAACACAGTTCAAGGTGATATGACAAAACCATTTCCATTTGAAAATGAAACTTTTGATATTATTTTTTTAATCCAGTTTCAAATGTATATGTAGAAGATTTAGAAAAACATGTATAAAGAAGCCTCTCGAGTATTGAAAAAGGGTGGATTATTAATGGTCGGATTTATGAATCCTTGGATATACATGTATGATGCTGACATTGTATGGGACAAACCCGATGAGGAATTACTTTTAAAGTTTTTCAATACCTTTTTAATTCAAAAAGAGCTTGAAGAGGAAGGCAAGATAACCATAAATCCAGAATATGGATATGAATTTAGCCATACCTTTAGAAACTCAGATTAGAGGACAACTTAAAAATGGTCTCGCTATGATAGATTTTTTTATGAATCGTGTGACAAAAAGACATAGATTATCACATTATGGAAATGACTATATAGCTACACTTTTGTATTAAACTATAATGTTATAGAACATACTTCAGGAGAATAGCCCATTTTATTTTCCGTAAGGGTTAAAATCTAAAAAAATTAGAATTTTTGTAATTAATAGAAATTAATGTTTTTAATAAAAATGAAAAAAAGAGGAAACTTATGGATTTTAGTAAACTTTATGAAGAAATGATCCAGCATAAAAATGAAGAACAGGCTCAAAAAAATGTCAAAAATATATGCTTAATAAATTTGAATATATTGGAATCAAAACACCTGAAAAGACGGGAAATATTTAAAAAATTTTTTTAAGGAATACAAGAATGAAGAAAAATTGACTGGGAATTTGTAAATAAATGCTGGAAAAATAAGTATAGAGAATTTCAGTATGTTGCAGCAGATTACCTAAAGAATATGAAAGACAAGTTGACAATAGACGATATTCCAAAGCTTAAACGGTTAATCTTGAAAAAAATCGTGGTGGGATACGATAGACAATTTAAATATGACAATAGGAGCTTTGGCATTAAAGGATTCAAATGTGAATAAAATATTGCTAGAATGGAGCCTTGATGAAAATATTTGGCTCAGAAGAATTGCGATTGATCATCAGCTTCTGAGAAAAGAAAAAACAGATATTGAATTGTTGGAAAAAATTTTAAAGAATAATCTGGGGCAGGCTGAATTTTTTATTAATAAGGCGATAGGCTGGGCATTGAGAGATTATAGCAAGACTAATCCTGAATGGGTAAAAATTTTATTGAAGAAATAAAAGAAAATATGGCAAAAATTAAGTATTAAAGAAGCTAGTAAATATTTGTAAAATTTTAAAAGCAAAAAAATATTGAAAGGATTTAGTGAATTATGAAAAAAATAGTAATGATAATGGGAACGGCTTTTAGTTCTTTCATCTTGTGGAGTTGTTGGAGCGGCAGGAAGCATTGCTGGAGGCACGATTAAGGCAGCGGGAACTGTTACTGGTGCCGTAATTAAGACAACTGGAAATATTATCGGCGGGATAATTGGCGGAAATGATGGAGAAATTAATGCCAAAAGGCGTTAAGTACAAATTTTTCTAAGGCGAAAGTTGAAAATGATGGGAATATGACGATTGTAACAGGAGTTTTAACAAATACTGGAAGTAGAAAGGAAAAATGTTAGAATTGAAATACCTTGCTTTTGATAAAAAAAGGGAAAAAGTGTTGAGATGCTGTAGACAGTACAGATTCTATTGATAAAAAAATAAAAAAATGGGAGTTTAGGGCGGTTTTAAATTCAGGAGATGTAAAGGCGTGTAAAGTGAAAGATGCTTATGTAAATGCACAATAAATTTGATAATAACATCTTATACTAAACCCCGTTTAAATAACGAATTTATTACAAACTTTTCTAATAAAGGATATAAAACCTAATATTTTAAAATAATCAAAATATCTAAAAATAAAAATTCAAAAAAATATAAAAATATATAGTTACATTAAAAAGAAATATTTGCAAAATATTTTTTAAAAAGTGTATAATATATACATATAAAATTTAGGAGGATAAAAAAATGGCAGGAAATATTTTAGGAACAACAGTTTATTATGATGCTGATTGTGATTTGAGTAAATTGGAAGGTAAAAAAATTACTGTATTAGGGTATGGTTCGCAAGGGCATGCACATTCTTTAAATTTGAGAGAAGGTGGATTTGATGTAACTGTTGGACTTAGAAAAGGTTCAAAATCTTGGGATGAGGCTACTGAAGCAGGATTTACAGTAAAAGAAACTGCAGATGCTGTAAAAGGTGCGGATATAGTTATGATTTTGATTCCAGACGAAATTCAAGCTGATGTATATGCGGCTGATATTGCACCAAACTTGAAAGAAGGAGCTTACATTGCATTTGGACATGGATTTAACATTCACTTTGAAAAAATTGTTCCAAGAGAAGATATAAGCGTATTCATGGTTGCACCAAAAGGACCTGGACACTTAGTAAGAAGAACTTTCCAAGAAGGAAGTGGAGTACCTTGTCTAGTAGCAGTGTATAAAGATCCAGCAGGAGATGCAATGGAAGTTGCTAAAGCATGGGCATCAGCTATTGGTGGAGGAAGATCAGGAATTCTTGAAACTACATTCAAACAAGAAACAGAAACAGATTTATTTGGTGAACAAGCTGTATTATGTGGTGGAGTAGTAGAACTTATGAAAGTAGGATTTGAAGTATTGACAGAAGCTGGATACGATCCTGTAAATGCTTACTTTGAATGTTTACACGAAATGAAACTTATTGTAGACTTAATTTACGAAGGTGGATTAGCAACAATGAGAAGTTCAATTTCAAACACTGCTGAATACGGAGATTACATTACAGGACCAAAAATTATAACTGCTGAAACAAAAGAAGCTATGAGAGGTGTTTTAAAAGATATTCAAGATGGTAAATTTGCAAACGACTTCTTAGCTGACTCGAAAGCAGGACAACCATTCTTGAAAGAAAAAGAGCAGAATTTGCAAATCATCCAGTAGAAAAAGTTGGAGCAGAATTAAGAAAAACTTATGCCTTGGATTAAAAAGTAAATTATAAAAAAATCCTTAATTTTAAAGGAATATAGTGATTATCCATTTTGCTAAAAGGGGCAAAAATGAGGGCAAAATTAAAAAGGACTGTTTTTTATGGAATGCAGTCCTTTTTGCTTTTAGTTAAAGGTTATTTAAAATATTAATCATATTTTTGATTCTCTTCATCATATAAATGAGAATATGTATTTAAAGTCATTTTAATGTCTTCGTGTCCCAATCTCTTTGCGACTGCTAATATATTAACTTTGTTGTTAATTAAAAAGGCTTGCGTGTGAATGTCTCAAATCATGAATCACAATTTTTTCACTTTTGCCTGTTCGATATATTTTATAAAGTTAAGTCTAATCCCAACCTTCCCTTTTTGTAAAAATTCTTGTGGATGGCACAGGCTTATAGAATGTTTTTTTGCATATTCTTTAAACAAATTTATAACATTCTCTGTTAAATCTATTTTTTTCTTATACTGCTTTCGGTTTTTGGAGCAGTTATAATATCCGTTTTATTTAATCTTGTAAAGGTTTTGTTTATGTTAAGTTTCTTTTTTTATTCAAATCTATATCCTTAAATGTTAATGCTAACACTTCCCCAATTCTCATTCCTGTCCAAAACAAAAAGTGTGAACAAAAATTTTAGTTCCAAATCATCAACAACTTCAATAAACTGATTAAATTCCTGCAAATTCCAGAACAACATTTTTCTTTTTTTATTTTTTTCTTGAGCCAACCATTTCTATTTTTGCCATCGGATTGCTGGGTAAATCGTAGTATTTAATAGCAAAATTAAGAATGGTTTTTAAGATTATTTTCAATTGCTCTTAAAAGTATTTTTGGATAAATTGTTTTTTTATCAGTTCATTTTGAAATTTCCTTATATCATTTGGTACAATTTCATCTATATAGTAATTCTCGAAAAAGGGAAGTAAATATTTCCTAAAGTATGCTTTTTTTGTTGAAATACTGTTTACTTTTTAATTTTTAATTCAACGTCCTCAAAAAATATATTTTCATATAAACTTTTTAAAAGGTTATATTGCTTGAGTTCATGATTTTATTTATAAATTCTCTTTCAAATTCTTCTGCCTGCTTTTTGTATCAAATCCAGTTTTCTTTTTTTCTTATTTTTTTACCTGTTTTGTCTTTTTGTCCTTATTTCAACTCTCCATTTTTTTGTCATTCTTTTTCTTTATAAACGGACATACGAATACCTCTAAGCAATTTTTGTAGCGTTCGTTGAAATATTCAATCGCCACTTTTTCCACGTTGCACACGTATTCCTTTTTGTTTCAATTCATCATTTAGCTCCCTAATCACTTTGTATGCTTGACTTAAACTTACTTCCAATATTTTTCATAATATCTTTGGCATTATAAAAAAATATTTTTTTATCTTCATTATCCCTCCATTTCCGTCATATCAACATAACTTGATATAACACAATCTTTCAAAACGTGTTTAGCAGTTCCCTCGAACGTTTCACTGCTAAAACTTTCATCTTCTATTTCTTCTCTATCAATATAAACTTTTTGCTACATATCTTATTTCATTTTTCAATTTTGATTTTATGTATTTCAGCGTGTTTTTATCATTGATCCATCCTTTTCCAGCCTTCAACTTCCTCTTCTGTTTCGAGAACTTGAAAACCTGTTTCTATAGTATCCCATAGCCAATCGTCAAATTCTTTTTAATTTGTCTTCGTCATTTTATTATTTCTTCTGCCTTTTTTTCTCTGTATAGCCGTAATCATCGACTAAATCGACAACTTCGGCATTTGTACAGAAAGCATTCGCATTGCTGTTTGCATAAAATCCTACCTTGTATTTGCTCATTTTTTTCTCCTCCTGTTTTTGTTTTTAAAGTTATCCTCAATTAACCCTCTCTTTTATCTTATAAGTAAACTTTGCGAAGTTTCTAAATGTACTCCAGCAATTTCTTCTCCGTTCTTAATTGCTTTTTTTGATTTTTTTCTTTTTCTATTTTTATCACTCTGAATCATAGTTACAAATTTTGCTGGTATTAAACTTTTGTCATCAATCACTAAAGATGGTTTTGTTATTTTTTTAATTGTGAATGCCCCCTGTTTCAGTTTCTATTCTTTTAGTGCCTAATCCCTGCATTGCTTCTAAAATCAAAGTTTTTAATGCTTTTTTTCTTTCACTTGCCTTTTTTTGCTTTTTTTAGCATAAAAATCTGAAATTTCTTTACATTTTTCTTCTTTTAACTCTAAGTCTTTCAATATCAATTCTAGTTGATCCGATTTTTTTCTTCTAATAGCAATGAAACACTTTCTTTTTGTATCATTTATTGTTTGTTCATCCAGTTCATTGTTTTTCATTATCTAAAAAAAACTTACTATATCATTTATTTCTTTCATCTCATATCTTATTAAACTTAAATTATTCATTCCATCTCTCCTTGCTGTCATTTTTTTACTCATATCTAAAAAGGAAAAACCTTCATCCCTCATCAGAATCATAATTATTCCTGTTGCTGTTTTGATTGTTTCCACTATTTTTTTGCTGTCAATAAATTCAAAGTTGAATGCCTGCACTTTTTACAGACTTTCTTTTTTTCTCCGTTCTGTTCGTAACTGCTTACATTCAGACGTCCCTGTATCAATATCCCTGTTACCTTTTCTAAAATATTCAGCAATTGTTTCTGCTGTTTTTTTCCCATACGATGCAGTCAATAAATTCTGCTTCATCTCTTGTTTTTCTGTACAGCCAATGTAAAGTTAGTGTATGCTTTTCCTCCTGAAGTGTATCTTAGTTCAGGGTCTCTCGCCATTCTTCCAGATAATATTACTAAGTTCATATTTATGCTCCCTTCTTTTTGTTCAATGCTTTCTTTAATAAATGTTGCTAATTTACCAAGCTCCTCATATGGAATCTTTTCAAGACTTTCTGTTGAATTTGCTAACAGAAGCTTGTCTATCTCTTTTTTTAAAGTTTACAGAATGTTCATTTATATATTTTATGAATCGTGCTTTCTTCTCCTCTTTTGTCAAATGTTTTTGTTTTTGCCTGTTGCTTGCCGGATTCGCTGTTATGATTTCCTGTATTGGTTGTATCACTGTCTTTTGTGTCATCAATAGCAAGTAATCCGTTCAAGGCATATTTTTCTTGCGTATGATGAACTTGCCCCTGTTATTTGGCTGCCATCCATTCCTTTTTGTCAATTCTTCCCCTAGCGAAGGAAGTTGTGCTATGCTTTTCTCCGCTTTCAATATCAATTAAAGCCGCAGTTGCTTTTAATGTAAAATCTATCTCCAATCTGTACCAGTTCATCACTTAGTTGAATAATCATTTTTTTCTCTTAAAAAGCAGCGGCTTTAACGCTTCCCAAAAATATCTTCACAATTTCTAAAGTTGTAATTTCCAAAATTATTTCTTTGTGATTTTTGGAGCTTTTTAATTCAACCTGTATTTTTATTTATTTTTTTCATAAATATTCATTTTACTAGTCCTCCATTTTCATAATATTCATACATCTCGTTTATTTGTCGCTCATCATATTTATCATTTTTCTTCTTTTATTTCCTTGTTAAGTTCCTGCAAATTTTTAGCTGTATTTTTCGAAATAATCAAGGCTTGCATTCTGCTGTCTTATATAATCTTCAAACATTATCTTTTCCTCCAGCTCCAATTTTTCTTTTTCTTATTTTCTAAAATCTCTAATTATTCTAGGGCACCACCACAGCAGCATAGCTATCAAAAATGGAAATGCCACATTGCCTCCTGCTATCCAATGCCCTCTAATTCTAACAATCTCTATTTGTACTAGAATCGTTGTTGCTATTAGAATTATCCACTTTATCAAGTTTTTTTCACTGTCAGCATTTTCTTCCTCCATTTCCTTAATTTCCTCTTGTTCCATTTCTTTTTCCAGTTGCTCCCTTATTGTCATTTGATTACTCCTTATTTTTCTTTATTTTTCCGATAAATAAGTTTTTCAATTTTGTTAATACAAAGAATGCTTCTACTTTAGTTTTTAAAATAATTCCCTTCATCTTTCCGCTCTTTGTCTGATGTTCTGTCTTTATCTATTGTTGAAGAAATAACAAATCTATTTTTTGTTCATATTAATAAACCAGTAAAGATTTTTTTATAGTCTTCTGAATAAATAAGAGTTCGCTCATCATCTAAAAATAAGATGTATCATACCCTAACATGCTGTGTAAATTTTGCATTTCAACATCTTTTAATAGTTTTTTTCCTTGCCTCATTGATAAATCAACTTCTTTGTGCAATATTTCTTTCATTTCTCTAATTTGTTCTTCTGTTTTCATAAATTCCTCCTAAAATAAGTTTAATTGTTTTACTTCTTCTTCCTTTAACATTTCCATAGTCGCTTTCCTGTAAAAATTCTTTTTCCACTTCAAATCCGTAGCTATCTCTATTCAGTTCCCTTGCCGCTCTTAATGTGCTTCCACTTCCAGCGACTGGATCAATTACAGTATCTCCTGGATCTGTAAATATCTTTATTAATGTTTTTAATAAATTTACTGGCTTTTGTGTCGGATGCACTTTTGGGTATACTGATTTCGGATCAGGCTTCCCACTCGAACCAATTTTTTTGATCATTTTTACCGTTATTATTGAATTTCGGTAATTTATCCCTATAAAATACCAGTGCATACTCTGTCGCTCCAACTATTTTCATATTAGCTTTTAATACTTGCGAACTACTATGTTTTATGAATATTAGCGGATAATAGTTATTGAATCCATTCTTTTTTGCGTATCTTACAAGCATTTCAATTTGCTGAAATGCACAAAACACAATCATTGCTGGAGCTTTTCCTTTTTCTTTCGGCTCTTTTATCAATAGCTTTGAACAAAAGTGCATATATTCAGCAAGATTAAAGTTTATATCAGTCTTGAAAAAATTTGAATTTGCTTTCTTGCTCTCACCTTTTTTATTGTCGCCATCCACATACCATTCTGGACTGCTTGCAAAGGCATTATTTCCCAAATTATAGGGAATGTCCGAAATCACAAGCTGCGCCTTTTTAGGTATGTGATACTTTTTGTAGTTCTGAAAGTTATCGTTGTACAATTCGCATCTTATTTTTTTTACATATTTCTTTTTGTTGTCCATATTCCTCCTATTCCCATATCCTTAACCAGTAATGTTCGACCTGCTTTAAATACTCTTAGATAAGCCCTTTTGTTGCTTAGAAATGCTTTTTGATACTGATTAAGAATTGTATTAACTTAATTGTGCCATCTATGTAATAAAAAAATTTTAGAAAATAATAAATAATATAGAGGTACCTGCATATCCCATTAGCATACTATGTGTAAATATGCAGGGGTAACAGATGACACGATTAAATCAACACAAATAGTTGATTTAAATTGATTGGATTGTTAATGTCCTAAAAGTTTGCATTTTTCCATTTCAGCTATGCCCAAAGTCCATTTTTAATGTTTCTATTTTAGCTTCTAGAAAACGGCTGGAAAGACCTGTCTTTGATTTTTATTTGTCTGTTTTTCCTGATTAAGTCTTTTCTATTTTTTTCTTCAATTTCTTCTTTAGTTTTTCATAACTCCCTGTTCAGATTTTTGTAGCTTTTTTTCTTTTTCTACGAGTACTACCATTTCTAAAACTCTAGCGTACTCTTTGAGTTCATCAAAACTCATATCTTCTAATTGTCTCTCTTGTATTTCCATTTTAATTCCTCCTAAATTTTTTTATTTTTTTATTTCGTGTTTTTATAGACTTTTAGCACCTGTCTGTTTTTGCTTAATCCCAATTGTAAGTTGCGCACATTCCGTCTGTATTTACATATCCAGCAGGTTTTTTTATAGCACAGGCGCAGACTGTTTTTAAGGTATAAATAACAGAATTTGGTATATAATACTCACTGCAGCTCAAATAATGATTGCAAAAAAATCAAAATCAACAGTTATGTCTTTTTATATTAATGTTATCTCTCATTTCTAATTCGTAAGGTATTTGATAATTATCTAAAATATTTTTTTGACTTTTTCTTAATGCTCGTTGTTTGTTCGTTTTTATTCTTGACAAATTTTTTTAATGTGTTTTTTCTTTGTTTATCTCAAAAATTTTTCTCTCATTCTTTCCAAAAAAACTTTATTTTTTTCTATCTCTGTTTAGTTGTTTTAGCCAGTTTAGTTCATCTTCTAATTCTGGATCCCAACCAATTGTTTCTTCTTTGATTCCCCAAATATATCTTATATCCTCTAACGTTTCGTAAAAAAACCTTTAAATTTTTGTACTCACTATTAACTGTTTTTTTGTAATCTTTTCTAATCTATTCATATTTCTTCCTCCTAAAAATTAATATCTTGTTCAAACTCACTAGCTAAGTATCGCTAACTTTCGCTAATGAGCTTATTAAAACATCAATTTATTTCCAGTTTGGATTAAAAGATTAGTGTCTGTGGTTGTTTTTTTGTTAAATAGTCTTTTTGATTCTATTTTTTTCAACTTCTTAGCTTCTCTTTCTTTTTTTCACTTTCTCGTTGTTGCTGTTTACTAATGTTACTGCTTCAAATTTCATTTTATATTCCTCCTACATTAAATTATTTTTTTATACAAAAATAGCCACCATTTCATCACGTATCATATCGCATTCCTTGTCAAACTCTTCCTCTTGCTCATCTGTGTAGCCAGGATTTTTCTTTTTCCCAGTCTTCCCCAAGCCTTTGCGTCTTCAATGTAATCTAGCACAAGTCTTTCAAATGGTTCAAAAATCAAAAATCTTTTTCTTCGTATCTTGAAATCAAGTAATCGTGCAGTTCTTCTAATGAAATATATCGCAATCGATTTTTCATATTTTGCTTTAAATTCTTTAAATTCACTCTCAAGAAACTTGCAGAACTCTTGATACTCTTCTATCGCTTGGTCTTCTTCGTCGCATAAACGGTCCCCAAGCTAAGTCTCTTGCTCTTTTCTACTTGTTCTGCATATTTTAATCTTTCGCTAAAGCTCATGTTATCCTCCTTATCAAACACTTTTTACTCTTTTTAGAGTAAAACATTTTTAAAATTTTTTTATTTACAAAAATATTATACTCTTTTTGTGTAAAAAGTCAACACTTTTTTTGATCAAAAAGTAGTGTATAATTATATAAAAAAGGTGTGAAACATTATGGAAATTAATGAAATAATAACAAAATTGCGAAAAAGGGGAAAAACTTCACTTTTGAGGAAATGGCAAAAAGATTAGGGATTTCAACTAGTTATTTAAATGAAGTTGAAAAGGGTAGAAGAAAAGTAAGTAAAAAAATTATACGAAAAGTTGATTCAAAAATTTTCCTGACAATAAAAAGAATTAGAAAAAAAGTTATTTATCCTCTATTTTTGCCAGAACAAATTAATGTTTTTGAATACGTATGAAAAAGCCTAAAATTTTCAAATTCAATGTATATGGAGTTGCATCAGCAGGAAGCGGAGAAATTGATATGGAGCATTTTTACAGAAGAAGAATTTATACTGCCAAGCGATTTTAAAATGCCTAATGGCTCTTTTTATTTTTAGAAATACACGGAGATAGTATGGAGCCAATACTTTTTGATGGAGATAAGGTAATTGTGAATCCAAATTTATGTCCCTACAACTCTAGAAGGATGGAAGAGTCTTAACAGGCAAGTGGTGGTTGTGAATATTGATAACAAAAAGATTTTGCAAAAAAAGTAATTTTTAAAACGGGGAAAATGTATCTTTATTCATTTAACGAGGATGTTTATCCAGAAATGGAAGTGAAGGAATATGAAGAGGTTTATTGCGTTGGAATTGTTTCAGAATTAATTCAAAGAAAAATGACAAATATAAAATTTTTGAATTTTGGCAATTGGAATATTTTTTTGAAATTTAAAGTCATTTGATAAAAATAATATTATGAAAGGAACGAAAATAAAATGCTTGATAATTCTATACCAATAATAAATGAATCAGAGAAACAGAAAATTGAAACAAAAAGAAATTCTAAATAATGTGAATTTAAAAGAATATATAAATAATGATGATAATTTTATCGAAAGGTTTAAAGAGTTTTGTTTTGAATTAAGGCATCACAATCCTCGTGGTTCATTCAAACTTTTTCTTGAGAAATTTCCAAATGAAAAAAATTAGAACTGGATTATGATTTTTTTATAATAAAAAAATATTTCAATTTTAAAAAGAAATATAGAAAAACAGATATTTGAAATATTTATTGCTTTTTTTGAATACAAAAATTGCAAAATCAAATATACTTAAAAGGATTAAAACAAGCTAACCTTGAGATAAAAAGTATGGAATATTTGTCCAGTTCACAAAGAAAATGCACCTTCTATTGAAAAATATCAATAGAGAAATTTTTTTGTACTTGCGAATTTATTTAAGGAGGAAGCATGAAAAATAGGTTTGAGGAAGCCATCGCTAAAGAAAAGTTTTTAAAGCAATGACCACAGGAAAAGCTAAAAGAAAATTAAAAAAAGGCTCTTATACCAGGGTACGGTAAAAAGGTATTGGATTAATAAAAAAATCCTAAAAGAGCGATTTACAACAAAAGTTTATAATAAAACAACTATCGGAGCAAAAAGAATTGTTAAAAAAACAAAAAGTAAAAAAAGAGAAAAAAACTTCTGTTTCTAATATAAATAATTCAAAGGAATCAAATTTAATCATAAATATTATTATTTGGCTATTTATTATAGGATTTTTTTATAGCAATATTACTGTTTTATTTAATATATTTATTCTTTATAAAAGTTTTTGAAAAATATATACTGAAAATTTAAGATTTTTGAGTATATATTTTTTTATTGACTTTTTACACAAAAAGAGTATAATTTTGATGTAAAAATTTTTTGAATTTTATTTACTCTTTTTAGAGTAAAAAAAGAGGTGGTGAAATGAACGTAAAAGATATTTATTTAAAAATAGATAACTTAATAACAGAACAACACAGAAGTTTGAAATCATTCTGTACGAATACAAATCGAAGTTATAGTTCTTTGGCTAGAACTATGTCGGAAACTATCTATAATGGTAAAGGTGCTCATCTTGTTACAACAGAGGAAATACTAAATGATTTGGGTTATGAATTAACAATTCAAAAAAAGAAAAAGTAAGGAGGTGTGAGATGAATAAAATTGATAAATGGGTAATATTAAACTGGATAATACCAAGCATTGTAGCAGGGATAATATCGTACTACACAGCTAAGAATTTTTGATATTATCCATGGAATACTGATGTTAATACTAAGGGATATTAAAAAAACTTTTTGCCATATAAAGTTAGGAGTGTTGTAATAAAAGCAACAATCAGAGGACAAAAATACAGAACGCATAAATTCCAAAAAGAAATTTTATCCAAAAAGTCTTTTTTTGATATTTTTAACATTTTGACAATAATCTTGAATAAATTTTTTGCCATAGTCAGTGAGGTAATAAATATCCAGTTTATGCCAGGTATTTATTCCGTTAATATCTTGAATAATTTCATATTCTGAAATTATATATTTACTGCTTTCAAAAAGGTGCGTAGATTTCAAAGTCTTCCTCCTCCATTTCCTTTAATCTTAAATTAGTGGAATATTTTTTTCTTGAGGAAATTTTTTTAAGAATATCATACTTATAGGCTTTGTTGCTTTTTATAGATAAATTTTTAATATTTTTTTATATCAATATCACTTAACATGGTTAATCTCCTTTAATTTTATTAATATTATTATACCATAAAAAAACGCAAAGGGAAGGAGGTGCGAGATGAAATGTGGAATAAATAAATCCAGTTTTATGTTTCCGTTATGTGCTTATCAAGCATTTAAAGTAATAAAAAAACGGAATAAATATTCAAAAATATATTAATAAGTATTGGCTATATAACAGTTGCTGTAATATATTTCAAATATGAAGATAAAATAAAAAGGCAATATATGAAATACTACCTTTTTTAATATTTTATATCTTACTTGGACTTCTTTTTGAAAGTTTTTTTGTAACCCTTTTTGAACAAATAAAATAAAAAAATAATTTTGTTAAGTCAAGCAATCTTCAGATAACAAATCTGAAACCTCCTTTCTTGTGTATTTAATTTTTATTTTGGCGATATTATTATAACTCAAAAGGGGTAAAAAAATGAAATAAGGAGACGAGATAAATGAATTGGAAAAATATTGCTACAAATAATTTTTATCAGTAGTAACATCAATAATAACACTGTATATTTTAGTTAGATACTTTAGTTAATAACTTTAAAAATCAAAGAGAACCATTTCCAATGGTTTATTAGATACCACACAACAATCGTTGTTAAAATACTTGTTATTATTGGAACAAAAATAGAAGTTAATATTTTAAGTGAAAAGATTTTTAAGTTCAGTAATAAATTTATTTTTTTACGTTCAATTTTAAAATTTTTCAAGAAAGGCAATGCCGTTAGGATTAATTTCAATAATATCGTCATTAATGTTATTGTCATAATAATTTGAAAACATATTCAAGAATATTATTGATCCTTATATCTAAAACATCTCTTGAATGATAATTGAATCGTTTTAATAAATCGTTATACCTAACTTTTTCTTTTCAGAAATATATTTTAATATTTTCAAATCAATAGAGTTCATAGTAGTTCTCCTTTGTTTTTGTTAATATTATAACACGAAATCAAAAAGGAAAAAAATAAGGAGGCAAGAGAAATGCAAACAAGAGGTACAAATCCTAAGCCAGCAACTCCTAGACCGTCAAATCCGAGAATAAAGCAGTTATACATTAATCCAAGAGAAAATATAAAAAAAGAGTGCATGATGTAACTTTGAAAGTTTTTGAAAATTATTGAAGAAGAAGGTGTAACTGAAGATGAATTTGATATAATTGTCAAATTAATTAGAAATGAATTTAACAGATTGAATGGAAAATAGGAACAGAAATTTTGAGTTTAAAATAAAATTTAAGGAAGTTATGCTTAGCAATTTAAAGAAGCGCTTGAAAAAAATATACGATTCGAAAGGTGCTTTATAACAAAAAGCACTCGAAAAGTGCTAAGAAAAACTTATGAAAATCTATATCTTGTATTTATTATAGCACAAGAGTGTTAAAAAAATACAAGATGTAGGGAGAGGAAAAAGATGAAAATATACAATAAATGGATATTCTCAGGAAAAAAATTATTGAAAAATAATTTGGATTTATCTGACAGTCTAATTTTAAGAGTATTAGCGGATATTTATTCAAGCAATGGTAAGAAAAATTGAGTATAAAATCATAAATAATGATAAATATATGTGGATTTCTTACGGTTATTTGTTTGAACAAATACCAATTTTAGGCTCCGAAAGAACACTTGTGAGAAAAATAGATAATTTGATTGCGAAAAAGATGTTAAAAAAAGGAATTAGTAACATCTAAAAAGGAATCAAAGGAAGGTTTCTATACATTTCTTTTGGAGAAAAAAATATTTTGAATTAACAGAATATTCAAATAACACAAAAGAGGAAACAAAAACATCAAATGACAAAACGACATCTGAAGATACCAAATGTCAAAATGACACCAACCAAATGACAAATTGTCAGGGACCAAATGACAAAAATGACATCACACCAAATGACAAATTGTCATAACAAAGATTCATCTATAGATAATTCATCTATAAATAATAATATATTAAATAATATATATAGTTCAGTGATAGATTATTTGAACGAAAAACAGAACGTACAGGAAAAGAAAAAAATATAGTTCGACATCTACAAAAAAACACAAAAACTAATAAGAGCAAGGCTAAGAGAAAAAAATATGAGCTGGAAGACTTTAAAACCGTTATAGACAAGAAGTGCAAAAGAATGGCTAGGCACAGATATGGAGAAATATTTGCGTCCAGAAACACTTTTTTGGAAATAAGTTTGAGAGTTATTTAAAACAAAAAAACAGGAAGTAATAAAAGTTTTAATACTCATACTAATCAAAAAAACCTGGAGCAACTATAAAAACTGAAAGACCAAAAAGTAACAGCAGAAGGACTAAAAAAATATTTTTGGAGGTAGCAGAAATGACAATGGAGGAATTTAATGAAGGATTCGAAAAGTTACTTGACTATTATCCCAATACACGAGCAACAGAAGGGCTTGTAAATATTTATTTTATGGGATTAGCTGAACTTAGCATAGAGCAATTCAACTATGCAATAGGCAGAATAGTCAAGGAATACGAGGGTGATTTTATGCCAAAAAGTCCCAGTAATTTTAAAAATATGCTAAAAGATTCAGATTTGGAACAGCAAGTATTCTATGCCAAGAAATTGCTAAAAAAACAGCGATAAATAAAAACGGAAGCAAAGGTATGGTGTGCTTTGAAGACAAGGGACTACATGCTGTAATAGATTATGCTGGCTGGAGCAGACTATGCACGATGAAGGATGATGAGTTTGACAGTTTTCTGAAATGGGAATTTGACGGAATATACAAAGGATTCTGTAAACGTCCTTATGAAACTTCTGACTATTACAGGGTACAAGCCAATTATTCGGACAAACAAAACCCAGAATGATTAGCTACAAGGAAGCCAAAAATCGGAAATACAGAAAAATATGAATTTCATAAGACTTGAATATAAAAAAATATTACAGCACAGATTGAAAAATAAAGTTGATTTGTCGGAGTTGAAAAACAAAATGCTGATAGGAGGAAATAAAAAAATGCTAAAAGAAAATGTAAAAGCGAAAGTAATAGTGATAGATTTTAATGACCGTAAAGGTTGGAAATTGTATCACAACGAGGACTTATATGGAAATACAGAAATTGCAGATGACAGGTTCTGGAATGATGTGCAAGAGGGATATTACAAGTTCAGTAAGGGTACAACTTTAATTGCCAATATTAAATGCCCCTGGAGAATTGAAGAGCCTTTAAAAAAATTTTTGAAGGTACATGAGGTGATTTACGGTGATTAGGTTGGAATTACCAATTTACTGGAACGTAACTAAAAAGAAAAGAAAATTTATCGGAATGAACTGGTATCAGTCAGCAGATAAGCACGAGATTAATAGAGTCAAAAAAAGAATATCACGAACTGATTGAATCAAAAATTAATCGGTAACAAAGAAAAAAATAAAAAGGGTGTTACCAGGTGAGATATAAATATTTTTTTATAAAAACGATAATTCTGATTTAAGAAACATAACATCTGTTATTGATAAATTCTTTAACGATGCTTTTGCAGGAACTTGGGATTGTTAAAAATGACAATGTAAAAATATTTTTAAAGAATCAATCGACCGAGTTGGTGGAATGGATAAGAAAAATCTGAGAGTCGAAATAGAAGTGGAGGAAATTAAATAATGGATGGAAGGGTATATTTGGTTTGTTTTACAATACCGAATGGCTTCGGTAATACCGCTATAACAATAAGAAAGCATAATTTTACGGAATTAGAGCTATTAGACGATATAACAAAAGAGCTGCACGAAGCAGGAAACGAAAAACTTTGTGATAACAAATATAATTGATATAACTAAAATAAGAAAGGATTTAGAAGAATAATGGAACAATGGAATAAATTGGTCGGATTAGTAAAAGAATTTTTATATTGCATTTGGACAAGGAAAATATTTTTTTGTTATGAAAAATGAATTTGCTTGAAATGCTAGAAAGAGCAAATTTAAGAAATAAGCTGTTAATAGAGGAAGCCAAGGAATACATTGAAGCAGAAGTAGAAAAACAATAAGGTTGAAATGTTGGACGCAGTATGCGACATGAATTATATATATATCGGAACTTTACTCGAAGAAAAAAACGGAGACGTAGAAGCAGTTGTGAAACATATTTTTTTGAAGGAGATATGATATTTGAAAAAAATATGGGCCAAGATTGATAAGAATAAATTTGACAAAAATTTTTTTGTGACGCATTCGAGGAAGTCCACAGAAGCAATATGTCAAAAACTTGAAAATGGAAAAAGCAATTTTCAGGGAAGACGGAAAAAAATATTAAAAGGGAAAAAAATTATTTTAGGCCGAATTTAAAACAATTTATTGAAAAAGGAGAAAAACAATGGAAAACGATAATGTAAAATAGCCCAAAACACTACAAATTAGAGGGGCTGGATGTGGAAGCGATTGATATAATAAAGGCGACTGTAAAAAGATTTTTAATAGCTTTTTGTCACGGAAATATTATTAAATACGTGCTTAGAGCAAATAAGAAAAAAATGGTATTGAAGACTTCAAGAAAGCAAAAAAATACATTGAAATGATGATTGAGATGAAAAATTAATGAACGAATTAATAAACATAGAAGCTAAAAAAATACATTGACAAGTTTAGAAGTAGCGGAAATAACAGGAAAAAGATCACAAAAAGTATTTTTAAGAGATATCAGGGATGAAATAGATAAATTGGGAGAAGAAAGAGGTCGGCTCATTTTTGTGCCGACTGAATATACGGATAATTTTAACAGAAAACAGCCTGCCTTTTTATTGAATTACAAAGGTGTCTTGCAGCTTGGAGCAAGATACAGTGCTGAAACTAGATTTAAACTTATTGAAAAAAATAGAAGAATTAAAAAAAGCCAATGACAATCGAAGACATGATCATATTACAGGCAAATGAAATGAAAAGTGTCAAGCATAGAATTGACATCGTAGAAAACAAAGTTGACAACGAGATAAGAATAGACCACACAGAACAAAAGAAAATTACAAAAAGCGGTTTCGATAAGAGTTTACCAAAGGCTGGATGTGATAGACGCTGACAGAAATTTAATGTTCCCTGCAATTTACAGAGATTTGAAAGACAGATTTGGAGTTGCGAGTTACCGTGATGTGAAGAGAAAAGATTTGAAAAATGCCTTACTGTATGTTCAGAACTGGATAGAAAAAGCAGAATTGAGGAATTGAGATGGATGAAAAAGAGAAAAACAGTCAAAAGAATAAAAGCAAATATATTATATAATACAGAAATGAGCAACCGTGAATTTGAATTTACAAAACTTAATGCTGATTTGTTCAAGGATATTAAATTTATTAAGAAAAGGAAGGCTAAAAAGAAATGGCTTACACAGAAATCGACAGAGAAAAAGAAAATAAGGCTTTTTTTATCCAACCAACAAACCAGTAAAGAGGATAAAAGAGTGGCAGGAAGAACTGAAAGGGTATGACATAGAGATAATACCGCAGAACACTATAACAGATGTTCAGATGAAACTTTGCTATATCTTATTTGACCAGTTTGCAAATTCAAAAAGGCTGGGATTTGATTATACAAAAAAATATTTCAAAGCCCTGTTTGGAACAGTATATGAAATAAGCAATTTCAGCCTGTCGCCGATGAAAAAGGATGCCTTGACCTTGGAGCAGGCAACAGACTTTATACAGTTTATAATTGAGTTTGCGATAGAGCAGGATGTAAATTTATATATATTGGATTCAAAAGATAAAAGAGCAAGGCACATAAGGGAAATAGTTCCAGATATACAGAGATACGTTATAAGTTGCTTGAAAAAAAGAATATGCTGCGTATGTGGAAGACCTCATAATGAATACAATACAGTCGATTTAGAACATTATGATACGGTCGCAAGCACAGCAGGAACTTATGAAAATGATGACGGATTGCACAGTAGATTTTTTTGAGCTTATGCAGACAGCACCATATGGAGATACATAACATTCCTAAGCAGGAATTTTTTGGAGAAATATCATTTAGAGCCAGTTTACTTGAATGAAAGGCTAGTTTATGAACTGCTGGAAGTTTATCCGAATCACTTTAAATTGTTTAGGAAAAAGATTGAAAGAAGGGTATTATAGAGGGATTATTAAGGAGGAGAAATAATGGAAATATTATATAAAAATAGCAGGAGTGATGTTTTCACTTTCCGTTATAGCGTTTTCGATAGTATTTATGATAGTTTGCCTTAAAGGTGCTATCGATGAATACAAGGAGGAAAAAACAAAAACAGGTTACTGGATTTCACTTTATGCGGCACTTTTTAATTTCAGGCGCTTTTAATATTTTTTTAGCAGCAGTAGGAATAAAAGTAACAGTATTAGCATAGTTCAGTCGCAGAAAGTCGTTTTGGCTAGAAAAACAGGTTGAAATATAGTGTTTATAGGGAAAAATGACAGTCGTAGAAAGTCGTTTTTATTAGAGAAAGGTTAGGAGGAGAAATGAAAATAGCGATATTGTTAATATTATTAGTACCAATTTTATTTTGGATTACATTTATTTGGTCAATATTTGAAAACGCAGTAGAAAGAATGAAGAATTATAATCTATTCGGAATGTTGGCGAGCTTAGGTTTTGGAGTGCTTATGGCTTTACGGATTATACGGTTTTTTTATTAAAAAAATAATAGATCCAGGATAAACCATATTGCTGATGTCGGCAAAATGGCATAAAGAACGTTTGGACGATGTTGGGAAAAACGATAAATCAGGAGGATGAAAATGAAAAAAATTATTATTAGGAATTGCAATTTTAGGATTGACAGGAAGCTGTGCAAGGTGGGAAGATACTCAAAAAGATTGGGAGAGCGATACGAAAGGACTAAAAAGAACTGTACAAATTTATACTCTAGACGGGAAACTCTTAAAAGAGTATAAAGGAATGATAAGAGTAAGAGATTCGGATGAGAGCGGAAGAATATCATTAAACTTAATAAGTGAGAATAATCGTAGAGTTACAATTGATAATGCGATTGTAATAACAGAGGAGGATTAAAATGCTGGAAATAATGACAAGAATTTTAAGTGCGGCAGTTACAATATTTTTTTAGTTTTCTTTTTAGTCAGCTATCTGTATGCTTTTAGTTGAAAAAAAGTGAAAAATCTTAAAAAGTATAGCCAGAATTAATTATACACCTTACAATATAGTTTACTTTTTTTAATATTCTGGTTTTTTTAAGTATTATGTTAATTTATGTTACGTTGCATTTGATTGTATTTTTTTGCAATTAGAGTATAAAAACAAAAGAAAGTAGAAATTTATAGTGAAAAAGGAGCGTTGAGAATGTCAGAGTTTATTTTTTAAAAAAATGAATGAATGGGAATTTTTAAAAATTAAAAAAAGAAAAAGAGAAAGTTTAAAGTTTGAATTAAAAGAAATAAATCAAAAGATACAAAGAGAAGAGGAAATAAGAGAAAGAATAGAAATAAAGGAGCAGTTAAGAGATGTTGAAATAAAGAAGATATCAAATGTTTTAAAAGTTTTTAAACACAAGAGGAGAATACGAAAATATTTTTTAAATTGTAAACATGAAGATTACGAAATAGAACTAAAAAAAGAGTGTTGAAAGAATATTTAGATTTTTTTAGAATATTACTTATAAATGCTTGAAAATATTGATGAAATAAGGTATAATAGGGAGGTAAAATGAGTATAAGTAAAGAACTCAAAGAAATCGAAGAATTTTTTTAAAAAGCAATAAAGTTGGAAATATTGTTATTGAGAGAAAACCGAATGGAACAATAACGATACAGAAGACCGAGACGTCGCAATATAAAAAGAGTATGCGAATAATAAGGCAAACCTAAATTGCAGATGTTTCAAGACAATTGAATAAGTTATAAATATTTGAGTACATGAATATTAAGATGACCGTATTTATAAAGTAAAGGTTTAAAAAGCCTTGATTTTTATATATACGGTCTTTTTGTCTAAAAAAATAAAAAAAGGTAAAGGAAAAATGAAAGATGAAAACATAAAAATTATTGATTAAGAATGAATATGAAAATGGCGCAGGAGTTACAGAGTTATCAAAAAGTATAAAGTAAGTGCAAATACCATTAACAGTTGGAAAAAAAGAGAAAAATGGCAAGTTGCACCAAAAAGGAAGTGCACCAAATTCTAAAAAAACGCACCAAAAAAATAAAACTGGTGCAAAATGATAAGGAAACACAGATAAAATCAGACATAATTAATGATATTTCTAAAGAAGAAATTTTGGAAAAAAACATGGAATAAAAAAAGAGTACTTATTACAACAAAGTAAAAGGTGTCAGAAAAAAATCCAAATCGAAAAAAAGCCAATCAATTTTTAACTAAAATCGCAGATGAAAAATTACAACAATTTGAAAGAGCAATTGTTAGAATTGGAAAAAGAGAAAAAGAAAGTTAAAAAGAAAAAAATTTTTTTGGAAATTGAATTGGAAGATGATGAAACTCTGAAACGTATAAATACACGCCTAAAAGTCTTAAAAAGAATTTGAAAAAAAGAGATTTACAAAGGCGGACAGATTGTTGGAAGTTATCGGCAAGCAGAATTGGAAATGGAGTTAGAAAACGAGAATATTCAAAAAGGAAAAAAACTAGAAATCGAGAAATCCAAATTAAATACTGATGTAGACGAAGATAATAAAATAGAAATCAAGTTGGTGGGGATCTGATGGAAATAACAAGAGAAGTGAATAAACATTTTCAGGAATTTTTTTATTGGATGATAGCCAACACGTTTATTTTTTTGTTAGGAGGTTATGGAAGTAGTAAATCATACAATGCAGCAGTTAAATTGGTGCTTTTATCATTACAGGAAAAAAAGAAAAAAATTTTGATTGTAAGGCAGATAAGAGAGAATTTAAAAGAAAGTTGTTATGCGGATATTCAAGATATTATATATAGTTTTGGATTGGAAAAATATTTTTTTATTTTTACAACAACGCCGATGAAAAATTACTTGTACTGTAACAGGAACTGAATTTATTTTTTAGAGGATTGGACAATGTTAAGAAAATCAAATCAATAAAAAGATATAGATACTATTTGGATAGAAGAGGCAGATGAGATTGATTATAAATCATTCAAAGAACTTAAATCAAGATTGAGAAGTATCAAAAATAGAAATATATTGATACTAACGACTAATCCCAATGAATTTGGTGTATGGACGTATAAATATTTGACAGAAGTATTAAAGAGTGTTGGTAAAGATGAGAATAATTTATATATTGAACGAATCATGAAAAATAAAGAATGAAGTAAATTTAAAAAGGAAATGTATTTTCTGAAAAATATATATTTACATCATTCAGTATACACAGACAACAAATTTTTTTGCCCGACAATTTTATAGCAGATTTGGAAACTGAAACAGATGACTATTTGAGAGCAATAAAGACATTAGGGAGATTTGGAAGTGCTGGAGATACGTTATTTAGAAATTTACATCATATGGAACAAAGCAGAATAGAAAAAATAATCGAAGGCAAATGGAATAGATTTACTGGGTTTGATTTTGGATTTGAACATTCTTATAACGCTATTGTAAGAATGGTAATTGATGAAGAGTTGAACGATTTGTATATCTATGAAGAATTTTACGACAATCATTTGACAGATCCCGAAATGATGGAAATGGAAATTATGCACAAAATGATAGAAGAAGGCGAAGTAATATATGCTGATAGTTCAGAGCCGAAAGCAATTACTTTTTACAATATGAATGGACTTTTGATTAATTCAGTAAAAACGACTGATATGAGTAAAGCAGGAGTAAGAAAAATACAGTCATTCAGAAATATATTTATTGATAAAAATGTATGCCCTAATACATACAGGGAATTAACTGAAATGAAATGGTTTTTATAACAAAGACGGATTAATTGCCAAAAACCCTAAAACTAAAAACCTTTTTAATATAGATCCGCATACATTTGACGCAATTAAATACGGAATAAGTGAGTATACGCCTTATACTTCCCAATCAAAACATTATTACAAAAACAAGGAGGTGGATAATGAGACTTAATATTTTTTTCAAAAAGGATTTTTGGAGCACTAGGTCACCAGTTACGTTATCAGAATTTATAAACAATTATTCTCTTGGAGAGGAAGATCCTGAAAAAGTTTTTGAGCCAGTTGTATAAAAATCCATTTACAAGTTCGGCTATTACAAGAATAAATGAAGCAATAAAACAACTTAAAGTGGGGAACATATAAAAAAAGGATATAGCGATAATGTGAAAGATGTAAAAAGCAGTTATGTGTTAAATACATTACAAAAATCCTAATTCTTTACTTAATACAGACCAATTTATTAATTATTTTGCTTTGTATTATATTCTGTTTGGGAACTGCTTGTAATGAGAGTTGATTTATTCACAAAAAGCTGAATTGATTTTTATTTAAAAAAAGGCTCTTATCATATTGAATACGATAATCAGAATGTGTTGAATGGTATCAAATCAATAAGAATTAACAACAAGGAATACAAGGGCGAAGATTTAAAAATGTTTCACTATATAAAAGGTGTGAACATTTACGACAATATCGCCGGAGCAGGACACGGAATAAGCAAAGTGCAATCTTTAACCGCTTTACACAATTACTGGTGTTACATAATGCAATGGAATAACAGCATATTGAAGAATGGCGGTAAGAGAAATCTTATAATCGTTGTTAAAAGGTTCCTGAACGCTTTTAAGAAAAAGGAAATTAAGAACGAAATAGAGCAGAATAGCGGTTCTAGGAATGTAGGTAAAAGCACTTATCCTAGATGGAGAGGGTGCAGAAATAAAAGAGGCAGACTTTTCACCACAGGACTTTGATTTTTTAAATGCTATGGACGAAATAAGGAACACAACTGCTGCTGTAATGAATGTGCCGAGTATCTTAATTGGGGATAGAACAAACAGCAAGTTTAGCAATTATAAAGAAGCTAAAAAAGATTTATATACAGAGAATATATTGCCATTAGTTGAGCAAATAGCCGAATATCTCAACAACATAATGAAAGACAAGTTAGAAAGTAACGAATACATAGATTTCGATACAAGTACAATTGAGTATTAAAAAGAGGATAGAAAAGAAAAAAATGGCGATGTTTAATAATCTTAGTTATCTGACAATAAACGAAAAAGAGCCGAGCTTGAATATCCGCCAATTGAAAAATGGAGATGATGTTTTAATCAGTACATCAATGACACCGCTCAAAGAAATATACGAAGATGTAAAACCAGTTGAGGAGGAAGACGATGGCGAAGAAGCAGAAAAACGAAGAAAAATTAAGTTGACTAACTCGCAAAAAGATACTGGCAAAAAAAGGCAGTTGAAAATGCGAAACAGGTTGATATTAAAGCAATTCAATAGATTAAGACTTGTTTTTTAAGCAGTTACGTGGAGAAATTGATGTAAATGAACAAATGTTTTTGAGTGAATTTGTTTGGGAAACATTTAGCAGTCAATTATTCAATGAAATAAAAAAGGAATACTTGAAACTGTAAGCGAAAACATCTAATTTTTCTTGTTACACATCGTGGCATTGATGAAAAATTAATTCCAGCAGTTAAGAATAAAACGTTGAAAGCATTAAGTAAAAAAAGGTAATTGCTGAAAAAGGTAACAAATATAACCAAAACCACGAAAGATATTTTTAAAACAAAAATCATAGTTCGTGGACAGGAAAGTGGAATAAACATAAGGGATATTGCAAAAGAGATAACTCAAAAAGTAAAAGGTATGGAAAAGAAAAGAGCAATGATTATTGCAAGAACTGAAACGGCTACTACTGCAACAACAACGTATCACAATGGATTGGAGCAGGCAGGACTGGAAAAAGACTTGGTGGCATGTTGGTGGCGGAAAAACTGATAGGAAAAGCCATTTAAAAATGTGATAAGGAAACTATCCCAGTAAACGAAACTTTTAGTTGTGGACTTAAACATCCACATCAGTTGGGAGCACCAGCGAGTGAGATTATAAATTGTCATTGTGAATTAGTGTAAAGGAGGGAATATGGAAAAATTTCAGAAGAGTGTCAAAATGGTATTAAAAAAGGACACAGAAGAAAAAGGAATAATCGAAGGACAGTTGATAACTCACAGCGTTATTGATAGTTACGGAGATTATTTTTGATAGACAAGCATTGGATAAAGTAAATAAAGATAAAACTTATTTTTTTACTGCATATGCACGAATGGAGCAAAAGAACTTGGAACATTAAAGGTATATCAGGACGAAAAAGGAAATCTTAAGTTTACAGCTAAACTTGATTTATCTACTGATGAAAACGGAAATGCAATAAATAAGGACGCTCAAAAAAAGTTTATTCAATGATGAAAAACGGAGCTAATTATGAAATGTCAGTTGGCGGATTTTTGAAGCAAAGAGAATTTGGGAAAGTACAGACCGACAAGGGAGAGATTGACGCTAGAATAATTAAAGAAATTGAAGTTGTGGAAGGTAGTGTTGTATTAAAAGGAGCAGTACCAGACGCAACGGTGGAAACAGTAAAAGGCGATAATAATATAAATAAAAAAATAAAGGAGATGATAATATGCCAAAAATATTGAAGATTTAGAAAAAGGAATGAATCAAAACACGGAGGATATTAAAAAGCAAATGAAGATTTAGCAGCAGCATTGAAGAAAAATAAAGAATTGGAAGGCAAAGTTGAAAAAGCAAATGAAGAGCTTGGAAAAAAATGGCTGAAACATTAGACGAAGTTATGAAAAAAAGGTATATCTAACCCTGAAACAGAAGAGAAAAAGAAACTGAAGCATTGCAAAAATTTCTAAGAACTGGAGAAGCTGGAAATTTAAGGGTTGCAAAAAGCAATATCTAGTACACAAGTTGCCGTATTAATTCCAAGTGCCTTAGAAAGAGAAATTTTAAAAGAAATAAAAGAAAATTCTCCATTTTTTTGTTTAACGCAAGAATTTATACAGGTAAGGAATCTTATAGAAGAGTACCGATTAGAAATGAAATAACTCCTAAAAACCAAGCTGTAAAAAGAAGGTGTTGGAAATACTCAAAAGTGGAGAAATAAGTTACACATATATTGATATAAAAGCTGGGAAAAAGACAAGTTCCATATCCATTGACAGATGAAGCTAGGGAAGATAGGTTTGCTGATTTAGTTGGCGAAATTAAAGAAGCAGTTGCGGAAGATTTTGGAATAACATTAAGCGATTATACGATAAACGGAGTATACAATGAAACAGCAGACCAGTTTATCGAAGGGTTTATGACAAATGCTGATGTAAAAGCCAATGCGGTAACATCTGCTGCAGCTGGAAAAGTAACTTGGGAAGATATGGTAAAACTGGAAACAGGAATGAAAAAACAATATAGAAAAAAATGCTAAATATTATGTTTCTACAAAGATGTATGAAGAAATGAAGTTGTGGAAAGATACAACGGATAGACAATTGTGGAGCACAATCCATGATGGTGCGACAATGGTATTTAATGGTTATGAAGTAGTTGTTGATGAGTTTTTAGATGATATAGCAACTGGAAAATTCCCTGCAATATTCTGTGACTTCAAAAAAAGGTTACGGATACTACATAAAAGAATGATTTTTGAACAAGAAACAAATAGAAAAAGTAAATGAAGGGATTACAGAAATTTATACAAGAATAAGAATCGGAGGAAAAGTGTTAAGACCAAATGCTTTTAAACCGTTAAAAGTAAAATAGAGGTGGTTTTGAATGCTTATTACTGTTGAAGACTATAAAAGGATAACAGGCAAGACCTTAGCTGATGAAGAATTGGCTAAGGTTGAAACCTTGCTTTAGTGTTACAATTAGTCAGATTGAAAAATATGACTGGATATAAATTAGAAGTTGAAACGCTCACAGAGGATTATGATTATAATAAGCGGATTTACTTAAATAAACGTCCAGTTGCTGAAATTGTAAGTATTAATTCTGATGATGAATATAAAAGTCGTGGAATTATATTGAGTTTGTTAATTTTTAGTAATTGTCCTTGCAATACAAAAAAAGAAAAAGAAATTGAAGTAACTTATAAAGCTGGATATGATGAACTGCCAGACTGGCTGAAATATGAAATATCTATGCTTATGAATGATTTTATAAACAGTATGGATGAAGAGGCTGGCAAGTATAAAAACTTATAAGATTGACGATATTTCTTATTCATTCGTGGATTTTTGCAAGTAACAAAAAGAGAAAAAAATTGAAAGTATCGTGAGGCGGATATATGGCTGAAATTGTATATGAATTAGAGGGACTAGAAAAAAACTTGATAAGGAACTGAAGTATTTGAGTTCTCATGCTGTTAAAGTTGGAGTTTTAGGAGATGGGAGTAATAATGGCGTCTCGGTTCAAGATTATGCTATTTTTCAACGAATATGGCACAAGCCGTGGTATTCCCGCCGAGACCTTTTTCAGACTTTCTGTAGGTACTGCAAATGCACAGAATGAGATAAAAGAATATATGAAAAGTCAAGTTGAACAAATTATTCAGGGTGGAATGACTGGGCAACAGGCTTATGAAAATCTAGGAACATTTGTAGTCCAAAAAATCAAAAAAACAATAGCAAGCGGGAATTTTGCAGCACTTAATCCACAAAACTATAAAGAAAAAGGACACAGCAAACCGCTTATGGATACTCGCTCACTGTATAATTCAATTAATTATGAGATTGTAGGTGTATAAAATGGCACATAAAACATTTATTCCGAAAAGATTTTTTTCAGCAAATGCAGAATATCAAAGAAAACTAGCGAATGGATTAATTCGGAACTGGTAGAAATTGATGAAAGCAAGGAATTTGAAGGAGCAGTATTTAATCTTAATAGACAAGACATAAGTATGCTTTACGGATCAAGGGATACAAGTGACTTTAGACACTAAAAAAATATATTGCTATATTGATATTGACTTAAAAATACGATTGAATTTGAGGGAATAACTATATTGTAACAACAGCAAAAGAATTATATGAAACACGATAAACTTAGAATTTATTATATTGAAAGAGTGCAAGAATGAAAAATGAAGTATTAAGAAAATTGTTAGCCAGTTTTGTAAATTTCAGGTTATTCGTGATAATTATGTAGCTAAAAACCAATAGAATGCGGAGTTATGCATACGATAAGTCTTAACAAATCGGCATACAGTGTATATAGAACTGTTGAAACAACAGATATGCAGATTAAGGAAAAGGCTTTTGAGATTAGTTATCGCTTATTTACAATTTGATTTTTATGCTCCAACACAGGCAAGAGCAGAAGAAATGGCTAGCGAATTACTTGAAGTTATAGTATTTAAGAAAAGACACGATCTGGTAAGGAACGGATTTGGACTAAGCGATGATGAAATAGAAATAAAAGATTTAACTTTCCTTGAAGGCAATCAATATATTTACAGATTTAGTTTTGATGTAGAAATGAACTGGCGAGAATCAAGTGAAAGAACAAGACAATTAATAAAAGATGTAGAAGTAAGAACGGAGGTAAGTAATGGCTAGAAGAAAAATAAAAGTAGTGGTAAATAGACCTAAAAAGCCTTTTAATGATGGGAGATTTTAGCAAAATTTTATTTATTACTAAAGAAGCAGACAAGGACTATAAAAGATATACAACTTTAAAGGAAGTGGAAACTGATTTTTGGGAACACTTCTTTGATGTATAAAAGGGATAAATACATTCCTTTCACAGGAGGATTTCGACGGTAATAGATTACAGCCTGAACAGTGGTATTGTATAGGTAAGACAACACCTAACGAGGCATTCTTGAATAGTCTGCCTGATGGCGAATTTTATGGAGTTGTAGTAACTTTCTATGATAAGGCATTTATTGATTTGTTATCTAAATATCTAACAAGAACAGGAAAATTTGGAGTAGTTCTTAATACAGATGGAGAAAAAACACCACTCAATATTAGAGAAAGCAAAAGAATTTACTACATGTATGGAACTGATGGAAAAGATAATCTTGATATATTCGGTTTGCCAGCATGGACGTTTGTTCAAGGGATAAATGGGAGATGGGCAGATAGAAGAATATTAGGGGTAGAGCCAAGTTGCAATGATACAACAAAATCATCAAAACTTGATGAAATGTTTATCAATTATACAGAAAGCGTGGTTGGATTCAATGCGGTAACAAGCGGTTCATGGTGTGCAGATGGAGTAACTCACGCAGACCAAACCATTAAAATAGATGCTATAACTCATGCTGTGGATACTAATTTACACAGATTATTAATAATGCGTAAAAACACAACAATGGATTCCGATGGACTTCCAAGCATTGAAGACACATTGATAAGAACTATGACAGAGTTAGGAAAACAAGGAGCATTTGCAAAGAGTAACAATGGAGAGTATTTATTTAAAGTTACTTGTTCCAAACATAGAAGATACATCAGCAACTACAGGCTTAACTGTAGATGACTATATTAACAGAGTTCTAAGAAATGTAAAGATTGATTTTACGTTATCAACAGAAATTGAAGAAATAGACGTTGAATTAGTATGGCATGATGAACCAATAACAAAATAGGAGGTAGAAAATGGCAAATGATTTTTTTGAAAAGTCAATTGATTTAAGTAAGGTAGATTTAATAATAACGTTTCCAGGAATAGGAACATATGTGATTAAAGAAGCAAAAGAAATAATAAATAATCCAACAGAGGATTCTCACACAATGGGAGAGCCTGACATAAAAGGAAACGTTCCAACAATTCAAACAAGAGTTACTAAAAGAGAAATAAAAGTCACAACAATAAAAGGAAGTGATGATGACATCTTTTAACTAAGTGCAACAAAAATCCTGACAGCAAACTCGGAACATGTACATACATCGACAGCTCAGGAATGAACAAAATTGTTGGAGAGGGCGAGGGCTATCTATCCAAAAAGGCGGAGAAAGAAAAACAATACAAAAGATGTTGACATTGAATACACAATTCAATGTGCGAAATATGATGAAAAAGTTTAGGAGGATTTAGAAAATGGCAAACAAGGAAAAACGAAAGAACAGAAGAAAAAGAGAATGGAACAAGAAAATAACGTTTTTATTGATAATTTAGGAAGGTTGAATATTAAGGAACAAGAGATATATGTGGATGCGGAAGGAACTTTAAAAGAATTTGATTTCAGACTAACTAAGCCACAAAATTATCAGGTTTATACAAATGCCTTATTAAAAATTTTTCAACAGATAAAGATGTATCTGCATTTGCAGCAACGGTGTTACCAAAAATGGTAGAAAAACCGAACGAAGCTAGAAAACTCAACTTTTTTGAATATGATGAAGAAGCATTGTTTGAATTGGTTGCGGCTATTATTGATTATATGGGTAAGCCCAAAGAGAACAAGAAAAGAAAATTGAACATGACCTTGAAATAGCGGAAGAACAATATGATGACCCTATGATTAAGATGAAATGGGAGTTTATTATAAAAAGAAAAATAAAAGACCCTAATGTTGTTCTTGATATGAGCAATGTTAGGTTCTTTCAATGGTGCAGGGCAATAATGGATTTTGAGGAAAAGGAGGGATAAAATGGCTGGTGAAATAAATTAGAAATATTGTTGAGTGTAAAAAGCTGAAGATAGTCCAATAAACAAATTAAAAAGCAAAAATACAATCTTTATTACCAGCCGCTTCAAAAAAATAGAAGAAAAGCTGTCGAAATTAGGAAGTAAAAATAAAGACAGATGGAATAACTAAATTACAAAAATGCAATGAACGGAATGGACATGAAAATCGCAAGAATGAAAAATACATTTTTTTCAAATTTTTGGCTGGTGATAAAGTATATAATTTTGTTAATAGTTTTTTTCAAAAAAATTCCCTAAAAATCGGAGATGCAATAAGTGGCAAACTATATAAGTGGGTTGACAAATTAAATGTTGGTGTAAGAAAAGGTGGATTGCTGCAAGGAGTGTTTGAGAAATTAGGTCCTAAAATAAAACAGGCTTTTCAGTGGAAAGAGTTTAGAAAATTTTTAAAAAAATAAATTAAACTCTATAAAAGAAAAAGTGGGTAGCTTAATAAGTAAATTTTCCAAATTTGGTGCAATTGCTGGAGCTATTAGTGGATTAATTGGCGGAATAAGTTTTGCTGGAATAGCTAAAGCTTCCGATGAAAATTCATTAAGAAATTCAAGACTTGGAATGGTAACGAATGATGTTGCTGGATTGAAACAGAAAACATTTAAAGCATCTCAAAGTAGTGGGGCGGATTACGGAGCTCAATTAGATTCGATTGCTAAGTTAAAAATGCTTACTAAAGGACTATTTAATGATGATGAAGCTGTTAAATTTACAAGTACGTTAGATAAAGCGTTTAAAGTGTCGGGAACTGGGGCAGAAGAAGCAAAATCAGCTATGTATCAATTAAATCAGGCAATGACTTCTGGAAAGCTGCAAGGAGATGAATTTAGGTCAGTAATGGAAAATGCTCCAATTTTGGCTCAAAAAATAGCTGAAAGTATGGGAGTGTCTATGGGAGAACTTAAAAAACTTGGTTCCGAAGGTAAAATCACGTCTGATGTAATTAAAAATGCTGTATTGGGAAGCGCGGATGAAATAGAAGCCCAATACTCTAAAATGCCGCCAACATTTGGAAAGGTTTGGCAACAAGCACAGAATGCAGGGCAACAAGCTATGGACGGAATGCTTACAAAAGTAAATGAATTGCTAAAAACTAATGCAGGGCAAAAAATGGCTAAAGATTTACAAGGAGCATTTGCTGGAATGGCGAATATGGCTGGTGGCGCATTTGACGGAATATTAGATGTTTCTAAAAAATTAAACTTTGGTCCTTTAATTGGACCGATACAACAAATAGGAACTGCATTGTCGCAAGCATTTAGCGGAGTTGGCGGAGAAGGACTTACAAACGGTATAGCTAATGGACTGAATATGATTATAAGTTTAGCTGGACAAGTTGCTGGAGTAATCGGACAAATGATTAGTGGTATTAATTTTGGGCAAATAGGACAGATATTTGGTGACATCGGTAATGCTGTTATGACATTGTTTGCTAATCTTGACTTTGGAAGTATAGGAAATATGCTTGCAATGGCTTTTCAGCAAACTATGCAAGCTGTATCAATGTTGACACCAGCACTTGCGCCTTTAATGCAGATATTTGCAGTCATTGTTAATTTAGCGGTTCAAATCGGAACGGCATTATTGCCAATCGCTGGTATAGCTATGCAAATAGGTGCTGCTTTGATAGCGGCAATAGTTCCAGTTGCTCAAATAGTCATAGGAGTATTTGCTGGGATTGTTGGAGCTGTAGTTGGAGTATTTTCAGCAATAATTGGAATAGTTGCAAGTATTATGGGGGCAGTATTAGCAGTTATCGTAGGAATTATAAATTCAATTGGAGCAGCCGTCAATAAAGTTGCAACATTTTTCACTCAGGCGTTCAATAAGGCAAAAAGTGTTGCACAAGGAGCAATTAACGCAATCAAAGGATTTTTCAATGGATTAGCAAGTACAGTAAGTAGTATTGCTAGTAAAATTGCGGGAATGTTTAATGTTAAACCTCCTTCTTGGCTTGGATTTTTAGGCGGCGGAAAAGGACGTTATATTGGAGATAAATCGTGGGAAGGTGGACCTGTTACCGTTGCTGAAAAAGGTGCGGAAATGATTAGATTGCCTAGCGGACAACAGTTTTTAGCTAATGAAGAGATGACTATGAACTTGCCACAAGGTACTAGAATTTCAACGGCTGAGGCAACAAGAAAAATGATGAGGGACCAGTTTGGGAAGTCATCTAAAAAAAGCGATTGACGGCAAAAAAATCAAGTTCTGGCAGCAAATCAAATAACGGTGGAAGTTCACAAAAATATTTTTTTCTCCCACAATAGTTGTTGAAAATTCAGGTGGAAATGACAAAGAATTAACAAGAAAAATCGAAGAAATTTTTAAGAAGATTCTTTGAAGAAAAAAATATTTGGCAATGGAGGTTAAAATGGATTTCAGTAATTTGAATACAACATTACAAAATATAAGAAAAACGAATATGGAAACATTGCCTATAAAAAGTGCTAGAAATTTTGGAAAAAGAATGATTTTTTAAAAAGCGAATTAGGAAGCTGGGGTGCACGTATTCATGGTATTGCCCTTGCTCACTCCGATGAAGTTAATAAATTTTTTCAAGAAAAATTACGGATTTACTGTTTTTTTGAAGAAGCAGAGAGATGTAAAATTAATGATATCCCGCTTGAATGGGTACAAATTAAGAGTGATGAAAGAAGTAGCGATGTAAAAACACATTCGCTTGAAGATAGAGACAGTACATTAATAAGTAGCAATGTTTCACATAGTAATAGAAAATACAGTATTTTTTTGTCGTATTGACTAATTTGGGAACTGAAAATGCTGAAAGTATTTATGAACAGATAGTTGAATTATGGCAAAAAGAAACTTTGTACAATTTCCACGATCGAAACGATAGAGGACATGATTATAACTAAAGTTTCGAGAAGCTATAAAACTCAGACAACATTAGAATTTGAAATTGATTTTGAAGTTCTGGAATTCGCTTATCTGATGAGAAAAAGGTGAGATTTTAAATACTGAATCAACTACATTAAAAAGATGAGCAAAAGACGGGAGTGGCTGGAACTAAGACAAGTAATATTGAGTATAAGGGGTTTTTTTGAAATGAGAATAGAAATAGATAAAAATAAAATTCCTTATGTATTTACATTTAAAAGTGGCAGCGAGATTTTTTTACTTAGAATAAAGCATTTTAAGACAAATAATCGTATTTATTTGGATATTATGGATGAAGATGGAGAAATGTTGCTTTGAGAACGAAAAATTGGTTTACGGCAGACCTGTTGGATGGTTTATGGCAAAAGATGAAAAACGGAAATATTAACAACGATTTTTCTGAATTGTCACATTGTGCCTCTTAGCTTTGATAAAAAAGAAGTTCCAATTACCTTCGAGAATTTTTGTGAAACTGTGTTTTTTTAGAATATTTTGATATAGAAGAGGAAGAGGACGATGTTAAATAAATTGTTTTTTAGAAAGAACTGAAATCAAGATTGAAAACGGATGATGGCGATTTAAATTTTGTTTTTTTCCAAAAGATTATAATTTAACAGATCCGACGATAATAAACGGAGTAGAAATAAAATGGACTTATAAATCAGTAGACGAAGAGCCTAATGAGTTTAATATTGAAATAAAGGGGTTGACAAATACCACTATCGCAAAAATTAAATTAAAAGATGATGTAAGGCTCGTTGCTGGATATGGCACAGATATAGGAGAAGTTGCTAGCGGTATTATTACTAGAAAAGAAGTCGAGAAAAAGAACTTTAAAAATTAAAATGCCGAGAAGTTCCAGCAGACTTTAAAAAGTTAGTAAGTGCCGCATATGCTCCGAATACAACAGCAAGCACAATAATTAATGACTTAGCTAGCAAATGTGGTTTTTACTGTGAAACAATGCGAACTCAAAAATGACAAAGTTTACAGTATCGGTGAAAGTATATTAGGCAGTGGACTTTACGAAATAGGACAAATTGTGAAAGATTGTGATAGCCAGATGACTACAAAAAAATGACTTTATTTATATTTATCATAATGAAATTAGCACCGAAAAAGTTATTAAATTGAGTTATCAAAGTGGACTTCTAGAAGAACCGAAACCCTCAAAAATATCGAAGAAATAAGCTATAAAGTTGAAAAGAAAAAAAGGAAGAAAAAAACAAGTAAAAAAAGGTAGCAAAAAAATCTTCATCAAAGGGAGGTAAAAAAAGTGGCAAAAAAATAATAAAAGGAAAAACAAAGGAAACAAAAAAATAATAGTTCAAAAATCAAATAAAGGAAAAAAAGACAATAAAAAAAGCTACGAAAAAAATTCAAAGAATAGTAAACAATCTAAAAAGTCTGGAAAAAAGAGAAAAAAAGAAGAAATAAAAATATGACTATGAAGTGAAGTGTCTATTAATTTATTATCTAAAAAAAAGGTGATTTGATTGAATTGATAAGTAACGAAATATCTACTATATGTCAAATTGTAGAAATTGCTGATATTAGTGATTTTTAAAATGACTTTGAAAGTTAGAGTTGTTAATAATGAATCTGATGTTAAGAAAAATAACGCTGAAATCAAGAAAATTGAAAAAGAGGAAAATAAAAAGGGAAAAGTTACTCAAGTAAAAAGAAATAAAGGAAAAGGTAGAAGAAGATGATAGAAGAATATATGAAATCAATGTTGGGTAAAATTGATACTTTTTTAATAGCAGAGATAACAAAAATATATCCTAACGGATTTGTGGATGTAGAGCCGTTGGCAGAATTCAGAGAAGTTAAATTGCCTCCTATTTTACACGTTCCAATGTGTCAATTAGGAAACAGGAATATCAATATCAAAATTAATTTCAAAGTAGGTGATAAAATCCTTATTTTAATTTGCAGCAGAGATATAAGTGGCTACATTACTAAGGAAACGACCGTAGTGAATACTAACAAAAGGCATAATTTAACAAATGCTATTGCCTTACCAATTTTAATTCCTACTGATCCAACAGCTGTTAATATTCCTGGAAACATTGAAATTAATGGAGATATGATTTTGAACGGAAATTTAACGGTTAATGGGGATGTAAATATTTCAGGAAATTTAACAGTTGGAGATATTAAAGCAAAAAGTCTTGATGCAGAAAGTGGAGTTAGCAAGGGCGGAGTTCCCTACAATCATCCGTAGGAGTGTGATTTATGGACATAAAATTAAATAATGCAACTGGAGAATTGCACATTGAAAAAGGAGACGTACAATTTTTTTGGAGCAAAAAGAAAAATATTTTTGAAGTAATACAGCAAATCGTTTTAATGCTGCATATTCGTGAGGGAGAGCTTGAATACGACATAAAAATATGGGTTAAATTTTTGAAAAATTATTTGGCACACATGGAAACGAAAAATGAAGTTCTAGAGCATATCAGAGACAAAATAATGACTAATTTTTAGAGATTATTTAAGCAGATGTTATGTTGAAACTTATGAATACGAAAAATAGGTATTTAAAAATAAATATTGGTCTTATCTTTAACAATAATGAGTTGGCATTAATGAAAGGAGTTGGAATTGGTTGGCAAGAATAACAGTGAATACAGTACAGGATAATATGAATATCTTGAATAATGAATTGAAAACATTGCTAAAAGACAACTTTTCTAACGATAAAAGGAGTGCTTGGTATATGCTTATGTATCCTGTGGCAAGACTTTTAAGGGAAAAGATGGAAAGGCAGCAGATACAGGCGGAAAAAATGAACTTGCTGAACTGTGAGGGTATAGAAATAGATGAACATTTAGCAAACAGCCCATTTTTTTTTAAACGTAAACAGGAAAGTCAGGCAACTGTAAAAATTGAACTGATAGGGGGAGTAAATGTAACACTTGAAACAGGAGATGTAATTGTTGAAGCGAACGATGGAATCAGATATACGCTTTCTGAAAATGGAACATTAAATAACAAGACCACTTTTGAATTCACTTGCGATACAGCAGGAGAACAAGGTAATAAGGAAGTAGGAAGTATTATTAAATTAGTTAAAGTTGTAAACGGTGTTTATGATTTCAAGCAAAATGAAATTGCAGCAGGTGGACAGGAGCAGGAAAGTGACAACGAATACATCGAACGCTGGTTTTTGAGTCGTAATGAAAGTGAGTGGAATCTGGACGGAATTAGAGCTGAAATATTGAAACAGGAAGGTGTTAAGTCTGTTTATGCTGATGAAAAATAAGACAATGCAAGTTGACAGCAAAGGACTAGAACCAAAATCTATCGTTTTAATAGTTGATGGTGGACGTAATGAAGATATAGCGACTGCTATATGGAAAAAAAGGATCAGGCTATTCAAATGAACGGAGATACTATTATAACCGTCAAAGATAATCAAGGTATAGACAGAGAAATCAAATTTTATAGACCTAAAAAAAGAAAAAAAGTACAAGTAAAAATTGAATTTCAGAAAGTTGAAGGCGTAAATATTCTTGAAGAAAAATTTAAAAGAAATTGTAAAAGAGTATATAAAAATCCTTGAAAGTTGGAGAATATATAACATCTTATAAATGTGAAAGTGAATTTATAAGAACAGTATATGCAGCTGACAAGCTATTAAATATAGATATAACCTTTAAATTTAAAGAAAATCCAGGAAATAATTTTGTTAAGGTCTTGAAATTAGGATTTAATGAGGTGGCTGAATATGTCGAATAATTATGAGTACTTACTTTCTAAATGTCCATGGTGGCTTAAAAATAATAATGTTCAATCTTTTTATAAAGCTGTAGCTAAATTGTTTGATGAAATTGATAAAATTTATAATTTATTAGAAAAACAGTACCTAATAGATTATGCAAATGGGGAATTTTCGATGATTTAGGAGAAAAAAATTTAATGTTACTAGAAACGGACAAACTGATGACAGATACAGAAATAGAATTAAATTGGCGATGAAAAAAATATAAGTTAATTCCAAATTTGGAAAACAATAAGCAATATCGGAGAAATGTTTACTGGATTAACACCACTAATTAACTTGAATACAAATAATGAGCCAGCATTATATGACGTAAAAATTCATAAGCAACAGGGATTTTGATTATTCTTTAATAGATGAATTAGATTTAAATGACGTTGTAGGTGGCGGAGTGAAAGTAAATACACACAAATGTTTGGATAATTATGTGATTGGAATGAGATTTGGAACAAAAACGTTGGGCCAAAAATACAATTAAAAAAACGAAATAGAAAGAAAAACCGGTATGTAATTTTGCTTATGCTAAATATGGGAGATTCGGACGAAATAGGTTAGGACAAGTGGATTTAGGAGAAGAAAGCATTATTGATTTAAAATAGGAGGAAAGATGGCAAAACTAACTAAATTTAAAGCACAACAAGTGGAGTTTGGCACACACTACAAAATTGAAGAAACGAACAGAGGAGATGCTAAAATAAAGAGCATAACACCAGCTTTTGGAAATATAAGAGAACCAGGAACACCTGAAACAGAAGAAATTTATAATGGGCTACAACTTGAAATATACATACTCTACAAGCAAATAAAAACAACAAACTTAAACATAGATTATTATGTTTGTAATTTAGACGGTTTAACAGAATTTGGATTAAATAATGATTTAAAAATTAAGAGTTAAAGTAGACAGCAAAAATACAAATATAGCAGCAAAATTAAGATTAAACGGTAACGATTATTCGTTACTAAAAAGAATATAACGGAACTCTAAAGCAAATAGAAGTTGGTGATCTCAGCCTCAACAAGAGTTATGAAATAGTATTTAATGGTAGTCAATTTGTGGTTACAAATATTTTTAGAATGCGGAACAGAAATAGGCACAGTTCTCGAAGGAAACCGTTTAGCTGAAATAATTGGAATGGAGTTTGGTGGAAACATTCAAGATACAGGAAATAAGACAAAAAGGCAAGTTTTATTACGACAATGTGACTAAGTTCTATTATGAATGCATAGCGGATACGAATTTGACATATAATGATGCTACGAAATTCAGGGCTATTTCTAACAAGCCAATTTCAGACAAAGTGGAAAGCTTGTCCGAAGTTAAGGAATACGTTTTTGCAATTAACGGCTTGACTAACGGAAAAATAGTAAAGATTGGGAAACTAGCGCACTTTTACCATTGATTCGGGAACTCATTTCTACAACAAGGGTGCGGATGTTGTGGTACTGAACATTCCTCAAGGGTTCAGACCAAGGAATGCTGTAAATTTTTTTCAGCAGTCAATCTTTTCAAACGTTCCGAACAGCTTTTAGAATAGCCACAAATGGCAATGTTATTAAAGTCTTTACGGATTCCAAAAATGGAGCTTACTATTTTTCAGTAACTTACTTTACTGACTAAAACAGAATGAAAAAGGAGGAAAATATAAATGAATGTTGTAATTTATGACAAAAAAGTCTTGAGATAATAGCGAGACCAGTTATTACTAATTTAGAAGATTTTGAAAAAGATCCGAATTTATTTTTATCCAGACTGGGATCTGGAAAAAGCATATTTGGGGTGAAACAGAATATCAAAAATCCGGTTCTCGAGAATGGAAATTTGAGAGAGTCAACAAAAGAAGAACTTTACAAAGCTGGAAAAATACAATCTTGATGAAAATGAGCTGATAGAGAATGAAAAATCAAGACAGTTGAATTATCTGAATTTGAATACATTGAAAATAATGAAATCAAATACAAAAAAAGAAGAAAAGATTGAAAAACTGAAACAGGAGCTTTACGAACTGAGAATCGAGAGGGAGAAAAACCTTTTGAATTTGAAATGAAGGGAACTAAATATTTGCAACACAATAGGACTATTGACCAAAGCAATATTACGAAAAATATTATTCAGTTTAGTTCTTAGGTTTGTTCTCGGACTTATGGGTAAAATTGCTAAGGGTCAGAAACTGGACTTCACTCAAGCAATGGCTGATTTGATGAATACAGAATATAGTAATTGGAAGTTCTATACCGAGGACGGATCCGAAAAGTATGTGAATGTTTCGGTCCAAAAATTTATTGAAATGAGTGAGATAATGAGAAAACACACGACTAATTCAATGGTTGCCGAGACAACTCTATCACATAGTTTAGAAAGTAAAACAGTTGAGGAGCTGAAAACATTTAATGCTGAATCTGAATATAATAAATTGTTTGACAGTGAAATAAAGCAAGGTTAGGAGGTATTTTATGCAGCTTGAAAGAGATAAGCTTTATATATCATTTCACAAGCCAAAAAGCCTAATTGGATTTCTAATATCATTAAGGACATTAGGGAAATATAGTCATTGCGAATTTATCTATAACGACTATGTGTATCTTAGCAATCCAGGAGGGGTACGTATAAAAGCCTTTTGTCTATAAAGAAAATATGGATATTTTTTTGAACTAGATAGCCATATTGAAATTCCAATTGTGATGGAAGAATTTAAAAAATTAAAAGGCAAGGGCTATGATTATGGTGCAATATTCTTTAGTCAATTGCTAGAGCTGGGGATTGAGCATAAGGATAGATATTTTTGTTCAGAGTTGTGTTTACATTTAATTAACAAGGGATTGGATGAGAGCCTGACGTACAATTTAAAGAGATTAAAGGCTAGCGAGTTTAGTCCAGCCAAATTATATAGATATTTAAAAGATATGGAATTACTAGGAAGAAAGGCGGAATGAAAATGGATATAAGGAATTTAATTGGAATTGAAATTATGGAGCAAGGAAAAATTATTAAAAGTAACAGACGCTGCGTTTGAAGATGAAAATATTGTTTTAATAACTGAAACAGTAGAAAAAAAGATGTAAAAAGAAACTAAAGAAAAGGAAGTGGTTTAAATGGATAGATTTGAGAAAAATATTTGACTATTTGCTAATGGTCGAAGGAGGATATTCAAATGATAAATATGATGCAGGAGGCGAAACTAAGTATGGGATAACTGAAGAAGAAGCAAGAAACTTTTGGGTATAAAGGCGATATGCAGGATTTGACAATAGATTTTTGCAAAAGAATATTTATCTAAAAAAATACTATCTTGGAAATAAACTGGATAAAGTAAATAACGACAAAGTGGCATTATCCATATGTGACTGGACTGTAAATAGCGGAAAAAAACGGAATTAAGAATGCACAAGCTGCTTTAAATCGGATTAATGGTTCTAATCTGGATGTGGACGGAATAATCGGAAACAAAACATTGGAAGCATTAAATTCAGTGGATTCCGATAAATTTTTGGAAGTTTATCACAACTTGCAGAGAATTTATTACAAAGGAAAAGTTGAAGCTGATAGAACACAAGAAAGATTTTTGACAGGTTGGTTAAACAGAGTTCAGAGAAAGGAGGAGTATTTGAAAGATTGGGATAAGGAAAATACAGCAACAGAGAATAAAAAAATATTCTTTTCACTCAATCAAGTTTGGATAAAAATGAAAAAAAGTACATCCAAAGTTAGTTGAAGTTATGAAAGCTGCAATTGTAAATAGTCCGTTTGATTTTAGAATCACAGACGGTGCTAGAACAACAGAGGAACAGTTTGCTTTTATATCAACAAGGAAGAACTGTTTTTATATGATAAAAAAAGGAAAAAAATTAAAAAAAGTAACTAATTGCGACGGAAAAAAACATTTAAATCTAACCATCAAATAAAATCTGATGGATTTGGGCATGCTGTTGACATTTTTCCTTGCGGAGTTATCGAAAATGGTGTGTATAGAAAATTCACATCGGAAGAAGGATATGATGAGAAAAAATTAAAAATTGATTGCAAAACCACATCTTGGCAGTAGCAAAATCAAAAATGTAAATATTGAATGGGGCGGAAACTGAAAATGAATGACACACCACATTTTGAATTAAAGTAGGTAAAAATAGCTTGAATACAAGCTATATTTGAACGTTAAAAATAACTTTGGTAAAATGGGTTGCCTAGTGAGTTAAAACTGATTGTAGGACTTGCTAGGCGGTTTAGAATTGATTTTTAAGAAAAATAACGAAATAGGAGTGATAAAAATGGACAATTATAAATCAAGATTAAAAAGAACTGGAAGATTTAAATTTTAAAATCGAAAAATTGAATAATTTTATTGAAAAAAATGATATTTTTTTAAAAACAATGGATTTGGAAGAACAAAAATTGTTGGAAGAACAAAGAGGAATAATGAATAAATATGCAAATATTTTTAAGAAAAAGAATAAAACAGGAGTGATAAAAATGGATAAATTAGCAGCAAAAAAATATTTAACAGGTAAAAATTTTAGAATTAGGAAAGACTTTAATCTATAAAAACAGAAATAGTTGCAAAAAGGAAAGGCTGGAGCAGAAAAAAATTTAAACAGGTGTATGAAGGTTTCTGGGATAAGCTGGAAGAACTGTTGGAAAAAAAGAAAAAAATCAATTGACAGAAAAATTCATTCCAGATTTTTATTGAAGAGATTGACGAAGAAGTGTTATCAGAAGTTTTAAAGGAGGCTAGAAAGACATTTTGACTTAAAAAGTTATACTGCAAACAAATTTTTGACGAGGAAAAAGCAGGAAACAAGAATATACTGTAAAAGAGGGCTAAAAATTGAATGGAAATTTATTAAAAAGACGTTACAGATTTAGGAATAGCAGTTGTGATTTGTGCTATTTTTATTAGACAACAAAGTAAATTATTCGCTCAACAAGAAAGAGTTATTAGTGTATTTTGTAAAAATTAGAAAAATCAATTAAATAATGATTTTCTAAAAGGCAAAGGGCTAGAAATTGCATTAATATTAAAAAAATACAGGATATGCGTTGGGCAGTTCAAAAACGTATTTTGAAGTATATAAAGAATAATCATTTAGAAGAAAAATTGGGATGTGATCAACAAAGAAATCAAAACTTTCTTTGACGCTAAAATGATTAATTTTGAAAATGATATGCACGACATCATCGAGGAAACAACATATAAATTACTGTCAAAGATGATAAAAAGATGAGTTTGAACAGACAAAAGAGATACTGCTGCATATCTTAGACGATTTAAAAAGAGAAGGTGTCGAGGAAAAAGATTTGTATGGAAAAAGCAGCAAGGATTGTGGAAACGCATATGGAGTCCATTGAAAATGAACTTATCACAAAAATAAAATCGCTTATAAATTAAGATAGTCAGAAATGGCTATCTTTTTAGGTATAAAAAAATAGTTTAACAAACTGCAAAATTTGTAAAACTATTATAAATCTTATGAAATAGAAGATTTTTGTTTAATACACTTTTAATAAATTATAACAAAAACTTCTATTTTTTTCAAGAAATATTTTGAAAAATGGAGGTGCTTATGGAAACTAAAGAAATAGCAAATTTAGCAGGACATATTTTTGGAGCCAGAGTATAAATCAACAAACAGTTTGGTAAAAAGTATTGCTGGTTCAGCTTTTAAAAATGCTGTGGACATAAAAGGAGTTCCACACGCTGAAATAATTGAAAAAAAGCAACAATGATAAGCTATGCTGGCTCAAAAAAATCTATAAAAAAAGATGGAAGTTAAGTTAGCGAACGAAATATTAAAAAAATATGCGTAACTGAGTTTAAAGACTAGGACAAAAAGTTCTAGTCTTTTTTTCTATATTATCAATAGCTGTTTCAATTTTTAATTTTCAAAAATTTTTTTAAATCCTGAAGTTTCATTTCTTCCCAACTCGATTATTTTTAATTTTTCTTCAAATTTTGAATATTTTTTTCAGAAAGGTTTGTTATTTTTAAATTTTTCATTTATCATTCCTTGATTTTTTTAGTAAGGATTTGATAAAATAAACTTAGATTGCAAGAATTTATATTTTATTTGTACTATAAAAAAACTGGGGGCAAAAATGAGGGCAAATTTTTTTATAAAAACATTTAAAAAAATGTCTTATAAACTAAAAAAATATGTAAAAAAAGAAATGCTTTTAAAAAAATAAGTAAAAATAATAGGTGTAAAAAAATAATAACTATGCCTTTGGATTAAAAAAAGTAAAAATTACTTTTAAGATCTTTAAAAACTAACTGTTTAAACTGATTTAAAAAGATTAAAAATCAGTAAAAATATCAGTAAATAAAAGTACAATTTAGAATTTTAGCAGTCTTTTAAATAAGGCTGCTATATTTTTTTCTTAGTAAGTATTTTTTTATGAGCTTGGCATAAGAACACTTGTGGCTTTTAGCTATGCGAGCTTAAGAAATAAAGGAAATTGAAAGGAACTTGAAAAAAATGGGGAAATTAATAATTATTGAAGGTACAGATGGGAGCGGGAAACAAACGCAGACAGAATTACTGTATAAAAAAATTGAAAGAAATAAAAAGGAGAAGAGAAAGTAAAGAAAATATCTTTTCCAAATTATGAAAGCAGAGCTCTGAGCCAGTGAAAATGTATCTTGCAGGTGAATTTGGAAAAAGGGCTGAAAGTGTTAATGCTTATGCGGCTTCGGTACTTTATTCGATTGACAGGTTTGCATCATTTAAAACTGAATGGGAAGAATTTTTATAATAATGGCGGAATTGTGATTAGTGATAGATATACAATTTCCAATATGATTCATCAGGTTCCGAAAATTTTGGATGAAAAAAAGAAAAGAAAAAAATATTTAGAATGGCTGGTAGATTCTAGAATGGGGAAAAATTGGAATACCAAAGCCAGATATTGTGTTTTTTTCCTGGATATTCCTTTTGAGTTTAGTCAAAAACTGATGAAAAAAATAGGGAGAATAAGATAACAGGGGGAAAAAAAAGAAGGATATTCACGAAAAAGATGGAAATTATTTAAAAAAATGCTTATGAAACAGCTAAGGAATTATCAGTAAAATATGGATGGAATGTAATTTCTTGTGTTAATAGGGATAAATTAAGAGCGATAGAAGATATAAATGATGAAATGATAAAAATAACATTGAAAAATATATAAATTTCTTTTTTTATCATTTTTTTAAAAATAAAAAGAGCTACTCCAAAAAAATATTGAAGTAACTCTCAAAAACAAAAAAATTATTTAAAAAGAAAAAAACAATCAAATATTTAGAACGATGCGCCAATTCCCAAGCCAACATGGGCATTCTTATCTTTCGTATCATATCCACCTTTTACTGAGAAATTAAAGTTTCCTGTCTCGAGTCCAACTTTTACTCCACTTCTAAAGTTTCCACGGTTTTCAGCTTTTTTTCTCCTTTTTAATCTGTAAGTCGTATTTGTATTTATAAATTTCATTTGATTTTTCTTTACGGTCTGCATTTCCTAATTCGTGTTCGTATGCTAGGGTCTAAGGCTGCTTTTGAATTTAGTGTTGTCTGTAATTTCTTTAGTATAGGCAAGTTACACACCTGCAGACGGTTTAACTGAATAATAGCTGTTTCCTTTTATATCGATTCCTAAAGTGCCGTCCTTTTTCCTTAATTCTATCAAATCTTCCCATAACTAAATTTTAATGCCCCGTAAGGTTTAACTGTGCTGTTTTTCACCTAACTGGTAAGTTTTGTTAATTTCATTTTTAATTGAGAATCCGTAAGCATTATAGTCGGTCTTGTTTTCGTAAATATTATTTCTAACCATAATAAAATTTTTCCGTTTAAAAACTTTATGTGAATTGATTTGAAAAACATTTACGTATATGTATTTTTAAAAAAAGTCAATTAAAAAAATCAATAGATAATATTTGGAAATAATTAAAAAAATTATAAATAACAAAATAAAATATAAAAAAAGAAATCAAATTGTGATATAATAAAAAGACAGGATAAAAAGAAAAAAAATGAGGAGGGTATAATGGCTAGAAAAAAAAGCTGAAGAAAAAGGAAAAAGATGATAAAGGGCTAACTGAAAAGGAGAAAATGCTTGATTTGGCACTTAAGCAGATTCAAAAGGATTATGGTGAAGGTGCCGTTATGAAACTTGGAGAAAATCAAAAAATGAATATCAGGGCTATTTCTACAGGGAGTTTGAATTTAGATATAGCGCTTGGAATTGGTGGAGTGCCAAGAGGAAGAATTGTTGAAATTTACGGGGCAGAGTCTTCAGGGAAAACTACACTTGCACTTCATATTATCGCAGAAGCTCAAAAAGCAGGAGGAGTTGTGGCATTTATTGACGCAGAGCATGCTCTGGATCCAGTTTATGCAAAAGCTCTTGGAGTAAATATTGACGAACTTTTAATTTCACAGCCTGATACTGGAGAGCAGGCACTTGAAATTTCCGATATGCTTGTAAGAAGCGGGGCAATAGACGTAATTGTTGTGGATTCGGTTGCCGCACTTGTTCCAAAAGCTGAAATTGAAGGGGAAATGGGAGACCAGCAAATGGGACTTCAGGCAAGGCTAATGTCAAAAGCGCTTAGAAAAATTGACTGGAAATATCGCAAAAATCTGACACAGTAATGATTTTTATAAATCAAATCAGAGAAAAAAATTGGTGGATTTTCATTCGTTCCAGGAGTACAGACAACAACTTCAGGTGGACGTGCATTAAAATTTTTTTCTCAACAGTCAGAATGGAAGTAAAAAGAGTAGGCTCTGTAAAACAGGGAGATGATGTTATCGGAAGTGAAGTTCTAGTAAAAGTAACTAAAAACAAAGTTGCGCCGCCATTTAAGGAAGCAAAATTTAATATTATGTACGGAACAGGAATTTCCAAAATCGGAGAAATTCTAGATGCAGCAATAAATTTAGGAATTGCTTCAAAAAGCTGGAGCCTGGTTCAGCTATGGAGATGAACGGCTTGGACAAGGGCGTGTCAATGTTGAAAGAATGCTAAAGGAAAATACGGAGCTGTATGGAAGACTTGAAAAAGATGTACTGAAGCTATTCGTCCAAAAACAGGAAAAATACAGAACAAGTAAACGAAACTGAAAAATACAGAAAATAATGAAACGGAAAAACAATGAAAAATCAATAAAATATACCGAAACAAAATATACTTGGATAACGAGGAAATTATGGACATAAGTCCATTAATTAGACAAAAAGTACAATTTAAAGGTAAATGATAATATTGAGAGGTTTTTATGACGAGATTTCGTATGAAGCCTCCTTTGAAAAAAAGGCATTTTTCCTAATTTCCCTAAAAGACAGGACAAAAAAATGAATTGCGGCTAAAACTAGAAGAAAAAAATATAGAAATAAGCCAGCAATTTTGAAAAGCAATAGAAAAGTTGGAAGAATTTGGCTATCTAAGTGATTTAAATTATGCAATGTCTTATATCGAAAGCAGAAAATATGGCAAAAATCGAATTTTATACAATTTATTTCAAAAAGGAATTGACAGAAATACGGTAGAAGAGGCTTATTTAGCTTTAGAAGAAGAAAAAGAAGAAAAATATTGATGACAGGAAACTGGAAAAAAATTAATAGAAAAAAATAGTAATAAAAATCAGAAAAAAATAATGAGAGAAATGAAAAAAATAAAAAGAAGAACAAAAATTTGTACAATATTTAGCTAGACAAGGATTTTTCTCTCGATAAAATTTTCAAAAAAATAAAAAGAGCATAAGGAAAATACAGAATAGGAAATTAAAAAAATAAGAAAGGAAGTCAAAATGAGAACCATATTTTTATCATTTAATACTTGTTGGAACTTTTATTTATGGAAGTTTCGTACATTATTGGTATCTGATATTTAATAGAGGCGAAAAAAAGATACAAATATGTCTGTAAAATTGGAAAAAAATTGGGGAAAAAAACCTAATTTGGGGGCTGGAAGCAACGTAAATGTAATTTATAAAAATGGTAGTGAAGAAGAAGTGAAAAATTCACGATACAAATGAAGCAGTCATATTAATTTCAAATCACCAAAGTAACGTAGATATTCCAGCATTGCTTGGATATTTACCGCTTGATTTTTCATTCATTGCAAAAAAGGAAATGAAAAAATGGCCTGCAATTGGACGTTGGATGCGTTCATTTGACTGTATATTTCTGGATAGAAAAAATGCAAGACAGGGAATGAAAGATATGAAAGATGCGATAAGCAAAATAAAAAAAGGGCATTCCTACGTGATTTTTTTCCAGAAGGAAGCAGAAGTGAAGACGGTACAATTGGCGAATTTAAAAAAGGAAGTTTCAAACTTGCAACTGACACAAATGCTAGAATTTTGCCAATTACAATTGTGGGAACTTATCAGGTTCAAAGTAGAAAAAGCCTGAAAGTAACACCAAATAAAAATATAAAAATTATCGTTGATAAACCTGTGGATTTGAAAGAAATGTCAAGAGAAGAAAAAGATGTTCATAATATTGTAAATAAAATTATAAAAAAATAATTTTTGAAGAATATAATCTTAAGCAGGGTAACCCTGTTTTCTCATAATTTAACAAAAAGATTTATTCAATTAAAAAAAGGAAGTGAAAAAAATGAAAGTATTTTTAGCAACAAAGAATAAAAGGGAAAAATAAAAGATTTTGAGAAACTGACGGAAGGAATAAATTTGGAAGTTGTAACGATTTTTGGATGGGCTGGATATTCCTGATGTTGTAGAAGACGGGGAAACTTTTGAGGAAAATTCACAGAAAAAGGCAAAAGGAAATTGCAGATTATACGAATATTGTAACTGTTTCGGATGATTCGGGACTTTGTGTGGATGCTCTGGATGGAGGGCCAGGAGTTTATTCGGCAAGATTTGGAGGAGAAAAATACATCTGACAGCGAGAAGAATCAGAAAATGCTGGAAATTTTGAAGGATGTGAAAAAAAGAGGATAGAAAAAGCACATTTTGTGTCTGTCGTGAGTATTGCCTTTCCAAATGGTGAAATTCATTCTTTTCGTGGAGAAATAGAGGGAGAAATTTTTATTTGAAGCACAAGGAAATAATGGATTTGGCTACAATCCGATTTTTTTATTCGTATGAACTTGGAAAAATCGTTTGGGCAAGCAAGTGACGAAGAAAGAAAAAAGTGTAAGCTCATAGGGCAAGAGCATTTAGAAAACTGATTGCATCAGGGCTTTTGGAAGAAAAATAAAATATAATTAGTTTTTTTAGGATAAAAAAATGGATTTAGATAAATTATAAATTTTGATTTCAGTTTTTCAATATTGTTTGTTAGATTTTTTAAAAAAAGGCTGGAAAGGAGCTGCATTATTATGGAAATTACTAATGAAAAAAATTGAACTTAATGGATTAATTCACAAAGGAGTGGATAAAATTCTGATATTAGTGGCGGTATTGTCTATTGTTTATGGAATTGTGTTTACTTTGCTGGAAAAAAATTCCAGTTGCAAGGACGATTTCGGCATTTTTGCCAGTTGCTGCCATTGTTGTTTTGGATTTTGTTCATTTTTTTGAGAATTGACAAGTTAAAGTTTGAAAATGGGATAGTTTCACTTAATGGAAAAATTTAGATGAGAAAAAAATACGACGGGATATATGGATAAATACGTGGGAACACCAAGATTACATTTGACAGTAAACGGAGAAAAAAATATTATTTGAGCCATACGTAAACCGTTACAGCAGAAGCGACACATCCAATAAAATTACAGCAATCGGATTTGTCCTAAAAGAAAAAAAGGAATACCTGAAAAACAATATCAAAAAAATTTATCGTAAAAATCCTACTTTTTAAGACTAGTTATCCTTTTGGGAATAATGGCTCCGCTAATAATAACAGTTTAAGAATTTGTCAAGGAGAACAAAAAAATAAAAAAATGCTAGTAAATCTGGAAATAAACAAGGAAAAATTTGGAAAAAAATCTGGAAAAAAATCCGTTTTCATAAATAAAAAAATATTATTTGTGTAATTAAAGACAATGCTTACGGGCTTGGAATTGGAAAATATTTTTACCGATACTGATTGAAAATAATTGTAATTATTTTGCGGTGGCATATATTGATGAAGCGATAAAAATTCGTGAAATTTTAAAAAAATTTTTGAAAAAGAGAAAAAAATTGAAATTTTTTTAGAAAATAGAAAAAAATAAAGATAATGGCACTTAATTATATTAAACCAAAAAAATTGGAATATGCAATAGAAAATGATGTTGAGCTGACAATTTTTAATTTTTTTCACAATTATCCGATTACTTAAAAATTCTGGAAGAATCTTTTTGAGAACACAGTTTTGAAAAATTCATATAAAAGTAAACAGTGGAATGAATCGGCTTGGATTCAATGAAAGCGAAAATTTTAGAATTAATTGAAAAAAATAAAAAAATATGAAATAAATTCTAAAAATAACAAATTGGAAATAATCTCGATTTTTTTCTCATATTTCAGATGCGGAAAAATCAAATTGAAACAGAAAAAGCAAGTTGGAAAAATATGAAAATATTTTTAAAGATATTTGACAAAAAAATAATGTAAAATACCAGTACAAACATTTGCAGGCAAGTCCGTTGCTTTTTAAATACGAGGAAAAAAATACAATTATGATTTCGCACGTGTGGGAATGGCACTTTATGGCATGGAGCCTTTATTTTACGATGTGGGGCTTTTGGATGTTATAACGGTAAAATCTCAAATTATAAATATAAGAAACGTGAAAAATGATAAAAATTTCCTATGGAAGTAAAGGCGTTGTGAAAAAGGGACTCTAAAATAGGCATTGTGTCAATAGGTTATGCACACGGACTTCAAAAAGCAAATTGAAAATTCACAAGAAGCATATGTTTTTGGTGAATGGGAAAAAAAGGCAAAAATTGTTGGAGAAATTTGTATGGATATGATTTTTGTTGATTTGACGGAAATAAATGATGCGAAAATAAATGATGAAGTGGTAATTGTTGGGAGTCAAAAGAATGTTGAAAATAGTGTTAATGAGAGAATAACATTGAGGAAAGTGGCGAGATGGGCTGGAACGATACAGGATGATGTGCTGACTAAGTTTTTCAGTAATAAAAACAGTAGATTGATTTAAATCTTTTTACTGTTTTTTTACTTTTTTTAATAGAATTGACTATTAATTTTTTTAAAAAAATTTCATTCGATTATTTTTTTCCATACTCATATTTATGATTTTTTTATCTTGTGCCTTTTTCAGAAGCCTCTATTATTTCAAAAGTTTCAATATCAGCATTTTTCTATTTTTTTCGCCTTCATAATAGACATTATTTTTTTGTCTTTGGAGTAAGAGCTTTTTACCTAATAATGTAAAAAGTTTTAGAATCTGCTCCTACTATTTTTTTGTCTGAATAATAAATATTGTTTTTTTATCTTTTGCATATTTAAAAACCCTAGCACTCTAAAAAGTTTTGGAATTAGCTCCTGTTATTTTTGCCTAAATAATAGACGTTATTTTTTTATCTTTTGGAAAAAAATTTCTTCCTAATACTTTGAAGGTTTTAGGATTAGAATTGTTAATTCTTGTTCCTTCAAAAATATGCACTATATTTATCTTTTATAATAATGATTATCTATTATTTTTTTAAAGTATCAGGGATTTCCTTCAAATTTTTTTCACCTTTGTAATAGATATTATTTTTTTATCTTTCGCATAATAGCCTTCACCCAATATTTTTAAAAAGTCTTAGAATCCGCGCCTTCTATTAATTCTTCATCCCAATAGACTTCATTATTTTTTTAATTGTATATTTATAATTATAGCTATAATTAGCGAATATTTGTATTCCCGTTAAAATCATAATTATCAAAATTATTTTTTTCATAACAATTTCCTTTTTTTAATAGTAGATGGGAACTAATAATTTTAACTTTTATAATTATTAGTTATTTTGTTGAATTTTTTTGATTTAAAAAAATTATTGGCTCTAAAAAGATATGAAAAAAATAGATATCACTACAATAAATATTAAAGAATTTATTTTTGTAAGCACGAGAAACATTTCCTTTTATTAATTGAATGAATGCTGTTGTTAAGCCTTCACTCCAATAATGGATATGTAATGGTTTCAAAAATAAATCCAATTGGCGTAGGCACTTTTAAAAATAATATCTTATAGAAATTATTGATACAAGTAATATGTACAAGATAAGATTATTTTTTTATGATAATTAAATAATAAGTTAAAATATTTTTTTCATATTAATTCCCAGCTATATAGAATTAGTCTATTATGAAAATATCCTAAATCTTAAAAAAAATCTACATGTTATCAAATTGATTAAATTGACCAACAGATATAGAGTCTAAAACTAATTTTTTTGGTTAAATTCTCTAGTTTTGTTCATAACTAAAAACCAGTCAATAATAGTCCAGATACCACATCCACCACAAGTCAATAATTTTTACTACGCCTAATCCAATTTCTTTTTAGAAGAAATCTGTCAACTCCCCAGTTACCAAGAAAAAGTGACAAAAAGTAGCATTATCATAGGATCTTTTAATTGGATTCCTTGAATTGCGTTGAATTGATTTTTGTGAAAGCTTAGATAATCTTGCCCCAAGCTCATTTACCGAACCTTCTGGAAAAAAATTGGCATTTGCCATAATGTATTGCTGTACAAAAATCAGGATTAACCGTATTTGATTGTGAATTAGTAACATCATTCATGATAAATTCCTCCTTTAATAAATTCTCCCACTAATTATACAATAAAAATTTTAGTGAATGCAATGAAAATTTTAATTTTGTTGAAGTAAAGGATTTGAAATGGCATTATTTTTATAGAAATTTTGAGGAGTCTATTAATTTTAAATTTGTGTTTCAAAAAAATATTGTAATGAAAAATTATTGATCGGTTATCTTCCAGGTCTTCCAAAAAGCTGTACCCAAGATATTCCATAATAACCATCTTCATAATTAACTCCAACACCAATTTCTGTGTAATTTGGATTTAAGATAGCAGCCCCTATGACCAGGACTATTCATCCAGCTTTCCATTACAGCAATAGGGCTTATTTGACCAGAAGCAATATTTTCACCTACATAAGATGATGGATATCCAACATTTTTGTACTGCTGTAAGATAACTGTTCCCATTGGGTCTTGTATGGCTGAATTTCTGTGCAAGTTCATTAGCTCTAACAGCAGCTGCTGCAAAAAGTTTGTTAGATATAGAAAGTGGATGAATTCCTCTTTTAGTTCTTTCAATGTTTACAAAGCTTTTACAACTTCCATTTCAAAAATTAAATTATTATTTGTGTAAGTATCCATATTTGATACAGAATTATTGGTATTTATTCTGTTTTGGCGATAATCGTTTCTATATCTGGTATTGCTGTTATATCGTTGCTCATTAGAATTTACCCAATTTTTTTAATACTTTTTAGAAATCTGTCTCTATGTTTTGCCCATCCTGCATTTATATTAATTGAAATCAAAGTTAAAGTTCCGATTATTAAAAATTTTATTTTTTTATTTTTATGCATTATTCTTTTTCCTTTCTTCTAAAGTTATTAGTATTTTTGATTTATTATAACATGAAATTATAAGAAATAAAACTTTTATTCTGGCTTTTTTTAACAAATATTAGCAAAGAATCTCTGACTTTTATAAGTGGAAAAAAATTATAAGGTAAATTTTATTACTTTTTACCTTATTCATAAAGAAATTCGTTATTAATATTGAAAAAAACTGTAAAAAAATTGTAAAAATAAATTATAAACACAAAATTTTTAAGAAAGTGAGAAAAAAATAAATGGATTTAAATAAATATGAAACACTTAAAGAGATTTTTTTAAAATATGTAAAAAAATTGAAACTAGATCGAATGAGAAAAATGAGAGCATTCCATCGACACCAACACAGCTTGAGTTTGCAAAAATGCTTGTAAAAGAGTTGGAAGAAATAGGAATGGAAGATGTGTATGTAAATGAAAATTGCTTTGTTAATGCAACTTTGAAGAGCAATATTGATAAAGATGTAAAAACTATTGGATTTATCGCACATATGGATACTGCCGATTTTTAATGCGGTTAATGTTAATCCACAAATTGTGGAAAATTATGATGGGAAAGATATTATCTTGAATAAGGAGCAGGATGTTGTGCTTTCTGTAGAGGAATTTCCTAATTTAAAGAATTATGTAGGAAAAACTGTGATTACTACGGATGGGACTACACTTCTGGGAGCTGATGATAAGGCTGGAGTTGTGGAAATTATTGAGGCTATGAAATATTTGATTAATCATCCAGAAATTAAGCATGGAACTGTAAAAGTGGCATTTGGGCCTGATGAGGAAATTGGGCGTGGAGCAGATAACTTTAATGTTGAAGAATTTGGAGCAGATTTTGCCTATACAATGGATGGGGGACCTGTCGGAGAGCTTGAATATGAGAGTTTTAATGCGGCTGGAGCTGTATTTAAAATAAAAGGGAAAAGTGTTCACCCAGGAACTGCAAAAGGAAAAATGATAAATGCAAGTTTAATAGTGACAGAAATTATAAATAGTTTCCCAGAGGATGAAGTGCCTGAAAAGACAGAAGGCTACGAAGGATTTTATTTTCTTGACAAAATTAATGCGAATTGTGAAGATGCTGAATTATCATATATTTTTAAGAGATCACGATAGACAGAAGTTTGAAGAGAAAAAGAAATTTGCTGAAAAATGTGGCAAAAAAAATTAACGAAAAAAATATAAAAAAAGAATTGGTAACAGTTGAAATAAAAAGACCAGTATTATAATATGGGTGAAATTATAAAAAAATCATATGGAAGTCGTTGAAATAGCGAAAAAAAGTGATGGAAAATCTTGAAATAAAAACCAATAATTAAGCCAATACGTGGTGGAACAGACGGCTCAAAAATTTCATTTATGGGACTTCCCACACCAAATATTTTTCGCAGGCGGAGAAAAATTTTCATGGAAAAATATGAATTTGTGGCATTGGAAAGCATGATTTTGGCGACTGATGTAATTGTGGAAATTGTGAGACTGAATGCTGAAGAAAAAAATAAATTAACATTGAAATATGCTATTGGATATGCAATTTTAATAATTTTAAATATTTTTTTATTTCATTTTAGCAATTACAAAACCGTCTATTCTTAATGGATTTTTTTATTTATATTGCTGTTTACAGCATTATATGTGCTGTTTTATTTTTGAAACGACTGATTTGCTACTTAATAGATTAGAGCCGAAAAAAATATATTTCAAGGGCAAAAAAATTTCTAAAATATTGTCAGGAAAAAAATGAAAAAAAGTGTAATTTTGATAAATTTATCAATAGCATATCTTTTATTAAACGAAAAAGAAAAAGTTTTTTTAGAATGTATTAATGCCATAAAAAAATAACTCAGAACACACCTAAAAAAATCAAATATTTCTACTATTATAATTTAGCGGCATATAAATATTTTTATAAATGAAAAAAATGAAGCAAAAAAATATTTGATGAAAATATTCGAAAAACGGAAAAAAACATTATTAGAAATTATGTTGGACTATGAAGATAAGCCACAAGAAAAAAATAGCTGAATTGAAAAAAATTAAAAATCAAAGGACAAATTGACAGAAATACAAGTCAAATTTGTTTTTAGCAAAAAAACGTATGAAAAAGTACAAGATTTTGAAAAAGCAAAAAAAATTTTACGAAGAAGTGGCTAAAAAAAGGGAATAAACTTTATATTGTGAAAGTTGCACAGAAGAAAATTTTTGGAATTAAATTTAAAAAAATAAAAAAATTAAATTTGAAAGGATGTTGATTGAAATGTTTGATTTAGCTGGAGAAGTTGCTCTTGTCACGGGCGGAGCAAAGGGTATTGGAAAAGGGATTGCGAAGGCATTAAAACAGGCTAGAGCAAAAAGTTTTTGATAGGAGATGTTGATAGAAACAAGGGAAAAGAAGTTGCTCGCGAGCTGGAAGGAGAATTTTATTATCTGGATGTTACGGATAAGGATAGAGTTGAATACGTTGTTCAGAGTATTCGTGAAAAATATGGAAAATTAAGTATTCTTTGTTCAAATGCAGGAATTTTTCCACAAGCAAGTATCGAAAATATGACAGAGAAAGATTGGGACAAAGTTCAAAATATAAATCTAAAGGGAACTTTTTTTGTAGTACAAGCGGCACTTAAATATATGAAAAAAAGCAGAGTTATGGACGAATAATACTGACTTCTTCAATTACAGGTCCAATTACAGGTTTTTCAGGATGGGCGCATTATGGTGCGAGTAAGGCTGGACAGTTGGGATTTATGAGAAGTGCAGCACTGGAATATGCAAAATACGGAGTTACAGTTAATGCCATTCAGCCAGGAAATATTTTGACAGAAGGATTAATAGGCGCAGGGGAAAAATTATATGAATCGGATGAAGGAAATAATCCCTGTTCATACGTTAGGAAAACCAGAAGACATTGGATATGCAGCAGTTTTTCTGGCAAGTAGAGAAGCGGGGTTCATCACTGGACAGACAATAGTTGTGGATGGTGGACAAGTATTACCAGAAACTCCAGATTTATAAATTTGAATATGCTATATATGTAGTTTAAATTTGAAAAAAATTATAAAAAAACTTTTGAAAAAGTATTGAAATTATAGATTATTTTATGATAAAATAATATAATTTAAAAAAATAAAAGCAGAAGGCAATACAGAAGAGTCTATTTTTTTAAATTTTTTTAAAAATTTTTCTCTTATTGAATTTACAAATTTAGAACCTAAAAAAATAAAACAAGGAGGATATTTAAAATGAGCCAAAAAAAGATAAAATTGTAATTTCTGAAGGATTAACTTTTGATGATGTATTATTAATTCCGCAAGCGTCGAGTGTAGTACCGCATGAAGTATCGCTAAAAAAACTAATTTAACTAAAAAAATTAGTGTTAAACATACCGATATTAAGTGCTGCAATGGATACTGTTACAGAATCAAAACTTGCAATTGCACTTGCAAGAGAAGGTGGAATTGGATTTATTCACAAAAAAATATGACTATTGAAAGACAAGCTGAAGAAGTATCGAAGGTAAAAAAAGATATGAGAGCGGTATGATTACAAATCCGATTACATTGAAGGAAGACGCTATTTTTAAAAAGATGCAAAATGACTTAATGAAAAACTTATAAGGTTTCGGGACTTCCTGTGGTTGATGATGAAGGAAATTTAAAGGGAATAATTACTAATCGTGATTTAAAAATACAGGGAAGATTTATCATCAAAAGTTGTAGATATTATGACAAAGGACAACTTGGTGACAGCACCAGTTGGAACTACTTTTAGAAGGTGCAAAATCTATTCTTTTGGAAAAATAGAATTGAAAAAAATTGCCAATTGTTGAAGGTACTAAATTAAAAGGTTTAATTACAATTAAAGATATTGACAATGTTATAAATTATCCGAACGCTGCAAAAGATGAGCAAGGTAGACTTAGAGTTGGAGCAGGAGTTGGAGTCGGAACTGATACAGTGAGAAGAGTTGCAGCTTTAGTAGAGGCTGGGGTTGATATTATTGCTGTTGATTCGGCTCACGGACATTCAATTGGAGTTATTAATAAAAATAAAGGAAATTAGGGCAGCTTTCCCTGATTTAGACATTATTGGAGGAAATATCGTAACTCCAGAAGCAGCAACAGACTTGATAGAAGCAGGAGTAAATGCTGTAAAAGTTGGAGTCGGACCTGGTTCAATCTGTACGACGAGGGTTGTATCAGGAGTTGGAGTTCCACAAATTTCAGCTGTAATGAATATTGCCGAAGTTTGTAAAGATAAAGGAATTGGACTTATTGCCGATGGTGGAATAAAATTATCTGGGGATGTTGTAAAAGCTATCGCGGCTGGAGCAGACTGTGTTATGCTTGGAGGAATGCTTGCAGGGAACTGACGAAGCACCGGGAGAAGAAATTCTTTATAATGGAAGAAAATTTAAAAACTTATGCGGGAATGGGTTCGCTTGCGGCAATGAAAAGAGGAAGCAGCGACAGATATTTTCAGCTTGAAGCAGCAACTGAAAAATTAGTTCCAGAAGGAATTGAATCGATGGTTCCGCATAAAGGTGCATTAAAAGACACAGTTTATCAAATTTGTGGTGGACTTCGTTCTGGAATGGGATACTGCGGAACGCCAACAATTAAAGAATTAAAAGAAAATGGGAAAATTTGTAAAAAAATAACAGGAGCTGGATTAAAAGAAAGCCATCCGCATGATGTTATAATTACAAAAGAAGCACCAAATTATAACAATTCAAACAATTAAAAATAATTGAATTATCGAGAGGATGAGAATGAAAAAAAGTAAAAAAATAGCACTTTTTGTCTATATTGGTATTTGGGATAAATGTTTTATTACATTCCTATGAAGATTATTATCAAAAAAAGTTTATACTGTAAAAAAATTTCTAAAAAAATGATATTTTTTTAAGATTGTAAATGCCGATAAAAAAATCAACAAAAAAAGTTATCAAAAAAATATTTGATAATTATCAAAAAAAGCCGAAGGAATTGAAAAAGAATTAATACAATTTGAACAAAAAAAGCTAAAGTTGGTAAAATTGAAGAGGAAAGATACAGAGCTATTGCAAAAGTTTTATCAAATGAACAGCTAAGTGCTTATAATTCGTATATAAATTCACAAAAAGAATTATTTGAGAGCAAAAAAATGAAAAAAAGTTAAAAAAATTTTATTGACAATATGAACTTAACAAATGAACAAAAAAATCAAAAAAATTTTTAAAAATATGAACGTGATTTTTAAACGTTCTGTTGATAAAATTAAAAAAATCAGAAATTGTCGGAAGCTAATTTTTATCGCTAAGTATAATGAGCTAAAAAGAAGAGAGAAACGAAAAAAATGCGTTCGGCTTTTAACTGAGGAACAGTTAAAAAAATTATAGAAAATTTTTTAAAGTATTGACAAAAAGTTATAAAAAAATGTTAAAATACAACGATTAATCACACTTTGTATTATTTGAAGATAGGGTGTTGCAATTTTTATGGTTTATTTTTTTGAAAAATTTTTTTATTTACCAAAAATTAAAAAAATTGATTAAAAATAAAAAAAGTGAAAAATTACAATCTGTCTTTTTAAAGAAAAGTGGGAGAAAAACCAAAAAAAATTTAGGAGGAAAAAAACGTAATGGCAGTAATTACAATGAAACAATTATTAGAAGTAGGAGCACATTTTTGGACATCAGGCAAAAAGATGGAATCCTAAAATGAAACCTTATATTTTTACAGAAAGAAACGGAATCCACATTTTGGATTTACACCAAACTTTAGGAGCAACTGAAACAGCTTACGAATTTGTAAGACAAATTTCTGAAGAAGGTGGAAAAAGTATTATTCGTAGGAACTAAAAAAACAAGCTCAAGAAGCTATTAAAGAAGAAGCAGAAAGAGCTGGAGGATTCTATGTAAACAACAGATGGTTAGGTGGACTTTTGACTAACTTGAACACAATTAAAACAAGAGTAAAAAGATTAAAAGAATTAGAAGAAATGGATGCAGACGGAACTTTAGACGAAGCATACACTAAAAAAGAAGCAGGACTACTTAGAAAAGAAATGGCAAAACTTTCTAAAAATCTTGGTGGAATTAAAGAAATGAACACTTTACCAGCTGCATTATTCGTAGTTGATATCAAAAAAAGAATTCTTAGCATTGGAAGAAGCTAAAAAATTAGGAATTCCTGTAATCGCATTAATCGATACAAACGTAGATCCTGACTTAGTAACTTATAAGATTCCAGCAAACGATGACGCTATAAGATCAGTAAAATTATTTGCACAAGTTATCGCAAATGCTGCAATTGAAGGAAACGGCGGAATTGAAAATGTTGTTGAAGGAGCAGAAGTAGAAGTTCCTGCAAACGAAGAAATCGTTGAGGAAGTAGTAGAAGAAGTTATCGAAGAAACTACAGAAGCGTAATAAAAACATAATCAAAAAAAAATCAAATAAAAACAATAGGGGAATAAAGCCATTCCCTGTTCTTGTAAAAAAATAGTAATTTTAAATTACTCAAAAAAAATAAACTCGTGTTTCTATTGGTTAAAAATAAAAAAATAAAAAAAGGAATGGTGAGAAATTATGAAAAAAAGTTTTAGCGGGATTATTTTTTTAATAGCGAGTTTAAGTGTCTTAGCTATAAATAAAGGAAAGTCTCCAATGGAGCATGATATAGATTATGTATGGTATCATTATGAATTGAATTCCAAGTATGAAAAAGTTATTTTTCAAAGGAAAAAAAGGAATTTAAGGATAAATGGGAGCAAAAATAGAAATAATAAAAAAATTTAATTACACTATTGAAAAAAATATACTGAAAAAAATATCCGAATGATGCCTATGCTTACGAGGCTTTGGGTACGGCATATATGTCGGATAATTTTAAGGAAGCAGAAGCAAATTTTTTAAAGGCTATAAAGCTGGGGGATGATGACACAGCAAAATATTCTTTAGCTCTTTTGTATGCTGATAAAGGCGAAAAGGATAACGATAAGGAAAAAACAAAACTTGCTGAGAAATATTTCAAAGAACTAGAGAATGAAGGAATTAATTCCCACTATAATCTTGAAAATCTTAGAAATGTTAAAAATGGTGCGTTAATAGGGTATGCTCAACCAATATTTGGATTAGCGGCTTATTATGATAATTATGAAAATTATAAAAATAGCAGAAAAAAATATGCTACGGAATTTTTGGAATTTGATAAGGAAAATTTAGATAATTTAATGTTTTTTTAAGCAACGCATACATTGCTCAAAAAAATATGCAGAATCAGAAAAACTATTTTTTTACCACTCGCTCAAAAAAAGGAATGATGCAGGCACAATATCTTTTAGCGCTTGGATATTATCACGCTGGAAATCTTAAGGAAGCAGAAAGATGGGCTAAAAAGACGCTCGAAAAAAACCTGAAAGAAAACAGCCAGATGATATTGAAGCAGCGAAAGAATTGCTGAATCGAATAAATTCAAAATTAAAAAGCATTAAATAAAAAAATAAAGGGAATGGTGAAGATTATGAAAAAAAGTTTTTAATTGGATTATTTTTTTGGTAGCAAGTTTAAGTGTTCTAGGTGCAAAGAGCCAGAAAAAAACTGCGAGCACTTCAAATTATACGGCAAATGTAAATAACCAGTATTTTTGCAGTAGACGGAAGTCTTATGAATATGTATTCAAAAGAAAAGACTGAATTTAAAAAAATAAATATATGGCTTTATCTGAAAAAGAGTGATAAGAAAAAAATCTAATTGCATTACTAAAAGAATATGTCAAAAAAATATCCAAATGATGCTTACGCTTATGAAGAGATAGGAACTGATTATGCTATATTAGGTAATCAAAAAGAGGCAGAGAAGTATTATTTAAAAAGCAATTGAATTAGGAGATAATGACACAGGAGCGTATTCACTGGTTTTATTATACAGTGATGAAGATTCTCTAAAAATCATTAAATTTAACTGCTAAAGAGAAAACTGAAAAAGAGCATAGTAGACAAATATGTAAAAGCAACTATCAGATGTTGGTTTTTACGCACGAGAAACTTAAAGAACTTAGAGAGCACAAACAAATGGCATTAATTGGTAATGCTTATTCAATATACCGATTAGCAGTTCGTTATTATGGTGCTAAAAAAATTATAAGATGGCAGAAAAAAATATGCGAAGGATTTTTTTAGAATTTGATAACGAAAAAAATCCAGAAATTTTTAAATATGCTAAAAAAAATGTTTCAAAAATAATTTGTTGAATAATAAGTTAATCATTAAGCAAAATAAATAAAAAAATTAAAAAAATATAGGAGGGAAATAAAGTGGCAATTACAACAGCACTTATTAAAGAATTAAGAGAAAGAACAGGAGCAGGAATGCTTGACTGTAAAAAAGCTTTACAAGAAAATGACGGGGATATTGAAAAAGCGATTGACTGGTTAAGAGAAAAAGGGATTGCTAAGGCAGCTAAAAAATCTGGAAGAGTTGCAGCAGAAGGATTGGTATTTGCAGCAATATCTGAAGATAGAAAAAAAGGTGCTATCTTGGAATTTAACTCTGAAACTGATTTCGTTGCTAAAAATGATGAATTCAAATCTTTCGGAGAAAAATTGGTAGCATTGACTTTAAGCCATGATTTAACAAGCGAAGATGAATTAAAAGCATTTGAACTTGAAGGAAAAACTGTTGAAACTCACTTGACAGAATTAATCGCTAAAATTGGTGAAAATATGAATGTAAGAAGATTAAAAGTTGTTTCAACTGACGGATTCATCGAAACTTATATTCATTTAGGCGGGAAAAATTGGTGTATTATTAAATGTTAACGGAGAAGCTACTCCTGAAAAATATCGAAAAAGCAAAAGGTGTTGCAATGCACATTGCGGCAATGGATCCAAAAATACTTAGACAAATCACAAGTTACAGCTGATGATTTGGAAAGAGAAAAAAAGAAATCGCAAGACATCAATTGGAATCAGAAGGAAAACCAGCTAATATAATTGAAAAAAATATTAGAAGGAAAAATGAGAAAATTCTACGAAGAAAACTGCTTTAGTGCAACAAAAAAATATGTTAGAGATGACAGTTTAACTATCGAAAAAAATTTATTGCCCCTAGCACAATAAATTCATTTGACAGATTTAAAGTTGGAGAAGGAATCGAAAGAGAAGAAGTAGATTTTGCTGCTGAAGTAGCTGCACAAATTTCTGGGAATTAGTTATAAGGGGAATTATCCCCTTATTTTTTCGCAAAATTTTTAAATAATGAATTTTTAGATAATGTATGTTTAAAAAGATTTTTGTTTAATTTATAAAAAAATTATGGAGGCTCCTATAATGCTTAAATATAAAAAGAATATTATTAAAACTAAGTGGAGAGGCACTTGCTGGAAATAAGGAATTTGGTTTTTTTCAAATGAAGTGCTGGAAAGTTTTGCAAAAACAGATAAAGGATGTACATGAAAAAGGTGTAGAAATAGCCATTGTTATCGGTGGTGGAAATATTTTTCGTGGGATAAGCGGAATGGAAAAAGGTTTTGACAGAGTAACTGGAGATACTATGGGAATGCTTGCAACAATCATGAATGGGCTTGCATTGCAAAATTCAATTGAAAATCTGGGAGTACCTACACGTGTTATGACAGCGCTTCAAATGCCGCAAGTTGCTGAGCTTTATATTAGACGTAAAGCGATAAGACACTTGGAAAAAGGAAGAGTTGTAATTTTTGCAGGTGGGACAAGTAATCCATATTTTACAACTGATTCTTCAGGAGCATTGAGAGCTGTGGAAATTCAGGCGGATGTGCTTGCAAAAGGGACAAAAGTTGATGGAATTTACGATAAGGATCCGATGAAATTTGATGATGCTGTAAGATATGACACAGTAACTTTTGATGAAGCTATTTCAAAAAATCTGGGAGTAATGGATACGGCGGCACTTTCACTATGCAGGGAAAATGAAATGCCAATTGTGGTATTCAATGCTTTGGAAGAAGGAAATATACTGAAAATGGCTCAAGGCGATAATATAGGAACAACTGTAAAAATAATTGAAAAAAAGTTTGAAATTTGTTATAAAAATATTTTAATAAAAATAAAAAAAGGTGGTAAGAATGTTAGACGCAATTTTAAAAAGAAGTTGAAGAAAAAAATGCAAAAATCTGTAGAAAATACAAAAAAACAAAAATTTTTCTCATGTAAGAGCTGGTCGTGCGAGCGTTTCTATGCTTGATGGAGTAACTGTAGAAGCTTATGGTTCACCAACTCCGCTTAACCAAGTTGGAAACAGTTTCGGCTCCAGAAGCAAGATTATTAGTAATCGATCCTGGGACAAATCATTAATTCCAGCAATTGAAAAAAACTATTTTTACAGGCAAACTTAGGATTTAATCCGTCAAATGATGGAAAAATTATCAGACTTGTAGTACCAGAACTTACAGAAGACCGTAGAAAAGAATATGTAAAAATGGTAAAAAAAGAAGCTGAAGAAGGAAAAGTTGCAATTAGAAACGTAAGAAAAGAAGTAAACAACAAATTAAGAAAAACTTGAAAAAAATAGCGAAATTACAGAAGATGAATTGAAATCAAAGTGAAGAAAAAAAGTACAAAAATCAACAGATAAATTTATCGCACAAGTTGATGAGGCTTTGAATAAGAAAGAAAAAGAATTGTTGACAGTTTAATTTTTTTAGAAAAAAATTTATAAAAAGAAATAAAAAGCTCTGTCGGTTTATTAAAACTAAAAAAATTTATTTTTGTTAAAGAAAAAAATATTGTTTTTTTCATTGTGTATATGATACACTATACACAACAAATAAAAAAAGTAAAAAAATATTATTTTTTTAGGGGTATTATTATGAGTAATGGAGTATTAAATAAAAGTAACAATTTAAGAAAAAAACATCTCAATAAATTCAGACGACTTTTTATATTCTAAGCAGTTTTGCTAAAAAAAGTTGGTATTAGTTTTTTTCAGAATTAGTTAGAAAAGCAGCATTGAAATATGTTGAAGAACAGGAAAAAAATTGGATTTATCTGATTTTTTTACGTGCTAATTATCCTTTGCTTTCAGATAAAGAGGAAACTGAGCTTGCTGAAATTTTGAAAACTCTTGATTTGGAAGAAAAAGGAGAGGAGTTAAGCCTTTGCAGACATCTTATAAAGTTCTTTATACCTCAGAGGTTAAAAAAATTCATAAAAAAAGAATAAAGTTATAGGCTTAAAATTTTTTTGAAGCTTTTTACAGAGCTATCTAAAAAAATTCTAATTTAAGAGCTTCGTCTTTTGATATTGTGGTTATGCAAGGATACAAAAAAACGTATACAGACTTAGAATAGGGCAATATAGAGCTATTTTTTACAGTAGCAAAGGAAATTAAAATTTTTAAAAGTTATGAAAATAGACAGCAGAGGAGATGTTTACAGATAAAAAAAGGACTTCAAGTCCTTTTTTTGGTGAATAATAAATTATAATTTTTATACTAAAACCCCATTTAAATAACGAACTTATTATAAACTTTTTTTAGTAATGGATAAAAAAATAAATTCGTTATTTAAACAATGACTATTTCCAAAACAGTTTGTCAAATAAAGTCTTTCTAGGTGGCATTCCATCAAGTTTAACTCCATTCTTAATCCAGTATGTTTTTTTGGAAATATCATAAAGTGGCTTGTCTGCTAAGCTATCAGAATAAAAATTCTGTGATTTCGTACTCAAAATTATTTTGTTTTGCCCATTCGTTCAATTTCTTTACTTTTTTTCATCGCCTTTATTATTTTTCCCCATCAATTTTTAGCAATGAAAGTTTCCTTGTTATCGTTTACAAAATTTGTACCAAAGACCTTGTCGTAGCCAAGTGACAATAAAAAAATTTTTTTCTATTAGAAATAATGGGCTTGCAGAAGAAACGATAACCATTTCGCATTCTTTTTTTGTTTTTCCAGTTCGCTTTTTTTATCCACGGATAAATTTTTATGTTTTTTTGTTTCCCAAAAATCTGCGACTAATTGTTCAATTTCTTCTTTTGAATGAGTTTCCAAAAAAATTCAAAAGTATCTTTCCTTTAAAGTAGTCAAATTTATTATTTTCAGTAAATAAAAAAAAGCAAATCCTTTGAATATTTTTATTAAAAAAATAAAATAGATTTTTAACGGATATTTTTTTAAATAAAATGTGGAAAAAAATTAATACCAGTTTCTCCACCGTAAATTGTCCTGTCAAAGTCATAAACTATAATATGCAATACTTTTTCCATTAATTAACTCTCTTTCCTTAATTATATTTATTTAAGAACTTAAATATTTTTAAATAAGATATTAAATAGATTCGTTAAATTTTTTTGCATAGAAAATTCTAATGTTTTTTTCCGTACAAAAACATATTTTTACATTTCGTAATTCTTGAATGTTTTTTTGCATTTAAGGCACACATTATCATTTTGCATTCATTTTTTTCCAGCTTTCCACAATTTTTGATTACTTTTTTTCAACATCATATTTTACAACCAATTCTAAAAATCGTTCTGGAAATTCCAACGGCTTTTTGCACCCAAGACTAAGCATTTTATCATATCAAGCGGATTTTTTTACACCGCCACTTGCGATAATTTCCACTTTGTCAGTATAATTTTTTTAAATTTAAAAAGGCAGGAAACAGTTGTTTGTCCCCAGTTATTTAGATAATCAAGGCTATTTTTCACGTCGCATATTTTTCAATAAAGGCAAAACTTGTACCACCACGTCCGCTTATGTCAAAAAGTTTTTATTCCTAGCTTAATTCCCTGTTTTATGGTATCTTTTGTCATACCAAATCCAACTTCTTTTTAAAAATAATTGGAATATTTATATTTTCGACAAATTCTTTTTAAATTATTTTTCCCATTCGTTAAAGTTTCGGCTGCCTTCTGGCATAATTAATTCTTGCATTAGATTTACGTGAACTTGTAAAAAAATAATGGATTTAGAGCCTTTATAGCGGCAATTCCAGCTGTATAATTTTTATCAATTCCAATATTTGTGGCAAGCTGTAAATCTGGATTTTCCTTTTTACAATCTTAAATGAATCATCATTAGAATTTTTTTAGAGCGGCACTATATGAGCCTGTTACAAACAGCAAATTACATTCATTTGCAACTTTTGCCAATTTTTTGATTAATCTTTTTTTCGCATTTTCACTTCCCGCCTGTAATTGCATTAATAAAAAAATGGAAATTCAAAAATCATGGCTTGCAAAATGAGTTGATAAATCAATTTCATCCAGATTATATTTTTGGAATGGAACTGTGAATAAGTTCAACATCGTCAAAGCTATTATATTCACTTTCGTGTTCCAATGCATACTTGATATGATCATCTTTTTCTATTTTTTTCATATTTCTCCTATTTTTTTATAATTTTTTTCAGCATACAGTAATTCAATCCCAAATTTTTTTCCCCATCTGTCGATAATAGTTTTTGTATCATTTTTGTTAAAGGAAAGGGCGATTCCGCAATCTCCGCCGCCAGCACCGCTACTTTTTGGCACAAATATCCAGTTTTTTGAGCAGAATTTACTAATTTTTACTAATTTTTTTGCTATAAATATTTTCATTTAAGTTTTGAAGTAATTTCCATTTTTCATTAATGCATTTTTTTATCATTGGCTTATCTCCATTATTTATGGCAATTTTCAAATCTTGTACAATATTTTTCTACATTTTTTTCAAAAAAAGTTTTCATCAATGGAACTTTTTACAATGTTTATTAAATTACTAGAAATAGCAGGTTCCTTTGTCCAGCCAACTAAAAAAATTACAGTTTAAATTGTTTTTTTGTTAAAGTGAAGTTCGGAAATTTCGTAATTCCAGTTAGTTTTTAGAACACTTTCCAGAGTTTCATTTTTTTCATTAACTCACTAATTTTTTTCTGTCGAGAGATTTATAAAAAAATTAAGTTTTTCGTAGGAAATGCAGGCTATATCGCCCATAGAGCCGTTATCTCCACGTTTTAGCAGCACATAGGAAGACAGCTTGAAAAGTATTTCCTTTGAAACTTGCAGATTGTATAGACTTAAAACGGATTTTTATTGTTAAAACGACAACACTTCCCGCTTGAGCCAATTCCTAGTTTTTTTGTTATCTATTTCCATTTTTTTCCATTAATTTCCAGATTAAAAAGGCTTGATTTCCAAGTTTTGGAATTTTAAATATTCATTTATAACAGTTATTGTTTCACAGATGAGGGAATAATTTTTGTCAAAAATTTTGTGAAGTTTTTTTATCGAAAAGCCGTTTGTTCAAGAGTTATGGCATAATCAAACATATCTGAAAAAAATTGTGTATTTATCAGCAAAAATTTATTTTTTTGAAGTCATAAAAATGTTTATGTTTTTTTATGATTGCACTTTGCCCTAGCTGTTAGAATGGAATATTCTCCAGCGATATAGAGCTTTCCCGCAAGTTTGGTTAGTTATTATTTTTATTTTTTGCATTTTTTCTCTTTCATTTTTATTCAATATAAGTTTAAGCGATTAAATTTATTTTTTTCTACAAAGATTATATCATAAAAAAATCAGTATAGTAAAAACCATTTGACACACAGTAAATTCTAAAGTATCTTTATAAATTTTTTTAACGGAAGATTCCTTGCTTTTTCTTGCTGATTCTAGTATAATTTTTAACAAAAAGATAGCAAGAAGTCGTAGGCTTTCTATAAGTGGGAGATGAATTGCTTTTTTGTAAAAAAATTGAAAAAAAGGATACGTCTATGATACAATTTTTTTGTATAAAATATCGAAGAGAAATAATTAAAAAAATAATATTCAAAAATCAAAAAGGAGGTGTAATTTTATGAAATATAATTTAGCATTCAAATACAGAATTTATCCAAATAAAGATCAGGAACTATTGATAAACAAGACTTTTGGATGTGTTCGTTTTGTTTACAATACAATTTTGTACACTGCGAATAAAATTTATGAAGAAACTGGAAAAAAATAAAAATAATTACACCTGCCAGTTTGAAAAGTGGAAAATCAATTTTTGAAAGAAGTAGACAGTCTGGCACTTTCAAATGCTCAATTGAATGTAAAGACGATCGTTTACGAATTTCTTTCAGAAGAGAGCGAAGTTTCGAGGTTCAAATCTAAAAAGACTAGTGTTAAAAAGTTATACGACAAATTGTGTGAATAATTCAATACGAATTGAGGAAAACAAATATTTGGTTTTTGCCAAAATTGAAAAAAATTAAATTAAAAATATCATAGAGAAATACCGAAAGGATTACAAGATAAAGTCAGTAACATTGACAAACAGTAATGGAAATTATTATGTTTCTGTCTTGACGGAATTTGAAAAAGAAATTCAAAAAATGCCAAGTAATGATAAAGTAATTGGACTTGATTTTTCAATGTCTGAATTATTTGTCAGTTCTGAAAACCAAAGGGCTGATTATCCAAAAATATTTTTAAGATGTTGGAGAAAAAATTGTCTGAAGCGTATAATACTGTGGCTATTGAGGATTTGAATATGAAAGGGATGAGCCAGGCATTAAATTTTGGGAAAAGTGTAGGAGATAATGGGTGGGGAACGTTTTTGAGAATGCTTGAGTATAAACTGATGTTTTCAGGGAAACAATTTTTGAAAATAGATAAGTGGTTTCCGTCATCGAAAAACTTGTAGTAAATGTGGAAACGTTAAAGAGGAACTGAAATTATCAGAAAGAAGTTATAAATGTGAGTGCTGTGGAATTGAAATTGATAGAGATTACAATGCGGCATTGAATATAAAAAACATTGGAAAAGAAATGATGGAATATTAGGAAAATAAAAGAAAGCAGGGTAGGAACTACCCTGAAGAGCTTGGTAAATATATTTGGCTAACAAAAGCAGATACTTTCCAAGAATCTCCCGCTTCTAAAAAAACGGGAGTAGTTCACTTTCTGATATTATTTAAAGAAAAAAATTAAAAAGAGTTATGCTATAATAGTTTTGATAAACAAATGAGAAAAAAAGGTATGATAAATGGATATAAATAAAAATTTGGATTTAGGAAAAAAATTCGGGAAAAAAATAGACAAACTGGATAGCCAGCTGGTAGAACTGCTTGAAGAAAGATTGCATATTGTGCAGGAAGTGGCACAGTTTAAGAAGCAGACTGGGAAAAAGATTTTTTTGATGAGGAGCGGGAAAAAGGAAGTTATTAGAAAAAAATCTGGAAAGAGTAAAAAAATAAGGAACTGAACCATTATATTGAGTTAGTTTTTAAAGGATATTATGGATTCGAGCAAGGAGTATCAGAAATTTAAAATAGGAGTTTCAACTAAATATGTGAATGATTTGGAGTTTCACAATAAAAAAATTGGGATATACTGAGTACCAGGTTCCTATGCTTATGAAGTGCTTATGAACTTGCTTAAAAAAATAATAAAAAAATTCAAATGTTCAGAATATTGATCAAAAATAAAAAAATATTTTTTTCATTTTTAATTCGCATAAAGATTTGGTGGAAGCCGTGCATACTAATCAGATTGATATTGCAATATTGCCGATAGAAAAATTCTATTGTGGGAGAAGTGCGGGACAGCATTGATTTAATTAATACCAAAAGTATTCATATTATAGGAGAAGTTAGGCACAAAAATCTCGCATAATCTTCTTGGATTAAAAAGGAAGTAAAATTGAAGATATAAAAAAATGTTTATTCACACGAACAGGCATTTATGCAATGCTCTGAATTTTTTTGTCAAAATATGAATGGCAATTAAACCGTATGACAAATACTGCAATCGGTGGAAAATATATTGCGACAAAAAGGTGAAAAATAAAAATGCCTGCATTGCGAATATGAAAACAAAAAGAAGTTTATGATTTAGAAGTACTTAAAAATATTAATAATGAAGAGGAAAAATTATACGAGATTTTTTTGTTATTTCAAATGAGGATATTGTAATTGATGGAAGTGATAAAATTAGCATTATAACAAGTGCAAATAATGAATCTGGAGCTTTGATAGAGCTGCTGCAGATTTTTTTACGAATACGGGCTGAATATGGTGAACTTGAAATCACGTCCACGAGTGAATAAGCCTTGGGAATATTATTTTTTTACATTGACTTTGAAGGAAATATGGTTGACGAAAAAGTGCAGATGGCACTTGAAAAAAATAAGAGAAAAAAATCAAATTATTTTGCAGATTTTGGGAAATTATAAACTGTATAATTTGAAAAATATAGTAAAATTTAAAAATAAATTCAAAAAGTTAGTGTCATTGTTTATTTTTTTGGGTTTAAAGACTTTAAGAAAGAAAGATTGAAATAAATGAGATTAGATAAATTTTTGGCAAATTCGGGAATTGGAACTAGAAAAGAAGTTAAGGAAATTTTTGAAAAAAATAAGAAAGTAAGCGTAAATAATGTTTTTTTGTAAAAGATGGGAAAAATTCACGTTGATGAAGAAAAAGATATTGTAAAATATGAAAAATAAAATTATAAATTACAAGCCATTTGTCTATATTATGATGAATAAGCCTGCTGGAGTGATTTCTGCAACGGAGGACAGTCACCATAAAACGGTTATTGACTTGTTAAATGATGAATATAGAACTTACGATATTTTTTTCCAGTCGGACGGCTGGACATTGACACAGAAGGCTTGATTTTGCTTACAAATGACGGAATTTTTATCGCATAATTTACTTTCTCCGAAAAAGCACGTGGATAAAAAAATATTATGTGAAAAATTGCTAAGAAACTTAATGAAAATGATATAAAAAAACATTGGAAAATGGAATAAAACTGGAAGAAAATTTTGTTACGAAAAAAAGGCGAAAGTTGAAATAATTTCTGAAAGTTCAAATGAAAAATGATTGTAAAAAAAAGTGATAATTTAGTATATATAACAATTTTTGAAGGGAAATTTCATCAAGTGAAGAGAATGTTTAAAGCTGTTAATAATGAAGTTCTTTATTTGAAACGGGTGAAAATGGGTAATCTTTTGCTGGATGAAAAATTTGGAACTTGGAGAATATCGGGAATTGACACAAAAAAGAATTAAATGGCTTTGAGAAATTAATTTTGCAGAAAGAGGAAGAAAAATGGAAAAAAATATGGATTGTTAGGGGGAAAAAAATTGGGACATAGCTATTCAAAGGAGATTCATGAGATTTTTGAGCTGACTGGGAAAAAGCTAGCTACGAGATGATTGAAAGGAAACTGAGCAGCTTGAAGAATTAATGAACGAGATAAAAAAATGGGAAATTTAATGGGATAAATGTTACTATTCCTTATAAATTGGAAGTTATAAAATATTTGGATAAAAGCTTCGGAAATTGCTAAAAAAATTGGAGCAGTGAATACGATAACGTTAAAAGATGGGAAATTAATTGGAGATAATTCGGATTATTTTGGATTTTTTTGAAAACATTGGAACTGAATGATATTGATGTAAATGATAAAAAAGTACTCGTGCTGGGAACTGGAGGGGCTTCAAAGGCGATTTATAATGCATTGATTGATAATGGGGCGAAAAATATTTATCTTGCGACAATTATTGAAAATGATCCGTTTAAGGTGAGAACACAAGACAGATTGATTCATTATTCGGCAATTGGAGGGCTTAGAGATATTGAGTTGATTGTAAACTGTACGCCAGTTGGGATGTATCCAGCTATTGATAATTGTCCGCTTGAGAGAAAAGAATTTTATTGACACGAATGCAGTAGTTGATATTGTGTATAATCCTGAAGAAACGGTTCTTATGACAAAATATAAATTAAAAGGAGTAAAAGTAACAAATGGGCTTATAATGCTTATTTCACAGGCAATAAAGTCTGAAGAAATTTGGCACGATGAAGAATATGGTACAGAAATTCTGGAAGAGATACATAAAAAGATTATCAGAAAAATTGTATAAATAAATTTTAAAAATTAAACAATGGTAAAATTGGAAAGGAAAAGTAAATGTTAAAAATTAGTAATGGGAATACTTGTTATTGCAAGTATCGGTTTTTCAAAAACAAATCAGGAAATTATTGATAAAGGAAATGAAATACAAAAGGCTGTTTTTTGATAAATATTTTAATTCACAGGTTGTTCCTGTAAATGCTAAAAAGAACGTAACTTTAATGGAAGGTGTCTATGCTGAAATAATGTCAAGTTTGTATAGTGAAAATCGTACATTTTTTTGATAATGAATTTGCAAAAACTTTCTGGAAATAGAAGATCAAATTTTAGAACAATGTATTTATATTATAGCGACTATGTTGTAGAATATCCAAAGTTTTTTAGGAAGTGCATTTGGAAATTTTTTTAGCTGATAAAAAGTGAATTTCAATCATATGCATATACAAATACTTATTTACTGCTTGAAACATTCAATTTGAATATGAATACTTACCTTGAAGCTGAAAAAGGACAGCAAGACGATAGACGATAATATTAATGTAATTTATGATTATCTGTACAATTCACAAGATGCGAAACAGAAGGATGAATACAAAAAAATGTCAAGTTTACAAATGAAAACGCTTGTAAATCAAGAATATGATAAATTGGAAAAAGCCTTGGATAAACGAGGAAATGAAAAATAAAAACAATGAAAAAGGCGGCAGCTATATCAAAAAGTAAAACTTAAGAAATTAAGAAAAATCTTATGCAAATTATGATAAATGGTTTGACGATTATATAGATACATCTTCATTGTCTTATGAAAAATAAGGAAAAATGAAGAAATTAGTAAAATTTGAAAATATCTCAAATATAAAATTTATAATACAGTCAATAGAAAAGAAGGCTGATAATCAATAACAAAAAAATATAAAATAAATAATTGAAAAAGTGAAAGGAGCTATAAATGAGTGAGAAGAATTTAAACAATGAAAAAAATGATGACAATTCTATTCCAAAAGATAGAAAAATCTTTGAAAGTAAATGATAAGCATAGACATCTTGACTTAAGAATATACAATGAACTGGATGATTTCGCATCAGAAGTTTTAAGCGGAGATGAGTTTGTAAAATATGTGGAAGCTAGAAGAGAGTATTTATTTGAGCCAGAAGAATCTGTGAAGAAATATCTGGGAGAAGAATATTGGAATGGAAATAATGATAAGGAAAAAAATAGAAACATTTGCAGATTTTTTTATTATCAGTATTTAGTAAAATATTCAAACAGCTATTTTTATGAATTTATGTCAAAAGGCTTTACTGATGGATTTAGAGAATTGCTGAAAAAAATGAAATAGATCCTGACACTTTGGACGTTAACTGGGATAGTATTCGTTCAAAAGAACTGGAATACGATGAATCTCTTGTTGATATTTTTGTATTCGCTTATAAATTATGAGCTGGAGCACCGTGGATATGGAATTTTTTGGAATAAATATGGGATATGAGTCAACATTATATTTTTGTTGTTCCAGAAAAAAACATTTTTTTAGAATTGATAAAGAGCCAGAATTATTTACAATTTTCGATATAGGATTTTTAGAAACAATTTACAGTGAGATATATGAAATTACAGGAGAGCTTGGAATTGAAAATGTAAACATTGGAGATTTTTTTGGAAAAAAACGTGGAAATGAATATTATACTTTATTTATGGAAGCAAGTAAAAATGTCGCTATTGAAAAATATTGATGAAAACGATGAATCAAAAAGTGAAACTAATACTGTAAAACCTTACCTATCTGATAAAAAAATTTAAAAATTTAAAGGAGAAGCTAGAAAAGAATGATAAATTTTTGAAACAAAAAGACATTATGCTGCTTTTATAGTCTTATAAATATGAAATTACGTGATGAATTTCTAGATTTGGATGATTTGACAAATTATTATGGTGTCAATAAAAAAATGAACTTTTAAGTAAATTTGCTGAAGCTGGATATGAGTATGTGGAAAGTGAAAATCAGTTTAAAAGAGTGTAATATTGAAAAATAGAAAATGTAAAGAAAAGGTAAATAACTTATGAAAAAAATATTGTATTAATTGGAATGCCTGCCTGCGGGAAAAAGTACAATCGGGTATTGGCTTTCAAAAATTGATTATCCACTTTTTGATGCGGATAAGTATTTGGAAGAAAAGGAAAAACAGAGTTATTTCTGATATTTTTTTCGAACGAGGGAGAAGAGTATTTTAGAGAACTTGAAACAAAATATTTGAAGGAGTTGTCCGAAAAAAATGGAATTATTATTTCGACAGGCGGTGGAGCTGTTAAAAAGAAGGAAAATATTGATATTTTTGAAAAATGGAATTGTAGTATTTTTAAACAGGGAAATTGCTGATATTTATAAAGAAAATCATGAGAAACGCCCACTTTTTGAAAGATATTAACAACATTCAGAAATTGTATGATGAAAGAATAGATTTGTACAGAAAGTATGCGGATATTATTATAAAAAAATAATGATGAGATGGATGTAATTGTAGATAGGATAATTACGGCTTTGAAGGGGAAACTTTAGATTAAAAAAAGATGAGGATGGTAAAGTGGAAATGAAAAATAATGATTATAAATGGTCCTAATCTGAACTTTTTAGGAATCAGGGAAAAAGGAATCTACGGAAATGATGATTATGAGAGCATTTGCAGCTATATAAAAGGAAAATTTTCAGATAAAGATGTAAGAATAGATATTTTTACAGTCAAATTCTGAAGGAAAACTTATTGATTTTTTTACAGTCAGCATATTTTAGAAACTTTGATGGAATTGTAATAAATCCAGGAGCTTACACTCATTATAGCTATGCGCTTTTTGATGCAATAAAGTCAATATCGATTCCAACTGTGGAAGTGCATTTGAGCAATATTCACGAAAGGGAAGAATTTAGGAAAAATATCGGTTACAGCACCTGCCTGTATTGCCCAAATTTATGGAAAAAGGGAAAGATGGATACATAGAAGCTATTGAGCTTCTTTTTAAAAAGATAAAAAGAGGATAAAAAAATGGAAGAAAATAATAAAAGTGTGGAAATATGCAGAATAGCATTAAAAATGTCAATTTCTTCACGTGATGAAGAAAGAAAATTGATGCAGGATTATAGAAAAAGTTGGTATAAAAACTGCTGCAGTGAATGTCGGTGGTGCAATGCCCCAATCCCGTTTTTAAATTTATAGAAAGTGCATTAATGGCGGCAAAGAGAAATAATCTGATTCAGGATGTACATGCTCACGATGGTGCTGTAATCGGTGCGATGCGGGGAAGCAATGAGTCAAATTGAAGCGATTATAAACGGACTTAGTGTTGGTGGAAAAAAATAGGGCTAGCAAGGGAAGGGGAAACATTTGGCTGTGGCGATATTTCTTAGTGTGGGAATATTGCAGTTTAATGAAGTGATAACTTCTGTTGCACATCGTTCTGTTTCAATATTAGATAATGAAAAATAAAAAAATAGATAGGAGTGAATTTAATGGGGAAAAAAATTTTTTTGATGAAATTGAATTATTTTTTTATTCGATATGGATGGATTATTGTTTGATACTGAAACAATTTATGTGGAATATGGACGTGAAGTGGCTAAAGGAAAGGGATATACAATTACAAAAGGAAATTATAGAAAAAAACTACAGGTCTTACAGATGAACGCGCAAGAATAATTTATAAAGAAGAATTGGGACAAGAATTTCCATATGATGAAATGATGGGGACAGTTAAGGCTCATATTTTTTTGAGAAAGCTTTTAAAAGGTGAAGTTCCATTAAAATCAGGTGCAGAAGAAATATTGAAATTTTTTTAAAAAGTAATAATAAACAGATGGTATTAGCTACTTCTTCGGATTTACGTATGGCAAATGCATTAACTGAAGGAAAAGATGTAAAAAAATATTTTTCCCATTTTATTACAGCAGAAGATGTAACTCACGGAAAGCCAGATCCTGAGGTTTTTTGAAAGGAGCAGAAAAAAAGCTGGAGTATCTCCTGAAAAAAACAGTAGTTTTTGAAGATTCGTTCAATGGAGTAAGGGCAGCGCATGCAGCTGGGACATTTCCGATTATGGTGCCAGATAAATTAACTCCAACAGAGGAAATTATGAAGTTGGTTTATAAAAAAATTTGACAATTTATTGGAAGTACTTGATTATTTTTGAGGGAAAAATAAATTGTTGACAAATAAATAAAAAAATTGATAAGCAGGAGTTGTTTTGATTAAAAATAATTCTTGCTTTTTTTGTAGATTATTTGATTAGCTATGCAAAAATTATTTTATCAATAATTTCAAATTGATTGAAAAAAATATAATAAATATAGTAAAATAAGAAGTAAAAAGGTAAAAATTTTAGTCGGGTTAAATTAGACAGATTTTTTTGTCTGATTGGCTTTTAAATTAATAGTTTTTTTCTAAAAAAATTTAGGAGGAATAAAAATATGGGAAGTAACACTTTTGTAATTGTAGGGACACAATGGGGAGATGAAGGAAAAGGGAAGATAATAGATGTATTATCTCCAAAAGCGGACTATGTAGTAAGATTTCAAGGTGGAAATAATGCAGGACATACTGTTATTGTAAATGATGAGAAATTCATTTTGCATTTATTGCCGTCTGGAATTATTAACTCGGCTGGAAAATGTATAATTGGGGCTGGAGTTGTTGTTGATATTGAAGTATTATTAAAAGAAATTGATGAGCTGGAAAAAGAGGAAAAAAACTGGATAACTTGTTCATTGATGAAAGAGCGCACATAATAATGCCTTATCATATCGAGATTGACAAGGCTAAGGAAGAAGCTATGGGTGAAAACAAGATTGGTACGACTCAAAGAGGAATCGGACCTTGCTATATTGATAAAATCGCAAGAAACGGAATTAGAATTGGTGATTTATTAGAACCTGAAAGATTTAGGGATAAACTTACTTGGAATGTAAAAAGAAAAAAATGATATGCTGACTAGATACGGTAAAGGAACTTTTCGATTTGGAAGAACTTTATGAAAAATTTATGAAACTTGCTGAAAAAAATAAAATTTAGAATAATTGATGCAGTTGTGGAAATTAATGAAGGAATTGAAGACGGGAAAAGTAGTGCTTTTTGAAGGAGCTCAAGCGTTAATGCTAGACATTGACTACGGAACTTATCCTTATGTAACTTCATCATCGCCAACGTCTGGCGGAGTAACAGTTGGAACAGGAGTCGCTCCGACAAAAAAATTTCAAGAATACTGGGAGTTATGAAAGCCTACACAACAAGAGTGGGAGAAGGGCCTTTCCCAACAGAATTAGAAAAACGAAGACGGAGAAACTTTTAAGAAAAAGTAGGACACGAATTTGGAGCAACAACAGGACGTCCAAGAAGATGTGGATGGCTTTGACTTAGTAATCGGAAGATATGCAGTTTTGATTGACGGATTGACAGATATTGTATTGACAAAATTGGATGTACTGACAGGATTTGAAAAAAATAAAAAGTGGCAGTAGGTTACGAAATTGACGGAAAAAGTATGTCATTCTTATCCTGGAAACTTGAGAAAATCTAAAAATTTGAAAAATAATTTATGATGAATTAGATGGCTGGAAAGAAGATATTACTCAAATAAAAAAATTATGAGGACTTGCCTGAAAATTGTAAAAAAATATGTTGAATATATTGAGAAGAAATTGAAAATGTAATATTTCTATGATTTCGGTTGGACCTGAGAGAAGTCAGAATATTTATAGATATGATTTAGGAGAATTTGTGAAATAAAGTAGTTTGTAGGGAAAAAATCATGAAATTTAAAAAGATGAGGTGATTTATTTATGAAAAAAATTATTGTTATTAAGTTTAATTTTATGTAGTTTTGTTAGTTTTTTTCGGAAGAAGGAAGTTTAGGGATTTATTATGGAAGAAATATTTCTGGAAATGGAAGTATGAAGAATCATAAAATTAATAAAGTTGAAAAAAAGGTGGTTCTGAATTTGCATTGAAGGAGAAGGTCCAATTCCAACAGATAAAGATGATTCACCATTTAGAATTGGTATGGGACTTGCTTTTAGAAATGTTAAATTTCAAAGTAACGATATAAAAAGATTTAGATAAACTTAAAACAATGCCGATATATCTTTTAGCAAAATATGATTTTAATTCCAAAAAAATAAAAATAGTGTAAGACCTTATGTTAAAAGCAAAAATTAGGATATTCTTTTTAATGATGGAGAAAGTTCTATTTTGTTAAACCCGATTACCGAACTAATAATCGTTATGAAAATAAAAGTACTCTAATGGAGTTTACAGTGGAATTGGAGCAGGAGTTCAATATGGTCCATTCGTACTAGATTTATCTTATAACATAAATAGTTTTAAAAACAAGAGAAAAAATAGAGTATAATTGGGGTACTAGAAACAATACGTTGGAAAGTAAAAAAATCATAAGACTACTATTAAAGCGGTTACTCTAAGTGCAGGAGTAGTGCTTGATCTTAGTGGATTTTTAATCTTTATTCTATTGCAATGGCGGAAAAATTTTATTAATAATGCTGAAGAAATAGTTGTAATTGGATTTTACGAAAAATAATAGAGGGATTAAATATAAGCTGTCTAATTTTGGTTTTAGTGTGAATAAAGATGAAGTTAAGAAGATTTATTTTAAGGATGGGGTAATTTATATTTGGAATGATTAATTTTTTTAATGAAATGGAGAGAAAAGTGAAAATAAGAAAAAAATAGTGTTATTGATAATCATTGGAATATTTTTCTGTATTCGGATTTTTCTTGTAGTAAAACAGGAAATGAAAAACAGGATTTAGTAATGTCAAAGGAAGGAAAAAAACTGGGAAAAAAAGCAGAATATAAAAAAATAACTCAGATGAAGCTAAAAAAAGATGATGGAAACTCAAAAAGTTATAGTTGTAGATGTTAGAACTTTGGAAGAATATAACGAAGGGCATATTCCAAATGCGATTTCTGTTCCGCTGGAAACTATTGAAAAATGAAGCAGAAGCAAAATTGAAAAAAATAAAGATGATTTAATTTTTAGTTTATTGCAGAAGCGGAAGACGAAGTAGGGAAGCAGCATTAAAATTAATTGAAAAAGGATATACAAATGTGATTGATTTTTGGTGGAATACAGGACTGGAATGGGGAAATTGTGAAATAATAAAAGGAAGAAAAGTATAAATAAAAAAATAAGTAGGAGGAATTGAGAAATGGAAAAATATGAGTATATATTCAAATCCGTTGGCGGAAAGATATTCTAGTAAGGAGATGTTACATATTTTTTCGCCTGAGTTTAAATTTAGAACCTGGAGAAAGTTGTGGATAAATTTGGCGGAGGCTGAGAAGGAACTTGGGCTTGATTTTATTACAGATGAGCAGATTGCAGAACTTAAAAAATTTAAGGATGATGTGGATTTTGAAGTTGCGGCAGAATTTGAGAAAAAATTGAGACACGATGTGATGGCTCACGTTCATACTTATGGAGAACAGGCAAAAATGCGAGAAAAAAATTATTCACTTGGGAGCGACAAGTGCGTATGTTGGAGATAATACTGATTTGATTCAAATTAAGGAAGGGCTTTTAGTTGTTAAAAGAAGAATGCTTACTTTGATTGAAAAAATGAGAGATTTTGCATTGGAATATAAAGACTTACCGACTTTAGGATTTACTCATTTTCAGGCGGCACAGCTTACTACTGTTGGAAAAAGAGCGACTTTGTGGCTTCATTCTTTGCTTCTTGATTTTGAAGAGCTGGAATTCAGACTTGAAAATTTGAGATTTAGAGGAGTCAAAGGGACTACTGGTACACAGGCTAGTTTTAAAGAATTATTTGAAGGAGATTTTGAAAAAGTAAAACAATTGGATGAGCTGGTTACGGAAAAAGCTGGATTTAGTAAGAAACAAGGCGTTTCGGGGCAAACTTACGATAGAAAAGTAGATGCACAAATTTTGAATTTATTGTCGAATATTGCTCAATCTTCTCACAAATTTACGAATGATTTTAGATTACTTCAGCATTTGAAGGAACTAGAAGAGCCATTTGAAAAAAATCAGATTGGTTCAAGTGCGATGGCTTACAAGAGAAATCCGATGAGAAGTGAAAGAATTTCATCACTTGCAAAATATGTAATTTCAAGCTCACAAACAGGAGCATTAGTTTTTTTGCAACACAATGGTTTGAAAGAACATTGGATGATTCTGCAAGTAAAAGACTTTCGATTCCGCAAGCATTTTTAGCAGTGGACGCAATCTTAATTATTTGGCTTAATATTATGGATGGAGTTGTTGTTTATCCAAAAGTAATTGAGGCAAATATTCAAAAAGGAATTACCATTTATGGCGACTGAAAATATCATTATGGAATCAGTTAAAAAAAGGAATGGATAGACAAGAAGTTCATGAAATTATTAGAGAACTTTCGATGGAAGAAACAAAGGAAATTAAATTGAATGGAAATCCTAATAGATTAATTGACAGAATTATAAAAGATGGAAGATTAGGGCTAAAAGCAGAAGATATGGAAGGAATCTTGGTTTCTGCTAATTATACTGGATTTGCTGGGCAGCAGACTGAGGATTTTATTAATAATGAGATTAATCCGATTTTGGATAGATATAAGGATGAGATTGTTGAGGATAGGGAAGAATTGAGGGTTTAATGAAAAAAATAATATAATTGATTATGAAAAATTCTTGGAAAAAGGAAAAATGAAGAAAGAGAATATTTCAATTCAGAATTTTTTTAAATAAAAATAAATATAAAAAAATATAAAGATGAAGTTGAAAAAAATTTGATGCTTTTAACTATAAAAAAATCGTGCAAAATATAAAAATTTCTAAAAAAACAATTGACGAAATAAAAGGATTACTGTTTTTTTCATATTTGCCAATACTTACAGGGATGGAAAAGGAAGTAGTTGATGAACTGTTAAATGAAAAAAATACAATATTGATGAAATGGAAATAGACATTCCAAATAAATTGTTTTTTTGAAGATGAAGAAGTAAAAAAATGAGCAGAAACATTGGTTTCAAATGTATAAAATGTTATTTGGAGAAACAGAAATTGAAGAGTTTAAAAAAAGAAGATCTGATTCCAATTGCAGAAGATGAAGAATTTATGTTATTCATTGAAAGAAGAACTGGAGAAATGTATATTAATATTTATGAATTATTCTTTTTTTGTGCAATTTCTGATAGTTTTTGATGAGTTTTTAGATGCAATTAAAAAAATAAGTAAAAGGTGATTTTTATGAAATTTATAAAAAATGGAAATTACTATTTTTTTATTGATACTTTGCATTACAATGTTAAATTCCTGTGCAGTAGTACTGGGAACAGCAATATTAGCACCTACAGCACTAATAGGAGGAGCCTGCATAATTGATCCAGGTAAATGTCCATAAGGATTGTCGAAAAAAATAAAAAAATCCTCTCACAAGAATCTAGAATACAGCAAGAATAAAATATAAAACCTGAAATCTATACCCATAAATTCCTTTATAAAATGGGATACAGGTACAGAGTAAATTATTCACAGCTTCCCAGGAACGCCTGATATTTTTTTATTTTTGAAACATAATACTGCAGTATTTGTGAATGGGTGTTTCTGGCATAGGCATAAAGATTGTAAAATTGCGATTTTTTTCTTGAATATTGGGAAAAGAAAGCAAAAGAAAATTTTTGTCGCAAATATTTTTTTACTTATTAAAGAAAAAAATTCTAAATAATAAAAAAATAAAACTGTATATTTTTTTCTATATTTGATGAAGAAAGTATACAGTTTTTTTGTTTTTAATAATTTTCTGAAAATATGATATAATTTTTAAAAAAATTACAATAAAAAGGAGAAATTAAAATGGCAAAAAAATTTAACTACAAAACCATTAATCGAATATACAGATTATGCTGAAAGAAAATATATAAAACCTGAAAAAGCAGGAGATTTAAAGGAAGATATGGAACTTTTTAGAAAAAAAGGACAAGCTGCACGGAAAGTTTTTACAGAAATTGCAAAATCACTGGAAGAAAAAATGGACGGATTTTATTTGCAGAAAGTTAGCAGCTGGATGAATCAGGCACAAATTGCTCGTCCTTATCTTTGGGTATTTTTTTAAAACAGGAAGGAGATATTGAAAGTGAATCAGGGATTGCTTTTGAGAGTTTTTAAAAATGAAAAAACTAAGAAAGTTGGGATTTCGCTGGAAGTGAGCTTTGTGGAGCGTAAAATTGGTGAAAATACGCTTACAAATCAAAATAAAGTTTTGGAAGTTCCGATTGAGGAGCCGCTGTATTATTTTTGTGCAGTTTTTCAAAAAGTAAGGAAAACTGTATGCTGGATAGAATTGAAGGAAATGAGAAAAATAGGAAAAAAATTACTTGAAGATATGAAAGAGGGAAATATTAGAAAAGTACTTGTTAAATTTAACGTGGAAGAAATTAAAAAAATTTGAAAATCTTGAAGATTTGACAAAGGAATTTTTTTAAAAGGAGTTAGATTGCTTATGCCGTTTTTATTTGAAAAACAAAGAAGATTTAGAGAGGGAATGATTTTGGATTTTGATAAAATGTATAATTGGATATTGGATTTTACTAATTTTTCTTTTTGTGAAGTTCGTTCGTTAGAAAAAAATATGACAGATTTTTTTGCAAAATTTTTCATCATAAGTTTAATACAAGTGAAAAACAGATGATTATTAAATTTATGAACGAAGATGGAGTATTTAACCAAAAACTATAATTTAACGGAATTTGAAAAGAAACTATTAAAGTATAATTTAAATAAAATGGACGGCGTATCTGACAAAGATTTAATTGAAATTTCTGAAAAAAATTAAAAAGCAAAAAGAAAAAAAGATAATGAAAAAGGGTATAAAAAAATTTATTGAAAAATTTTTTTGGATATTAAAATTTTTTTAAACTATTTGGAAAAAAATATAACTTTGTATTCTAAAAAAAGATGTGGAAAAATTCAAATACATTAAAGAGAATAATCAAATTAATGACATATAGGCTAAAAAAAATGAATTTAATGTAATTAATAATTTGATGTATATTTTTTTGATATGAAATCTTCAAAAAGATAGTATTGCATTGAAATTGTATGGTTGTTTATATGTTGGTGTGTTGATTTTTTTGGTTATATTTTTATATTTGTTTTTTTAAATGAAATTATGATTATGTGGATACTTTTTGTATTTTTCATAATATCAGAATATATAAATGTGTTGCTAAAAAGAAAAAAATTTGAATGGAATAAAAAAATAATGAATCGAGTTTTTTTAATGTTTTTATTACAGTAATATATGTTTATGCTATGTTTTTTTAAATTTGAACTTATATACCAGTATATGATTTTAAATTTAGTGATATTTTTTTAAAATAATAGCAATTTCGCGTTTGAGATATAAACGATTGAAAAATTTTTTTCAAAGAAAGTTTTAGATGTGTTTGTTTTAAAAAAAGTAAGGAGTGATGATTTTTGGAGTTTAGGGAAGCATTTGAGATACTGGAAATAGAGCCGACAGATGATAAAAAAAGAAAATAAAAATTGCATATTCCAAGATGTTGAAAAAAAATATCATCCTGAAGATTTTCCTGAGATGTTTATGAGGATTAATGAAGCGTATAGGATTGCTTTTGAGTTTGAAAAAAATCTGATTTTGATGAAGTGAAATCAGAGAATGAGACGACTGAGAAAAAAATGATGAAAATGCAGAGTTTTTTTGAAAGAGTGAAAAAGAATTTTTGAAGAAAAATAAAGAAAAAAATCTTTTTTTGAAAATTTTGAAGATATTTTTTTCTGAGGAAAAAGAATACAAGTGAATTTGAGAATATTTTTTTCTAATAAGAATAATTATGAGAATGAAAAAAACTTTTGAAAAATAAAGAGAAAAAAAGAGAATACAAATAATTTTGAGAAAAAAAGAAGAACAGAAAAAAATCAATATCTGAGTGGTTGGAGCAATTCAGAAAAACTTATTTTTTTCAGAAAATCGTCCACTATATGAATATGACATACTTTTTATCTGAATATCATTATAATTTTGATGATTTTGAGAAGAGACAAATTAGGGAAATTTTTGGAGAAAAAAATAACGATTGGAGTAATATAACTGAGGTTGAAAAAAACTTTTGATTTATAATCTTGGTGATTCTAATGAAAAAAAATGACATTGTTTTGGATATTTTTGGGGAAAAAAATCAAGGAAAATATAAGACGAATAATAAAAATTTTTAGATGAAATTACAAAAAAAAATTAAGAGTAAAAAAATATTTTGGAAAAATGAAAAATGGATATCAAATATTTATTCAAAATTACTTGAATGTTATGGTTTTTTTAAGATATTCGGAATAAATATTACATTGTATCCTTTTTAATGCACTAGGAAAAAGATAAAAAAATGTTTTTTTAAATATATATTGTGTAGAATTGGAATGCATATGCTGAAAAGATGAATATGAAAGTGAAAATAAAAAAATTCTTATCGTGAAAATTAGTAATTCTATGAAAAATTTTTTTAATAATAAGAATGAAGAAGACTCAAAAAAATAATTTTAAGTTTGTAATGACAGTAATGAGTTCAATAATGATGGTATTGTATTTAATTGTAATAATTTGTTTGAAATTTTTTAGCTTGGATAACAGCGATATTTACAATAATTTGTATCATTTATGTGTTTAAAAGATGTGGCGATGATAGGAATTATTTTTGTTTACAATTATAGATTGGATTAATATTGTGAATGAAAAAGAATTTAAATGGAGTAAGAAATATGGGATATCAAGTTATTTATCTATTTTTGTTAATTAGCGGAATAATTTTAATAGGAAAAAAATTATTCAGACTAGTGATGAAAGCATCAGTAGATTTAGGTTATGTTCCTTATTTTAAATTAATATTACAATATATTTTTTTAATGCAGTTATAATTACAAAAAAATGATTGTAACTACAAATATTAGATATAAGCGATTAAAAGATTTTTTTCAAAACAAGTATTAAGTATATTAGATGTATTTGTCTTAAAAAAATATCAAGGAGGAAATGAAAAATGGGAAGAATGATTGGAATTGATTTAGGAACAACGAATAGTTTAGCAACATATATTGATGATAATGGGAAAATACAATTTGTAAAAAAATGAGTATGGGAATATTTTGATTCCGTCTGTTGTAGGAATTGATGAAAATGGTGATATTATTGTAGGGGAATTAGCAAAAGAAAGAAGGATGAGAAATTCTGGAGAAACTGCAAGTAATTTTAAAAGAAAAATGGGGACAAGTGCGAGAATTAAAATAAAAGATAGAGTTTTTGATGCACAAATGCTTTCTTCGATTGTGCTGAAACATTTGAAGGAAAATGCGGAAAGACAGCTAAATGAAAAAATAGATAGGGCGATTATCAGTGTTCCAGCGTATTTTAATGATAAGCAGAGAAAAGATACAAAAATAGCGGCAGAACTGGCAGGAATTACAGTAGAAAGACTTATAAATGAACCGACAGCTGCTGCTTTGTCACTAGGAAGTCATATTTTGGATAGAAATTTAAAAATTTTTTTGGTGCTTGATTTGGGTGGAGGGACATTTGATGTTACTTTGCTTGAAACATTTGAGAATATTATGGAAGTGATTTCGATAAGTGGGGATACAATGCTTGGCGGGGAAGATTTTACTACAAAAAAATATGTGAAATTTTTTTGAGAAATATTCAGAAATCTGTATTGGATTTGAGTCGTGATGAAAGAATAAAATTGTACACGAAGGCTGATAGAGTCAAAAAGTTAATAAGTATAAAAGATGTAGAAATAGAAATGGAAAATTGTAGAAAAAAACTATAAAACAGAAATTACTCAGAAAGAATTTAGAGAAGCAGTGAAACCGTTACTTGTGAAAATAAAAAAATGCAATAGACAAAGCATTGCAAGACGGAAATACGAATGCTCATGAGATAGAAAAAAAGTAATTTTTAGTCGGTGGAGGAGTAAAACTTGGTATTATTGAAGAGTTTGTAGAAAAAAATATTTTAACAAAATGCGTGGAGAAAATACATATTTGGATAATAGAAATTTTGTTGATGGAAAAAAACTTGTATCAATAGTTCAAAATCCAGATACAGTTGTTGCTTATGGAGTTGGAGTAACTGTTGGAATGAAGGAGAGAAATAAGGCGTTTAAGGAAAGAATTTTGACAGATGTGTGTCCATTTACGCTTGGAATTGAAGTGATTGGAGAAAGATTTGCACCAATTATTTCTCGAAATGCGACAGTTCCTACAAGTAGAGCTGAATTTTTTTCTACGACTGAAGATAATCAGACAGTGATAAGAATTGCGATTTATCAAGGAGAAAGTTTAAATATAGCTGAAAATTTATTTTTAGGAGATTTTGAAATAAATGTTCCAAGAAATTTGGCTGGGCGTGAAAATGTTGAAGTGAGATTTACTTATGATATAAATGGTATTTTTGGAAGCAGAAGTGACTGCATTGAGTACAGGAGAAAAGAGAAATAAACTTATTATCAATGGGGAAATGTCGGAAGAGGAAAAAAATGAAAGAATTAAAATATTAGAAGAATTGAAAATTCAATCAGAAAAATCAATACAAAGACAAGTTGCTAATAGAAAGAGCGAATAGGATTTTTTTCTGAAATTGTAAATATGGAAATCCGTAATCGTATTTCGACTTATTTAGACAAATATAGCTTAATTGTTCGTACAGGTGATAAAATTAGTATTCAAAAAGGCTAAAAAAAGGAATTTACAAATTTTTCTTGATAAAATTGACCCTGAAATGAATGATTTGGGAATTGATGATATTTTGTTAGATATTAATGAGAATGAAGATAAAGAAAAATATGGAAGAAGATGAACTGGAGTTTTGGAATTAGAAAAAAATAAATTTTAAAATATTGTGTTTATTGAGATTTGTGGACTTTTATAAATAATTAGCGTAACTTTTTATAAGGAGAAAATAATTATGAAAATAAAAAAATTGTTGAAAATATTTGGGTTGTTAATTTTGGCAGGAAATATTGTAAATGCAGAATATATAAAAAGAAATGGAGAAATTTATTATCGGGACTGGAGTGAAGAAAAAAACAAGAATATTAAAAATATAGATAAAAAAATCATTTTGAAATATTGGAAAATGATTTTGCAAAAGATAAGAATAATATTTATTATCAAGGGGAAAAAGATTGAAAAAAATAGATCCTAAAAAGTGCTAAAATATTTGGAAGTCATTTTTGTGAAGGATGAGAAAAATTGTTTTTTTGATGCTTATGAAAAAAAGGAATTGAAAGATGTAGATACAAAAAAACGCTTAAATCGGTTGGAGATTATTATTTTTAAAGATAAGAACAATGCTTATTTTTGATATGAAAAAAAATTGATGAAAAAGTTGATTTGGAAACGTTTGTTTATCTGGACTATTTTTTTATGCGAAAGATAAGAATAATTTGTATTTTTTTATGGGCAAAAAAAGTAAAGGGCATAAGTCCGAATAATTTTAATTTTTTTGACTTTGTTAAGCAGCGTTCCTGATAATATCATTAAAAGCGGAAATGATTTTTTTATCTTATTTATGAAAATGATTTGAATGAAAAAAATATATGCGAAAAAAATGGATTTCCCAATTGACAGGGATACTTTTGAAAGTTTTTTTCCATGAGAGTTTATAAAGATAAAAAAATAATTTTTTTATTATTATGATGAAACTGATGACATAAAAAAAGGAAAAAAACACTTATTAAATTTAAAAAAATGAAGCTGATATGAAAAACACTTAAATTTTTTTGAAGGAAAAATGGCGAAAAAAAGTAATAAGTATATAAAAGATGAAAAAAATGTCTATTATGTGGATGAAGAAAATTTAGAAATAAAAAAAGATAGAAAATGCTGATTACAAAAACGTTTCAAGTTATTGAATACTTATATGCAAAAGGATAAAAACAATGTTTATTATCAAGGGAAAAAAAGTTAAATAATGTTAATCCAAACCACTTTTAAAATTGTAGAAAATGAGATAAAATATAATAATGAGTTTTATAAAATTGATGAAAATATGAATCTTATAAAAAAATAGAAAGAGAATAAAAAGTTGATAAAATAAAAAAAGTATTTTATTTACTAAAAATTAAAACTTATAAAAAAAGGAGTAAGTGCATGAAAAGAAAAAAACTTATTAAAAAAATTCTAGTTTTATTTATTTTTGGCAGGAAGTATTGTAAATGCGGAATATCTGAAGGAAAATGGGGAAATTTATTATGAAATGCCATATTTTGAAGTTAAGTCGAAAGTGAAGGAAGCGGATGCGAAAAAGCTTTGAAAAGTTTTTGAAGATAGAAATAAGACAGTTATGGATAGCTATTACGGGAAAGATAATAAAAATGTATATTTGCTTGGGAAAAAAACTCAAGAATGTTTCGCCCAAAGAGTTTGAAATTTTGAATGAAGACTATATAAAAGATGATAAAAAAATATATAAAGTTAAACTTGAACAAGCATTGTTTTTCAAGCAATGAAATAAACACGAAAAAAATATCTGTAGATGGACTTGATGTAAAAACTTTTAGAACTTTAGAAAATGATAAAGAAATTGAGACAAATTATTTTTGGTGATAAAAAAATAGTGTGTACTATATTTATGAAAATATAGATAAGATAAAAAGAAGCGGATAGAAATTCTTTTTAAAATTTTTGGATTATTATATTGCAAAAAGACAAAAATAATGTTTATTACAAAAGGGAAAAAAATGGAAAATGTGGATTCTGAAAGTTTTAAGGAGTTTGGAAGTTTTTATAGCAAAAAGATAAAAAAATAGAGTTTTTTTATATTGAAGGGAATGAAGACATTAAGGATATTGATGCAGCAAGCTTCGAAATGATGAGAGATACTTATTATTTTAGCGATAAAAAAATGTTTTTTTGCCATTAAATATGGTGGCGAATTTCCTGATGGACAAGGTTTTGTAAAATTGAAAAAAATATTGATAGAAATAGCTTTTTCTACTTTGAGCAAGGAAATTGGAAAGGATAACAATGGAGTTTATTATATTGATAAAAAAATAAATGGTATCAGTCCAAATAATGCTAGAGTTATTGAAGAACTAGGGCAGGATAACTATATCCTTCAAGGTGGCAATAATTATTATTTGATGTATAAGAGCCAGAAAGATTCAGATGATGAAGAAACTGAAAAAAATTAAAACGAAGAAAATAAACGACCTGAATATTGATTTTTGATACATTTAAATATTTTTGGAATTTTTTTGATTATTATAAAGATAAAAACAGTTTTTATTATCGTTCAGATAATGATTTGAAAAAAATCAAAAAGTGAAATTGATGTTAAAAAGTGCTGATAAAGTGCTTGAGTTGAATGATTTTGTAAAAAGATAAAAATAATCTGTATTATTTTTTTCTAATGGAAAAATTAATAAAATAAATTTGAATATTGATGTAAATAGTTTAGTATTTCTGGATAATAACAGTTCTTCTTACAGCAGTTATATAAAAGACAGAAATAACGTATATTTTGTAGATAATAAAAAACGGGAAAGTGAGAATAGTAAAAAAATGCTGATAAAAAAATACATTTCAAATTGTAAACGGAAAATTATGGGGTAGATAGAAAAAAATGTTTATTATGATGGAGAAAAAGCTAGATTCTGTTGGTATTGAAGGGCTTAAAAATTTTTTTGATGATAACTACTTGAAGGATAATAAAAATGTCTATGAAATTTATACAACAGATGATGAAAAAAATAAAAAAATAAGAGCAATAAAAAAATTTGAACATTGATGTGGCAAGTTTTGAGAATATTTTTAAAAGGAACATTCTATAAAGATAAAAAAATTCAGTTTATTATGTTGAGGTGGATGGGGAATAAACAAGAATTAAAAAAACTGGAAGGAGCAGATGCAGATACATTTGAGCCAGGAATTTTTTTCAAAGGATAAAAAAATAGTGTATATGTTGAAAAACAGAGATTGGAAGGTGTGAATCCGAAAAGGATTTGAAATATTAGACAATGATCTGAATTTTTATAAAAGATTATAAAAATGTTTTTATTTGGATAGAGCAGAAGATGGTATAACTTTCATACCAACAGTGCAAAAATACAGAAGGAGTGGATGTTGCAACTTTTGAATTTGCTGGAGGACATTATAGCAAATATTATAAAGACAAGAACAATGTTTATTTTTATGGATAACAGAAATGATAAAATAAAAATTCAAAAAAAATTAGCCTATGTAAATCCGAAAAACATTTTGAAATGGTGGATGATACTTTTTGCAGAGATGATAAAAATCTTTATATATTTGAGTACAAATTGGACGGAATTGATCCAAAAAAACATTTTAAAAAAAATTAAGTTATGAAAATAGTAAAAGATAAAAATGGATTATATTTCTTAGAAGATATTGAAAAAGAAAAATGAAAATATAGAAATAAAAGTTCGAAAAACTAAAATATAAAAAGGATTAGATTTAAAAACTTTTTGAACATATTGATGACGATTATTATAAAGATAAAAATAATGTTTATTATAAATCGGACAATAATCTTTATAAAATAGAAAAATGCTGATTTAAAAACTTTTTGAAATTTTTAGATTCAAGTTATACTGGTTATGGTAATTTCTCAAAAGATAAAGATTATATTTATCTAAATAATAAGAAATTAGAAGAAATAGATGCAAAAACTTTTTGAAAAAAATGAGGGCTAATCTTATAAGAGATAAAAACGGTATTTATAAAATTGAAGAAGATGACGGAAAATACAAGTTTAAAAATAGTTCCAATTAATGAAAAAAATAGATTTTTAAAAAAATCTAAAAGAAAGCTTAGATTGGGGATATTTTAAAGATAGCAAAAATATTTATTATTTTGATAATGATAAATTTGAAAAAAATAGAAGGAGCAGACGTCAATTCATTTGAAAAAAAGTAGAATATTCTAGTCTTTACAAAGATAAAAAAATTATGTCTACTATAACGGTAAAAAAAGATAGTTGGGATGGATTTTTAAAGATATTGGAAATATAGATCAGGAATGGTCAATTGAAGAAATAGACGGAACATGGATAAAATATAAAGATAACATTTATTATAAAGGGAAAAAATAAAAGGAATCAGCTCTGATAATTTTAGTTATTTTTGATGGCGGATTATCGTATGAAATAATACTATCTGATAAAATGGTATTTATAAATTTATTGAAAAACTGAAGATAACAAAAACAATAGAAGTAACTCGATTGGATAATAAAGGTATTGATTTGGAAACTCTCGAAAAGAATTACTTCTCCAATGGACAGTTCCAATTATTTTCAAAGATAAGAATGGCGTTTATTTTATGGATGGAAATAAATTTGTGAAAGTAAATGGAGCGAATAAAGATAGCTTTGAAGTAACAGAGAGCGGGAAATACGGAAAAGATAAGAATAATGTGTACTTTGAGGGGAAAAAAATTGAAGGAAAAGAAATCAAAGGAATTTGAGGAGGAAAATTAAACAATAAATTTAAAAACATAGCTATGCCTTTAAAGCATAACTTTCTATAAAAAAATAAGTATTTGATATAATAGGATAAATATTGTAAAAATAAATCATAAGAAAAATAAAAAAATTTAGATTTTTATCTAATTTTTGAGAGGTGATTTTTTTATGAATAAAAGTATTAGTGGCTTATTTTTCAGCGACATGGACAACAAAAAAAGTTGCAGAAAAATTGGCGAAAGCAACTGGGGGAAATTTGTTTGAGATAAAACCGCAAGTTGAGTATACTTCTGAGGATTTGAACTGGAATGACAAGAAAAGTAGAAGTTCAGTGGAAATGAATGATGAATTTAGCCGTCCAGAAATTGAAAATGTTGTAGAGAATATTGATGATTATGATACTGTGTTTGTTGGATTTCCAGTTTGGTGGTATATTCCGCCTCGTATTATTCAGACTTTTATTGAAAAACATAATTTGAACGGGAAAAAGATTATCACTTTTGCGACATCAGGTGGAAGCGGGATAAAAGGCTCGACAGATTTTTTGATAAAAAATTATTCGGATTTGAATATTATTGAAGGCAAAAAGATTTGGTTGGAATGAAAGCTTGGAAAGCATTGAGCTTGGGTAGAAAAAAATAAAAAAATTTTTAATGAAAAAGAGAAATATTTTTTTGATTAAACAGAGGTGAAAAAAAATGAGTAAAAATTACGGCTGATCCTGTAAGCAGCTTTGTTTGGCAAAAGGCGATTACAACGAGGCTTATGCAAAATATTTTTAATGGGAGAACTTATTTAAAAAAACATTAGTTGAGCCAAAATGACACTTCAAAAGTTGGTATTCATAATGTTGTTTTTGAGCCAGGGAGTTATAAATAACTGGCATTCTCATTCAAATGGACAAATATTGTTGGTTACAGATGGGCATGGCTGGTATCAAGAAGATGGGAAAGAAGCAGTAGAATTACATCCAGGAGATGTTGTGAATATTCCTAAAAATGTTAAGCATTGGCACGGAGCGGCAAAAAGACAGTTGGTTTACACATATTGCCTTGTCAGATGGCGGTTCGACTGAATGGTTTGGGATATTGTCAGAATATGAATATGAAAAGTTGCCAAAAGCGGTGAATGCTAGATAATTAAATAATTAAAAAGTAAAATAAATAGTAAAAAAAGAAAAATAAAAATACAAAAATTAGAAAATTCCTTTATAATATTAATTTAATTCGATATTAACTTAATGTCGAGAGGATTTCATTATAAATAAAATAAAAAAATGAATGAGGATTTATGGAATTAAGAATTTTTAAAATATTTTTTTGATGGTTGCAAAAGAGGAGAAATATAACAAAAGCGGCAAAATCACTTTATATCACACAACCGACATTATCACGGCAATTGGCACAGCTTGAGGAAGAGCTGGGAGTTAAACTTTTTACGAGAAGTAATCATAAAATTTTATTGACTGAAGATGGGAAGTTTTTGCAGCGAAGGGCGAGGGAAATACTTTATTTAACGGAAAAAAACGAAAAAAAGAGCTGTCTTATGACAATGAAATTGTTGCTGGAGAAATATCTATTGGATGTGGCGAATTTTTTGGGAATGAATGAACTTGCAAAATTACTCTCGGAATTTCAGGAAAAGTATCCAAATGTTAAATTTGACATTTATAGCGGGACAGCCGAAGATATTATTTATAGAATTGAACACGGTTTTTTAGATATGGGACTTGTGTTTGACTATATAAATAAGGAAAAGTATAAATTTATAAGATTGAAACAGATCGAAGAATGGGGACTTTTTGGTTAGAAAAAAACCATAAATTGGCTTCAAATAAACTTTATTTATCCAGAAGAAATAAAAAAAGAATCGGTAATTATTTCTAAAAATAAATTAATTCAAAAATGAATTTGCAAATTGGATGGGAATTCCTATGGAGAAATTAAATGTTGGTGCTACTTTCACACTGGTTTATAATGCTGCGATGATGGTGAAAAATGGAATGGGAATGGCAGTTTGCTTAAAAATTAGAGAATAATTTTTGAAGATTTGAAATTTATTCCATTTTATAAAGCAGCAATTTCTAAGACAATTTTGGCTTTGGAAACCGTGTTTAAAATATTCAGTGGCGACGGAAAAATTTATTAAATTTATTGAGGAGAAAAGAAATGCTACTAATTTTTAATATTTTTGAGCTTGGTGTCAAAGAAATCGAAAAAAATGCATATGTGGCAGTTGGTAAAAATAATATTACAAAGTCAGTTTTAAATGATAAAGGGACACTTGGGATGTATTTGGTTCAGGAAAAAGAAAAATCCCAATATGACTTATATGTTTGAGGTTTATGAAGACGAGAAAAGTTACCAGAAACATATCAAGTCAGAACAATATAAAGAATTTTTAAGACAATCACCAACAATCTTGACTAATCATAAAAAGAAAATTCAAGTAATGCCAGAGTATATGGGAGATAAAAAGTTTGTGCAAACAAGAAATACTCGTGTAAATTATGTTACAGTTGATGTAAAAGAAGGATTTAATGATGCTTTTAGGAAATTGTACTTGATGAAATGAAGCAGTCGATAAAAAAAGAAGAAGGCGTTTATGTAATTTATGCTGCAACAGCAAACAGAAAATCCGAATAAATGGTACTTTTTTGAAGTCTATGAAAATGAAAAAGCGTATCAGAAAGCACAGAAAAACAGCTCATTTTTAAAAAAATATATAGAGCAAACGGAAAATATGATTGAAAACAAAGAATTTATAAATATTGAAGGTGTAAAATTGTTAAATAAAGGGTAATTTAAATTATGTAAAATAAAAAGATTAAATTTTGAACTTTGGTAAAAATCAATTTATGTAAAAATGGAGATGATTTTCAAATGAAAAACAACAAAAATACAGGAAATAGATGTGCCTAAAGTAGCACTAGGAACTTGGTCTTGGGGATTTGGAGGAATCGCTGGAGGAGATTCGATTTTTGGAAATAAATTAGGAAAAGATGAATTGAAACCTGTTTTTGATAGAGCAATGGATTTGGGACTAAAATTGTGGGATACTGCAACTGTTTATGCGAGTGGTCAATCTGAAACTATTTTGGGAGAATTTGTAAAAGATAGAAGAGATGCGATAATTTCTACAAAATTTACACCTGAACTTGCTGAAGGAAGAGGAGATAATGCGATTTTTGAATTTCTTGATAAAAGTTTAGAAAGATTGAACAAGAACGTCATTGATATTTATTGGATACATAATACAAAAGATATGGAGAAATGGACACCTAAATTGGTTGATTTGTTAAAAATCAGGAAAAGTGAAAAAGTAGGAGTTTCTAATCACAATTTGGAACAAATAAAATATGTGAATAATCTTTTAAAAAGAAGCTGGATTTCAGTTGCACGCTATTCAAAAATCATTTCAGCTTACTTTACAGAATAATTGAAACGACTGGAATTCTAGATTATTGCAAGGAAAACAATATCGCAGTATTTTCGTACATGGTATTGGAACAAGGCGCTTTATCTGGAAAATATACAAAAGAAAATCCATTGCCAGATGGAACAAGAAGGGGTGAAGCATTCCCGCCTGAAACTTTGGCAAAATTAGAGCCATTATTTTATGAAATGAAAATTTTAGGTGGAAAATATTCTGCAACAATTCCTGAAATTGCAACTGCTTGGGCAATATCAAAAAGGAACAATTCCAATAATTGGAGTTACAAAACCTAATCAAGTTGATGATGCCAAAAGAGCTGCAAGTGTTGAATTAAGTGATGAAGATGTTGAACTTATGGATAGAGTAGCTATTAGTACAGGTGTTACTGTGAAAGGTGAATGGGAAAGTTCGATGTAGTTTATTCATAGAATGAGCTTTTATATCTGGTGTTTATAGAAACGGATAGTTTGAAGGAATAAGAATAAAAAGCGTTGAAATATGCTGAAAAATTGTGGAATTAGCTAAATAATTTTGTGTAAACACAGAATAAAGGGGTGTCTTTACTCCCTTTTGATTTTATTTTAAATAAAAATAACTCCTTTATTAATAGTTGCTAAAAATAAATTTTATTTTTATAACTTATATTTTTATTTACACTCAAAACTACTAGCCTTATTCTTATCTCCACCAACATAAGTTGCTACTTTTTCGGATATGGACAAAGTGGCTGTTCCTTATTTGGATCTGGATATTCTTTTTCCAGCTTTTTCCAACTATATAATCTGGTGCGATATATTCTTCAGTCCATTTTCAAGAACTGTTAAAAGACATCAAAATTGTACTTCGCTTTGAAAATAGAAATTTATTATTCCATTTTCGAAGGCAGTCTTAATTCAAAACCAATCGAGTAATCTTTTCCCATCTGCACCTTTTTCTTTTCAATTTCCCTCTAACTACACAATGTGCAGGGAGCCGAAGCCTTTAGCTGTACTGGAACCACTAAATCTGGCATTTTTCATCTTCTTCCAAAAGGTCCTTCCTCTTTCCATTCTGTACTTGTAATCTCAGTCTGATAAATTTTACTGTTTTTTTAAACTCATACATTTTTTCCTTTGTTGCTTCTGTAAATACACCTGATTTTTTTCAATTTTTTATTATTCGCTCTTTCTGCAAAAGTTGTAATTCCTGTTGCTATTAAAAGTGATGAGATCACTATTAATTTAAACTTTTTCATTATGATACCTCCTAAAAATGAAACTATTGTTTTACCATTACTAGTATACCATACAAAAAAATATAGAGCTTTAAAGTTATGAATACTTCCCAAAAAATTAATTGACTTTAAAGTAGTCTTCGAGTTTTTTACTTTTTACTTAAAGATAAAAATATTGCTTCTATTATCTTCGGATCTTGTGAATAATTTTGTAAAAATTTATTTTTTTATTGACAAAATTTAAAACATAAGGTATTATTATATAGATTAAAATAAAATTAATAATAATAAAAATTTTTTTAAATAAAAATATAATTATAATAGGAGGTAAAAATGAAAAAAATATTTGGAATATTTGTTTTATTATTACTTTATGGTTTGTAATAATAGTAGAAGTCAAGGATTAAAAGAAAAATAGTGAAATAAATTTTTCAAAAATGAAAAGTTGTAAAAAAATTAAGTAAAATTTGATGTTAATTCTGAAAAATTGAATTGAAAAAAACTCAGATTTGACAGAAATAAATTGTATATCTAACTATAAAAATGTGAAAGAATTGGATTTAAGATGGAATAAAATTAAAAGATGTGACACCATTGGAAAATTTGAAAAAAATTAGAAGTTCTAAAAAAATAAATTTTAATCAGATAGAGAATATAAAACCGTTATTAAATTTGACAAATTTAAAAGGAACTATGGATACATAATAACAAAATAAATGATATTAGAGGAATTGAAAAATTAACAAAGCTGGAACATTTGGATGTAAGTTTTAATCCATTGAAAAATGGAGTTGAGGAAATTTCTCGATTAAAAAAACTTAAAAAGGTTGGAATTACGTGAAATTCCAAAGGAAATTGTGGATTATGTATATGAAAATTATCATAATTTTATGATTCCTGAAAAAAATATTTATTGAACAAAAAAATATCCAGAACTTGCTCAAAAAAAGGGAAAAATACGATAAAATACTCAAACTTTTTCAGAATTTGAAAATAAAATAAATGGCTTTGAAACAGTAAAAATTGTAAAGGAACTTTCTACAAAGGAAATTGCACTGGATAAACTGCCAAAAAGAAATTTATAAAACAGTTGAAGAATATAATAAAAATTCTACAGAAGCAGATGATAAAGTCGAAAGTGTAATGTTTTTTTACAAATAAAACTTATTCAATATACACACTTATTTATCCGTACGCTTATGCTGGACAATCAAACAGGCAGACAATTTTTACAAAAAATGGAAAAATAATTGCAAGTGATACAGTAGATTTAGGTTATCAACTGGAAAGTATTGATGGAGATAATCTGTTTTTTTATCAACAGTTGCGGCAAGTGGTGCACAAATTATGCAATAACGGATATGAAAAAGTGGGCAAAATGTGGAGAGAGGAATGTAGAGATCTTGGAGAAATAGCTCCTAAAAGGACTGGTAAAGTTTTTTATAACGACTTCAAGGGAAAGATGTTATTAATGTAAGAGAAAGTTATGGTTCAGACAGTTCTATAATTCATAAATTAGCAAATAATGTCGCAGTTGAGGAAATTTCAAATGAAGAAGGATGGAAATATGTTTATTTTTTTATAATAAAGATGGGAGGGTATTATATGAAAGGGTATATACATAAGAGCCAGTTAAAATAATTTATGATAAAAATTAATTATAAATAAGAAGTTTTTAAGATAAAAGAGAGGATGTGATAGTTTTTATTTGAGTTAATAAAAGTTAATTTTAGGAAAATCATAAAAATTAAAAAGGGGGAAATTAATTGTGGTAAATAGGAAATTTAATGGGGTAGATATTGGGGATAGTGCGGTTGAATTTTTTTGAAAAAAATTAGCTAAGTTGGAAAGTGGAGGAAAAATATAATTTAGCAGATCAAAAAAATATTATATTGGAAAAATATCAAATAGGAACAGATGTTTTGATGGACATGGGGTGGCTTCAAAAAGGCTCGACTTGGGCAAATGCGAGATTTATAGGTGAAGGTGCCACAAAATGGAAATTAACAGGAAAAACAAAGTTTTTTTAAATACTCCAGCAGCTCAAGATGAGGTAATAATGCGTTCTGTTAAAATGAGATGGGCAACTTTGAAAAAACATAAGGATAAAATTTGTAAAAAAATATAGCAGTTCCTAGAAATGCAGTTTACAAAGCACCTGGAAAAAGTAACAGCTTCTGAAACAAGAGTAAAAACAATAATAATGAAAAAAAGAAATCAGGGATATAAAGCAGAAGACTTAAGAGGGAAAAAGTTTTTGCTTTACATCGTCTGGAATGCTTGCCGCCTCACATTTATGTGGACAAGGTGCAATGTCTAATGCTTTGGAGAATAATTTTAAAGGTGTCTGGGGAATACCAGTAGATGGGAATGCAATGCCTTCCCTTACTTTATGCTGAAAATTTAGCAGGACACGATTTATCAGTAATTATTGGATTTAAAGATAATTGTGAAATTGGGACTAAAGTTGTAGAGAAGAATCATACTCAAACTGATAATAAAAAAATATAAATAAGCAGGCTGTGGTTCAGCAAAAACCTAAAACTAATGTTTCAAATAATTCTCAACAAAAAAATCAATACAAACACAAAAATTCAAATTCAACAGAAAGTACTGAAAATAATAAAACAGGTGTGTTTACGTTTAATGGACAAAAAAATTTGAAGAAATCTGGGATAGTGAAGAGTATAAAAGGGATAGAGCTGAAAATGGAAAAGCACCTGAACTAGCCTTTGTAAATCCTGAAGAAGCTATTTTTGAAGAGACTGCAAGCTAAGTTTCAAGATGAAAATCTTTATAATCAGGATTATGTAAAATATTTGGAAACTAAGACTGGCAAAAAAAGTACTGGAAGAGAATAAGGAAGATATAAATGTTATTTTGAAAATGTATGATGAGGCAACCAAAGATAACGAGAATATTGGAAATGTGATAAGACAGCATGGATTTGATATTTTGAGGGGAAGAGAGGAGAATAATGAAGTTTTGCGGATACAGGATATAGTTTATTATATTTATTCATATCCTATTTCAAATAAAACTAGCGTAGAGTCACTGGAATACGTACTTAGTCAATATTCAGCAAAATATGTGAAATTTCTTGAAAAAAAGCCTGTAAATAAATTTAAGAAGCAAAATGATTATGTGGATAAAATACAGGGTGTGATTCAGATACATGTAAAAAGATGAGGAAGTTAAGGTTGAAAAATCAATTACCTGAAAAAAATATGATAAATACATGCAAGGAATAAAGGATATTGACGAAATTATTATAAAAGTTAGTAAAAAAACAGCCGTCAGAATTGCAAAAAGACAAGATGTGAAAATTTGATAAGAGAACTTGGTGAAAAATGAGTTGGAATATGAAAAACTTATTTGATGGATGAAAAACGGAGTTAGACAGTTTCCTTTGTCAAGAAGGCTAATTGACAATATAATAATTGAATTTTTTTGAAGGTCCAGACTGGATTTAAGGAAGAAAATGAAATTAAATATTTTGATAACCATAAATACAGAGATAGTAATATAGTTAGAAATTACTTGTTATGGTATATAAAAAAACACAAAGGGAATAGATTTGCCTTCAAAAATGAAATGGGATTGTTTGACAGGCTTGAAAAAGATTGGGAAGGATATAAGAGTAACGACCGTTTTAAATGACTGGATAACTTCAAAATTAGCTATAAAGGTACGAAATATAAGGAAAATAAGTGATTTGATAGATGAGGTCTATGAAAATTACAGAGATGACTCTGACTTTGAAAAAGACAAGGGTCTTATTTTTAGCATTATTTAAGGATAGCAAAGAATTGAGAGATTATGCTGCAAAATATTGATTCTATGGACTTGTATTCTTTTTATAAATCATTTTATGATTTGGAGAATGTTATAAATCCTACTGGAGAGTTATTTGTAAATACTAATTGCATGTTAAATTGTACACTTGGGAAAGACATCAGCAGATTAATAATAAATGAGGATAGAGTAATGCTTAAAAGGAGCAAAGCAGGCAAATATAAATGATACAAACATTCAGCCTTTTAAATCATGTAGCGCTATTGGGACTTGCCAACCTGCATTAATAGGAACATGGGAGAAAAAAATACGGATGTGAAAGTGAGAGATAAGCCTGCATTACTGGATATTTCGACTATACAATGCACGCATGGTGGAGTGATAAGTATTGATGACGCTGGACAAAAAGATGTAGGAACTGCGGTTACCAAAAATAAGGAAGTTAATGAAGCTGAAAGAGATGCTGATTGTCAGTATAAGCTATTAATAAATATTTGCAGTGATATAAATAATAATTTTATGCAGACACAGCTGAAAAAAAGAGGCACAGAAATATGCCAAATGGAAGAAATATAAAACTGGAGTAACGAATACCACGCGTTCGTATTTTGCAAAAAGATGAAAAATATGATTGAAATGCAAAAAAATTAAGTAAATCAAAGAAGAAAAAAATCTTGAAAAATTTTATAAATGCAAACAAGTCAAAAAGTGCAAATTGCAAATCAAGAAGCTACTTCAGAAAAGGAAAAAAATTTAAGACAAAGAATATTTTACGCATTCAAAGAAGCTTACAAGAGTGTAAAACAAAAAAATCAGGACCCTAAATTTGATACAAAAAGGGATAATAAAAAAAATTATGGGTTAAGTCTATGCGATTACGAAAGAAAAATTTTTATTCTGCAAAAAAATGCTGCCTGTAATAGCCTATGGTTACTTAATGCGAGCTGGAAACTTGACTGTAACAGAAAATGCAAAAAGATTAATCGAATCAGAATTAAATAATGATATAAATGTCACTAATACAGAACAAGTAAAGTTAGAAAAACTATAAAATACAAGATAATGTAAAAGCAGACAAAATTTGTTCCGAAGCAAAAGGATAAAAATCATCAGATATTACAAATTGGATTGGAATAGGAAAAAAATGCTTTTATACATCTACAAAAATACCCTCCAGATACAAAAAGATATTTTTAAATGGAATAAGAAAAAAATGGGAAGAAGTTTGGCTGTGTGTCCATTTAGTCAGGGAGAATGGAACGAAAACTCATGGTTCATCAAAAGCTATAAATTCTAATAATGCTACACAGATGACAATAGTCCCTAAAATAGAGATTAATGAGGGTACAACTAAATATCAGTCGAATATTTTTGAACTCAAAAATCTAGTACTGTAGAATCTGTTAATAAAAAAATACAAAAAGTGGAAAGTAATGCTAAAAAGTCAAAATAATACTAAAAAAATTCTCAAGAAGTTGTGAGTTGTAAAAACATGTCCACATACTGGAATACAAGGATATTATACAATAAGTGTCAGAAGAATAGAAGAAACAAAATTATCGACTTTATCTGAATTTAGCATACTGGACCCAAGCGGTAAAAAAGTGCTAGGATATGAGGGTTATATTATTGAAAGAGAAGGGCCTGATACGGTTGAACCGTTGAGAAAGAAAAGAATAATTGCAGGAACACATGAATTGAGATGGCACTATAGAGGTGAACCAAGAAATTATTGGGCAATAGGAGTATTTAATCATCAGAAAGATAACAGGGGCTTGAAAAAAGAATTGATCCATCCAGAAAGATGGATATTAATTCATCCTGGCACAAGTAGAGGTAGTTCGATAGGGTGTTTAATAATTGCAAAAAAATTATTATAGAGATGGTTTGATACACAGATGTGATAAATCAAAAATCTTTTGAATTTATGAAAAAAATTATAAGTTATACTGTTCAAGTAGAAGGAAAAACTTAAAAAAATCATGAAGTATTAAGAAAATTTAAATTGAAAGTATCAAATGAATTTAGAAAATAAATAAATTGATTTCAAAGGAGATGATATGAGAGATAAAATATGGATTTTATTGTTTTTTTATTAGTTGCTTGTCAAGCTAAAAATAAAGAAGATATACAAAAAGTACAATGGGAAAAATAAACTTTGTAAAAGAGGGAAACAAAAAAAGTGGAAAATAAAAGTTATAGTGCAAAAATACATTAATCTTGAAAAATTTAATAGTGAGTATTCTTATTGGGATATGATTAATGAATATTTGAAAATATCTTCAATAAATACGAAAAATAGAGAACTGGAGAAATATATTCGTTTGAAAGATGAAAAAAATTATAAAATTGGTTCTGAATTACAAGAATTTCAAAAATTTAACTCAAGAAGAAAAAAAGTTGTTCAAATGATGAAATTATTAATTGAAATGAGAAAAAGAAATTCCATTATTATTGGCAGATAATGGATATACAAATAATATGTTATTATCAATATTTGGGAATTATATTGAAAAGATATAAAGAAAAAAATACATCCTAAAGAAAAAAACTGATGTATCAAATATTAGAAAAAAATTTTTAATATTAAAGATATTGAAATTATATTAAGATATTTAACATATAACTTGAATTTGGGAATTATGAAATTGATAAAAATATAATTTAACAAATGTTGATAATATTTTGGATAAATTGTCAAAGATGGGAAGGAATTTCAGAAGAAGAATGGCTGGCTAGAGAAGGAATCAAAATAATAAAGTTTTTTAAAAATGAAGCTGATAGTATTTTTTTGGATTTATTTATTTGTTGAAAAAAATAACAAAATATTGATAACAGGCAAAAATAACAAAAATATTAAAAAGAAATAAAAATTACAGATTATAAAAATACAGATATGGCAATTTATAAAGGAATATTTTTATATTTATGACAATGGTAAAATATACGAATATTTGCTTAAAAAAATTTGAATGAAGTCAAAAAGATATGATATAAATTAAAAATAATGATATTGACAAAATTTTAATTATAGTGTATCATTATATTGATTAAAAATAAATTAAAATAAAAGAAGGGGAAAATAAAGTTATTTGAAATATTATATAAAAATTAGTTTAAATGAATACAAAAAGTCGATAGGTAATAGTTAATTTTTATATGATATTAAGAATAATTTTAAAAAGGAATATGGGGAATAAAAATGTTATAAATCAGACTAATCGAACGATTTTATTTGAGGAAATTAATCCAGAAAAAAATGGATATTTTGACGCTTATTAATGATTCTAAGGGGTTGGATTCACTTGATGACGAGAATATTATTGAAATTAACCAACATCTTTTTAGTTGGGAGCTTTTGATGAATTTTTGGAAAAAAATTTGATCCGAAAGTTTACAGTTATTTTTGATGCAGAAAGTCAAAGTATCAGATATATTTTGAAAAAAACCTGAAGGAATTCCCTTGAAAGATTTGATAACGGAAATTAAAAATAAATAATGGAAATACATTTTTAAAAATGTTAAGTACATTGATTGAAGCTAGAAAATCACAAGGAAACAGAAATGTTGACTTTAAATTTGAAAAATATTCTGGAGTTAATTTCGCCAAAAAAAGTTATCGAGGATATTAAGCAGACAAGAAAAGAAATTGCATATATTTATCAGAAATACGAAGAACTGGATGATGAAAATCCAAAAATTGGAACTTGGAGATAAACTTAATTCAAAAATTTGAAGAAGCCTCTGAGAATTACAGCAATGTACTTGGAATGTTGCCACTTGCAATAGAAGATATTAAAAACAAGACTTTTAATTGGAAATGATTCAAATAATTTTAAATCAGAAAAATAAAATTGGGAATGCTGCAAGTTGGAGAAAAAGGAGAACTGGAAGTCATTGAATATAAACAGGAAAATCAGACAAGCCTTGCGATGATTGAAGAAAAAAATACAACAGCCCTAGTTGAAGCTTTTTCGAGATGATTATGAAAATGTGACAGATGAGCCAAATAAATATATAAGCGACTTGGTTGTTAGAACTTTTGTACCACTTGCAAAAACTTTTGTAGATGTTGATCCTGAACAGGAAGTTCAAAATTATAATAATTACTTGTCATTTTATAAATCAGCTCAAGAAGATTTTTATAAAAATCGCAAAAACCTTTAATTGAAAAAGATACTAGGTGTAAAAATGTTTTTTTCGAGCAGTATGATGTCAGAATGGGAATGATGAAACCGACACTTTTAATTACAAATGTGAAGCCTGAAATAATAGTAAAAGCTGGAAATAAAAGATAAAATTCGTGCATTTTTAAATACAACCAACGAGAAGAATGATTTTGATAACACTGTCTGGTTTGGAATTTATCCAAATGTTGATTTAGACGTGAAAAAGCCAGAAAAAGTGCGTGAAAGATTTATGGGAACAAAAAAATGAAAACAAAGCGGAAAAATACAATGGAAGTCTTGACCAATTTGATGACAGTTTTGGGAGAATACAGAGTGCAAGTGTTTTTTTAATTTTGAAGGAAAACCTGAAACATCTTTTGACAATCTTGCAACAACAGGCGTTGATAAATATATTGAAAAACTCAAGGACTGGAAAATCAGAAATATTCTGAATATTTAATACCAGTAATTCCTAATTTTACGATAATTCCAAAAAGATAAATCAGGAGTAATGCTAGATTATAAAATGAAATTTGAAGAAGAAAAATGGTGTCTCACTTTCAAAAAGAGCAGGAAGACTTGTTAAAATTCTGGATAGAAGGAGTGTATGTTGATGCAGCATATGTCTGCAGCTGGAATAATCAGTGCCACACAATGTCCCTAATTATCTGAAAAGAACGATTTTTCAGCAGTATCTCCGCAATATCCTGGAGTACGTTTTGATATTGAAGAAAAAGAGATACTCTTATCACACTAAAACTACAATGTCTAAAGAAATATCAGGATTTACAAAACACAATAAAAGATAGAATAAACCAATTTAATTATGGATTTGTATTTTCATCAGATAATGCAAATATCGCACGTGAAAAATAAGAAACATTGTTGTTTACAAAGCAAGAACATTGCTTAAAAAAATCCAGATAGAGGTTATGAACCGCTTTATAAAAACACTTACAACAACATATATTGAAAGAACTTTACGATTTACGACTACAGATTTTAAAGAAGATAAATTAAACATGTTTTTAGTACAAACCTGAGAGTCAGAAATCAATCTGGCTGAAAAGATACAAAAGTTTGTAAACGGGATTATGCAAAAAGGGGATGATTTGTCTCATATAATTGATGTAGATAATGGAATTTGCCAGTTAAATATTACTTTTGCAGGAAATTTGAAAAATCTGCAAGTTGAGATTAACAAAAATTAATGATGAAAAATTTGGAATCAGATTTAAAAGTATACTCAAAATTATTTTTATAGTAAAACTGCTTTTAAAGTCGAACTCAAAAGCTATGACTATTTTACTCAACCCCAAATTTATAATTTTTAGCAGTTCAATTTTAAATGGGTTCGAGTATAATATCAAAATTGATAAAATCAATTTCTAAATAAAAATGATTGTGATTTTTAAAGTCTGATTCTAAATTAGACAAAAAGGTGGGGAAAAATGATTGAAAAATAAATATCCAATATTTGGGCATGGACAAACAATAAGTAAGAAGGCGCTTGATTTATTAAGGGATAATCCCTGCTGAACTGACAAATTTAATGTATTTGGATCATAAAGATGGGATAATTACTGGATTTGATTTAATTACAGATTCAGAAAAATAAACGGGTAATTGTAACAAAGGGAATTGTAAAATGTGGAGGAAAGATTTTTCTGGATGAATGACAACTATAATTTTGATATGCCAGAAATTGAAAATCGTTATATATTAAAAATTAAAAACTGTATTCAGATTTTGAAGAACGAAAATTTTTATATTAGAAATGCTGATTTTTCACTTGAAATTTTAAATAATGATAATATAAATATCGAACAGGAAGAAACAGTAATAACAAATAATTTTGAAAAATCAGAAAAATGATAAAAAAATAAAATTGGAGAAATAGAAATAACAAGATTTATTACAAGAACAGGGGCTGAACTTAGGAATGACTATAATAATTTTATAGATTTAAGACGTGATTTTTAACTTGCTGGAATTAATAAATACAAAGTATTCTTCAAAACATGAACTAGGAACACTTCATCCCTAAAATTTTAGAATTATTTGGAAAAAGATAGCTTCAAAAAGAAAAATTTGGATATTTTTCGATATAAATTTTTTTATGTAAATTGTTTGAATGGAAACGTTGAACGTGATGTTATAATTGCCTATATTAATTTAAAATTACATCTAGAGCAGGAAAATTATAGTAATGAGGAACTTTATCAATATTTAGTAAAAATTTTTGGAAAATTTGGGAAAAAGACAGGGAAATTGTTGAGAAAAAAAGAATTATTCCACGAAAAATAACAATTGAATAAATAAAAATAAAACACTCAAAACACTAATTAGTTAAAAATATTACTAGTTGTTTGAGTGATTTTTATGAACTACTCCTATTTATAAAAAAAGCCTACGACTTCTTTCTAATATTCGTTAAATATGATAATTAATTTATTCAACTGAGAATATAAATTGATTTCCTGCATACAAACCTAATTTATTTTTTTATTCAATTTAAATGTATAAATACCATCAGTCAAACTATCAGTTTTTTTCATTAAAAGTCAGATTTTTTTACATCTGTACTTACTCCATTTTTCATTCTCAACTTTATAAGTCACCAAATATTGGTTACCTTTTTTTAGAAAAATACTAAGATTCTATCTTCTACAGCAATTTCTTTATTCATTAATTTATCCAAATGCTGCAAAAGTTTTACTAGCTTTGACTTCTTCTGGCTTTACTTGAGAAGGAGGTTGTTCATTACCAGATTGCGGAATTTCTGTAGCAGTCTGAGTAGTCTGAGTTGCCTGAGATTCTTGAGGATTAGCAGGATTCGCTTTAGCTTGCTGGTTATTATTGTTATTGTTTGTATCTGCTGAATTTGTTTGGTCAATTTGAATTTCATCCACATTTTTCATCTTTAGGTTCTTCTGGTTTTCCACAACTTATTACAGCTAGTATCGTAAATAAACTTAATAACATATATTTTTTAAATTCATTAATTATCACTTCCTTTTTATATTTATTTTTATTTATATTTTTATATTGTTTTTGGACAAAATTACAAGATTTATTTGTAATAAATTATTTGTTTATATTAGTATTTTTATAATATTTTTTTAAAAATCATTAAAATTTTAGAAAAACTATGCTTTTTTTAAAAAAATGTGATATAATAATATCAAATAACCAAAAAGCAAGTAACATGTAACAAAAAGATATATATTTGTAACAGTAACAGTTGTTTTGAGGTGTAAAATTTTTAGGAGGTAATACTTTGTTAGGTAAAAAGTAAAAATGGTTTAACGACAAAAAAAGGATTCGGATTTATTTCAGGAGAAGATGGAAATGATTATTTCTTACATTTCTCAAAAAAATCAATAAAGAAGGATTCAAAACAGTTAACGAAGGTGAAGAAGTAAGCTTTTGATGTAGAAGAAGGACCAAAAGGACCTCAAGCAACAAATGTAATTTCTCAATAATCGATTAATTAATTTTTTTGTTTAAAGAAAGGCTGTTTCAAAATGGTGAATTTTGGAATAGCTTTTTTTCCTTTATATAGTTTTTATTTCAATTATTTTAATTATAAGGAAAGCGAGGAAATATTATGTTAGTAGATTATCATATGCATTTTTGAATTTGGAAGTTATGATGAGGATTATGTAAATCCATTTTTTTGAACAGGCAAAAAAAGATGGGGCTGTCTGAAATTGGTATAACGGAACATACTCATGGATTTAAGGAATTTAAAGGATTTGTATTATGAGGAATTGATTTTTGGACGATAGTGAAACTGGGAATTTTCAGAAAAATGGCTTGAGCAGAAAACAAAATTTGTTCATACATTAGATGAATACAGAGATTTTTATAAATAAATTGAAAGCAAAAAGGTTATCCAGTAAAATTTGGAATTGAAGTATGCAATTTTTAAAAAAATCAGGAAAAAGTTAAGGAAATCTTTGTCAAAATACGAGTTTGATTACTTAATAGTTTCAATTCATTTTATTAAAGGCTGGGGATTTGATTTCAGTGCTTTAAAACATAAATTTGTTGATGGAGATTTGGTGCAAATCTGGAAGGATTATGCCAAGGAAATTGAAGATGTAGCTAATACGGGAATGTATGATATTTTTAGGACATCCGTTTAATTTACGAATGTTTAAAAAAATATTCCAGATAAAAAAAGGATGTTGATAATTTATTAGAAAATACAGCTAAATGCTTGATAATATGATTGTAGATGTAAATACAGGTACATTTTTATCGGTATCCAATAAGGGAAATTACACCATACCGCGATTTTTATGGAATATGTCAAAAAGTACGATATTCCAGTGATTTTATCAAGTGATTCGCATTATGCGGAACATGTTGGAATGAAAATAAAGGAAGCTGGGGAATATGCAAAGGAATTTGGAATTACCGAAATGGTAACTTTTTGATAAGAGAAAGAGAAAAATGGTTGAAATAGGATAATTTCTGGACTTTAAAAGTTAAATTGTTATTTTTGAACGTTATTCATTGTAAAAATTATTTTAGTTATTTTTTTAATAATTTTTAAAAATTTTTCATTGTAATATTTTTTTCTTTTTTTGATAAAATTAGAATATAAAAAAATTAGATTTTTGGAAAGGAAATAAAAATGAATAATGAAAAATCAGCAGAGTAATAGATGAGAATATGATAATGAAAAATTCTTTTATAAAAACAAGTTTTTAATTGCTTTAACTACAGTAATAGTAATTATACTGTCCACAGCTTTTGTTTTTATAAATAAGTCTTTTAAATCAGATATTATTATGTATGGAAATGACAAAGTATTGACTGAAATTGGAGAAAATTCTCAATTTTTCACTAAGTTCTTTTGACTTTTATTCTTTTTTTGATTCAAAAACTTTAAGAAATGTAAATTTACCAGAAGATAAATTTTTTTAAGGAAATGACAACAAGATTGACAGCCCAATCGAAACTAACGATCCAACCATAAAAATAAAATTTACTACAAATAATAAGACTGAAGGAGAAAAATTTTGCTAAAAGAATATCCGATGCTTGCTCAAAATTATTTGTTAGAAAGAAAAAATAAATTTTTGGATTCACAAATAAAATTATTGGAAGAACAGTATGCTTTTTTTGACAAAAATATTGATGTCCGAACAACAAAAAGATTCTCTAACAGATACTTTAGTTTCGAGATTAGCATATTACCGTTTATTAAAAAAATGATTCAAATCCAGTTGTAAAATATGTAAATTCCATAACAAAACCTGCATCTAAATAAAAAAATTAGTCATAGCTGGTTCTTTATTTTTAGGATTATTTTTAGAATTTTAATTGCATTTGCAAAAAGAATTTTCTCATACATTGGATTGGAAAGATATTAAGAAAAGAAAAAAACTAGACAATTTAAAAATACTGGGGAGCAGATTTGCTGAGAATTAAACCCATATAACCTGATACAGATAATGCTGTCGGAGGGAGTATTTTTATATAAAATAAAAAAATAGTTTAAGATAAAGAATGAAATAATTTTAATTTTTAAAGTTATTTTGTATTTATTTTTAAATTATAAAAAAATTATAGAAATCTCCTTGTGATAAGGGGATTTTTTTGTTTTAAAAAAATTTTAAATTATAAAAAAATAAGAAAAGGAATGATAAATTATGAAAAGAAAAAGAAATTAATGCAGTATTGCAATTCAGGTATTACCAAATGTTGTGGAAAATGAGGAAATTGTAAGAGTTGTTGATGAAGTTATTGAATTTATTAAAAGTAAAGGGTTGAAAAATGAATGTTGCTCCATTTGAAACGACGGTAGAAGGGGATTTTGACGAGCTTATGGAAATTGTGAAGGAATGTCAAGTTGTGGCTGTGAAGGCGGGGAGCTGAGGGTGTAATGTCGTATGTAAAAAAATAAATTATAAACCGAAAGGAGATATTTTTAAAAGATTGATGAAAAAATTTCAAAATATAACAGATAAAATTGCACCAAGTATTATTATTGCTGTATTATTGATGATTTGGCAAATTTTGTCAATGGTGAATATTATTCCAAAATTTATGTTGCCATCGCCATTTGAAGTTGTAAAAGCGTTTGTTTATGATTTTCCACTGCTTATGGAGCATACAAAAATTACTCTGCTTGAAGCATTTTTAGGGCTTGGACTGGGAATAATCCTGGGATTTGCCGTGGCGGTTGTTATGGATAGGTTTGAATATGCGTTCAAAATGATTTATCCTGTTTTGGTGATTACGCAGACAATTCCGACGGTTGCGATTGCACCGCTTTTGGTACTTTGGATGGGATATGGAATATTGCCAAAGATTACGCTTATTGTTATGACTTCGTTTTTCCCTATAACTATTGGGCTTCTGGATGGATTTCGTTCGGCTGACAAGGATATGTTAAATTTGTTAAAAACAATGGGAGCAACGCCATTTCAGAACTTTATTCATGTCAAATTGCCAGGCTCATTAGGATATTTTTTTGCAGGGCTTAGAATTTCTGTTTCATATTCTATAATTGGAGCGGTTGTAGCTGAATGGCTCGGTGGATTTAGCGGACTTGGAGTTTATATGACAAGAGTCAGAAAATCGTATTCATTTGATAAGATGTTTGCTGTAATTTTTCTTATTTCCGCAATAAGCCTGCTACTTATGTATCTTGTAAAAATACAGAAATGGTGCATGGTTTGGGAAAAGTAAGTTTTTAAATAAAAATTCAAAAATAAAAAAGTGAAAAGAGGTATAAAAGAAATGAAAAAATTTCAAAAAAATTTTAATTTTATGTTTAATCTTGGTTTTTGGCTGTTTCGTGTGGAAAATCTAAAAAGTAATCAGAAAATAAAAATTGTATTGGACTGGGTACCAAAACACTAATCATACAGGGCTTTATGTGGCAAAAGACTTGGGATATTTTAAGGAAGAAGGACTGGATGTGGAAATTGTGCAGCCGCCTGAAGGGAGTACAACGGCACTTATTGGAGCTGGAGGAGCAGAATTTGGAATAAGTTTTCAAGATACATTGGCAAAATCATTTGCAAAGGAGAAATCCTGTACCAGTAACTGCTGTTGCTGCAATTCTTCAGCATAATACATCTGGAATTATTTCGTTAAAGGAAAAAGGTATTGATTCGCCAAAAAAACTGGAAGGTAAAAAATATGCCACTTGGGAAGACAATATTGAGCAGGCTATTTTTGAAAAAAATTAGTAACAGATGATAAAGGTGATTTTTCTAAAGTAAAAATTAATTCCTTATACTATAACAGATGTTGTAACTGGCTTAAAGACTGATGTTGATGCTGTCTGGGTTTATTATGCGTGGGATGGAATTGCTACAGAAAGGGCAGGGCTTCAGACAAATTTTCTAAAAATTCGTGACTATGGAGAAGAACTTGACTATTACAGCCCTGTAATTATCGCAAATAATGACTTTCTGAAAAAAAATCCTGAAATTGCAAAAAGTTTTGAAGGCAATAAAAAAAGGGTATAAATACGCAATGAAAAATCCAGAGGAATCAGCAAAAATTTTGGTAAAAAATTCTCCAGAGCTTGATATAAACTTGGTAACAGCCAGCCAAAAATGGATTTCTAAAGAATATCAGTCTGATGCAAAAGAATGGGGAATAATCGATAGAAACCGTTGGAACAGATTTTATGAATGGCTTTACAAAAAAATAAGGCTGTAGAGCGTGAAATACCAAAAGAATTTTGGATATAGTAACGAGTATCTGAAATAGAAAAATTTATCAAAAGGAGAAATATTAAGTGAAGAAAAGACAAAAAGCTTGAAATAAAAAGATATTTCCATTTCTTTTTGAAAATAAAAAAAGTTTTTGGAAAAATGTTTCGGTTGATTTGTATGAAAATGAGCTGGTTTGTATTTTAGGAGTGAGTGGTGCTGGGAAAAACAACGTTATTTAACATTATTGCAGGACTTTTTAAAAGCCTGATTCTGGAAATGTGAAAATGAATGGAGAAGATATAACTGGAAAATCTGGGAAAATAAGCTACATGCTGCAAAAGGACTTGCTTTTACCTCATAAAAAAATTATTGACAATGTAGCACTTCCACTTGTGATAAGGGGTGAAAATAAAAATAAGGCACGGGAAATTGCAAAGCCGTATTTTAAAGATTTTGGATTGGAAGGTACGGAAAATTTGTATCCAAGTAAACTGTCAGGTGGAATGAAACAAAGGGCGGCATTGCTTAGAACATATTTATTTTCCAGCGAAGTTGCTCTTCTTGATGAGCCTTTCAGTGCATTGGACGCCATTACAAAGCATAAAATTCATAGCTGGTATTTAAACATAATGAACAAAATTAAGATGTCAACTTTGTTTATCACTCATGATATTGATGAGGCGATACTGCTTTCCGACAGAATTTATATTTTGGCAGGAAGTCCAGGTAAAATTGCTGCACAAATAAATGTTGACTTGAAAAATAGTCAGGACAAGGGCTATAATAATGAAGAAATTATAATGTCTGAAAAAAATTTATTGAATACAAGCGTGAGATATTAAAATATTTGTAAATTTTTTTATTTGATTTTTAAAAACGATTTTACTATATAATAAGATAAAAAAATTGAAAGGAAGTTTGAAAAAAATGGAAATAAGACACGTAGTAAATGAAGGATTTTTTTATATTTGGAAAAAAATGGAGATGAACTTGCAAAATTGACTTACAGAAAAGAAGGGGAAAAAGCTGTATTTTGAATCGACAGTTGTGTCGCCTGAGTTAAGAGGGCAGGGGATTGCTGGAAAATTATTTGATGCTGGTGTGGAGTATGCAAGGGAAAATGGGTTATAAAAATTGTGCCGATTTGCAGTTATATTGTGAAAAAAAGTTTGAAAGTGGAGAATATGATGATTTAAAAGCCTAAAAATTCAGTAAAAAAATACAAAAGAAAAAGCCTTAAAATAAGATTTTTTTACAAAATTAGAATAATGAAAAAAAGGTAAAAAGTCTATTTAAGGCGTTTTTATTATTTTTATTTTGTGAAATCGTGGGTAATCATTTCGATGAATGTGAATTTTTCCGTTTTTCATATTCATATTTGAAAATTGCACAGTTTGGTACGCTTTCAAGTGGCGACTCACTATTCCATTTTTCAAAAAAATACAGGGCATACCATTCCGTGACTTACAGCCAGAACAGAATCGTGATTATCTTTTTTCCATAATTTGAGTCAAAGTTTCATTTGTCCTTTTTCCACATCTTCTAATTTTCTCCACCAAATTTTTCCAAAAATTTTTATAATCACTCGGGAACAAATCTTCGCTTTCACTTTCAAATACGCCAAAATGCCATTCTTTTTATCCCTTTTTAACCTTTCAGATTTTTACTTTATTTTTCAGTTATAATTTCAAGCGTATCACTAGCTCTTTCCTGAGTAGAAGAATAAGCAGCAGTAAAAAGTAATTTCATTATTTTCAAAATATTTCTTAGCTATTTTAGCTTGTCTGATTCCTTCGTCAGTTAGTGGAGAATCACAGCTTCCTTGAATTTTTCCGTAAATTAAATAAAGTCTGCCCATGCCGCATTAAATACAAAGTCTTTTTCATAATTAAGCTATTCCTTTCTATTTTTATAGATATTCTTGCATAATTTCGTTTGTTTTTTTAAATTTGTTATACCACATCTCGTAATTATTAAATTAGAAAAAGTTTACACACGACAAATGCATGAAGATTAGATTAAATTTTTAATACTTGCAAATATAGAAAAACAGCTATTAAAAAAATTAAGTAACTTATTTTTTTCGATAATATTTTTAAATTTTTTTATCTTAATAGTTTTTTTGAATATAATATTTTTCGATATTAGAGCATTTTTAATAAATTTTTTTCATGTGTTTGTCGTGGGAACCTATAACCAATTCTCTTTTCACAGTTGTTTTTTTGTTATCTAAAAAATTATTACAAGAATCATTGGCTCGTGTCTCCCTTGTGGGACAATGAGTTGTAGTAGTTAAAACGATCAAAACTTTTTATAGTTCCAATTTAATCCCTTTTTCGCAAGTTTTCGATACACTCAACTAAATATTCATTATCATGTTCTTTTGTAAATCGGACTATCTATAATTTTTTTCTTCAAGATTATTGTAATTTTTCTGCTTTCTCCCCTATAATTCTTATCTCTCCATTCTTTAGAAACTTTATACCCTCTTTTTCCATTTCATCCATAACCAATGAATGATAAATAAATAAATAATATGGAGAATATAAAAATACATAATCTACTGTTTTATGTTTCTTTTTCCATCCATTTTCCCCTAAGTGCACAACATTCTCTATGTTGACCAAGAAGCTGGTTTTTTAGGCAATAGATGAATAATTTGTTCATGCCATAGTCTCATCTTTTTCTCCTGTTAATAAAGTAGATTCTTGTAAATATTTATTTGGATATTTCTTTAGTAAAGTATTGATATATTCAATTACCGATTTCTGATTATTTCTCCCTCCCATATATTCTTCCAGTATGTTAAATAATCCTTGTTTTTTTCGATCTTCGTTGCCTTTTTGAAATATCCCCATAAATGAAGAATTGCATTACTAAAATCTTTTTACTTTCTTTTCATATCCTTTACTTTTTGTATTCTTTCATTAATAAATACAATATCAATTTCTTTTTTTCTTTCAAATACTTTCTTATTTCTAAGTATACTTTATGCGATTTGCTTAACACATAATATTTATTTTTTTGCCCATAGCTCTTCGCATTCTATTCATGTGGTTCACATCAACCCTTCTTTCAAGATATTCAAATCATATATGAGCATTAACTTCATCTATGTTCTCCTTTTCAATTTTTTCGTTAGTTATAAAGAGTCGGAAGAGCGTAGTCCCAAAGTGCTATCTCATAATGGTAATCGCTTCATTTTTTTCGGCTCTTAGAATGACATCTTTTTCTAATGCAATCTTTCTCATTGTCTTCTCGTTTGAATGTTTATCACGGCTAAGATAAGAAGTAGCACTGACAATGTGCAAAATAGGCATTGCATTTAAGTTCTTCAGATACTATAATAAATAAGTTTATTCAAGTTCTATTTAATTATACACAAAGAAAAAGAGAAAAGCAAGTACCTAAATTTACTTTTACATCACAAACACATGAAAATTTTATTAAAATGCTCTAATATCAAAAAAATATTATCGAAAAAAATAAGTTAGTTAATTTTTAATAGCTGTTTTTTTCTATGTTTGCAAGTATTAAAAAATTTAATCTAATCTTCATGCACTTGTCGTGAAGTTTACAATATTGATTTTTAAAAATATAAATTTGGTATAATTAAAATACGGAAAAACGTATGAAAAAAAGAATGGTCAAATGTTATTAGTAAAGTCAATGGATATTAGAAATAATTTTAAGACACGATGCCAAAACTATAGTAAAAAAATGAAAATTTGTACATGGTAAGTAAAAAAAGAATACAATAATTTGACTATGTTTAATAAAAGCATTAAACAACTTGAAAATAGTGAAGTTATTATAATAAGTATGGAGGAATCTATCAATGAATAAAAAAATAAAATATCTAAAAATTTTGTTAGTATTAATTATTATTGTACTTGGATTTGGGAAAAATATATTTAAGTAAAAAAATCGTGGTTTGAATACACAAAGTAATGTTATTGCACAAAAATAATAAAAGTGATAATTCAAAAATCAGCTAATCAAAAAAAGCAAAATTTAAAACAGCCTAAAGATTCAAGTTCAAAAAGTGGAAATCGAAAATATAATATAGATTATGACCATATAATTGGTGGAGATGAAAATTCTCACGGGAAAGTTACTGGCGGACATTCACTTTTGCGTGGGGATGTCAGAATTGTGAAAAAAGTTGGAAATCCAGCTAAAAATGGTGTTTATCGGGCAAGCATTGAAGTGAAGAAAAAAAGATGGAACTTGGCAGGCAAAAAAACTTCTAATGGCGGAGTGAATACTATGTTTCCTGAAAACTGGGATGAAGCTAGAATTATTGATGAAATAAATTCTGCCTGGGAAAATAGAAAAGATGTAAAAGGAAAAGACAGTAATATGTGGCAAGGTATCAGTAGAAGCGGAGTCTTGATTCGTGGTTATAAAAGTCCTAGAATAACTGCTTATCCAGTTTATGAAAAACCGATAAAAAAATATTTGGAATAAAATATTAAAGAAAGGGAAATATAAAACATAAATGATTATAAAATTTAGTTATTATAATGATGAAGATTTTGGATTGACTGCATTTTCAGAAATAGAATTTTTCTCAAAAAGAAATATTTGAAAATAAAAAAACAAGAACGAATATATAAAATATTTGGTAACTGGGATTATGGAGGACTTTCCTTATGAAGAAATAATTGATGATTTTTTTATTAAAGCTGGAAAAATTGAAACTGGAGAATTAAAGGAAATTATTTGGGATGGACAGGCTTTTCAGCATAAGATTAACAAGGAAACAGTTGAATTTGAGCATACAATTTTTGGGATTTGTGAGGAATATCCGCTATGGAGCTGTAAATTTGAAGAGTATAAGAAAGTATTGGAAGGATGGGAACATTTTTTTGAAAAATGGAACATAGCTTGGAAAGTGAAGTTGAAGTAGAATTATAATAAATTGTTTGATTTCTGAAAGTTTGATATTAAAAACTAAAAATTAAGAACAGCCATAAAATATAATTATTGTTATTATATTTACGACTGTTTTTTTATTAAATTTTTAAAAACTAAGAATTATTTTTTTATCCATTTTTTTCAGTACTGCCCTTATTGCATAATGTAAAAAAATAATAAATTGATTTCAAGAGCGATAATTTTTTTCAATTTTTTTCGGTAAATTTCCCAACGCACTTTTTGCTGTCTTAACTTTATTGCTCGAACGTGAATTATCCAGCACTCGATAATATGCCAAAGTTTTCCTTAAGTCCATAAATTGTGTTAACATCTTTTACAATTTCCAGCCAAAGAACATAATCTTCATTTTTTTCTCCAATTCCTTAAAATATCGTTTTTCCAATTTTCTCAGCATCATACATGACTGTAAGACAGCCTAAATAGTTATTTTTTTAACATATCATTGTAAGAAATTTCTTCCTTTATAATAACATCATTGATTTTTTTCTTCATTTTTCTTTGACTCTTGTGTATTCTGTACAGCTAATGCTGGCATTTTTTTCTTTTCATAAATTTTATCTGCTTTTTCCAATTTTTTTCATTATGCCAATAATCATCAGCGTCTAAAAATGCAATGTATTTTCCGCTTGCCAAGTCAATTAAAAAGTTTCTTCCTTTTACAACGCCTACATTTTTTTCAGTATTTCACAATCTTTATTCTTTCATCTTTTTTTGCATACACACTCACAATGGCGAGGCTGTTATCTGTGGAAACATCGTTCATAATCAGCATTTCCCAGTTTTGATAAGTTTGAGCAAGAACTGATTCAATTGTTTTTCCAATAAATTTTTTTGCATTGTACATTGGAACAATTATTGAAACTTTTTCCTTTTCTATCTCTTTTTCTTTTTCCATTTTTTCTCCTTATTTCTAGTCTTGTGTAAATTTAATTCCTGCATCAATTCTGGCTTTTGTCTGAACCTCACTTACCAACAGACTTTTTTTCCAGCTGTCTATAACAAAAATTCCAAGTCATTTTTCTTTTTACTGCACGAATAAATTGTGTAAATTCAGGTACAACTCTATCCTTTGAAAATCCATCATCAAAACTTTCTGTCGTTCCATCGTACAGTTTTAACGTAACTTTTCCGACAAGTCCAGGAGCTTCTTCACTTACAATTTTTCCTTCACTTCCCTGAATTATTCCTATTCTTTCACCTTCACTATCCTTTGCACATACACATAGCACTGAAATTTTTTTATATTCCATCATAAGAACTCCGCTTGTGTCAATATTTCCTTTCTATATTTTGCATAATACTTCACATTTTCAGGCTTTCCAAAAAGTCCCAATACATAATGTAAATTATAAAGTCCCAAGTCCATTAATGCTCCGCCAGCTTTTTTTCAGGGTCAAATACAGGCAAGATTTCTCCTCTTTTAAAAAGCATCGTATCTGCTGGAATATTGGCTGTACTGGCTTTGAACCAGTTTTACATCTCCAATTCTTGCAATCCATTCTTTTTATTTTTCTTATAATTTTCAAAATAAAAGTGTAGTTATCGCCTCAAATAAAGAATAATTTTTTCTTTTAGTCAATTTTTTTCCAGTTCCTTAGCTTCACGATAGTTTGTTGTAATTGGTTTTTCTACAATAACATTGATCCCTTTTTCCAATGCTTTTTTTGCAAAATTCAAAATGCAAAAAAATTCGGAACAGCAATATAAACTGTATCAATTCCAAAATTACATAATTCATCAAAAATTATCTGTAAAATTCGGAATATTATATTTTTTTACAAATTTCCTCAACTTTTTCAATTCCCTGATTTTGTCCCTTGTATTCCCAAAATTTCCAAATCTTCCAGTTTCACAAGGCTAGGCAAAAAAACTCCTGAACAATCATCCCTGAACCAATAATTCCCAATTTCATAAAAAAATCCCTTCTTCCTTTTTTTATCTAAAAATTTTAAATATTTCACTTCAACATTACCTGTTAGCCAGACACCATTTTTTCGAAATAAAAAAATTTTTTTCCCATCTTTATACATCTTTTTCAGCCAAAAACCTTTATAATAAAAGGCTTTTCCATGTCTTTTTCCAACATTATAAGCTGTTTCATAAGTTTCAGATAAATGTACATATTGCCTACTGATTTTTTTAATTCCTTCACTTTTTAATTTTGGGGAGAAATCTTTCTGCTGTTCCATGATAAAGAAATTTTGGCGGCATTACTGATTTTTAGTTCCAAATCTACATCTAAACTATGCCCTTGACAAGCTCTAATTTTTGTAAAATTTTCATTAAATTCATACCTTTTTATCATTTGTTTCTACAATTTCATTTAGCATTTCAAAATTTATCTTTTTTCCATTTTCATTAATTCCTTTAATCAATTCATTTACAGCAGCCCATCCATTTTTATCCAATTTTTATATTAATTGTCTGTGGTGAATGTCTTAAAATAAAAGCTTAGAAACCTTCCTAATTTATTCAAGTTCTTTTTCATTTATTTTTCCCTTTTTTTATTTTTTTATAATTTATTTCTTGAGTAAGCAGACAAGAAAAAAAGTTAATTCATTAAATTATTATAGTCATTTACTAATTTATTATAGTTTTTTTAATTACATCGTTTGGAGTTCCTGCTGAATTTTCAGAATAAATCTTTTTTCTCAATCTGATTTATGTTCAATGATTTATTTTTTTCCAGCTCCCTAATAAATATTGTAACTGATTTTTTTCAAATTGTGCAAGCTGTTTGTTAAATATTTCCAATTTTTTTCTCTTTGAATAATTCTCTTTTTTTCAACTGTTTTTTTCATTTTCCAATTACTTTTTGGAAACTATTTGAGCTGATTGAAATATTTTTGCTGAATTTTTCTTTAATTTTTCCCTAAATCACCTTTTATAAAAGTTGTCATTCTTAATTTTGGATTGTCTATCTTATCTATAAAGGATTCAGCAGTTGTTCATTAGGATTGTTAAATTATATTTTTATAATGCTGCCTTCATTTTTTTATAAGTTTCTAAGACTTTTTGCATTTCTTTTCATCTCGATATTTTTTTGTCATTTCCGTTTTAAATAAATCTGAACTTATCTTGTATTTTTTTGTAAATTCTTAAAAAAACTTGTATGCAATCCTTGACTTTTTAGCGAAAATTATCCGTTAAATTTTCCTTTTTTTCCATAATAATTTCCCATTGTGTCAGTTGCTGTTTTTAATTCTTTTTAATATGGGCAACAGCTTTTTTTAGCAGAATTATCCAGCTTTTTCCATTTTAAATTTTGAATTAATATTTTTTCCAGCTTTTTCAAAAATTTGGCTCTCAATCTTAATAACTGGAATATTTCCCAAAGTTTTCATCTGCTCAATATTTATTGAATTATTTTCACCAGCTGCTTCAATATATGATGAAATTTCATCATCAATTATTGATAATTTATTGTAAATCTCTATATAGCTATTGTATTTTTTTCCATTTCCTCATTTTTTCACTTTTTTTATACTAAGTCTTTGTCCAATTTCCTTAAATGACTTGTCGCAGGAAAATAACAAAAATTGATAAAGTTGCTATTAATATTATTTTTTTATAATTCATTTCTCACTCCAGTATTTTTTTATTAAAAAAATTTTACCAATTCCTCTAATTTTACTATTTAAAAATAAAACTAACGAAATTGGTAATTTTTAAAAATTTATTTTTTTATCTTACTTTATAAAATCAATATTTAATTATATCGAACTTACATTAAACGAAATAGATTCCAGAACTTTCAGTAAAGCGTCCGTCGTGTCAAGTGAAGTAAGACAGGCGATTTCCTGCTCACTTGCAGCACGTCTGATTTTAAATCCGTCGTTTCTTGCAGTTTTTTTCTTAGCCGCCGTATTTATTACCATATCAACAAGCCCTTTATAAATCAGTCCCTAGCACATCATGTTCATATTTTCCTTCTTCTTCGATTTTGCCAACAGTTTCCACTCTAAGCCCTTTGTCCTCAAAGTATCTGGCAGTCCCTTTTGTAGCCATTATGTGATAGCCTAAATCAGAAAATCTTTTAGCCAGTCCATATGCTTCCTCTTTTGCAGCTCCACTAATTGTAAATAGTACACTTCCCTGATCTTTCACTTTTATTCCAGCTGAAATTAGTCCTTTGTAAAGTGATTTTTTTCAAGATTTTCATCGCTTCCCATTACTTCTCCAGTTGATTTCATTTCAGGCCCTAGTGTTGTGTCCACATCTTTTAATTTTTGGAAACTGAATACAGGAACTTTTGTGTATACATTTTTACTTTCTTCAATCAATCCAGTTTCATATCCTTTATTCTTCAATGTTTCCCCAAGAATTCCTTTCATAGCAAGATTTGCCATTGGAACGCCTGTAATTTTACTTAAAAATGGAACTGTTCTTGAACTTCTAGGATTTACTTCAAGTACGTAAACTTGTCCCTCGCTAATTACATACTGGATATTCAAAAAGACCTACAATATTTAGACCTCTTGCCAATCTGATTGTATAATCAATTAATGTTTGCTTTTGTTCATCTGTAACATTTTGTGGCGGATATACGGCGATGGAATCTCCAGAATGGACTCCTGCCCTTTCGATATGCTCCATAATTCCTGGAATTACAACTGTTTCCCCATCACAAATCGCATCTACTTCAATTTCCTTTCCAACTAAATATCTGTCAGTCAGCACAGGATGATCTGGTGAAACTTTTACCGCATTTTCCATATATTGTCGTAATTCCTCTTCACGATATACGATTTCCATTGCTCTTCCACCTAATACGTAAGATGGACGTACTAGAACTGGATAGCCGATTTCAGCCGCATTTTTTACAGCCGTTTCTGTATCAAATGCAGTCTTTCCAAGCGGTTGCGGAATATTTAGCCTATGAAGCAATGCCTCAAATTTATCACGATTTTCCGCATTATCAATTTCCTCAAGTGCTGTTCCCAATATTTTTACACCATGTCTTGACAATTTTTCAGCCAAGTTAATTGCAGTCTGTCCACCAAACTGAACTACGACTCCTTCTGGCTGTTCAAGCTCAACTATTGCCATAACATCTTCTTCTGTAAGTGGCTCAAAATAAAGTTTATCCGAAATTGAAAAGTCTGTTGAAACAGTTTCTGGATTGTTGTTTACAATAATTGCTTCGTATCCAGACTCTTTTATTGCCTTCACAGCATGAACCGTTGCATAGTCAAATTCTACACCTTGACCGATTCTAATAGGTCCCGAACCAAGCACAACGATTTTTTTCTTATTTCCTATAATACTTTCGTTTTCCTGTTCATAAGTTGAGTAAAAATAAGGTGTTTCTGACTTAAATTCAGCTGCACAGGTATCAACCATTTTAAATACAGGCTTGATACTATATTTTTCACGAAGTTTATAAACTTCATCTTCTGTCGTATTCCAACGATGTGCAATAACTTTATCTGAAAATCCATATCTTTTAGCAAACAGTAGCAAATCTGGATTATTTACATTTGCTTTCAGTTCCACTTCAATGTCAATAATATTTTTCATTTTGTCAAGGAAAAAAACATGTCAATTTTTGTCATATCGTGTATTTCCTGCGGAGTAACTCCACGTCTTAACGCTTCCCCAATAAAGAATAATCTTTCATCTCCAACTTTTTGAATTCTTCTCAAAATATATTCCAAGCTAAATTCATCGCCATTTGGAAGCCCTAAATGATGAACACCATATTCAAGCGAACGAATAGCTTTTAGCAAACTTTCCTCATAAGTTCTACCAATAGCCATTACTTCGCCAGTTGCCTTCATTTGTGTACCTAAATGTCTATCTGCCTTTTCAAATTTATCAAATGGAAATCTTGGTATCTTACTTACAACATAGTCAAGTGACGGTTCAAAACATGCGTAAGAATTTTTTGTAACAGGATTTATAATTTCATCAAGTGTTAAGCCAACCGCAATTTTGGCTGCAATTTTTGCAATTGGATAACCTGTCGCTTTTGAGGCAAGTGCTGATGAACGTGAAACTCTTGGATTTACCTCAATAATATAGTAATTGAACGAGTACGGATCTAATGCTAATTGAACGTTACACCCACCTTCAATTTTCAATGCTCTTATAATTTTTAGCGAAACATCCCTTAACATATGGTATTCCCTGTCTGTCAACGTTTGTGAAGGCGCAACTACAATTGAATCTCCAGTATGTATCCCAACAGGGTCAATATTTTCCATATTGCAGACAACAATCGCTGTATCATTACTGTCCCGCATTACCTCATATTCAATTTCCTTATACCCTGAAATTGATTTTTCCAATAAACACTGTGTTACTGGCGAATATCTAAGTCCATTTGTAACAATATCTTCAAGTTCTTCATCATTGTGGCAAATTCCACCACCAGTTCCTCCCATTGTAAATGCAGGTCTTACTATTACTGGATAGCCGATTTTTTCTACAAATTTACGTGCTTCTTCCAAATTATGGATAATATCTGATTCAGGTACAGGCTCTTTCAGCTCATTCATCAAATCTCTAAATAATTCTCTATCTTCAGCTTGTTTTTATAGATTCAAGTTTAGTACCCAGAAGTTCAACTCCACATTCTTCCAGCACACCAGATTCGTGTAATTCCACAGCTAGATTCAGTCCAACTTGTCCTCCAAGAGTAGGAAGCAGCGCATCAGGTCTTTCCTTTCTTATAATTTTTGAAACAAATTCAACTGTTAACGGCTCGATATAAACTTTATCTGCAATTTCCTTGTCTGTCATAATTGTAGCAGGGTTGGAATTTACAAGGATAACCTTATATCCTTCTTCACGTAATGAAAGACAGGCTTGCGTTCCCGCATAGTCAAATTCAGCGGCTTGCCCTATAATTATTGGACCTGACCCAATTACTAAAATTGTTTTTATATCTTTTTCGTTTAGGCATTTTTCACATCTCCTTCAGTTATTTTTAATTCTTAAAAATCTGTTTAATATTGTTCTTTCCGATTCTTTTTCATATTTTCAATAAATATATCAAATAAATAATTTGGATCGTGTGGTCCCGGAGAAGCTTCAGGGTGATACTGTACTGAAAATACAGGATATTTTTTTGTGTCTTACACCTTCACAAGTTCTGTCATTTACTGCGATATGTGTCAATTCCAAGTCTGTTTCCTTTAATGAATCAATGTCCACTGCAAATCCATGATTTTGTGCCGTAATATCAACTTTTTCCTGTTTCAAGGTTTATTACTGGCTGATTTGCTCCACGATGCCCGAATAACAATTTATAGGTTTTTGCTCCACAGGCAAGCGAAATTAACTGATGTCCCATACAAATTCCGAAAATTGGCACTTTATCTATTAATTCCTTAATTGTAGCAATTGTTTCAGGTACATCTGTTGGGTCTCCAGGCCCATTACTTAACATTATTCCATCAGGCTTTTGTCTTAAAATCTCTTTAGCAGATGCATTATGAGGCATTACTACAATATCACAGTTTCTTGAATTAAGTTCTCTCATAATTCCTGATTTCATTCCTAAATCAAGCAGTACAACTCTCATTCCTCTTCCAGAAGAAAGAAATGCTTTTTTTGTAGATACTTGTTCAATTTGATTAGTTGGTAACGAATTATTTCTCAAATTTTCTGCAACTTCTTCAGGATTTTTGTCTATGTCTACGATAATTCCCTTGATTGTTCCATGTTCCCGTATTTTTTTAGTCAGGCTACGTGTATCAATGCCGGAAATACCAGGAATATTTAAATCCTTCAGAATTTCTTCCAACGTAAATTCATTCCTAAAATTAGAAGGTTTTCTGCATATTTCACGAGTTATGATCCCTTTGATAGTTGGATTTATAGTTTCATAGTCATCCCTGTTTATTCCGTAATTTCCAATCAATGGATAAGTAAATGTAATAATTTGACCATTATACGATGGGTCTGAAATAGTTTCTTGATACCCAGTCATAGCAGTATTAAAAAAACAACTTCCCCAGCCATTTCCACATCTGCACCAAATCCATACCCTTTATACACGCTCCCATCTTCCAGAACAAGCTGTTTATCCAATGCGTACATAAATATTACCTCCCTAAAATTTTTACAATGATTTATTATTGATTTTTTTACTAAATTTGTTTAATTTGATTATTAAATAAGTTTGATTTGTGATATTTGCTAACATCTCTAATCTCATAATTATACTATATTTTTCAAGTTTTATCAATAATGATGAAAAATTATTTTTCTGATTTTTTTGTTTGAAAATTTTTTTATATCGTAAAAATATGATAAAAATCATTTATTTATAAAAGTTATAATTATTAAAAAGTCTAGCACTATTAATTTTATTAGTTTCAACATTACAGAAATTCAAGCATATCTTATAATCTAAATTTATTATTATTTTCATAAAATATTAATTTAAAAAGTTGAAACTCTCATTTTTCTTTAATATTTATATGATAATATTAAATTGTAAAAGGGAAAAGGACATAAAAGGACATAATCGGAAAACCAAGTTATAGAGCATATTCATGTATTAAAGCAAAAACATTTAAAAATCATATAATCTGTTATTTAGAAATATTCTTAAAAGAGTTTGTTTTTTTCAGAATTTGATGTAATTGTTGACATTTTAATGGCTATACATATAAGTGATTTATTATGAAAAAAATTATTATTTTTGTTTCTATTATTTAATGTCCCAAATTTTTTTAAAACTTATGAAAAGTATGTATAAAAATTAGAATGTCGACAAATCATAATACGAAGCAGGGAGTGGTTAATTACCTGCTTTTTTTATTTTTAGAAAGAGAACATTTTATTCAAATTCTAACATTGTATTGGTTTGATATCAAAGTATTGGTTTGATATCAAAAAGATTTATATATAATTAAATTTTAAAAACAAAATCAATATTATTTTGTATTTTCAAAAATATAGGGTATAATTCATAATGGATAACTAACGAAAATAAACTCAAATTCTTGGTTCATTTAAAAAAATATTTAAGTGAATATTTTCTTTTTAAATAAAATTCCAAGAAAAAAATAGATTACTTTTTCATAAGGAAGGAGAACAATAATGAAAAATGATAATTTTCAGTTGTGAAAATTGTGGAGGAATGATGAGATTTGATTCTGAAAACGCAATCTCTTAAATGTGAGAATTGTGGAACAGAGAAGACTTTGCCACGAACTCTCACTTGGGAAAGACATAGACTGGATGAATATGATCATTTATTAAAAAAAGGAAAAGTGACAATAGCCTTACAGTTGTTGAATGTCAATCTTGCGGTGCCACAATCGAAATGGACCCGCATATAAGTTCAGGAAAATGTCCTTACTGCAATTCAAATATCGTAATTAGCGAAAAGGCAGTATCACTTCTTGAGCCTGACGGATTAAGACCTTTTCAAGTAGATCAAAGAGATGTTGGAAGGATTTTTTCAAACTGGGTAAAAAAGAGATGGTTTGCTCCAAATGCTTTGAAAACCCTTTATCAAGCAGGAAAAATAATGGGAATTTATTTACCGTACTGGTCTTTTGATAACAATGCTGACTGTGATTATACAGCTTTAGGAGGAATTGACCGTACAGAAACATATTATGAGGATGGAAAAGAAAAAACGAGAATTGTAACAGACTGGTACAGCGTCAGAGGAAATGTCCAGAATGATTTTAAAAACATAATTATGAGAGCTTCTAGAAGTCTTAAGGACAATCTTTTAAGAAGTCTTGGCGGATTTGACTTGGAAAATACAATTAATTTTGATACAGGCTATCTATCAGGTTATGCATCTGAAGTATTTCAAATTCCTATGAGGGAAGGCTATGTTGAAGCAAAGGAAGTAATGGAAAATGAATTGGAAGGAATGGTCAGAAGCGATGTCTTAAGAAGATATGACAGAGTTAAGAGCATATCAATGAATATATATTGGAGCGATGAATTTTACAGACTTTTAATGCTGCCTGTCTACTCGACATCCTATTCTTTCAACGGAAAATCCTATCAAGTTCTGATTAACGGAGAAAACGGAACAGTAGTTGGAGAATATCCAAAATCAATAATCAAGATTACATTTGCAATAATTGCTGCTATTATAGTAATTTGCATCTTATATTTCTTGTTTTTTTAAAGACTAAAAATTCTTTAAAGGATATTTTTATGAAAGAGAGTGCATCTAATGAAAAGAATTACAAAAACTATTTTTATAATAACATTTTTAATTTTTTTCTATAATTATAAACGGTTCTGCCATAAAAAAATTATGATGTAGTAATGAACATAAATAAAGATTCCACACTGACAGTAACAGAAACAATTGAATATAAATTTGATAGTTCAGATCGTGGAGAAATTTTTGGGATGTGTTTTTTAAGAGAAAAATATGAAAAATTTTAAAAAGAGTCTTATTAAAATAAATTCCATAATGAGAAACAAAAACGAGAAATACGAGTATGAAAACATTTGATAAAAACTTAGATTAAAAAAATTGGTTCAGAAGATAGAAAAATAACTCAGCTTACAAATATATATGAAATTAAATATACGATGTATAGTGATATATCTAAACATAACAATATTCAACAAATATACTTCAATATAATAGGGCAATTCTGGAATGTTCCAATAGAAAAGGCTAATATTACAATAAGATTTGGAGATGGTCAGTCAATAACAAGTGAAGAAATTTCAAAAATTTGAAAATTTACACTGGAAAAAAACTGGAGCGGTAGGAACAAATTATAAAATTTTTGCAGGAAAATAAGGAAATAAAATTTACAACACAAAAACCATTAGCACCTAAAGAAGGAATTACTTTTTCTTTTAAATTTAAAAACAGATAAAAATATCTCCAAATTTCTCTGATAATTTAAAAATATTTTTCACAACTTCAAAAGTATTTAATTTTTTTAATTTAATACTATTTTTTTAATATCAATAACTTTTTATGATAATTACAAAAACTTATGATTTTAAAAACAGCCTCCCTAAAGAAAAAATTATACCGCAATCAGAAGTTCCAAACGATATGTCAGCCATGTTTGTCTCTTATTTTGAAGATAAACATTATCAAAACAGGCTACTTAATGTGGGAATTCTTTCCCTTATAACTAACGGTAGCATTACTAAAGATGGAAGGAAAATGCAGGAGCAAATAGGAGAACTAAAATAATTCAAAACTTTATCCTGAAGAAATAAATCTTTTTGATTCCTTAAATAAAATATCTTCAAATAAAAACAAAAAAATTTGTAATATCATCTAAATCCCTAAATTTGATTATTAAAGATTTTTCCCCAAAATATAATTCACTTTGCGAAGATAAAGATTTTTATTATTTATTTCCTTTATTTATAAGCATTACTATCTGTATGATGAATACATTTGATGGAAATGTGATAAATTTATTTTTCTGTGTTAAGAGATTTATTAACTTCTATGATTTTTGGCTACTATTATAGAATTTTTTTCGTATATCTGTATCATAAAAGCAAGAGATTTTTTTAGAAAAAAATTTTTCAAAAATATGTTAACTATTGTAAAATGGTTATTAATTATATCCATAATGCTAACATATTTTAATAGAAACATTCTGAGTTCCATAGCATTAATTCTGCTATTAATTGCCAACGGAATATATTATCGCAATTTAAAAAAATATATTCTGAAGAAGGCTTGAGAAAAAGAATATATTGAAGGCTTTGAAAAAAATATAAAAACTGCCACAAAAAGATCAGATAAAAATTTGATAACAGTGAGAAACTTGTAAATTATTTTAAAGAAGTCTTACCGTATGCGATAGCTTTGAATTTAAAACATAACTTTATAAAACTGTTTGAAGAAACAATTAAAATTAATTCAGATTTACCAGGAATTAGCAATGTATCAAAAAAACAATCAATGATTTATTCGTATATTCAAAAACAACTTAATAGATCTATAAGAATAATTTCTTATAAGACAAGAACGCATTCTTTGTCTAGTTCTTCATCAGACACATTCAGCAGTTTAGAAAGTGACTATGATAGTGATGATAAGTAATTTTTCAGCATATTCTATAAATAATTAAAATTAGGTTTCCAAATTTTATAGTCATAAATTTTTATTAAAATTACAAAAAGGAGGTAATTAAAATGAAAATTTTCAAAAACAAACTTTTTAGGAATGTTAATATTTTTTTATTGGTTTCTAGCATTAGTATTTCAGGGCAATATAAGGATCAGCTGGTAAGTCGTATGAGCGATTTTTCGGAATAAAGTATACGAGAATGTAGATGAAGGTCATGATGTTCAGCAAAAAGATAGCTTTACGAGCAATGCAGGAAGAATGGGACAAGGAATTGAATATTGTTTACCAGAAAATAATGAAAATTGCAAATACCAAAACTAAAAATAATCTTAGAAATGCCCAACGTGCCTGGCTAAAAATCTAGAGATAAAAAGTACATGACAGTTATTATTTTGAAAAATCCTGAAGGCGGAAGCATGGGAGTCCTATTTTTCATTAAATACTAATGTCAAATTATTAGAACAACGAACTCTTGAGCTGGCAGAAATGTATGACCGTTTAACAGGCAAGTAAAATTAAACAAGGAGATGAGTTATGATGAAAAAAAGTCTATTTTTAAAAATCTTTGTATTAACTTTATTAACAATGTGTTCAGTTATTAGCTTTGGAAAAACAAAAGTTCTTTCCATTTATACAAATCCATTGACAAAAAAAGCTATACTTCACTAGGAAAAGGGGAATTGCTGCTTTCAAGAAGAAATGAATTTGATAAGGAAATAAAATTTGTTGCAGAAGTTGATGGAGTTACTGTAGAACATAATTATGTTGAATGGAATGAAAAATATTTTTACCCTATTGGAACAGGATTTACAATTAAGCCTCAGAAAAAAATGTAGTTTATAGCTTTTATGGGAATAGTTCCTGAAGGAATCCCTGAAGCGAGATTAATAATTAATTATAAGGGAAAACAGAAAGTGATAATGTTAGACTGGGGACTGGAAACAGGAGATGAAGGTGAAGAGTTAGATCATTATGATGTTTATTTTTTAAAAAGTTATTAGACTCATTTAGTAAGTATACAGATTTAGAATACTAAAGTAAGTATTATTTAGCAAGGGTCTTGCCCCCTTGTTGTTCTATAACTAGTGTCTAATCTTTTGAATTAATTAGTTTTATAACTGTAATTTTAAAAATATTTTTACAATTCTAGCTTTAATTATTTTATTTACAATCTGCTCTGTTTCAAGCGCTTCCGAAGTAAAAAAATAATTTCAAGCGGAAATGAGAATAATGTTTTTGAAACTACAGGGTACATTAAGGGTTTGAATGGAAAGATGAGATGACTGCGATTATCTTGGTTTGATAAAGATGTATGTTATTCCAGACAATCCTGACGGCATTTGGAGGAAAAAAATAGCCTATGTATGGGCAAAAAGACATGTCAAATGAGTCGGATGAAAAAGCGGGAGACGAAGTTCTAAAACTGGCTAAAAAGAATTTTTTTAAAAATCCTGAAATAGGAAATAGTGAAAATGGACATGAAGAAATATCAGTAAAAAAATAAGATTAAAATCCTTAAAAGCCTGTAGTTGAATGTAATAATGTGATGTTATACAGTGAGTTTGTAAATGCTGAAGAAATAAAAAGTGCCAAAAGTAACATTATCAGAAGAAAAATATGATACAAAAATTGACTGGTCATTTTACCGTCGGATATACTGTAAAATCTCCAAATGGTTCTGCAAATATTATGGAAAAAGCCAGATGCAAAATTCTAAAGTTGTAAAAAGAATTGGAAAAAAATGACACTGTAGGGGAAATACAGGATTTTTGGAGAATGGGTTTTTGTATATTACCGTAATACATATCCTGATTTTCACATATGGATATGTACGTAAAAAGTGAACTGAAAGAAAAAATATAAGACATCCTTTTGAAAAATATTGATTTATTTAATTAAAACATCAAAAATATAAACTTAAGAGGTGATTTTATATGAAAAAAATATTATTGCTGATAATGCTTATAATTACATGTGTTTTCATTTGGGAAAAATAATGACGGAGATAATATTACTATGGAAGCTAAAGGAATGTTGCGTTTTTATATGGAATGATCATGGAAAAATATAGTAAATCTTCAAAAATTTCCTATAACAGGATTTGAGAATAATGGAACAGCAGGTTTTTGCAATATATCTGGAATTTACTCCTGAAGATAAAGGGAAATTTATGAATCGTATTCTGACTGTATGGCCTGGAGATACATCTGGAAAAGTTAATGGAAAAAGAAATGCATAACAGAATACTTAGTATAGGAAAGGAAATATCTCCTGATATTGAGAATAAAATGAAAAAAAATGGCTGGGGATATGTTTCTCAGCCTGTAAAATTAACCTTTGAAAACCTGTAAAAATTATATGGAAAGCTGCTGTTCAGTAGATTATTATTATGCAGAAATAGTAAAATATGAGAAAAATTCCATCAACAATAGTCAAAAATACCCCAAAATATGAACATGGGAGGACAGTGATGACAGAATATCATTTATTGGTGAGGATAATACATATATAATACACTCAAAAGAAGGTTATACGAATATAAGAAAAAGGGACCTTCTAAACAATATGATGTAATAGAAAAAGTTCCAAATGATTATTATGCAGTAATAACACAGGATTTTTGGAGAATGGAAATATATCATATATTTTTGAAGGAGGATCAAATAAAGTTGGATACGGTTTTTGTACATGAAAAGTCAATTGAAAAATATCTAAATAAATTAGAAGGTAGTACTGAACTGCCTTAAAAAAAGTTAAAATTAAGGCAGTTTTTTTAGAAGTTGTTTGACTTGAATAAATTTAAGTATATAATAAAAAAATCTAAAGAATTTTTTAAGGAAAAAGACAAGAAAAGAGTGTATAATATATAATATAAAGTGGAATACTTAATTAAATTAAAAATAAAGGGAGATAAATATGAAAAAGAACAGAAATTTAGTACTGACCGCATTACTTGCCTTGCTTGGGTTTGTAATTCTGGTTGAAAGCAATGATAATAAATTGGATATAAAAATTGCTGATAAAGAAAATTTAGATGTAAAAAAATATAAAAAAATGTAACAGCAGTAGCTGAAACTAAAGGCTCAGAAAAAGTTAAAACTGTAATTATTGAGTTTGATAAAAACAATAAAAAGATCCAGCATTGTCCAAAAATGAAATTACTGTAACTCATCTCTAAAAATCAGATGAATCTGCATTTGTTACAGCGGAAACAAAAAGTTAAAAGAAAAATTTCTAAAATTTATACAAGTGATAAAATAGATGAAAACGGAAAAGCTGAAAAAGTTAAAGATGGAAAATATCTCTATCTAGAGTTAGCTGATTCAACTGATAATTCAAACAAAGAAGTGCATGATTCAGATTTAGAAAGCTTAAAAATATCAGTTTCACAAGATAAAGAAAATTATTTTTACGAATAGTAAAAGTTTTAATAAAACTATGAAATAATTTTAAAAGCGGAAAACTTGAAAAAAATTATTTAAAAAGATATAAAAAAAATAAAAAAATTACAAAGTAGGAAATAGAATAAAAATGAAGCATAAAAAAACAATTTTTTTGTATATAATTTTTGGTAATATTTATAGCTAACTGTTCAAATAATAACAAGGTAAATTTTTAACAAAAAAAGATAATTCAAAAGTTCAAAAATACAGTTATAAATAAAAAGCCAGAAAAAATTTAAAAATAGAATATTTAAAAACTGTAACTTATTCAAATTTAGCAGATAAAAAGTACAAGATGAAGTACAGGATACCTTGAAAAATGCGGGAATTAGCTCTGAAAATATAAGTTCTTTTTTTCAAAGCGTAAATTATTACAATAATGCAACAGAAAATAAAGATTTGATAAAGTCAGGTTTTATAAATTCTCAAAATATAAATCCTATTTATGATGAAATAGAAATACAAAAATCTGGAATAAATAAAGATTTTTTTAGGATTTAACTGCCGAATAACAGCCTTTACTTTAATGAAAGATTTTTATAACTGTGGAAAATCCGATTACAAAATCTGGAGAAATGTTATTTATGGATATGGAATCATTGCAAAATGTTCCATTCAAGCTATTTTTCACAAACTGAAAAAATAAATTTATAACTTTATTTTTCAGAAATTCCCACAAAATCAACTAAAGATATAAAATTTCACGTTGAAAATGTAAAAATACTGGAAGGAAAAAGGTGTTAAATTTAATAATAAAAATAAAATTTCACTTATTTCAGTATTTTTCACTTTAATGATGAACCTGAAGAAAATATACTATTTATTGGTCATGTCGGAGTATTAATTCCTGAAAAAGGATGGAAAAATTAATGTTTATTGAAAAAAATTAGCATTTCAACAACCTTATCAGGTTCTAAAATTTAATAGCTGCACAGAATTGAATGATTATCTTATGAATAAATACGATACAGCTTGGGGACAATCTACTGCGAAGCCATTTATTATGGAAAACGATGAACTTCTTAAAGAATATCGTGAAAATCCAAATAATAAATAATTTTTTTATTTTTAAAAACTAACTAAATTAAAATAACAGGGAAAAAAACTTTATTATAGTAATTTCCTGTTATTTTTACAAACTTAAAAATTATGACTATTCTAATTATAAATTTATTTTTCCAATTTAATTTCAATAATATTTTTTTAAATTTAGCAATAAATTTTGTTCCTTTATTTAACTCACTTTCAACGTTAATAACCGCATTATGCTGTTCTATAATTTTAGAAACTAAAAAGAGCCCCAGTCCAAAAACCTTTATTTATTTTTTTATTTCTAGAATCATTAATTTGATAAAAATCTTCCCCAAATGAGATTTTTTTAAATTCTTCAGACATTCCAATACCATTATCTTCCACTTCCAGAATACAGTTCTCATTTTCTGAATAAAGTTTTTATCTTTATCTCATTTTTTTGTAAATTTCATTGCATTATTCAGCAAATTATCAAGCAATCTTTCAATCATTATTTTATCTCCAGTTATAAAAAAATATTTTTCTTCTATTTCTTTTGATATTTTTAATATTTTTTTATCAATTAAATTTTTTATAATCCAGCAATATTTTTTTCTATTATTTCCGAAAAAAATTTATGTTGGAATTATAAACTGTTTTTCTATTTTGGAAAGTTCCATAATTTGATTTATAAGTTCTGACATTTTTTTGCCTGACGCTGAATTACAGAAAAAGAGTCCTTTGCCTCTTCTAAAGTATCTGCATATTCCAAAGAATACTGGCTTTCTGTAAGAATAACGCTAACAGGTGTCCGAAGTTCATGTGAAACGTCTGAACTAAACTGTTTTTTTCACGTATGTAAGAATTTTTCAAGTGAATTTAGCATTTTCATTAAAGGCGGTTGCCATCTTGTGAATTTCATCTTTTCCTTCGTCAATTTCAATTCTTTTTGGAAAAAAATCACCATTTTTTTGAATTTCTGAAGCTGTACCTGATATTTTTGGCTACAGGATTTAAAGCTTTTTTTATAATTTTATATCCGCCATAAACTATTATTAACAGTAATAATGGACTTGAAATTAAAAATTATTAAAAAGCATTCTATTTACTTCGTTTGTCAAACTTGTTTACTGGTATAATTCCCCTAACCCATTCACCTTCAGGAGTATTTATTTTTTTGTCAAAATAATAAAATTTTCCTCCATCTTTTTCATAAGTTCTAACTGTGTTTTCTGCAAAATTTAACGTCAAATCAAATCCCCTCGGCGACATTCCAGCCATTTCTATTCCCAGCATTATTATATTTTACAAAATAAATCCCGTCATCAAAATCATCAAACTCATCAGGATTGAAACCATCTCGGAAAGCCATTTCAACTACTGATTCCATAAGTTCCCTTTGATTCAAGTCCCCAGTCATCTTGTCTGCAACAGTAAAAGATCCAGTTAACATAATCGCTATTAGAAATTACGATAAAAGGCAGTGTACCAGAGAGTTATTTTTACAGTTATCGGAAAATTTTTCCCCAAATTTTTGTTTATTTTATTTTTTTCAATGTTTTTAACTATTCCTTTTCATTTTAACGTTTTAAAATTTAATTTTTCATCTTTTTATAACATAGCCAAGTCCTCTTTTTTTGTGTAAATTATCTGCTTTCCACCTTCTACATCTATTTTTTTCTAATATTTTTTTATCAAAACGTCAATTATGTTGGAATCTCCTTCGTAATCAAAGTCCCAGACATGCTCCTTAATCTGATCTCTGCTTAAAATCCGATTTTTTTACTTTGCATAAGGTATTCCAGAACTTCATATTCCTTTCCAGTTAATTCTATCTGTTTTCCAGCTCTTGTTACTGACTTTTCTGAAGTATCTAAAATCAAATCTCCTATCATAAGTTTATTTGAACTATTACCATATTTTCTTCTTACAACTGCTCTAATTCTTGCCATAAGCTCATTAAAGTCAAATGGTTTTACAATATAGTCATCAGCTCCCAAGTCAAGTCCTTTTACCTTATCATCTGCACTATCCCTTGCAGTAAGCATAAGAACAGAAGTATGGTTTCCTTTATCCCTAAGTTTTTTTATAACTTCAAATCCATCTACTTTTGGCATCATAATATCCAAAATTACTAAATCATATTCGCCATATTCCAGATAGTCAAGCGCTTCTTCTCCATCAAGTACGCTATCCACACTATATCCATTTTTTTAAGATATCTTGTAATAACATTATTCAAATCTATTTCATCTTCTGCCAACAAAATTTTTCATATTTAATATTTCTCTCCTATATTATTTTTTTAGTAAAAAAACTAAAATTTTAATTTTTCTAATTTTTTTATTCTTTTTAATCTCAAAATTATATCGATTTTTACTATAATATATCACAAATTTTTAAAAATAAAAAGAGAGTAAACTGAAAAATAGTAAATTTTCAATCAACCCTCTAAAGAATGTTTTTTAGTTAAATTTTATTAATCTCTGTCTACTTTCCATTTTACAATAGCACCAGTTACAGCATCAATGTCGAATTCATATTCCCATCCATTATAATAAATTTCACCTTCATAAACCATTCTTCCATTTTCTCTGTCCAAATGGATTTCCTTCACGTGAGAACTGTTTGCTCCTGGCACTTTTTCAATGCAATATTCTTTGCTCTGTTTACACCAATGTAGCTGTTTGAAGAAACGTTTCTGTTATATTTGTGTTTACTCTTTTGCGTTTGCAGCTCACTGACACTCCTAATACCATGATTCCTAATAATACGATACTTAAAATTTTTCTTTTTCATAATTTTTTTCTCCTTCTTTTTTTATTTAATTTTTGTTTTTTTGATTTAAAACATTTTTTTGCAAGATTTTTTTATTTATATATTTTTAATAATTTCTATTATAGTGTTTTACTTCAGTTCCAATAACTTCACCTGTTGAAAGCATCTATATCAAATTCGTATTTTTGAATTATTGTAAAAAAATTTCGATTTCGTAAATTGCTCTTCCATGATCGTGATCTAATTCTATTTTTTTCCAAAATGGCTTTTGATTAGCTCCTCGCACCTGTGCAAGTGCAATTGATTTTTGCCTTTTTCTATTGTTATATTTTGTGAATTGTTTGCATTACTATTAGCGTAAGGAGAATTATTTGAAACTCCTTCTACTTTCCACTTTACAATGTCACCAGTTACAGCATCAATATCAAATTCATATTCCTGTCCATTATAGTAAATTTCACCTTCATAAACCATTCTTCCATTTTCTCTGTCCAAGTGGATTTTCTTCATATGAGAGCTGTTTGCTCCTGGCACTTTTTCAATGCAATGTTCATTGCTCTATTTACTCCAATGTAGCTGTTTGAAGCAATGTTTCTGTTGTATTTGTTTTTGCTTTTTTTGCGTTTGTAGCTACTGATACTCCTAATACCATAATTGATAATAATGCGATACTTAAAAATTTTCTTTTTCATAATTTTTTCTCCTTCTTTTTTTCGTTTAATTTTTATTTTTTTGATTTAATAATTTTTATTATAATGCTTTACTTTCAGTTCCAACAATTTTCACCCGTTGAAGCATCAATGTCAAATTCATATTTTTGAATTATTGTAAAAAAATTTCAATTTCGTAAACAGTTCTTCCGTGATCATGATCTAAATCTATTTCTCCAAAATGACTTTCATTCGCTCCTGGCACTTGTGCAAGTGCAATTGATTTTGCTTTTTTTCCATTGTTATATTTTGTGAATTATTTGCGTTATTATTAATATAAACTGTATCATTTGAGACTTTGTTTCTATTTCTATATTTTCTGCTTGCTCCATAAGCAATACCAAGTGCCCCCTAATAATGCAATTCCGAAAATTGCAAATTTCACTGTTTTATTTTTTTCATTTTTCTCTCTCCTCTGGTATTCATTTATTTTTCTGACTTCCCTCTTATTTTGAATACATTATATAACAGTTTTATGAATATAAAATGAATGAGAAAAATTTTTTTCTAAAAAAATTTAAGTTTATTCATAATTAAAAAAAGAGCTACTCTTTTAATAGCCCTTTTTGTGAATTATTTATATAATTATTTTTTTCACTCTTCTTGTTTTTTTATCTTTCTTTTTTTATCTTTTTCCTTTTGAAGATTTATCAGATTTTTTTCAGAAGATTTTTTTCTTCGTTTTCTGTCTCTATCTCTTTTTCCAGATTTTTTTATCACCTTTTTCACCGCCACCATTTCTGCTTCCAGTAGCTTCTTCAACAAGCGGTTTTTGCATCTTTTTTTAGAATTTAATGCCCGCATTATATATTCGGCTTCTTGTAACGGTACTGTGATAAAAGAGTATTTGTCCATAATTTTTTTACATCTTTTTACTTTTTCTTCCAGGTGTTCTTGCCTTTTTTTATTTAATAAATCAAGAAGTCTTCCCACGTTATAGCCGTCTTTGCTTCCAAGTGCAATGAATAATCTTGTCTTATCGTTAATTTTTACTTTTTACATCTGCAATTTCATTGTAATTATCTGGTAAAAATTCATCTTCATAAACGTGTCTTAAAACAGAAGCAAGCACTTGTCTAGCGTCTCTTCCTTCAATCAATCTTTGAGCAAGCTCCTCATAAGCATTAAAATCGCTTTCTTTGATAATTTCGTCTACATAAGCAACTAATGCTTCTTTTTTAGCTTCCAGAATTTCTTCCACGTTTGGAATGTCTTCTCTTTTTAATGTCAGTTTTTGTAACTCGTTTAATTTGGGCAAGTTTGCTTGCTTCTCTTGGAGTTACAAAAGTTATTGCAATTCCCTTATGACCAGCACGTCCTGTTCTACCGATTCTGTGAACGTAAGATTCAGCTTCCTGCGGGATAGAATAGTTAATAACATGCGTTAAGTTGCTTACATCAATTCCACGAGCGGCAACGTCCGTAGCAACTAATATTGTCAATATTTGTTTCTTGAACAAATCAAGTGCTTTTTTTGTCTTAAAGCTTGGGTAATATCTCCGTGAATACATTCTGCATCATAATTTCTTGCTTTCAATTTATTTGTAACATCGTCAACTTCTGATTTTGTACGGCAGAAAACAATTCCATAAAAATTTTGTTCATAATCTAAAACTCTGCATAGTGCTTCAAACTTATCTTCCTGTTTTTACTTCATAATAGATTTGTTCTGTTAAGTTTGTTGTAAGTTCCTTTTTTTCAACTTTTAACAGTTTGTGTTCAGGCATAAATCTTTTTGCAATCGCTAAAATTGCTTTAGGAATTGTGGCTGAAAAGAATAACATTTTTTTCTCATCATTAGTTTTTTCCAAGATTTCTTCAATATCTTCTAAAAAAACCCCATATTAAGCATTTCATCCGCTTCATCCAGCACGAAATAGTCTAAAGCCATTTACTTTCAGAACTTTTTTATTTATCAAATCCATAACACGTCCTGGAGTTCCTACAACAATATCTACTCCAGCTTTTAATCTTTTTATTTGGTTTTCAATAGAAGCTCCTCCATAAACAGCAAGAACTTTTTATATCTTTTTCTCCTTTTTAATGAATAAATTTCATCAGAAACTTGATTTGCAAGCTCTCTTGTCGGTGCTAAAAATTAAAGCTCTGACTGTTTTATCAGCGTCAATAGTTTCCAGTATTGGAATACCAAAAGCTGCAGTTTTTCCCTGTTCCTGTCTGAGCCTGTCCAATCAAGTGAGTTCTTTCTTTCAATAATTCAGGAACAACCAGCTTCTGTATTTCACTTGGTTCTTCAAATCCTTTTTTTACTTAGGGCATTAAGCATTTCCGTACTTAAGCCAAAAATCTTCAAATCTTTGCATTATTTTTTTAATTTACCTTCCTTTACTTTTCATAGTTTAAATTTATACTTATATTTTTTTAAAAATTTCTCATACATACCATTATACCACACTTTTTAAAATTTTTGTATGAAATTTATTTAAAATTTATCACTTGAGCACAATTATTTTTAAATAAAACTCAAAATTAGATACTTAAATAAATTATTTTTTTGAGACTTTCTCGATATTTTTTTATTTATTTGTTAAAGGATTTTTATGCATTTCCTTCTGCAATAAATTTTATTTCTTTTTCTTGACATATTTTTTTCGTATATGCAAAAATTGCCAAGTAATTTTGTGAGTAATCTCTTTTTTTATAAAAAAATATAAAAAGACTTGTATTTTTCCATCCTTTTGAACTATTGTTATTTTTTTATCATTTTAAAGATTTAGGATGCGTCATTTTTATTACTTTTATATTTTTTTATAAACAAATTTATTTTTCATCAATTGCAATTTCATAATCATTTACAATTAATTTATTTGGAGAATTTATTATCTGAAAATGTCTTTGCCAAAAGCCTAAAACATTGATATCCAAAAAAATAGAAATACTGAAATTGGAATAATGTATATAAAAACTCTCCAACAGAAATTGGTATTGCCGATTTAAAAAAATAAGGCAATTACTCCAAAAAAATACAATAAAAGCCGTTACAATTCCTGATACTATAAAAAAATTGTAGCCTTTATCAAAGTCGATATCTGTACTTTACTCTTTTTTTAAAAAAATGAATAATCTCCTAATTCAAAAATTTTTTTCTTCCATGAATTTCACCTTTCCTTCCTTATTTTTTTCTATTTTAAGTTTAATATCCAGTTATTACAAACTCAATTCTATTTTCAAAACACCAATTCCTAATGTTTTTTTAAATAACGATATGTATTCAGGGTATTTCCATTTTACATTTATCCCAATAGGTGCAATAACAAATTTCTGATTTCCAGCATTATTTTTCGATTATTAATACTTTTTGGCACATTTAAAATGTTTAAATATGATCTTTCCGTTATTTTTAATCCTGTCATAGTAATTTTTTATATCAGATTTGTAAAATATTTTTTTCATCTATCATTATTTTTTTAAATTGTCTATTGTTATATTTTTTTGAAAGTTTTTTTCTGAATTTTTATCTTTCACATTAGAATATTGAGCAAAATAAAAAAATTAGTAGAAATGTCTCAATAATAATAAGATAAATCAGTTGAGTTACAAATTTTTGCAGTTTCTTTTTTTCTGAAAAAGTCATTAAAATTATAAAAAAATAAAAATTGAAATTACAAAAAAATTTTTGCTTTTTACACCAACTTCCTTTTAAAATTGCAAGTTTTTTTCTGTCGGAATCATAAATTTTTCTTTTTAAAGTATCATTCTTATATTTTTCCAATTTTTTTCTTTCAAAAAAATATTTATATTTCCAAATATATACTTTTTAATTCGTTTCTTTCTTTCAAAGTTATCCACGAAATATTTTTTTCAAATGATTTTTTTCCCTGTTCTCAGTAAACTTTAAATATCTATTTACTTTTTATTTTTCAAACTTTTTAAACCGACTTTCTACACTTTCAACTACCCTCACATCATTTTTTTATAATATCCAGAACCTTTTTCTTCTCCCCAAAATTAAAAATAACTAATTTTACTACGCTTTACAGTAATTTCGTTTCCATAACAACTTATAACAGTATATAAAATTAGAATTAGTAATACAATGGGAAAAAAATCTGAGGAATCAGTAATAAAAAAATTTCCAAGAATTAAAAATGATGATACAAATCCTACAGAAAGATTAAAAAAATAATGTTTGAATTATTTTTAAAATTTTTATACGATAGATTTTTTTCATATTTTTTCAAAAACTCCTGTTAAAATCTAAAATCATTTAAACCTCCACAATTTTTCAAATGTTATTATCTTCTCAACATCTTCGCCGCAATCTCTACCATCCTAATTGCCAGTTCATGATTTTCCCCAAACAAGTTATAAGCTCCGTCTTCGCTCAAAAACTCCACATTTCAAGTCTTGTGGCAAAATACCGTTGTTAAAAGTCTTCCACATCCAAAAACCAGTTTTCGCTACTATAATATTCATCCAGCTTTTTTTATAATCCACCAAATTTTTCCTCCAGCTTATCTAACACTATATTCAGTTCCCTAAAAATATCTGCTGATTTATCCATGATTTTTTTCCATTTCTTCAACTCTTTTTTTATTTTATCATTTTTCATAAAAATTTACCTCTTTTTCCATTCTTTTTAATTTTTATTTAATTGTTTTTTTATTTTTTTCAAAAAGGCTACCGTTTTTCCGATAGCCATATTTTTTTTATTATTATATTCCTAATTTTAAATTATCATTGATTTGCTCTTTTCGATGTATTCACCAGTTCTTGTATCAATTTTAATTTTATCTCCAATTGCTACAAATAAAAGGTACTTGTAAAGTGTAACCTGTTGACACTGTCGCAGGTTTTTGTTGCACGTCCGATTGTATCTCCTTTTTAGTCCTGGCTCTGTATAAGTTACTTCTCTAACTACTGTGTTCGGCAATTCTACACCAACTGGAGTCCCTTCGTACATTAGAACTTGAATGATCATTTCTTCTTCCAAGAAATTTACTGCATCTCCTAAATCTTCAGTTGATAAGGCAATTTGTTCAAAAGTTTCTTGATCCATAAAGTTATATTCTCCGTCAATTTCATATAAAAAAATTGCATTTGATTTCTGTCAAGAATGATGTCATCCATAAGTTCAGTTGCCAAAACTGTAATTTCTTGAATTTTTCCTGAAATTAACTCTTTTGTTTTGAATTTTACTTCGGCTGCCCTTTGTCTTTTTCCTGATGTTGATTGATGTCTTTCAGCTTTTAGTATTAAATATGGGATGTTGTTCTTTCTATATGTACTTCCTTGTCTTAATTCTGCTGCTGGTTTCATTAATTTTTTTCCTCCTAAATTTTTTTAACTTTATTATTTATAAATTTCTCTTTTTGGTGTATTAAAATCACTTAATTTTTTTGAATGTTTGTCTAAACTTAAAGTAATTTTTTTACACAAGAGTTTTTTTAATATTTTATTAAGTAAGTTGCTGTTACAACTAATCTTAATTTTTTTATAAATTTGATTACTTTCATCTTCATTTATTTTTTTACATCTTCAGTATCTGCCAGTACTTCAAATTGTCCTTGATTCATATTTTTTTCAGCCCGCCAATTTCATTGTTATTCACTTTTAGCATTTCAATTGCACGAATTTCAGCATTTCTTGAAGCATCTACAATTAAGTCCCGCTTATATTTTTTTCTAAATTTGTAATATAGTATTCTGGCATATTTATCTCAATATTGCTGCTTTGTAGCTTTAATTCAGCCAGCTTTTTCGTAAAAATTCTCCAGCCTTATCAATATTTTTTTGTAACAATCGAAATTACTTCGACTCCATCATAATCTGAAATTTTATTATTTGTTGCAGGTGTTTCAGTAGATGTAGCAGAATTTTCAGATGACTTCTTTACATTTGATGAACTTTTCTGTATAATTTGGCTGAATACGTAGATTTCCTATGCTGTATTCATTTTCGTTAATTTTTAAGTTTTTTTAATTAAATCTATAGTTAATTTTTTTCTCTTTCTGAAATATCTTTTTTTCAATTCATCAAGATTTTCACTTTTTTTAGAAATTACTATGTTTATAAGTGCCTTGTCCGCTTTGATTCTCCGTTCAGCTACGCCCTTTACTGTAATTCTATTTTTCATCCTTATTAGCCTTATCCATGGCATTTTGAAATCAGTGCTGATGATATAATTAATCCAAAAGATAATATCGTAGGAATTAATATAAATTGTATTTTTTTCAATTTCTTACTCCTTTACTGAATTTAATCAGTTTATTGTTAACATTAAATTACAAAAAGTTCTATCAAATTATAATTTATTTTATAAAAAAAGTCAATTATTATCCTGTATTTTTTTAATAGATATTTCCTATTTTTCTTATTTTTTTACTATTGCGTTTGCTTGTACATTAACCATCCGTTAAAGTAGACATTATTATAGTCATATCCATTTATTCTCATAATTTCTCCATTTTCCAAATACCATTTATTTCTTTTCATAACAGCCTCAAAGTTTTTTTCTTCAGCAAGGCTTACAGTCATTGTTATAGGTCCTGTATGTCTTCCATTATAAGTCCCTTCACTATGTGTTCCATAAACTACACAATCTGAAAAATGAATATCTGCCATATATGCATGGTCTGCACCTGGGTCAGAAACTGTCGATGTATTAAAGTACGATTGTGAAGAACTTGGATTCACGCAATAGCTCCCTTTTCTCACATCTACTGGCTTTTCTTACAATTAATCTTTCCTGTTTTTTTCTTCATTTTTTTATTTATTTTGTCCACTTGTTTTTGATTTTTTTCATCCTTTTTTTCTGAATTTGTGAAGTTGATGGATTGGATGTTGTAGACTGTGCAGAAGCTGAATTTGTCGCAGCTGATGAATTTTTATTTTGTGATATGGCTGCCATTTGTTTTTTTAAATTTTCCCTTTTTTTATTTTTGACTTCTCAAATAAAATAGTCCACCTGCAAAAAAATGGCAATAATCACCGCAACTATAGCTGCTAGAATTGTAGTCATCTTATTTGATACATATTTATTTTCAGTTTCTTCCTCATAAAAAGTCAATATTTTTCTGCACTTTTTTTCATTATTACCAAATATTTCTCGCTCTAATTCCTCTTTTTGTTTCTGTAAATCCTTAATCTCCTTTTGTTTTTTAATTCTTCAATTTCCTTTTCTAGTTTTTTTCTTTTTTTCATTTTCTTCAAATTGATTATCACTCATATTTCCTCCTAGATTATTAACTCGTAGTAATTATATCTTAAAAAAATTAAAATTTATCAAATTAAAAAAATTTTTTTCTAAAAAAATTTTATAACCTGATTTTTTTAATATGAATAATAATTCTATATAATAAAAACTAAAAAGTTAAAATTAAAGGATAAAAATATAAAAAAATATTTTTTTAAATTAAATATATTGACTAAAATTTAATACGAGGTATAATTATAATGAAAAAAACAAAAATTTTTTTAATAAAATTGGAGTGATGGTTATGAAAAATTAGAGTATTCTTATTGTTTTTGTTTAATGTTTATTTTTGGTATGAATTTATTGGCAAATGATTTGCACTTTGAATCGAATGGTGGGCATATAGTTCCGATGAACATGTCCAATATTTCAATAAAGAGTGAGAAGCTTCACTTCAAGCTGGAAAAAAATAAAATACAGGATGAAGATAAATATGAAATGATTGTAACTGTAAGGTTTGTATTTAACAGCCCGGATGCAGGGAGAAAAATATATAGGATTTATTACTCCTGAAGGAGGAGCCTATAAATGGGATGAAGTAGAGTATTTTTAAAGATTTTAAGACAATTGTAAATGGAAAGAAAGTAGATACAGTTTCATATAGATTGACAGATCTTATTCCAAAAGATGTGGAACAGCTGGAAGAAGTGAAAAATATTTTTAAGGAATATGACAAGGAAAAAAATGATGGAGATATTCAAATATTATAAGAAAAGCAATGTCTACTACTTTAAGGCAAATTTTTAAAAAAAGGGGAAAATATAGTTGAGCATAGCTACCGTTATAATAAAGCTGGTGGTGACGGGTATATAGATTTTTGATTATGTATGGACAACTATTTCAAAGTGGAAAAAAATCAGAAGGTAGATGATTTTTGAAGTAATTGTTGAGCCTGGAAATGCATTCATTGAAATGCCTGTTATAAAAATGAAAAATGGAAAAGAAATGAAATGGGAACTTGTCGGAGAAGGAAATACGGATTACGGATACAAAATTTCTTCTAATGGAGATGGTAAAAAAAGAAGATAAATATAAATTTTTTTATGCAAAAATTGAAAAAAAGGTTATTTACATTTCAGAACAAAAAGACTTTAAACCTGAAGATGAATTTTACTTGACAGTAATAACAAGTCTGGATGCAAAATTACTATTTTTCCTGAAAAAAACTGAAAAAGGATTTAAACTCAGAGATAATTTTTTTCAGATGCAGGAGTTGCAGGAACTAATTTAGAATATTACTTAGAACACGATTTAAAAAAACATTACAGATGATGAATTAAGAATAATAAGAAATTATCCTTATGCATTGGCAGGTTATGATTTTTCCTGATAAAAAAATTGAAAGATTATTTCTCAAAATTTTTTTGTGGTACATACCTATTGGAAAAAAATGTAACATTGGAGAATTATGAATATGAATGGATTAAAAAAAGGCAGATAAAAATTATAGACAGCAGGAAAAAAATAAATATATCAATTATTTGTTTAGAATTATGAAAATGGAGATGGCAGCCATGAAAGAACTTAAAGAAGGATTTTTTTACTATTTTGCTTAATGTTTCTTATTGGATTGAATTTATTGGCAAATGACTGGGAATTTGGTTCGAAGGAGGGCATATAGTTCCGATGAACATGTCTGATATTGCAATAAAAAGTGAGAAGCTGCATTTTAAGCTGGAAAAAGTGAAGGGCGAATATGGGACAGTAAATGAAATGGCAGTGACTGTAAGATTTGTGTTTGACAGTCCTGCGGCTGGAGAGAAGTACATTGGGTTTATTACGCCTGAAGGTGGAAATGAGGAATGGGATGAAGTTAATCATTTTAAAATTTTTAGGACTGTTGTAAATGGGAAAAGTGTAAATACAGTTTCTTATAGATTGACTGATTTTGTTCCAAAGGATGTGAAACAGCTTGAAGAAGTAAAGAAGTATTTTTAAGGAGTATGATGAGGAAAAAAAGCGAAACAGGAAGCTGACTATTATAAAAAGAGTTATGTTTATTATTTTAAAGCAAACTTTAAAAAGGGAGAAAATGTAATTGAGCATAGCTATCGTTACGATGGAAGTGGCGGTGTCGGATATAATGACTTTTAATTATGTCTGGTCTACTATTTCAAAATGGAAAAAAATCAAAAAAAGTGGATGACTTTGAAGTAATTGTTGAGCCTGGAAGCGCTTTGATTGCAATACCTGAAATAAAGATGAAGAATGGAAAATATATAGACTGGAAATTAGTTGGAGAAGGGAATATTGATTACGGATACAGAAATTATTACGATAGAGACGGACAATATAAAGTTCTTTATGCAAAAATTGAAAAAAAGGATATTTACATTTTAAAAACAAAGAATTTTTAGCCCTGAAGATGAATTTAGCCTATCAGAAATAGCATATCTAAATGGTAATTACTATTTCTCTGAAAAACTGAAAAAAAGGCTATAAATACAGAGATGATCTAACAAAAAGCCACTTACAGTGCGGGATATTTAACAGCAGATGAATTAAAAAGAACTTACCAATGAAGATTTGAAAATAATGAGAAATTATCCTTATGCAGTAGCAGGATATGATTTTTTTCTGATAAAAAAATTAAAAGATTATTTCTCAAAAATTTTTGTGGTATATTCCAATTGGAAAAATGTGGAATTGGGAGAAGATGACTATGAAGTTGTTAATAATGTGGATAAGATTATAAAAAGCAGGGGAAAATAGAAATTATAAAAAGTTGCTTGACTTTTTATAATGATGTACTGTATTATGTACATAGATGAAAGGAGTGATTTTTTTATGACAAAATACAAATGCAACTAATTTGAGAAAAAAATTTATTTTTCTTATTTAGAATCCGCAATTGACTATAATGATGTTATCAATGTGAACACTAAAAAAAGGAAATGCTATTATCATTAGCGAAGCTGAATACAACAGTTTATTAGAAACTCTATACTTGTTATCAGATCCAACAATGAAAGAAAAAAATTGAAGCTGCAAAAAAATGCTGGTGATGAAGATTACGAGGCTTTTTGAATGGTAGAAGAATACAAAATTTATATTTTTGAAAAAAAGCTAATAAGGATAAAGAGAAAATAAAGCAATTTCCAGCATTAAAAAAAATAATGTGGAAAAAAATTAATAAACCTTATAAAGAAAAAAATCCTTTTTCAAACACCACCGTCTTATGAGATTTTTAACTAAAGATTTGAAAGATTATTATTCAAGAAGAATTAATAAACAACACAGGCTCGTGTATGAAGTTATAGAAGAAGAGAAAAAGAATAAATATCATTAGTATGTGGACACATTAAGTAGAATAAATAAATTGTGAAAAAAAGACAGGTTACAAGTAAAATTGTAGCCTTTTTTTGTTTTTTTAAAAAAAGTGTTATAATAAGTTTAAAATAAAAAAATTGGGAGATGAAGTTGGATATTGAAGTTAAATTGAATGAAGGTATGAAAAAAATATATTTATAAAATATGGGAAAAAAATGGAAAATGAAGATAGAACAGAATATGATGTTGCACTTGAAAAATTATAGTAAATACTTGTTAAAAGGAAACCACGAAAAATCCTGAAGATGTTTCGGTCGTCTGTCAGTTGGCGGGAGTTTGCTATTTGAGCAGGAAATGTGATGGTATAGCAATTTTAGAAACATTTTTGAAAAAGAATTTTTGATATTTTAACAGAAGATGAAAAAAATTTAGAATATATTTTGATTTGGCTTATTTGTGTGAAGATATGGGATGTATGGAAGAAGAGGCTATTGATTATCTTGAAAAAAAGCAATAAAAATTAATTCAAATAATGCAGACATTTATTACAGACTTTCAGCTATTTGTTTTCATGCTAAAATGTATCAAAAAAATCTCTTGAAAATATAGAAATCGCCTGCAAAATGAGAGATAAAACAAAAATACAGTTATGGATATGCACTGATTTTTGATTCAAAATAAAGAATATAAAAAAAGCTGAAAAAAATTTTTAGATGATTTGTTAATAGAGAATCTAGACAATATTAAATATCATTTTTTTACAGAGATCTTTTGTAAAAATTTATTTAGGAAATAAAGATACTGGAAATATAGAAAAAAACTTTTTGGAAAAAAATAAAAAGAGTTTGAAATGCTGGAGAAAACAGATTATGAAAAAAATATTTGAATTGGTTGACGTATGAAGGTTTTAACACCATTGATAATGGTAATATAAAAGATTTATATTATTTATGTGGTAATTATGAAAAAAATATTGTAAATATACAGAGAATGTTAATTTTAATTTAGAAGCAAATTATATGGCACCATATCTTTATTCTTTGAAACAATTGAATAAGTTTGAGAAAATAGATAGGATATTGAAAGAAGCTGAAAAAAAGAGATTTTTTTCAAAACATTGAAGAAATAAAGACCGACGAAGAATATCAGAAAAAAATACAACGGAAGAAGAACTTTTGGAAATGATAAAAGATGAAAAAAACAGAAATTGAAAAAAACATTAATTTAGTGCTGGAAAAAAATATTGAATACAGATTTTTAAAACCTAAGATTGAAATATTTATGTTTTTTTGAAAATGAATGTTGGTTATTGGATTGTCCACAGCATTTGATAATTGATGAGGATTGAAGAAATATGAAAGGAATAAAATTATGAAACAAACACAAAAAAAGAATGGGCAAGATATATTCAGGATGAAATCAAAAAATGTATAAAACTTGCTATTTAGTTGATTGTCCAATGCATCAGAAATTAGATTAGGAGGAAAATTGGAAAAAAACAAAAAAATTTAGAAAGAAAAAAACGGTAAAAAGAATGGATAAAATATATTCAAGAAAAAAAATTAGAAATAATAGTGATTACGATTCTGTTTATGAAGAGTATAAAATATTTTTGGAAAATAAATTGAAAGAAAATCCCAAAAAAATGTGGAAGTTGTTTGTCAATTAGCGGCAGTTTACAATGAATTAACTTATCAATGGGATGATATTTATAAATTATTGAATGAATTTATAAAAAAATATGGAAATGAATTGACTGATGAGGAAAAAAATCACGGATTTATACTAATTTAGGGTATTATTATGATGATCAGAGAGTTGGGAAGTAAAAGAGCGATTAGAACTTTGAGAAAGGCTGTAGCGTTTAATCCAAATAATTCTAAGGCTTATTATGGACTTGGGGCGGATTATTATGGTGCTGGGAAATACGATAAGTCAGAAGAAATGTATAAAAGAGCTTGTGAATTAGAAAATAATCCAATTTATAAGTTTGAATATGCGAATTTGCTGATGGTTAATGGAAAAAAACGAGGAGGCGAAAAATAATTTTTGGAAGAATTAGTAAAAAGATTTTTGAGTTTGGAAAAAGAGGATTTTTGCTAAGATAAAAATATAGTTATATTGCGAATAAAAATTCAATTAAGGGAATTTGAAAAATATTGAGAATGAAATTAATGAATTAATGTTAGAAAACTGTTAATAATGATGATTTTTTTGAGGAAGAATTTGCAGAGCTATATTATTTGGCTGGAAGTTATGAGAAAAAGTGAAAAAAATTTATTCAAAGTTTAAAATTCAAGATTATCAATTTCCAGCTTGGTGGCTGAGATTCTATTTTTTTATTCTCTAAAGCAGTTAAATGAAATAGAAAAATTACAAGAAAAATTTTTAAAATAGTTTTTGAAGATTAAAAGATGAAGAAATAGAGAGCATTAAAAATGGAGAATTTTTTAACAGAATATACGAAATCTGAGAAAAAAAGAAGAAATTAGGGAGATAAAAAGGCAAATAAAGAATTTGAAGGCGGAGTACGAGAAAAATATTGAAAAACAGATTATAATCCAGAAGTAAAAATTTATCCTAAATTTTTTTATATGACTGCTTTTTGATAGACTGTCCACGACATCAGAAGTTAGAGTTGAAGGAGAATAAATTATGAAGGGAATTAGACTTTGTACAGAAAAATGATATTGAGAAATTGATGGAAATTGGCGAAAAAAACGTTTAAGGAAACGTTTGAAGGGGAGAATATGCAGGAGGATATAGAAAATTATTGTAGGGAAAATTTTAGTTATGAAAAGATTTCTTCGGAGATTAACGATAAAAATTCGAGATATTTTGTTTTTGAAGAAGAAAATCAAGTGGTTGGGTATATGAAGGTTAATTTTTTTGGAAGTCAGACGGAAGATGGGTATGAAAAATTCATTGGAATTACAGCGGATTTATGTTTTGAAAAGTTACAAAGGTAAAGGAATTGGGAAAAAGTTTATGGAGGCTGCCATAAATTTGGCTCGTGAAAATAATTTGGAATACGTGTGGCTTGGGGTTTGGAAGCATAATTACAAGGCGATTGAGTTTTATAAGAAAAAGGGGTTTGAGAAGTTTGGAGAGCATGTGTTTGTACTAGGGAAAGATGAGCAGGTGGATTATTTGATGAAATTGGAGATATAAAAATGAGTATAGATTAAAAATTTTTTTCGGACTTTTGCATTTAATATTACAGGAAAATGTGCTAAAAATATATTCAAGAAATATAAGGAAACAAGGTAGTTAGAAATGTAGAAGTTCTGAAGGAGGAAATGATGAAAATATTAATTGTGGGTGCTGGTGGAAGAGAACATGCGATTGCTTGGAAACTTTCTCAAAATGAAAAAGGTGGAGAAGATTTTTTTATAGCTCCAGGAAATGCCTGTGTAGAAATGTTACCAAATGTTGAAAGTGTGAATTTAGGATCAATTGATGAGTATATCTCGTTTGCCAAAGATAATAATGTTGAATTGACAGTTGTGGGAAGTGAGGAATTGCTTGTTCAGGGAATTGTGGACGAATTTCACAAAAAAATGGACTGAAAATATTTGGGCCTAATAAAAAGGCCGCGATTCTTGAGGGAAGTAAGGCTTATTCTAAGGATTTTTATGAAAAAAATATGGAATAAAGACAGCAGTTTATGAAATTTTTGATAATTCTGAAAAAGCTAAGGAATTTTTTTGAATAACTGGAAAGATTTTTCCTGTAGTTATAAAGGCTAGCGGGCTTGCAGCAGGAAAAGGGAGTTATTATTGCTCAAAAATCTGGATGAGGCAATTAGGGCTGTGGAAGATATAATGGTTGATGAGAAATTTGGAAATGCCGGAAGTCAAGTTGTAATTGAAGAATTTCTGGACGGAGTAGAGGCTTCGATTTTATCGTTTACAGACAGTAAAGTAATTGTACCGCTATTGTCCGCAAAGGATCATAAAAAGATAGGAGAAGATGAAACTGGGTTAAATACAGGAGGAATGGGTGTTATCAGTCCAAATCCTTTTGTTACGGATGAAATTTTTGAAAAATTTAAGTCAGATATAATGGAGCCGACTTTGAAGGGAATGCAGTCTGAAGGAATGGATTTTGCGGGAGTGATTTTCTTTGGGCTTATGATTACGAAAAAAGGTGTTTATCTGCTTGAATACAATATGAGAATGGGAGATCCGGAAACTCAGGCGGTATTGCCGCTTCTGGAAAATGACTTGCTAGAGTTAATAGAAAAATCCTTTGATAAAAAATTATCGGAAGTTAAAGTTAGCTGGAAACCATTACATTCATGCTGTGTAGTAGCGCTGCTGGAGGCTATCCTGAAAGTTACAAGAAAGGCGATGAAATTACAGGAGTTCTTGATTTTAAAGAAACTGAAGATAATAAAGTGTTTATTTGTGGAGCAAAAAGTTGAAAATGGGAAACTGTTGACTAATGGTGGAAGAGTATTAAATGCCGTGGCTCTAGGGAATACATTGAAAGAAGCTCAAAAAAAGCGTATGAACTTTTGAAAACTATAAATTTTTGAAGGAATGTATTTTTAGAAAAGATATTGGCGGAAGATTTTTAGTATAAATTGAAATAATAAAAAAAGATTGTTTTTGAACTGCACTCCAGAAAGTTGGATACAAACAAAAATAGGGTGCAGTTTTTTTAGTTCAATCTTAAACTAATTTTTGTTACTTTTTATCAAAAGAAAAATTTTCATATTTTTGAATTTAATTCTAAAAAAACATTATAATTTTTCTAATTCAGTTATTCAAATTATTTTTTTCGCAACTTTCAATAAATTTATCAAAAAAATCTCTTGCATTTTTCTCATTGCCACGAACTGCCATCATTTCAGGATGCCATTGTACTGCGTAAAAGAATCTATGATTTTTTTATTTTTGAAAAAGCTTCTATTATCCCATCATTTGCTTTTTGCAATAGAAGTCAAATCATTTCCCAAATCTTTTATCATTTGATGATGATAAGAATTAATTCTTGTTTTTTTCACCAAAAATTTCAAATAAAATATTATCTTTTTTTCAATATTTATATCGTGTGTAGGCAAGTCAGGAAGCCACTTTTTGCATGTGATTGACAGTTGTGTCTATATATTTTTACATCTTGATACAAACTTCCGCCAAAATAGATATTTGCAATTTGCAATCCACGGCAAATCCCAAAAATAGGCTTTCCAGTTTTCATAAACTCATCTAAAATTTCAAGCTCAAATTTATCCTGCTCTGGCGTAATGCTCCCAACTTCCTGCAGACAGTCCTCGCCATATAAAAATCGGATCAGGATCCCTCCTCCAGAAAGTAAAAAGACCATCTAAATGCTGAATTTGTTCCCTTATAACTTCCGTATTTTCTGTTATTGGCAAAATAAACGGTATTCCTCCAGCATTTATAACGGACTTGCTGTAATCCACAGAAACTATCGTCTTATGATCATTTAGTCTGTTTGGGTTTAATTCCAGCGAAGTAGTAATCCCTATAATTGGTTTTCTTTTTATTGTTCATTTATTAAATTCCTTTTCCTTAATTTCAGTTTTTTTATTGTTATTCTTTATTTAAAATTTCGTACTCTTCCAAAAAAATCAATAAAATTCTTATAAGTTACCATTTCAATCTCATTTTTGAGAGTATCCTCTTTTTTTCAATGCTTTCTTCACATTGTCTAACTCTGTAACATCGTGAAGACCAAGAAGTCCATCAGCCTCTTTTCCTTCTGGAGTATAATATTCAGCAAAGTCAAGTCCAAATCCGACTTTATCCAGTCCAATTTTTTCAGCTACATACTCTAAATGATTTAAAAGCATTTCCAGATTTTTCTCATTTTCATTTTGACTGACAAAATTATGGTAACTATTCATTCCGACCATTCCCCTCGTTCACCGATACACAAAAATTTGGTCATCAGTCAAGTTTCTCATTGATGGACAAAGACTTCTGACATTAGAATGTGAAGCAAAAAAAGGTTTTTTAGAATGTTTGGCAATATCCCAGAATGTTTTATCATTGGCATGTGAAACATCAAGCAGGATTCCCAATTCGTTGATTATTCTCACAGCGTCAATTCCAAGTGAAGTCAATCCCCTGTTTTTATCTCCGCTCTGCCCTGTTGCAAAAAGCATTTGTTTCATTCCAAGCCATTCCAATATGTCGCACACCAAGCTGATTTAATAAATAAATATAATCAAGTTTATCTCCAATCCCTGGAAGCCCCTCTATCCCAAGCATAACTCCAAATTTTTTTATCTTCTTCCTTAACATTTTCCCAATTTTTCAAAAAAATTTTAAAATCAGATGGCTCTTTTATAACCTTTATCAAATCTCTTGCGTGGTACAATTCCTCAGTCATTGCTCGCAAATCTGCAAAAAAATATTCTTCAGCATTCTCCACTTCATTCACATTCAAATATATTACAAAAAAATTCCTCCAGAAAGCCCTCCTTTCAAAAAATTTTTTTCCTTATATTTATTTCTGATAACATCCTTATTTCCCTTCTGATATTCCCAGAAATTATCTGTCCACACATCTGCATGCATATCAAAAAAACATTGATTTTTTTCCTTCTTTCTATGTAAATTTATTTATACTGTTTTTCTGTACTTCTATTTTTTTCAAAAATAAATTTCATTCTTATTTTCATTAATCTTCAAAGTACATTTTGCTCCCATCGGTATTGTTACCAAGTCAGGCTTTTTCATGTCCACTTTCAAGTCCATAAATTACAGGTTTTTCATAATCCTTGAAAAAAAATCTTTTTAAAAAGTCCATTAACTCATAATTTTTCCCCATAAGTATTCTCACAGCCTGCAAAATTACCTAACAAAACCGCATTACAATCTTCAAATTTTTCCAGCATATTTCAAATGTGTCATCATTCTGTCAATTCTGCTGATTTCTTCTTCGATTTCCTCAATAAAAAAAATATTTTTTTCCTTTTGTATCAATTTCATAATCTGTTCCTAAAGTTGTAACAATTATTGAAAGATTTCCGCCAGTTAATTTACCGTTTATTTTTTTATTTTTCAAAATCTTTTTATACAGAAGTGAAGTTTCTTTTTTTCTGTTCCAGTTTTTTTCATCTATTGGATTTTTCAAATTTCCACTTTTTCTCCTTTTTTTCTTATCCAAGGCATTAAAAAAAGATTTTTTTGTAAACTCATTAAAATCATTAAACATATTCGACTTTTATCATAGGACCATGAAAAAAACTCCCAAATTACACTTCTGATTAAAAAGCAATGCTCAAATTTGTAACATCGCTATAACCCACAAAAAAATTTTAGGATTTTTTTCTTTATCAATTCATAATCTAACTTATCCAAAAGCTGCGAAGCACTAAATCCTCCTCTTATACAAAAAAATTCCCTTTAATTTCATCATCAGAAAAAGCCTTATGCAAATCTTTTACCCTAACTTTCAGGTGTTCCCGCCATATATCCTCCAATATTCTGAAAAAGGCTCTCTCCTAACACCGGCTCAAAAACCTAAGTTTTTTTCACAGTTTCTTTACACTTTTTCAATATCTTTTTCAAAAGATAGGAGAAGAAGTACATACTAAAAAAACTTTTATCCCCTTGTTTCAACGATTCTGAAAAATTCATTTTTTAAACTCCTTTTTTTATTATCTTATATAGTAAAAATTTTTTTCATTCTCATAGCTTTCAATATATTATACAATCTATGATTTTCAAAAATCATAATATTTCTAATCTATTTATGCCAAATATGTTAATAAAAAAATATCGTGTAACAATAAATGAAGTTACTAAGAAATTTAGTTTTTAAATATTTATCTTATTAATTTCAATTTTTAAAAACAACCTTTGTAACAATTCTTCTCATATTTTTCAGAATCATTATTTTCAGAAATATTAAGTTCAGGCTTGTGTACATCATTTGGAAAAAGTACAAAGCACATCTCCCTTTTTTTCATAATTATATCAAATGCTTTTTTTCTCCTTTTTAGAATTACTAAATCTTTTTTTCAAAAATCAAAACTTTTTTCATTCATATTTTGAATATTACCAATTGCAACTCTTTTCAGTTCCATTAATCATAATTTGTACATCTAGATATTTTTTTATGACTTTCCCAGAATTTCTCGTTTTTCCCCTTTTGTAAAATATTTTTCCAACATTCATCTTAATATCATTGTATTCCACATCATAACTTCCATGTACAAGTGATAAAATTTTTGTTCTCGTTTTTTTCGCATATTCAATACAAAATTGAATATCCTTTGCCAAACTTTTGTTTTTGTACTTCATCATTCACATTTGTAAAAAAATCATTTTTGCACTCTCCTTAAAAAAATTATAGTTAATTCTCAACCGTGATTATAACTTTTTTTAACCAAAAATTTCAATAAATAAATATACTTTAATTTATTTTTTAAATTAAAAACAATAAAAATTATACGAATCTAGAATTTGAATAGAATCATCATAATTTTTAAAATTTAGTTTCAGAAAAACTATTGTATACTTGGTTTTTTTACATAATTATTATTACTGTAAAAAAATTATAATATTTCAATCATCTTTATCTTTTTTTCAAAAATTTCTTTTTTTAAAAATAATTTTATCAATTTTTGCTTTTTAAATTTTTCATCAAAAAGTTCTCAATTACAGCAATTTCACTATTTCTATCCAAATTTTTTATCCCAAAATTTTTGAAAATATGGACGTAAAAATTTGTTTATTTCAAGCACAGCTTTCTTTTTCTCCCTTATTTTTCCACGATATTTTTGCAAATGTTCCAAAAACAAGTGATTTTTGTTTCATCAAAAGTTTGAATAGTGTTTATTTTTACCAGTCTTCAAAAATTCCTTTGTTTGTGAAATTAGCCAGGGATTGCCGATTATGCCTCGTGAAAGTATTATGCCGTCAAGGTTGCAGGAGGCTATTTTTTTCGTTTTATTTCGGAAGGTTCAAATAAATCGCCGTTTCCAAAAAAATTTATATTTCTTGGCATTTTACTTAGTTTTTTTCAACAATTTCCCAGTTGGCAATTCCAGAATACATTTGTTTTTGAGTCCTTCCATGCACACAGATAAGATCAAGATTATACTTATTTGCCAAATTCAAAAAAATATCTCAGGATTGTCAAAATCTTTATAGCCAACACGTATTTTTTTATCGAAATTTTAGCATCAATGTTCTGCGTTTCCAAAAAGCACTTGTTCAACTAGTTCATAGTTTTCAAGAAGTGCCGAACCAGCCCCATTTTTTTACGATTTTAGGCTGTGGACATCCCATATTTATATTAATTTTTTTCTAAATCCAAAAATTTTTTTCAGTTTTTAAAATTCCTGAAACTAGCTCATTTTTATCTCCACCAAAAAAATTTGTGTGCCAGTTTTTTTCCTTATTATCACACTTCAAAAGCTCGTTTATCGTAGTATCATCCTCACGATTCAATAGATTTGCATTTACCATTTCTGTGAATAAAAAAATCTGGCTCAAATTTTTTTCAAGTATTTTTTTCTAAAAGAGTAATCAGTAATGCCAGCCATTGGGGCGGTATATATTTTCATTTTTTTCTCCTATTTTTTTGTTTTTTTATTATATACTTAAAAATCTTTAAAAAAATCAAATTGAAAAACAGTTTTTTTCACATAACAGAGTAAAGTTAATAATTACAGTATATTTTCAAATTTTAAGTGCATTTTATTATTATCAATTAAATTTTGAGGAATTATCAAGTATTCGTAAATATCAAAAAGTGTATATTTTTTTAATATAAAAACAGTTATATAATTACTTTTTAAAAACATAAAATATTTTTTTATAAAAAAAGTATTGACATTTTGAAAAATCGTGTTGTATAATTATGTTGTAAAAAAATAAAGAAAACTATTTACTATAAAAAAATATATTATAACAAAAAGGAGAAGATGATTATGAAAAGCAAAAAAATAAAATTATTTCTATTAGCTTTGGTACTTATGTTGAGCTGTACAAGTTGTGCAACACTTTTTAGGAGCAGCTTTTTGGTGGAGTAGATGGAGCTGTTACAGGAGCACTAATAGATAGTGGATATTATTAATATTTTTAAATCAGTAAAATCAAAAAAACATAAATAAATAAGGAGTTGTTTAATATGAAAAAAACTAATTTTAGGAGCCTTTTTAATATTTGGAGTATTGGGATTTTCAAGATACGTTGAAGAATGTGAAGTTACAGACGTGTCTTATGGATACGCACGTTGCAGAAGTTTAGAAACAGGTAAAACTTTCACATTTACAAGCGGATATTATGATGATCTTTCTGAAGATTCTGTTTACACAGTTTATTTTTTTCTGGAAATGGTTACAATAATTTATATTTATATGATTTTGAATTTCTTTATTAATGGATAATTTCTCAATTACAAAAATGTAATATCGGTCTATCTACAGATATAAAAAAATATAAGTTACTTTTTAATAAAAAAATTTTATAAGAAGGCAAAATAATTTTTAAGAAACGCTTGGAACAATAACTTTAAAAAGTTAAACTTCAAGCGTTTTTCAAAAAGGAGATGAAGTGTCATGAGAAAAAAACAAAAAGTTAATGTTATTTGTAATATCACTATTAGCAATTGTAAGCTGTACAGAAGGAATTAAGGATATAAGGGATAAAATTATTGGTAAAAACCCAACAACACCAGTTGCACCTATTGCGCCTAACAATCCAGGAGGATCAAACGGAAACGGAGGAGGAAATGCTGGTAATACTAATCCATCAAACCCTACTTCTCCTATAGTAAGTACTGACGCAAGATTTCCAAAAATAAATCTTAGTGCAATTCCTAATTCAGAATTAGACATTTTTGCATATAACATTGCTGGAGAAAAACTGGACGCACCTAAAACTGCCAGTAGAAATCATTATGAAGTTAAAGACAGAGAAGTTGGATTTTACTTGAATCGTTCGGCTACAAAACCGCTTACTATAGCTGTTCCAACAACAATGGATGTAAAAGCAGGTGGAGGAGCAATGGCATTTTTTGAAGGAAACAGTGTTTACAATGGAAACACACACTTTTTTACAGATCCTCAAGAAGCCGTTAAGCATTACTTGACAAAACTTATACACAATGCTGAAAAATTGACATTCAATATGGAGCCTAATTCATATTTGTTCGTTCTTAAAGGTGTTGAGGTAGAATTGTCTAAAACTGATGTTTCAGATCTTCTTGCCAAAATTCCTGCAAATCAAAGACCAACAATTAATGGTACTGGTTATAAATTAGTTAAATTTGATAATTCCAGACTTTTTGTAGACAAGGATGTAAACTTGGATGATCCTAACGACTTGTATAATAAAGTAGATGTTACAAATTCTACTTTCACTATTAATTCTGGTAAAACAATTACTGGAACAAAAGACAATCAAATTGGAATTAAAGGACTGTATGGATTTGAATATGAATTTGTTCCAAACGATATGAACTATAACCGTGGTACTATCGATATGAAAGGTAGCAACTCAATCGGAGCATACGGTACTGCGTCAAACTTTGATAACCGTGGAAAAATTTCTGTTGGTAAAAACTCTGTTGCGATTTACTGGAGTGCAGAATCTGAATTTGACTATGGACTGCTTGGACCTTCTGCTCCTATTCCGCACAACTCTGCAAGAAACGATGGAGATATTCTGCTTGGAGAAAATTCAACAGGAATGTATATGGACAAGCCTTACTTTGATAATAAAGGATTTATTACAAATTTAAATAATGGAAAAATTGAAAGTACAGCAGTCAATGTAATAGGAATGTGGGCAAATGTCCGTAACCAGAAGAAAGACCCTGCAGCTTCAGATACTCCACAAGATGTAATTGGAAGTGTTGGGGAAATCAATCTTTACGGAGATAAATCAATCGGAATCTATGCTGGTGGAGATGGTGCCTATAATGTAGAAAATCAAAAAAATATTTTGGTTCTACTGGAAAAAAATCAGAATAGGTGATTCATCTGATAGAAACAACCCAAGTATGGGAATGTACAGCGATAATCCAAATGCAAAAATGATAAACAACGGAATTATAGAAATCGGTAAAGATTCAATCGGTATGGCAGGAATCAACGGAAACACTTTAGAAAACAAAGGAACTATCAGCATCACTAAAGATGGCGGTATCGGAATGTACTTGGCAAATGGTTCTAAAAGGTACAAACAGCGGTACGATAACAACTGTTGGAACTCCAAAAGATGCAATTGGTGTAGTTGTAGGAAAAGATTCTGAATTCACAAATAATGGTAAAATCCACATCGAATCTGCTGGCGGTACGGGAATTGTTGTTGCTGGCGGAATAATTAAGAATTATGGAGATATTGAAGTTAGTGGCGGTGCCGTAAGAGACCGTGTAGACAACACAAGAACTATTAAAGTTCTCTCAAGCAAAACAAAACCAATCAACGGGGATTTGGGAGTTTACGTAGACACATTAGGAAAAACAAAACCAATTGAAGGGCTTTCTAACTTAGGATTACAAAGTGTTGACTTGTTAATCGGAGCTGAAGCTACTGAAAAAACTAACGCTACTGAGGTTACAGTTGGAAATGATGTGCTTGATCCATTTAACAAATCTATTGAGGCAAGTAATATTGCGAACTGGAATGTAAAAACAGGTTCTTTAGTTTGGGAAGCTGATTCTGAAATTAAAAAAATAACAAAGTAGAAAAAAAGTCACTTTGAAAAAAACAATCTTATACTAAGTTTGCTGATAGTGAAACAACAGAGGAAGTAGCAAAAGGGCTAGATGAAAAAAATATACTGAAACTGCTGTAGATTCAAAAGATAAAGAAGTATTCAATTATTTGAATACATTAAATGATAGAAAATTATTAGTAAAAACTTATAAAGAAATTGATGGAAATCAATATATTAATGTTCAGCAAAGAATAGCACAAACGGATAATATCTTATATAACAAACTTTCTGATTTGCAAAAAGAAAATGTAGATAAATCTGGACATCATGTTTCTACTTTCTTTAACAGGGATAAACATGAGGCAAGAACGTCAGAATTAGCAGATTCAAACAGTTCAGCTTTACGGAATTTCATACTTATTCAACAATGCTGATGTAAAAACAGGGAATTTATGCCGGAACAGTTATTAACAACTTCAAATTTAAAGATAGTGGAAAATCAAAAAGAAAAATGTAACAATGTTTAAATTAGGTGCTTACAAGACATTTGACTTGAATAATCTTGAGTGGACTTTTAAGCGGAGACGGATTTGTTTCTAAAAAAACGATATGAAGAGAAGATTTGTAATCGGAAATAATGTTTATGAAAAACAAGGCTGACTACAATGCTTTACGGATTTGCAATTAAGAACGAATTAGGAAAAAAACTTTCCAAGTTGGAGAAAAATGTTACAGTTAAGCCTTACGCTGGTCTAAAACTTGGCTATGGTAAATTTTCAAAAATTAAGGAAAAAGGCGGAACTTTAAATATGGAAGTTAAAGGAAGCAATTACTATTCTGTAAAACCATCTGCAGGAGTTGAAGTTGGATATTCCGCTCCAATTACAGAAAATACTAAGTTCAAAGCATCTTTAGGACTTGGCTATGAACATGAGCTAGGAAAAGTTGAAAGCAAGGCAAACGAAGCTAAATTTGCGAACACAAGCACTAAAATTAACTTAAAAGGTGCAAAATACGAAAGACGTGGAAACTTCAAGAGCGACGTAAAAGTAGGATTTGAAGCAGGAAACTTTAATTTCACAGTAAATGGTGGATATGATACGAAAGATAAAAAAATGCTCATGTTGGTGTGGGACTTGGTGTTTCATTCTAATTTATTTTATATTTGATTTTAAAACAGAGACAGGACAGTATCTTGTCTTTGTTTTTTTATATACAAATTTTTTTAATTATATTCAGTTTTTCTATAAAATGTGAATTTATAAAAATCAAATAAATATAGATTTGAATAATTATAAAATTATATTAATTATATTGACTTTTTTAAAATTTATAGTATAATGAATATCGAAGAAAAAAATAACAAATTATTAATAATTTTTATAAACTGGAGGAAATCTATGAAAAAAAGAAATACCTAATTACCAAACTAGTAATTATCCTAATACTATTTTTTTAATTGTATCTTGCCAAAATAAAAAAATACTGAATTAGAGAAAAAAATTGAAAAAAACTAGAAAAGGAAAATGCTGAAATATTACAAAAACAGCAGAATATTCAGACAAATACTGTTCAAGCAAATCCTGAAAACACAGAAACAAAAATTGAGAAAACTTCACAACCAAAAATATCAAACTATGAAAATAAAGTAAGAAGCAGAATTGCTAGTTATGAGGCTGCAAGAGACAAAGTAAGTGATGAATATGGATGGAGTCCAGAAGAAACAAATGCAAATGGACGTCTTAATGAAAAATTGGATGATGAACTTACAAAAGTTTACAATTTAATTATGGCAAGATTATCTGAAAGTGAGAAAAATAGAGTTCAGAAATAAGCAAAGACAATGGTTAAAAATTAGAACAAAAGAAAGTTGAAAAATTCAAATAACGGCGAAGATGGAAATCCTGGAATGGGAGGAAGAGCTGGAGCAAATGTTGAAATAATGACTTATCAAGAATTTACAAAAGACAGATTAATTGAATTTGCAAAAAAATATATGACAATATGAATTAATAATTTTTATAAAAGAAAGGAAAAAAATAAAAAAATGAAAAAAACAAAAATTTTAATATTAGGAATACTGGCTCTGATATCAGTAAATGTAAGTGCTGGATGGGCAAAATATAGAGATAGAATTATAAATGGTCTAAAAATATTCCATAGAAAACAACAATGCTCAAAATTATAGCAGTTATCAAAACAATTATTATGATAACGATTATAACGATGACTATGATGACGACAGTGACTACGACTATGATTACGATGATAGCGACGGCGATTATGATGATGATTACGATTGCGGATGTGATGATGACGACTACGATTATGATGATAGTGACTATGATTATGATAACTATTACTATTATTAAAATTTATAAGATTAAATAAATCAATTATGGTAAACGAATTCAAGATACAGGTAAGATATATTTTCACATATTGTGCATCATTTTATACCTGTATTGATTTTTTTATTTTCAGAAGTTAAAAATTTTAAATTAAAATAAATAAAAATTTAGAAAGGGAAATTTTATGAATAGAAAAAGTTTATTAGTTATATTTAATTTATTTCTATTGTTATTTTTGGACAGCAATTCATATTAGTGCAAAAAGCCAAAAATTAAAAAAACAGTAACTCCAATAATTGAAAAATTATGAAATCAGATTACGAAATAGAATTGCAAGATATGAAGCTATACGAGATGAAATAAGTGATAAATATGGATTTGGTGTTGAAATGACACAAGCAAATGAAAATCTTAATGACAAATTAGACCATGAACTTACACAAATCTATAATTTAATTATGGAAAGATTATCAAGTGATGAAAAAAATCTAAATTTAAAAGTTTGCAAAAATCAATGGCTAAAAAAACGAAAAAAATAAAGGTAGAAAAATTCAACTAAAAGATGAAAATGGAAATATAGTCATATTTGGAAGAGCTGGTGGAAATGTTGAAATAGGTGAATATCACGATGTAACTGAAGAAAGATTATTTGAACTTGTTAAAATGTATAATGATATTTCAAATTATAATGACAATGATTATAATATAAATTCTGTAAAAAGTGAAAAATTTATATTATTATGGTGAACCAGCTACAGTTGACGGTTTTTTTGAAGTTAAAAATATTCAATTAGAAACGAGAACTGCTAAAGCATATTTTATAACATTAGATGAACCTGTAACACTATTACCAAGTGAAGGTTATGTTGGAGAAGCTGACAATAAGGTTATTCAATTATTAATAACAGACAAAAAAATGTTGATTATCTAAATGGCAAAAGAGTTAGAATTAAAGGACCGTTTTTTTCATTCAGAAACTGAATATCATTCAACGCCTGTTGTCTTTGAAGTATTAGAAATAGATGTTTTTAAATTAATTTAATAATTCTTAAAAAGGCTGTCTAGTTAGACAGCCCCATTTTTTTAAAAAAATTAGAATTATTTATCTTTTTCCCCTTGATAATCTCCTCTTAACAAATCAATTGTTTTTTGCGGTACAGAGCCATTCCCTTCCATTGCCACCACTATTGGCGGGAAGTTTTTCGGAAGTGCCAAATCTTCAATTCTATTTTCCACATCTAGTGTTATCTTGTTCTCTTTTCCTGCGGATATTTTTATTTTTTTGTGTCAGGGTCTATTATTATTAGTGAAGCTAATGCTAATAAATCTACATATTCACTAGCTTCTAAAATTTTATCAGCACTAGTTATGTCTCCTGCTCCAATTAATAATGCTCTGTCGTCAATAACGGATTTTTATAACTTTGTTAATTGATTGCCCTTTACATTGTCCTAAAACGGCTTTACTAGCGTAGGCACGTTTTCCCCAAAGAGATGTGTGAATGTAGTCTACTTCTAATCTTACAACTTCATTGATTAAATACAGGCTGTCGTCTAGTAAATAACCAACGTCTTCGTTGTGAATTTCTTCGGGTGAGAGTCTATACCCAACTATGAAATCATTTTTAGCATTTTCTTTTAGATATTTTTTTACTCTTTTTACAATTTCAAGAGCAAATTTTGCCCTATTTTTCAATTCGTCCTCCATATTCATCTATTCTCATATTGGAAGTTTTTTGAAAAATTGCTGTATCAGATAATGATTTGCCCCATGAATTTCTACTCCATCAAAACCTGCTTCAACAGCTCTTCTTGTTGCTTGTACAAATTGTTCAATGGTTTCTTCTACTTGCTCTTTTGACATCGCTGTTATTGGATATGGAATAAAAGGTAAATTTAGATTACTCGGAGCATAAACTACGCCTTTGTCCTTATAAGTAAATTTTTGCCTGATAACCAGGGTGATATATTTGAACTATCGCTTTATTTCCTTTAGATTTCATAGCCGCTACCAATTTTTTCCAATCATCGACTTGACTGTCATCATATAATCCCAGCCCATAACCAAAAGCATTTCCATCTGGAGTAACACTTGTAGCACCTGTAATAAGAAGCGAAGCAGAGTCAGAACGTCTTTCAAAATATTTTTATATCATCTTCGCCTACATTTCCTTCATAGCTTGAACCATTGACAACCATTGGTGCCATCACAAATCTATTTTTTTACAGTTGCCCCATTAGGAAATTTTACCGTTTCAAATAATTTGTTAAATTTTTTTCGTTCATATTTATCATCCCTTTATATTATTTTTAAACTTCTATAATATATTATAACTTGAAATTCAAAATTATCAATTGTTTTTTTGATTATTAAGAAAAAAATAAATTCTATTAGCTATACTATTTTTTTAAATTTATGAGCTATAATAATACTAAGATATAAATTTTTTTGTGCAATTAATAAAAAAATAAGGAGGATGATTGATGAAATGAAAAAAATTATATTTTTTTCATAATATTTTTATTATTATTATCATGTGGAAAAAAAGGAAAATGGTGACAATTCGCGTAATTCAAGCAATTTAAGTAGTAATAATGGAAAGATTAAAAAAAGTGAAAATGAAAAAAAGTGTAGAAGAACAGATAAAGGAAATGGTCAGTATTTGGAATGAAGCTTCCAGTAATGCCGATTTTTGATACTTTAGAGAAAAATTTTTAGGAGATAGAATTGAATATTATCAGTCTTCTGTTACAAAAAGCCTACTATATTTCCGATCAGAAAAAAATTCTTTGTAAAAAAATCCTGTTTACGGACAAAAAAATTAAAGGCGATATTATTGTTACCCAAATTTCAAATAAGCAGGTAAAAGCTGAATTTGTAAAGGAAGTTACAACTAAAAAAGGCGTAAAGGATTATCCTTCATATTTAGTTTTTGAAAATGTAAACGGAGAATGGAAACTGATTTTAGAAAGTGATACGGTTTCTGATGCCAATATTGCAAGAATGAGAGGTGGGAACAACAAAGTTCAGAGACAACAATCTACTACAATAACTTCTAATAATCAGTCAACATATGATTATGGACCTTCAGTTACAATTGTTGGAACGCTTATAAGCAGAAGATATCAAACTATAAATAATTCCGTAACAGATGTGTTCTTTTTAAGATTAAGTAGACCTATTACAGTAGTAGGAGATGATGAAGATAGCCCGACTGAAACAAATGTACAGGAAATTCAGTTAATGGGAGAGGAAACACGTTCCTTATTCGATAGAGATATTTTAGGAAAAAGAGTGCAGGTTACTGGTGAATTATTTCATTCGCATACGGCACATCATCACACTGAAGTTTTAATTATGACTTCAAATATAAATTTTTTTAAATTAATATTAAAAACATTAAAATAAATACTCTAAAATCAATAAAATAAAAATTATTTCAAAGTTAAATTAAATTGAAATAACAGGAAAAATATTGTATAATTTATTGAAGACAGATTTTTTTACTAAAAGGAGGAGTCATTATGAAAAAGTATTGGCAATTATTTTTGTTATCTTTATTATCAATCGTTTCTTGTACAACTGCTGCTGATGGAACACGAAAAGTTAGTAAAACTGGAGTTGGTGCTGGAATTGGTGCAGCGGCTGGAGCTGTAATTGGTCAAGCCATAGGAAAGGATACAAAAGGTACATTAATTGGTACAGCTGGAGGAGCAGCTGTTGGAGCGGCTATTGGGAATATTTTTTTGACAGACAAGAAAAAAAGAATTAAAAGACAAATTGAAAGGAACTGGTGTAGAAGTAAGAAGAACTGGTGAAGGTGAAATCAAATTAACAGCACCTGAAAAATATTACTTTCGACTTAAACAGTTATGTAGTGAAACCACAATTCAGAGGAACATTGGATTCAGTAGCAACTGTATTAAAAACTTATCCTGATTCAACAATTATAGTATCAGGACATACAGATACATCAGGAAATGATGCAATTAACAATCCATTATCTGTAAATAGGGCAGCTTCAGTAGCTTCTTACCTTCAATCACAAGGTATAGCAAGTTCAAGAATGACTTATCGTGGATATGGAAGTAAAATGCCTATCGCAAGTAATGCAACAGAAGCTGGAAGAGCTCAAAATAGAAGAGTAGAAATTGCTATCATTGCAAATCAAAAATAATTTTTAAATTTTTTTAGGAGTTTTTTTCAAAATACATTTTTTTGGATTAACTCCTTTTTCTTTATAAAAAAACTTTAGGAGACTTATTTATGAAAAATATTTTTATTAAAATTTATTCTATTAACAAATATTTTAATAGGAATTGTGTTAAATGCAGGAAATAAAGAAAAATTTTAACAATTTCGGAACATTTTTCCTATAGAATGTCGAATAATCCAACATACATTAGTTATGGCATAATCAGTGGTGATGGAGATAAATATCCAGTCCAGACTGAATGTAGGAAACTATTTGGCTTTTTATGCCTTCTCGATATGCTGCAGTAAACGTTTATGAATTTCTGTCAGATATTTTTGCAAAAAGATTTTAAAATTATAAAAGTGAATAAAAAGGAAAAATAACTGATGAATCTAAAAATTATAAAAATATTCACCAAACGATTTTTTCAAATTATAAAGATAACGTGGATATGGAGAAAGCTGAGTTAAAAATCATTAGGAATAGTCTTTGCAGGAGTTAAAAAAATGTAGATAAAGATGAGTACAAAATAACTGCTTATGCAAATAAGGGAATTTCAGGCGGAATTGATAGCACAGGATTTAATTGGTTAAATTTAGCAATTCCAATGAATTCAGCATTTTACATAAAAATTGATGACAAGAAAAATAGTCTGGTCTCCAAATCGTAGTTACAAGAGTATTCAATATACTTTTTTTCAATACAGGATGGAAAAGTGGTTGCTGTTGATAAAAAAAGGAAAATATTACTTGTCAATTTATCAAAAAGAAAAACTCATTGTTTGTTGATACAGCGAAACGTAGCCTTGAATTTCGAATAAATCAGAATAATAACCAGTTGGAATGTTGGATAAATAATAAATTAAAATATGTAGAAAAAAATATCAGATTATGTAATCATAATTTTTTTAGATTCAGTTTAAATTTTTTTGTTCTTTCGTTAGTTTAGTAAAAAAAGAGGCTGTTTCACAAAAATTATCCTTATGAGACAGCCCCCAAATTTATTGAATGTATTAATATTTAGTTAGATTACATTATAAAAATGAAAAAAATTAAATATAGTTTTTTTATATTTTTATTCTGAGATATATTATTAAAGATTTATTTCAACTGTTGTATCTGAAGTATCATTTTTTTAGCAGTGATTCCAATATTTCTATACTTTTTAGCTAATTCTGAAAAAAAGGCATATTATAAGACACTATTTTTCTCATCAATAAATCTTATGATTTCATTATCTTCAAAAGTTGCAATCTTTATGTTTTTCAGGATTTATATTTAATTCTTTTTAAAACCTTTAAAAATCCTAATGTCATTGAGTTATTAGAAATATATATGGCATCTATTTCTCTTTTTAAAATTTCTTTTTCCCAGATTATACCCACTTTCCAATGTGAAATCTCCATAAAAGTACTAATTTTTTTATCATACTTAATCCCATTATCTTTTTAAGGCTTTTTTTGTAACCCTCTAATCTTTCCTTTGCTGTACTTATAGTTTGAGGTCCCGCTAAAAAAATCCTATTTTTTTCTTTCCATATTTTATAAATTTTTCTATAACTCCGTAAACTGAATGAAAATTTTCAAAAAAATACTCCAGGTATCTGTTTGTCTATTTTTTTCTGTCAATCAGTACTAATGGTATTTTTTGAAGATGTCTGATCAAAAAAATCAATTTTATCGTATGAATTTTTTGAGTTACTGCAATAATTATCCCTTTAACTCTCTGCTCTATGAATAATTCTATATATTTTTCCTGTAATTCAAAAATTTTTCATTTGAACATCCTAGAATAATATTTAAGTTTCGTCTGTTTGCTTCATTAACTATTCCATCCATTATACTTGCAAAATATAAATTTTTTTATATCAGGAATTATTATTCCTATTGTATTATTTTCATTTTTTTAGAAAGATTTCTTGCAATTACGTTGGGATAATAATTATTTTTCCTTTATAATCCGATTTATTCTTTCCTTTGTTTCTTCTCTTACATTGTCATTATTATTGATTACTCTTGAGACAGTTGCCACAGAAACATTTGCAAGTCTCGCTATATCCTGTATTTTCATAATACCACCGTTTCATTTTTATTTCATATTATTTTACATTTTAACGGTGTATTAGAGATTATCGTATAATTTGAAATTTTCGTAAACAAGATTCCAGAATCTGTCAAAATTAAGTTTTACTGCTACATCAACATTTGGTTCTTTCTTAAGTATCCCAAAATAATCACATATTGTTCTGCCATACGATTTTTTACTCCAAAGTTCGATTTCACAGAACATGGGTTTAACTTCTATACATTCAGGATCAATTATATAAGCAATAGTAGTAGGATCATGAACAGGAGGGGCATTCAAACCGAAGATATTTTTCTGAGCAGATGTAAAAATTCCATTGACTCTACAAATACTCTTGATGCTTTTGTTATTCAGAGTTCTTATTTTGTCCACTACTTCCTTAGTTGCCAAAGCCTGCCTTGTTAAATCTAGTCCCATCATTACCAGTTTTACTCCTGAAGTAAATACAATATGTGCCGCTTCAGGGTCTGCAAGAATGTTAAATTCTGCTGCTGGTGTAGTATTTCCTAGCTGATATGAACCTCCCATTAATACTATCCTATTAATTTTTTTCTATTATTTTTAGGCTCAAATCTCATTGCCATTCCAATATTAGTTAATGGTCCTATAGGAACAAGCGTTATTTTTCTCATCTGAATTCATTAAAGTATCTATAATAAAATTTACTGCATGTTTATCTTCAGCTTTTTTATTTTTTTAATTCGTCAAATTTAGGACCATCTAATCCCGTTTTTTCCATGTATATTGCCAGCTGTCAATTGTTCTCTTACCATCGGTTTTGACATTCCAGCATAGATGGGAACATTCAAATTCAAATGATTACAAATTTTAAGAGCATTGTTTACCGTCTTTTTCAAGTTTCTGATTTCCTGCAACAACTGTAATTCCTAACAATTCAATTTTAGGATTTATTCCAGCCAACATTATTGCTACAGCATCATCATGCCCAGGATCACAATCCAAAATTATTTTTCCTTTTTCATTTTCTATACTCCTACTTTGTCTTAATTTTTTTATTTTTTTCAATTATAAATACTTAATATTAAAGTTTCAATTAAGTATTATTTTTTATGTAATCGCTTATATTTCTTCTTTTAATTTTTTTCTCAATTTTTTTCTCAAAAATTTTTTTCTATTTCATCTTTTTGTAGGAATTGAACTCTGTGCACCCTGCCTTGTCACAACTATTGCTGAAACTGCTGTTGCATATTTTATTGCTTCACCTGTATCTCCGCATTCACATATTTTTCATGGCAAATGCTCCAATAAAAGGAATCTCCTGCTGCAGTTGTATCTACTGCTTTTACCTTATATGCTTCATACTTATTGACATCATTATTTTTTTATCAAAATAGACACAGCCTTTTTCACCTAACGTAAGAATAATATTTTTTTATTCCGTGTTCTTCTTTTTTTATGAAGTATTTTTTTCAGCATATCCTTCATCGGAAAATTTTTTTATTTCAAATATCTCTTCCATTTCAGTTTCGTTAAGTATTAAATAATCTGTGTTATGAAAAAAATTCTATCATTTAATTTTTGTTGCGGGAGCCGGATTAAATACTGTAATTTTACCAAGTTCCTTAGCTTTCAGAAGACAAAAATTCAACTACAGAAAGTGGAATTTCATTTTGTAGAATTACTACATCATTTTCTGCTATTACATTTATTTTTATTCTGAATATCATTTTTCTGTAATTTTGAAATTACTTCCTGCAATAACAATGATATTATTATCACCATTTTTATCTACTGTTATTATAGCCCTTCCTGTTAATTCATCACTTTTAATAACATTATCAGCTTTAACTCCATTATCAACTAAGTTCTGAATCAACTTCTCTCCTTGACTATCCTTTCCTACCATTCCTATCATTTCAGTTTTCATTCCAAGTTTAGCTACCGCAACAGCCTGATTTGCACCTTTTTCCACCACAACTTTCATAAAATTCATTTCCAAAAATTGTTTCACCTAATTTAGGCAGTTTTTTTCTACTTTTTACAGTCATGTCCATATTCAAGCTTCCCTATTATAAGTGCTTTTTTTCATTTTATCACCTCCATTTAACTTTCAAAATGTAACCGCTTACATAACTTTGTTATTATGAGTATACCTCATTTTTTTGAAAAAACAAGAGCAAAATGAAAAATAAATTTTAAAATTATTCCACATATGGATAAATACAGCTTTTCAATATTAAAATTGATATTTTTCTCAAATTTTTTCTAATAAAAAAACTGCACCTCAGTCTTGTTTATGTCCAAGATTTTGGGTACAGTTCATTTTTTCACTCCCCTGCCATTTCCTTTGATTTTTCCGTACAAGCCTTGACAGCTTCCATTACAGTTCCTCTAAATTTACCATCTTCCAGTACTTTCAAGGCGGCAATTGTAGTTCCTCCTGGAGAAGTTACCTCATCTTTCAAAACTCCTGGATGTTTTTTTGTTTCAAGCTATCATTTTAGCTGAACCTAAAACCGTTTGGGCAATAATTTCATAAGCCTTATCCCTTGGCATTCCTTCCAGTACCCCGCCATCCGCAAGAGCTTCCATAAATACGTAAACATAGGCTGGCAAAGAGCCACTAATTCCTGTATAGGCATGCATAAGTTTTTCCTCAATTTCAATACTTTTTCCAAAACTATTCAGTAATTTTAAAAATCATACTTTTTTTCATTTTCCTGAATGTTATGATTAAAAAGAAACTGCCGTCATTCCTTCCATCACTTGAGCAGGCGTGTTTGGCATAGTTCTAATAACTTTTTTGTCAGTTCCAACAATATTTTCAATAAAATCAATACTAATTCCAGCGGCAATTGATAAAAACAATCGTTTTTCCGACAAATCATCTTTTATTTTATCCAGTACTTTTTGGAACAATATTTGGTTTTACAGAAAGAATGAGAATATCACTTTTTATTTGCAAGTTCGTTTTTCATTTTCTGCTTTTTACTCCATACTCTTTTTGATAATTCTTCAATTTTTTTCCTTGTTTAAATCAAAAATAGCTATATTTTTTTATTTTTCAAGAAAGTTTGAAGATGTAACACCTTTCAATATAGAGCTTCCCATATTTCCTGCTCCAATAATTCCTAATTTCATTCAATTTTTGCTCCTTATTCTGATATTAAAAAAATTATTCTAGAAATTTTAAAATTCTAATTTAAATACACACTATTTGCTATTTCTAAAAATTTTTTTGCACTTTTTATATACTGTTTCACTAAATCCCAATTTCAAATTTACAAGACATGCTACTACAAAGAAATAGTCCGAAAGTCTATTTATATATTGAAGTCCAATTTTATTTATTCCTTCATCTGCTTCAATTACGGCTATCATTTTTCGCTCCAAATTACGCACACTTGTACGCATCATATGAAACATGCTCGAAATTTTACTTCCTCCTGGAATGATAAAACATTCTAATCTAGGCAGCAACGGAATATATTCATCCATTCTCTGCTCAAGCCACTCTACATCACCAATTTTTCTGCTTGTATTCTCGTATCCCTTCAGGTACTGCTAAATCACTTCCCACAGTCAAAAAGCTGCTGCTGTATATTTTTCACATTCTTCACGGATTTCCCCAAGCACGCTATTTAATTTTTTTCATCTTCACGAATTTCTGCCACAATAACTCCAAGCAGTGAACAAACTTCATCCATCGTCCCATACGCTTCCACTCTCACATGAGTCTTGCTCACACGTTCTCCTCCAGCAAGTCTTGTAAAACCTTCGTCACCATATTTTTGTGTATATTTTTCATAAATATCAACTTCCTTTAACATATTTTTTTATTATTTTACAATAATTTTTTTAAATTTCAGATAAATTATCTATAAATTCATCAAAATTATCCGCTATTTTTTTATAACAAATGTAAATGCGTAATAAAAAAATAAATTCCTCCATTCACTTTGTGTAAAAGAAAAAAATTTTTATCTTCTTTATTTTTCAATTAAATCAAGCGGAATCAAATCATCTCTTAATTTTTTTCCTCGTTATCTAATCCAATATGAGGAGAGTGTTTCCAATTTTCCACACATTTCTCTAAAACTCTATCTTCAAAGAATAATTGCCATACACTTAATAATTTTTTATCACAAAAAGGATTCTATTTGTTCATTAAACATTTCTTTTTCTTCTTCATCTTCCAAATCGTAAGCTATCTTTATACATTTCACATAAAATTTCTTTAATTTTTTTCATAAGTTTCATTTTTTTAATTTATAACCATATTTTTCCAGAACAATAAATAGCATCATTTTTCTTCTATCAATTTTTCTGTATTTATTTAACCCTAATTTATCAAGTAATTCTGTTGATAAATATTTTCTTTCATCAAAATTTTTTTCTTTTATCCAGTTCAAAAATACTTCATCATTTCTTATATTTTCTCCTATTTATTATTATATTTTTATTTGCTAACAATTTCCACACTTTTTCTATAAAATATTAGACCAATATTTACTTTTCCTTATTTCTCCAATAATCCCACTACCTCAATATGCCCAGTTTGCGGGAACATATCCACAGGAGTAACTTTCGTTAATACATACCCATTTTCAGCTAAAATCTTCACATCTCGTGCAAAAGTGGCAGGATTGCAGGAAATATAAACAATTTTTTTCAATTTTTATTCTGTACAACACTCTTTAATGCTGATTCTTCGATTCCTCGTCTTGGCGGGTCAAAAACTATTGCTCCGACATTTTCTCTCTTCAAAAATTTTTTGGCAGTTCCTTCTCAACTTTTTCCATTTACAAATTCTACATTTTTGAATGGAGTTTTTCATAAGAAGTCAGTTTTGCAGCAAGTGTTGAACTTTCCACACTTTCAATCCCAATAACTTTCTTTATATTTTTTTGAGAACATCATTGCAATTGTTCCAGTCCCTGAAAAATGAGTCAATTACTGTTTTTTCATAGATTTTTATCAGTATTTTTTTATTTTTCTTCATTCAAAAAGTTTATTGCAACATCGTAAAGTTTTTAGTGCCTGTTTTTTTATTAATTTGGAAAAAAATGAATTTGGATAAATCTTGAATTTTTAATCCTTCCATTTCCTCTTCTAAATACTGGCTTCCAAATAAATGGACATTTTTACCTAAAATTACGTTATTCTGTTCAGTTTTTATAGAAATATAGATTGATTTTATGCAGTCATTTTCATCATACATTTCTTCCAGCACTTTTTGAAAGCTGATTATACTGCGAATTTTTTTATTTACGACAACAACTATCATAACTTCATCTTTTTCATTATTTCTAACCATTATCTGCTTCAAAAATCCAGTATTATTCACTTCATTAAAAACTTTAAATTCTTTTTTGTACCTGCAAAAAAATATTTACTTTCTGCAAAAAATTTATCAATAATTATTTTTGGCAATTTCTGACTTTAGAAGACTTTCTTTAGCCGAAAATAAATTGTGGGACTTTCTTGAATAAAATCCTGTCTGAACAATCCTATTCTTTTTTTGAAAAAAATGGCTCAGCCGTCTTGTTTCTATAATTAATTTTTTTATCACTTCCAATAATTTTGCTAATTTTTACCTTTTTTTCAAATCAATTTCAGCAATCTTTGTCAACACTTCTTCAAGCATTTTATCCTTATATTCAAGCTGTTTTTTTCATATTTAAGCATTCCAAAATCACAGCCATCAAAATCCTCAAAAACTAATTTTTGGACAAATCTTCAATCCTGTCCTTTGATGGTTCAATTATCCTAGTTATAAGCCCTCTTGCATACGACTTTTTTTACCGAGATAATCTCCACTTCAATTTATCTCCTGGCACACTCATCGGTACAAATACTGCAAATCCATCAACTCTTCCAAGTCCTTCCCCACCAAATACTATTTTTTTCTATCTCAATTTCCAGTTTTTGTCCAATTTTATAATTATTTTTTTATTTTTATTCATCTCATTCCTTTTTTTATTTCAAATATTCTTTTCAAATATCCAAATAAATTATTTTTTTATTAATTTTTTTATATTTTGATTAATAAATATTTTTTTCACATTACTATGTTTTTTTCATTTTTATTTTTCGTAGGATTGCTCATTGCCGCAAATCCTACAACCTATAACTAGTCTACGACATTTTTTTCTGCACTGACAAAAACTCGCTATGCTCAAACAGTTTTGCCAGCACAGAAAAAAACGCTCCGACGGATTAATTTATACTAAACTCTGTCTAAAAAAATAAGAATTATATCTTAAATTACTTGAAAACATAAGGCTTGTATAATTTATTAGAAAAGTTTCTAATAAATTCGTTATTTAAATGGAGATTAGTATAATTATAATTTCTTTATCAAAAGTAATTTCTATAATTAAACTAAAAAAATGTCGTGATTTTTTTGGATTGAAAACGACTAAACATATTTATGTGTTTCATTTTTATAGCAATCTAGATTTATCTAAATAATAAATGTCTAGACAACTTTCTTGGGAATATTTCAAAAAAATACATAGACAAGCTGGGATTAGTGCGTAGCTTTTTCGCTAATATCTAAAGTATTATAATTAAAATAACTAGTATTGCGAAAAAAAGGGTATGGCGATTGATGCCCTTACGTTAAAAAAATTTAAAAAAATATAAATAGGAAAAAAATAAACATTAATCAATAAATTTATAATAAAAAAAGCTTTTTATTTCAAATATTCTAAAAATATTTTTTTCAATTGCAACCCCATTCCGATTTTCAAGCTTTCCTCATCAATATTAAATTTTGGATGGTGCAAATCATAAAATTAAACCTTTTTTTCTTCCACTCTTGTTCCCAGTCTGAAAAACATCCAGGGATTTCATTCAGGGAAATAACTAACATCTTCAACATCCATTCTAGGCTGTTTTATTAATTCCAGGGCATTTTCGCCGTATAAGTCGACAATATTATTTTTCTACTTTTTTTGTCATTTCTTCGTTGTTAATTACAGGAGCATAGCCACGCTTAATATCCACATTTACTGTTCCGCCTAGTGATTCTACAAATTTAGGGAGGTCTTTTTTTCAAGTGTTTCGATTATAAATGTTCTTGTTTCTTCGGACATTGTTCTTGCAGTTCCTTTCATTTCCACTTTATCGCATACTACGTTATCAGCAAAGCCTCCATTGAATGCTCCGATTGTAATTACAGCTTCTTCTCTTGGATCAATTCTTCTGCTTACTATTGACTGCAAGTATTCCATAACTTTTGCTCCAATTAAGATTGCATCAACTCCTTTGTGGGGCAATGCGGCGTGGGCAGAAGTACCATTTATTGTAAGGTGTATTCTTGCTGATGAAGCATGTGCCTTTCCATATTTTTATACCAATTTTTTTCCAAGTTTTTATTTCTGGAGCCATGTGCAATGCAAAAATGCATCTATTTTTTTCGATTTTTTTATCACTTTCAAATTTTTAATGCTCCATTTTTTTATCATTCTATCAGCACCGCCAGTTGTTTTCTTCCGCTGGCTGAAAGAAAAAAATCTCACAGTTCCATGCCATTTTATCCTTGTTATCTGCCAAAAATTTTTTTGCTACTCCAAGCTGAATAGTTGTATGTGCATCGTGTCGCAAGCGTGCATTTTCCCAATATTTTTTTGACTTATATTCAACTTCATTTTCTTCCAAAATTGGCAATGCGTCAATATCCGCACGAGTCGCAACTGTCTTATTTTTTCATATTTTTCCTTGTCATTATAAATTGTCGCAACCACTCCAGTATTTATAATTTCAAAAAAATTCAATCCCATTTTCCGTCAAAAATTTCTTTATTAATTTACTCGTTTCAATTTCTTCATCCCCAAGTTCAGGATTTTTCGTGAATAGTTCGTCTAATTTTTACCATTTCATCATAAATTTTTATCAACATTTTTCATTTATAAACTCATTTATTCCTCGTGAATCCATTTCTTCTCACTTCTCTTTCTAAAAAAATTCCATAATTTCATTATATCAAAAAAATACTACCTTTGTAAATTTTTGAAAAAAATAAATGATAATATTTTATATTGTAACGTAATTACATAAATCGCAATATTAATTACGGCATCACATTTATACCATAAACTTTTTTATTGTAATTTTACCATTCATTTACAGAATATAAAAGAGCAAGCCTGATTTGTGTTAAAAGTTCTTCCGTAAGAATGTCATATTCAATTTCAAGCCCTTTTTTTCGTGTGCATAATAAGGAGGGCTGTCATTCCAGGAACCCATTCCACCAAAAACATCAGAAATATCTGAGGCATAAAAAAAGGTGTTTGTTAATTTTGGGTAATTCAGAAAAAAATATAGTCCATAAAAAAAGTTTTTTTGTATATTTTTAATCTTTTCTCCATTTAAAAATATCAATAGCTTTTTCTAAAGATATTTCCAAAATTTGGAAAATTAATTTTATCAGCTAAAATCGCTATTCTATTCAATACATCTTTAAAATTTTCTGTATTATCATAAAATTTAGGTTTTTGATTTTTAGAGGAAGTTCCCATTTATGTTCTGTGTAAATAATGTACCATTCATTATTGTAATCTTCCCATTTTGGAGTAAAATAAGTAACTAATTTATTGTCAAAAAAAGCAGACTATACTAGCTTGACTTATATTAGTAAAATTAAGAAAATCACTATCTTTTTATAGGTAGAGGAATTAAGAACTTAATATTTTGTAATCCTCTATCAATACAATAATCAAACCATTCTTCAACACTTTTAGCCTTATATTTTTTTATTATTAAAAAAATATGAAAGTAGATTTTTCATAATATACAGGTTTATATTTAATTCTGCTTCTTTTTTTAAAGCACTTTTTAGTAGCCAGTACAATATTACATATTTGTGCTATTTCACCATTCATAAAATTAACCTCCATCTTAATATTTTTGTATCTGATACTCATAATTTTTTTATCGTTCTATTATCGTATCGCGTGTTTATTTAAGTGTAAAAGGGAAATTGCTCTTTTTAATTTCTTTGTGTTTTTGTAATTTATCATTTTTCTTGGATAATAAATTTAAAGTCATAAAATAAAGTTTTTGCTGTATAATTTATTTTTACTACAATTTCAAAAAAATTAAATATACATAATTAAAGAAAAAAACTATAATAATATCATAGATAAATTTGAATAAAAATTTTTTTAAATATATGCTATAATTAATTATATTAATCTAAATTTATTTAAAAACAAATTCAATATTTAAAAAAATATTAAAAAGGAGCTACTATGAAAAAAATTAAATTTAAGAATAGAAAAATAAAAGAGTGTATTTTGTATAAAAAGAAAATGAAAAAAATTGACTACGTTTTTGATACAGCCTGTAGACGAAAAATGATATCAAAGTTCTAGATAATGAAGTTAAATATATTTCTGAAAAATACAAATAAAAAAATTTTTAGCCTTATTGCATTTAAAAATAAACGACTGGAACAACGAACTGACTCCATGGGAAATGCCACTTCTTCGTGGAAAAAGGGAACTTTTGGAAATGGAGCCGATAAAACGTTGAAGTTTATAAAAGAAAAAAATTGATTCCAAGTTTGGCAGAATTTATAAATATTCAAGATAAAAAAATGTGAAATATGTTTTAGGTGGATATTCTCTTGCTGGGTTATTTTTCGCTGTGGAGTGGTTATAAGGTAAATATTTTTTTGCTGGAACAGCTGGAGTTTCACCATCAGTTTGGTATAAAAACTGGATGGATTTTTGTAAAGGACAGTAAACCTTTAGTAAATAATATTTATTTAAGTCTTGGAGATTTAGAAGAGAAGACTAAACATCAGATTTTTATCAAAAATCGGAGATAATATAAGAGAATATATTGAAATTTTTAAAAATTCTGAAGATGTTGAAAACTGTATTTTTAGATTGGAATGAGGGAAATCATTTCGGAGATTCTGATATACGGATGGGAAAAAGGATTTGTATGGCTTTTTACACACAAACGAATGAAAAGAATACGATAAAAAGGTATACATAGATTATGTAATATATTGTGACAAATTTAAAAAAATATTTTTAAAAATATTTATGTGTTTGTCTTGTCTCTCTAAAAAAACTCTTGTAATTAAATTAAAAAAAGTGATATTATTAATTTGGAAATAAATTTAAAAACTTCAGGGCAGGGTGAAATTCCCGACCGGTGGTAAAGTCCACGAGTTGTTTTTATTTTTAAATAAAATAAAAATGACATGAACTGGTGTGATTCCAGTACCGATAGTGATAGTCTAGATGGTAGAAGTGAAATAGTTGAATTTTTGAAATATAGTTTAAATATTTTTTTAAATTCAAATTATACAGTTACAATTTAATATTATTAATCATCTACCTTTTTAAATATTCAAAAAGCCTTGAATTATTGTATTCCTGGCTTTTTTAATTTATAATTTTAAGTCTGTAGTTTTAAATTAAATGTTTTTAAGTTTGATAAAAATTTAGTGTAAATAAAAAAATAATGAGAGGATGATTTGAAAATGAGAACTTTTGAAGGAAAAATTTGATGGAAAAAGATGTAAAAAAATAGGAATTGTTGCTGGGAAGGTTTAATGAGTTTATTACTTCCAAATTAGTTGGCGGAGCTTTTGGATGTTTTGAAAAGAAATGATGTTTCTGAGGAAAATATTGATATTGCTTGGGTTCCGGGAGCTTTTTGAAATACCTTTAATTACAAAAAAATTGGCAAATACAGGGAAATATGATGCAATAATCACTCTTGGAGCTGTTATAAAAGGTTCTACTCCACATTTTGACTATGTTTTGTGCAGAAGTTTCAAAAAGGAGTTTCTCAAATTTCATTACAAAGTGAATTACCTGTAATTTTTGGAGTTTTAACTACAAACAACATTGAAGAAGCTATTGAAAGAGCTGGAACAAAAGCTGGAAATAAAAGGGGCAGATGCTGCATTTTCTGCAATTGAAATGATTAATTTAATAAAACAAATTGGATAAGAATTTTTGAGATGCCTAATTTATAGGTGGAGATGAATTTTACGAAAAAAGGAAGATGTCTTGGATTATATAAAGGGAAAAATAAAATGAAAGAAAACATTGATGAAAAAAATATATGAGAATGGCAATTGAACTAGCAAAAAGGAGCTGGGGCAGTTAATCCCAATCCAATGGTTGGAGCTGTTGTCGTTCAAGCTGGAAAAGTTATTGGAACTGGCTATCACAGGTATTTTTGGAGGGCCTCACGCCGAAGTTTACGCTTTGGACGAAGCTTCAAAAAAATTCTAAAGATTTATCAAATGCTACGATTTATGTTACATTGGAACCTTGCTCGCATTATGGAAAAAAACACCGCCTTGTGCAGAAAAAAATTGTAAAATTGGGACTAAAAAGGTGTGTCATTGGCTCATCTGATCCAAACCCAAAAGTGGCTGGAAAAGGTGTACAAATATTGAAAAAAATGCTGGAATTGGAGTTGCTGAAAATGTTTTGAAAGAAGAATGCGACAAAATAAATCAAGTGTTTTTTTCAAATATATTCTGACAAAATTGCCATATTTATTTTTTTAAAATGTGCGATTACTCTAGATGGAAAAAAATTGCTACAAAAAAACAGGAAATTCCAAATGGATTACAAACGAAGCGGCACGTGAAAAAAAGTGCAATTTTACCGAAACAAATTTATGGGAATAATGGTTGGCATAAATACTGTCCTAGCTGACAATCCAAGCCTTACTGCGAGAATTGAAAAACGGTGTAAATCCATATAGAATCATTATTGATCCACATTTAAAAAAACTGAAAAAAATTCATAATATTATTAAGGAAAATATTGATGAAAAGACGATAATTGTTACATCAGAAAAAAATAAAAAAATTCTGAAAAGCAGTTAGATTTTTTTCTGAAAATAACAAGGTTAAATTTGTATTTTTAAATGGTACAAAATTCAGCTTTAAAGAAATTCTTGAAAAAAATTGGAACATTAGGAATTGACTCAATTTTACTGGAAGGTGGTCAATTACTTATTTCACAGGCATTTGAAGAAGATGTTATTGATGCTGGGGAGATTTTTTTATTGCTAATAAAATCTTAGGCGATACTGAAGGGAAATCTTTTATTGCTGGATTTGATAAGAAAAAAATATGGATGAAGCCATCGTTTTTGAAAAAAATGTGAAATATAATGTTTATGGTGAAAATGTTGGAATGGAATTTATGCAAAAAGTTATAATTAATTTTGAATAAAAAAATTAAAAAAATTAAAAAAATCAGGAGAAAAAAATATGTTTACTGGTTTAGTTGAAGAAACTGGAAAAAAATTATTGATATTGCAAAAAGCTGCAAGTATCGAAATTACAATAAGGGGGAAAAAAAGTCGCTGAAAAAAAGCACAGATTGGGGATAGTATCGCTGTAAATGGTGTGTGCCTGACTGTTACAAAACTAAATGGAAATGACTTTACTGCCGATGTGATGTTTGAAAACTATTGAAAGAAGCGGCTTAAAAACGTGCTAAGGCTGGAGACATTGTCAATCTTGAAAAGTCACTTACACTTATGACTTTTTTAGGCGGACACCTTGTAATGGGGGATGTTGACTGTGAGGCTAAAATTGTATCAATTACAGATAAGGGAATTGCAAAAAGTATATGAATTCCAGCTGGATAAAAAAATTATAAAAAAATAATATGAAATATATTGTTGAAAAAGGACGTGTAACGATTGACGGAGCGAGCCTTACAGTAATTGATGTAGACGATAATGCTGGAATTTTTCTCGGTTTCACTTATTCCTCACACGATTGAAAATATTACAGTCGGAATGAAGAAAAATTGGGGATTTTTGTAAATATTGAAACAGATTTGTTTTGGAAAAATATGTTGAAAAAAATATTAAAATTTGACAATTTTGAAAATGAAGAAAAAAATCAAAATAAAAAGAGAAAAAAATCAAATTTAACAATGGAATTTTTTTACAAAAAAATGGATTTTAATAAAAAAATGTAAACGAAAGAAGTGATTTTAAATGTCAGAAACTAAACTAAAAATTTGATAGTATCGAATCTGCTCTTGAAGATTTGAAAAATGGTGTTCCGGTCGTAGTTGTAGATGACGAAGATAGAGAAAATGAGGGAGATTTAATAATTCCATCTGATACAGTAAATTATGAAACTTTGAATTTTATAATTAATGAGGCACGTGGGCTTATGTGTGACCAATGTCCAAAAAAAGGGCAGAAGAACTTGAATTAAACCCAATGATTCAGCACAATACTGATTATTACGGGACTGCTTTTTACAGTGTCAGTTGATTCTCTGGAAGGCACAACTACTGGAATTTCCACAGGTGACAGATTAAAGACAATAAAAGATTTGGCAGATCCTGCCAAAACTGCAAAAAGACTTTAGAAAGCCTGGGCATATGTTTCCACTGATTGCGCGGGAAGGTGGAGTTTTGGAAAGAACTGGGCATACTGAAGCGGCTGTTGATTTATCTAGACTTGCAGGATTTTTCTGAAGTGGCTGTAATTATGGAAATTTTAAGGGAAGATGGAGAAATGGCTCGTCGAAATGACTTATTTGAATTTTGTCAAAAAAACATAATTTAAAAATTAATTACAATTGATGATTTAATTGTTTATATATAAAAACGAAAAAAATTAGTTACAAATGAAGCAGTTGTTGATATTCCAACACAATTTGGAAACTTTACTTTTGCAGGTTATAGCGATGAAATCGAACATAAAGAATATATTGCCGTTATGAAAGGCGAAATAAGAAATAAAGAAAATGTTACTGTCAGACTTCACTCTGAATGCCTAACAGGTGATGTTTTTTTGGTTCAAGACGGTGCGATTGTCAAGAACAGCTTCATAGAGCCTTATATGAACTGGAAGAAAGCGGAGAAGGGCTTATAATCTATTTACGTCAAGAAGGACGTGGAATTGGAATTTTTGAATAAATTGAAGGCGTATAAATTGCAGGATGAAGGCTATGATACTGTTGAAGCAAATCATAAATTGGGATTTTCCGATGATTTAAGAGATTACGCTGTGGCAGCACAAATTATAAAAGATTTGGGAATAAAATCTATTATTTTAAAAAAACTAATAATCCAAAAGAAAATTGAAGGGCTTGAAAAAAATACGGAGTTAAAGTTGCTGGACGTACAGAAATTGAAATTACTGCAAATGATGTAGATAAAAAGTTATTTAAAAGGTAAAAAGAGAAAATGGGACATTTGCTTGAACAGGATTTATAATTTAAATAAAAAAAGTGAAAAAAACTAAAATTAATTAGTAATTCACTTTTTTTCTTTTTATAGTAAAACGGACTTAAAATCGAACTCAAAAAGCTATGACTATTTTACTCAAACCCTAAACTTGTATAATTTTTTTAATAGTTCTATTTTAAACGGGTTCGAGTATATTTCAAATTTATTAATACCATAAAAAGATTAATTCCGTTTTTCCTTACATTCTTTTACGATTTCAGGAGTCCAAACTGAAGCCTGAACTTCTCCAATGTGAGCTTTTTGCAATAAGAACATACAAATTCTTGACTGTCCGATTCCTCCACCGATTGTTAATGGTAATTCATCATTTAAGAGCATTTTATGAAAAGAAAGATTTTTTTCTTTCTTCTAGATTTAATTCCTTTAATTGACGTTCCAAAGCTGCTTTGTCTACACGAATTCCCATTGATGATAATTCCAGCGATCTGTCCAAAACTGGATTCCACATAATCAAATCTCCGTTTAATTCCCAGTCGTCATAATCTGGAGCACGTCCATCGTGTTTTTCCTGATTCTAGCACTTTTTCCAATTTGCATAACGAAAATTGCACCATGTTCTTTTTGCAAATTTATCTTCCCTTTCAGTTGGAATTAATTCAGGGATATAAATTTTTCCAATTCTTGCGAAGTAATAAATGTTACTTCTTTTTGGTAAAAAATTTTTCAAATTTTTTTCGAATCTAGTTGTCAATTCTTTTTCTGTATTTAAAAAGACTTGATATATTTTTTTACAGTTTCCTTTAAAAATTCAACATTTCTATTTTTCTTCTAAAATAACTTTTTTCCCAGTCCCATTGGTCAACGTAAATTGAATGTGTGTTATCCAAATCTTCATCTCTTCTGATAGCATTCATATCTGTGTAAATCCCTTTTCCAACTTCCAAGCCATATTGCTTCAATGCGATTCTTTTCCATTTTGCAAGTGAATGTACAATTTCCAATGTTACATCGGGCATTTCTTTCATTTCAAATGCCACAGGACGTTCCACACCATTCAAGTTATCATTAATACCAGCCGCCTTTCTAACAAACATAGGTGCCGAAATTCTTGTTAAGTCTAGTGCTTTTGAAAGTTCCTTTTTCAAAACAGTCTTTTACCACTTTTATAGCAATTTCTGTTTCCATAATCCCATATTTTTGGATCATAATTTTTGGAATTATAATACTTGACATATTCTCTCCTTCTTTCTCAGTTTTTTTATTCTACCCGTAAATGTTATCAAAATTATTATCTATTGTCAAATCTTTTTCTTTAATTGAATTTGTTTTTATAAAAACTATTTAAAAAAATTTAGTGAGAAATCTTTTTATATTATTTACAATATTTTTCTATATCACTCATTAACAAAGATTGATTTTCTTCTGAATACATATGTGAAAAAGAGAATTTAGATTTTTCTTCAAAATTTTCAGGTAATACTTTTGCATTGTTTTTTTACAAAGCTGAACCAATCGTTTTTTTCACCTGGATGTGTTACTTCATTTATTGCGAATAATAAATCAAAATAAGAAGCTAGAAATTCAGTTGTTCTATGGTTTATGCTTACAAAATCTTTTTCTTGAAATTGCTTTTTTTATTTGGTTTGGATATGCTGGCATTGAAGAATCAATTAATTCCAGCTGTCTTTTTATGATGTTTTCTTTTTAGCTGTTCTGGATAAGGTATTGAATATTTATTTTTGTATTTTTTTCCAGTTTTTCCATTTTTATCGTATAAGATTTTTACAAGTAATTAGATTGTGCCACATGCAAGTTGTGTAGGAATTGCTCAGCTGACATTCAACAACAACTCTTTCAATGCCTTTCATAAAGTCTTCCATATCTCGGTAAAGGATATCAATTTCAATTCCATTGTTTTAAAAACACAGTTATCTTCGTATTCCCAAAAGCTGTTTCCAATTTCCATATAACTGCAGAATTTTTTGTAGAATGTTTTTTTCTTTTTTTCTTCGCTAATTGGAGAATTTACATAAAGATATACGTCATAATCTGATTTTTTTCATCATAATTTTTCTCCCGCTCGTGAGCCTCCTAATGCAATTGCTTCAACTTCTTCCAATAAAGATAGTTCTTTAAATAATTGTTCTACCATTTTTCCTCCTAAAATTTTCTAATTTTTTAAATAATGTCAATAAATGTATTTTATCACTAAATATTTAATTTTTTTCTATAATTTTTTTGTTTGATTTAAAAATATTTATAAAAAAACAATTTGAATATCAAAATAAATAATGATATAATGTTTGTAAATTTTTAAAACAAGTGCCAAAAAGTTTTTTTGAACAAAAATTACTAAAAAGAAAATCAATCATTAATTAAAGTAATTTTTAAATAAATTCCTTCATTTCTCCAATGTTATATTTACTGGACAAAAAAATATGTGTATGAGTTATAATAATATAAAAAAAATATGATTGGAGAAATAACTGTGGATGTACATCATTTAAAAAAATTTTCTTTGAGGCATGCAAGGAAAAAAAGTTTTTACGAAAGCTGCAAAAAAATTTATTTATAAGCCAATCTGCGGTATCAATACAAATAAAAATTGGAAACAAAATTAGGAATCCAGCTTATTGAAAGAAATTCTAAAAATTTTAGGTTGACTTTTTGCGGGAAAAAGAGCTTTTATCGCATGTCAAAGGATGTTTTTGACAAGATTTTACGGGTAGAAAAAGAAATGGAAAAAAATTTCACATTATGGCAAAGGGAAAATTTGCATAGGAGCAACTCACAATATTGGAGAACCTGTGCTGTCGAGAATTATGGTGGAATTTAAAAAGCATAATCCTGAAATTGAATTTGATTTGTATATAAAAAATCGTGAATCGCTTGTAAAACATTTGAAGGAAGGAACGGTTGACATTGCTTTTAATGGAGGAATATTTCATTGAAGATAAGGAAATAAAGGTTATTGAAACTGAGGAATATCCATTTGTCGTTGTGGCAGGAAAGGAAATATCTGATTACAAGGAATTGAAGGAAATGCAGCTATTAAAGCGGGATACTGTGTTGACAAGCAAATATCTGGATTTATTTGAAAAAATAATAGGCTTTAATTTTGAAAACAGGATTGTCATAAATGGAAGTATTGAAACGATGAAAAACCTTATAAAAAGCGGACTTGGTTTTGCTGTTCTGCCATATTACAGTGTTTATGAGGAAATTGAAAAAGGTGCATTAAAAGTCATTCATAACTTTGAAAAATCCGAAGACAAGTTCCAAATTGCCTATATTCGTGAAAAATGGAGAAAAAAACCCGGAATTTCCAAATTTGTAAAATTTGTGAAGGATTACAAGATTACTCCAGCATTATTTTTCAGTAAAAAAATAAATAGTAATTTAAACAAATAATTTATAAATAAATTTTTAGAAGGGAAATTTTATGTTAAAAAGAAAATATCAGAAATTCGTATTTGACAGCTTTTGAAACTGTGAAGACATTTGTAGAAAAATGAGGAAAATATTGAAAAAAACAGAAAAAAAATTGTACAAGAACTAGCACAAGCGTACAAAAAAATGGCAAAAAGTCGTTGATTGCAGGAAATGGTGGAAGTAACTGTGATGCAAATGCACTTTTGCTGAAGAATTTACAGGAAGATTTAGAAAAGATAGAAAAGCATTACCATCTATAAGTATTAGTGATTCTTCGCATATTACATGCGTTGGAAACGACTATGGATTTGACTTTATTTTTGCAAAAGGCGTGGAAGCGTTTGGGCAGGAAGGTGATTTTTTTCTTTGGGATTTCAACTTCGGGAAATTCTAAAAATATAATTGAAGCTGTTAAATCAGCTAAGGAAAGAAATTTAAAAACAGTTGCATTACTTGGAAAAGATGGTGGAAAATTGAAGGGAGTATGTGACTATGAATTCATAATTCCTGGAGAAACATCAGACAGGATTCAGGAAGTTCACATGATGATTTTACACATTATAATTGAAGGCGTAGAAAGAATTTTATTTCCTGAAAATTACTAAAAATAATAATGCTTTTTTGTAAATTCAAGGAGGAAGATGAAAAAGTGTAAATATAGAAAAAAACTAGAAACTGGGAATATTTGAAATTAGCATTTGATTTACATTGTCAACGCTGACAGTTCCTTTTGCTAAATTCTGTTGACACAGCAGTTGTAGGAAATCTTTCAAATCCAGTCTTTATAGGTGGAGTAACACTTGGAGGAACAATTTTTAACACAATTTATTGGCTTTTTGGCTTTTTACGTGTCAGCACATCGGGATATTTCTGCGAAAGCTTTTTGGAGAAAGCAACAGAAAGGAAGAAATTACAGTTTTAGGACGTCCCATGATAATTTCTATTTTATTGGGAATTTTCTTTGTTTTGTTTCAAAAACCTATTTTTATGGGGATTTACACATTTTTTTGATGCTGACAGGGAAATTACGAAATATATAGCAGTCTATTTTAATATTTTTGATATGGGGAGCACCGTTCGTGCTCCTAAATTATACATTTTTAGGCTGGATAATGGGACGTAAGGAAATAAAAAAATGCCTGATTTTTGCAGCTTATGACAAATTTTGTAAATATTGCTCTAGACTTATATTTCGTAAAAGTTCTGAAAATGGATGTTGCAGGAGTGGCGGTTGCTACTTTAATTTCTCAAATAACAACAACTCTTTTATCAGTTTTTTTATTATTTTTAAAGACTTTTTTTCATTAAAGGAAATTTTATATAATATAAATTTAAAAGAAATTTTTTGACAAAGCTGAAATAAAAAAAGGTTGGAGCAGTAAATTTAGATTTAGTATTAAGAACAGTATGTCTTTTTGGTAACAACAAATTTATTTTTTTGGAAAAAAAGCTGCACACAATGGAAAAAAATTATATTGGCTGCAAATTCCATATTATTTCAGGTTCAATATTTGATGTCGTACATTTTTGACGGTTTTGCCAACGCTTCAAGTGTATTTTTCGGGTATAGCAGTGGGAGAAAGATTTTAAGAAACTAAAATGGGTAATGAGAAAAATCAATTCATTTTTTTGTATCATAATCTCAGTATTTTTTTAAGTACAGCATTTATTTTAGGCGGTGAAAAAGCTGCTATTATTTTTACACAAAGAATACAGAAGTTATAAATATTGCAAATCAGTATAAAATGTGGATAATTGTATTCCCGATAGTTGTAAGTTTTTGGATTAGTAATTTATGGAAATTTTTACAGGTGCTACAGAAACGGCATATATAAGAAATTCAATGTTACAATCGTTAGTAGTTTTCCTAATAGTGTATTTTACAGTAATACCAGTATATCAAAAATCATGGATTATGGCTATCTTTCATAGTTTTTTTCATTAGCAAGATCACTATTTTTTTAATGAGATATGTTAAAAAAATTTTTGGAAAAAAATATAAATTGAAATTGAATAGAAGAACATCGATAAATAGTGCTGTTTAGTTTAGTTTTTATATTTGTAACCTAATAAGATTTGTATATAAGGAAATTTTATTATGATTTCATTTTTAAATAAATAGCTTTTTATAAGAAATTTAACAGTTTCATATGGTATATTTCTATTGAAACAAATTTTTGAAGAAAAGGAATGATGAAGATGACATTATTAAAAAAATCTATGTTAGTATTGTCTGTAATGACATTAATTGGAGGAATGAGCTTTTGCCGCAACAGCTAAAAAAAGAACAGGTAAAAAAACCTGCAGCAAGAAAGGTAGCTTTCAGAATCATATACTTGCGGTTCTGAAAGAATAACAGTTTCTTATCCAGCAACAAATGCTGCTAGAGTAGTAACTAAAGCAGGAAAAATTTATAACCTTAAAGTAGCAGTATCAGGTAGCGGATCAAGATATGTTTCTAAAAATGGAAATATCGAATTCTTCAAAGGTGGAAAAGATGCCATTTATAGAGGACCTAATGGCATTGAAAAATCTTGCACAAGAAGATAACAAAATTTATTCTTAATTAATTGAAAAAAACATAGCTGACAGATTATAAGAAAGTCTGAAGGCTATGTTTTTTTATTTGTTAGTTTGATTTCAGGTAATATTAAAAAGAAGAAATAGCTAAAGATATGGATTTATTTCAGGATTTTCAATTTGAACTGTCACATGCTCTATTCCGTATTCATTTTTTTAGGAGTTTTTACCACATTATTTACAATTTCACAATCATTCACACCATTATATTCATCAAGTAAAAATATGGAATGAAATGCTTATATTGTCTTCTGAAATGTTCCATAAAATGAAACTCATGAATATCTTTTATCTTGTCAATCGTCAAAATTTTATTATGAATTTCAGAAATATCTAAATTATTAGGTACAGCTTCCATTAAAATAAAAAAACGCCTCTTTTGCAATTTTTAATCCGCCAGTAAAAAAATAACAATGCTGATAATCACACTTATTATTATGTCAAAAATCACAAGATTAGTTAATTTCAAAAATAATCGCAGCAATTATAACTCCGACAGAATTTAACGTATCGCCTAAAAAAATGCCATAATGCACTTTTTTTACATTAAGATTATTTTTCTTTTTTTCAAACTTTTTCATAAGTACAAACATAAGTATTACATTAACCAAAAAGTCCGATTACTGCAATTGTAAACATTGTAAAAATCAACATGCTCTGGATTGAAAAAGCCGTTTTACAGCCTCAATAACTATTCCAACCGAAATTATCATAAGAGCTATCCCATTTATAAATGCAGAAATTATCTCAATTCTTAAAAAAATCCGTAAGTAAAATTTTTTTGTTTGGCTTTTTGGCTGAAAAAAATACAGCAATAATGCTAAACAAAAGTGCAATAACATCCGAAAACATGTGAAATGAATCCGAAATAAGTGCAAGTGAACCACTAAATATTCCGCCAAATAATTCAACTAATGCAAAAAAATAGTGTCAGCAAAATTGAAGTTACCAAAGTTTTCTTTGATTGTGCCTGATATTTATAATGCTTTTATATGATGATACTTAAAATCAATTGTTTTTCGTTTTTCGTTTTTTTCATTTTTCTTTTTCCTTTCAAAACATTTAATCAATTTAATTATATAATGGGAGTTTTGTTATTTCAACAATATAATTTTATTTTACAGTAAAACTATTTTTAAAATCTTAAAATTATTTTTGAATATAGTTGCAGATTGTAATTTTGTATGGTAAACTTTTTGGTAGAAATAACAAATTTAAAATTGAAATGTATTCAAATTATACTTTTGCAATATGAAAGTTAAGCAATAAATTTAAAATAAAGGAGAAATTTAAAATGTCAAATATATTTGAAAAAGTCAGAATAAATGAACTGACAAACTTGAGAAAAGAGCTTATGCAGCAGGGGAATGTTGTGGAAGAAGTTAAAGTATTAAAGGACTTAGCAGAACTTACACAAGAGGTTTTTTGGTGAGGAAAGTGATGAGAATATTAAAATTTTTGAATGAAGTTGGGGAACTCTTAAATATGTTGGGGAGTTTGACACGGCAAAAGATGCTTTTGCTGAAGGCACAAGGATTTATTGAGAAAAAGTATGGAAAAGACAGTATTCCGTATGCGACTTGTAGCCTGAACTTGGCGGAAGTTTACAGATTTATGAAAAAGTATGATGAAACTGAAGATATGTATATTAATACTATGAAAATTTATGAAAATAATAATTTACAGAATGACTATGTTTATGCGAGTGTATGCAATAATTTGGCTTTGTTTTATCAGGAACTTGAAAGATACGAGGAAGCGATTGAGTTGCAGGAAAAAAAGTCTGGAAGTATTGGAAAAAGTTGGAGAAAATCCTATTCAGTATGCAATTACGCTAAAGTAATCTTGTACAGCCTTACTTGAAAGTAAAAAAACAAAGAAAAAAAGCGGAAGAATACTTGCAAAAAAATCACTGGAACTAATCGAAAAGGAAGTTGGGAAAAACTCATAATTTGTATGCAGCAGTCCTCAACAATATGGCAACTTTTTATTTTTGCAGAAAATGAATATGAAAAAGCATTGGAATTATTTGAGGAAAGTGCTGAAATTTGTGAAAAAGACGTTTGGAAAAGAAAGCAATAATTACAAAAAAATATTTTTGGAAAAATATTGAAGTTGTGAAGGAAAAATGGTTTAAATTTTTTTGGAAGAAGGAGAAAAAAATGGATTTAAATAAAATAAAAAGGACTGGAACTTTCTAAAAAAATATTTTTGAAGAAGTTTATCTTCCGGTTATAAAAAAAGTGAATTTCCAGAAGTTTTTTTGAAAAAAATGGCGACTGGACTTGCGGGGAAGGTTCGGAGTGTTTTTGGGTTTGATGATGAGATTTCACAGGATCATGACTTTGGGCCATCCTGCTGTATTTGGCTGAGTTCAGAAGATTATGAAAAATATGGACTAAATTTGCAAAAAAGGCTTAATGAATTGCCAAAAGAGTTTTTGGGATTTAGAGCATTGAATGTGAGCGAGTTTGGAGATGGACGGCGTGGTGTTCTTAGTATGGATGACTGGTTTTTTTAAATTTTTTTGGGAGATGTAAAGGTACCTGAGAATTTGTATGATTGGCGGTTAATTCCAGAAGAATTGCTTGCAACAGCGGTTAATGGAGAGATTTTTATGGATAATTCAGGACAATTTACAAAAATTAGAAATGATTTGAAAAGATATTTTCCAGAAGATATACGGCTTAATAAAATTGCCACAAGATGTATGAAAATGGCACAATCTGGGCAGTATAACTATTTACGGTGCATGAAAAAGGAATGAAATTGTGGCAGCAAGGCTGGCGGAAACTGAGTTTATAAATGAGGCGATACATATGATTTTTTTATTAAATAAAAAAATATAAACTTTTTTACAAATGGATGCCAAAAAGCCTTAAAAAGATTTGAAAAATTTTAGGCGAAAAAAACTTATTTTTTTAATTGAAGAACTGGTAAAATTGCCAACTGGTGCGATTAATCGAAAATTTCAAATTATTGAAGAAATAAGTGCTGATGTAATTTCGGAAATGAAAAAAATCAAGATATTGTTCCAAGACAATTAACAAGCGACTTTTTACAGGATTATGGGCCTTTTGTGCAAAAATAAAAATTGAAGATGAGAAATTAAGAAACTGGAATCCTGCGATGGATTAAAATAGAAAATTTAAAAAAATCAACAAAAATTAAAGAATATTGGATTTTAAAATAGGAGAATTGAAAATGGAAAGAGAAATTAGTAAAAAAAGAAAGTTTTATTAGACAAATTTTTAAAAAGGGAATGGGAATTTTTTTCAAAAATGTGCATCATACGGAAGGAAGGGCAGAATGTCAGGATAATCCGCAGGAATTTGAAATTATGAGAAGAAGTCAATGGGAAACATTGCCTGATGAAATTCTGGAAAGTTATTTGGAAGACTTGATTTTGGCAAAAACATCGTGGCGAAAAACATTGTTCAGGATAAATATGCCAGAATGATGAAATACAGCTCGCCAAAGGAATATGAAATAATTAAGGGTTACTTGCCTGAAATCTCGCAGGAGAAAAGAAGAATTGGTGCAAAAAAATAGTAGAAATTTATTTGCATTGGGAAGAAGAAATAATAAAAAAAGTATCCAAAAGTTACTTCAAAAGGGCGTCCTTTATACTCAAAAATATGACACTCCAAACTATACTTCAATTGAAACTTATTTGAAGGGAGAATTATCGTCATATTCAGTAAAAACATTGAAATTATATTACGAATATATCCAAAGTTGTGTTACAAATAATGTAAACTTGGCAGAAAAATAATTTGGAAAAATATTGTACTGGAAAAAAAGGTTACAAGACTATTGATGAAGCAGAGAAAAGTTTATAAAAATTTGTAAAATAAAGTTGTCTAAAAAAACGGAGAATAATTATTTAGTTAAGGAAAAAGGGAAATTTATGAATGCTGTGTCAGTAAAAGGAATTGTGAGTATAGATGGAAATTTTTTTATTGAGGCAGAATGAAAGGAACGAATATGAACTGCTGGGAGGAAAGCTGGAAAAAAAGTGATAGTGATTTGGAAAGCAGATTGAAACAAGAGTTTTTGGAAGAATCAGGAATAAAAGTGGATGTGGAAAAAGGATTGGAACCTTGTTTTTTTAAGTGTGAATAATAAAAAAATATTGATTGTTCCTTATATTTGTAAAATAAAAATTTATTCCAGATATTTTTGTTTGATGAAGATGGCGGAAAAATTATTTTTGGATAAACAAAGCAGAATTGGAAAAATTTAAATATGCCAACAAGTTATCTTGATTCAATTAATCAGGTTTCTCCAAGAGATTCGGAAATAAAAAAATAAATGGGATAAAAACATTTTTTTATGAAGATTATCAGTTTTCTATTTTTGTCAGAATTTTTAAATCAAAAATTGTGAAGCGATAGAAATAGTAGAAGTTGAAAATCAAATACTTTTTGAGATAAAAACAAAAATATGAAATTAAAAATAGTAAATTAGTATTTAATAATTGTATTGTAGAAGGAAACAATCTGTATATTGATTATAGTTATAAGGTATAAAAATTGTGGAAAAAGTTTCTTATTCATTGAATGAGGAATTTTTTTGTAAATATATTAATAATTTGATTTTTTTCAAAAAAATAATGTATAATAATATTAATTAAAAATTAAATTTTGTATAAAAAAATAGTTTTTTTAAAAAGGGGGAAAAATGAGAATAAAGGGGAATAACAATGGGTTTACGCTCATTGAGGTTTTTGTTATACATTTCGATTATGGCGATTTTATTTATGGTGGTTTCTGTGAATTTACAGAAACAGAGGCAGAATCAGGAGTTCGCAATTCAAAAAGAGGAATATTAGCCAGTTTATCAGAAAAAAATTCAGCAGTATGCACAGCACAACAGGAAGGAATATGTGCTGGATTTTTAAAATATCTGAAAAAGACAGCTTATTTTCTAGACGAAAAAAATGGGAAAAAAAGGATATTGTTGATAAAATGAAGATTTCCAAAAAAACTTATCTTATATGACAAATAATTCTAATAAAAATGCTGATTTTTAGAAGACGTACTACAAATGAAGGGAATTTTGAAAAAGGATTTTTCCGTTTATTTGTTGGATAAAAAGGAGAAAAAAATTTATTACAGAATTTCTACAAACACAATAAATGCGGCGAAATATCCGATTATAAGTATTTACAGGGCTAAAAAGCCGATTAATCTTTCGGATGACTATTCAAAGGCTAACTTGTGGGAGGAGGAAATTTAGATGAAAAAAATGGGGAAATGTTGAGAATAATACAACAACTGGACAAAAATAATAAAAAAAGAGATTTTTGAAAATATAAGATTTCGTAAAATTGTGAAAAATCTAATAAAAAAATAAGAATTTGAAAAAAATTCTGGAAATACAAAAAGTGAGTAAAAAAATAATAACAGTAGCAAAACTCAAGAAAAATGTAAATAAATTTGAAAAATAAGGAATTTGACAAATATATTTTTGAAATGCAAAAATTGAGGGAAAAAGAAGCTAGAAAAAAAGCATATAAAATCTGAACTTTCACGCAAGAAACAAAATTTAGTAAAAATTTTTTTAATATGCAAGTTGGAATTGAAGAAGTGAAAAGAACTTGGCAATTTGGAATTTTTAATTTTGGCAGGGATTTTTGTTTGCGTTTTATTTGAATTTTGTTACTTTTTAAGGGGGAACTTTCTGGAGAAAAAGACACTTTATGTGAAAAATTGATGGAAATCGTGGAAGTGTCTTGAAGGTTAATAACAAATATTTGAAAAACCAGGCGAGCATTGAGAATAAGAAGGGGCTTGAATATGGATTTTACCTTATGCGGTACAAAAATTAGGAAAAATTGTAAATAAAAAAATGGTAATATTAAGATTGAAGGGAAACTGCTGGGATATAAAGAATCACGATTAAATGTCGTCCGTAAATATATTTTGGAGATTTTTGATAATTTATTTATAACTGAAGAAAATTTGTATGCTTTTTTCACGTGCTGCGGTTCTGGGAGAAAAAGGCAGAGGTTTCTAAGGATATGAAGGATAAGTTCAAATACACGGGACTGGCTCATTTGATTGTAATTTCTGGGACTCATATAAGTCTAGTTGTTATTGGAATTGTGAAAATTTTGGATGGGCTGTCGCTAGGGTACAGGTTTAAGTATTTGATGGCACTTGTTGCACTCACTTTTTTACTGTGCATTAATTGGATTCTCGCCAGGAATTTTACGTGCCTATATTATGGGAGCGATGATGATTTTGGCAAGGATTCTTTTTTGAGCAGGAAGACAGTAAAAAAATCCCTTCTGGTGTCGTTTATTGTTATAATTGTGCTAAATCCGTATTCACTTTTTGATATTTCAATGCAGCTTTCGTATGCGGCAGTTGTGGCAATAATATTTGTAAATCCTGAATTTAAGAAAATTTATCAGGAAAAAAATTTTTGGATAAAATAAAAAAACGAAGTTTTGAGAAATACTGTAGATTTGATATTTTTTGAGTTTAACAATACAAATTACGAGTATTCCATTATTTTTTTATATTATTTTGAAAAACTGCCATTATTTTCATTTTTTTATTAAATATTGTGGGAATACCAATCGGAACAGTTGTTATACAATGTTTATTTTTTTATTGTGCTTCTAAATATTTTTTTAAATTATCTTTATTTAACAGCCCGATTGTTTTTTTGTTACAGAAATTATTTTTTTAAGGCTTTTTGAGGGATTTATTCACGCTGGAAGCAAAAATTCCGCTTTTACAGATGAGTACTAATGGCAAAAGCACCATTATGGACGGTTTTTGTATATTATGGAATATTATTTTTTTATAACATTTTTTTGTAATGCCGTTGTTTACTGCAAAAATTGATATGTACTCAAGCTCCTTTAATACTGAAACAATAAAAATAATTTTTGGAGATTGATTTTAAAATATCATTACTATAAATGAAAATTATAATGATAAACATATTTTTATAACTTTCTGTTTCGTGGTATAATAAAAAAATAATAAGATTTGAAAGGAATATAAAGTATGAGTTTACCAAATTGTCCTAAATGTGGATCTGAATATGTTTATGAAGACGGAAATATGCTAGTTTGTCCAGAATGCTTTTATGAATGGGCTGAAAATGGGGAAGAAAGCAGTGATGAAAACGTTGTAAAAGATTCAAATGGAAATATTTTGCAGAATGGGGACAGCGTTACAATTATTAAGGATTTGAAAGTAAAAGGTGCATCATCAGACTTGAAGAGGGGAACAAAAAGTTAAAAAAATATAAGATTAATTGATGATGGAGTTCATAATATTGATTGTAAAATAGATGGTTTTGGTGCGATGAAGCTGAAATCGGAATTTGTGAAAAAAATATAAAAAACAGAATTGGAGAAAGAATGAAGTCAGGATTTATAACAATTGTTGGGCGTCCGAATGTTGAGAAGTCTACGCTTATGAATAAGCTTGTGAAAGAAAAAGTTGCGATTGTGTCGGATAAGGCTGGGACGACTAGGGATCAGATAAAGGGAATTGTGAATATTAATGAAAATCAGTTTATATTTGTGGATACGCCAGGGATTCACAAACCTAAACATTTACTTGGGGAACACATGACTAATGTGGCACTAGAAGCTCTTGAAAATGTGGATTTGATAATGTTTATGCTGGATGGGACACAGGAAATTTCAACTGGGGATATGTTTGTTAATGAAAATGTGCGAAGTGTGAAGACACCGATTGTGCTTGTTATTAATAAGATTGATAAAATGACGGATGAGGAAATTGAGGAAAAGAAAAAGGAAATTCGTGAAAAATTGGGAGAGTTTGATGAAATAATAACTCTTACTGCAGAATATGCAATTGGAATTCATAAGATATTTGAAGTTGCCGAGAAATATTTGTCAAATGATGTATGGTTTTATCCAGAAGATTATTATACAGATTTACCAGTAAATAAAATCGTTGTAGAAACAGTCAGAGAAAAAAATTTTACATCATACGAAAGATGAAATTCCTCATAGTGTAGCTGTGGAGATTATTAATGTAGAAACGAAGCCTACAATTAGAAAATATGATATAAATATTTATGTTGAAAGAGATAGTCAGAAAGGAATTATTATTGGAAAAAGATGGAACTATGCTTAAGAAAAATTGGGATAGAGGCTAGACGTGAAATTGAGCATCTGATTGATTTGAAGGTTAATTTAAAAATTGTGGGTAAAAGTTAAGAAGAAATGGAGAAAGAATAAGAAGTTTCTTGATGAAATGGGATATAAAACAAAATAACAGTTATTTTTAGATTCTATTTGGTTAATAATAATTTCTTTTAATTTTTTTATAAAAAAAATTTGCTTGAAAAATACATATCTATAGAGAAAGTAGAAATATGAGTTTAAATTTTTGGAAACAATTAATAAAAAGAGAATTTTTGAAAAAAAGAAAGAGGAAAAATAGAAATGGATTTTTAAGATACATTCAAAAATTTAAGCCTACTGGAGATCAGCCCTCAGGCTATCCAAAAAAATTGTGGAAAACTTGGAAGATGGTATTACAGATCAGATTTTTGCTTGGAGTTACGGGTTCAGGAAAGACATTTACAGTTGCGAATGTTATTGAAAAAATAAATCGTCCAGCTTTGATAATGGCACCGAATAAAACACTTGCAGCACAGCTTTACAATGAGTACAAGCAGTTTTTTCCTGAAAATGCTGTTGAATATTTTGTGTCTTATTATGATTATTACCAGCCTGAAGCGTATATTATGCAGACTGACACGTATATTGAAAAAGACTCTTCAATTAATGATGAGATTGATAAATTGCGGCATGCGGCGACAGCGGCACTTTTGAACAGAAGAGATGTTATTATTGTGGCTTCGGTTTCGGCAATTTATGGATTGGGGTCGCCAGAGGCATATAAAAAGAGATCGATTCCGATTGATGTGGAAACAGGATTTGAAAGAAATGAGCTTATAAAAAGGCTTATTTCACTTAGATATGAGAGAAATGACATTGCATTTGAACGTGGAAAATTCCGTGTGAAAGGTGATATTCTTGATTTACATCCATCTTATCAGGATACAGGATACCGTTTTGAATTTTTTGGAGATGATTTGGAAAGCATTTCAGAGATTAATACGCTTACTGGGCAGAAAATTAGAAATATAAAAAGAATCACAATAATGCCTGCAACTCACTACTTGACAAATGAAGATACAAAAGTGATGTTTGAGGCAATAAAAAGGAAATGGAAGAAAGGGTACATTTTTTTCCAAAAAGAAGGAAAAACTGCTGGAAGCACAGAGAATTGAACAAAGAACGAAATATGATTTGGAAATGATTGAGGAAATTGGTTATTGTAAAGGTGTGGAAAACTATTCCAGGTATTTGACAGGAAAGAGTGAAGGGGAAGCACCTGATACGTTAATTGACTATTTTCCAGAGGATTTGGTTGTATTTTTGGATGAGTCGCACATTTCAGTTCCGCAGATAAATGGGATGTATAAGGGAGATAGGGCAAGAAAGCAGTCTTTAATTGACAATGGATTCAGGCTTCCAAGCGCTTATGACAACCGTCCGTTGAAATTTGAGGAATTTTTTGGGAAAATCCCGCAAGTTGTATATATTTCAGCCACTCCAAGCGATTATGAGCTGGAACATTCAAATGGTGAAATTGTAGAGCAGCTTGTCCGTCCAACAGGAATTGTGGAGCCAAGTATCGACATTCGTGAAACAAAAAATCAAATTGATGACTTAATGGATGAAATAAAAACAAGAACGGTAAGAAAAGAACGGATTTTAGTTACAACCTTGACAAAAAAAATGGCAGAAGAACTGACAGATTACTATTTGGAATATGGAATAAAAGTAAAATATATGCACTCTGATATTGACACGCTAGAAAGAACAGAGATAATAAGAGGATTGAGAAAAGGTGAATTTGATGTTCTAGTTGGAATAAACTTGCTACGGGAAGGGCTGGATATTCCAGAAGTTTCATTAGTGGCAATTTTGGAAGCAGACAAGGAAGGATATTTGCGTTCCAGAAGATCTTTAATTCAGACAATGGGACGTGCTGCAAGAAATGTAGAAGGACATGTTATCCTATATGCTGACAGAATAACAGGCTCTATGCAGGAAGCCATTGACGAAGTGAACAGACGGCGTGAAGTTCAGGAAAAATACAACTTGGAAAACAACATTAATCCAAAATCAATTGTAAGAGAAATTGCAGAGTCAATCGTAGACTATGAAATTGAAAAAGAAAATGAAGCAAACAAAGCAATCAAGCAGTATAAGAGTGAAAAAAAGATGTTGAAAAAGGAAATCAAGAAACTTGATAAGCAGATTAAAAAAACTGGCTGAGGAGCTTAATTTTTGAGGAAGCTATTAAATTGAGGGATAAAAATGAATGAATTGAAGAAGTTGTTAATTGAACTGTAAATTATAAAAAAATTAATTAAAAAAATGATTGACAATTGAAAAAAATTCTATACTATAATATGCATAGAAAATAACTTGGTCAGATGTAATTTTTATTACAGGACTATCTAATCCACTATGCGTAGTGGATTTTTGTGGAGGGGGAAATGGGAGAAATTGTGTATGATAAACCTTTTTAAAACTTATAAAGAGCAAATAGAAATATTAAAAAAATAAATATAAACTAAATATAAAAAAATGAAAATTTTTGCTTTAGAACTTTTTAAGTACGATTTCATATTATGATTTGATTAATGGTTCTAAAGAATCTTTTTGAGAAAGATTCTGAAATATTTGAAGAAAACACAGATATTATAGATTTGTTTCTTTTCAAAATATTAGATAAAAAAATATTCAAAAATACATTGTTTAAGTATAGTGTCTATGTAGAAAATATATTTAAAACAAAAATGGCATATCTTATATCAAGGAAATATGGAATTTCAATTGAACAGTATTTAAATGAAAAAAACTACTATTTGCCTATTAATTTTTCAAAGAAGAGAAAAAAAGAAATCAAACCTTAAAAGCAATTTTGGCAGTAGCAACAGATAATAAGTATAAAAATGATCCTACAGAATATTATAAAAAAATACCATAATCATATTCCAGCTTGGATATTATTTAAAAATGTTAATTTTTACAGACATTATTGATTTATATTCCTTTTTAAAATTAGAAGATAAGCTGGAGATAGCAAAAAGAATATTGTAATAATGCGAGTCAACTCAAAGATGAAGAATTAGTAGAACTATTAAAAAAATTCAATTACTATCGTAAGAAAGTTTAGAAATAGAATTGCCCATAATTTAAAAGTAATAACCTATAGAGTTAAAGGTAACAATTTGAAATTGAAGAATATTAAAAATTTTCTTCCAAATCAATTTATAGGGAAAAAAATGATTATAAAAAAATAAAATAGGAATTAATGACTTGTTTTCTATGATTTCCTCAATAACTTTTTTTGTTAAAAAAATGAGACATTAATATTTCAGATGTTTAGTGAATTAAAGGCTGATTTTTAATTTAATATCCTTACAAAAAAATGGTAAAAAAATATAAAAAGTAACAAACTTTCCTCAAAATATTGAAAAAAAGATTTGATATAATTTTAGGAAAAGAAAAATAATAGCAAGAAGGAGTTGATATGATGTTTATTTTGAAAATGCTGTTAGAAATAGTAATAATGCTTATTTTTGTGTGATTTTTAAATTTAATTTTTTTGTGAAGAAGGTTCTTAGAGTAAAAAAATAAGAAGAAATTGCCTTTAAAAAGGTAAAAAAACTGTTGTATTTGATGTCAAGAAATTGAAGGAAGATGTGGCTATGTCAGCATTAAAGGGGAAAGAGAAATTATCGTATTATCAAATATTGCAAGGATTAAATAATCTTGCAGAAGATAAGAATATAAAAAAAGTGATTATTGATGTGGATAAGTTAAATTTGACACTTTCACAGCTGGAAGAAATTTCTAAAAATTTTTGATAAGATTAGGAAAAAAAATAAAGGAAGTTGTGGCGATAGGTACGCTTTTTGAGGAAAGTCGATATAGACAAGCTTTTGCTTGCGGATAAGATTTTTATGTTTGACACAAGGCAGTCAACTCTTATTTTTTTAGGGATATTTGCATAAGGAATTTTTATTTGAAGTCGTTTCTGGAAAAGTTTGGGATAAGAATGAATGTGCTTCATATTGGTGATTACAAGGTGGCTGGAGAAAAAAATTTAGCCATAACCAAAATGTCGGAAGAGAAAAAGGAATCAATTAAAAAAATATAAAAGATAAAGTTTTTGAAGATTTTTGTGGAATTGGTAAAAAAAGTAAAAAGAGGGACTGATATTGAAAATGAGATATTGAGTGGAAATTTGATTTTTGCTGGGAAGAAAAAAAGGCTTTGGAATATAAATTGATTGACGGTGTTGCTGATTATGATGAGATTGGGATAAATTATAAAGAAGATACAGTTTCGATTGAAGATTATATTGTGATGACAAAAGATAAGAAGGAAAAGGCAAAAGATACAATTGCTGTGATAAATCTTGAGGGCGTTATTGATATGAAAAATCCCAACAAAAAAATATTACTTATGATAATGTTTGTGAAAAACTTGAGGAATTAAAAAGAAATAAAGAATTTGAAAGGGTTAGTATTAAGAATAAATTCGCCTGGTGGAAGTGCTTTAGTTTCTGAAAAAAATATAAGAAATTAAAAAAATTGACTGTGCCGATATATGTTTCAATGGGAGATTTGTGTGCAAGTGGAGGTTATTACATTGCTACAACTGGAAAAATTATTTTGCAAATAACTTCACTTTGACAGGTTCAATTGGTGTTGTTATGATGTATCCTGAAGTTGTAGGAACAATGAAAAAGTTAGATGTTAATTTGGAAGGATTTGGAAAGGGTGCTGGCTTTGATATGCTGAATCCATTTGAAGAATTAGGAGAAGATTCAAAAGAGAAATTAATCCATAATATGAATGAAATTTATGGCGAGTTTAAGGAACATGTAATGGTAGCCAGAGGAATGAATGATGAGGAACTTGAAAAAAATTGCACAAGGAAGAGTGTGGCTTGGAAGCGAAGCCAAAAATATCAATTTAGTTGATGAAATTGGAACTCTGGAAGATTGTATAAAAATCAATGGCAAATGATTTGAAGTTAGATAAATATAAAGTGCAGATAGTGGAGTTAACACAAACTTTTAAAAAGAAACTTTATCGGATATAAAAATGCCGTTTGTATCTGAGGAAATTAGGGAAAAGGTTGAATTTTTGCAAGGAAATATAAATCAGGTTTTTGTATTATGAGAGTGAGATTGAATTGTGAGAATTTCTAATTTATAAAAAAAGTGAAAAAGTATAAAGGAAATATTGGAAAAATAAATATTAATTTGTTAATTAATTTAAATTTTAATAAATTACGAAAGGAAGTAAAAATGAACAAAGTATATTGTTACCCAAGATGACAACTTGTAAAAAAAGGCTGTGAAATGGCTGGAGGAAAATGGAATTGATTACGAATATAAGCACATTGTGGAAGAAACACCATCGAAGGAAGATATTAAGAAATATTATAAAGAAAGTGGATTGCCGTTAAAAAGATTTTTTTAATACAAGCGGGAATGTTTACAAGGAGCTAAACTTAAAGGAAAAAAATTGGCAGAGATGTCAGAAGATGAGCAGTTTGAATTACTTGCAAGCAATGGGATGGTGTTGAAAAAGACCACTTTTTGGTAGGGAAGGATTTTGTGCTGGTTGGATTTAAGGAAGCTGAGTGGGTGGAAAAGTTAAAAATAAATTTAAGTTGTAGCTTATAAAAAAATAATTTTATTATAATTAAGTAAAAAAATGTTTGTATATATAAATATTATGAGCGTTAAACATATGATTAAAAAAATTGTTTTTACTTTTTACCTTGAAAAAAATAATAAAAATTTTTGCTATACTTTTTATATTGTAGGGGAATTTTTGCAATAATCTAAAAATTTTAAAAAAATAATTGTTAATTATTTGAAATGATTTACTAATAATGTGTAAAGTTAAATTTATTGTGGAGGAAAAATGAAAAAAAATTTTTTTGTCATGAAAATGTTCAGGATATTTTTTTACGGGACAAATTGTAAAATTGTCTACTTTGTTATATAAAAAAATATAAAAAAATTAAATATATAAATATATGGGAAATCTAGGTGAATTTTTGCTTAGATTTTTTTATTTTTTTATAAATTATAAAAAGAAAGAAGGAGAAAAAAAGATGAATTATAGAATCTTTGTAGAAAAAAAGAAGATTTTAGAGTGGAAGCACAAAAATTTATTTAGCGACTTAAAGGAAAATATCGGGATAGATGGGCTTACAAGTGTAAGAGTTTTTAAATATTTATGATATTTTTTTAATTTAGGTGAAAATGATTTGGAAAAAAATTGGAAAAAACTGTGTTTTTCTGAAATAAATGTTGACAATGTTTTTTTAAATCGTTTGATGAAGTGTTTAAAGAAAAATTCAGAAAAATGTGTATTTCTCAGTGGAATTTTTTTACCAGGGCAATATGATCAGAGAGCGGATTCTGCAATTCAATGTATAAATTTATTGATTGACGAAGATAATAATATTAATGTAAAAAGTGGGAAATTGATAATTTTATACGGAAAAAAATTTCTCCTGATGAATTTGCGAGAATAAAAATATTATATAAATGAGGTTGAGGCACGGGAAAAAGATTTAAATGTTCTAAGTGAAAATGTTGAAACTGAAAATACGGATGATGTTATTGTTTATGAAGGATTTACTGAAAAAAAACAAAAGAGGAAATTGAAAGTCTTAAAAATGAATTGGAACTGGCGATGACTGTAAATGACTTGCTATTTATTCAGGAATATTTTAAAAATGAGGAAAAAAGAAATCCTACGGAAACTGAAATTCGTGTTCTTGATACTTACTGGAGCGATCATTGCCGACACACAACTTTTTGAAACAATTATTGATGATATAAAAGTTGAAAATGAAACTTATAAAAAATATCATTGAAAAGGCTATTAATGAGTACTTGGAAAGCAGGGAGTACGTTCATGCTGACAGAATTTCTAAAAAGCCGATGACTCTTATGGATCTTGCTACAATTTTTGGAAAAGAGCAGAGAAAAAATGGAAACTTGCCAGATTTGGAAGTTTCAGATGAAATAAATGCTTGTTCGATTTATATTGATGTGCCAATTGAGAGAATTGATGAAGATGGGGAAAAGAGTACAACTACTGAAAAATGGATTTTGCAGTTTAAAAATGAAACTCATAACCATCCGACAGAAATTGAGCCGTTTGGAGGGGCTTCTACTTGTATTGGTGGAGCAATCCGTGATCCGTTATCTGGAAGAACTTATGTTTATCAGGCTGTGAGAATTAGCGGTTCTGCTGATCCAACTGAAAAAATTGAGGATACAATGGCTGGAAAAATTGCCACAAAGGTTATTACGCAAGTAGCTGCACACGGATTTTTCTTCTTACGGAAATCAGATTGGGCTTGCAACAACTCATGTAAATGAAATTTACGATGAAGGATATAAGGCTAAAAGAATGGAACTGGGACTTGTCGTGGGAGCGGCACCTGCTGAAAATATTATTCGTGAAAAGCCTGAAAATGGGGATATTGTAATTCTGCTTGGTGGAAGAACTGGAAGAGATGGAATTGGAGGGGCGACTGGATCGTCTAAGGAACATACGACAGAATCTTTCGGAAAAAAATCAAGTGCTGAAGTGCAAAAAGGTAATGCAATTGTTGAAAGAAAAAAATTCAAAGACTTTTCAGAAATAAAAATGTTACAAAAATTAATTAAAAATGTAATGACTTTTGGAGCTGGAGGAGTTTCGGTTGCGATTGGAGAATTGGCTGACGGGCTTGAAATTGACTTGAATAAAGTAAGAGTCAAATATATTGGGCTAACTGGTACAGAACTTGCTATTTCAGAGTCGCAGGAGAGAATGGCAGTTGTTATTGAAAAACAAAACTTGGATAAATTTATAGAATTTGCAAACGAGGAAAATCTGGAAGCGTATCAAGTAGCTGAAATTAACGATTCAAATAGGCTTGTTATGAAATACAATGGAAAAGCAATTGTTGATATTTCAAGAGATTTCTTAAATACAAACGGAGCCGCCTCAAATATCAATATTACAATTGAAAATACGCCAAAAATTAAACTTGAACAGAGAAGTTGAAGGAAATGACTTTAGAAGTAAATTTGTAAATAACTTGAAAGACTTAAATGTCGCTTCGCAAAGAGGATTAGTTGAAACTTTTGATTCAACAATTGGAGCAACGACGGTATTAATGCCATTTGGTGGAAAATATCAGTTGACTCCTGCAGAAGTTTCAGTACAAAAAGTGTCGGTAATTAATGCGGAAACTGATGTCGCCTCAATGGTTGGATACGGATATAATCCTTATGTTGCAAAACAAAGCACATTCCACGGTGGTGCTTACGCTGTAATCGAGTCAATGGCAAAAGTTGTCGCTGGTGGAGGAAACTACAAAAACATCAGATTTACATTCCAGGAATATTTTGAAAGATTGGGGCAGGATTCTAAAAAATGGGGTAAACCATTATCAGCATTATTAGGAGCATTGTACATACAGAAATCCTTTGGATTGCCGTCAATCGGTGGAAAAGATTCAATGAGTGGAACATTTAACGAAATTTCCGTACCGCCTACATTGGTATCATTTGCAGTAAGCGTTACAGATGCTGAAAATGTAATTTCTAGCGAATTTAAAAAGGCTGGAAACAATGTGTACCTGATTACAACGCCAAATGATGAAAATGATTTGCCAAAACTTGACGAGCTAAAAGCAAACTTTGATTTTATAACTGAAAATATAAGAAATAAAAAAATTGTGTCTGCTACGGCTGTGAAAAATGGTGGAATCGCTGAAAGTCTTGCGAAAATGACATTTGGAAATAAACTTGGTGTGGATGTTGCTGCGCAGATTGATGAAAAATGACTGGTTTAAAGTAAATTATGGAGCATTTGTTGTGAAACTGCTGAAAATATTGATTACAAAAAAATGCAGTTTTACTTGGAAAAAGTTACAAGTGAAGCAAAAAAATTACTGTAAATGGAACAAATTTTTGATTTGGATGAATTAATTGGAAATTGGGAAAGTAAACTTGAAAAAAATATTCCCAACGAAAAAAAGAAGTGGAAAAAGAGCATAAAAATCGCACATTGTGAAGGCTTAAAAATATGAAAAAAATTGAAAAAAATTGAACATGAAAACATGATTAGCAATATTTCAAATACTTATGCAAAACCAAGAGTATTTATCCCAGTATTTCCAGGAACAAACTCAGAATATGACTTGGAAAAGGGCATTTAACCGTGAAGGCGGACTTGCGAAAATTGGAGTATTTAACAACTTGTCGCATAATAATATTTTTAAATTCAATTGATAATTTTTGTCAAAGAAATTGATAATTCACAGATTTTAATGCTGCCAGGAGGATTTAGTGCAGGAGACGAGCCAGATGGTTCTGCTAAATTCATGGTTGCTGTTCTAAAAAAATAAAAAGTTAAAGAAGCAGTAGAAAACCTGTTAAAAACGTGACGGATTAATTTTAGGAATTTGTAACGGTTTCCAAGCATTGATAAAATCAGGATTACTTCCTTACGGGGAAATCCGTGAATTGAACGAAACTTCACCAACATTGACTTTCAACACAATTGATAAGCATATGTCAAAAATCGTCCAGACAAAGATTATTACAAATAACTCTCCTTGGCTTTCAGATATGAAAGAAGGAGATATTCACTCGGTTGCAATTTCTCACGGTGAAGGAAGAATAGTTCTTACAGAAGAAGAATACAAAAAAATTATATGAAAACAATCAAATTGCAACAAAATATGTGGATTTAGAAGGAATTCAACAATGGATTCACAATTTAATCCAAATGGTTCTTATTATGCGATCGAAGGAATGCTCGCTTATAATGGAAGAATTTTTTTGGGAAAATGGGGCATTCTGAAAGAAAAGGTAAGAATGTTTACAAAAAAATATTTACGGAAATAAGGAACAAAATATCTTTAGAAATGGAATAAAAATTTTTTTAAATAGGATAATGTAAGGGCATTGCAATTGATGCCCTTGCCAAAAAAATCTGAAATAAAAAAAGTGAATGTTTAAACAAAATTGTATAAAAAAATAGGAGGAAAGACAATAATGAAAAGTAGCAATATTTTTTGGAAGTCAGTCGGATACTGAAAAAAATGAGAGGAGCTGCGAATTGCTTGAAAGAATTTGAGATTGAATATGAGGCTTATATCTTGTCGGCTCACAGAGTTCCTGAAAAAAATTGGAGGAAGTTCTTGCAGATGTGGAAACAAGAGGAGCTGAAGTGATTATCGCTGGAGCTGGGCTTGCGGCGCATTTACCTGGAGTTATTGCTTCAAAAAAACAATTCTTCCTGTTGTAGGAGTGCCTTTAAATGGAGCGATTGGAGGCTTGATGCACTTTTATTCAATTGTGCAGATGCCAAAATCTATTCCTGTGGCTACAGTTGGAATTGATAATTCATACAATGCAGGAATGCTGGCTGTACAGATTCTGGCGGTAAAATATCCTGAAATTAAAGAAAAAAACTGATTAATTTCAGAAAAGAGATGAAGGCTAAGTTTATTGCTGATAATGAGAAAAATTGAGTTATAGAAAATAGAAAAAAATTGTAAAAAGATACGAAAAAAATATAAACGGAGGAAATAAAAAAATGGAAAAAAAGAGAACAAATTTACGAAGGAAAAGCAAAATCAATTTTTTGCAACAGATAATGCGGATGAAATAATTATGTATTTTTAAAGATGATGCGACTGCATTTAATGGAGTAAAAAAAGGATCAATTGGAAGATAAAGGGATTTTGAATAATAAAATTTCTACGTTGATTTATGGATATTTGATAAAAAAATGGTGTGAAAACTCACTGGATTGAAACTCTTAATGAAAGGGAACAACTTTGTAAAAGGTGGAAATTGTGCCTTTGGAAGTGATTATTAGAAATAGGGCGACTGGAAGTTTTGTAAAAAAATACGGAGCTGAAGAAGGAAAATTTTTTAAAAATCCTACTTTTGAACTGTCTTACAAAAATGATGATTTAGGAGATCCATTATTAAATGACGATCATGCATTGGCCTTGGAATTAGTTTCAGCTGAAGAATTAAAAGAAATAAAAGAACAAACATTTTTTTAATAAATAAATTATTATCAGAAATTTTTTTGATAAAATGAATTTAATTTTGGTTGATTTTAAAAATAGAATTTGGAAGAGATAAAGATGGAAATATTTTTGTTAGCTGACGAAATAAGTCCAGATTCAATGAGATTATGGGATAAGGATACATTGAAAAATTGGATAAAGATAGATTTAGACAGGATTTAGGAGATGTAATGGGAGCATATCGTGAAGTGTTGCGACGTTTAGAAAAAGCATTGGCAGAATAATTTAATGGAGGGAAAAAGTCGTGTTTAAAAGTTTGAATGAAGAGTGTGGAGTTTTTGGTGTATTTGGACATCATGAGGCAGCGCGTTTGACTTATTATGGATTGCACAGCTTGCAGCATCGTGGACAGGAAGCGGCAGGAATTGTAGTAAGTGATGGAAAGCGTGTAAATGGACACCGTGGGCCTGGACTAGTGTCAGAAGTGTTTAATGATGATAGAATATTTAATCGTCTGGAAGGAAACAGTGCGATAGGGCATGTGCGGTATGCAACTTCTGGAAGTAGTAGCGGTCGTAATATTCAGCCATTTTTGTTTCAATTTTTTGATGGAAGTATAGCTTTAGCACATAATGGGAATTTAATTAATGCCAGAACATTGAAAAGAGAATTGGAAAAACATGGTGCAATTTTTCATTCTTCATCTGATACAGAAGTGTTGGTGCATTTGATAAGAAGAAGCAAGGAAAAGGATTTTTTGAGCCAATTAAAAGACGCATTGCGTCAAGTAAAAGGCGGATTTTCGTTTTTAGTTCAAACTCAAACTGAATTGTATGGGGTGGTAGATCCGTTTGAATTTCGTCCTTTGATTTTGGGAAAAACAAAAAATGGAGCATATATTTTAGCTAGCGAAACATGTGCATTGGAAATCGTGGGAGCGGAATTTATTAGAAATATTAGATCTGGAGAAATAATTATTATTAACAAAGAAGGATACAGAATTGAAAAAAATATACTGAAAAATACTTCAACTGCTATTGCGGCGATGGAATATGTGTATTTTTCAAGACCTGATTCAGATATTTCGGGAGTAAATGTACATTCTGCCCGTAAAAGATGTGGTAGAAGATTGGCACAGGAAGCACCAGTTGAACATGCGGATATGATAATTGGAGTTCCCAACTCATCATTGTCAGCGGCAAGTGGATATGCGGAAGAAATCGGGAAGCCTTATGAAATGGGATTAATCAAAAATCAATACGTAGCCCGTACTTTTATTCAGCCAACTCAGGAATTGCGTGAACAAGGTGTCAGAATGAAATTATCAGCTGTAAAAAGTGTTGTAAAAGATAAAGTTGTAGTTATGATAGATGACTCAATAGTTCGTGGAACAACTTCAAGCCGTATAGTTCAGCTGTTAAAAGAAGCAGGAGCAAAGGAAGTCCATGTCCGTATAGCGTCGCCAGAATTTAAATTTCCTATTTTTTACGGAATAGATGTTTCAAATTCGTCAGAGTTAATTTCGGCAAATAAAACGATTGAAGAAGTTAAAGAATATATAGGAGCGGATTCGCTTGCATTTCTTAGCATAGATGGGCTCATTGAGTCGATAGGGCTTGATTTTTGATGCACCTTACACGGGGCTTTGCATGGAATGTTTTAATGGAGATTATCCAGCTGGATTGGGCGATTATGAAGAAGAATTTTTATGCTTCATTGACGCCGCTTCAAAAAGAGGCTTTAGAGGAATTAAAGAAGTAAGGTGAAAAAAATGTATATTGTAAGTTTGAATTATATAAAAGAAGTAAGTGAAGTTGAAAAAAACATTTAGAAGAACACATAAAATTTTTGGAAAAAAATATTATGAAATGGGAAAAATTCATTTGTTCGGGGAGAAAAAAATCCTAGAACAGGCGGTGTAATTTTTGTTAAATGCAGAAAGTTTATCAGAAGTAGAAAGTATAATTTTGAAGATCCATTTAATGCAAATGAAATTGCAGAATATGAAATTACAGAATTTTTTTCCTACAAAATATAACAAAAATTTTTAAAAATATTTGTAGAATAAAAAGATATAAATAGGAGGAAAAAAATGTCAATTTCTTATAAAGATTCGGGAGTAGATAAAGAAGAAGGGTACAAAAAGTGTAGAAAAAAATAAAAAAATGGTGCCAAAAAGCACGTATAATGCCAATGTTATGAATGATTTGGGAAGTTTTGGGGCATTGTATAAACTTGGAGATTATAAAAAGCCTGTGTTAGTTTCTGGAACTGACGGAGTTGGGACAAAATTAAAAGTTGCATTTGAAACAGGAATTTACAACACAGTTGGAATAGACTGTGTGGCAATGTGTATAAATGATATTTTGTGTCACGGAGCAAAACCGCTATTTTTTCTAGATTACTTGGCTTGTGGAAAATTAGACTCAAATGTATCGGCTGAAATTGTAAGCGGAGTTGTGGAAGGGTGCTTGCAGTCAGAAGCTGCCTTAATTGGTGGAGAAACGGCTGAAATGCCAGGATTCTATACTCCAGGTGAATACGATATTGCAGGATTTGCAGTAGGGGCGGTAGAAGAGGACCAAATTGTTAATGGTTCAGATGTTAAGGAAAATGATGTTTTAATTGCAATTCCATCAAGTGGAGCTCACAGTAACGGTTTTTCATTAATCAGAAAATTATTTACAGACTTTTACTGAAGTTTACAATGGGAAAACAATTGGAGAACATTTATTGACTCCAACAAAAATTTATGTAAAACCAATTCAGGCTGTAATGAAGGAAGTAAAAATCAACGGAATGGCTCACATTACTGGTGGAGGGCTTATCGAAAACGTACCAAGAACAATACCTGACGGACTTTGTGCAAAATATACAAAAATCAAAAAAATTCAAATTCACGAGTTATTCAAGCACGATGCATTTTCAAGAGTAAGCGAAGAGGAAATGTGGGGGACATTTAATATGGGTATAGGATTTGTATTGATTGTAGACGCAAAAAGATAAAGAAAAAAAGTAATTGAAATTTTAGGACAAAATGGTGAAACTGCTTATGAAATCGGACATATTGGAAAAGGTGATGAAAAAAATATGTCTAAAAATAATTGAAAATCTAAAAAGATAAGTCAGAAAATAAAAACACGAATAGCAGTATTTATATCAGGCTCAGGCTCAAATTTGCAGTCAATCATTGACAACATTGAAAATGGAAATTTAAACTGCGAAATTTCCTATGTAATAGCCGACAGGGAATGTTTTGGACTTGAAAGAGCTGAAAAACATGGAATAAAAAAAGAATAATGCTGGACAAAAAAATTATTCGGAAATAAATTATCGGACGAAATAAGTGCCATTTTAGAAAAATGGTATTGAAAAACAGACTATATCGTACTTGCAGGCTATTTATCAATTTTTATCAGAAAGTTTCATAAACAAATGGACTCGAAAAATCATAAATATTCACCCATCACTTCTCCCAAAATTTGGCGGAAAAGGAATGTATGGAATGAATGTCCACAGAGCAGTTATCGAAGCAAAAGAAACTGAAAGCGGATGTACAATTCATTTTGTCGATACAGGAGTTGACACAGGTGAAATAATTTTACAAATAAAAGTTCCTGTACTAAGTGATGATACACCTGAAAATTTTGCAAAAAGAGGGTGCTAGAGAAAGAGCATATTTTTGCTAATTGAAGGAATTAAGAAATTATTGGGACAATAATTTTGAAAAAGTAAAGGAATGAGTTAAATATGGATACAGATTATATTATTTTTAGTAATATTAACATATTTTTTGATAATTATTGGAGGAGCAGCTGGAATAGGATTAATAGTCGTTTTTCTTAGAAAATTAGGAAAAAAATTGAAAGTAAAGACAAATTAGAAGAAGAAAAAAATTAGATGATTGATTTTAGAAAGACTTGGAGTTAAATCATAATATGGAAGAAGTATTAGTAATTGTTGTTATGATTGCGGGAGGATTAACTGGATTTTTGATGGTAAAAATTTATTCAGAAAAAAATTAAAGGCTAAAAAAATGAAAAAGAAATAAAAAAATTGAAAGTGTGATACTAAATTTTATTTAAAAACTAAAAATATTTTTTTAATAACAAGGGGCTTGTCCCCTTGTTTAAAAATTCACAACAAATTGACTACTCAACTGATAGACAATAGAAGTTATTTATAAAAAAATTCAAAAAGATTTTTGAAAAAAATCAGAAAAAAATATGGTAAAAATAAGACTGTAGAAAAAAATTCCTACCACTATAAAAAAATGAAAAATGAGAAGCAAAAATCCACTCAAAGTCAATAAAAAAATGAGCATTAAGAGTTACGGAAAATGATAAAAAAACAGCAAAAAAATAATAAAAAAATTAAGTAAAAAAATGTGATTTTAATGTCTGAAAAAAATCGCTGTAACACTAATAAATAAAGGATTTTCTCAAAAAGACGAGTTAAAGTAGAGTATCCATTAAAACAAGGATTGAAACTCTGTAATCCAGAGTCGAAAAAGTCAAAATCTTTTAAGGAAGTTAAAGTAGAGTATCCATTAAAACAAGGATTGAAACCTGTAAAGAGGTTCCCATGCAATGATCTTTCTTACGTTAAAGTAGAGTATCCATTAAAACAAGGATTGAAACTTAGCAGTAAATCTTTTTGATCCTTATACATCGGGAATCGTTAAAGTAGAGTATCCATTAAAAACAAGGATTGAAACATATATTTTTCATTGAAAAATATAAACTAAAAATTATAACTAGTTAAAAGTAGAGTATCCATTAAAATAAGGGTGAAAACAACTTTTTATAAGGTTGTTTTTTTGTTATTTTATACTAAACCCCGTTTAAATAAAGAATTTATTACAAACTTTTTCCAATAAAAGATAAAAAAATCTAGTACTTCAAAATTAATTAAAATATAATTTTTCTTGTTTTAATAAATCGACGGAGCTTTTTATTTGTTCAACTACGACTGTTTGATGACTGTAAGGAGGAGTTTCGGAGTTGGGCAAATAAAAAGTCGTAGTCTAGCCATAGGTATTGCGTAGCAATCTTGCCATAATTTTTAATTATCAGGATAAACCTTTACTGCAAGATAAGGATTTGCGGCAATGAGCAATCCTGCGAAAAAGAAAAAAACTAATAAAAAAATAGTAAAAACCTATATTTAAATAAAATAATCTGATACTAAATCCCATTATAAAAATAGAAACTATGTTAAGGATAAAAAAAGTTTTAATTCTTTATTAAATAGTATGTAATTCAAATTTTATTAAACATTCGCTATTTAAACGGGAAATAGTATTAAAATATGAAAAAGCATAGAGAGTCAATACAAATTTTGTATATTCTCTCTATTTTTATTTATCATAAATTGTATAATTTCAAAAAAAGATTTTCAAAAAAACTATCTTGAGTAAACTTTTGTTAATTTAGCGATTCTTTCTGCCAATTCATCTGTCAGAACACCGTCTTTTAATCTCCATTGCCAGTTTCCGCTAGCAAGTCCAGGAGTATTGATTCTAGCTTCGCTTCCTAATCCTAAGAAATCTTGAATTGGAGCGATTGCCATGTTTGCAACAGAGCTCCATGCACCTCTTATTGCATCCCAATGGATTTCATTATCAGATCTTGAATTTAAATAGTTTCTTGCAAATTGTTTATCGTCTTCATTGGCTTTTGTAAACCATCCAATTAATGTGTCGTTATCATGAGTTCCTGTATAAACTACGCAATTTTTGGTATAAGTATGAGGCAAGTAGTCATTTTCTTCTTTGGAATCAAATGCAAATCCTAGAATTTTCATTCCAGGGAATCCAGTTGCTTCTCTCAAATCAATAACACCTTGCGTCATTGTTCCTAAATCTTCAGCAATTATAGGTAATTCTCCAAGTTCATTTTTAATGGCGTTAAATAAGTCCGTTCTAGGCCCTGGACACCAAGTACCATTTTCAGCTGTTTTATCTCCATAAGGAACAGCCCAATATTCATCAAATCCTCTGAAGTGATCAATTCTTATGATGTCGCAAGTGGAAAGGTTGGCTTTAACTCTGTCTACCCACCATTTGTAGTTTAGTTCTTTTAATTTGTCCCAGTCGTACAAAGGATTTCCCCAAAAGTTGTCCTGTGGCACTGAAATAATCAGGCGGAACACCAGCTACTTTAACAGGTTTTAGTTCAGGGTCGAATAGGAAAATTTCTGGATTTGCCCATGCGTCTGAGCTATCAACAGCAACGAAGATTGGAATATCTCCGATTATTTTTATTCCATTGTCATTAGCGTATTTTTTTACGTTATTCCATTGAGTAAAGAATAGGAACTGAATAAAATTATTATATTCGATTTCATCAGCTAATTCAGCTTTGTATTTATTTATAGCAGCTTCTTTTTCTAGTTCTGATGTCATCTTCCCATTCATTCCAAGGAAGTCCGTTAAAGTGATTTTTTTCAAGGAAATATAAAGGCTGTAGTCATCTAGCCAAGAGCTATTTTCAGCTTTTAAAAGTTTCAATTTTTTTCTTTCAATTCTTTATTTTCATTAGCTTTAAAATTTTCATATGCTTTTTCTTAGCAAAGGATATTTTTGATTATAAATAGCACCATAATCAATATATTCTTCATTTCCTCCAAAAATCAACACCTTTCAAATCTTCCTCAGTTAATAAATTTTGCTCGATTAACAAGTCAAAATCAATTAAATATGGGTTTCCAGCGAATGTTGAAAAAAACATTGGTAAGGTGAATCACCATATCCAGTTGGCCCAAGCGGGAAAATTTGCCATAATTTCTGATTTGCTTTTTAGGAAATCTACAAATTTATATGCTTCTTTCCCTAAAACTTCCAATTCCATATTTTTCCAGAAGTGAAGTAGGATGTAACAAAAATACCAGAACTTCTCTCAAACATTTCTATGTCCTCCTTAAAATTATTTAATAAAATTAAATTTTTTTATTTCTCAATACTAAATATACTATATTTTTATTTCAAAAGTCAACATATACGTAAATGTTATTTTTAGTTTTTATTTTTTTAGCATTATTTCGTTGACAAAGTAAAAAAATATTGTAACATTAAATTAAGATAACAAAAATATGATTTATTTTTTTCTGTAAAAACTATAAATTTTATTACAAAAATAAAAATTTAAGAATAAATGAGGAGAATATTATGAAAAATATTAACAGTAAATGTTCATGCATGGCTGGAAGAAAATCAAATGGAAAAAAATTGATATTCTGGCAAGAACCATTGCGGAAAAAAACAATATGATGTCATTGCAATGCAGGAAGTAAACCAGCTTATGAATAATAAGATTATTTTTGATGATATAAGGGAAGAAAATTATGCCTGGGTACTTCTGGAAACGTTGCAAAAATATACAGATACAGATTATTATCTTCATTGGAGCAATTCGCATATAGGTTTTGGAAAATATAATGAAGGTGTGGCAGTTATTACAAGACATAAAATAAAAAGCTGAAGATGAATTTTTACTGTACTTTTGCACAGTCTGTGAGAACTATTTCCGCAAGAAGAATTGTTAGCATTACAATAAACTATGAAGGTCAGGATATCGAATTTTACAGTTGTCATATGAATCTGCCAAATTGTGAAACTGAAGATATGGGGAAAAAAATATTCAGACAATCCTAAATAGAACTCAAAAATAATAATTTAAAAATATTGATGGGTGATTTCAATACAGATGCAATCGGAAATGTAGCAGCTTATGAAAATATATTATCTCAAGGACTTTTTGATACATATGTTATGGCTGAAAAAGATGACGGAATAACTGTAGATAAAAAGTATTCACGGCTGGGATAATGATAAAGCGAAAAAAACGACTGGACTATATATTCAGTAATAAAGAATTAAAAGTGAAGGAAAGCAAAGTCATATTTAATAACAAAAAAATAAAGAAATAGTGTCAGATCATTTTGGAATAGAAGTTGAAATAGAATTTTTAAATTTAAATTAAAGAAATAATAATTTTAAAAAGAAAAATAATAACTTTAAAAATAAAAACCCTGAAATAATCGCTATTTTTTTAACCTAGCGATTATTTTTTTAGAAAAAAATTTTTGAAAAAGATATACGTAAATGTCTTGACAATTTAAAAAAAGTGTGGTATATTTAAAATAAGGAAAAAAATAAATCAAATATATAAAAATTTTTAGGAGGTATTCAATTATGATGAAAAAGGTTCAACGATTTGGTGGAGCAATGATGGCACCGGTTCTGTTATTTGCATTCACGGGTATAGTCGTAGGATTATCTTCTGTATTTACTAATACAGAAGTTATGGGAAAAATTGCTGAAGAAGGGACAGTATGGTACAATTTCTGGTATGTGATATCAGAAGGTGGTTGGACAGTATTTAGACAAATGCCAATATTGTTCGCAATTGGATTGCCAATCAGCTTGGCAACAAAGACAAATGCAAGGGCATGTATGGAAACATTTGCATTATATACTACATTTAATTATTTTGTAGCAGCAATATTAAAAGTTTTTTTATGGAATAGATGCAGCTAAACAAGTAGCAGATAAAGTAACAGGATATTCTGCAATAGGTGGAGTTCCAACATTGGATACAAACTTATTTGGTGGTATCTTAATAGCAGCATTAGTAGTATATTTACATAACAAATATTTTGACAAAAAGTTACCTGATTTCTTAGGAGTGTTCCAAGGTTCAGTATTTGTATATATAGTAGGATTTGTAGTTATGATTCCTTGTGCATTCTTAACAGTGTTAATTTGGCCTAAATTTCAAATGGGAATTAGTGCATTACAAGGATTTATGAAAGCTTCAGGAATATTTGGAGTATGGATTTATACGTTCTTAGAAAGAATATTAATTCCAACTGGATTACATCACTTTGTTTATACACCGTTTGTATTTGGTCCGGCAGCAGTACCTGATGGAATTCAAGTTTACTGGGTTCAACATATAAAAGAATTTGCTCAAAGTACACAATCATTGAAATCTTTATTCCCACAAGGTGGATTTGCGCTACACGGAAACTCAAAAATATTTGGTGCACCGGGAATAGCGCTTGCTATGTACGCTACTGCAAAATCTGATAAGAAGAAAGCCGTAGCAGCATTATTAATACCTATAATATTTACAGCAGTAATTTCAGGTATAACTGAACCATTAGAATTTACATTCTTATTTATAGCTCCAGTATTATTTGCAGTTCATGCTTGTTTAGCTGCAACAATGGCTGCAACAATGTATGCTTTTGGAGTAGTTGGAAATATGGGTGGAGGACTTTTAGACTTCTTCTTCTTAAACTGGATACCAATGTTTTAAAAAAATCACTCTGGAACAGTAATTGCTCAAATAGTAATAGGATTAATATTTACAGCAATTTACTTCGTTGTATTTAGATTCTTAATTCTAAAGATGGATTTAAAAACTCCAGGTAGAGAAGATGAAGATGAAGAAATGAAACTTTATTCAAAAAGCTGATTATAGAGCTAAACATGGAGAAGGAGATGCAAAAGGCGGCGTATCATCAGCAGAAGATGAATATGCTCAAAAAGGTGCAATCATTCTTGAAGCACTAGGTGGAAAAGATAATATTGAAGAACTTAACAATTGTGCAACTAGACTTAGAGTAAGTGTAAAAGATGCAAGCAAATTATTACCAGATGCAGCATTTAAAGCGGCAGGAGCTCATGGTGTAGTTAGAAAAAGGAACAGCTATTCAAGTAATCATCGGATTGTCAGTACCTCAAGTAAGAGAAAGAATCGAAGAAATGATGAAAAAGGATAAAAAAATAAAAATTTGATAAATAATTAAATTTAAATCTTATAAAAATTAAGAAAGAATTTTCAAAAAGTCAAAAATTTTAAAGTTTTTAAAATATAAGACTTAAGAAAGTTCTTTCTTTTATTTTTAAAATACTTATCTTTTTGCAATTGCACTAAAAGTAAATTTTTTTCAGGATGGTGAATAATTGTTTCGTATTGAAATAGAGTGCCATTTGAAAGATAGGCATGAGTTTCAATAACAACAACCATATTTATATCCTCTAGCTTAAGATATTTCTGTTCTTCAGAAGTAATTTTTTTCTAAAACTAATATCTCTACGTGAATAAGCTATTTTTAGGTTAAGTTCTTTTTCCAGATATTCATATATTGATTTTTTTGCTATTTCTTCATTTAGAAAAAGGTACAATTTTTTTCTGTCAAAAAAAACTCGTAGAATAATTTAAAAACTTCGCCATTTAAAGAATTGGTACGGACAACTTTATAAAAATCAGCACTTTCAGGTACTTGAAATTCTTCCATTAGTTTTTACTCCTTGAACAATGTATAAACTGATTAAATCAGTTTCAAGATGAATATTTTTGAAGCTTGTTAATTTCTTGTACAGTCTGAATGGAAGTCAAAGAAATATTTTCTAGATTTTTTTCTCAAGTATAATAGATTTTTTTACCTTTTACTTTTTTGGATATAGCCTTCTGCTTCCAGCATAGAAAGAGCCTTTTCTTACAGTAAGTTTAGAAAAAAATTATAATCCATTGCCAAATCATCTTCTTTTTTTAGAAAAATCTCCTGATTTCAGGGTTCCATTTTTAATTTGCTCTTTAATATCGTGATATACTTTTTTTCATATTTATTCATTCGTTTATATAAACCTTTCATATAATTTTTAAGTTTAATTTTTAAGTATTATAACTTAATTATACACTAAACAGAAAAAAATAGCAATAAATACAAAAAGGTTTATATAATACTTTTAAATTTTTTTGAAAAAGATTTATATAAAAGTGTTGACTTATGTGTTATTATAATAATGTAAATAGGAAATAAAAAAATAAAAATTAATAAAAATATAGAAATGGAGATGATCATTTATGAAGAAATTTTCAATTGTAGTAGCTGGTGGAGGGAGTACATTTACTCCAGGAATTGTGTTGATGTTACTTGAAAATTTAGATAAATTTCCGATTAGACAAATAAAATTTTATGATAACGATGCAGAAAGACAAGAAGTTATAGCAAAAGCTTGTGACATTATTATAAAGGAAAAAGCACCTGATATTAACTTTGTTTATACAACAGATCCTGAAACAGCGTTTACTGATATTGACTTTGTTATGGCACATATAAGAGTTGGAAAATATGCAATGCGTGAAAAAGATGAAAAAATACCTTTAAGACACGGAGTATTAGGACAAGAAACTTGCGGACCTGGAGGAATTTCTTATGGAATGCGTTCAATTGGTGGAGTTATCGAGTTAGTTGATTATATGGAAAAATATTCACCAAATGCATGGATGTTAAACTATTCAAACCCTGCAGCAATCGTAGCAGAAGCAACTAGAAGATTACGTCCAAACTCTAAAATATTGAATATTTGTGACATGCCAATCGGAATTGAAATAAGAATGGCTGAAATGCTTGGGCTTAAATCAAGAAAAGATATGGTAATTAGATACTTTGGATTAAATCACTTTGGATGGTGGACAGACATTAGAGATAAACAAGGAAATGATTTAATGCCTGCTTTAAGAGAAAAAGTGGCAAAAATTGGATATAATGTAGAAATTGAAGGGGAAAATACAGAAGCAAGCTGGAATGACACATTTACAAAAGCAAGGGACGTATTTGCAATTGATCCAACAACAATGCCAAATACTTACTTAAAATACTACTTCTTCCCTGATTATGTAGTAGAACATTCAAATCCTAACCATACAAGAGCAAATGAAGTAATGGAAGGAAGAGAAAAATTTGTATTTGGAGAATGTAGAGCAATCGCTGAAAAAGGAACTGCAAAAGATAGCAAACTTCATGTTGATGATCATGCTTCATATATAGTTGACTTGGCAAGAGCAATCGCTTATGATACAAAAGAAAGAATGTTATTAATAGTAGAAAATGACGGAGCAATCTCAAACTTTGATCCAACTGCAATGGTTGAAGTACCTTGTATAGTAGGTTCAAATGGACCAGAAAAAATTGTTCAAGGTAAAATTCCTCAATTCCAGAAAGGATTAATGGAACAACAAGTATCAGTTGAAAAATTGACAGTAGAAGCATGGATTGAAGGTTCATACCAAAAATTATGGCAAGCAATTACATTATCAAGAACTGTGCCAAGTGCATCTGTTGCAAAAGCAATATTGGATGATTTAATTGAAGCAAATAAAGACTTCTGGCCAGTATTGAAATAGATTACATCTGAATAATTTTTAAAAATGAAAATAAATTTTTTTAGTGCTTGAAATGTTAATTAGTTTATGATATAATTACTTTAAGAAAACAAAAACCAACTGTTTCATTTGGAAATAAAAAAATTTGCAGAAGAAAAAGGCTCTATTCTTTATTGAATGGGGTCTTTTTTTATGATATAATTACCAAGTTAGTTCTGCAAAACTAACAAACAAATGGGACAGTTGGGAGGTGGTAAAAATGAATTGGGATTTTACTATTTTGATAACTATAGTCATTTTTGTTTTTGATTATTAGTAAAAAAATAGTTAAAATTCATCATCGGCATCACCTTAATGCCTGTTAATCTGTATATTTAGATTGGCAGGTTTAAAAAAATGACTTTATTAAATATGAAGGAGAAAAATATGGATACAAAAAAACTAGATAAAAAAATGGTGGAAAAAGAAGTTGGATATCAAATATATCCAAGAAGTTTTTATGATAGCAACAATGATGGAATTGGAGATTTGAATGGAATTACTGAAAAAAATTGGACTATCTAAAAGAACTGGGGATAACTCTTATTTGGATTTGTCCTGTGTATAAGTCGCCAATGGATGACAACGGATACGATATTTCTGATTATTATGATATAAATCCTGAATTTGGAACAAAAGGAAGATTTAGAAAGATTAATTGTAGAGGCCGAAAAAAAAGAGGAATAAAGATAATTTTAGATTTAGTAATTAATCATACTTCTGATGAGCATGAGTGGTTTTTTTGGAAGCATTAAGAAAATCCTGAAAGCAAGTATAGAAATTATTATATTTTTTTAAAAGAGGAAAAAAATGGACTGCCACCAACAAACTGGAGAAGCCATTTTTGGAGGTTCTGCTTGGGGAAAAAGGTTGAGGGGAAGCTGATGAAAACGGAAATGAAATGTATTATCTGCATTTATTTACAAAAAAACAGCCTGATTTAAATTGGGAAAATCCTGAAGTAAGGGAAGAACTTTATAAAATGGTAAATTACTGGCTGGAAAAAAAGGAATTGCAGGTTTCAGGGTAGATGCTATAAATTCAATAAAAAGACAAAGATTATCTAGACTTGCCTGTTGATGGAGCAGATGGTTTTGCATTTAGCATAAAAATATACGTTAAATCAGCCAGGAATTGAGGAATTTTTTAGGAGAACTGGCAAAAAAACATTTAAGAAGTACAACTGCATGACTGTAGCTGAAACACCTTTACTTGAATACGAAAGATATAATGATTTTATTGGTGTAGATGGATTTTTTTCAATGATTTTTGATTTCAGCTATTCTGATTTGGATATGGCGAAAGAAGGTTTTTACTATTCAGTGCAGGATGTGAAAATTAATGAATTGAGAAAAAAAATTTTTGAAAGTCAGCTGACACAGCAGAAATATGGATGGGGAGCACCATTTTTTTAGAAAATCACGATTTGCCAAGAAGTTTAAATAAATTTTTTTGGAAAAAAAGGCAAATGAAACAAATGCCAAACTGCTTGGAAATGTATTCTTCTTCCTGCGTGGAACGCCTTTCATTTATCAGGGACAGGAAATAGGAATGGACAATTTTGAGAGAACTGATATAGCACAGTTTGATGACATTGCCAGCAAAGATCAGTATCAGCGTGCATTGGGAGAAGGTTTTTCTCCTAAAGAAGCACTGTATTTTTGTAAATAAACGAAGCCGTGATAATTCAAGGACTCCTTTTCAGTGGAATAGTACTAAAAAAATGCAGGATTTTTCAAAAGATGAGAATGTAAAAAGCGTGGATAGAATTGACTGGAAGTCAAGATAAAAGTAAATGCAGAATCTCAAATAAATAATGAAAATTCAATTTTTTTACCTATTATAAAAAAATGATTGATTTACGACAAAATGGAAAAATATTCAGATTGTCTGATTTTTTTGGAGAATTTATTCCTGTACCATTGAAAAATGATGAAATAATCGCATATATAAGAAAATATGGAAAATCAGAATATTCTTTGTATTAATAATTTTTTTCTGACAAAAAGCAGAAAGTGGAGTTAAGTGAAATTGCCAAAAATATTGGTGAAAAAGAAATCGAATTAGGAGATATTCTGATTAATAATTATGGGAATATTGAAAATGATAGAAGAGTGTTAGTTCTTGAAGGATATCAAAGTTTATTAGTTCAAATTTAACAATAAAGTTTAAGATAAGACTTTCTGCCAGAAATTGGAGAAAAAAAGATAGAATTGAAATTAATATTTTTCTGATTATCTAGGAGGAAAAATGAAAATAAAAAGGGATATTATTTGATTTTAATGGAACAATGCTTTTTTTGATAGTGCTTTTACAGGAAGATGTATGGAAAAAAATTTTTTTAAGACATAAAATTGGTAGGGAAATAACAAATGAAGAAATTCATAAGTATATTCATGGTGGAAATAATAAAACTGTACTTTCATACTTTTTCAACAGAGTTTTGTCAGATAGAGAAGTTGAAGAATTAGGCGAAGAAAAAGAAAGCATGTATCGGGATATGTGCCTGAAAGATACGGAAATGTTTAAGTTAGCAAAAGGACTACCAGATTTTCTTGATAAGTTAAAAGAAGCTGGTATTCCAATAACGATAGCAACAGGGAGCTCCTCTAAGCAACGTGAAATTTTATTTTGAACATCTAAATTTGGGAAAATGGTTTGATATAAATAAAGTTGTTTATACTGACGGAAGTTTTAAAGGAAAGCCAGAACCAGATATTTTTTTGAAAGCTGCAAAAAATATAAATTTAGATATTGAGAACTGTGCAGTATTTGAAGATGCAATACTCGGAATAGAGGCCGCAAAGAGAGCAAATGCTTCAAAAAAATTATAGCTGTTTCTTCGACTCTTGAAAGGAATAAATTATCATCAATTGATGGAGTTTTCTTTGTTATAAAAGATTTTTACAGAAATATCAATAGAGAATTTGTAAATAAGAATCTTATTACTAAATTATGTATTGAAACTAATGAAAAAAATGTTTTTAATATAACAGAACTGTTTTTAAAATTTTTAATTTAGATTAGTTTAATATTAAAGAAGGTAAGTATGTAATGAAGGAGAGGATAAAAAGATGTTTAAAAGACAAAATTCGTGTAATTCAGTATGGATGTGGGAAAATGGCGAAAGTGCTAATAAAAGTATTTGTATGAAAAACGGTGCGGAAATCGTTGGTGCAATTGACAATAATCCTGAAGTTGTTGGAAAAGATGTTGGGGAATTTGCAGACTTGGATTTTTAATACAAATATAAAGATTTCAGATAATGCAGAAGAAGTATTGAAAAAAATTGTGATGCTGATGTTGCTTTAGTAACTATTTTTAAGCTATATGCCTGAAAATGTATGCATTTTTTTGAAATATGTGCTAAAAATGGCATAAATATTTTTGACAACTTGTGAAGAGGCTATTTATCCTTGGAATACTTCTCCTTCCGAAACAAACAGGCTTGATAAGCTTGCAAAGGAAAAATAATATTACAATTATGGGAACAGGAATGCAGGATATTTATTGGATTAACATGCCCACATTAATGATGGCTGGAATGAATAAAATAAAAAAGTAAAAGGGATCAGTTAGTTATAATGTGGAAGATTACGGACTTGCATTGGCAGAAGCACATGGAGCAGGATATAGTTTGGAAAAGTTTAATACTGAAATAGCATCAGCCAAAAGTTTTCCATCGTATATGTGGAATGCGGCAGAAGCGATTTGTGCTAAAATGAACTGGACAATAACGTCAATTTCTCAGAAAAATGTTCCGTTTGTGCTTGAAGAAGATGTTTATTCGAAAACATTAGGTAAAACGATAAAGGCTGGAGATGCAATTGGAATGTCAGCAGTAACAATAATTCAGACACAGCAGGGAATTGAACTTGAAGTTGAGTGTATTGGGAAAGTTTATCGTGAAGCTGATGGAGATATGTGTGATTGGGAAATAGAGGGTGAGCCAAATATGAAATTTTCTTTAGAAAAACCAGATACAGTTGCCCACACTTGTGCGACAATGGTCAATAGAATTCCTTCGATAATTAAAGCAAAAGCTGGATTTGTTACAGCTGAAAAAGTAACAGACATAGAATATTTAACATATCCAATGAACGTATATTTGTAAAAATAAAAAAACTGTCTTTTTATTCTATAAAAATGAACTGCACCCAAAATCTTGAACACAAGATAGGAAGTGCAGTTTTTTTGTTATTTTCAATTCTTAATTAACCTAATAAATTTAGAAATAATTCTAAATATAAATTTTATCCTTTTTATCTATTTGAACAATTAAAATAACTAATTCATACTTTTTCAATTTTTACAATAATTCTATAGTTTTCAACTCTATATCTCCAAAATCCTTTTAGATTGTATCTTAATGCTTTTGCCAAATTTTTTTGGATTATCTGTATTATTAAGATTTTTGTTTGATGTATCACATATTTTTTTAGTTTCATAGAATCATCTAGTTTATTTAATTGTTTTTTTCAGTTTTTTTCGTCTGATGATAACTTTATATTTCATTTTCCAATCCCATTTTTACTAAATCGTCAAATGAAATTGCTTTTTCCTTATTTGACTTGTACTCTTCATAAGCCTCAACAGCCAATTTGTAGTCCTCTTCATCTTCGATTTTTTTCAAGAATTAAATCTAATATTACTTGGTTTAAATTGATATTGTTTTTCCTTAACATAGTTGTTTATTTTGTCTTCTATGTCAGGATGAGCATTTATAGAAACGGTTATCATAAAGTTCGCACCCTTTCTTGTTATTTTTATTAATAAAAATTTTAATATAAAAAAATAATAAAAAAATCAACGAAAAAGGTTTTTATTAAACTAATTTATTTTAATACCTTCCCAGTTCTAATAAAAACTCCTTTATATGAAGTCCGCCACCATATCCGACTAATTTTCCATCCGCACCAATTACACGATGGCAAGGAATAAAAATTGAGATTTTATTTCGATTGTTTGCCATCCCGACTGCACGGACTGCTTTTTTTCGTTTTTTTGATTGCGACTGCTATGTCCTTGTAGGAACGGGTTTCGCCGTAAGGGATTGTTTCAAGAGCATTCCAGACGGAAATTTGAAAAAGGCGTTCCTTCTTTTTAGAAGTGGCAAAGTCAAATTGTTTTTCGTTTTTGGAAAAATATTCAAATAACTGCTTTTTTTGCCCTTTTTATCAATTCTGTTTCAATAATCTGAAAGTTATCATCATTTTTAAATTTTTTTCAATTTCATAATTCCAGATTACATCAGTAATATGAGAATCATTTTTCTGTTGTAGCAAGTCCAATTTTTCCAATTGGAGTATTGGTTTCATAAAAATAGATATTTTTTTCATTTTTTTACCTTTCAATTTTTTTATAAATAATTTTGTTGTATTTGAAGAACTAAATGTATTATAATATAAATAGTTAAAAAAAGTAAATTTAAGAAAAAGGAAAATGATAGAATGAATTTATTTGATGAAGTATATGAAGATAAGAAGCCACTGGCATTTAGATACCGTCCAAAAAGTCTTGATGATTTTTTTATGGACAGAAGAGGCTAGTTGGGGAAAATGGGATTTTGAGGAAGATTATTGAACGAGGGAAATTTTATGAATGCGATTTTTCTGGGGAGCACCGGGAACAGGGAAAACTACGCTTGCAGAAATAATCGCTGATAAAATGAATTACCATTATGAATATTTGAATGCTATAAAAGCCTCTGTAACTGATATAAAGAATATTTCTGACAAGGCACACAGCAGTTTTTCACACAAATGGACAGCAGACATTACTATTTTTTTAGATGAAATTCATAGATTTAACAAGTTGCAGCAGGATTCACTTTTTGGAAGATTTAGAAAATGGAAATATTATTTTTAATTGGAGCGACTACTGAAAATCCTTATTATAACTTGAACAATGCATTATTATCACGATGTATGGCATTTGAATTTAAGAAATTGAGTGAAGATGATTTGCTTAAAAATATTGAAAAATATTAATGAAAAAGGAAACTTTTGGGATTTCAGATGATATTTTGGGATATATTTCGGAAATAATTGAAGGGATGCAAGGCAGGCTATAAATATTTTGGAACTAATTACAAATGTTGGAGTGGAGTTTACGCTAGATGAAGTAAAGGAAATTTTGAATACAAAAAAATCATACCACAAGACAGAAGACAAATACAATACAATTTCAGCAATGATAAAAAGTATTCGTGGAAGCGATCCAGATGCGGCTGTCTACTGGATGGCGAAAATGCTTTCTGGCGGAGAAGATATTTTGTATATTGCAAGAAGGCTTGTGATTTTAGCTTCTGAAGACATTGGGCTTGCGAATCCGCAGGCCTTACCAATTGCTGTGGCAGGGCTTAATGCGATAAAGGAAATTGGAATGCCCGAAGCTAGAATCATCTTATCTGAAGTGGCAATCTATCTTGCAATTTCTCCCAAGAGCAATTCAGCCTACAATGCCATAAATTCAGCACTCAAACACATTGAAAATGAAAAAATTCAGGAAGTGCCAGTCCATCTCACAAAAGTTGGAGCAAAAGACTACAAATATCCACACAATTATGAAAATCATTATGTAGACCAAATTTATATGAATGAAAAAATCAAGTTTTATGAACATGGAGAAAAACAAGTTTGAAAAAGGCGGCGGATGAGTGGTTGAGGAAGATTAAGAAAAAGTAGGACTTAGTATGAATTTCTAATTTTATAGCTGAATAATAAATAATTTTTGTGCTAAATTTTTAAAAGTAAACATATATTAAAAATAAAAAAAGCGATAAAGGACTGTCCTACATTTAAGACAGTTTTTTTATTTAAAAGTTAATAATTACATAACCTTGATAAATAGAAGGGTTTGTGATAAAATAAATTAACAAAAATATATTGGAGGAATGATACCGAATGAAAAAAAGAGCTTTGATTAGTGTTTTTTTGATAAGACTGGGATATTGGAATTTGCACAGTTTTTAAATCAAAAAGGTGTGGAAATTATTTCTACTGGAGGGACTTACAAGTTTTTGAAGGAAAACGGGCTTTCTGTAATAGATGTTTCGGAAGTTACTAATTTTAAGGAAATGCTGGATGGTAGGGTAAAAACATTGCATCCAAATATTCATGGTGGAATTTTTGGCGATTAGGGACAATAAGGAGCATATGGATACGATTGCAAAAGAAGGGATAGAAACAATTGATTATGTTGTTGTTAATCTTTATCCGTTTTTCCGGGAAGTTCAGACAGATAAGACTTTTGACGAAAAAATCGAATTTATTGATATAGGCGGGCCTACAATGCTTCGTTCGGCTGCAAAATCATTCAAAGATGTTACAGTTATCTGCGAAACAGAAGATTATGAGAAAGTTATGGAAGAAATTAAAAATAATGGGGAAGTTTCATTTTGAAACGAAAAAAAGACTGGCTGGGAAGGTGTTTAACTTGACATCAGCTTATGATGCGGCTATTTCTAACTTCTTGCTGGAAGAGGAATATCCAAAATATTTGAATGTTTCGTATGAAAAGAAATTTGACTTGAGATATGGTGAAAATCCTCACCAATCGTCTGCATACTACGTTTCAACTACTGAAAATGGAAGTATGAAGGATTTTGTTCAGTTAAATGGAAAAGAATTGTCGTTTAATAATATCAGGGATATGGATATTGCTTGGAAAGTGGCAAATGAGTTTGATGAAATTGCCTGCTGTGCTGTAAAACATTCTACTCCTTGCGGTGTGGCAGTTGCAGATGATGTTTTCACGGCTTACAAAAAAGCTCATGATTGTGATCCAGTATCAATTTTTGGCGGAATTGTTGCAATTAATAGAGAAATTGATGCAAAAACTGCACAGGAACTGAACAAAATTTTCCTAGAAATCGTAATTGCCCCAGCATTTACTGATGAAGCTCTTGAAATATTAAAATCCAAGAAAAATTTGAGAGTAATAAAATGCGAAGTTGCAAAACCGCAGGATAAAGTGGAATATGTAAAAGTTGACGGCGGAATATTAGTTCAGCAGACAAATCAAAAAAATGATTGACAATATGGAAGTTGTAACGAAAAAAACAGCCAACAGAGCAAGAATTAAAAAGATATGGAACTTGGAATGAAAGTCGTAAAACACGTAAAATCAAATGCAATTGTAGTCGTAAAAGATGGAGCGGCAACAGGAGTTGGAACAGGACAGACGAACAGAATCTGGGCAACTCAGCACGCACTTGAACATGCCAAAGGAGACTTAGATTCACTAGAAGGAACAGTTCTGGCATCAGACGCATTTTTTTCCCATTCAGAGACTGTGTAGATGAAGCTGCAAAAATACGGTATCAAAGCATTGGTACAGCCAGGTGGCTCAATTAGAGATAAAGAGTCAATCGAAGCCGCCGATGAACACGGAATGACTATGGTATTTACTGGAATTAGACATTTTTAAACATTAAAAAGTTTTTATTTATCTTTATAGATAAGTTGTGTTAAAAATACATGAAAAAGGGGTAATCTATATCAAAATTGAAGAATAAAAGAATGATATAAGATATCGAAAAAAATTATATTGTTTCAAATTAGATATAGGTTATCCTAATTTAATATCTAAGGAGATCAGAACTATGGGACATAATAAGAACAGCAAAAAGCATATTTGATTTCTTTTCAAAAAGGATTTAACAAGCTGTCAAACTGGACAAAGAATCGTGAAAAAAAGCTATAGATAAGAAAGAATTTATAAATAAATTTGAAAGTTTTTGATGTGGAGTTTTCTAGAAATGATAAGGGAATACCTGTGGTAAATACTACACATAATAAAAAAATGGAGTTATAGAAAAATTTTTATGTTGAATATGTAGAAAAGTCTTTATCAGAAAAAGAAGATCTACATGAAAAAAATTTTTAAAGGCAAAATATAAATATCCAGCAGAAATAATGGGAGTACTTCATGAAGCAGATTTAGAGATTACTAAAATAGACGTTTCTCTTGAATCAGTTATGCCTGAAATTATAGCCCCTATGACAACTGCTCTAAAAAGATAATCTTGGCCACTATGGATTCAATGAAGATGCTACAATAAATGTCATAGGAGAGGATGAGGATATAAAACTTGAAAGTAGAATGATGCTTGAAAACAACGGGATAAAAACAGTGGGACTTTTCAGGGCATATCATAAAAAAATGGTGGAAAATTTAATATTAGTCTTGATGGAAAGGGTAACATTCTTGAAAAAGAACATATCAAACGATTCTGCAACAATTGAAAAATGTTAAATATATAATGTTGTATTCTAGAAATTTAAAAAAAGAACATATTATGATAATGTATCCGAGGAATTTATGGAGAAAGAATATAAGAAAGAAGAATTTAGTAAAAAAATCCTGAAAAACTGAAGAAAGAATCTGACGCAACAAACACGCCTTCAAATGAAAGAATAGAAAACTTTGAAAATAGTTTTGCTACTTATGGAGATGTTGAAGAAGAAGAGTGGTACTCCTTCTAAATATTAAAGGGATTAAAACGTAAAATAAAGGAGGTCAGTTGCAGTCTGAATAAATAAGTTTCCAAATATAAAAAAACAAAAAAATTGAAAAATTTTTTAAGAATATGGAATTGACAAATTAAAAATGTGATATTATACTTACGTTGTTAAATTGGATTTTTGTGTAATTTAATCTCATGGGACTGTAGCTCAACTGGTCAGAGCAACCGACTCTTAATCGGTAGGTTGTGGGTTCGATCCCCACCAGTCCCACCATCATCTTCTATAGAATATTAGTGATAAGAGTTTTTTAGGCTCTTATTTTTTTGTGATAGATTGTATAATAAAATGTAACAAATTTAAAATAAATAAAACTCATGATTATTTTTATGTGTTTTTCTTTCTGCGATTCGTCTTTTGTAAAAAAATTTAACTATTGTCCTTTAAATTTTAAGTTGTTTAATATATTTTATACTTAAAAAAACTATCATATATAAAAAAAATTTAATAAAAAAATTTACAATAAAAAAATAAAATTATGTCTAAATTACAATAGACTTATTCAGAAACTATATCTATTTAGAATTTGATAAGAAAAAAATATTCTAAAAGCAAGGAGTTTTTCACCTCTTGTGGAAATAAAAAAACTTAGGTTATTGAACAGGTCTAATATAATTTCAAATATTTTAGTAAAAGACAAATTACAGTTCTCTTTATGATAATTTGATTTTTTTATTTCCAAGTGTTATAAGAGAACAGTTATAAATCAAAAATAATAAGATTTAAACATAATTATGACTTAAATCTTAAAGTCATTCGATTAAAAATCTAGAAAGAGGAGTATAATATGAAAAACAAAATTGGGTATAAAACTGTTTACGGTGAATGTTTGTGTATAGATTCTTTGAAAGCACTTGATTTGCTAGAGGATGCTAGTATAAATTTAGTTATTACAAGTCCTCCATTTGCATTACAACGATATATATGGAAATGAAGAACAATCAGAGTATGTAAATTGGATTTGTCAATTTGCAAAACTTGTATAAAAAAACTTCGAGATGATGGAAGTTTTGTTATAGACATAGGAGGTGCATATGAAAAGGGAACACCTACACATAGTTTATACCAATTTAAGGTATTAATAAAATTATGTGATGAAATTGGTTTTAAATTGGCTCAACCATTTTATTGGCATAATCCATCAGCACTTCCCTCACCAATTGAATGGGTAAATAAACGAAAATTAAGAGCAAAAACCTCAGTAAATACTGTTTGGTGGTTATGTAAAAATCCATTACAGTGTAAAGCTAACGTATCTAATGTTCTTACTCCATATTCATCACGAATGAAAAAATTAATTTCAAAACCAGAAGATTTCTTGAAAGAAGAAGATACTGCTAGACCATCAGGACACATTTTAAGGAAATCATCTTGGAGTAAAAATAATGGTGGTGCGATTCCGCCAAATTTATTGCAAATTTCAAATAGTGAAAGTAATAGTCAGTATTTAAGGTATTGTAAAGCTTGTGGTGTAAAAAGTCATCCTGCTCGTTTTCCAATTGGACTTCAGAGTTTTTTTATAAAATTTCTAACAGAAGAAGGAGATTTGGTGGTTGATATTTTTTGGAGGAAGTAATACAACTGGATATACAGCAGAAAAAAACTTCACCGAAAATGGAAGAGCTTTTGAACTATTGCAAGAATATGTAGCTACTTCTATATTTAGATTTTCTGAAAATAAAGATGAAGCTTTTAAAAAAATTATAATAGAATAATACAAGGAGAAATGATTGATATTAAAGGATAATTAGGTTATGTCTGAAAAACTTAAAATTTATGTTATTTTTTAATATTTTTTTATAAATTATAAAAATTACGATAAAATCGGAATTTATTATTTTTGATTTTTAGAAAAATTATTAAAAATTTATTATTTTGAAAGTTTTCAGATGTGTACTAGATAGAATCCGGGTTTATAGGATTTTTCTTCATTAATAGGATAAACTTGAATACCATTTTCTTGAACAAATGTTAGATTTATTTTTAGGATTATTTAGATGCTTTTTCAAGTAGACCTTTCTCCCATTCAATATAATATTTTTTTCGAGAATATCGGGCTTCATTACATAAATTTTTTTGTAAATAAATTCCAGAATAAATTGCAAAAGACCAATGAACTTGTTTGTATTTTTTTATTGTATCATGTGTAACATGATGATTTGTACTAAATCCTGTAGCTGTAGTTTCTGTATTAATAGACTTCATCTCCCATTCAGTTCCATTTTCAGATACAGCATCATTACCTTCACGTCCTGATAATATATTCATGTTTAATATAATTAATTGTTGTAAAACTTTAGCTCCATTATCTTGAAATATATCATTTATTCCATGTTGTTTTGCAAAAATAGTTAAATGTTCAAGTCCTTCCCATAGTTTTTTTCAAGTTCTTTAATTTTTATTTTTTTATGTTCATTATCATAAAAAGCCATATTTATTTTTCCTCCTCTATAAACAATTTGTAAGTTTCAATTTCAAGAGCATCAGCTATACGCTGAATATTTTCAAGAGAAATACTTCTGTGATAACATTCAATAGAACTAATATATGTACGATGCATGCCACATTTATGAGCAAATGTTTCTTGAGAAATTCCCATAGCAGTACGATATTTTTTTAAATTAGTTCCAAATACTTTTATAATATCCATAATTTAAATCCTCCAAATATAATAATTCTAACTATTATTATATAACAAGTCTACATACAATAAGTAACATGTTGTATTGTTTTAACTATAGAAAAAAATATCCAAAAAGAAAATAAATCTCTTGAAGAATTTCACAAATTGAAGTAAAATGCATAAGCATAAAACTTTTTTTAGAAAATAT